>OKJV01000023.1_pt1 | contig 176759 bp, 158 predicted proteins | sample 1612551 | NCBI WGS metagenome assembly OKJV01 (sample SAMN04436805, study PRJEB24849) | human gut metagenome | biome: human gut; feature: NICU; material: stool | host: Homo sapiens | place: USA: Saint Louis, MO | collected 2011-05-05 | reverse complement strand
GAGCACGACCTTGCCAAGGTCGGGGTCGCGAGTTCGAGTCTCGTTTCCCGCTCCAAAATTTGAAAGTATCACAAGATACGCACAGCACCAGAATACCCAAGCGGGAATAGCTCAGTTGGTAGAGCACGACCTTGCCAAGGTCGGGGTCGCGAGTTCGAGTCTCGTTTCCCGCTCCAAATTCTTCTTCTTTCCTAAATTATCCACAGCGAAATGCTTCGTTGGGGACGTTTTCTATTGTATCTGAAACACTCTTGTAAACAGAGTTATCCACAGAAACTGTGATAAATCCCAGTTGTACAAAATGTTAGCAGGGTGAATAATATCTTCGTAATTAACTGTAATCTATGAAGAAAATTTGATTTCAAAATGTTATTGAGATCACTTGACCTGTTTGCTAGACCTTATGGCGCCTGAATTCTTATTTTTATTCACAGCCTGTGAATATATCACACATCCCGTGGCAGCCCTTTTTCAATCACCCTGACCAGGCGCTGTTTCTTCGGTAACTGCACTTCAACCACGCCGGCATTTCGCTTCTCAATTTGCTGCGCAATCGCCCATTCTATGTGCTCATCAAGAAGTGGGTGCTCACCTCTGCGGCTTTCGAGCGCCTGAAGATTGGCTTCATCCCATGGGGCATTACCCAGCGCAACGGCCACATTACGCAGCCAGCGCAGGTGGCCGATACGACGTATGGCGGAACCTTCCGTCACCTTCAGGAACCAGGCTTCGCTCCAGGCGAACAGTTCGATCAGCTGCGGGGCATGTAACGCCTTGCGGGGACTGAAGTCTTCTTCGTCCGTCAACTGTGAATAGCGGTTCCACGGACAAATCAGCTGGCAGTCATCACAGCCGTAGATGCGGTTGCCAATAAGCGGACGAAATTCCTCTGGAATAGCACCTTCCAGCTCGATGGTGAGATAAGAGATACAGCGGCGCGCATCAACGGTATAGGGTTCAACGATAGCGCCCGTTGGGCAGATGGTCATACAGGCCACGCAGCGGCCACACCCTTCTTCCACCGGACCGTCTACCGGCAGGGGTAAATCAATCAACAATTCACCCAGGAAAAAGAATGAGCCCGCGTCGCGGCTTAAGATAAGTGAGTGCTTACCTGTCCAGCCAAGCCCGGCTTTTTCGGCGATCGGGCGCTCAAGAATAGGCGCAGAATCGACAAAGGGTCTAAAATTCAGCGAAACACAGTGCTGCTGAATGGTTTCCCCGAGCTTTTTTAGACGGTTGCGCAGAAGTTTATGGTAATCACGTCCCAGCGCGTATCGGCTGACGTAACCCAGCGAAGGATTTTTTAGCGTGCGCGCAAAGGCCGCGTTAGCGGGCAGATAGTTCATGCGTACGCTAATGACGCGCAGCGTACCCGGCAACAGCTCGTGGGGGCGGGCACGCATCATACCGTGGCGCGCCATCCACTCCATCTCGCCGTGGTATTGTTTATCCAGCCATGCCTGTAGCTTAGGCTCGCTGGCAGAGAGGTCGGTATCGGTAATACCGACCTTCTGGAAGCCCAGTTCAGCACCCCACTGTTTTATTTTCTGCGCTAATTCATTGAGATCGAGGGGCTGTGACATGACGGACCATACTGTGAAGAAAAACCCCGCAAGTATACCACATTCCATCTGGCATGCGGATGACCTCCGTCGGGCCGAAAAAGAGGCCGCAGACAGCCTCGGCGTTACCCTTTATGAACTGATGCAGCGCGCGGGCGAGGCGGCGTTTAACGTGGCGCGCACGGCTTATCCGGATGCCTCGCACTACCTGATTCTGTGCGGGCACGGCAATAACGGTGGCGATGGCTATGTGGTGGCTCGTCTTGCGGTGGCGGCGGGGCTGCGCGTCACCCTGCTGGCGCTGGAGAGCGACAAGCCGCTACCGGAAGAGGCTGGCATGGCGAGAGAGGCCTGGCTGAATGCGGGGGGCATTATTCATGCGCCTGATATTATCTGGCCCGAGGATGTCGACGTGATTGTTGATGGTCTGCTGGGGACGGGGCTGATGCGCGCGCCTCGCGATGACGTCGCCGCGCTGATTACCCACGCTAATGCGCACCCCGCCCCGGTGGTGGCGCTGGATATTCCCTCCGGCCTGATGGCGCAAACCGGCGCGACGCCGGGCGTGTCGATTGAGGCTGCGCACACCGTGACCTTTATCGCCCTGAAGCCGGGTTTGCTTACCGGTAAAGCGCGGGATGTCGTGGGGACGTTACATCACAACGCACTGGGGCTGGAAAACTGGCTGGCTGGACAGGATACCCACATCACCCGCTTTGATGCCTCCCTGCTTGCTCAGTGGCTGCCTCCGCGCCGCCCCACATCCCATAAGGGTGATCATGGCCGGCTGCTGATTATCGGTGGCGATCATGGCACGGCAGGTGCGATTCGCATGACAGGAGAGGCCGCGTTGCGCAGCGGTGCCGGATTAGTACGCGTGCTGACCCGCAGCGAAAACATTCCGCCGATTATTACCGCGCGGCCGGAGCTGATGGTCCACGAGCTTGCCCCACAGCCGATTGAAGAGGGTCTTGAGTGGGCGGACGTGGTAGTCATTGGTCCGGGCCTGGGTCAGCAGGAGTGGGGTAAACAGGCCCTGCAAAAGGCCGAAAATTTTCGTAAGCCGATGCTCTGGGATGCCGACGCGCTTAACCTTCTGGCAATAAACCCGGATACGCGTCACAATCGCATTCTGACGCCACACCCCGGCGAAGCCGCACGGCTGCTTAACTGTAGCGTGGCAGAAATTGAAAGCGATCGCTTACTTTCAGCCCAACGTCTGGTAAAACGTTACGGAGGTGTTGTCGTTTTGAAAGGGGCGGGGACCGTTATTGCCAGCGATGATGCGATGGGCATCGTTGATGCCGGTAATGCAGGCATGGCGAGCGGCGGCATGGGTGATGTGCTCTCTGGCATCATTGGCGCATTGCTCGGACAGAAACTTCCCCTTTATGATGCAGCCTGTGCTGGCTGCGTGGCCCACGGTGCGGCGGCTGACAGGCTGGCTGCTCGTTACGGAACGCGCGGTATGCTGGCCACCGATCTTTTTTGCACGCTGCGGCGTGTTGTTAACCCGGATGTGATTGACGTAGAAAATGACTAATCGAGCGATTCCTTTACCTGATGAACAAGCCACTTTAGATCTCGGCAAGCGCGTGGCGCAGGCCTGTCAGGGGGCGACCGTCATTTATCTGTATGGTGATTTAGGCGCGGGTAAAACAACCTTCAGCCGTGGTTTTTTGCAGGCGTTAGGCCATAACGGGAACGTAAAAAGCCCGACTTATACGCTAGTAGAACCGTACACGCTTGAAAATATCATGGTGTACCACTTTGATTTATATCGTCTTGCGGATCCTGAGGAGCTGGAATTTATGGGGATTCGCGATTACTTTGCCAACGACGCCATTTGCCTGGTGGAGTGGCCGCAACAAGGTGCGGGTGTGCTGCCTGACCCGGATGTCGAAATTCACTTGGATTATCAGGCACAAGGGCGTGAGGCGCGCATCAGTGCGGTTTCCTCATCAGGCTGTTCCTTACTGGCGCGTTTAGCCGGTTGAGCGTAGGGATAACGGGATGATTAATCGCGTTAAAGGTTGGATTTTGGCAGCCACGGTTCTGCTGTGCGCGCAGGCCGGTGCGGCCAGCCTCTCGGATATTCAGGTGTCGAATGGCGATAGCCAGGCCCGCATTACCTTCAGCTTTATGGGCGATCCTGAATATGCTTTCTCACAAATCGACAGCCGCAGCGTGGCGCTCGATATTAAACAGTCCGGGGTGATCCAGGGGCTGCCGCTCCAGTTCAGCGGCAACAATCTGGTGAAAAGCATCCGTTCGGGGACGCCGAAGGATGCGCAGTCTCTGCGTCTGGTGGTCGATCTCACCGAAAAGGGCAAAACGAAGGCGGTTAAGCAGCAAAACGGCGCCAGTTATACGGTGGTCTTTACCATTAATGCTGATGTTCCGCCGCCGCCACCGCCTGCACCTGTGGTAGCAAAACGCGTAGAAGCGCCGGTTTATACCCCAAGGCCGTCTGAGCCAGCCCGTAATCCGTTTAAATCACAAAATGACCGACTTACCGCCGTGACCAGCAGCAACACGGTGACGCGTCCGGCGGTCAGCGCGCGGCGAACGCCGGTCAGTGGCGACAAAGTGATTATCGCCATCGACGCCGGACACGGCGGGCAAGATCCTGGCGCGATTGGCCCGGGCGGCACGCGGGAGAAAAACGTCACTATCGCCATTGCCCGTAAGCTGCGTGCGCTTCTGAATGACGATCCGATGTTCAAAGGGGTCATGACCCGCGACGGAGATTACTTTATTTCAGTGATGGGACGCTCGGATGTGGCGCGTAAGCAAAACGCCAACTTCCTGGTGTCGATTCACGCGGATGCTGCGCCGAACCGTAACGCCACCGGCGCGTCGGTATGGGTACTGTCGAACCGTCGTGCCAACAGTGAAATGGCGAACTGGCTTGAAGAGCACGAGAAGCAGTCTGAACTGTTAGGCGGGGCAGGCGATGTGCTGGCAAACAGCCAGGCCGATCCGTATCTCAGCCAGGCGGTGCTGGATTTACAGTTCGGTCATTCTCAGCGCGTCGGGTATGATGTCGCCACTAACGTACTCAACCAGCTGCAAAGCGTCGGATCGCTGCATAAGCGTCGTCCGGAACATGCGAGCCTCGGTGTCCTGCGTTCGCCGGATATTCCGTCGATTCTGGTAGAGACGGGTTTTATCAGTAATCACGGTGAAGAGCGTTTACTGGGAAGCGACAGCTATCAGCAGCAAATTGCTGAAGCGATTTATAACGGTCTGCGTAAATACTTTGACGCGCATCCGCTTCAGTCTGCGCCGCAGGGCGGGGCAGCCCAGACGGCAAGCGCCGCGCTGCCGGGTGAGATGACCGCGACTAATTAAGGAGAGTTCATGCCGATTCAGGTTCTACCGCCGCAGCTCGCGAACCAAATCGCCGCCGGTGAGGTGGTGGAACGCCCTGCATCGGTGGTGAAAGAGCTGGTGGAAAACAGCCTCGATGCAGGGGCGACCCGCATTGATATCGATATTGAACGCGGGGGCGCAAAGCTTATCCGCATTCGTGATAACGGCTGTGGCATCAAAAAGGACGAGCTGGCGCTGGCGCTGGCGCGTCATGCCACCAGTAAAATTGCGTCACTTGACGATCTGGAAGCGATTATCAGCCTGGGTTTTCGCGGCGAAGCGCTGGCCAGTATCAGCTCCGTTTCCCGCTTAACGTTGACCTCCCGCACGGCCGACCAGCAGGAAGCCTGGCAGGCCTACGCCGAAGGGCGCGATATGGACGTCACGGTTAAACCAGCGGCGCACCCGGTAGGCACCACGCTTGAAGTGCTGGATCTTTTCTATAACACGCCCGCCCGGCGCAAGTTTATGCGAACCGAGAAGACCGAATTCGGACATATCGACGAGATCATCCGCCGCATCGCGCTGGCACGCTTTGATGTCACTCTTAACCTCAGTCATAACGGTAAGGTGATGCGTCAGTACCGGGCAGTGGCGGAAGGCGGGCAAAAGGAGCGTCGGCTGGGCGCCATCTGCGGCACGCCGTTCCTGGAAAAAGCGCTGGCCATTGAGTGGCAGCATGGCGATTTGGCCCTGCGCGGCTGGGTTGCCGATCCGAACGCCAGTAGCGCCGCGTTTGCTGAGATTCAGTACTGCTACGTCAACGGTCGAATGATGCGCGACCGTCTGATTAACCACGCCATTCGCCAGGCCTGTGAAGATAAGCTCGGCACCGATCAACAGCCCGCCTTTGTGCTTTATCTGGAGATCGACCCGCATCAGGTTGACGTTAACGTGCACCCCGCCAAGCACGAGGTGCGTTTCCACCAGTCGCGTCTGGTGCATGATTTTATCTATCAGGGCGTCGTTAGCGTTTTGCAGAAGCAGGCTGAGCCAACGCTGCCGCTGGAAAACGACGTTCCTGCACCGCGATCGCTGCCAGAAAATCGCGTGGCGGCCGGACGTAACCATTTCGCTGAACCCGCAGCCGCGCGCGAACCAGTGGCTCCGCGTTTTTCGTCAGCGGGAAGCGCACCGCGCCCGACGGGCGCCAACTACCCAAATGCCCAGCCGGGGTATCAAAAGCAGCAAGGGGCGTTATACCGTAAATTGCTGGACACCCCAGCCGTGGAACGGAAAGAACATATTGAGGTATCCCCGTCTTCCCTTGACGGACATAGCCAGAGTTTTGGCCGGGTATTGACGATTGTCGCCCCGGACATGGCACTGCTTGAACGCGAGGGGAAATTGATGCTGCTGGCGTTGCCGGTAGCGGAACGCTGGCTTAAACAGGCGCAACTGACGCCAGGGGAAAACGCCGCCTGCGCTCAGCCGTTACTGATCCCGGTTCGGTTGAAAATAAACCATGAGGAAACAGGGGTTTTGCAGCGTGCCCAGGCGCTTCTTGCCGAAATGGGGATTGAAATCGTACTGGACGCGCAGCATGTGACAATTCGCGCAGTGCCTTTACCCTTACGCCAACAAAATTTACAAAACTTGATTCCTGAACTGATAGGCTACCTGGCGCAACAAACGACGTTTGATGCCGCCGATACCGCGCAGTGGATCGCCCGCCATCTGGCCAGCGAACATTCGCCGTGGAGTATGGCGCAGGCGATTACCGTTCTGGCAGAGGTGGAACGCCTCTGTCCACAGCTGGTGAAAGCGCCGCCAGGTGGTTTGTTACAACCTGTTGATTTAAAAACGGCGATGACCGCCCTGAAACATGACTGATGTAAGTAAGGCGAGCCTGCCAAAGGCGATTTTTTTAATGGGGCCAACGGCCTCCGGTAAAACGGCGTTAGCCATTGAGTTACGTAAAGTTTTGCCAGTAGAGTTGATTAGCGTTGATTCAGCCCTCATTTACCGAGGAATGGACATCGGCACGGCGAAGCCCAACGCAGACGAACTGCGTGCGGCACCGCACCGTTTACTGGATATTCTCGACCCGGCACAGGCTTACTCCGCAGCAGATTTTCGCCGCGACGCCTTAGCTGAGATGGCCGAGATTACCGCCGCGGGACGCATACCGCTGTTAGTTGGCGGCACGATGCTCTACTTTAAGGCGCTGCTGGAGGGGTTATCGCCTCTGCCATCGGCCGATCCGGAAGTGAGAGCGAAGATTGAGCGGCAGGCGGCAGAGCAGGGGTGGGACGTTTTGCACAGGCAACTGGAAGAGATTGACCCGGTTGCCGCAGCGCGGATCCACCCAAACGATCCGCAAAGGCTTTCCCGGGCACTGGAAGTTTTTTTCATTTCGGGTAAAACTTTAACGGAACTGACGCAAACGTCAGGAGACGCTCTGCCGTATCAGGTGCATCAGTTCGCCATCGCCCCGGCGAGCCGTGAACTGCTCCATCAACGAATTGAGCAGCGTTTTCATCAGATGTTGGCTTCAGATTTTGAAGCAGAAGTGCGGGCGCTTTTTGCCCGTGGAGATTTGCATACGGACATGCCTTCCATTCGTTGTGTGGGATACCGCCAGATGTGGTCGTATCTTGAAGGCGAGATTTCATACGATGAAATGGTTTACCGAGGTGTTTGCGCCACGAGACAGTTAGCGAAGCGCCAGATCACCTGGTTGCGCGGTTGGGAGGGGGTTCACTGGTTAGACAGTGAAAAACCACAACAGGCGTTAAACGAAGTGATTGAGGTTATTGGTGATATCGCTGACTGAATGTGTACAATTAAGCCGTATCGTGCGCAATTTTTCAGAATCGCAAGGTTCTAAGTACAAAACAAGCATATAAGGAAAAGATAGAATGGCTAAGGGGCAATCTTTACAAGATCCGTTCCTGAACGCATTGCGTCGGGAGCGTGTTCCAGTTTCTATTTATTTGGTGAATGGTATTAAGCTGCAAGGTCAGATTGAGTCTTTCGATCAGTTCGTGATCCTGTTGAAAAACACGGTCAGCCAGATGGTCTATAAGCACGCGATTTCTACTGTTGTTCCGTCCCGTCCGGTATCTCATCACAGCAATAACGCTGGCGGCGGCACTGGCAGTAACTACCATCATGGCAGCAACGCGCAGGGTTCATCTGCTCCTGCGCAGGACAGCGAAGAAACCGAATAAGGTTTTGGGCTGTTTTCCACACGGGGAGCCAGGGATCCTGCGTTCCCCGCTGATCTTTTTAGAGAGGTTTACGCTTGTTTGACCGTTATGACGCCGGTGAGCAGGCGGTGCTGGTACACATCTATTTTTCGCAAGACAAAGATATGGAAGACCTCCAGGAGTTTGAATCTCTGGTCTCTTCCGCCGGTGTCGAAGCAATGCAGGTGATTACCGGTAGCCGTAAAGCGCCGCACCCGAAGTACTTTGTTGGTGAAGGTAAAGCAGTTGAAATTGCGGATGCCGTAAAAGCAACCGGCGCATCAGTCGTGCTGTTTGATCATGCGCTGTCTCCGGCTCAGGAACGTAACCTGGAAGCTCTCTGCGAATGTCGTGTTATCGATCGCACGGGGTTGATCTTAGATATTTTTGCTCAGCGTGCGCGTACCCACGAGGGTAAGTTGCAGGTTGAGCTGGCGCAGTTGCGCCATCTGGCGACGCGTCTGGTGCGTGGCTGGACACACCTTGAAAGACAAAAAGGCGGGATTGGTTTACGTGGCCCGGGTGAAACCCAGCTCGAAACCGACCGTCGTTTGCTGCGTGGCCGTATAACCCAGATCCTTTCTCGTCTGGAGCGTGTCGAGAAACAGCGCGAACAGGGGCGTCGGGCGCGAACCAAAGCCGACATCCCAACGGTGTCGCTGGTGGGCTATACCAACGCCGGTAAATCCACCCTGTTTAACCAGATAACCGAGGCCCAGGTGTATGCCGCAGACCAGCTGTTTGCGACCCTGGACCCTACGCTGCGCCGTATTGACGTCGCAGACGTCGGTGAAACGGTACTGGCGGATACCGTAGGGTTTATCCGCCATCTGCCGCACGATCTGGTGGCGGCGTTTAAAGCGACGTTGCAGGAGACGCGTCAGGCGACCCTGCTGCTGCACGTGATTGATGCGGCTGACGTACGCGTGCAGGAGAACATCGACGCGGTGAATGTGGTGCTCGAAGAGATTGACGCCCACGAAATTCCCACCCTGTTGGTGATGAACAAGATCGATATGCTGGACGATTTCGAACCGCGTATCGACCGAGATGAAGAGAACAAACCAATTCGGGTCTGGCTATCTGCTCAGGCCGGGATTGGTGTGCCACTGCTTTTCCAGGCTTTGACAGAACGTCTTTCCGGTGAGGTAGCTCAGCACACGCTGCGACTGCCGCCACAGGAAGGCAGGCTGCGTAGCCGGTTTTATCAGCTTCAGGCGATAGAAAAAGAGTGGATGGAGGATGACGGCAGCGTGGGGATGCAGGTGCGTATGCCGATCGTTGACTGGCGTCGCCTCTGTAAACAAGAACCTGCGCTGGCGGACTATATCGTCTGATCAGAAAGGGGAAGCCTGAAAAATTCGCCCTTGCATAACAAATATGGAGCATATACATGGCGTGGAATCAGCCCGGTAATAACGGACAAGACCGCGACCCGTGGGGAAGCAGCAATAATCAAGGCGGCAACTCTGGGGGAAATGGCAACAAAGGTGGTCGCGAGCAGGGGCCGCCGGATCTGGATGATATCTTCCGCAAACTGAGCAAAAAGCTTGGTGGCCTTGGCGGAGGAAAAGGTTCTGGCTCGGGTGGCAACTCCACTCAGAGTCCGCGCCCGCCTATGGGTGGCCGCGTAGTAAGCATTGTGGCCGCGGCGGTAGTCATCATCTGGGCAGCCAGCGGGTTCTACACCATTAAAGAAGCAGAGCGCGGCGTGGTAACCCGTTTCGGTAAGTTCAGCCATCTGGTTGAGCCGGGCCTGAACTGGAAACCGACCTTCATTGATAACGTGACCGCAGTGAACGTGGAGTCCGTCCGTGAACTGGCGGCGTCTGGCGTGATGTTGACCTCTGACGAAAACGTGGTGCGCGTTGAGATGAACGTCCAGTACCGCGTGACCGATCCTGAGCGTTATCTGTTTAGCGTGACCAGCGCGGATGACAGCCTGCGTCAGGCGACCGACAGCGCCCTGCGTGGCGTGATCGGTAAATACACCATGGACCGTATCCTGACCGAAGGTCGTACCGTTATTCGTAGCGATACCCAGCGCGAGCTGGAAGAGACCATCCGTCCGTACAACATGGGTATCACCCTGCTGGACGTCAACTTCCAGGCTGCGCGTCCGCCGGAAGAGGTGAAAGCGGCGTTTGACGATGCGATTGCCGCGCGTGAAAACGAACAGCAGTACATCCGTGAAGCGGAAGCGTATACCAACGAAGTTCAGCCGCGTGCAAACGGTCAGGCGCAGCGTATTCTGGAAGAAGCGCGCGCGTATAAGACCCAGACCATCCTGGAAGCACAGGGTGAAGTGGCTCGCTTCGCGAAGATCCTGCCGGAATATAAAGCCGCGCCGGAAATTACCCGTGAGCGTCTCTATATCGAGACCATGGAAAAAGTGCTGAGCCATACGCGTAAAGTGCTGGTTAACGACAACAAAGGCGGAAACCTGATGGTCCTGCCGCTGGATCAGATGCTTAAAGGCGGTTCTGCACCGGCAGCAAAAGACAACAGCGGAGCCAACAACCTGCTGCGTCTGCCGCCAGCCTCGTCTGGTAGCTCCAGCGCGAACACAACGCCTTCTTCGAACGATGGTGACATTATGGACCAACGCCGTGCTAACGCGCAGCGTAACGACTACCAGCGTCAGGGGGAATAAGGATGCGTAAGTCAGTTATTGCGATCATCATCATCGCACTGGTCGTGCTCTACACCTCCATCTTTGTGGTGAAAGAGGGCGAACGTGGGATCAAGTTCCAGTTTAGCAGCGTCGTGCGTGACGGCGACAAGCGTCCGGTGATCTACGAGCCGGGTCTGCACTTCAAGGTGCCTTTCATTCAGTCAGTCAAAACGCTCGACGCACGTATCCAGACCATGGATAACCAGGCCGACCGTTTCGTGACTAAAGAGAAGAAAGACCTGATCGTTGATTCCTACATCAAATGGCGTATCAGCGACTTCAGCCGCTACTTCCTGGCAACCGGCGGTGGTGATGTTTCTCAGGCAGAAGTGCTGCTGAAACGTAAGTTCTCTGACCGTCTGCGTTCTGAAATTGGTCGTCTGGATGTAAAAGACATCGTGACCGACTCCCGTGGTCGTCTGACCCTGGAAGTGCGTGATGCGTTGAACTCAGGTACAGCGGGTACCGAAGACGAAGTGGAAACACCGGCAGCGGATGACGCGATTGCCAAAGCGGCTGAACGCGTTCAGGCTGAAACCAACGGTAAAGTACCGGTGATCAACCCGAACAGTATGGCTGCACTGGGTATCGAAGTGGTTGACGTGCGTATCAAGCAGATCAACCTGCCAGCGGAGGTGTCCGAGGCGATCTACAACCGTATGCGCGCCGAGCGTGAAGCGGTAGCCCGTCGTCACCGTTCACAGGGTCAGGAAGAGGCCGAGAAACTGCGTGCCGCAGCGGACTACGAAGTGACCAAGACGCTGGCGGAATCTGAGCGTCAGGGCCGTATCCTGCGTGGTGAAGGCGATGCCGAAGCCGCGAAGCTGTTTGCCGATGCCTTCAGCCAGGATCCCGACTTCTACGCCTTTATCCGTAGCCTGCGTGCTTACGAGAATAGCTTCCAGAGCAACCAGGATGTGATGGTACTCAGCCCGGACAGCGATTTCTTCCGTTATATGAAGACGCCGACTAACGCAACGCGATAAACTCAGGCTCGTTTGAGTATTCAAACCACCGCTCTTCACGGAGCGGTGGTTTTCTTTTATAAGGATGAAAAATGAATTCAACGATCTGGCTCGCACTGGCTTTAGTTTTGGTGCTGGAAGGCCTCGGCCCGATGCTCTATCCACGCGCATGGCGACGGATGATCGCGACCATGAGCCAACTTCCGGACAATATTTTGCGTCGTTTTGGCGGTGGACTTGTGGTTGCCGGTATCGTTATCTACTACATGTTGAGGAAAACGATTGGCTGATCAAAAACTAACCGCAATCGGCATATTTTAGGGTCAAAAAGTGCTGTATATCTGAAAAAGCGATGGTAGAATCCATTTTTAAGCAAACGGTGATTTTGAAAAAAATGGGTAACAACGTCGTCGTACTGGGCACCCAATGGGGTGACGAAGGTAAAGGGAAGATTGTCGATCTTCTGACTGAACGGGCTAAATATGTTGTACGCTACCAGGGCGGTCACAACGCAGGCCATACTCTCGTAATCAACGGTGAAAAAACCGTCCTCCATCTTATTCCATCAGGCATTCTTCGCGAAAACGTCACCAGCATCATCGGTAACGGCGTTGTGCTGTCTCCAGCTGCGCTGATGAAAGAGATGAAAGGTCTGGAAGACCGTGGTATCCCTGTTCGTGAGCGTCTGCTGCTCTCCGAAGCCTGCCCGCTGATCCTGGACTATCATGTGGCGCTGGACGTGGCGCGTGAAAAAGCGCGTGGCGCGAAAGCGATCGGCACTACCGGTCGTGGCATCGGCCCGGCATACGAAGATAAAGTGGCTCGTCGCGGTCTGCGCGTGGGCGACCTCTTCGACAAAGCGACCTTCGCTGAAAAACTGAAAGAAGTGATGGAATATCACAACTTCCAGCTGGTGAATTTCTATAAAGCCGAAGCCGTTGACTACCAGAAAGTGCTGGATGACGTCATGGCGATTGCTGACATTCTCACCGGCATGGTTGTTGATGTGTCCGATCTGCTGGACCAGGCGCGCAAGCGTGGCGATTTCGTCATGTTTGAAGGTGCGCAGGGTACCCTGCTGGACATCGACCACGGTACCTATCCGTACGTAACGTCCTCTAACACCACCGCGGGTGGCGTGGCAACCGGCTCCGGCCTGGGCCCACGTTATGTGGATTACGTTCTGGGCATCATCAAAGCGTACTCCACTCGCGTGGGTGCGGGTCCATTCCCGACCGAGCTGTTTGATGAAACCGGCGAGTTCCTCTGCAAGCAGGGTAACGAGTTTGGCGCAACCACCGGTCGTCGTCGTCGTACCGGCTGGCTGGACGCCGTTGCCGTGCGTCGTGCTGTGCAGATCAACTCCCTGTCTGGCTTCTGCCTGACCAAGCTGGACGTACTGGACGGCCTGAAAGAAGTGAAAATCTGCGTGGGCTATCGTCTGCCAGATGGTCGCGAAGTGACTACCACTCCGCTGGCCGCTGACGACTGGGAAGGCATTGAGCCAATCTACGAAACCATGCCGGGCTGGTCTGAGACCACCTTCGGTGTGAAAGAACGTAGTGGCCTGCCAAAAGCTGCGCTGGACTACATTAAGCGTATTGAAGAACTGACCGAAGTGCCGATCGATATTATTTCTACCGGCCCGGATCGTACTGAAACGATGATCCTGCGCGACCCGTTCGACGCATAATCTTCGTGACTGCTGGCCTGCGGGGAAACCCGTAGGCCGGATAAGCGCAGCGCCATCCGGCGACCGCTCCTGGATCTCCGCTTTTTCGCCCCGTCTGTCAAATAAATTAGCCGCTAACTATCTGGCTGGTTTATCATCATTAATGAATATCTCTGCGGTTTGACCGCGTTTTCCCTTTTTCCTGAGGTTGATGTGCAGTTAACAAGTTTCACCGATTACGGCTTACGCGCGCTGATTTACATGGCGTCGTTACCCGATGGGAAGATGACCAGCATCTCTGAAGTCACAGAGGTGTACGGTGTGTCCCGTAATCATATGGTCAAAATAATCAATCAACTTAGTCGTGCCGGATACGTTGCTGCCGTCCGCGGGAAGAATGGAGGGATCCGTCTCGGTAAACCGGCACAGAGTATCCGTATCGGCGATGTGGTACGTGAACTGGAGCCGCTATCTCTGGTGAACTGTAGCAGTGCGTTTTGCCACATTACGCCCGCTTGCCGCCTGAAACAGGCGCTTTCAAAGGCCGTGCAAAGTTTTCTCAAGGAACTGGATAACTACACGCTGGCCGATTTGGTTGAAGAGAATCAACCGCTTTATAAATTATTGCTGGTGGAATGAAGAAAATTTCCACCGGAGCTGACAACGGAGGAACCGACATGTCACAAGATCCTTTCCAGGAACGCGAAGCCGAAAAATACGCGAATCCTATCCCCAGCCGCGAGTTCATCATTGAACACTTAACAAAACGCGAAAAACCCGCCAATCGTGAAGAACTTGCCGTTGAATTAAACATTGAGGGTGAAGAGCAAATTGAAGCCCTTCGCCGCCGCCTGCGCGCCATGGAGCGCGACGGCCAGCTGGTCTTTACTCGTCGCCAGTGCTACGCGCTGCCAGAACGCCTCGATCTGCTGAAAGGCACCGTTATTGGTCATCGCGATGGCTTCGGCTTCCTGCGCGTGGAAGGCCGTAAAGACGACCTGTACCTCTCATCCGAACAGATGAAGATGTGTATTCACGGCGACCAGATCCTGGCGCAGCCGCTGGGTGCAGATCGTAAAGGCCGCCGCGAAGCGCGCGTGGTCCGCGTGCTGGTGCCGAAAACCAGCCAGATTGTAGGCCGTTACTTTACCGATGCGGGCGTAGGCTTTGTGGTGCCGGACGACAGCCGTCTGAGCTTCGACATTCTCATCCCGCCTGAAGAGGTGATGGGCGCACGCATGGGCTTTGTGGTAGTGGTTGAACTTACCCAGCGCCCGACCCGCCGTACCAAAGCGGTAGGTAAAATCGTCGAAGTGCTGGGCGATAACATGGGCACCGGCATGGCCGTTGATATGGCGCTGCGCACCCATGAAATTCCTTACGTCTGGCCGAAAGCGGTTGAAGACCAGATCGAAAACCTGCGTGAAGAAGTGCCGGAAGAGTCCAAAGCAGGCCGCGTGGATCTGCGCGATCTGCCGCTGGTCACCATTGATGGTGAAGACGCCCGTGACTTCGATGATGCCGTGTACTGTGAGAAAAAACGCGGTGGTGGCTGGCGTCTGTGGGTGGCTATCGCGGATGTGAGTTATTACGTACGTCCACACACGCCGCTGGATAACGAAGCGCGCAGCCGCGGTACGTCGGTCTACTTCCCGTCGCAGGTTGTACCGATGCTGCCAGAAGTGCTCTCGAACGGCCTGTGTTCCCTCAACCCGCAGGTGGACCGCCTGTGTATGGTCTGCGAAATGACCATCTCCAGCAAGGGACGTCTGACGGGCTATAAGTTCTACGAAGCGGTGATGAGTTCTCATGCGCGCCTGACCTATACCAAGGTCTGGCATATGTTGCAGGGCGATCAGGATCTTCGCGAACAGTACGCGCCGCTGGTCAAACACATCGAAGAGCTGCACAACCTCTACAAAACGCTGGATCAGGCGCGCGAAGAGCGCGGTGGGATCTCGTTTGAGAGTGAAGAGGCGAAATTCATCTTTAACGCTGAGCGTCGTATCGAGCGAATCGAGCAGACTCAGCGTAACGATGCGCACAAGCTGATTGAAGAGTGTATGATCCTGGCGAACATCTCGGCGGCACGTTTCGTTGAGAAAGCCAAAGAGCCTGCGCTGTTCCGTATTCACGATAAGCCAACCACGGAAGCTGTGACCTCATTCCGCTCCGTGCTGGCTGAACTCGGCCTGGAGCTGCCTGGCGGCAATAAGCCTGAGCCACGCGATTATGCCGAGCTGCTGGAATCCATCAGCGATCGTCCTGACGCGGAAATGCTGCAAACCATGCTGCTGCGTTCCATGAAGCAGGCGATTTACGATCCGGAAAACCGGGGCCACTTTGGTCTGGCGTTACAGTCGTATGCGCACTTTACCTCGCCGATTCGCCGTTATCCGGATCTGTCCCTGCACCGTGCGATCAAGTATCTGCTGGCGCACGAGCAGGGTCACAAAGGCAATACGACCGAAACCGGTGGGTATCACTACTCCATGGAAGAGATGCTGCAACTGGGCCAGCACTGTTCCATGACCGAGCGTCGTGCGGATGAAGCAACGCGCGACGTGGCGGACTGGCTGAAGTGTGACTTTATGCTGGATCAGGTGGGTAACGTCTTTAAAGGTGTGATTGCCAGCGTCACCGGCTTTGGCTTCTTCGTACGTCTGGATGAGCTGTTTATCGACGGTCTGGTGCACGTTTCCAGCCTTGATAACGATTACTACCGCTTCGACCAGGTCGGACAACGTCTGATCGGTGAATCCGGCGGTCAGACCTACCGTCTGGGCGATCGGGTGGAAGTGAAGGTAGAAGCCGTGAATATGGACGACCGTAAAATCGACTTCAGCCTCATCTCCAGCGAACGGGCTCCGCGTAACGTCGGGAAAACCGAGCGTGAGAAAGCGAAAAAAGGCGGCAACGGTAAAGCGGGCGGCAAGCGACGTCAGGCAGGTAAAAGAGTAAACTTTGAGCCAGACAGCGCCTTCCGTGGCGAGAAGCAGCAGAAGCCCAAGGCGGCGAAAAAAGACGCTCGTAAAGCGAAAAAACCGTCGACCAAGACCCAAAAAATAGCGGCCGCAACCAAAGCGAAGCGCGCGGCGAAGAAACAGCAGGCGGAGTAATTTCCCCTCACCCTGACCCTCTCCCCAACGGGGAGAGGGTCAATATTTATTACGAGAACCATCAATGAGTGAAATGATTTACGGCATCCACGCGGTGCAGGCCCTGCTGGAGCGCGCGCCGGAGCGTTTTCAGGAAGTTTTTATTCTGAAAGGGCGTGAAGACAAACGTCTGATGCCGCTGATCCACGCGCTGGAAGCGCAGGGCGTCGTGATCCAGCTGGCGAACCGTCAGTATCTGGATGAGAAAAGCGAAGGTGCTGTACACCAGGGCATTATCGCGCGCGTGAAGCCGGGCCGTCAGTATCAGGAGAACGATCTGCCGGATCTGATCGCTGAGCTGGATAACCCGTTCTTCCTGATCCTCGATGGCGTAACCGACCCGCACAACCTGGGCGCGTGCCTGCGTAGCGCCGATGCAGCAGGCGTGCATGCGGTGATTGTGCCAAGAGATCGTTCCGCGCAGCTTAACGCTACCGCTAAAAAAGTGGCCTGCGGCGCGGCGGAAAACGTTCCGCTGATCCGTGTGACTAACCTGGCGCGCACCATGCGTCTGTTGCAGGAAGAAAATATCTGGATCGTCGGCACGGCCGGTGAAGCGGATCACACCCTGTATCAGAGCAAAATGACCGGCCGTATGGCGCTGGTGATGGGGGCAGAAGGTGAAGGCATGCGTCGCCTGACCCGCGAGCACTGCGATGAGCTGATCAGCATCCCGATGGCGGGCAGCGTATCGTCCCTGAACGTTTCTGTTGCGACGGGTATCTGCCTGTTTGAAGCGGTGCGTCAGCGCGGGTAGCCTGTTGTGCCGGGTGGCGGCTTCGCCTTACCCGGCCTACAAAAGCATGGTACCGTAGGCCCGGTAAGCGCAGCGCCACCGGGCAACAATCTCACTCCTCTAACGACCGCAAATGGTCATCCTTCCTCAACGTCATCAGCGCGAAAATACTCACCACCGCCGTTGCCATCACGTAGTACGCCGGAATATCCAGATTGCCCGTCTCTTTAATCAGCCCGGTAATGATCAGCCCCGCACAGCCCGAGAAGATCGCATTCGACAGAGAATAGGCCAGCCCCAGCCCGGTATAACGCACGCGCGTCGGGAACATCTCAGACAGCATTGCCGGCCCCGGCCCTGCCAGCATCCCAACCAAACCCCCCGCAATCAACACCACAATCGCTTTGACAGCCAACGTGCTGGACTCCGCCTGCAAAATTTTCAGCAGCGGCAGGGCGAGGATCAGCAGGAGCACGGTGGCGATAATCATCACCGTCCGCCGCCCGATCCTGTCGCTCAGTATGCCCGACGGAATGATCGTGAGCGCAAACCCAATGTTAGAAATCACCGCAATCAGCAGCGCCTGGTTAAAACCGGTGTGCAGCGCAGATTGCAGATAGGTCGGCATAATCACCAGATAGGTATAACCCGCCGCAGACCAGACCATCACGCGACCAATGCCCATCAGAATGGTTTTGAACGTGGCGGCGGTGCTGGCCTGAGTAACAACCGGTTTTTCCCGTTGCTGCACAAAGCTCGGTGTCTCTTCCATGCTTACCCGCAGCCATAGCGCGACCGCACCCATCGGCAACGCCAGGAAGAACGGAATGCGCCAGCCCCAGTCGTGCAAGGCTTCAGGGGAGAGAAGGGCAGAGAGCAACGCGACAATGCCTGCGCCTGCTAACAGCCCGAGCGCCACGGTGAAGGACTGCCATGCCCCGTAAAGACCGCGCTTGCCGCGCGGGGCGAACTCCGTCATCAACGAGACCGCGCCGCCATACTCACCGCCCGCAAACAGTCCTTGCAGAATACGCAGGAGTGTAACGATCAGCGGCGCGGCAATCCCGATACTGGCGTAGACCGGCACAATACCGATGGCAGCGGTGGCGAGCGTCATCAATACCAGCACAATAATCAGCGTCGGTTTACGGCCAATCCTGTCGCCAATGCGGCCAAAGACCACCGCACCCAGCGGGCGGAAGAAGAAAGCGATGGCGAATGAGGCCCAGGTGAGGATCAGGCTGGTGAGCTCCGCTTCCCCCTCAAGCTGGAAGAAGTTTCTGGCAATCACCGTTGCCAGAAAACCATAGACCGCAAATTCATACCACTCGATGAAATTACCGATGGAGCCTGCAATTAATGCACGCTTGTGCGCATCCTGTTGCATAACGATCCTCACAAAAACGGGGTAAGAATAAATTATTCAGCATTAGTGAAGTAAGGAAATAGTTTATTCTTATGTTCTGTGAGCTATTTCACGAATGATATCAACACGATCGTCATCGTGTGACCCCCCTCCCATGCAGCGTGCATGCCCTCTGTCCATACTTATCTTTATTGCCAATGAAAGGAGCGAGACAGCATGCACTGGCAGACACATACCGTTTTTAATCAACCTGCACCGCTATCGAACAGCAACCTTTTTCTCTCTGATTGCGCCCTGCGCGATGCGGTAGCGCGCGAAGGGGCTGAGTGGGATGTGGATCTTCTTGCCAGCATCGGCCAGCAGTTGGGTACGGCAGAGTCGCTGGAGCTGGGCAGACTGGCGAACGTTAATCCGCCGGAGCTGCTGCGTTATGACGCCACGGGAGCGAGGCTGGATGACGTCCGCTTTCATCCGGCATGGCATCTTCTGATGCAGGGGCTTTGCGCCAACCGGGTGCACAACCTGGCGTGGGAGGAGGAGGCGCGGAAAGGATCGTTCGTCGCCAGGGCCGCGCGTTTCGTACTTCATGCTCAGGTGGAGGCGGGAACGCTTTGCCCGGTGACCATGACCTTTGCGGCCACGCCGCTGTTGCAACGGTCGCTGCCCAAACCGTTTCATGAGTGGTTAACGCCGCTGATGAGCGATCGCTACGACCCCCATCTCGCGCCGGGGGCGCAAAAGCGCGGCCTGCTGATCGGCATGGGGATGACGGAAAAGCAGGGCGGTTCGGACGTACTCAGTAATACTACCAAAGCAGAGAAATGCAGCGATGGCAGTTACCGGCTGGTGGGGCACAAATGGTTTTTCTCCGTGCCGCAGAGCGATGCGCATCTGGTGCTGGCGCAGGCGAAGGGCGGGTTGTCCTGCTTTTTTGTCCCGCGTTTCTTACCCGACGGGCAACGTAATGCCGTGCGCCTTGAGCGTCTGAAGGACAAGCTCGGCAACCGCTCAAATGCCAGCAGTGAGGCTGAATTTCTTGATGCTTCCGGCTGGCTGCTGGGCGAAGAGGGGGAAGGCGTCCGGCAAATTCTGAAGATGGGCGGGCTGACGCGCTTTGACTGCGCGCTGGGCAGTCACGGACTGATGCGCCGTGCGCTCTCGGTGGCGCTTTATCATGCCCATCAGCGGCAGACCTTCGGCAAAAATCTGATCGACCAGCCGTTAATGCGCGACGTGCTAAGCCGTATGGCGCTGGTGCTGGAGGGACACACGGCACTGCTGTTCCGACTCGCCCGGGCGTGGGACAACCGCAACGACCCACAGGAAGCCGCATGGGCGCGGCTTTTCACTCCGGCGGCAAAATACAGCGTCTGCAAAGCGGGCATACCGTTTGTGGCAGAGGCAATGGAGGTGCTGGGCGGTGCAGGCTATTGCGAAGAGAGTGAGCTTCCGCGGTTGTACCGTGAAATGCCCGTCAACAGCATCTGGGAAGGCTCTGGCAATATTATGTGCCTGGATGTACTGCGCGTGCTGGCGAAGCAGTCGGGCATTCTCGACCTGCTCGCCGATGATTTCGCGCAGGTAAAAGGCCAGGACAGGCACTTCGATCGCAGCTGGCGGCAGCTACAGCAGAAGCTGCGGAAACCGCAGGAAGCGCAGGGCAGGGAGATCGCGCAGCAGCTCTTTTTACTCGGGGCCGGAAGTCAAATGCTGCGGCACGCATCGCCGCCCGTGGCGCAGGCGTGGTGCCGCATGATGCTGGATACCCGGGGCGGCACGCTGATGAGCGAGCAGGTGCAAAACGACCTGCTGCTGCGCGCCACGGGCCGGGTCGGTTAAGCCTTCAGCTGGAACAGGCTCACCAGCCGGGTGAGATGTGAACCCTTCTCGCGCAGCGTCTGTGCCGTCTGCTCGCTGCGTGAGATGCGATCGGCATTGATGTGCGATGCCTCACCGATGTGCGTCATCGCCAGATTCACCTGGCCAATTCCCGCCGACTGCTCGCGGGAGGCGTGGTTGATCTCAGTGACAAGCTGGCTGATGTTATCGATATGAACAATGATGGCATCCATCGCCAGACGCGTCTGCTCAGACAACGCATGGCCTTCGCTCACCTTGTTCAGCGTGTCGCCAATCAGCTGTTCAATCTCTTTTACGGCGTTGGCGCTGCGTGCGGCCAGGGCGCGTACCTCTTGTGCCACCACTGCGAAACCTTTCCCGTGCTCGCCCGCCCGCGCCGCTTCAACCGCCGCATTGAGCGCCAGGATATTGGTCTGGAAAGCGATGGACTCAATCACGCGGGTGATGTCTTCAATGCGTTTCGATGCATCGCGAATATCATCCATGGTGGAGACTGCGTGGGTCACCGTCTCTCCACCCTGATGCACCGCACGCGAGGTTTCACCCACCAGCTGCTGCGTTTGCTCCATGTTGGCGGCATTTTGCTGCACGGTGGCGGCTAATTGCTCCATGCTGGCGGAGGTCTCCTCAACGCTGCTGGCCTGCTTGTTGATCTGTTCAGATATCTCGCCGGTGTCTGAAGCCAGCGCGTTAGTCCCCAGATGGATCTCGCTTGCGGCCTCGCGGACCTGCAACACAATTTTTTGCAGGCCTTCCCCGATCCCGTTGATGGCGTCAATCAGCTGGCCGACTTCATCCTGGCGGGTAACCGGCAGGCTGGCGCGCAGATCGCCTGCGGCATACTGCCGGGCAAGCGCGATCACCTCGCGCAGTGGGCGGGTTAGCATCCGGCGAATGAGGATAACGAACAGGCCCGCGAAGAGAGCGGATAGCACCACGCCCGCCATCAGGAAGCGATCGCGCAGTGTGGTGACGCTTGAAAGCAGTACGGCTTTATCCACTTCACCCACGATGGTCCAGTTCCAGCCCGGTAGCGGCGTGTAGGCAACTTTGAGCGTACGGCCATCCGCGCTCACGCGTTCCAGCGTGCCGGCTTTATCACTCAGAAGCTGCTGCTGTGTCGCCGTGTCCCAGTTAGGCAGTTTGCCCTCTTCGCTGGCATGGAACAGATACTGTCCGCGCGTTTTGCCGCTGCTGCGATCCAGTACAAAGAAGTGGCCGCTCTCGCCCAGACGACGGTTAAGGATTTTCTCGCGCATGACGTTCCACGAATGGGTGATGTCCACGCCGACAAAGATAATCCCGATAACCTGGCCTTCCGCATTCTTAACAGGCTGGTACTGCGTGATATAGCGCTTGCCGAACAGCAGCGCGAGGCCACGATAGACCTCCCCTTTAGTGACGGCGGCAAATGCCGGGCTGGTGGTATCAAGAACGGTTCCGATCGCGCGGTCACCATTCTCTTTGCGCAGCGACGTCGCCACGCGGACAAAATCGTTACCGCTGCGGACAAACAGCGTCGAGATGGCTCCCGTTCGGCTCAGGAAGTCATCAGAAAGCGTATTGTTTTCATGCAACTCCGTTTCGCCGCCTTTCAGCAAAGGAACGGTAAGCCCATTTATGGTCCGGCTCTGGCTACTGTCGCTGTTCAATGGCTGTGGCAAAAAGGTGGTGAACAGACGGGTATAGCTTTCAACTTCTTCGCTCAGGCTGGTGTTGAACATCTCTACCATATCCACCATGCCGGTGGACTGGTTATGCAGGTCTTCAACCGCAAGATCTTCAAGCTGCTGGCTGGCGTTGTGGCTCAACAGGAAAGTGAACAGCAAAAAAAGCGTAGCGACACTTACACCTGTTAGCAGCGATAGCTTCGTGCCCAGTCCTGCCCGGCGGAAAAAGGTGATCATAAATTGCTCATTATTGAAAAGTGATGGCTGTTCAACGGCAGAGCGGAGAGAACGTTTATCTGTTTAATGTAACTGAATGTTACGCGTTTGTTTTTATTGAGTTTCGGGAGAGATAAAAAATTTGCAAAAGTGAAAAGCCACTAAAATTAAGTGGCTTTTATCGGAGGGGATTATGCATAAAGAATGGCCTGCACGCGCCAGTGATTAACATGGTGATCTTCCTGCATCTGGACGATACGATACCAGGATGCGCCCTGTTCATCCGCCTTCAGGGCGACGACACGTTCAACGTCTTGCGGACTCCCCGTGATATTATTGACGGAGATCTGACCAATCTCATTCAGGCCCGTGACGCAATCCGCGCTGGCAAATTCAGCCGACTGCGCCGTGGTGCTCAGCAGGCCCGCTGAAAGCAATAGCGTCGTTAAAGCAAGGGTTCGTTTCATCGTCAGCTCCTTTTCACGTGTCTCCGGTATCCGCCGGGCAATCCTTCGCGAATAAACTCATTTCCATTGTTGCTGGCATGGAGTTTATTGTGGACAGGAAAATGTCTACGGACGCAAAGCAGTGTAAAGGTCGTTCAAATGATGATGCTCACTTACGGTACAAAATGCCTTGTGCATACCACTGTCCCGTAATAATGGTTTCATCAATCATCGTGATGACGTAATAATCTGCTTTTGCGGCAACGGCCTGTGCTTCAATTGCGTCTTCTGCATCATCCGGTGAACCGCGAACCATCGCGGATACGGTTCCCAGGCGTTGTAATCCTTCCGTCTGATTACGACGAATCTCCTGAGGATGATCGGTAACCGGCGGTGCCGGTTCTGGCGTACCCTGCAATACGGAACATCCGCTGAGCAGTGAGACCAGCAATAAAGCGGTAAGCCTGCGCATAAACCTGTCTCTTTTCCTGATAGCCATAGTGTAGTGGTCTGCGAATTTAGTTTTGGGGGAATGTTCCCGAAGTGTTATCTGGGACGTAGATTTCGAATGAAAATATCGTGAAACCGTAATCCAGCTCTCAACATTATGAATCATTCATCAGCACAGGATCGACAATGATTGAAATTGAAACTCGCCTGCTTAGTGAGCATGAAATCATCCATGCTTTTCCGGCTGGTAAAGGTGAACAGCCGCTGCCGACGGTAGTTTTCTATCATGGTTTTCTCTCCTCAAAGCTGGTCTACAGCTATTTTGCCGTCGCGCTGGCGCAGGCCGGTTTCCGGGTGGTCATGCCTGATGCGCCGAATCATGGGGCACGCTTTACGGGCGATGAACAGGCGCGGCTGGGGCTGTTCTGGCAAACGCTGCACGGCAATCTGACCGAGTTCGCCGGGCTGCGTGACGCGCTTTTACAGGCCGGGCTGGTGGAGGGGAAACGGCTGGCGGTCGCAGGCGCATCAATGGGCGGAATGACGGCGCTGGGGCTCATGGCCAGGCATCCGGAGGTGACGTCCGTGGCTTGCCTGATGGGATCGGGCTACTTTATGTCACTGGCAAAGACGCTGTTCCCGCCGCAGGCACCTCAGGAGATTGAAGCCCTGTTGTCTGAATGGGACGTCAGCCATGCGCTTTCGCAGCTGGCCGATCGTCCCCTGCTGCTGTGGCATGGGGATGCCGACGACGTCGTACCGCCCGGTGAAACGTTCCGTCTGCAACAGGCGCTACAGCGTGAAGGGCTGGACAGCAATCTGACCTGCCTGTGGGGTGCCGGTGTCCGGCACCGTATTACTCCGGCTGCGCTGGAAGCCACCGTGGAGTTTTTCCGTCAGCACCTTTAAACGCGCAGCACCGTGACACCCTGATCCTCGAGCTTGCTGAGGATCTCGGGGTTGGCGTTTTTGCCGGTGATCACCATGCTGATTTGCTCGGCGCGGCTGAAAAGCATGCCGGCGCGTTCACCGACCTTGCTGCTGTCGACCAGCACCACCAGTTTACCCACCACGTTGAGCATGTTCTGCTCTGCCATTGCGGTGAGCATATCGGTTTTATACAGGCCATCCGCCGTCAGGCCTTTGCCGCTGGTAAACATCCAGTGCCCGGCGTAGAGGCTGTTTTCACTGTCCTGCGGGCTCAGGGTTATGGACTGGCTCTTGTTATACTGGCCCCCCATGATCACCACGCTTTCATGTTCCTGGTCAATGAGATAGTTGGCCAGCGGCAGATAGTTGGTAATGATTTGCACCGGCTTGCCGCACATCTCTCGGCCCAGTAAAAACGCTGTCGAGCCGCAGTTAATCACCACGCTTTCCCCGGGATTCACCAGCTGTGATGCCGCTCTGGCAATCCGCACCTTTTCATCGTGATTCTGCGCCTGGTGAATATTCATCGGCGTCCAGCGTGGACGCTGCTGGCTGATGGCCTCTGCGCCGTTGCGGACTTTTTTCAGCTTGCCGCTTTCATCCAGCTTGTTAATGTCCCGCCGCGCGGTAGCAGGGGAGATCCCTAAACGTTCGATCACTTTCTCGACGGTGATAAACCCTGTTTGCGCCAGGAGTTCCAGTAAAATTTGATGCCGTTGCGCTTCCGTCATGAGCTATTCCGAAAAGAATTGATTTGAAAAGATGATATTTGAAATAGCATGAAATTACTAAATTAAATATGACATCGCCAGACACAGTGTCTGGCGATTGGCTGCACAATCAGAGGAAGGACTTGAACGGCAGGTCTGGCTCAATGGTGAAGCAATCATCAAAACCACGCGGGTAGTGGTACTCGAGATTGTCTTTATCCAGCGGCCAGGTGAACTTGCCGCCAACCTGCCAGATGAACGGCTTGAAACCATACTTGAGTCGGTCTTTTTTCATCTCCCACAGGACGCGGATCTCTTGCGGATCGGCCTGGAAGTTTGACCAGATATCGTGGTGGAAGGGGATCACCACTTTGGTGTTCAGCGCTTCGGCCATGCGCAGCATGTCCGCGCTGGTCATTTTGTCGGTAATCCCGCGCGGGTTTTCACCGTAAGAGCCAAGCGCCACGTCAATCTGGTGCTCGTTACCGTGCTTCGCGTAGTAGTTGGAGTAGTGAGAGTCACCGCTGTGATACAGTGAACCGCCAGGCGTTTTGAACAGGTAGTTCACTGCGCGCTCGTCCATCCCGTCTGGCAGTACGCCTGCGGCTTTCTGGTCGGAAGGCAGGGTGATCAGCGCGGTGCGATCAAAGGCATCCAGCGCGTGAATTTCAACGTCTTTGATTTTCACCACGTCGCCCGGCTTCATCACAATGCAGCGCTCTTTTGGCACGCCCCAGCCAATCCACAAATCCACGCAGGTCTGCGGCCCGATAAAGGGTACGTCGTCCGCGCAGTTTTGCATTACCGCTGCCGCCACGTTCACGTCGATATGATCGTTGTGATCGTGGGTAGAGAGAACGGCGTCGATCTGGCGAATGGCGAAAGGATCAAGCACAAAAGGCGTGGTGCGCAGGTTCGGCTGGAGCTTTTCAACGCCGGCCATACGCTGCATCTGGTGGCCTTTTTTCATTAGTGGATTGCCGTGGCTCTGTTTGCCGGTGCCGCACCAGAAATCGACACAAATGTTGGCGCCGCCTTCTGATTTCAGCCAGATCCCGGTGCATCCAAGCCACCACATCGCAAATGTGCCAGGAGCAACCTGTTCCTGCTCGATCTCTTCGTTCAGCCAGCTACCCCACTCCGGAAAGGTACTCAAAATCCATGATTCACGGGTGATGGTTTTCACTTTACTCATCGTTTGACTCCTGGTTTTAATCAAAAGTAATCATACTGTGACTTGTTGTGATTAATGCTGGCACTGTTTGAATCGATTTGCAATGGCTGATTTGCGGAAAATTCCCCTCGCCACATCACAGAAAATACACCTCGTCGTTGTTAAGATAACCGCTACATATAATTAATATATTGAAAATTAAGAATTTATTTATCTTTCTGGAGCGGTAGTGAAAATCATTGCTAACTCCATGGAAATAAATTGCGTGATCCGTCACAAATAATCAAATGCAATCTTGTGGTGATTATTTGTGATTAATAGAGTGATGACACCAACCACACAGGGATTGCCCCTCGTGTTCTCATTTTCTGGAGAGAGTTATGGAGATCCTCTACAACGTCTTTACCGTTTTCTTTAATCAGGTAATGACCAACGCCCCGCTGTTGCTGGGTATCGTGACGTGCCTGGGGTACATCCTGCTGCGCAAAAGCGTCAGCGTGATTATCAAAGGCACCATCAAAACCATCATTGGTTTTATGCTGTTGCAGGCGGGGTCTGGCATTCTGACCAGCACGTTTAAGCCGGTCGTTGCCAAAATGTCTGAGGTATATGGCATTAACGGCGCCATCTCTGACACTTACGCGTCCATGATGGCCACCATCGATCGCATGGGGGATGCGTACAGCTGGGTTGGGTATGCGGTACTGCTCGCGCTGGCGCTGAACATCATTTACGTGCTCCTGCGCCGCATCACCGGTATTCGCACCATCATGCTCACCGGGCACATCATGTTCCAGCAGGCGGGGCTGATTGCCGTTTCTCTCTATATCTTCGGCTACCCAATGTGGACCACGGTCATCTGCACGGCAGTGCTGGTCTCGCTTTACTGGGGCATCACCTCCAACATGATGTATAAGCCAACGCAGGACGTTACTGACGGCTGCGGTTTCTCCATCGGTCACCAGCAGCAGTTCGCCTCCTGGATTGCGTACAAAGTTGCACCGTACCTGGGTAAAAAAGAGGAGAGTGTTGAAGACCTCAAATTGCCTGGCTGGTTGAATATCTTCCACGACAACATCGTCTCCACGGCGATTGTGATGACCCTTTTCTTCGGTGCCATCCTGCTCTCCTTTGGCATTGACGTGGTGCAGGCGATGGCGGGTAAAACCCACTGGACGGTCTATATCCTGCAAACCGGTTTCTCCTTTGCCGTGGCCATTTTCATCATCACTCAGGGCGTGCGTATGTTCGTCGCCGAGCTGTCGGAAGCGTTCAACGGTATCTCTCAGCGCCTGATCCCTGGCGCGGTGCTGGCGATTGACTGTGCGGCTATCTATAGCTTTGCGCCAAACGCCGTCGTCTGGGGCTTTATGTGGGGCACCATCGGCCAGCTGATTGCGGTCGGCATCCTGGTGGGCTGTGGCTCCTCAATCCTGATTATTCCTGGCTTTATCCCGATGTTCTTCTCCAACGCCACTATCGGCGTGTTTGCTAACCACTTCGGCGGATGGCGCGCCGCGCTCAAGATCTGCCTGGTGATGGGCATGGTTGAAATCTTCGGGTGCGTGTGGGCGGTCAAGCTCACCGGCATGAGCGCCTGGATGGGCATGGCGGACTGGTCAATTCTGGCGCCGCCGATGATGCAGGGCTTTGCGTCCGTCGGGCTGGTCTTTATGGCCGTCATCATCCTGATTGCACTGACTTATATGTTCTTCGCTGGCCGTTCGCTGCGAGCTGAAGAAGATGCGGAAAAACAAACAGCAGAAGTTTCTGCTCACTAAGGAGTTTCGATTATGACCGTACGTATCCTGGCTGTGTGTGGCAATGGGCAAGGAAGCTCCATGATCATGAAAATGAAAGTGGACCAGTTTTTAACCCAGTCAAACATTGACCACACGGTGAACAGCTGCGCAGTGGGTGAATACAAAAGTGAACTGAACGGCGCGGACATCATCATCGCTTCAACGCACATTGCCGGCGAGATTAGCGTGTCGGGCAACAAATACGTGGTAGGCGTGCGCAACATGCTATCGCCTGCGGATTTTGGGCCAAAACTGCTGGAAGTGATCAAAGAGCACTTCCCACAAGACGTGAAGTAAGGATGCCACATGAAACTACGTGATTCGCTGGCTGAGAATAACTCCATCCTTTTACAGGCCGAAGCCAGTACCTGGCAGGAAGCGGTGAAGCTGAGCGTGGACCTGCTGGTTAAGGCGGACGTTGTCGAGCCGCGTTATTACCAGGCCATCCTGGATGGCGTGGCGCAGCACGGCCCCTATTTTGTGATTGCCCCGGGGCTGGCAATGCCGCATGGCCGCCCGGAAGAGGGTGTCAAGAAAACCGGTTTTGCGCTGGTGACGCTGAAAACCCCGCTGGTGTTCAACCACGAAGATAACGACCCGGTCGACATTCTGATCACCATGGCAGCTGTCGATGCCAACACCCACCAGGAGGTGGGCATCATGCAGATCGTTAACCTGTTTGATGACGAAGCTAATTTTGACCGTTTACGTGCCTGCCGTACCGCGCAGGACGTGCTGGATTTAATTGATAACGCCACTGCGGCGGCCGTTTAAGAGGAATTGAAAATGTCATTACCAATGTTGCAGGTCGCGCTGGATAACCAGACGCTGTCTCACGCTTACGAAACCACCCGTCTGATTGCGGAAGAGGTGGACATCATCGAAGTCGGCACCATTCTGTGCGTGGGCGAAGGCGTTCGTGCGGTTCGTGACCTGAAGGCGCTCTATCCGCATAAAATCGTGCTGGCGGATGCCAAAATTGCCGATGCGGGCAAAATTCTCTCTCGCATGTGCTTTGAAGCCAACGCCGACTGGGTCACCGTGATCTGCTGTGCAGATATCAACACTGCGAAAGGCGCGCTGGACGTGGCGAAAGAGTTCAACGGCGACGTGCAGATTGAACTGACCGGCTTCTGGACCTGGGAGCAGGCACAGGAGTGGCGCGAAGCGGGTATCCAGCAGGTGGTTTATCACCGCAGCCGTGATGCGCAGGCCGCAGGTGTGGCGTGGGGCGAAGCCGATATCAACGCGATCAAACGCCTGGCCGATATGGGCTTCAAAGTGACCGTGACCGGTGGCCTGGCGCTGGAAGATCTGCCGCTGTTCAAGGGTATTCCAATCCACGTCTTTATTGCCGGTCGTAGCATTCGCGATGCGGAATCTCCGGTGGAAGCTGCGCGTCAGTTTAAACGCTCAATCGCTCAGCTTTGGGGTTAAGGAGCGGGTATGTTGTCAAAACAGGTCCCGCTTGGCATCTATGAAAAGGCACTCCCTGCGGGGGAGTGCTGGCTGGAGCGGTTACAGCTGGCGAAGCAGCTGGGTTTCGATTTTGTCGAAATGTCGGTGGATGAGACGGACGAGCGTCTTTCTCGCCTGGACTGGCGCCGCGACCAGCGTCTGGCGCTGGTGAGCGCCATTGCCGAAACCGGCGTGCGCGTGCCGTCCATGTGCCTGAGCGCTCACCGTCGTTTTCCGCTTGGCAGCGAAGATGATGCCGTACGCGCCGAAGGGCTGGAGATCATGCGTAAAGCCATTCGCTTTGCACAGGATGTTGGCATCCACGTGATCCAACTGGCGGGTTACGATGTTTACTATCAGGAAGCCAACGATGAGACGCGCCGTCGTTTCCGTGACGGCCTGAAAGAGAGCGTTGAGATGGCAAGCCGTGCGCAGGTGACGCTGGCGATGGAGATCATGGACTATCCATTGATGAACTCCATCAGCAAGGCGCTGGGCTACGCGCACTATCTGAACAATCCGTGGTTCCAGCTTTATCCGGATATCGGCAACCTGTCGGCATGGGATAACGACGTACAGATGGAGCTTCAGGCGGGCATCGGGCATATCGTGGCGGTGCACGTAAAAGATACCCGTCCCGGCGTGTTTAAAAACGTACCGTTCGGCACCGGGGTGGTGGATTTCGAACGGTGCTTCCAGACGCTCAAACAGACAGGTTATTGCGGACCTTACCTGATTGAGATGTGGAGCGAAACCGCGGACGACCCGGCGGCAGAAGTGGCGAAAGCCCGGGACTGGGTGCGCGAGCGCATGGCGCGGGCAGGCTTACTGGAGGCGGAACATGCTTAAGCTGAAACAGCAGGTCTTTGAGGCCAATATGGATCTCCCGCGCTATGGACTGGTGACGTTTACCTGGGGCAACGTAAGCGCCATCGATCGCGATCGGGGGCTGGTGGTGATTAAGCCGAGCGGCGTGGCCTATGACGCCATGAAAGTGGACGATATGGTGGTGGTTGACCTGGAAGGACACGTTGTTGAAGGCAAATGGCGTCCTTCTTCAGATACGGCAACCCATCTGGAGCTGTACCAGCGTTACCCGTCCCTGGGTGGTGTTGTGCATACCCATTCCACGCACGCCACCGCCTGGGCACAGGCCGGGCTGGCGATCCCTGCTTTGGGTACGACGCACGCGGACTACTTCTTCGGCGATATTCCCTGCACGCGGGCGTTAACGCAGGCTGAGGTCGAAGGCGAGTACGAACTTAACACCGGCAGGGTCATTATCGAAACGCTGGGTGAGACGGAACCACTGCATACGCCGGGTATTGTGGTGTACCAGCATGGTCCATTCTCCTGGGGTAAAGATGCGCATGACGCCGTGCATAACGCGGTGGTGATGGAAGAGGTGGCACGAATGGCGTGGATTGCGCGCGGCATTAACCCACAGCTTCAGGGCATTGATGATTATCTGATGAACAAGCATTTCATGCGTAAGCACGGCCCGAATGCTTATTACGGGCAGAAGTGAATAAGTGCTCTGGAATACCGAAACAGTTGTAACCGGTGGTATTCCGGAGCCATTCATAAAAAAAGCCCCCGGCAGGGGGCAATCGTATATAGCTATGATTTTCGTTGCTTTCCTGGTGCTGGCGATAAAGCGTTACTGGTAAATATCTGCACTGGCGCGCATATTGCCGTTGCTGCCGGGCTCACGTGTCAGTATGACGTGATAGTATTTTGCGCCCTGCGCATCGGTTTCTTCATTAAGCGCCTGATCTGCTTCACTTTCAGTGGCGAAGTTATGATTGATGTAAATAACGCCTAAGCTCTGCACGTCATCCATGTTTCTGGCCTGTCGGCTGTCTATCTTGATGGCTGCCATCGCGTTTGCACTGAGCAAAAGCGCAGCCAAAATGGCGAATGCGATTCTTTTCATGATATGCGCTCCACGACTGCGTGCTGTGATATGGGGTAATGCTCTCCTTCTCTGCTTAAGGCTTCTGATTAAAGTGTAATCGCTACTCGGGTTGCGATGGGTGACCATTTCTGATGGTGTTGTTCAAAAAAACAGCGTTTCTGATAAGTGAGATTTTAAATCACCCACTTAGAACAGCTTTACCCTTTGTGCGAATTATTTGTGCAATCACCTTGTGTTTAGCGGGGCGCGCAAGTATTATGACGCGTCAATTTTTCAGCCGACCTTTAACACGTTCCTTGCCTCCCCGGGCCTCGGCTGACCCAGACAGGAGGCTGAATAATCCGTAAGGAGCAATTCGATGCGTCATTACGAAATCGTTTTTATGGTCCATCCTGACCAGAGCGAACAGGTTCCGGGTATGATCGAGCGTTACTCTGCTGCCATCACTGGTGCAGAAGGCACGATCCACCGTCTGGAAGACTGGGGCCGCCGTCAGCTGGCTTACCCAATCAACAAACTGCACAAAGCTCACTACGTTCTGATGAACGTTGAAGCGCCGCAGGAAGTGATTGATGAGCTGGAAACTACCTTCCGCTTCAACGATGCCGTTATCCGCAGCATGGTTATGCGTACCAAACACGCAGTGACCGAAGCATCTCCGATGGTTAAAGCGAAAGACGAGCGCCGTGAGCGTCGCGATGATTTCGCAAACGAAACCGCAGATGATTCTGATGCTGGGGATTCTGAAGAGTAATTTCTGATGACCAACCGTCTGGTGTTGTCCGGCACCGTGTGCAGGACCCCCCTTCGAAAGGTCAGCCCATCAGGAATTCCGCATTGCCAGTTCGTGCTTGAGCATCGTTCTGTGCAAGAGGAAGCCGGGTTTCACCGGCAGGCGTGGTGCCAAATGCCCGTTATCATTAGCGGACACGAAAACCAGGCCATTACTCACAGTTTAACGGTCGGTAGTGCAGTAATCGTTCAGGGGTTCATCTCTTGCCACAAGGCAAAGAACGGCCTGAGCAAAATGGTTCTGCATGCCGAGCAGATTGATTTGATAGATACTGGAGACTAGCCAAATGGCACGTTATTTCCGTCGTCGCAAGTTCTGCCGTTTCACCGCGGAAGGCGTTCAAGAGATCGACTATAAAGATATCGCAACGCTGAAAAACTACATCACCGAAAGCGGTAAGATTGTCCCAAGCCGTATCACCGGTACTCGTGCAAAATATCAGCGTCAGCTGGCTCGCGCTATCAAACGCGCTCGCTACCTGTCTCTGCTGCCGTACACTGATCGTCATCAGTAATCGGGCACGGTCCATTAATACGACTTTAAGAGGATAAGGTAATGCAAGTTATTCTGCTTGATAAAGTAGCAAACCTGGGCAGCCTGGGTGATCAGGTAAACGTTAAAGCGGGTTACGCTCGTAACTTCCTGGTACCACAGGGTAAAGCTGTTCCAGCTACTAAGAAAAACGTAGAGTTTTTCGAAGCACGTCGTGCTGAACTGGAAGCCAAACTGGCTGACGTTCTGGCGGCTGCTAACGCTCGCGCTGAAGCAATCAACGCACTGGGCACCGTTACCATCGCGTCTAAAGCTGGCGACGAAGGTAAACTGTTCGGTTCCATCGGTACTCGCGATATCGCTGATGCAGTCACTGCAGCAGGCGTTAAAGTGGCTAAGAGCGAAGTTCGCATGCCGAACGGCGTTCTGCGTACCACTGGTGAGCACGAAGTTGACTTCCAGGTTCACAGCGAAGTGTTCGCTAAACTGGTTGTTAACGTAGTAGCTGAGTAATTTTTTACTCTGCTCACGTCGAAGCGCCGGCCTTGTGCCGGCGTTTTGCTTTTTAGCGTGACCCTACGTCATGTTTTGCGATTGTAAGGTCGCTATTCCTGATGCATTCTCTGATAATAAATTGAAACGCAATTTTATTTATGAGATTTGTCATGGATACCGCTCTGCCCACGCCCGTCTTTGCCCGTCGAAATGTGGCCTATGCCTGCGCCACGCTCTGCTGTCTGCTTTGGGGAAGCTCATACCCGGCCATTAAAAGTGGCTACGAACTCTTCCAGATCGCGACCGATGATATTCCGTCCAAAGTCGTCTTTGCCGGATACCGTTTTCTGTTTGCCGGTGCGTTGCTGCTGCTCTTTGCCCTGGCCCAGCGTAAACCGATTGCCAGGCTCACACCCACGCAGTTTGGCCAGCTCACGATCCTCGGGCTGACCCAGACCACCATCCAGTACACCTTCTTTTATATCGGCCTTGCTTACACCACCGGGGTGAACGGCTCGATCATGAATGCCACCGGGACCTTCTTCAGCGTGCTGCTGGCGCACTTTATCTACCACAACGACAAACTCAGCTATAACAAAACGCTGGGCTGTGTTCTGGGCTTTACCGGCGTGATGCTGGTGAACTTCCACGGCGGGTTAAGTGATTTCCAGTTTGTCTGGCAAGGTGACGGATTTGTGGTGCTGGCGGCCTTTATTCTCTCTGCGGCCACGCTTTACGGGAAACGCATTTCCCAGACCGTTGACCCGACGGTGATGACGGGATGGCAGCTGGCGATAGGCGGGGCGGCACTGGTTGCGGGAGGCTATGCCACGGGCGGGGCGCTGGAGGTGCACAGCATGAAGGCCGTCGCCGTGCTGGGGTATCTGACGCTGCTCTCATCCGTGGCGTTCGCCCTGTGGAGCGCGCTGCTGAAAGTGAACCGCGTGAGTATGATTGCCCCGTTCAACTTTGTCATACCTGTAGCAGGAACAGTGCTCTCCGCCATATTCCTCGGCGAAGACATTCTGGACATCAAATACGCGATTGCGCTGGTGCTGGTCTGCTCGGGGATCTGGTGGGTGAATAAACGTCGTGCCTGAGAACAAAAGTGCCGGGTGGCGGCATCGCCTTACCCGGCCTGGGCCATTAACGTGCTCTGATGAAACTGCCGTCCGGCTGGCGGGTAAACAGTACCTGCTGCCCGTTTCCGGTATCGATCGTTAACCCGGTTACCACCCCGCTGGCATTCTGGCGGATCTGCACCATCTGACCATTTTGCAGGTTGCTGAGCGGTTTGCCTGCCCCCTCGACTTGCGCCATGGCATACACATCCGTTGCTGGCAGATTGTGGTCGCGGAACAGCTGGGCAAGAGTTTTCCCAGGCTCTACGCGATACGAACGCCACTGCTGCTCAATGCCGATGGGCTGTTGCGCCTGTGGCTCTGAAGGGGCGACGGCCTGCTCCTGATCTTCCTGAACAGGTTCAGGTTCAACCGGCGCAACCTGGCCCGGATCGTTAGACGGTGTGACCAGTTGCGTCTGCATCGGCTGTGAATCAGGCTGCGGCTGGCTTTGCGACTGGATATCCAGCTCAGCATTGCGGCTTACCGGCCCGGTATCAACGTTGTCACTGCCGGAAGGAAGCAGGAAACCGATGACCATCAGCAACGCGCCGATGATAATGCCTCTGCGGTGCAAAGGCGGCAGCGGGTCCATGATGCGAAAGTTATCCGGCGCATGCCAGATTTTCGCCAGGGTAGGTTTCAGTTCAAATCGCCCGGGCATGGCTCTCCTCCTGCTCCGCGTCTTTTTATCCTGTCCTGAGAAGTGTAGTTTGCTAACTGCCTGATGGGCGTAACAAAGCCAGCTTTCGTGACATATATTAGGGAAAATCCTGACGGCTACTATTGTTTCCGTTTCGTCGCAGTTTGTCACCTTTACTTAAGACAAAGTTTTACCCATAAGGGCATGGCTGATATGCTGCCCGCTACTTTAAATGTGATGGAAGGAAAACCCATGACCACCCCGACTTTTGACACTATCGAAGCGCAGGCAAGCTACGGCATCGGCTTGCAGGTAGGACAGCAGCTGAGCGAATCCGGCCTGGAAGGTCTGTTACCGGAAGCGCTGGTGGCGGGTATCGCTGACGCGCTGGAAGGCAAGCAGCCCGCTGTGCCGGTTGACGTTGTGCACCGTGCGCTGCGTGAAATCCACGAACGTGCTGACGCCGTACGTCGCGCGCGTTTCGAAGAGATGGCGGCAGAAGGCGTGAAATATCTGGAAGAGAACCGTGAGCGTGAAGGCGTGAACAGCACCGAGTCCGGCTTGCAGTTCCGCGTAATCAATCAGGGTGATGGCGCAATCCCGGCGCGTACCGACCACGTTCGCGTACACTACACCGGTAAGCTGATCGACGGCACCGTGTTCGACAGCTCCGTCGCGCGTGGCGAACCGGCTGAATTCCCGGTCAACGGCGTGATTGCAGGCTGGATCGAAGCCCTGACCCTGATGCCAGTAGGTTCAAAATGGGAACTGACTATCCCGCACAACCTGGCATACGGCGAGCGTGGCGCTGGCGCGTCCATTCCGCCATTCAGCACCCTGGTGTTTGAAGTCGAGCTGCTGGAAATCCTGTAATCGGTTTTTCTTATTTTCCTCTCTCCGATCGGGGAGAGGAAAATAGCGATAAAACTTGGAGTTACGACGGAATCAACATTTTGTATTGCAAACGAAACTGTTACGTGTATTTTTGTGAGCTGTTTCGCGCTGTATGAGTGATATGACACTCACTTTCAACATATTATTAACATAATATTCAAATCATAGTATTCATCCCGCCGATTCTTACCTACTATCGATAAGCCCTTACAAAGGGAACGTCATTTTTTTGGCGTATTTAAAGGCCAGAAGAGCCTTAACAACACAGACAGGCATAAACAGGAAAATATCACATGGTAGATCAGGTCAAAGTCGCCGCCGCAGAAGAGGCGACGTCTGAACAGTCGCTACGGCGAAATCTCACGAACCGTCACATTCAGCTCATTGCCATTGGCGGCGCCATCGGCACAGGGCTATTTATGGGCTCGGGCAAAACTATCAGTCTTGCAGGCCCGTCGATCATCTTCGTTTATATGATCATCGGTTTTATGCTCTTTTTCGTGATGCGTGCAATGGGTGAATTGCTGCTCTCGAACCTCGAATACAAATCCTTCAGCGACTTCGCGTCAGACCTGCTTGGCCCGTGGGCGGGCTATTTTACCGGCTGGACCTACTGGTTCTGCTGGGTGGTTACCGGCATGGCGGATGTTGTCGCTATTACGGCCTACGCCCAATTCTGGTTCCCCGGCCTGTCGGACTGGGTGGCCTCGCTGGCGGTGATTGTCCTGCTGCTGAGCCTCAACCTCGCGACCGTTAAAATGTTCGGTGAGATGGAGTTCTGGTTCGCGATGATCAAAATCGTCGCCATCATCGCGCTGATTGTCGTCGGGCTAGTAATGGTGCTGACGCACTTCCAGTCGCCAACTGGCGTTCAGGCCTCGTTTGCCCATCTGTGGAATGATGGCGGCTGGTTCCCGAAAGGCATCAGCGGCTTCTTCGCCGGTTTCCAGATTGCGGTGTTCGCGTTTGTCGGTATTGAGCTGGTGGGAACCACGGCGGCGGAAACTAAAGATCCGGAGAAATCCCTGCCGCGCGCGATCAACTCCATTCCGCTGCGTATCATCATGTTCTACGTGTTCGCGCTGATCATCATTATGTCCGTGACGCCATGGAGCTCAGTAGTGCCAACCAAGAGCCCGTTCGTCGAGCTGTTCGTTCTGGTGGGGCTGCCTGCTGCCGCGAGCCTGATTAACTTCGTGGTGCTGACCTCTGCGGCCTCTTCCGCGAACAGCGGCGTCTTCTCCACCAGCCGTATGCTGTTTGGTCTGGCGCAGGAGGGCGTTGCCCCGAGCGCGTTCGCCAAACTGTCTAAACGTGCGGTACCGGCGAAAGGGCTGACCTTCTCCTGCATCTGTCTGCTGGGCGGTGTGGTGATGCTCTACGTTAACCCGAGCGTAATCGGCGCGTTCACCATGATCACCACGGTGTCGGCGATCCTGTTTATGTTCGTCTGGACCATCATCCTCTGCTCATACCTGGTGTACCGCAAACAGCGTCCACATCTGCATGAGAAGTCGATCTACAAGATGCCACTGGGCAAGCTGATGTGCTGGGTGTGTATGGCGTTCTTCGTCTTCGTGCTGGTGCTACTGACGCTGGAAGAAGATACCCGTCAGGCGCTCATCGTCACGCCGCTGTGGTTTATCGCGCTGGGGCTGGGCTGGCTGTTTATCGGTAAGAAACGGATGGCAGGCATGCGTTAAGCATGTTGCCGGGTGGCGCTGACGCTTACCCGGCCTACGTTCGAGGACGTTGTAGGCCCGGTAAGCGCTAGCGCCACCGGGCTTTTTTATCTACCCGATAATGCACGCGGGAACAGAACGTTATTCTCAAGACTGATGTGTTCCATCAGATCGTCGATCATCTCGTTGATGCCGTTGTACATCGCTTTCCAGGTGGTGCACGCCTCTGGCGGCGGTGTGACATTGTGGGTGGTGTGTTTGATCACTTCCAGCAGTTCTCCGGCGTCATCATGTTCGCTTTCCATCACGCTGATTGGCCCCATTGCCTGGCTGCCCATGCCCTGTTTGATCATCGGGAAGAGGATCTGCTCCTCTTTCATCATGTGGCTGGATAGTTCTTCGTGCAGCATGGTCAGGTATTTCGCCAGGCCGCGCGGTACGGAAGGTTTATCGGCGTGAACGCGCTCAACTTTGGTGGCCTGTAAAATCAGCTCCGGCAGCTGTTCGCGGTGACGGTCGTGGTAACGCACAATGATATGGTCGATGATTTCAGCCAGCGGCGCGGTGCGCCAGTCTTTGTCGACAGGCTGTTCTGCCAGCTTAGCCAGCTCCGCTTCGATAGCTTCTACATTCAGCTCTTTACGCGACGCTGCGCGCGCCAGCGTTTGCTTACCGCCGCAGCAGTAATCCATATCGTATTTACGGAACAGCGCTGAAGCGCGAGGGATGGAGAGCGCCAGCTCGCCTAAGGGTTGGTCGCGGAAGGCCATAGCAGTTACCTCATCATCAGGAATATAAGATGCATTTTAAATGCATCTTTATGTGGATACTATAACCCTTTAGAGGCAAGGGTAAAAATGAGAAGGGGATCACAAAAAAAAGCGTGCTTTTAACTTGCTGATTGAATGCAGAAAAGGGCTTTCGAAAGTTTTTAAAGGTGGAGAAACAGTAAACAACCTGCCGCGCGTGCCGATAGATACAGGTCAGACAATACCTGTATATAAAAAAGGCAACGCATGTTTAAACGTATAAAAGTCATTACTCTTTTGATTTCGGTGCTGCTTGTGCTCGGCATCATGCAACTGATCTCCGCTGGCATTTTCATTAATGCGCTCAATAACGACAAAGAGAACTTCACCGTTTCTCAGCTTTCCAGCCAGAACGTCGCGGAGTTTACCGACGCCTGGATCAGCCTGAATCAGGCGCGTGTCACCCTTAACCGCGGCATGCTGCGTCTGCAAAGCAGCATGGCGTCGCAGATTAATGGCGGGCAGCTGAACGAGCTGGTCAATACCGCGAAAAACCTGCTGGCTGATGCCCAGACACATTACGATAAATATTACGCGCTGCCGGAAACGCCGGGTATGGACGAGCACCTGGCCGACAGGCTGGAAGAGCACTACCGCATCTACTCCGCCACGCTGACGCAAATGAACGTTCTGCTGGGGCAGGGCAATCTGGAAGATATGTTCAAACAAAATGCCGAACAGAAGCAGACCGCGATGCAAAAGGTCTATCGCGAATGGCGCGAGGCGCAGGCCGCGCTCACCGACAAAGGCATCAAAGACAATGAAAGCGACTACAAACGCATTCTGTGGATCCTCTCTGCGGTGATGCTGCTGGTGATCGCGGTGATTATTTCCAGCTGGATTGCGATGCGCCGCGTGCTGCTGCTGCCGCTGGAAGAGGTGATCAGCCATATCCGCGCCATTGCGGCAGGGGATTTAACCCAGCCGATTCAGGCTGAGGGTAAAAATGAAATGGCGATCCTGGCGCGCAACGTTCAGGAGATGCAGACTGCGCTGGCCAACACGGTGGGCGTGGTGCGTGAAGGCGCAGATACCATCTACACCGGCGCGGGTGAAATCTCGGCGGGCAGCAACGATCTCTCGTCTCGCACAGAGCAGCAGGCCGCTTCTCTGGAAGAGACGGCAGCCAGCATGGAACAGCTGACCGCCACCGTGAAGCAAAACGCCGATAACGCGCGTCAGGCGTCGCGTCTGGCGCTGGACGCCTCCTCCACTGCGAAGAAGGGCGGAAATGTGGTAGAAGGCGTGGTGCGCACCATGGACGAAATCGCCACCAGTTCCAGCAAAATTGCGCAAATTACCAACGTAATCGATGGCATTGCCTTCCAGACCAATATTCTGGCGCTGAACGCGGCGGTAGAAGCGGCGCGTGCGGGCGAGCAGGGGCGTGGCTTCGCGGTTGTCGCGGGTGAGGTGCGTACCCTTGCCCAGCGCAGCGCTCAGGCGGCGAAAGAGATCAAAGCCCTGATCGATGATTCCGGCGAGCGCGTTAACGCGGGCTCTCAGCTGGTAAATGAAGCGGGCGCGACGATGGCAGAGATCGTCAATGCAGTTACGCGCGTGACTGACATCATGGGTGAGATTGCGTCGGCCTCCGACGAACAGAGCCGCGGTATCGACCAGGTGGGCCAGGCGGTGGCGGAGATGGATCGCGTTACCCAGCAGAACGCCTCGCTGGTGGAGGAGTCTGCGGCGGCGGCGGCGGCGCTGGAAGATCAGGCCGCGCGCCTGAACGACGCGGTGGCGGTGTTTAAGATCACCCGTAACCAGGCGGTGAAAGCCGCGCCGGTAAAGACCTATGCACCTAAAGCGCAGCCCGTAGCGGCGTCTGAAGCGAACTGGGAAACGTTCTGATACTGTGCCGGGTGGCGCTGACGCTTACCCGGCCTACGGTTTTGTAGGCCCTGCAAGCTAAGCGCCGCTGGTCGAAAAGCTCACCCCTCCGACGCCGGAACGACCATCGGTTTTTCCGGCTTCGCTCTCACCGCAATCACCACCCCAACAACCAGCAGCGCGATCCCGCAGGCCGTTAGCAGCGGCGGCACGCTCTGGCGCATCAGGAAGGTATAGAGCAGCCCGGCCAGCGTTTCAAAGACAATCAGTGGCCCCAGTATCACCGTTGGCAGCTTCTGGCTGGCAATGTTCCAGCACAGTGCGCCAACCCACGAACAGAGCACGGCAATGGCGACCATTAGCCCGACGAATATCCACGGGCGCGGTCCGAAGGGCAGGGTAAATGCCGGTTGCTGGCTACCCAGCCAGACACACGCGCCCACATAGCCCAGCAACGAGACAGGAAGCGTGACCAGCGCCTGCGCCGTCGCCCACATCATCGGATGCTTATCCGGGTTTTCCCGCAGCCAGCGTGCGTTGCGCAGGGCATACCAGGCCCAGCAGACAACCGAAATAACCGCCAGAAAGATCCCAGAACCGTAACGCCACAAGCTGAAGTTTTCGAGGCCGTGGCGTAGCTCGGCAATATTCACGCACACCAGCCCCACGGCGATGCATACCAGCGCGGGCACCATTTTTGACCACGCCAGTTTGCCGTCACGCTGGCTATAAAGCAGGTTTGCGAAAACCGGAATGACCACCGGCAGCGTGCCGATAATCATGGTCGACACCGGCGCACCGGTACGCTGAATGGCGCTCGCCAGGCAGACGTAGTAGATAAGATTACCCATCATGGTCAGCCACAGCGCGGTGAGCCAGTCCTGGCGACTCAGCTGGCGCAGACGCGCACGCCCCAGCCATGCCAGCGGCACGGCAATAAGCCCCAGCGCCAGATAGCGTCCGGTCGACTGCAATATTGCCGGATACTCCGGCACAATCAGCGGGCCGACGAAAATCAGCCCCCACATCAACCCTGCAAGCAGGGCATACAACACGCCGCTAATCATCTTTTCGTCCACAGTAATACATGTTGTAGCCAGTGTAGGAGGCACAGATGCACGCGTATTGTATGAGGTTGCGCATTAGCGCGGCGAAACCTGCTTCTGGTAGCGCACGGGCGTAATGCCGTAGCGGCGGGTAAAGGCGCGGGTCAGGTGAGACTGATCGGTCAGCCCCGTTGCGGCGGCCACCTCGGCGGCAGGCATGCCGTGGGTGAGGAATGCTTTGGCGCGCCACAGCCGGATGGCCATCAGCATCTGGTGTGGGGTGACGTGAAAATGGGCCTTAAACTGGCGCTGGAAATGGTACGGGCTGAGCGACACGACGCTCGCCAGTTCGTCCAGGGTGAGCGCGCGCATATAGTTGTCGTGCAGATAGTCGCGAACGCGCTCGAAGCGGTGCGCGCCCTCCCGGGCTACCGGCGCGTGACGGGCCAGCGGCTGGAACGTCTCAATCAGATCCAGCAGCAACCCTTTTTGTGCCAGCGCATCGTTCGTATGCCAAAGGCCGTAAATCAGCTGGCCAATTTGCTGCGAGCGCAGCGGGTCGTGGCGGGTCACGTCGCTAAACCACCAGTGGCGAAGGCCGGTGACTTCTTCCAGCAGGTCGGGTTCGATATAGACCATCCGGTAGCGCCAGCCGCCTTCGGTGGCGGATTCGCCCGTGTGGATCTCGTCCGGGTTCATGGTCACGACCGATTTTTCAGCGGCTAAGTGTTGGGTTCCGCGGTAACGGAAGCGTTCGGCGCCGGTTTCAATGGTGCCGATACCGAAGGCTTCATGCGTGTGAGGCTCAAAGGCGTAGTCAGCAATATGCGCGTGATATAGCTCCAGACCCGGCAACTGCGCCAGATGGCGAAAGCGCGCGCTGTCTCTCTCATCAGTAAACTGTTCCGGTACGCCTTGCACGGTGAGCCTCCTTGTGGGTCATCGCTTCATTATCCGAGATGACCCGAAGGGATGCCACAAAAAATAACCAATTCTTAACAATTACAGAATGGCTTTGATGCTCTCCGCCAGCGGCGTGGTCGGACGGCCAATCAGTTTGCTCAGGGTACGGCTGTCGTCAAACAGGCCGCCTTTGGACGCGCCGGTATCGGAATCCGCCAGCATCTCCGCCAGCCCGGCAGGCAGACCAACGCCTTTCAGTGCGGCGGCATAATCGGCTTCGCTGAGGTTCTGATACGTTACCGGCTTACCGCTCTGCTTGCTCAGCTCCGCAGCCAGTTCGCTCAGCGTCCAGGCATTGTCACCTGCCAGTTCATACACCTTGCCGGCGTGACCCTCTTCAGAAATCACTTTTGCCGCAGCCGCCGCGTAATCCGCACGGGTCGCAGAGGCAATTTTGCCTTCGCCTGCGGCACCTATAAATACGCCGTGTTCCAGCGCTGGCGGCGCGCTTGCCAGATAGTTTTCGGTGTACCAGCCGTTGCGCAGCAGGGCGTAAGGCACGCCTGAAGCCGCCAGTGCATTTTCGGTTTCGACGTGCTCAACGTGCAGACCCAGCGGGGAGGTATCCGCATGCAGCAGGCTGGTATAGGCGATGAATTTCACCCCGGCGGCTTTGGCGGCGTTAATCACGTTCTGATGCTGTGCGGCGCGCTGGCCCACTTCGCTGGAGGAGATAAGCAGCAGCTTATCCACGCCGTTCAGGGCGGTGGTGAACGCGGCCTGGTCGGTATAGTCCGCCTGACGTACCACAATTCCCCGCTGGCTTAAGGCGTCGGCTTTTGCCGGGTTACGCACAATAGCCACGATCTGGCTGGCCGGAACGGTTTTCAGCAGTTCTTCAATAACGTGTTGGCCAAGCTGGCCGGTTGCGCCGGTAATCGCGATCATGATGAATCTCCTTCGTGTTTGTCTGGTGTTGTGGCACACTATCACCATAACTAACTTTTAGTAAGTACGCACAAAAAGGTAAGTATGAAAACACCGATACCGACGCTCAGCGAGCAAATGCGCGATGGCAATCTCTTCGCAGAACAGTGCCCGTCACGGGAAGTGCTCAAACATGTTACCAGCCGCTGGGGCGTGCTGATCCTGGTGGCGTTACGTCAGGGGACGCATCGTTTTAGCGATCTGCGCCGCAAGCTGGGCGGTGTGAGCGAGAAGATGCTGGCCCAATCGCTTCAGGCGCTGGAGCAGGACGGGTTTGTCGATCGCGTTTCTTATCCGGTTGTGCCGCCGCACGTGGAATACAGCCTGACGCCGATGGGGCTGGAGGTGAGCGAGAAGGTGGCCGCGCTGGCTGACTGGATTGAGGTGAATACGCCGAAGGTGATGGCGAATCGGGACGATCGTGCGGCATGAAATGCCGGGTGGCGGCTTCGCCTTACCCGGCCTACCCGCAATCCTCGATCCCGTAGGCCGGGTAAGCGCAAGCGCCACCCGGCACAATCATCGCTACCTGCTCAAATCCACCTGATAAATCGCGAACCCAATATCATCCGTCGCGACCTGTTTCATCGGATACTGCGCCTTATCCTTGATAAACGCGGCTGCTTTATCGGACGGTGATGTCTCAAAGCGAATATCCAGCGTCGTGTCGCTGTGGATTGGCGCCAGACGCCAGTTGTTATCCACCGCCGGATGAATTTCACCCGCTTTTTTCGACTCCGCGCTAATCCACGCCGCCAGCACCGAACGGTTCTCATCCGGCGAGGCAAAGGCGATGTGGCTGTCACCCGTACCGGCAAACTTACCGCCATAGGCGCGGTAGTTGTTGGTCACCACCAGGAAAGAGGCATTCGGATCAATCGCTTTGCCGTTGAAGGTCAGGTGTTTGATGCGTTCTGCCTGCGGATTAATGGCCTGACATTCGCCGTCATATTTCGCGGGCTGGGTTACATCAATCTGATATTCCACGCCGTCGATCACGTCGAAGTTGTAGGTGCGGAAACCGTCCCAGTTTATCAGCGACTGCGGTTTGCTGCTGTGCGGATCGATCTGGTTGAACTGTCCGGCAGAGCACTCCAGCCACTCCTTCACCTCTTTCCCGGTGGCTTTCACCACCACGAGGGTGTTGGGATAGAGGTAGAGATCGGCGGCATTACGGAAGGTCAGCTGGCCTTTTTCCACCTCAACGTAGCTGGCCGGATCGTTCTTACGCCCGCCCACTTTGAATGGCGCCGCGGCAGACAGAACCGGCAGATTGGCCAGATCCGGATCGCCCTGAATATAGTGCTCGGCATAGGCTTTCTGCGCCATGTTGACTACCTGCACGGTCGGGTCATCCTGTACCAGCGCGAGGAAGCTGTACATGTTATCAGCCGATTTACCGATCGGCTTGCTGACAAATTCACGCGTTGCGTCGTGGTCATGCTTCAGGACGTCGACCAGCTTTTTATCTTCTTCGGCCAGGGATTTTTTTGCAGCGGCATCATAAATCGGACGCGCTTCCGCTTTCGACTGCGTGACTTTCCAGCTCCCGCTGTCGTTATTCAGCACCAGATCTACCACGCCAAGGTGGTCGCCCCACATGCCCGGCATCACCGATGGCACACCGTTGAGCGTCCCTTTTTCGATGTCCGCGCCTTTGATACTGGCGAAATCTTTGCCCGGGAAGACGGCGTGGGCGTGACCAAACAGGATCGCATCCACGCCCGGTACCTGGCTGAGGTAATACACGGAGTTCTCAGCCATCGCCTGATACGGGTCGGCCGAGAGGCCAGAGTGGGCCACAACGACCACCACATCTGCGCCTTTCGCCCGCATCTCCGGCACGTATTTGCGCGCCGTTTCGGTAATGTCATTGACGGTTACTTTCCCGTCGAGGTTGGCTTTATCCCACGTCATGATCTGCGGCGGCACAAAGCCGATATAGCCGATTTTCAGCGTCTGTTTTTTACCGTCCTGGTCGACAACCTCGGTCTCTTTAATCAGGTAAGGGGTAAAGAGCGGCTTTTTCGTCTTAACGTCGATGATATTGGCATTAACGTACGGGAATTTTGCCCCTGCCAGCGCATCGTGCAGGTATTTCAGGCCGTAGTTAAATTCGTGGTTGCCCAGGTTGCCGACGGCATAGTCCAGCGTATTCATTGCCTTATAAACAGGATGGATCTCGCCTTTCTTCAGCCCCTTCGCCGCCATGTAGTCGCTGAGCGGGCTGCCCTGAATTAAGTCCCCGTTATCGACCAGCACGCTGTTTTTCACTTCACCGCGGGCGGCGTTGATCAAACTTGCCGTACGTACCAGTCCGAATTTTTCGACAGGCGTATCTTTGTAGTAATCGAAGTCCATCATGTTGCCGTGCAGATCGGTGGTTTCCAGAATGCGGAGATCCACCGTCGCTGCCTGAACGCTTGCCGCAATCAGCGTTGCCAGGAGCGTTGCGCTAAACTTAATCATCTGAGGAGTCCTTTTTTCGATCCAAGCCACAAAAGAGTATGTATGTAGTATTTGTTGCTTACAGAAGTGTGAATGCTGCCAGAAAAAAGAACGCTGAAACCAGAATTGCTTCACAGATAGCGGAATTGTTCACATTACGATATAACTAAAACAATAAGTTATGCCCACTGCGTTAACGAAGAGGTGGAGAATGTTAGATCAAATTTGTCAGCTCGCACGGGATGCGGGTGATGCCATTATGCAGGTGTACGACGGTGCGAAACCGATGGATGTTGTCAGCAAAGCGGACGACTCCCCGGTGACGGCGGCGGATATCGCGGCGCATACGGTGATCCTGAAAGGTTTGCAGACCCTGACGCCGGATATTCCGGTCCTTTCTGAAGAAGCGCCCCAGGGCTGGGACGAACGTCAGCACTGGCAGCGTTACTGGCTGGTGGACCCGCTGGACGGCACGAAAGAGTTCATCAAGCGTAACGGTGAATTTACCGTGAATATCGCCCTGATTGAAAAAGGAAAGGCGGTGCTTGGCGTGGTTTATGCCCCGGTGATGAAGGTGATGTACAGCGCGGCGGAAGGTAAAGCCTGGAAGGAAGAGTGCGGCGTGCGTAAGCAGATCCAGGTGCGAGATGCCCGTCCTCCGCTGGTGGTGATCAGCCGCTCGCACAGCGACAGCGAGCTGGAGGAGTACCTGCAACAGCTGGGGGAACACCAGACGACGTCGATTGGCTCGTCGCTGAAGTTCTGTCTGGTGGCGGAAGGGCAGGCGCAGTTGTACCCCCGTTTCGGGCCGACGAACGTCTGGGATACGGCGGCAGGGCATGCGGTGGCTGCGGCCGCAGGCGCGCATGTGCATGACTGGCAGGGTAAGCCACTGGACTACACCCCGCGCGAGTCATTCCTCAATCCTGGCTTCAGGGTGTCACTTTACTGAGTCAGCAGCTTATGCAGCAGGGCTACTACCTGCTGCACCTCATCCTGCGTCAGCGCGCCGTCCTTAACCCACTGTACGCGACCGTTTTTGTCCAGCACAACAATCGCTGAACTCTCTTCTTCCAACTGCCACGCCTTACGCGTCACGCCGTTGCTGTCGACAATAAACTGCGACCAGGGATAGAGCTTCTTATTGCTCTCAAGGCTTGAGCGCACAAACATCCCGGAGCCGGGAATCGCGTCATCGGTATTCACGATGGTGGTGGTCTGGTAGCGATCGTGCGGGAGTTTTGCGGCCTTGATCGCTTCCACGAGGGTGGCGTTTTTCTCTTTAGCGGATGTACGTCCGGCAATATGCTGTACAACTCTCACTTTGCCCGCAAGCTGCGCGCTATTCCAGGCTTTGTAGCTAAACTTATCATTGTCGAGAATCAATTCTCCCCGGTCAGCAATGCCGACCGGCGGGACACGTTGTCCTTTTTCAATGTTGTGTGCGGAAGCCATCAGCGGCAGCAACAGGCAAGCTGCTGCCAGGAGGTTACGTAGGGTCATGGTGTTTCCTTATTGTGAGCAGGTGATCCGACCACTTGGTCATGCGCTTTTAATCATAAGTGCGATCAATGGGCTTTTCCCGCAATCCCGATGCCAGTTTGCGGGCGAACGCACATATCCACGCAAAAACGACGGCATATACTGCTCTGTATCACGCTTTGCAAAGATTATTCTGAATAATTGTAATCAAACGGTAAATAAACTTATGCACACTGGGTAAGTACGAGGTTCTGGTCTATAGTCATTGGGCATCAAAATTTGCGCTCAGGACAGTCGGGCCGATTGTGGCACCGCAAGGGCGTATGATTCGCAGGAGATACAAGAATGAAAATTTTCCAACGCTACAACCCGCTTCAGGTGGCGAAGTACGTGAAGATCCTGTTCCGTGGACGGTTGTATATCAAGGATGTTGGCGCTTTTGAGTTCGATAAGGGCAAAATCCTTATCCCGAAAGTGAAGGACAAACAGCACTTGTCTGTGATGTCCGAAGTCAACCGTCAGGTTATGCGTCTGCAAACTGAGATGGCTTAACCAACGTGCTATGCAGTAGTAGTTAAAAAGACGGCTCCCAATGGGAGCCGTTGATGTTTGTGGGACATACAAAGGGTTACGCCGACACCTTATCTTCCGCATCTGGCAGCTTCGGTACCAGCACGGTCGGTTTACTATCAATGCGCGTTACCAGCAGCTGGTCGATGCGGTAGTTATCAATATCCACCACTTCAAACTTGAAGCCAGAGAATTTCACCGAGTCGGTACGTTTCGGGATCTTACGCAGCATAAACATCATAAAGCCGCCGATGGTCTCGTAGTTTCCGGACTGCGGGAACTCGTCGATGTCGAGCACGCGCATGACGTCTTCAATCGGCGTACCACCATCGATCAGCCATGAGTTCTCATCACGCTGCACAATTTGCTCTTCCAGCCCCTGGCCGACCAGGTCGCCCATCAGCGTCGTCATGACGTCGTTGAGGGTGATAATGCCCACCACCAGCGCATATTCGTTCATGATCACCGCGAAGTCTTCACCGGCGGTTTTGAAACTTTCCAGCGCTTCGGAGAGCGTCAGGGTGTCCGGTACAATCAGGGTGTTACGGATCTGCACGCCGCTGTTCAGTGCCAGGCTCTGGTTTGCCAGCACGCGGTTCAGCAGGTCTTTGGAGTCCACATAGCCGATGATATGGTCGATATCTTCGTTACAGACCAGGAACTTGGAGTGCGGATGCTGCGCCACTTTAGTCTTCAGGCTCTGCTCGTCTTCATGCAGATCGAACCAGATGATGTTCTCACGGCCGGTCATGGAGGACGGCACGGTACGGGATTCCAGTTCGAAAACGTTCTCGATCAGCTCGTGCTCCTGCTTGCGCAGCACGCCTGCCAGCGCCCCGGCTTCCACCACCGCATAAATATCGTCGGAGGTGATGTCGTCTTTACGCACCATCGGCAGCTTGAAGATGCGGAAAATTACGTTCGCCAGGCCGTTGAAGAACCACACCAGCGGACGGAAGACATACAGGCAGAAGCGCATCGGGTTGATGATACGCAAAGCCACAGCTTCTGGCGCAATCATACCGATGCGTTTCGGGGTCAGGTCCGCGAATAGAATGAACAAACCGGTGACCAGCGAGAAGGAGAGGATGAAGCTCAACTGCTCGGCCAGCTCTGCGGACATGTACTTTACAAAGAGGCTATAAAAAGCCGGAGAAAATGCTGCATCGCCCACGATACCGCCAAGAATGGCGACCGCGTTCAGGCCAATCTGCACCACGGTAAAGAACATGCCTGGGTTTTCCTGCATTTTCAGAATGCGTGATGCGTTGATGTTGCCCTCGTCGGCAAGCAGCTTCAGTTTGATTTTACGAGAGGCAGCCAGCGAGATCTCCGATATCGAGAAAAATGCACTGACGGCAATAAGACAAAGTATTACTAAAATACTGTTTAACATAGTTTATCCGGCTTCTCGCCAGATCCTCAGAAGGGGAGTTGATACCATTCGTGTGAAGACACATTGAACTCAGCTCGTAGCGTTGAGCCGATTATTTCAGCGGTAGTATAGCGTAAAGGCGTGTAAATCTGCCAGAGGTCACGTTTTCGGCAAAAAGTGGCCGGATGAAAAGGCAGTGAGTGGTTAAGTAATGAACTGACACTTTTGCTTACAGGCGCGCCACGCGGCTCGCGTGGCGCTGATGTTGTAATCAGTCCTGCTGTGGAGGCAGACAGACGCCGATGCCGCCAATGCCGCAGTAGCCGTACGGATTTTTATGCAGATACTGCTGGTGGTCGTCTTCGGCATAGTAGAACGGTTTCGCAGTAGCGATTTCCGTCGTGACCTGACGTTTATCACCGGCTGCCTGCATCGCTTCCTGGAAACGCGTCAGGCTGGCGTGGGCCGCAGCCTCCTGCTCAGGGGTGAGCGGATAGATGGCCGAGCGGTATTGGGTGCCGTGATCGTTACCCTGACGCATGCCCTGCGCCGGGTCATGGTTTTCCCAGAACACCTGGAGCAGCTGTTCATAGCTGATGACGCTCGGGTCATACACCACACGTACCGCTTCAGCATGACCGGTCTCACCGGAACAGACTTCGCGGTAGGTTGGGTTAGGCGTATATCCTCCGGTGTAGCCCGCAGCGGTGCTGTACACGCCCGGCAGTTGCCAGAACAGGCGTTCTACGCCCCAGAAGCAGCCCATGGCAAACAGGGCGATCTCCATTCCATCAGGAACGTTTGTCATTGAATGGTTGTTTACGGCGTGTAATGTCGCCACTGGCATAGGGGTGTTGCGTCCCGGTAACGCATCGGCTTGTGATACCAGATGCTTTTTATCAAATAAACTCACGGTGGGGCCTCCGGGGTAGCGTTGTTTCGGTTAAGGTTGTCACGAAGCGTTTAATTGAACACAATAAATGCGATGAATGAGTCTAGATTTAATCATAAGAAATATTTGGGTGTTAGGCCCTTTTTCAACCCGTAATTTGGGTTTTTGGCTTTCAGGCCGTATTTTGCCGCGGAGCGGCACTGCATTTGCTTCCAGGGTGGAAACAGGGATATTCAGGAGAAAACGTGACAAAGATCCGCCAGTTATGTTTAGTCAGTTTAATGCTGACAAGCGGGATTGCCAGCGCGGCGAATGTCCGTTTGCAGGTTGAGGGGTTATCCGGGGCGCTGGAAAAAAACGTGCGTGCGCAGCTTTCCACCATCCAGAGCGATGAAGTCACGCCGGATCGGCGTTTTCGCGCGCGCGTGGATGACGCCATTCGCGAAGGCTTAAAGGCGTTGGGGTACTACGAACCCACCATTGATTTCGATTTACGGCCGCCGCCGGCTAAAGGACGTCAGGTATTGATTGCCCGCGTCTCGCCGGGAGAACCCGTCCTGATTGGCGGCACGAACGTGGTGCTGCGCGGCGGTGCACGCACGGATCGTGACTACCTGGATCTGCTCAGCAACCGCCCGAAAGTGGGCACCGTGCTTAATCACGGGGATTACGATCGCTTTAAAAAATCCTTAACCAGCGTTTCGCTGCGCAAAGGCTACTTTGACAGCCAGTTCAACAAAAGCCAGCTGGGCGTTGCGCTTGAACGACGTCAGGCATTCTGGGATATCGATTACGACAGCGGCGAGCGCTATCGGTTTGGCGATGTAACCTTTGAAGGATCGCAAATCCGTGATGAGTATCTGCAAAACCTGGTGCCGTTTAAAAAGGGCGACTACTACCAGTCTAGCGACCTGGGCGAGCTGAACCGTCGTTTATCTGCCACCGGCTGGTTTAACTCCGTGGTGGTGGCACCGCAATTTGATAAATCCCGTAAAACGAAAGTGTTACCGCTGCATGGCGTGGTCTCACCGCGCACCGAGAACACCATTGAGACCGGTGTCGGCTACTCCACGGATGTCGGCCCGCGTGTGAAAGCCTCGTGGAAAAAACCGTGGATGAACTCCTACGGTCACAGCCTGACCACCAGCCTCAGCCTGTCTGCGCCTGAACAGCAGCTGGACTTCAGCTATAAAATGCCGCTGCTGAAAAATCCGCTTGAGCAATACTACCTCGTGCAGGGCGGCTTTAAACGTACCGATTTGAACGATACCGAGCAGGATTCGACGACGCTTGCGGTATCACGCTTCTGGGATCTCTCCAGCGGCTGGCAGCGCGCCATTAACCTGCGCTGGAGACTTGACCACTTTACTCAGGCAAACGTCACCAACACCACCATGCTGCTTTATCCGGGCGTGATGATCAGCCGTACCCGCTCGCGCGGTGGCCTGATGCCGACCTGGGGCGATTCTCAGCGCTACTCCATCGATTATTCCAACTCCGCCTGGGGCTCAGACGTGGATTTCTCCGTCGTGCAGGCGCAAAACGTCTGGATCCGTACCCTCTACGATAAGCACCGCTTTGTGGTTCGCGGCAACCTGGGCTGGATCGAAACCGGTGACTTCGAACGCGTTCCGCCAGATCTGCGTTTCTTCGCCGGGGGCGACCGCAGCATTCGCGGCTATAAGTACAAATCGATCTCACCTGAAAACGAGAAAGGCCAATTGACCGGGGCCTCTAAACTGGCGACCGGCTCGCTGGAGTATCAGTACAACGTCAGCGGCAAATGGTGGGGCGCCATGTTTGTCGACAGCGGCGAGGCCGTGAACGACATCCGCCGCAGCGATTTCAAAACCGGCGCGGGTGTGGGCGTGCGCTGGCAGTCACCGGTCGGGCCGATCAAGCTCGATTTCGCCGTTCCGGTGGGCGACAAAGAAGAACACGGTTTACAGTTTTACATCGGTCTGGGGCCTGAATTATGAGTTTATGGAAGAAGATAAGCCTCGGGGTGCTGATTTTTATCGTATTACTGCTCGGTACGGTGGCGTTTCTGGTGGGTACCACCACGGGTCTTCATCTGCTGTTTAACGCCGCGAACCGCTGGGTGCCAGGGCTGGAAATCGGCCAGGTGACGGGCGGCTGGCGCGATCTGCGCCTGAAGAATATTCGTTATGAACAGCCCGGCGTGGCGGTGAACGCGGGCGAGTTTCATCTGGCGGTCAAGCTCGGCTGCCTGCGGGATAGCCAGCTGTGCGTAAACGATCTGTCGCTAAAAGATGTGAATGTGGCGATAGACTCCAAAAAAATGCCGAAGTCTGAGCCTGTCGAGGAAGAGGACAGCGGCCCGCTGAACCTCTCCACGCCGTACCCGATTGCGCTCTACCGGGTCGCGCTGGATAACGTCAATATCAAAATCGACGACACGACGGTATCGGTGATGGATTTCACCTCCGGTCTGCGCTGGCAGGAGAAAAACCTCACCCTGACCCCAACCTCCCTGCAAGGGCTGCTGATTGCGCTGCCGAAGGTGGCCGACGTGGCGCAGGAAGAGATCGTCGAGCCGAAGATCCAGAACCCGCAGCCGGAAGAAAAACCGCTGGGTGAAACGCTGAAAGATCTCTTCTCGAAACCGGTTCTGCCGGAGATGACCGACGTGCATCTGCCGCTGAACCTCAATATCGAAGAGTTTAAGGGCGAGCAGCTGCGTCTGACCGGCGATACCGATCTGACGGTCTTCAACATGCTGCTTAAAGTCAGCAGTATCGACGGCAACATGAAGCTTGACGCGCTGGATATCGATACCAACCAGGGGTCGGTAAACGCCTCAGGCAATGCGCTGCTGCGCGATAACTGGCCGGTAGATATTACCCTTAACAGCGCCCTGAACATCGATCCGCTGAAAGGCGAGAAGGTGAAGGTGAAAGTCGGCGGCGCGCTGCGCGAGAAGCTGGAGTTCGGCGTGAACCTCTCCGGCCCTGTGGATATGGTACTGCGCGGGCAAACCCAGCTGGCAGAGGCCGGTCTGCCGCTCAACCTTGAGATTGTCAGCAAGCAGCTTTACTGGCCGTTCACCGGTGAAAAGCAGTTCCAGGCCGACGATCTAAAGCTGAAGCTGAGTGGCAAAATGACCGACTACACGCTGTCGTTCCGTACGGCAGTGAAGGGGCAGGGAGTACCGCCCGCCGATATTACTCTGGATGCGAAGGGTAACGAGTTGCAGGTTAACCTCGACAAGCTGACCGTGGCGGCGCTGGAAGGGAAAACCGAGCTGACCGCGCTGCTCGACTGGCAGCAGGCGATCAGCTGGCGCGGCGAGCTGAAGCTGACCGGGATCAACACAGCTAAAGAAGTCCCGGACTGGCCGTCAAAACTGAATGGTCTGATCAAAACCCGCGGTAGCCTGTACGGCGGCACCTGGCAGATGGACGTGCCGGAACTCAAGCTCACCGGTAATGTGAAGCAGAACAAAGTCAACGTAGAGGGCTCGCTTAAGGGCAACAGCTATCTCCAGTGGGTGATCCCGGGCCTGCACGTGGCGCTGGGCCGCAACACGGCGGATATCAAAGGCGAGCTGGGGGTGAAAGATCTCGATCTGGATGCCACCATCGACGCGCCAAATCTCGATAACGCCCTGCCGGGTCTTGGCGGGACGGCGAAGGGGTTAGTGAAGGTTCGCGGTACAGTGGAGGCGCCGCAGCTGCTGGCGGACATCACCGCCAATAACCTGCGCTGGCAGGAACTTTCCATTGCCCGCGTGCGCGTCGAAGGGGACGTGAAATCCACCGATCAGATCGGCGGAAACCTGGACCTGCGCGTGGAGCGTATCTCTCAGCCGGACGTGAACATCAGTCTGGTCACGCTGGCGGCAAAAGGTAACGAAAAGCAGCACGATCTCCAGCTGCGCGTGCAGGGCGAGCCGGTCTCCGGGCAACTGCACCTGACGGGCAGTTTTGACCGCCAGGCAACGCGCTGGAAGGGCGTGCTGGATAACACCCGCTTCAGCACGCCGGTCGGCCCGCTGGTGCTGTCCCGATCCATCGCGCTGGACTACCGCAATGCGGAGCAAAAGATCAGCATTGGGCCACACTGCTGGACCAACCCGAATGCTGAGCTGTGCGTGCCGCAGACCATTGATGCGGGCGCGGAAGGACGCGCGCAGATCAACCTCAACCGTTTTGACCTGGCGATGCTGAAACCGTTTATGCCGGAAACCACCCAGGCCAGCGGGGTCTTCAGCGGTAAAGCGGACTTCGCGTGGGACACCACCAAAGAGGGACTGCCGCAGGGCAGCGTTACCCTCTCCGGGCGTAACGTGAAGGTGACGCAGGAGGTCAATGACGCGCCGCTGCCGGTGGCGTTCGACACCCTGAATGTGAACGCTGACCTGCGTAACAATCGTGCGGAACTGGGATGGCTTATTCGTCTGACCAACAACGGTCAGCTTGACGGACAGGTGCAAATTACCGATCCGCAAGGGCGGCGCAATCTCGGCGGCAACGTCAATATTCGCAACTTCAACCTGGCGATGGTGAATCCGATTTTCTCGCGGGGAGAAAAGGCGGCGGGGATGCTCAGCGCCAACCTGCGTCTGGCGGGGGATGCGCAAAGCCCGCAGCTGTTTGGCCAGATGCGGTTAAACGGCGTGGACATTGACGGTAACTTTATGCCGTTCGATATGCAGCCAAGCCAGCTGACGATGAACTTTAACGGCCAAAGCTCAACCCTCAGTGGCTCAGTGCTGACACAGCAGGGACAAATCAACCTGACTGGTGACGCAGACTGGAGCCAGCTCGACAACTGGCGCGCCCGTATTGCGGCCAAGGGCAGCAGGGTGCGTATCACGGTACCGCCGATGGTGCGCCTGGACGTGTCGCCAGACGTGGTCTTTGAGGCAACGCCGAGTCTCTTCACCCTGGACGGCCGCGTCGACGTGCCCTGGGCGCGCATCGTGGTTCACGAAGTGCCGGAAAGCGCGGTTGGCGTCTCCAGTGATGAAGTTATGCTCAATGAAAATCTGAAACCTGTTGAACAGAAGAGCGCTGGCATACCGATCAATAGTAATCTTATTGTGCACGTGGGGAATAACGTGCGTTTGGACGCGTTTGGGCTGAAGGCGAGACTCACGGGTGACCTGAAGGTGGCGCAGGATCAACAGGGGCTTGGCCTCAATGGACAAATCAATATTCCTGAAGGGCGCTTCCATGCCTACGGTCAGGATTTGATTGTGCGTAAAGGTGAGCTGCTGTTCTCCGGCCCACCGGATCAGCCGGTACTCAATATCGAAGCGATCCGTAACCCGGAAGCCACCGAAGATGATGTGATTGCGGGCGTGCGCGTGACGGGCTCCGCCGATGAACCTAAGGCAGAGATCTTCTCTGACCCGGCCATGTCGCAGCAGGAAGCGCTCTCCTACCTGCTGCGCGGCCAGGGTCTGGATAGCCAACAGGGCGATGGTGCGGCAATGACATCGATGTTAGTCGGTCTGGGGGTTGCACAAAGTGGTCAGGTTGTGGGTAAAATCGGCGAGACGTTTGGCGTAAGCAATCTGGCGCTGGACACTCAGGGCGTGGGTGACTCTTCGCAGGTAGTGGTCAGCGGCTATGTACTGCCGGGTCTACAGGTAAAATATGGCGTGGGGATCTTTGACTCACTGGCTACACTCACGTTACGTTATCGCCTGATGCCTAAGCTATATCTGGAAGCAGTGTCCGGCGTAGACCAGGCACTTGATCTGCTCTATCAGTTTGAGTTTTAGCAATGCGAATATTTGTTTATGGCAGTTTACGAACCAAGCAAGGCAACAGCCACTGGATGACCAACGCCCAGTTGCTGGGAAATTACACAATCGAAAACTACCAGTTGTACAGTCTGGGCCACTATCCAGGCGCGGTTCCGGGGAACGGAACGGTACAGGGTGAGGTTTATCGTATTGATAATGCTACGCTGGCCGAACTTGATGCCTTGCGCACCAGGGGCGGTGAATACGCTCGCCAGTTGATCCAGACGCCTTACGGCAGTGCATGGATGTATGTGTACCAACGTTCGGTCAACGGGTTAACGCTGATTGAAAGCGGTAACTGGTTAGACAGAGACCAGTTCTGAAAAACGACAGCGCCACCGTAAGGTGGCGTTATCGTTTTGCGCCTCTTGCTGATTGTAGGCCCGTGCAAGCGTAGCGCCGCCGGGCGCATCGAAAGGCACAAAAAAGCCCCGACGCGCGGGGCTTAGTATCAGCAGTAAGAATTACTTCTTAGCAGCACGCTCGAAAGAGGCGATGATTTCTGCTTTCGCCGCTTCTGCGTTATCCCAGCCTTCAACTTTAACCCATTTGCCTTTTTCGAGATCTTTGTAGTGCTCGAAGAAGTGGGCGATCTGCGCTTTCAGCAGCTCTGGCAGGTCGTTCACATCTTTAATGTGATCGTACTCTTTGCTCAGCTTGGTGTGCGGTACGGCAACCAGTTTCGCATCTTCACCCGCTTCGTCAGTCATTTTCAGCACGCCAACAGGGCGGCAGCGAATGACGGAGCCTGGCTGCAATGGGTATGGCGTTGGGACCAGTACGTCAACCGGATCACCGTCCAGAGACAGAGTGTGGTTGATGTAGCCGTAGTTGCACGGATAGAACATGGCGGTAGACATGAAACGGTCAACGAACAGCGCACCGGTGTCTTTGTCGATTTCGTATTTGATTGGATCTGCGTTGGCCGGGATTTCGATCACAACGTAGATGTCTTCTGGCAGTTCTTTACCCGCAGGGACGTTGAGTAAGCTCATGTCGGTGTCCTTTAAAATGGATGGTAAACAAGTGGCAGGTATTATAGCCAACTGGCGCTGAAAGTCTTCGCCTGTTTTCGTCTTATCTCCCTCGCGCTTTCACTTTTCAGACCGTTTCCATGACAGGATAATCCATAAACTCAGCCGCATTTTAAATGTGGAAATGAAAGCGATTACAAACTTGTGATTAACGTTTTATTCACTTTTCTGAAGTGTGATGTAACGCAATCCGTAACATATTCCATTGGCTATAGTTCATCCGCAGAACATCTTTTAACCAACAATAACCTACCCTACGAGGACGTTCATATGTGGAAGCGCTTACTTCTTGTTACAGCAGTTTCGGCAGCCATGTCGTCTATGGCGATGGCCGCACCGTTAACCGTTGGATTTTCGCAGGTCGGATCTGAATCCGGCTGGCGCGCCGCTGAAACGAACGTGGCGAAAAGTGAGGCCGAAAAGCGCGGTATTACCCTGAAAATCGCCGATGGTCAGCAAAAGCAAGAGAATCAGATTAAAGCGGTGCGCTCTTTTATAGCTCAGGGCGTGGATGCCATCTTTATCGCCCCGGTTGTTGCCACGGGCTGGGAACCGGTGCTGAAGGAAGCTAAAGAGGCTGAAATTCCTGTGTTCCTGCTCGACCGTTCCATCGACGTAAAAGACAAATCTCTATATGACCACCGTCACCGCCGATAACGTGCTGGAAGGCAAACTGATTGGTGACTGGCTGGTGAAGCAGGTGGATGGCAAGCCGTGTAACGTGGTTGAGTTGCAGGGCACCGTCGGGGCGAGCGTGGCTATCGACCGTAAGAAAGGTTTCGCGGAGGCCATCGCCAAAGCACCAAACATCAAGATCATCCGTTCTCAGTCCGGCGACTTCACCCGCAGCAAGGGTAAAGAGGTCATGGAAAGCTTCATCAAGGCAGAAAATAACGGCAAAAATATCTGCATGGTTTACGCCCACAACGACGACATGGTGATCGGCGCCATCCAGGCCATCAAAGAAGCGGGCCTGAAGCCGGGCAAAGATATTCTCACCGGCTCGATCGACGGCGTACCGGACATCTACAAAGCGATGATTGACGGCGAAGCGAACGCCAGCGTGGAGCTGACGCCGAACATGGCGGGCCCGGCATTCGATGCGCTGGAGAAATTCAAGAAAGACGGCACCCAGCCTGAGAAGTTGACCATCACCAAATCCACGCTCTACCTGCCGGACACGGCGAAAGAAGAGTTAGAGAAGAAGAAAAATATGGGCTACTGATCAGTGACATTGCCGGGTGGCGCTGCGCTTACCCGGCCTACGATACGCTCATTTGTAGGCCGGATAAGCGTAGCGTCATCCGGCTTAATGCAGGGGGAAACCATGACCACCGAACAACACCAGGAAATCCTCCGCACAGAGGGCCTGAGTAAATTTTTCCCTGGCGTTAAGGCGCTGGATAACGTTGATTTCAGCCTGCGGCGTGGGGAGATCATGGCGTTGCTCGGCGAAAACGGGGCGGGGAAGTCGACGCTGATTAAAACCCTGACCGGGGTCTATCACGCCGATCGCGGCGCTATCTGGCTGGAAGGTAATGCTATTTCGCCCAAAAACACCGCGCATGCGCAGCAACTGGGGATCGGCACGGTCTACCAGGAAGTGAACCTGCTGCCAAACATGTCGGTAGCGGATAACCTGTTTATTGGCCGCGAGCCCAGACGTTTTGGCCTGCTGCGCCGTAAAGAGATGGAAGCGCGCGCCGCGAAGCTGATGGAATCGTATGGCTTCTCTCTCGACGTGCGCGAACCGCTGAACCGTTTTTCCGTGGCGATGCAGCAGATCGTGGCGATCTGTCGCGCTATCGATCTCTCGGCGAAAGTGCTGATCCTCGATGAACCCACCGCCAGCCTCGATACCCAGGAAGTGGAGATGCTTTTTACCCTGATGCGCCAGCTGCGCGATCAGGGCGTGAGCCTGATCTTTGTTACGCACTTCCTCGATCAGGTTTACGAGGTGAGCGACCGTATTACGGTGCTGCGCAACGGCGGCTTTGTCGGCTGCCGGGAAACCCGCGAGCTGCCGCAGATTGAGCTGGTCAAAATGATGCTGGGCCGCGAGCTGGAGACCAACGCACTCCAGCGTGCGGGCCGCACGCTGCTGAGCGAAAAACCGATCGCCGCGTTTCACGATTACGGCAAAAAAGGGACCATCGCGCCGTTTAACCTCGAGGTACGCCCCGGTGAAATTGTGGGTCTGGCAGGGCTGTTAGGCTCCGGGCGCACCGAAACCGCCGAAGTGATCTTCGGGATCAAACCTGCCGACAGCGGAACGGCGCTGATCAAAGGCAAACCGCAAACGCTACGTTCACCGCATCAGGCGTCGTGCCTCGGCGTGGGCTTCTGCCCGGAGGACAGAAAAACGGACGGGATTATTGCCGCCGCCTCGGTGCGGGAAAACATCATTCTGGCGCTACAGGCCCAGCGCGGCTGGCTGCGTCCGATCCCTAAGCGCGAGCAGAACGCCATTGCCGAGCGCTTCATCCGCCAGCTCGGTATCCGTACCCCGAGCGCGGAACAGCCCATCGAGTTCCTTTCGGGCGGTAATCAGCAGAAGGTGTTGCTCTCGCGCTGGCTGCTGACCAAACCGCAGTTCCTGATCCTCGACGAGCCCACGCGCGGTATCGACGTGGGCGCGCATGCCGAAATCATCCGGCTTATCGAAACGCTGTGCGCCGACGGTCTGGCGCTGCTGGTGATCTCGTCTGAGCTGGAGGAGCTGGTTGGCTATGCCGATCGCGTCATCATCATGCGCGATCGCAGGCAGGTGGCAGAGATCCCGCTGGATAAACTGTCGGTTCCGGCGATCATGAATGCCATCGCGGCGTAAGGAGTCATATGTGATGTCCCGTTCTCTTTCGCAAACTGGCGAAGCGAAGCGCCGCTTCAGCTGGCCGACCGGCACGCCGCAAATCGTGGCGCTGCTGCTGGTGCTGCTGGTGGATAGCCTGGTGGCTCCGCATTTCTTCCAGATCGTCGTGCAGGATGGCCGCCTGTTTGGTAGCCCGATCGACATCTTAAACCGTGCCGCGCCCGTGGCGCTGCTGGCGATTGGCATGACGCTGGTGATTGCCACCGGCGGGATTGACCTCTCCGTCGGTGCGGTAATGGCGATTGCGGGCGCCACCGCCGCCTCGATGACCGTTGCCGGGCACAGCCTGCCGGTGGTTCTGCTGGCCGCGCTGGGCTCCGGTGTATTAGCCGGGCTGTGGAACGGCATTCTGGTCGCGGTGCTCAAGATCCAGCCGTTTGTCGCGACGTTGATTTTGATGGTGGCCGGGCGCGGTGTGGCGCAGCTTATCACCTCCGGTCAAATCGTCACCTTTACCTCCCCGAATCTTGCGTGGATTGGCAGCGGTAATTTTCTGTTCTTCCCGACCCCGGTGATCGTCGCGCTGGTGACGCTGGTGGTGTTCTGGCTTTTCACCCGCAAAACGGCGCTCGGGATGTTCATCGAAGCGGTGGGGATTAACATTCGGGCCGCGAAAAACGCCGGGGTAAATACACGGCTGATGGTGATGCTGACCTACGTGCTGAGCGGCGTCTGTGCTGCGATTGCCGGGGTGATTGTGGCGGCCGACATTCGCGGGGCGGATGCCAACAACGCCGGACTCTGGCTGGAGCTTGATGCGATCCTCGCGGTGGTTATCGGCGGTGGGTCGCTGATGGGCGGACGTTTTAATCTGCTGCTCTCGGTGGTGGGGGCGTTAATTATTCAGGGTATGAATACCGGTATTTTGCTCTCCGGGTTCCAGCCGGAGCTTAATCAGGTCGTCAAAGCGGTCGTGGTGCTTATCGTGCTTATCGTGCAGTCGCCGCGCTTTATCACTCTCATTAAGGGGTTCCGCGGTCATGATAAAACGTAATTTGCCGTTAATGATCACGCTGGGCGTGTTCGTGCTGGGATACCTTTACTGCCTGACCCAGTTCCCGGGCTTCGCCTCCACGCGGGTGATTTGCAACATCCTGACCGACAACGCCTTTTTAGGCATTATCGCCGTCGGCATGACGTTTGTGATCCTCTCCGGCGGGATCGATCTCTCCGTTGGGTCGGTGATCGCCTTTACCGGCGTTTTCCTTGCCAAGGCGATTGGCTTTTGGGGCATTTCGCCGTTGCTGGCGTTCCCGCTGGTGCTGATTATGGGCTGTGCGTTCGGCGCCTTTATGGGGCTTTTGATCGACGCGCTGAAAATCCCGGCGTTTATCATCACCCTCGCCGGGATGTTCTTCCTGCGCGGCGTGAGCTATCTGGTGTCGGAGGAGTCAATTCCGATTAACCACCCGATCTACGACACGCTTTCCAGCCTGGCGTGGAAAATTCCCGGCGGAGGGCGCCTGAGCGCAATGGGGCTGCTGATGCTGGGCGTGGTGGTGATCGGGATCTTCCTCGCTCACCGTACCCGGTTTGGTAACCAGGTTTATGCCATTGGCGGCAGCGCCACGTCCGCGAACCTGATGGGGATTTCCACGCGCAGCACCACCATCCGCATCTATATGCTTTCGACCGGCCTTGCCACGCTCGCGGGGATTGTGTTTTCGGTATACACCCAGGCAGGCTATGCCCTGGCGGGGGTGGGCGTTGAGCTTGACGCCATTGCCTCGGTGGTGATTGGCGGTACGCTGCTCAGCGGCGGGGTAGGGACGGTGCTCGGTACGCTGTTTGGCGTGGCGATCCAGGGGCTGATTCAGACCTACATCAACTTCGACGGCACGCTCAGCTCCTGGTGGACCAAAATCGCCATCGGTATTCTGTTGTTTATTTTTATCGCGCTCCAGCGCGGCCTGACGGTGCTGTGGGAGAACCGCCAGAGCTCGCCTGTTACCCGTGTGAATACATCTTTAACAGGGCGATAACATGCTGAAATTGCTTAAACTCTAAACATTTTCCGGTAGCGGTCGATACTCTATTTTTATGCCCAGAAATATCTCGCTACCGGAAATAACATCATGCTTAAAACGCTATCGATTCGTACCGGCTTGCTCTCTTTACTGGCCGTTATGACCCTTCTGCTGCTGATTGTCAGCGGCATCGGCATTTATGCCCTTACGCAAAGTTCTGCTTCTCTCCAGCGCATCAATCATCTTCAGGGTGAACAGATGGTGCAGCTGAATGCCGGCTATACGCTGATCCTGCGCGCGCGTAACGAAGCGGGACAGGCCGTCCGCATGATGGAGGTCGGCCTGCTGGACGATGCGGCCAGGGCGGTCAAAACCATTAACCAGGAAGTGGCGCTGGCACAGAAAACGCTCAAGGGCGTGATCGGCGGCGGCGTGGCGGATGAGCAGGGGCAAAAGCTGCTGGATAACGTCGCCGCGAGCCTGGCGGTGTACAACCAGCAGGGTATCAGCCCGATGCTGAAAGCCCTGAACGAGCAAAGTGCGGACGGCTATTACGATCTGCTGGAAAGCAAGCTGGTCCCGGTGGCGAAGCAGTTTGATAACGATATGCAGGCGTTCCAGACGTGGAGCGAGGCGCGCGGCAAAGCGGAGGTGAGCGCCGTGCAGGCGAGTAAAACCCGTGTGCTGATCCTGATTATCGTCGCGGCGCTGCTGACGGCAGGCATTATCGTGCTGGCCTGGCTGGTGCTGCGCCATATGCTGCTTAAGCCGCTTTCAGCCTCAATTGCCCAGCTGGAGCACGTAGCGGCCGGGGATTTAACCCACACCCTGAACGCGCCGGCGAGCCAGGAATTTAATCGCCTCAACGCGGTCATCGAAGAGATGCGCCAGTCGCTGATGAACTCCGTTCTGCGGGTGCGTGACGCCAGCTCGCAGATTGATACCGGCAGCCGCGAGCTGACGGCAGGGAACCTGAACCTGGCCCAGCGCACGGAATCCACCGCCACCTCGCTGGAACAGACGGCCGCCAGCATGGAAGAGATCACCGCCACGGTGAAACTTAACGCCGATAACGCCGGGCAGGCGCACCAGCTGGCGCAGTCGGTCTCCGATACCGCCGATCATGGCAGCGAAATGGTCTGCTACGTCATTGAGAAGATGCGCGACATCGCCGGCAGCTCGGCGCGCATCGCCGATATCCTGAGCGTCATCGACGGCATTGCCTTCCAGACCAATATTCTGGCGCTGAACGCCTCCGTGGAAGCGGCGCGCGCGGGCGAGCAGGGACGGGGTTTTGCGGTCGTGGCGGGTGAGGTGCGCAATCTCGCCAGCCGCAGTGCCGATGCGGCGAAAGAGATCCGTTCGCTTATCAGCGATTCGCAAACCCACGTGAACGAGGGCAGCGAGCTGGCGCAACAGGCCGGTGAGACGATGGACGAGATCGCCACCGAAGTGCTGCGTATGACCAAACTGATGCGAGAAATTGCGACGGCGTCTCAGGAGCAGAGCCGCGGTATTGAGCAGGTTAACATTGCCGTCAATCAGATGGATGAAACGGCGCAACAAAACGCGGCGCTGGTTCAGCAATCCTCTGCGGCAACGCGTTCCCTGGAGGAACAATCGCGCGAGCTGATGGAGGCGATGGCATCCTTCAAACTGACGGCGCAAACGGCATGATAAAAATAGGGGAGCCTGTCGGGCTCCCCTATTTACGCGTTACGCGTCCGGGAATTCGCGGATCATGCGTTCAACGTCTTCCACCATGTGGTCGTTGCCGACAAAGAACGAACGGCGCTGGTGCAGGCTTTCCGGCACGATATCCAGAATACGCTCTTTACCGTCACTCGCTTTGCCGCCTGCCTGTTCGGCCAGGAATGCCATCGGGTTGCACTCGTACAGCAGACGCAGTTTTCCGTCCGGGTGGCTGGCGGTGCTTGGGTAGAGGTAAATACCACCCTTCAGCAGGTTACGGTGGAAATCCGCCACCAGCGAGCCGATATAGCGCGAGGTGTACGGGCGCTGGGTGGCTTTATCCTCTTCCTGGCAGAATTTGATGTACTTCTTCACGCCATTCGGGAATCGGATGTAGTTGCCTTCGTTGATGGAGTAGGTATTGCCCTTCTCCGGGAAGCGCATGCGCTCCTGGCTCAGACAGAAAACGCCCAGCGACGGATCGTAGGTAAAGGCGTGCACGCCGCAGCCGGTGGTGTACACCAGCATGGTGGATGAGCCATACACCACGTAACCGGCAGCAACCTGCTTGCTGCCCGGCTGCAGGAAGTCTTCTTCCGTCACCGGTGTGCCAACCGGGGTGACGCGACGGTAGATGGAGAAAATGGTACCGACAGAAACGTTAACGTCGATGTTCGAGGAGCCGTCCAGCGGATCCATCAGAACAACGTATTTTGCGTGTTCACACCCTTCGAATACGACGATCTCATCTTCTTCTTCAGAGGCGATACCCGCAACGATGTCGCGCGCGCGCAGTGCTGCTTTCAGTTTTTCATTGGCGAACAGGTCGAGTTTCTGCTGAACCTCACCCTGAACGTTCTCGGCACCGCTGGCACCCAGGATATCGACCAGACCGGCCTTGTTGATATCGCGGTGGATGATCTTAGCGCCCAGCTTTATTGCCGACAGCAAAGCAGTGAGCTCACCCGTAGCATGAGAGAACTCGTGCTGCTTTTCGACAATAAATTCACCTAACGTTTTCATAACACTTTCCCTGCATCTTATGTTGAGTAAAGCGGTTGATGTCCAACAATCTTAACAAACATTCAAATATTAGCGCAGAGGTGAATCGCGCCAGCAAAATACGGATTTACCTGAAATGCGTTTCACAGCCGCTGACATGTGAGTAAAATGTGCGCCACATTGAAGAAGGATAGTGACGTATGCGCATTCATATATTGGGGATTTGTGGCACTTTCATGGGCGGACTGGCAATGCTGGCGCGCTCGCTGGGCCATGAAGTGACAGGTTCGGACGCCAATGTGTATCCGCCGATGAGCACGCTGCTGGAGAAGCAGGGGATTTCTCTGATTCAGGGATATGACGCCAGCCAGCTCGAGCCGCAGCCGGATCTGGTGATCGTTGGTAACGCCATGACCCGTGGGAATCCATGCGTTGAAGCGGTGCTGGAACGCAATATCCCGTACATGTCTGGCCCGCAGTGGCTGCATGACTTTGTCCTGCGCGACCGCTGGGTTGTCGCCGTTGCCGGGACGCACGGCAAAACCACCACCGCCGGTATGGCGACCTGGATCCTCGAAGCCTGCGGCTACAAGCCGGGGTTCGTGATCGGCGGCGTGCCGGGGAATTTCGACGTCTCCGCGCGTCTGGGCGACAGCCCGTTCTTTGTGATTGAAGCGGATGAATACGACTGCGCGTTCTTCGACAAGCGCTCCAAGTTCGTGCATTACTGCCCACGCACGCTGATCCTCAACAACCTTGAGTTCGATCACGCGGATATCTTTGACGACCTGAAAGCGATTCAGAAACAGTTCCACCATCTGGTGCGCATTGTTCCGGGTCAGGGCCGCATTATCCTGCCGGAGAACGACATCAACCTGAAGCAGACTATGGCGATGGGGTGCTGGAGCGAGCAGGAGCTGGTTGGCGAGCAGGGGCACTGGCAGGCGAAAAAGCTCAACGCGGATGCTTCCGAATGGGAAGTGCTGCTCGACGGCGAAAAAGTGGGCGAAGTGAAGTGGGGCCTGGTGGGTGAGCACAATATGCACAACGGCCTGATGGCGATCGCCGCGGCGCGTCACGTGGGCGTACTGCCTGCGGATGCCGCCAATGCGCTGGGTTCGTTCATTAACGCCCGCCGCCGTCTGGAGCTGCGTGGTGAAGCGAATGGCGTGACGGTGTACGACGATTTCGCGCACCACCCAACCGCCATTCTGGCGACGCTTGCCGCATTGCGTGGCAAAGTTGGCGGCACCGCGCGCATTCTGGCCGTGCTGGAACCGCGTTCGAACACCATGAAAATGGGCATCTGCAAAGACGATCTCGCACCGTCCTTAGGGCGTGCCGACGAGGTCTTCCTCCTGCAACCGCAGCATATTCCGTGGCAGGTGGCCGAAGTGGCCGACGCCTGCATTCAGCCAGCGCACTGGAGTGCGGACGTGGATGTCTTAGCGGATATGGTGGTGAAAGCCGCACAGCCTGGCGATCACATTCTGGTGATGAGCAACGGCGGGTTTGGTGGGATCCATCAGAAGCTGCTGGACGGTCTGGCGAAGAAAGCCGCGGCCGCAGAGTAAAAAAAGGCCCGGTGGCGTTAGCGCTTCCCGGGCCTACATTATCTCTTCTCCCTCTCCCCTTTGGAGAGAGGGCTGGGGTGAGGGGTTTACTCTTCGTTCTCAGACAGCTCGCGCAGATACTGGAAAATCAGACGCGCAGACTTCGGCGGCTTATTCCCTTCTTTCTCTTTCTTCGCGTTACGGATCAAAGAACGCAGCTGCTGGCGGTCGGCATTCGGCCACAGGTTCAGCACTTCAGGTACCGCGTCATCACCTTGCTCGATCAGACGGTCGCGGATCTGCTCCAGCTTATGGAACAGCGCAACCTGCTGGTTGTGGCGGTTCTTAAGTTTATCCAGCGCCTGACGGATCGGCTCAACATCGCGCTGACGCAGCAGTTTCCCGATAAGCTGAAGCTGGCGGCGACGCCCTTCTTTCTTGATTTTCTGTGCCAGTTCAATGGCATCACGCAGATCCTGGTCGAGCGGGATCTTATCCAGCGCGTTTTTACCCAGTTCTACCATTTCTGCGCCAAGCTGTTTTAACTCTTCGGCGTCACGTTTAATTTCACTTTTACTGACCCAGATGATCTCATCATCTTCGTCTTCGATGTCATCACCGGGAACGTCGTCGAGCCAGTCTTCGGGCTGCTTAGTCATGTCAGGCTCCTTAAAAAAAGAGGCTAATGTTACCAGTTAAGACGCGCACTGAAAAACGGTTCTCTGTTAGACTTCACTTAACTCTCTCTTACAGTATGGCATTTGCGATGAAAGTAACCTCACAAGTTGAAGCGCAGCGTAAGATCCTGGAAGAAGCCGTCTCCACCGCGCTGACGCTCGCTTCAGGTAAATCAGATGGCGCCGAAGTGGCGGTCAGCAAAACCACCGGTATTAGCGTGAGCACCCGCTATGGCGAAGTGGAGAATGTAGAATTTAACAGCGATGGCGCGCTGGGGATCACGGTGTATCACCAGAATCGCAAAGGCAGCGCGTCGTCTACCGATCTCAGCCCGGATGCTATCGCCCGTACAGTACAGGCGGCGCTGGATATTGCGCGGTACACCTCCCCGGATCCTTACGCTGGCGTGGCTGATAAAGAGCTGCTGGCGTTTGACGCGCCGGATCTCGATCTGTTCCATCCGGCGGAAGTGACCCCGGATGAAGCCATTGAGCTGGCCTCGCGCGCCGAGCAGGCGTCTTTGCAGGCTGACAAACGCATCACCAATACCGAAGGCGGCAGCTTTAACAGCCACTACGGCATCAAAGTGTTTGGTAACTCCCATGGCATGTTGCAGGGGTACTGCTCAACCCGCCACTCGCTTTCCAGCTGCGTGATCGCCGAAGAGAACGGCGATATGGAGCGTGATTACGCGTATACCATTGGCCGCGCGCTGGGGGATTTGCAGTCTCCGGAGTGGGTGGGAAAAGAGTGCGCCGAACGCACGCTGTCACGCCTCTCGCCGCGTAAACTCTCCACCATGAAAGCCCCGGTCATTTTTGCCAACGAAGTGGCAACCGGTCTGTTTGGTCATCTGGTGGGGGCGATTGCGGGTGGTTCGGTGTACCGTAAATCGACCTTCCTGCTCGACTCGCTGGGCAAGCAGATCCTGCCGGAATGGCTGACCATCGAAGAGCACCCACACCTGCTGAAAGGGCTGGCCTCCACGCCGTTCGACAGCGAAGGCGTGCGCACGGAGCGCCGGGATATCGTTAAAGACGGCATTCTGACCCAGTGGCTGCTGACCAACTACTCCGCGCGTAAGCTGGGGCTGAAAAGCACCGGGCACGCGGGCGGCATTCATAACTGGCGCATTGCCGGGCAGGGCCTGAATTTTGAACAGATGCTGAAAGAGATGGGCACCGGTCTGGTGGTCACCGAGCTGATGGGGCAGGGCGTGAGCGGTATCACCGGCGACTACTCTCGCGGCGCAGCGGGCTTCTGGGTGGAAAACGGTGAAATTCAGTATCCGGTGAGCGAAATCACCATCGCCGGCAACCTCAAGGACATGTGGCGCAATATTGTTACGGTCGGTAACGATATTGAAACACGCAGCAATATTCAGTGTGGTTCTGTATTACTGCCGGAGATGAAAATCGCCGGGCAATAATCCCCGTAAAAGCGTGATTTATAATAAAAAAGGAAGTGAGCAATGCGTAAACACCTGTTAGCGATCGTCGCGGCTTCAACGCTGGTTCTTGGCTCATCTGCGTTTGCTGCCGATCTTGAAGACAACATGGACATCCTCAGTCAAAACCTGAAGGTGGTGCAGAAAACCGACGATGCGGCGGAGATGAAAGACGCACTGACTAAAATGCGTGAAGCGGCGCTGGATGCGCAAAAAGCGACGCCGCCGAAGCTGGAAAGCAAAGCGGCGGACAGCGCCGAGATGAAAGACTACCGCCACGGTTTTGACGTGCTGGTCGGCCAGATCGACGGCGCGCTGAAGTTGGCTAACGAAGGCAAAGTGAAGGAAGCCCAGGCGGCAGCCGACCAGTTTGCGGCGACCCGCAACGCGTATCACAAAAAGTATCGTTGATAGTCTGGATGAGCGGGGCGCGTTAAGCATCCCCGCTCACACTCTTCTCCCTCCCCATAAGAAAACCTTATCCACGTCACATTTCTACGAGCCTGCTCGTAATCTTTTCCACTCCGCTTACCTGTTTAGTGCCGCGTAATAGCGTGATATTCATCACGTAAATCCAGCGATTAATCCAGATTCACCACATTTATGTGGCACAGATCACTGCCGCGGCTCGCCTTTCCACTTCGAAGTGGAAAACAACTCGCTACAAACAACGCCCCCTCGACGTTAGTTTTATTCCAGAGCCATTAACGGGGTAAGACGAGTGATTAACGGAGCGGTAATGAACGACGTTGGGGAACAGGCGGTGCAAACAGAACAGCTCGCGAACACCATGCTTCAGCAGGTCTACGCCCTGCTGGCCCGGCACAACATCATCCCCAACGCGGTACAGGAGCAGATGCTGACCTCCCACGTTCGCGCAATGGCGCACCGGTCTGTGACCGGCGAGCCGCTGCCGGAGGTTGAAGCAGAGCTGTTCGACGAAATTTCACCAGATTCAATGCAACTTGCCCGTGAAGTGGTAGCGCAGTTTGGCAATCTTCCTGATGAAGAAGCCTGGCTGCTCTCCGTTCACTTCGAAGTCGCGAAAGACAACCTTTAAGGAGCAACACATGGAACAGATTACAGTCGTGATTGGCGATCGCCTGGGTAAAGGTCAGAAAGTGGCTGCGGGTGTGGAAAAAGCCGGCGGACGCGCGGTTGTCGTACCGGGCATGGCAGCGGATATGAAGCTCGGTGACGTGATGAAAGCAGAAAACGCCACCTTCGGGATCTCGTTCTGCGGCAGCGGCGGCGCGGGTGCCATCACCGCCCAGACCAAATACGGCTACAAGGCCAAATACGGCATGCGCTCCGTGGATGAGGGGGTGACCGCTATCAACGAAGGCTGCAACGTGCTGGGCTTTGGCTTTATGGATAAAGAAGAGCTGGGCGAGCGTCTGGTACAGGCGTGGCAGAAGAAATACGGCGCGTAAGCATGAAAGAACAGTTCACGACCACGGTGAGAGTGAAGGGGAAGGGCGACGCCAAAGCGCGCGCCTTTGCCGACGCCCTCAACCACGTACAGGCCGCGGTGATGAAAGCCTCACCGCATATCTTACTGCGTATTGAGCCACAGGATGTGCAGGTTGTTCAGGCGCAAGAAGCGGTGCGAAAAGAAGCATTTTTGTTCTTCTTTCTGCGTCGGGAAAGACGCACCTACAGCGTGGAGCTGGATGTGACCGTCAACGTGACCGCCATCAATCTCGACCAGGTGGATTTCGTCACGCAACGCTGATTATTCATAAAAGGGCAGACTGATGTTCTTAATTATATTAATAAAATCGCTCATCATTGGCGGCCTGGTTGGCGTCGGTGTTGGAGCCGGGGCTGCACGCATGTTTCATGCGCCTACCACTCAGGGTATGGGCGCGTTTCGTACATTGGGGGAACTGAACTCCTGTGAAGGGGATCCGGCGTCCCACTTCTCCTTTGGGTTAGGTTTCTTCTTTAACGCCTGGGCCTCTTCCGTGGCCGCAGGTGCCTTCACACAGGACGTTGACCACCGCATCATCCCGAACTGGGGTGCTGCTGCACTGATGATCAAAAACCGTAACGTCGGTGAAACGCTGCATGACCCGCGCAAAATGGCGATTGCCTGCGGCATTATCGGCATGATTGTCGTGACCTTCCTTAACCTGACCGCCTCCTCCGTTCCGGCTGCGCTTCAGGTCACCGCCGTGAAGGTGCTGGTGCCTGCCGCGAACCTGCTGGTCAACACCGTGATGCCGGTGATCTTCTGGCTGGCAGCCATCGACGCGGGTAAAAAATCGGGCTTCTGGGCCACCATCTTTGGCGGCGCAGCGCAGCTGATCATGGGTAACGCCGTGCCGGGTCTGGTGCTGGGGATCCTGATCGGTAAAGGCGTGGAAGAGAGCGGCTGGAACCACGTCACCAAAGTGATGATGGCGGCGATCGTCCTGCTGTTTGTGCTGAGCGGCTTCTTCCGCGGCTTCGACATAAAGATGATCGAATCCTTCCATCTGACCGTGCCGAACTGGCTCGACATGATCCACAACTCGCTCAGCGGTAAATAACAGGAGCCTCTAAATGGAACAGAATAAAGGTTTTTGGTATGCCGACTGGTCATTCCCGATCTTCGTTGGCCTGCTCTCCTCCGGCGTCTTTGCCGGGACGCACATGTACTACCTCTACGGCATCGGCGCGTTTAACGAAGTGGCCTTCGTGGCGATGCTGAAAGCGGGAATCGATACCGGCGTTTACGGCGCGGTGGCGGCGTTCGGCGCGAGCTTCCTTTTCGCCCGTATCATCGAAGGGTCGCTGGTCGGGATTCTCGACATCGGGGGGGCGATCCAGACCGGCGTGGGCCTCGGCGTACCGGCGCTGCTGCTGGGCGCGGGGATCATGTTCCCGGTGACCAACTTTATTGCCTCGCTGATTACCGGCCTGGTGATTGGTCTGGCGATTGGCTACGTCATCATCCTGGCGCGTAAGTTCACCATCAACCAGAGTAACTCCACCTACGGTGCAGACGTGATGATGGGCGCGGGTAACACCTCCGGCCGCTTCCTCGGGCCGTTGATTATCCTCAGCGCCATGACCGCCTCCATTCCAATCGGCGTCGGTTCCCTGGTGGGCGCGCTGCTGTTCTACATCTGGCAGAAGCCGATTACCGGTGGCGCCATCCTCGGCGCAATGATTTTGGGCTGGCTGTTCCCGGTCGCCCTTTAATACCTGCGGGCGCTTCGGTGCCCGCCTTATCAGGAGAACCCCATGTTTGATCTACTCCTGCGCCGTGCGCGCCTCGCCGACGATACCCTGACCGATATCGCCATTCAGGACGGGAAGATCGCCGCGACAGGCCAAATTGACGCTCCCGCTCGTAAAACGGTTGAGCTTAACGGTGACGTGTTCGTCAGCGCGGGCTGGATTGACTCCCACGTCCACTGCTACCCGAACTCCCCGATCTACCACGACGAGCCGGACAGCGTGGGCATTGCCACCGGCGTCACCACCGTGGTGGACGCGGGCAGTACCGGGGCCGACGACGTGGATGATTTTTACGCCATCACCCGCAAAGCGTCCACCGAGGTGTTTGCCCTGCTGAACATCTCCCGCGTGGGGCTGATTGCCCAGAACGAGCTGGCCAATATGGCCAATATTGATGCTGATGCGGTGAAGCAGGCGGTGACGCGCTACCCGGATTTTATCGTCGGCCTGAAGGCGCGCATGAGCAGCAGCGTGGTCGGTGAAAACGGCATTACCCCGCTGGAGCGCGCGAAAGCGATTCAAAAAGAGAATGGCAACCTGCCGCTGATGGTGCACATCGGCAACAACCCGCCGAACCTCGATGAGATTGCCGAGCTGTTAAGCTCCGGCGACATCATTACCCACTGCTACAACGGCAAGCCTAACCGCATCCTGACGCCCTCCGGCGAGCTGCGCGCCTCCATTACGTCTGCGCTGAAGCGCGGCGTGCGTCTGGACGTCGGCCACGGCACGGCGAGCTTCAGCTTTGAGGTGGCGAAACGCGCCATCGCGATGGGCATTCTGCCGCACACCATCAGCTCGGATATCTACTGCCGCAACCGCATCAACGGCCCGGTCGGCTCGCTGGCAAGCGTGATGTCGAAATTCCTCGCCATCGGCATGTCATTGCCGCAGGTGATTGACTGCGTCACCGCCAACGCCGCAGACGGCCTGCGCCTGACGCGCAAAGGCCGCATTCAGCCTGGTCTCGACGCTGACCTGACGCTGTTCACCCTTAAACGCCAGCCGACGGTGCTGACGGATGCTGAAAACGACAGCCTGCAGGCTGAACACATTCTGGTGCCGCTTGCCGCGATCCGCGCGGGCAAGGGCTACATGACCGAACAAGGGAGCACGGAACATGCCTTCGATTTATGAGAAGTACAACTTAAAGCAGGTTATCAACACCTCTGGCCGCATGACGGCGCTGGGTGTCTCCACGCCGCGCCCGGAAGTGGTGCAGGCGGCGATGGACGGCATGAATCACTACTTCGAGATAAAGGATCTGGTCAATAAAACCGGCGAATACATCGCGAAGCTGCTGGAGGTGGAAGGCGCAACGGTGGTCTCCTGCGCGTCGGCGGGCATTGCCCAGTCCGTGGCGGCGGTACTGGTGAAAGACAGCGACTGGCTGCTGGAAAACCTGCACGTCACACCGATTGAGAACAACGAGATCGTCCTGCCGAAAGGCCACAACGTTAACTTTGGCGCGCCGGTAGGCACCATGGTAGCGCTGGGTGGCGGCAGGCTGGTGGAAGCGGGCTACGCCAACGAATGCTCTGCCGATCAGCTGGCGGCAGCGATCACCCCACGTACAGCGGCTATCCTCTACATTAAATCGCACCACTGCGTACAGAAAAGCATGCTCAGCGTCGAGCAGGCGGCGGTGGTGGCGCGTAAACACGACCTGCCGCTGATCGTTGATGCCGCGGCGGAAGAAGATCTGCATACCTATTACCGCTCCGGCGCGGACCTGGTGATCTACAGCGGCGCGAAGGCGATTGAAGGCCCAACCAGCGGCCTGGTGATCGGCAAAACCCAGTACGTTGAGTGGGTGAAGCGCCAGACGGCGGGCATTGGCCGCGCGATGAAGGTGGGCAAAGAGGGGATCCTCGGCCTGACCTGCGCCATCGAACACTACCTGACGGCCACCAGGGAGAGCGGGGCCGAGATGGTGGCGAAGATGACGCCGTTTATTGACGCGCTCAACACCCTGAACGGCGTCACCGCCCGCGTGGTCTGGGACAGCGCGGGTCGCGATATCGCGCGCACCGAGATTAAGTTTGACGAAGCGACCACCGGCGTCGGCACCGGTGAACTGGTGAACGCACTCAAGCAGGGCGAATACGCCATTTACTTCCGTGGCTATAAAGCTAACGAAGGGATTATCGAAGCGGACGTGCGCAGCGTAAATGCTGACCAGCTGAACATCGTGTACCGCCGTATTAGCGAAGTATTAGGACAGGAGAAAAACGCATGAAACTGACCCCCAACTTTTACCGTGACCGCGTCTGCCTTAACGTGCTGGCAGGATCGAAAGCCAACGCCAGCGCCATTTACGAGGCGGCGGAAGGTCATGTGCTGGTGGGCGTGCTCTCCAAAAATTACCCCGACGTGGCGAGCGCCGTCGCGGATATGCGTGAGTATGCGGCCCTGATTGATAACGCGCTCTCTGTGGGGCTGGGCGCAGGCGATCCGAACCAGTCGGCGATGGTGAGTGAAATCTCCCGCCAGGTACAGCCGCAGCACGTCAATCAGGTCTTCACCGGCGTGGCCACCAGCCGCGCGCTGCTGGGGCAGAATGAGTCCGTGGTCAACGGCCTGGTCTCCCCGACCGGCACCGTCGGCATGGTTAAAATTTCCACCGGCCCGCTGAGCAGCAACGCGCCGGACGGCATTGTGCCGGTTGAAACCGCTATCGCCCTGCTGAAAGATTTCGGCGGAAGCTCAATCAAGTACTTCCCGATGGGCGGCCTCAAGTGCCGTGACGAGTATAAAGCGGTGGCGGAAGCCTGCGCCCGTCACGACTTCTGGCTGGAGCCGACCGGGGGAATCGATCTGGAGAACTTTGAGGAGATCCTGCAGATCGCCCTGGACGCGGGCGTGAGCAAAATCATCCCGCATATCTACAGCTCGATTATCGACAAAGCCAGCGGCGACACGCGTCCGGAAGATGTGCGTACGCTGCTGGAGATGACGAAGAAGCTGGTGAAGTAGAACCTGCCCTTCACCCAGCCCTCTCCCCAAAGGGGAGAGGGTGTAATCGTCCCCTCTCCCCTTTGGGGAGAGGGTTAGGGTGAGGGGAAACACACCGCACACACCCGAAGGAGCCACCATGCACACCCGTACCCTGCTTGTCGCTTCACTCTCAATGCTCGCCACCGCCGCTGTCGCCCAGACGCAATACGCCTGGGTGGGTACCTATAATCCCAACGGCGAAGGGCTGTACCGTTTTACCGTCGACCCGCAAACCGGCGCGCTCGATAACAAAACGCTGGTGAGCCAACTCCCGAACGCTGCGCAGCTTACCGTCTCGCACGACGGCAAAACGCTCTACCTGGCAAGCGAGGTGGAGCAGGGCGTGGTGCAGGCGTTGCGAATAGGCGATAACGGCGCGCTGAGCGAGCTGAATCAGGTGGCCTCCGGCGGCGCGGGGCCGGTGTATCTTTCCCTGACGCCGAACGGCAAACATTTGCTGGTGGCGAACTACGTCAGCGGATCGATCGCGGTGCTGCCCGTTAACGCAGACGGCAGCCTGGGCGATGCTACGGACACCCATCAGGACAAAGGCGAACCGGGCGCGGCAAAGCCGGAAGCTGCCGTCGAGGGCAGTTTCGCCATCAGCGATCATAACGGCCCTCACGCGCACATGATCGCCGCCGATCCGAGCGGGAAATACGTTTTTTCCACCGATCTGGGGCTGGATCGCATCTATCAGTACCGTTTTGACGATCGAACCGGAAAGCTGACCCCGAACGATCCGCCGTTTATCAGCGCCTCCTCAAAAGGGGCCGGGCCGCGCCATTTCGTCTTTACGCCGAAGGGGGATGCCCTGTGGCTGATTAACGAAGAAGCCTCTACGCTCACCCATTATGCGCTGGACAGCAACGGCAGGCTGAAAGAGGGTAAAACGGTTTCAGCCTTGCCGGACGGTTATAAAGGCACCAGTTTTGCCGCCGGGCTGGCGCTAAGCGCCGACGGGAAACAGCTGTATGTCGCTAACCGTTTGCATAACAGCATCGGGCACTTTACCGTAACGGCGGAGGGCACGCTGACACATCAGGACGATGTCTGGACGCGGGGCGACTATCCGCGCACCCTGACGCTTGATAAGCAGGGGCGCTGGCTGTACGTCATGAACCAGCGCAGCGACAACATTACCCGTTTCCGCGTGGCGCCGGACGGCAAGCTGAGCGCCGAGTCAGACTATACCCCGGTCGGCAGCCCATCCCAGATGGTCATTTCACCCTGAGCAGTAAGAGGACAACGACGTGCGATTTCCGAACCAACGTTTAGCACAACTTTTCGATCTGTTGCAAAACGAGACGCTGCCGCAGGACGAGCTGGCGCAGCGGCTGTCGGTTTCCACGCGAACCGTCCGGGCGGATATCACCGCCCTGAACGCGCTGCTGGCCAGCCACGGCGCGCAGTTCATTTTGAGCCGGGGCAACGGCTATCAGCTCAAAATCAATGATGTGGTGCGCTATCAACAATTGCAGTCGTCCCACCCGCGCGCGCTGCGTATTCCGCGAACCGGACCGGAGCGTGTGCACTATCTGGTGGTGCGTTTTCTGACGTCAGCCTTTTCCCTCAAGCTGGAGGATCTGGCCGATGAGTGGTTCGTCAGCCGGGCCACATTGCAGAGCGACATGGTGGAAGTGCGCGAGTGGTTTCACCGTTACAACCTGACGCTGGAAACCCGCCCGCGCCACGGCATGAAGCTGTTTGGCAGCGAGATGGCGATCCGCGCCTGCCTGACCGACCTCCTGTGGGAGCTGGCGCAGCAGGATAGCCTGAACCCGCTGGTGACCGACGTGGCGCTCAACGCGGGCGTGGCGGAAAAGATGGTCCCTGTCCTGCACGACGCGCTGACGCGCCATCACATTCGCCTGACCGATGAAGGCGAGCTGTTCCTGCGCCTGTACTGCGCGGTGTCGGTGCGGCGCATCAGCGAGGGGTATCCGCTGCCGGAATTCCACGCTGAAGACGTGGAAGAGAACGTACGCGAGGCGGCGAAAGATATCGCCGTGGCTATCCAGGAGCTGGCGGGCAAGGCGCTTTCACCATCGGAAGAGAGCTGGCTGTGCGTGCACATTGCGGCGCGGCAGATCCAGGAGATCGCCCCCAGCGCCATTAATGCTGACGACGACGAAGCCCTGGTCAACTATATCCTGCGCTACATCAACACCCACTATAACTACAACCTGTTGAGCGACGAGCAACTGCATGCAGATCTGCTCACGCACATCAAAACCATGATTACCCGCGTGCGGTATCAAATCATGATCCCCAATCCGCTGCTGGATAACATCAAGCAGCACTACCCGATGGCGTGGGATATGACCCTCGCGGCGGTGTCGAGCTGGGGCAAATACACGCCGTATGTGATCAGCGAAAACGAAATTGGTTTTCTGGTGCTGCATATCGGTGTCGGTCTGGAGCGCCACTACAACATCGGCTACCAGCGTCAGCCGCGCGTGCTGCTGGTATGTGACGCCGGTAACGCGATGGTGCGCATGATCGAGGCGGTGCTTCAGCGCAAATACCCGCAGATTGAGGTGACGCGCACGCTCACCCTGCGCGAGTACGAACTTGCCGATGCCATCGGCGAAGACTTCGTGATCTCCACCGCTCGCGTGAGCGAAAAATCCAAACCGGTGGTGATAATCGCCCCGTTCCCGACCGATTATCAGTTAGAGCAGATCGGCAAGCTGGTGCTGGTGGACCGTACCCGCCCGTGGATGCTGGAGAAATACTTCGACGCGGCCCATTTCCGCATTCTCGACAAGCCTGTCGACCAGCAAACGCTGTTCCGCGAACTGTGTGGGCAGCTTGAAAGCGAAGGCTTTGTCGGCGCGGAATTTCTGGAATCGGTTATCGAGCGTGAAGCTATCGTCAGCACTATGCTCGGCGACGGCATCGCGCTGCCGCACTCCCTCGGCCTGCTGGCGCAAAAAACGGTGGTCTACACCGTGCTGGCGCCGCAGGGCATTCAGTGGGGAGATGAAACCGCCCATGTCATTTTTCTGCTCGCCATCAGCAAAAGCGAGTACGAAGAGGCAATGGCGATTTACGATATTTTTGTCACTTTCCTGCGTGAACGCGCGATGGCGCGCCTGTGCCAGTGCGAGGATTTTGCGGCGTTTAAGGCTGAGGCAATGGAGAGTGTGAGTCGGTTTTGACGTTCAGGCGGAAAGAGGATATCCGCCTTCATTCAACGCAGATGATGCACAACCTGGTTGCTGCTGCCGCGCCAGATAAGCATAGGATCTTTTAGATCCTGCACGAACTTGCCGTCGACCAGGACGTTAATCAGATCCACCACTTCCTTCTGCTGCGCATTCAGTTCATCCAGCTTATAACCCGTCCAGACCCAGATGTCTTTTCCCGCGCACTCGCGGCGGATGCGTTTTACCAGCTTCAGGATCGCCGGCACGTTTTGCGGATGGAGCGGGTCGCCGCCGGAGAGCGAGATCCCCTGACGTTTAATGCGCGTGTCGTTCAGGTCGTTGATGATGCGGTCTTCTATCTCAGCGGTAAACGGCATACCCGAGTTCAGGCGCCAGGTGCTTTTGTTATAGCAGCCGGGGCACTCGTGAACGCAGCCTGATACAAACAGGGTGCAGCGGGTGCCGGGGCCGTTGACGATGTCGACGGGGTAGTACTGGTGATAGTTCATCGCGAATAACCACGCCGGGTGGCGCTGCGCTTACCCGGCCTACAAAAGAGAGCGGTCCGTAGGCCCGGTAAGCGCAGCGCCACCGGGCATTAACGTGGCAGTGGATTACCCGATCTGCCCATTCCCCAGATGTTTCACCCTGCGCTTCACCTCTTCCTGCTTACCGGCGTTAAACGGACGGGCGTCCGGGCTGCCGAGGTAGCCGCACACGCGGCGGGTTACGGAGACGCGGGCTGCATCGTGGTTACCGCATTTCGGGCAGGTAAAGCCTTTGCTGGTACACTCGAACTCACCGGTAAAGCCGCACTCGTAGCACTCGTCGATTGGCGTGTTGGTTCCGTAGTACGGCACGTGCTGATAGCTGTAATCCCACACGTCTTCCAGCGCCTTCAGGTTATGCTGAATGTTCGGGTACTCGCCGTAGCAGATAAAACCGCCGTTCGCGATGGGCGGATAGGCCGCTTCGAAGTCGATCTTGTCGTACGGGTTCACCTTCTTCTCCACATCGAGGTGGAAGCTGTTGGTGTAGTAACCTTTGTCGGTCACCCCTTCCACGATGCCGAACTCGGCGGTATCCAGACGGCAGAAGCGATCGCAGAGGTTTTCGCTCGGCGTGCTGTACAGGCTGAAACCGTAGCCGGTTTCCTCTTTCCACTGGTCTACCGCATCGCGCAGGCGCTGCACAATCGCGATACCTTTCTCACGCAGGGCGTCGTTGTCATAGATGTGCTTGTCGCCAAACAGCGCGTTAATGGTTTCGTGAATGCCGATATAGCCGAGAGAGATCGACGCGCGACCGTTTTTGAAGATCTCCGACACATCATCATCCGCCTTCAGGCGCACGCCGCAGGCCCCTTCCATATAGAGAATTGGCGCGACGCGGGCTTTCACCCCTTCAAGGCGGGCGATGCGGGTCATCAGCGCCTTACGTGCCAGCTGTAAACGTTCATCCAGCAGCGCCCAGAAGGCCGCTTCATTCCCTTTGGCTTCCAGCGCGATGCGCGGCAGGTTCAGGCTGATGACGCCCAGGTTGTTGCGCCCGTCGTGGATCTGCTCGCCGTTCTCATCCTCGTACACGCCGAGGAAGCTGCGACAGCCCATTGGCGTTTTAAACGAACCGGTGACTTTTACCACCTGGTCGTAGTTCAGAATGTCCGGGTACATACGCTTGCTCGCGCACTCCAGCGCCAGCTGTTTGATGTCGTAGTTCGGATCGCCAAACTTGTGGTTCAGGCCGTCGCGAATGGCGAACACCAGTTTCGGGAACACCGCCGTTTTACGGTTTTTACCGAGGCCGGAGATACGGTTACGCAGAATAGACTGCTGGATCAGGCGTGATTCCCAACTGGTTCCGAGGCCAAACCCGAAGGTCACAAACGGCGTCTGGCCGTTGGCGGTGTGCAGCGTGTTTACTTCATATTCCAGCGACTGGAACGCGTCGTAGCACTCTTTCTCGGTGCGGGAACGGGCATAACCGTCGGCGTCCGGGATCTGCCACTCTTCCGCCGTTTTACGGTGTTTGTTGAAGCTCTCGGTCACGAACGGGGCCAACACTTCATCGATGCGGTTAATGGTGGTGCCGCCATAGATGTGGCTCGCCACCTGGGCGATGATCTGCGCCGTGACCGCCGTCGCGGTGGAGATGGATTTCGGCGGCTCAATCTCGGCGTTACCCATTTTAAAACCCTGGGTCAGCATGCCTTTCAGGTCGATCAGCATGCAGTTAAACATCGGGAAGAACGGCGAGTAGTCGAGATCGTGGTAGTGGATCTCACCGCGCTCGTGCGCCGAGACTACATCGCGCGGCAGCAGGTGCTGGCGGGCATAGTGCTTGGCGACGATACCGGCCAGCAGGTCGCGCTGGGTCGGGATCACTTTGCTGTCTTTATTGGCATTTTCATTGAGCAGCGACGAGTTGGTTTGCTCTACCAGGCCGCGGATCTCCTGGTTCAGGCGACCGCGTTTCTCACGCTGGACGTCACGGTCGTGACGATACTCAATGTAGGCGCGCGCCAGCTGCTTGTACGGACCAGACATCAGCTGGTTTTCAACCGCGGTCTGGATCTCGTTGATATCCACCTGGCTGCGTTCGTGCATCTGGCTGCTAACGACTTCTGCGACGGTGGCGCAGTAATCTGCGTCATCGACTCCCGCTGCTTTAGCTGCACGCAGAATGGCTTCTTTGATGCGCTCTGATTTAAACGGCACTTTACAGCCATCACGTTTCATCACATGCGGTGTCATGATCACTCCATTTTAAAAACAGGTTATCCACAGAGGTGGAGAAGTATTCACCGGGCGTATTCCTCGCCGAGGCAAAGACTTCCCGCGTGCCCAGCTCGTGTTATCCACAATTCCGGCCAGCGTTCGCGCCGTCTTGTTGTTGGAATAGTAGACGATAAATACAAGATGTTGGGTCGGCGTGCATTTTAAGTGCTACATATAGTGATTTGCATCAAACATGTTTGCGATTTTTTTGATGCAGGACAAAGTAAAAAGACGAGAGTACAAACGGCGGGCGCTGAGGCAATTGTAAAGACGCGAAGGAAAAATCTGATCTAATTATTCAACAAAAACAGCAAAGTAAGCCGGACACGGCATCGTGCCCGGCGGAGGAATTACTGCTTTAGCCACCACACGGCTTCAAACGGACGAAGCATTGAGGTTTGAGGGGCGGGGTAGTTGCTTATCACCATCTGAGACTCGCCGCTGAGAGCGTCCGCTTGCCATTCCTGAGGCAAATGGCTCAGGTTCGCCACCACCATCAGCGTTTGCCCCTGCCACTGGCGGCGATAGCACCACAGGGAAGGGTGGTCAGGCAGGAGATCCTCATAATCCCCCCACGTCAGTACCGGCAGGGTTTTGCGCAGGCGAATCAGCGACTGATAGGTGTAGAACACCGAATCGGGGTCGTCCAGCGCCGCGCGGACATTCACGGTTTCGTAGTTGTCGCAGACACCAATCCACGGCTCGGCCTCGGTAAAGCCCGCATTATGCGAGGCGTCCCACTGCATCGGCGTGCGGCCATTATCGCGTGACTTACTCGCCAGAATCGCCAGTAGTTCATCGGTATCGCGTCCGTTAGCCCGCTGTTCGGCGAACATGTTCAGACTTTCCACGTCGCGGTAGTCGGTGATACGGCTGAAATGCGGGTTGGTCATACCCAGCTCTTCACCCTGGTAGATATACGGCGTGCCCTGCATCCCGTGCAGCACCATGCCGAGCATTTTCGCCGCCGCCACGCGGTGTTCCCCTTCGTCACCAAAGCGCGACACGATGCGCGGCTGGTCATGGTTACACCAGAACAGCGCGTTCCAGGCTTTGTTGTGCATCCCCTGCTGCCAGTGGCGGAAAAGGGTTTTCAGCGCCACAAAATCCGGCTTCGCAAGCGTCCACTTTTCGCCGCCGGGGTAGTCGACCTTCAGATGATGGAAGTTAAAGGTCATCGACAGCTCGCGCCCGTCGAGCGACGCATACTGCTGACAGTTCTCCAGCGAGGTGGAGGACATCTCGCCCACCGTCATCAGGTTGCGCGGCGTAAAGACATCCCGGCTCATCTCCTGGAGATATTCGTGGATGCGCGGCCCGTCAGTGTAGAAACGTCGGCCATCCCCGATGGTGTCGTCCGGGAAATCCTGATCTTTTGAAATCAGGTTAATGACGTCCAGACGCAAGCCGTCCACGCCGCGATCGGCCCAGAACTCGCACACTTTTTTCAGCTCGGCGCGCACCGCCGGGTTTTCCCAGTTGAGATCCGCCTGCTCCGGCGCGAACAGGTGCAGATAATACTGCTCGCTTTCGGCATGCCAGCGCCAGGCGTTGCCGCCAAACTTGGAGCGCCAGTTGTTGGGAAGCGCGTCCGGCGTACCGTCGCGCCAGATATAGAACTCACGGTACGGACTCGCTTTATCCAGCGACTCGCGGAACCAGGCGTGCTGCGTGGACGTGTGGTTAAAGACCATATCCAGCACGATGCGGATGCCACGTTCATGCGCCCGGGCAACCAGCTCGTCAAAGTCGTCCAGCGTGCCGTAGGTCGGGTCGATGGCAGTGTAGTTCGCCACGTCGTAACCGTTATCCACCTGCGGCGAGATATAAAACGGCGTCAGCCAGATGGCGTCAATGCCAAGGGTTTTCAGGTAGTCAAGGCGCTGCGTTACGCCGCGCAGATCGCCGGTGCCGCTGCCGGTGGTATCCTGAAAACTCTTTGGGTAAATCTGATAGATAACGCCGTTCTGCCACCAGTGAGGAAGGGTATTCATAGTACGTTCCTGCAAATGCGAAGGGGCGCAACTGCGCCCCGAAAAAGGGAATTAAACAATCTGCAACGTGCCCTGACGGAACTTACGCTGGTAAACCACGGTAGTCAGCGCCATTGGGATGATAATCGCCACCGCCATCGCCAGCGCAAATACCTGCCAGAATGAAGGCTGAATGGAGAGGATACCCGGCAGGCCGCCGACGCCAATCCCGTTTGCCATTACGCCGTTCAGGCCGCACAGCAAGCCCGCCAGACCGGAGCCGATCATCGCGCAGAGCATCGGGAAGCGATATTTCAGGTTGATACCGTACATCGCCGGTTCAGTGACGCCGAGGTAAGCGGAGATGGCCGCCGGAACGGAGATCTCACGCTCGTTGTGCTTACGGCTGACGATGATAATGCCGGTTACAGCGGAGGCCTGCGCAATGTTAGACAGGGCGATAATCGGCCAGACCGGCGTGCCGCCGAGGCTCTGGATCATCTGCATATCGATCGCCAGCGTGGTCTGGTGCACGCCGGTGATCACCAGCGGAGCGTACAGGAAGCCGAACAGTGCGGCGCCAATCGGTGCGAAGCTGCCGGTCATCAGGTGACGGACCGCGAAGGCCACGCCGTCGCCAATCATGCGGCCAAACGGACCGATAAAGGCATGCGCCAGGAACACCGCCAGGATCAGCGAGCAGACCGGGACCACCACCAGATAGAGATAGTCCGGCACGATGCGCTTCAGACGCGTCTCAATAAAGCCCAGCGCCAGACCCGCCAGCAATGCCGGGATAACCTGCGCCTGGTAGCCCACTTTGGCGATGGTAAACAGGCCGAAGTTCCACACCTCTGGCGTTTGCTGACCAAGTAAGTAAGCGTTCATTAACTGCGGAGAGACCAGCGTCACGCCGAGTACGATTCCGAGAATGGGCGTTCCGCCCATCTTGCGCACCGCTGACCAGCAGATCCCGACCGGCAGATAGAAGAAGATGGCTTCGCCAATCAGCCACAGGAAGTCATAGATGCTTTGCAGCGCCGGGTACATCTGCGCCAGGGTTTTGCCGTCGCTCATTGGCACATCGCCGATGACGTTACGGAAGCCCAGAATTAAGCCCCCGCTGATCAGCGCTGGCAGCAGCGGGAAGAAGATCTCCGCAAAATGGGAAATCAGCTGCTCATGCCATTTCATATTCTGGCGCGCTGCCTTCTTCGCCTGCTCTTTATCGGCGGAAGAGTGCCCGGTAGTCGCCAGCAGAGCCTGATAGTAATCGCCCACTTCGGTACCAATCACCACCTGGAACTGCCCGGCGTTGGTGAAGCAGCCTTTAACCATTTTCAACTCTTCAATGGCTTTCGGATTGGCTTTGGCCGGATCGTTCAGCACGAAGCGCAGGCGGGTAATGCAATGGCTGACGGTGGCGATGTTCTCGCGTCCGCCGACCAGGACGATCAGCTGATCGATATCGGCTTGTTTGACTTTACTCATCATGAAACCTCATGACAGATGGTGAAAGGGGTTATGACCTGTGCGCAAGCCTACTCCTTCAACGTGACGGCGAAAATGGGAACGTTCCCGAAATCGGGCGAAGATCACAATAATCCATTCAAAAAAATTATGAGAGGCGGGCTGGAATAACGATCTGACGGGGCTCGGTACGCCCGGTAATTTGCTCGATCAACTGCGCGGCAGCCTGCCGGCCAGACTCGGCATAACCCGGGTCAACGCTGATAATCTCCGGGTGTAAGAACTTCATCAGCGGCGTGCTTCCCACGCTCGCTAACTGCAGCTCCCCGATGCGTTGTTCCTGCAAATATTTGCTCGCACCCAATGCAAGGGTATCCGTGGCGCACACCAGGGCGGTGGTTTGTGCAGTCAGCACGCTGGCGACCTGCTCATATCCCTGTTTCATACCCAGTCCAGGCAGCGCGGCCACGGCGGGGAGATTGTTTTTTTTACAAAACGCCAGGTACGCTTCATGGCGACGCTTGCCGGTGGTGATGTCGGCATGCGGCACGCCGAGATAGCTGATATGCCGATGGCCCTGTTCATACAGGCGCTGCATCAGGATCACGATTGCCCCTTCGTCATCGTAACAGACAGAGGCAAACCCGCTGGCGTCGCGCGCCAGCAGCACCAGAGACGGCTTCCAGGGTTTAAGCATGTCCTCTTTAAGGCCGGTAAACCCGAACAGCACTACGCCATCAATGTTGCGGCGCTGAAGCATACCGAGATGCTCCTCCACCATTTGCGCCGAGAACTTGCTCTCCATCATGATCGGATCGTAGCCCTGCTCGTAGAACGCGGGCAGCATCGTCTGTACGGCGAGGTTTTCGGAGAGGGAATCCAGACGCGAGACAATAATGGCGACCACTTTATCGCTCTGCCCGCGCATGGCGCGCGCGGAGCGGGAAGGGGAAAAACCGTGCTGATTCATCACCGCCTCGACGCGCTCGCGTGTGCGCTCGCTGACACCGCTTTCGTTGTTAAGCACGCGTGAGACGGTCGATTTCCCCACGCCGCTTAAACGCGCGATGTCTTTAATCGTAAGGCGGTTCTGCATGCTGTATTCCCTGTAACAACGATAAAATAATCAGTTGAGCCTAATGCTATCCTGCGAATTCGCTATGGGCAAAGTCTGGTTTACGTGCGGTTTATTTACGAGGGGGTATCATACCGCCCGAATAGTCACAAAAGGTATGGTTAAATCCTTATACTGCGCGACGACATCCCATTTTTAACTTACCGGAGGCCACATGGATCCCGATCCCACACCTCTCCTGACCAGGAGAAAACCTTCTTTCCGGTAAGCCAGCCTTTTGCTGTCTCACCGGCGTGAGGCAGCAACGTTCATACGTTCCTGCTTGATAAATTAAGTGCCTGACAGGTACGGCTCTGCCACGCCTGCGGGAAAACTGCGTCCGCCTTTGCGGATGCGGGGGAATGACTATGCTGAAAAATATCACCCGGCAGCTGTTCGCGCAGCTGAGCCGCCACCTGCCACATCGCCTGATTGCGCGCGATCCGCTGCCAAATGCCAACACCCTGGCGGGCGCGGAAATCCCCGCTTCCCTGACCGAGCGCTGCCTGAACGTGGCGGCGATGGATGAAAACGAAGTCTGGCGCGCCTTTGGCGGCCACCCGGAAGGGCTGAATGCGCAAGAAGTGTCAAAAATCCGCGAGGAACATGGCGATAACCAGATCCCGGCGCAAAAACCCTCTCCATGGTGGGTCCACCTGTGGCTCTGCTACCGCAATCCGTTCAACCTGCTGCTGACGGTGCTCGGGATTATCTCTTACGCCACTGAAGATCTGTTTGCCGCAGGCGTAATTGCCCTGATGGTGGGGATCTCCACGCTGCTTAACTTTATTCAGGAAGCGCGCTCCACCAAAGCGGCGGATGCGCTGAAAGCGATGGTCAGCAATACTGCCACCGTGTCGCGCGTGATTAACGACCTCGGCGAAAACGCCTGGATTGAACTGCCCATTGACCAGCTGGTGCCGGGCGATCTGGTGAAGCTGGCGGCGGGGGACATGATCCCGGCGGATTTACGCATCATCCAGGCGCGGGATCTGTTCGTCGCGCAGGCGTCACTCACCGGTGAATCCCTGCCCGTAGAGAAGGTGGCGAGGACCCGCGATCCGCAGCAGATGAATCCGCTGGAATGCGACACCCTGTGCTTTATGGGCACCACGGTGGTCAGCGGCACGGCGCAGGCCATTGTCACCGCTACCGGCGGCAACACCTGGTTTGGACAGCTTGCCGGACGCGTCAGCGAGCAGGAGAGCGAGCCGAACGCATTCCAGAAAGGCATTGGCCGCGTCAGCATGCTGCTGATCCGCTTTATGATGGTCATGACGCCGATTGTCCTGCTGATCAACGGCTACACCAAAGGTGACTGGTGGGAAGCGGCGCTGTTCGCCCTCTCCGTGGCTGTCGGCTTAACGCCGGAAATGCTGCCGATGATTGTCACCTCCACGCTGGCGCGCGGGGCGGTCAAACTCTCTAAACAAAAGGTGATCGTCAAACACCTCGACGCCATCCAGAACTTTGGCGCGATGGACATTCTTTGCACCGATAAAACCGGCACCCTGACCCAGGACAAAATCGTGCTGGAGAACCACACCGATATCGCCGGAAAGACCAGCGAACGGGTGCTGTACAGCGCGTGGCTGAACAGTCACTACCAGACAGGGCTGAAAAACCTGCTCGACGTGGCGGTGCTGGAAGGTGTGGATGAAGAGTCTGCCCGCATGCTCTCCGGCCGCTGGCAGAAGGTGGACGAAATTCCGTTCGACTTTGAACGGCGCCGCATGTCGGTGGTGGTCAGCGAGCAGCCGGACGTACATCAGCTGATCTGCAAAGGGGCATTGCAGGAGATCCTGAATGTTTCCACGCAGGTGCGTCATAACGGCGAGATCGTGCCGCTGGATGAGACCATGCTGCGCCGCATCAAACGCGTCACCGATAACCTGAACCGTCAGGGGCTGCGCGTGGTGGCGGTAGCAAGCAAGTTCCTGCCCGCGCGGGAAGGGGACTACCAGCGTATCGATGAATCCGATTTGATCCTCGAGGGTTACATCGCATTCCTCGATCCGCCGAAAGAGACCACCGCGCCGGCGCTGAAAGCGCTGAAAGCGAGCGGGATCACCGTCAAAATCCTGACCGGCGACAGCGAGCTGGTGGCGGCCAAAGTGTGCCACGAAGTGGGCCTGGACGCGGGCGACGTCGTGGTGGGGAGCGACATTGAGCACCTGTCCGACGATGAGCTGGCCGAGCTTGCCCTGCGCACCACGCTGTTTGCCCGCCTGACGCCGATGCACAAAGAACGCATCGTCACTCTGCTGCGTCGTGAAGGGCACGTGGTGGGCTTTATGGGCGACGGCATCAACGATGCCCCAGCCCTGCGTGCGGCGGATATCGGTATCTCCGTGGACGGCGCGGTGGATATCGCCCGCGAGGCGGCAGATATCATTCTGCTGGAAAAGAGCCTGATGGTGCTGGAGGAGGGCGTCATCGAAGGGCGTCGCACCTTCGCCAATATGCTCAAATACATCAAAATGACCGCCAGCTCCAACTTCGGTAACGTCTTCAGCGTGCTGGTGGCGAGCGCCTTCCTGCCGTTCCTGCCGATGCTGCCGCTGCACCTGCTGATTCAGAACCTGATGTACGATGTCTCTCAGGTCGCCATCCCGTTTGATAACGTGGACGACGAGCAGATCCAGAAGCCGCAGCGCTGGAACCCCGCCGATCTGGGGCGCTTTATGCTGTTCTTTGGGCCGATCAGCTCCATCTTTGACATTCTGACCTTCTGCCTGATGTGGTTTGTGTTCCACGCCAACACCCCGGAACACCAGACGCTGTTCCAGTCCGGCTGGTTCGTGGTGGGGCTGCTGTCCCAGACCCTGATTGTGCATATGATCCGCACCCGCCGCATTCCGTTTATCCAAAGCCGTGCCGCATGGCCGCTGATCGTGATGACGGGCATTGTGATGGCGCTCGGGATCGCGCTGCCGTTCTCGCCGCTTGCAAGTTACCTGCAACTTCAGGCGCTGCCGCTGAGCTACTTCCCGTGGCTGGTGGCGATCCTCGCGGGTTACATGGTGCTGACGCAGATGGTCAAAGGGTTCTATAGCCGTCGGTATGGATGGCAGTAACGGCAAGCCCGGTGGCGCTGCGCTTACCGGGCCTACGATCCGAACGTAGGCCGGGTAAGGCGAAGCCGCCACCCGGCAGCTGGCTTTCCTCCCAAATTCAACAACCTGTGATCTCCGTCGGCGCATTCGCTTGACGACAATTTGAGCGCATGTTAACAGAATGTTTTGCCTTTATTTGGCCCGTCAGATAAGGAACATTCATGTTACGGTACAGTCTCTTAACCGCCGGGCTTATGCTCGGCGCCTCCGCCTTTGCCGCCCCGGCAGGCGACCTTCCCTTAATGCCCTGGCCTGCGAAGGTTGAACGCCCGACCACGCAGGGTGCGCTGGTGCTTAACAATCAACTCACCGTGAGCGTCAGCGGCGACGATCTGGGGGATGCGGTCAACCGCCTGCGCCAGCGCATCGCCCTGCAAACTGGCTGGACGCTACAGCCGCAGGCCGAAAAACCTGACAAGCCAACCATCCGTATTTCCATCGCTAAAAAGGTGAAGCCGCAGCCGCTGCCGGACAGCGATGAGAGCTATAAACTCACGGTGGACGTCAACGGCGTAAATATCTCCGCCAACACCCGCTTCGGCGCGCTGCGCGCCATGGAAACCTTGCTCCAGCTGATGCAGAACGGTGCCGAAAACACCTCGATTCCGTGGGTTACCATTGAAGATTCGCCGCGCTTCCCGTGGCGCGGGCTGCTGCTCGATTCAGCGCGCCATTTCATCCCGTTACCCGATATCAAACGCCAGATCGACGGCATGGCCGCGGCTAAGCTCAACGTCCTGCACTGGCATTTGACGGACGATCAGGGCTGGCGCTTTACCTCGAAGCGTTATCCAAAATTAACCCAGCTTGCCAGCGATGGGCTGTTCTACACCCCGGAGCAGATGCGCGAGATTGTGCGTTACGCTGCCGAGCGCGGCATACGCGTGGTGCCGGAAATTGATATGCCGGGCCACGCCTCGGCGATTGCCGTCGCCTACCCGGAGCTGATGAGCGCGCCGGGGCCGTACGCCATGGAGCGCCACTGGGGCGTGCTTAAGCCAGTGCTGGATCCCACCAAAGAGGCAACCTATACCTTTGCCGACGCGATGGTCAGCGAACTGGCCGCGATCTTCCCGGATCCGTATCTGCATATTGGCGGCGATGAGGTTGACGACAGCCAGTGGAAAGCGAACGCTGCGATCCAGAGATTCATGCGCGACAACAAACTGGCGGACAGCCATGCGTTGCAGGCGTATTTCAACCGCAAGCTGGAGACGATCCTTGAGAAGCACCACCGGCAGATGGTTGGCTGGGATGAGATCTACCATCCCGGTCTGCCGAAAAGCATTCTGATCCAGTCCTGGCAGGGACAGGACGCGCTGGGGCAGGTGGCGCAGAACGGCTATAAGGGCATTCTCTCTACCGGTTTCTACCTTGATCAGCCGCAATCCACCGCCTACCACTACCGCAATGAAATTGTGCCGCAGGGGTTGAACGGCGTGGATGTGATAGCAGACACCGACAGCGTCCAGAGCTGGGCTTTCTCGATGCCGCGTCTGAAAGGCAAGCCGGTGGAAGGCAGCTTTACGCTGGTGAAAGGCGATGCTGGCTGGCGCGGATTCATTGATTTTGCCGGGAAATCGCGTCGGGCGGTGGATAACATTCAGTGGCGGGACGACAATCAGGTAACGTTTACCGTTGATACCTGGATGGGTGAAACGCGTCCGGTCGTTTCTGTTGAGAACGATAAGCTCAGCGGCTATTTCCTGGTGGGTAACGCCCGCTACCCGATTAGCGGCACGCGTCAGGACGAGGTGCCGAAAGGCGTTCCGCCGGTAGTGCCGGACCCGGCGAACGAGGCCAATCTGCTCGGCGGTGAAGCCGCGCTGTGGGCGGAAAACGTAGTCGCGCCAGTGCTGGATATCCGTCTGTGGCCGCGCGCCTTTGCGGTGGCGGAGCGGCTTTGGTCGGCCAAGGACGTCAACGACATCGACAACATGTATACCCGGCTCCAGGCGATGGACAGCTGGTCCACGGTATCGGTTGGGCTACAGCAGCATACCCAGCAGCAGATACAGTTCACGCGCCTCGCTAACAATGCGGATACCTTGCCGCTGCAAATCCTCGCCCAGGCGCTTGAACCGGCGCAGTATTACACCCGCCAGCATCTTAAGTTCCAGGCCGGAAACTATCATCAATTTGAGCCGCTCAACCGGCTCGCTGACGCGCTAAACGCGGAAAGTGCGACCGTGCGTCAGATGAATAAATGGGCTGACCGTCTGGTGAGCGATGCGGAAGACACGGAGAGCGCCGACGCGCTGCGCCACGTCTTTAACCGCTGGCAGAACAACACCAGCGACGTGCTGGCCTTGAGCGAAAACAGCTATCAGTTGAAGGCCATCAAACCGGTAATTCAGGAGGTGGACAAGCTGGCCTCGATTGGCCTGCGGCTGACGGATCTGGTGGCACGTCAGGGAACGCTGGATGATAAAGAGATCGCGTCGATCCAGAGCGAACTGGATAACGCGGCGAAAATCCAGGACGAAGTGGTGATTTCGGCGGTGTACCCGCTGGAAACGCTGCTGCGTGCGACGCAGAATCAGTAGAAAAAAATACCCCTCACCCCAACCCCTCTCCCCATAGGGGCGAGGGGCTCTATCGGTACCCTCTCCCCTTTGGAGAGAGGGCCAGGCGAGGGGGCTCGATCCGTTCCCTCTCCCCTTTGGGGAGAGGGTTAGGGTGAGGGGTAAGGTTTTTCCACTCAGTTCTTCAACACCCACGCCTCTTTCCAGTGCGCGCCAACGCCAGGCTCAAACTGGTTTGCGGTTGGGCTGTACTGCACGCAGTAGCCGCTGTACGGGAAAGGCTTACATTCGTAGGTCTTACCGTCTTTTGGCTGTAGTACCACGGTGCCTGCTTTGTACGAGGCGATATTGTCCGGGAAGGTAAAGTCGTGGTGGCCGGTGCTGTCCGCAGCCGCATCGCTTTCCAGCATCAGGTTCAGCACGTCCTGGGCGAACATCGTGCCGTCTTTATTGGTCGCGTAGTATTTCAGCATATGGTGTCCCGCCGCCACGTCAGTCAGCGTCATGGTCACGTCCTGATTGACGTTGTTCATGTCCTGCTTCAGGTAACCTTTTTCCGCACCGTGGTGGTTCATCACGTGTGCTTCAAAATTAACGTCACCCTGCGTGTTGACGTGGAAGCTGACGGTCGCGTTGCCATGTTCGATTTTGCTGTATTGCAGATCGGAAACGGCGATGGTCTCGCTCACCTGCGCTTTTTGCTCTTCATAGGAGATGGCAACGGATTTCAGCGTGCTGCCCTCTTTCACGAATACGCTGTTGGCGCCGTGAACCGGGCTGATGTCACCGGCTTCATCTTTAACACCGACGCGGACATCGCTCTGAGCGGTGTTGATCTTCTGCGCCAGATCGTAAGACCACTGGTTAGCGTCGCCTTGTTCAGCAGAGCCGATGGTCATTTCGGTACGCATGGCGGTCACTTCACCGTTGGCGTCGAAGAAGCGTGCGATAACCTTATCGCCCACGTTCAGGTTATTACCGGCAATCTGGCCGCTAAGGGTTTTGCTCCATTCGGAAACGATCGCAGGCGTTTCGTCCGGGGTTACGTTGCCACCATTCCCGAAATCAACGTCAATGGCCTGATAAAAGCTATTTGAGGTGTCCGCAATTTCCCACACGCCGTAAATAACCTGGTAGCCCGTACGCGCAGGAACATTGCAAGTCATAGATTTTGTTACGGCTGGTGCCTGACTATTTCCGTTGATCGTACAGAATGGAGTTAATTCAAATTGATCGCGAGTCAGCGGCTTATTTGGATCCCAATTTTGTTTGGTGATGTAATAGCGCCAGTTAGTGGTTTTATGCGGTGCAGTATGATGCCAGACGAACTCATGCGGGCCTGCTGTTATCGGGTTTTTGGTCCAGGCATTCAGGCTTTGCTTATCCAGCTGAGAATACTGGGAAATACCTGCACTGGCGAGCTGGCCGTCCGGCGGCATAGCGCCGGTCGGGAAACCGGAAGTTTTTTCCACGCTCTGCGGTTCATACTGTACAGCGCCGCAATCAATATTTTGGCCAAGCTTACACATATAGGCGCGGCTGGCTGGAGATTCAATATAGCCGTGAGCAAATGCCGACGATGCAACGGTCACTGTCGCGAGGGCAAGTGCAATTTTTGAAAGTTTCATTACTCATCCATTATTAGAGAATATTACCGGGTGGAGAAGCTTAATAATGGACGGTGCGATTTGTCATTTTATATGGAGAGTAAAAATAGTCGAAATAAAAAGGACAGCTAAGCTGCCCTTTCTTAATTGAATTGAATTAGCGACGTACGGCAATCGCTTCAATTTCAATTTTCACGTCTTTTGGCAGACGCGCCACTTCCACGCAAGAGCGAGCCGGGAAGGTCGCGTTGTGCTCGGTGAAGAACGCTTCGTAAGTGGCATTAACGGTCGCGAAATCATTCAGATCTTTCACGAACACGGTGGTTTTGACGATATCGCCCACTTTCAGACCGGCAGATTCCACGATCGCCTGCACGTTTTCCAGCGACTGACGCGCCTGCGCCGCTACGTCGGCTGGCACTTCACCGGTTTTTGGGTTCACCGGGATCTGACCAGAAGTGATGATCATGCTGCCCAGATCAACGCCCTGAACGTATGGGCCGATAGCCGCTGGTGCATTTTCCGTCGCGAGTACTTTGCTCATTTTTTCTCCAGAATTACAGCGTTAAGAATGTTCCCGGCCATTATAACAGCCGGGATTTCATTACCAACCTCAATTAGTTGGCCAGCACCACATAATGAGAAAACTCTTTTTCGCAGTATTTGCATTTGAGTGCGATGTCATTGGCGCGTTTTTTCACTGCGAAACTGGAGGAAACCGGCTCAGCATGACTGATGCAGTTGCTGTTCGGGCAGACCAGCACGCTTTCGATGCGATCCGGCAGGCTTGGGCGGGATTTGCCCACCACGTCGTAATCGTCGATGCGGTTAACCGTGGCGTCCGGCGCGTACAGCGACAGCTGGTTAACCTGCTCGTCGGTCAGGAAGGTGTTCTCGATTTTGATCAGGTCTTTACGGCCCATTTCGCCCGACGGCAGGTTCAGGCCGATGGTGATGCGCTGGTCCGTTTCGGTCAGTTTGAACAGCGTCAGCAGTTTAAAGCCCACCTGCGCAGGGATGTGGTCAATCACGGTGCCACGCTTGATGGCTTCAACCTGGAGTTTGTTATCGTGTGTCATGGTCGTCTCCCCTTACAGAGCTAATTCGCGATTCAGAACCAGTGCCAGTAACGCCTGGCGAGCGAAGATGCCGTTTCCGGCCTGCTGGAAGTACCAGGCGTGCGGCGTTTTGTCCACGTCAGTGGTGATCTCATCGATGCGCGGCAGCGGGTGCAGCACCTTCATATTGTCACGCGCGCCTTCAAGGTCGCTGGCGCGCAGCACGAACTGCGCCTTCACGTTGGCGTACTCGGACGGATCCAGACGCTCTTTCTGCACGCGGGTCATGTAGAGAATATCCACGTTGCCCATCACCTCTTCGATACTTGCGTGCAGGCTCCACGCGATGCCTTTCTCGTCCAGCATGTCGAGAATGTACTGCGGCATCGCCAGCGCGTCCGGCGCGATAAAGAAGAAGCGGTTGCCGTTAAATTTCGCCAGCGCCTGGGTCAGGGAGTGGACGGTGCGGCCATATTTCAGGTCGCCGACCATGGCGATGTTCAGGTTCTCAAGCGTGCCCTGAGTCTCCTGAATGGTGAACAGATCCAGCAGGGTCTGCGTCGGATGCTGGTTAGCACCGTCACCGGCGTTCAGCACCGGAATGCCGCCGGAAAACTCGGTCGCCAGACGCGCCGCGCCCTCCTGCGGGTGGCGCATCACAATCGCGTCAACGTAGGTACTGATAACCGAAATGGTATCCGCCAGGGTTTCGCCTTTTTTGCCCAGCGACGTGTTGCTGCTGTCCGAGAAGCCCACCACGCTCGCGCCCAGACGGTGCATGGAGGTTTCGAAGGAGAGGCGGGTGCGGGTCGAGGCTTCGAAGAAGCAGCTCGCAATCACCTTGTGCTTCAACAGCTCCGGTTGCGGATTGGCCTTCAGTTTTGCCGCGGTTTCCAGAACCAGTTCCAGCTCTTCGCGGCTGAGGTCGTTTATGGAAATGATGTGTTTTTGATAAAGCGGATTCATGTTTATCTCCTGACGCCGGGCAAAAAAAAGCCCCTCAAATGAGGGGCTCTGGGAATAGGTTTAGCAACGGGAAGAAAAACGGCAGGCCAGCGTCTGATTTCAGACGCGGTAAGACGTTATGTCGTACACGCTTGACCATGCTTCCTCCCGGCAAATTGTCGGGCATTATACGCAGCTCGCTTTTGGGATCAAGCGATTTAATGCACGCTTTACTCAATGCAAACGGTTCTTTGTGAATATTAATGCGTTCTGAGTAAATAATTAATTTGCTTATGCACCAGCGCGGTGCGCTTCACTACGCGGGGCGCGACCCAGACAATACTGCTCCCGGCCACTACACCTAAAATTTCCGGTAACTGGTGATAATCCAGAATACGCGCCACCGCGCGGCCATATCCGGCGACGGTATGGATAAGGATAAATTCGCTGTTGTGCTCCACGCTCACCACCATTTCAGAGACCGTACGCGCCGCGTCGGGGGCCGGGCGCAGCTGGGGATTCAGCGAATAAATCTTTAGCCCTTTGGCATTGCGAATTTTTATGACACCAAGCAACTTGAGCAGACGTGAAACGGTGGACTGGCTGATGGTCTCAAAACCACGCTCCTGTAAGTCACGGCGGATCTCTTCCTGGGAGAGATAGCTCTTTTCCGCGATCAGACGCTGGCAGACCGTTAGCTGTAGTTGCTCTTTGGGAGAGTACTCTTCGTAATCCATCATAGTTCCCATATCAGTTCCCGAAATAACCGGTGGCACCGCACCGATCCGTAGGCCGGATAAGCGCAGCGCCATCCGGCAAATCACAACAAAGCGCCCAGGCTTAACGCCACCATAATCACCACCGTTAAAATCCCCAGCAGCGGCGCGACCCATTTCAGATAACGCACGTAGGGCACGCGGGCGATAGCCAGCCCGCCCATCACGACGGCAGAGGTGGGAGTGATCAGGTTGACGATGCCGGACGCCGACTGGTAAGCCGTAACCACCAGGTCGCGGTTGACGTTAGCGAAATCGGCAAGGGGCGCCATGATCGGCATCGTCAGAACGGCCAGGCCGGACGAAGAAGGCACAAGAAACGACAGCACCACTTCCAGCCAGTACATCACGTTGATGAACGCCACCGTCGACAATCCGGTGACCATTCCCTCGGCGCTGTGCAAAATGGTGTGGGTAATCATGCCCTTATCCATGATCACTACGATACCGCGCGCGATGCCGATTATCAGCGCGACGCCCAGCAAATCTCGCGCGCCGTTGATAAAGGTTGAGGTCAGCTCCTCTTCGCTCATGCGGGCGATCAGCCCGACGATAATGGCACTGGCGAGGAACACCGCCGAAATCTCCGCCATCCACCAGCCCAGCACCGCCACGCCGTAGATCATCACCGCGAAGGCGAGGGCGAAGATCACCAGGATGAGTTTGCGCACCGGGGTAAATTCCAGCGACTGCTCGCCCTTGTTACCGAGAAAGTGGGCGCGATTTTCTTCCTGCTTATCCGCCACGATCGACAGCGACGGATCCTTGCGCACCTTGCGGGCGTAGCGCATTACCCACGCCACGCAGATGATCCAGCCGATCACCAGCAGCGCGATGCGTAGCATGATGCCGTTGGTGAAGGGGATCCCGGCGGCGTTGGCGGCGATCACCGTGGCGAACGGGTTGATGGTGGATCCGAGCGTGCCGATCCCCGCGCCGAGCAGCACGGTAGAGGCCGCAACCACCGGATCGAACCGCGCTGCCAGCATCACCGGCACCAGTAAGGTATAGAAGGGTAGCGACTCTTCGGCCATGCCGTAAATCGTGCCGCCTGCGGCAAACAGCGCCATCAGGATCGGGACCATCCACTCTTCGCGGCCGCGCAGTCGGGTGGTGACGCGCTCGATCCCGGCGTCTATCGCCCCGGTTTTAGTGACGATCCCGAGGAATCCCCCGATGATCAGAATAAACAGCGCCACGTCGATCGCCCCGGCCTGGCCGGACTCCGGATCGTACAGCCCGGCAATCGGCGCCATCAGCACGGAGACGAGCCCCTGCGGGTGCGCTGCCACGTGCGCGTAAGTGCCAGCAACCGGCACTTCTTTGCCGAGCGCCTCGTTCATCGCCATATGGTACTGCCCGGCCGGAACAATCCACGTCAGCACGGCAACCACGGCAATCAGAAAAAAGAGAATGGTATAAGCGGAGGGAAATTTGAACTTGCCCATGATGTTCTCCTGAACCCGGCGCACCCCGCGGCGCGCCGGGCGGTGATTAGTCGCCGAGTGTCGCCACCATGACCGCTTTAATGGTGTGCATGCGGTTCTCTGCTTCGTCGAAGACGATGGAGTTCGGTGATTCAAAGACCTCTTCCGTCACCTCCAGCCCCTTCAGGCCGTACGCCATCTCGATTTCGCGGCCCACTTTGGTATGTTCGTTGTGGAATGCCGGCAGGCAGTGCATGAACTTGACGTTCGGATTACCGGTGGCCTTCATCACGTCCGCATTAATCTGATACGGCTTCATCAGGCTAACGCGCTCGGCCCACGCCTCCTTCGGCTCGCCCATTGAAACCCACACGTCGGTGTAGAGGAAATCGGTGCCCTGCACGCCTTCTTCCACATCGTCGGTGAGGGTGATGCGCGCGCCGGTCTCTTTGGCGATGGCGCGGCACTGCTCAACCAGCCCGGCCTCCGGCCAGAAGGATTTCGGCGCCACAAGGCGGATATCCATCCCCATTTTGGCCGCGCCGACCATCAGCGAATTACCCATGTTGTTGCGCGCGTCGCCGAGGTAAGCAAAGCTCAGCTCCGGCAGGGTTTTGCCCGGAGAGTGCTCCAGCATAGTCATCAGGTCGGCAAGGATTTGCGTGGGGTGGAACTCGTCGGTCAGGCCGTTCCACACCGGCACTCCCGCGTATTCGCCCAGCTCCTCAACGATGGCCTGGCCGTAGCCGCGGTACTCGATGCCGTCATACATGCGGCCCAGCACGCGCGCGGTGTCCTTCATCGACTCTTTGTGGCCAATCTGCGAGCCGCTTGGGCCGAGGTAGGTGACCTGCGCGCCCTGGTCGAACGCGCCCACTTCAAAGGCGCAGCGGGTGCGGGTGGAGGTTTTTTCAAAGATCAGGGCGATGTTTTTCCCGACCAGGGTTTGCTTTTCGCGCCCGGCTTTTTTGGCCGCCTTCAGCTCGATGGCGAGGTCGATCAGGTACTGGATCTCCGCCGGGGTGTAGTCCAGCAGTTTCAGGAAGTTGCGGTTTTTCAGGTTGATGGTCATGGGTAAATCCTTTTTAAAATTAATGTCTAAGACCTTACCCCTCACCCCAGCCCTCTCCCCAAAGGGGAGAGGGTGTAATCGTCCCCTCTCCCCTTTGGGGAGAGGGTTAGGGTGAGGGGAAATGGGTGCTCAGTTACGAATCAACGTGCCTTTCTCGCCCGCCAGGATCTCCGCGCCGTCGGCCAGCGCGCCGATCCCGGCAATGCCGTTGCAGGCTTCAACAAACTCGCGGCAGGCGGCCACTTTTGGCCCCATCGATCCGGCGTCGAACTGCATGCCTCTGAGCAGTTCCGGCGTGACCTGCGCCAGCGGGCGCTGGGTCGGTTTGCCCCAGTCGAGGTACACCGCGTCGGCATCGGTGAGGATCAGCAGGGCATCGGCCTCGATCTGCCGCGCCAGCAGAGCGGCGGAGAGGTCTTTGTCGATCACCGCCTCAATGCCGCGATAACCGTTGGCGTTTTCCACCACCGGCACGCCGCCGCCGCCGTTGCAGATGACCAGGTGGTCGCGCTGAATAAGCGCCGTAATGGCGTCGCTCTCCACGATGCGCTTCGGCTGCGGAGAGGGCACAACGCGGCGGAAATAGGCCCCGTCGACCTTGAACACCCAGCCTTTTTCCGCGGCCAGCGCTTTCGCCTGGGCTTCGCTGTAGACCGGGCCGATGTACTTGGTCGGGTTGCTGAACGCCGGGTCGGCGGCGTCCACTTCCACCTGCGTGAGCAGGACGCTCACCTCGCGCTGGGGCAGATTGTTTTTCAGCGCCTGCTGGAGCATGTAGCCGATCATTCCCTGGCTTTCTGCACCAAGAACGTCCAGCGGGTAGGGGGTGACTTTGTCGTAGGCGCTGTTTTGCAGCGCCAGCAGCCCGACCTGCGGGCCGTTTCCGTGCACCAGCACCACGCGCCATTGCTCCGTTAAGCCTGCGATGGTGCGGGCGGCCTGCTCGATGTTCTGACGCTGGATGTCCGCTTCCAGCGGCTCGCCGCGCTTGAGCAGCGCGTTGCCGCCAAGGGCCACAACCAGAGTGGGTTTTCGTTCCATGATGGCTCCTTTAAATTCCGTCGCGTTCCAGTGGGCAGCTCATGCAGCGCGCGCCGCCGCGACCGCGCCCCAGCTCGTCGCCCGGGATCGGCAGCACGGCGATGCCCGCCTTGTCGTATTTCTCGTTGGTCCAGACGTTGCGCTCGTAGCCGATCACCACGCCCGGACGGATGGTCAGGACGTTGTTGGCGTCGTTCCACTGCTCGCGTTCGGCTTCAAAGGCATCGCCGCCGGTGGTGATCAGGCGCACCTGGTTAATGCCGAGGGCTTTCTCGATGGCGTGCAGCAGGTCGGTTTCCTGAGTACGCAGCAGACCGCCGCGTCCGTCCGGGGTGAGCGTCCAGCACTGGGCGTCCTTGCGCACCACTTCCGGGTAAACGGAGAAAGTGTCCACGTCGATGTGGGTCATCACGGTGTCGAGGTGCATGCAGGAGCGATGTTTCGGCAGCTCAACGGCGATCACGCGCTCGGCCTGACGATGTTTAAACAAGCTGTTGGCGAGGAACTCCACGCCCTGCGGCGTCGTGCGCTCTGACATGCCGATCAATACCGCCCCGCGGCCAATCACTAATACGTCGCCGCCTTCCAGGGTGGCGTGGTCGTAATTAATATTCTCGTCGCCGAAATACTTAATAAACTCGCCATCGGCAAATGCGGGGTGCCAGCGATATATTGCGCGCAGATTATTGGTTTCGCGCTGGCGGGCGGGTTTCGCCATCGGATTAATGGACACGCCGTTATAAATCCAGCAGGAGGTATCGCGGGTAAATAAGTGGTTCGGCAGCGGTTTCATAATAAAATCATTCGCCGTGTGGGTATCGACCACCATATTTTTAATAGCTGCCGGAATTTCACCGTAGGTTAATCCGCCGCTTAATCTGCGCGCCAGTTCGCGGTGCGGCATATCCGCCAGCCAGCCGCGGACGTCGCTGGCAAAGGCTGGGCCGAGGCGGTAGTCGGAGATTTGTGTTTCAAGAAGCCAGGCTTTTGCTTCCGCAATATCAAGCGTTTGCGTAAGAAGGTCGGTCAATAGCAGGACTTCCACACCCTGCTCGCGCAGCGTGTTTGCGAAGATATCATGCTCCTCTCCCGCCCGCTCAACCGAGAGCACGTCATCAAATAACAGCTCCTGACAATTCGATGGCGTTAAACGTTTAAGACTTAAATTAGGACGGTGCAGCATAACGCTACGCAATTGACCAATTTCAGAACCGACGTAATGCTTTTCCATAATTATTCCTTTAACTGTTTTTCAGAATAAAAAGGGCATGCGCCATGTGATGTGTTTAATTTCATGGCGGCTAAGCTCAATTGATTTCGTGATTCATAGTAGGCGCTTAAATAATGGTTATTGTGACGCTGCTCACGCGAAAACCGATATTGAGCAGTTTATTTTCAATTGCATGATTCGTATCAGATAATGATTAATTTCATATTATTACGGGATGAATAGCTAAGCAGGAACGGGTGGCAATATTTGAGGTTGTTATTGTTTTGTAGAATTACATGCTTTGAAATATTTAGTTATGCTGTTGATTTTAATGAATAAAATTTTGCCTCGAGAATAGCTATGCAATAATGACAGTTAACTATTTTTCACTTAAGAGAAATCGATAAATAATTATGGATTTTTAAAGGAAATAACCGAAGTGATAAAGTGTGATGCAACAACAGGTTTTGTGAGTTACGTTTTAAATTCAGCGAGTTAGATAAGTTGCGTAAAGCTTAGGAAATGAGGTTATGCATAACGACTGCATAAATGCCTTTATGTAATTAACAGTGAATTAACACATTTTCCGATAAACATGCGCTGGCGCAAATCTTGTCTAAAAAGGGCTGGTATGGGAGAGGCGATTCTCGTATAAAAGATTAAAATGAAACAATGTTTTAATTTGAGGGTTGTATCATGATTATTGGCAATATTCATCATCTCCAGTCCTGGCTACCAGAAGAGCTGCGCCAGGCCATTGAGCACGTCAAGGCCCACGTAACCGACGCGACGCCGACCGGCAAGCACGACATCAGCGGCAACAGCCTGTTTTATCTGGTATCGGAGGACATGACCCAGCCGTTCGCCGAGCGTCGCGCTGAATACCATGCACGCTACCTGGATATTCAGATTGTGCTGAAGGGGCAGGAAGGGATGACCTTCAGCACCCTGCCGCACGGCACGCCGGACACCGACTGGCTGGCGGACAAAGACATCGCGTTCCTGCCGGAAGGCGAGCAGGAGAAAACCGTGGTGCTGAGCGAAGGAGATTTCGTGGTGTTTTACCCGGGCGAAGTGCATAAGCCGCTGTGCGCGGTGGGTGCACCTGCTAAGGTCAGGAAAGTGGTTGTTAAGATGCTGGTGGAGTAACCCTTACCCCTCACCCTAACCCTCTCCCCAGAGGGGACTTTACCACCCTCTCCCCTCTGGGGAGAGGGCCGGGGTGAGGGGTTAGCGGACAATATGTGATCCAGCTTAAACTTCCCGCACTCCCTCCTCATCTCCCATTTACCTGTGCTTTTTCTCCGTCATAGTATGATCGTTAAATTAATGAACACTGTTCTATAATGTAGAACAAAATGATTCAGCAAGGAGATCACATGCCGCAGTCCGCGTTGTTCACGGGTATCATTCCCCCTGTCTCCACCATTTTTACCGCCGATGGCCAGCTTGATAAGCCGGGCACCGCCGCGCTGATCGACGATCTGATCGCTGCGGGCGTCGACGGCCTGTTCTTCCTGGGCAGCGGCGGCGAGTTCTCCCAGCTCAGCGCCGAAGAGCGTAAAACCATTGCCCGCTTTGCGATCGATCATGTCGATCGTCGTGTGCCGGTGCTGATCGGCACCGGCGGCACCAACGCCCGGGAAACCATTGAGCTGAGCCAGCACGCGCAGCTGGCGGGCGCGGACGGCATCGTGGTGATCAACCCCTACTACTGGAAAGTGTCGGAAGCGAACCTGATCCGCTACTTCGAACAGGTGGCCGACAGCGTCACGCTGCCGGTGATGCTCTATAACTTCCCGGCGCTGACCGGGCAGGATCTGACCCCGGCGCTGGTGAAAACCCTCGCCGACTCGCGCAGTAACATCGTCGGCATCAAAGACACCATCGACTCCGTCGCCCACCTGCGCAGCATGATCCACACCGTTAAAGCGGCCCATCCACACTTCACCGTGCTCTGCGGCTACGACGATCATCTGTTCAATACCCTGCTGCTCGGCGGCGACGGGGCGATCTCGGCCAGCGGCAACTTTGCCCCACAGGTGTCGGTAAATCTTCTGAAAGCCTGGCGGGATAAGGACGTGGTGAAAGCGGCTGAGTATCATCAGACCCTGCTGCAAATCCCGCAGATGTATCAGCTGGATACGCCGTTTGTGAACGTCATTAAAGAGGCGATCGTGCTCTGCGGTCGTCCAATTTCTACGCACGTCCTGCCACCAGCCTCGCCGCTGGACGAGCCGCGTAAGGCGCAGCTGAAAACCCTGCTACAACAGCTCAAGCTCTGCTGAGCCGGACGATAACGATGACCATTGAGAAAATTTTCACCCCACAGGACGACGCGTTTTATGCGGTGATCACCCACGCGGCGGGTCCGCAGGGCGCGCTGCCGCTGACTCCGCAGATGCTGATGGAATCCCCCAGCGGCAACCTGTTCGGCATGACGCAGAACGCCGGGATGGGCTGGGACGCCAACAAGCTCAACGGCAAAGAGGTGCTGATTATCGGTACTCAGGGCGGCATCCGCGCCGGAGACGGACGCCCGGTTGCGCTGGGCTACCACACCGGGCACTGGGAAATCGGCATGCAGATGCAGGCGGCGGCGAAGGAGATCACGCGCAACGGCGGGATCCCGTTTGCGGCCTTCGTCAGCGATCCGTGCGACGGGCGCTCGCAGGGCACGCACGGCATGTTTGATTCCCTGCCGTACCGCAACGACGCGGCGATCGTCTTTCGCCGCCTGATCCGCTCCCTGCCGACGCGCCGGGCGGTGATCGGCGTGGCAACCTGCGATAAAGGGCTGCCCGCTACCATGATTGCGCTGGCCGCGATGCACGATCTGCCGACCATTCTGGTGCCAGGCGGGGCGACGCTGCCGCCGACCGTGGGGGAAGATGCGGGCAAGGTGCAGACCATCGGCGCGCGCTTTGCCAACCATGAACTCTCCTTGCAGGAGGCCGCCGAGCTGGGCTGTCGCGCCTGCGCGTCGCCGGGCGGCGGGTGTCAGTTCCTCGGTACGGCGGGCACCTCGCAGGTGGTCGCGGAAGCGCTGGGTCTGGCGTTGCCGCACTCCGCGCTGGCGCCGTCCGGACAGGTGGTGTGGCTGGAGATCGCCCGCCAGTCGGCGCGGGCGGTGAACGAGCTGGATAACCGCGGCATCACCACGCGCGATATCCTTACCGATAAAGCTATTGAAAACGCGATGGTGATCCACGCGGCGTTCGGCGGCTCCACCAATTTACTGCTGCACATTCCGGCCATCGCCCACGCGGCGGGCTGCACGATCCCGGACGTTGAACACTGGACGCGCGTCAACCGCAGGGTGCCGCGCCTGGTGAGCGTGCTGCCCAACGGCCCGGACTATCACCCGACCGTGCGTGCCTTCCTCGCGGGCGGCGTGCCGGAGGTGATGCTCCACCTGCGCGATCTCGGCCTGCTGCACCTGGATGCCATGACCGTCACCGGCCAGACGGTGGGCGAGAACCTCGACTGGTGGCAGAGCTCGGAGCGCCGTAAGCGCTTCCGCCAGTGCCTGCGCGAGCAGGACGGCGTGGAGCCGGATGACGTGATCCTGCCGCCGGAAAAAGCAAAAGCGAAAGGGCTGACCTCGACGGTCTGCTTCCCGACGGGCAACATTGCGCCGGAAGGATCGGTAATCAAGGCCACGGCGATCGACCCGTCGGTCGTCGGTGAAGATGGCGTTTACCGCCACACCGGCCGGGTGCGGGTGTTTGTCTCGGAGGCGCAGGCGATCAGGGCCATCAAGCGGGAAGAGATTGAGCAGGGCGATATCATGGTGGTGATCGGCGGTGGACCGTCCGGCACCGGCATGGAGGAGACCTACCAGCTCACCTCCGCGCTGAAGCATATCTCGTGGGGCAAAACGGTGTCGTTAATCACCGATGCGCGCTTCTCGGGCGTGTCGACGGGCGCCTGCTTCGGCCACGTGTCGCCGGAGGCGCTGGCGGGCGGGCCGATAGGCAAGCTGCGCGATAACGACATCATTGAGATAGCGGTGGACCGCCTGACATTAACAGGCAGCGTAAACTTTATCGGTACCGCGGACAACCCGCTGACGCCGGAAGAGGGCGCGCGCGAGCTGGCACGGCGGCAGACGCATCCGGACCTGCACGCTCACGACTTTTTGCCGGACGATACCCGGCTGTGGGCGGCATTACAGTCCGTGAGCGGCGGCACCTGGAAAGGCTGTATTTATGACACCGATAAAATCATTGAGGTAATTAACGCCGGTAAAAAAGCGCTCGGTATTTAATTATTTTGTGAGAGACAATCGTCTGCGGAAAATAGTCCGCGGGCGGTTTTTACGTGTCTGCAATTTATTAATTTAAACAATAAGTTGCGATATATCGTTGACGTCACAAAAGCGAAATAACGTAATTAAGAAATAAGATATGACCATTGCTGGTTAATTGAACAGCTCATTACACTCCATTAACACGATGTTGTAATTCAGCACACTACATAAGGGTGTAATTCTGATGACGCAATTAACCATGAAAGACAAAATTGGCTACGGGCTGGGTGACACCGCCTGCGGCTTCGTCTGGCAGGCCACGATGTTCCTGCTGGCCTATTTCTACACCGACGTCTTCGGCCTCTCCGCGGGCATTATGGGGACGCTGTTTTTAGTCTCCCGCGTGCTCGACGCCGTGACCGACCCGCTGATGGGGCTGCTGGTAGACCGCACCCGCACGCGGCATGGCCAGTTTCGCCCGTTCCTGCTGTGGGGCGCCATCCCGTTCGGCATCGTCTGCATGCTGACCTTCTACACGCCGGACTTCTCCGCGCAGGGCAAAATCATCTACGCCTGCGTGACCTATATTCTGCTGACTCTGGTCTACACCTTCGTTAACGTCCCGTACTGCGCTATGCCGGGCGTCATTACCGCCGACCCGAAAGAGCGTCACGCCCTGCAGTCCTGGCGTTTCTTCCTCGCCGCCGCGGGGTCGCTCGCCATCAGCGGCATCGCGCTGCCGCTGGTCAGCATCATTGGCAAAGGCAACGAGCAGGTGGGGTATTTCGGCGCCATGTGCGTGCTGGGGCTGAGCGGCGTGGTGCTGCTCTACGTCTGCTTCTTTACCACCAAAGAGCGCTACACCTTTGAGGTGCAGCCGGGTTCGTCGGTGGCGAAAGACCTTAAGCTGCTGCTGGGCAACAGCCAGTGGCGCATCATGTGTGCCTTCAAGATGATGGCGACCTGCTCCAACGTGGTGCGCGGCGGGGCGACGCTCTACTTCGTGAAATACGTGATGGATCACCCGGAGATGGCGACCCAGTTCTTACTCTACGGCAGCCTCGCCACCATGTTCGGCTCGCTCTGCTCCTCCCGCCTGCTGGGCCGCTTCGACCGCGTTACCGCCTTCAAGTGGATCATCGTCGCTTACTCGCTGATTAGCCTGCTGATTTTCGTCACCCCGGCGGAGCACATCGCGCTGATTTTTGCCCTCAACATTCTGTTCCTGTTCGTCTTTAACACCACCACGCCGCTGCAGTGGCTGATGGCCTCTGACGTGGTGGATTACGAGGAGAGCCGTAGCGGTCGCCGCCTCGACGGGCTGGTGTTCTCCACCTACCTGTTCAGCCTGAAGATTGGCCTGGCGATTGGCGGGGCGGTGGTGGGCTGGATCCTGGCGTACGTGAACTACTCCGCCAGCAGCAGCGTGCAGCCGGTCGAGGTGCTGACCACCATCAAAATTCTGTTCTGCGTGGTGCCGGTGGTGCTCTACGCGGGCATGTTCATCATGCTGTCGTTCTACAAGCTCACCGACGCCCGCGTGGAGGCCATCAGCCAGCAGCTGATCAAGCACCGCGCGTCGCAGGGCGAGGCCGTTCCCGACGCTGCGACAGCCGCATCCCATTAACCGGAGGCAACATGGAAATTACTAACCCGATACTCACCGGCTTCAACCCGGACCCGTCCCTGTGCCGTCAGGGCGAGGACTACTACATCGCTACCTCGACCTTCGAGTGGTTCCCGGGCGTGCGCATCTACCACTCCCGCGATCTGAAAAACTGGTCGCTGGTCAGTACCCCGCTGGACCGCGTGTCGATGCTGGACATGAAGGGCAACCCGGACTCCGGCGGCATCTGGGCGCCGTGCCTGAGCTACGCCGACGGCAAATTCTGGCTGCTCTATACCGACGTGAAGATTGTCGACTCGCCGTGGAAAAACGGCCGCAACTTCCTCGTCACCGCGCCGTCCATTGAGGGACCGTGGAGCGAGCCGATCCCGATGGGCAACGGCGGGTTCGATCCCTCCCTGTTCCACGACGACGATGGCCGCAAATACTACCTCTACCGCCCGTGGGGGCCGCGCCACCACAGCAACCCGCACAACACCATCGTGATGCAGGATTTTGATTCGCAGACTGGCACGCTCTCGCCCGAGCGCAAAACGCTGTTTACCGGCACGCCGCTCTGCTACACCGAAGGGGCGCATCTTTATCGCCACGCGGGATGGTACTACCTGATGGTTGCCGAAGGCGGCACCAGCTACGAGCACGCGGTCGTGGTGCTGCGTTCCAAAAATATCGACGGGCCGTACGAGCTGCACCCGGACGTGACGATGATGACCAGTTGGCACCTGCCGGAGAACCCGCTGCAAAAGAGCGGCCACGGCTCGCTGCTGCAAACCCATACGGGAGAATGGTATATGGCCTACCTCACCAGCCGCCCGCTGCGCCTGCCCGGCGTGCCGCTGCTGGCTTCCGGCGGGCGCGGCTACTGCCCGCTGGGGCGCGAGACCGGCATCGCCCGCATTGAATGGCGCGACGGCTGGCCGTACGTGGAAGGCGGCAGGCACGCGCAACTGACCGTGAAAGGCCCGCAGATGGCGGAGCAGCCTGTAGCCGTTCCGGGCATCTGGCGGGACGATTTCGACGCCAGTTCGCTTGACCCGGAACTGCAGACCCTGCGCATTCCGTTCGACAACACCCTCGGCTCGCTTACCGCCCGCCCGGGCTACTTACGGCTCTACGGCAACGACTCGCTCAACTCGACCTTTACCCAGTCGACCGTGGCGCGCCGCTGGCAGCATTTCACCTTCCGGGCCGAGACGCGGATGCAGTTCTCGCCGGTCCACTTCCAGCAGAGCGCGGGGCTGACCTGCTACTACAACAGCAAAAACTGGAGCTACTGCTTTGTGGATTACGAGGAGGGGCAGGGCAGAACGATTAAGGTGATCCAGCTTGACCACAACGTGCCGTCGTGGCCGCTGCACGAGCAGCCCATTCCCGTGCCGGAGAGTGCGGAGAGCGTATGGCTCCGGGTGGATGTGGATAGGCTGGTCTACCGCTACAGCTACTCGTTCGACGGCGAGACGTGGCACACCGTGCCGGTGACGTATGAGGCGTGGAAGCTGTCGGATGACTACATCGGCGGGCGCGGCTTCTTTACCGGCGCGTTTGTGGGGCTGCACTGCGAGGACATCAGCGGCGACGGCTGTTACGCGGACTTCGACTACTTCACCTACGAGCCGGTATAGCCCAGCGCGCGTGAGAGCTCAAGCCCGGCCTGCTGAAGCTGCTCGCGGAAATTAGCCAGCTCGGCGTCGTCCACGCGCGAGGTCAAGGTCGACAGGCTCAGGGCGGCAATCACGCGGGATTCGTGGTTCCACACCGGCACCGCCACGCAGCGCACGCCCTGCTCGTTCTCTTCGCTGTCCAGGGCATAGCCCTGCTCGCGGGTCTGCGCCAGGGCGGCCATTAACGCTTCACGAGACGCGAGGGTGGAAGGCGTAAAGGTGGTGTAGTGATAGCCCTCCAGCAGGGCATTCAGCTCGGCCTCGCCCAGCCAGGCAATCAACACCTTGCCGATGGCGGTGGCGTGAACCGGCAGGCGGCGGCCGATGCGCGAATAGGCGATGGCGGCGAGCTTGCCTTCAATCTTCTCGATATAGACCCCTTCACGACCGTCCAGGATCCCCAGATGGGTGGTCTGCCCGGTCCGCTGGGACAGCTCCGTCAGCCAGCCTTTCGCCTTCTGGCGAATATCGATGGAGCCCACGACGAAATGACCGCGCTCAACCAGCTTCATGCCGAGGCGATATTTGCCGTTCTCCGGGTTCTGATCGATATAGCCGTGAAGCTGGAGGGTTTTCAGCAGCGAGTGGAGGGTACTCTTGCTCAGCCCCATCAGTTTGCTGATGTCGGTGATCTTAAGCTCGGTGGCCTGCTCGTTGAACAGGTCGAGGATCTGCAACGCACGTTCAACAGACTGAATAATCGGCATAATGCTGGCATGTCCACGCTGGAGTGAAGGCGAAAACGTACCTTTTTCGGGGTGAAAAATCAATGAAATGGCGCCGGTGTTCTCCCTCTCCCCGTGGGAGAGGGCCGGGGTGAGGGCATAAGGCCGCATCGTTGCCTGATTCGCCCGGCGGCGCTATGCTTGCACGGGCCTACGGGTTGTGTTTTCTCCCTCTCCCTGTGGGAGAGGGACGGGGTGAGGGCATCAGGCCGCATCGTCGCCTGATTCGCCCGGCGGCGCTGCGCTTGCACGGGCCTACGGGCTGGGTGTTCTCCCTCTCCCCGTGGGAGAGGGCCGGGGTGAGGGCACCAGACCGCAGAGGAGTCAATCACTCCCCAAGCGTCGCCACCATCACCGCCTTAATCGTATGCATCCGGTTTTCCGCCTGGTCGAAGACGATACTCGCCGCCGACTCAAACACCTCGTCCGTCACTTCCATCCCGCCGTGCAGGTCGAACTCCTTCGCCATCTGCTTGCCGAGCGTAGTCTGGTCGTCATGGAACGCGGGCAGACAGTGCAGGAACTTCACGTTCGGGTTGCCGGTCAGCGCCATCATCTGCGCGTTCACCTGATACCCGCGCAGCAGCGCTATCCGCTCCGCCCACTTCTCCTTGGCTTCGCCCATCGACACCCACACGTCGGTATAGATAAAGTCCGCGCCCTTTACGCCCGCCGCCACGTCTTCCGTCAGGGTGATTTTCCCGCCGTGCTTTTCCGCCAGCGCGCTGCACTTTGCCACCAGGCTCTCTTCCGGCCAGCAGGCCTTCGGGGCCACCAGGCGCAGATCCAGCCCCGTCAGCGCCGCCGCTTCCAGCATCGAGTTGCCCATGTTGTTGCGCGCGTCGCCCGCGTAGACCAGCGTCATCTCGTTAAACGCCTTGCCCGGCAGGTGCTCCTGCATGGTCAGCAGATCCGCCAGCAGCTGCGTCGGGTGGAACTCGTTGGTCAGCCCGTTCCACACCGGCACGCCCGCATACTGCGCCAGCGTTTCGACGACTTCCTGGCCGTGACCGCGATACTGAATGCCATCGTACATCCGCCCGAGCACGCGTGCGGTATCCTTAATTGACTCTTTATGCCCAATCTGGCTGCCGCTCGGCCCTAACCAGGTGACGCGCGCGCCCTGGTCAAATGCGGCAACTTCGAAAGAGCAACGTGTACGGGTTGAGTCTTTTTCGAAGATGAGCGCGATGTTTTTGCCAGTAAGCTTTTGTACTTCCTTGCCATTTTTTTTATCGGCTTTGAGCTGTGCGGCAAGAGTAAGCAGAGAAGTGAACTGTGCAGGGGTAAAGTCGAGCAATTTCAGAAAGTGTTTCTTGTACAGATCAGACATTTTATCCTCGCATGGCGAACGCCACTTATTGAATTAAAATTCACTTTATATGTGTAATTATTCATTTGCAACCCCGTTTCACAAATCTTTCCAACAAAGGTGGAGGCAAACCCGTCCGTGTGTGAAAATAGAAGTATCTGCCGCACTTTAAAGAGGATTGACCCATGGCAAACCCGGAATTACTGGAAGAGCAACGCGAAGAGACGCGTCTGATTATTGAAGAACTGCTGGAAGACGGTAGCGATCCGGACGCGCTGTACACCATCGAACACCATTTCTCTGCGGATGACTTTGAAGCGCTGGAAAAAATGGCCGTGGAAGCCTTCAAGCTGGGTTACGAAGTGACCGAGCCGGAAGAACTGGAAGTGGAAGAGGGCGACACCGTCATCTGCTGCGACATCCTGAGCGAAGGCGCGCTGAAGGCGGAGCTGATTGACGCGCAGGTAGAACAGCTGATGAACCTGGCCGAGAAGTTTGAAGTGGAATACGACGGCTGGGGAACCTACTTCGAAGATCCGAACGGTGAAGACGGCGAAGAAGGCGACGACGAAGATTACGTCGACGAAGACGACGACGGCGTGCGTCACTAAGCGTTTCAGGCGGTGGCGCGCGCCACCGCTTTTTTCAAGGCAGAACCATGGATTACCCGCAGATACTCGCCCCCGTACTCAACTTCCTCCAGTGCCCGACCCCGCAAGCATGGATTGATAAAGCCCGCGACCCGGCGAACCTGCCGTTGCTGCTCACCGACCACATGGTGTGCGAGCTCAAGGCCGCCCAGACTGCGCTATTACTCGTGCGTAAATACGTCGCCGACGAAAGCGGTGCCGATGCGCTGCTCGACTGGCTCAAACCCTACGAACAGTTCACCTTCCGCGACGGCCCGGAGCCGGACTTCATCGCCCTGCACAAGCAGATTGGCAAAAGCGTGATGCCCAAAACCGACGACCCGTGGGGACAGGCGCTCATCGACAGCATGGTGCTGCTGATTAAAGAGGAGCTGCACCACTTCTGGCAGGTGCGCGAGGCGATGCTGGCCCGCGACATTCCGTACGTCAAAATCACCGCCAGCCGCTATGCCAAAGGGATGCTGAAGGAAGTGCGCACACACGAACCGCTGACGCTGATCGACAAGCTCATCTGCGGCGCCTACATCGAAGCCCGCTCCTGCGAACGCTTCGCCGCGCTGGCCCCGTTCCTCGACGACGACCTGCAGAAGTTCTATCTCTCGCTGCTGCGCTCGGAAGCGCGCCATTATCAGGACTACCTGACGCTGGCTCAGCAGGTGAGCGACGACGATATCTCACCGCGCATACAGCTTTTTGGCGAAATTGAAGCCACACTTATCTCGACACCGGACCACGAGTTTCGCTTCCACAGCGGCGTGCCGGTGTAAACCGGCATAACTCAAGGATAAGGATGCGAGATGAATAAAAAGTGGACCCGTATTGTGATTATCGTCATTGCGGCTGCCTCCGTGGCGTTCTGGGTGTTTTTCGACAGGCAGCGCGCTCCGGAACGGCAGATGGATAACGCCCTCAACGAGATGCCCGCCTGGCAGGTGATTAAGGAGCAGGAGCCCGCGCTGCATCAGCGCATCCTCGACCAGATGGCCGCCCTGCAAAAAGCGGGCGAGCCGGAGCAGCAGATTATCGACACCATCCAGCCGCAGATCCTGCATCTGCAGATGTCGCGCCTGCAAAACGCCCCGGACGCCAACGTGGTGAACTACATGACCATCAACATGGAGCAGACCGCCGCCATCCAGAAGGTGAGCGACGACGCCTGCTTCCGCTTCCTCTACCCGATGGTGAAGGGCGGCATCAACCCGATGCGCATGCTGGATAAAGATTTGATGGCGCGGCGCATGCAGGCCGACGCCGACATGATGCGCGCGGCCTACGGAAAAAATCGCCACACCGTGACCCCGGCCGAACGCGAGGCGGCTGTTGAGGATGTGCGACCGATTATGAAAGAACTTGCCGATAAGTACGGCGAGGACATCCAGCTGCTGCAGATGCCGGAGAAGGCGGCGGGCAAGGAGAAGCTCTCCTGCGACATGGTGCAGGAGATGTGGGCCAAGGTGCTGGCGCTGCCGGAGCAGAAGGCGGCGAGGGTAATTCGGCTGGCGGTGTCTGAGCTGGACTGACGAAGGGCGCTGGTTTTTTGGGCACTTAGCGCGGGTTTAGCGCGTCGTCGCTTGCATGGCGGCGCGCGACAGGTATAATCCACAACGTTTCCGCATCCCCTTCAGTGCCGAAGTGGCGAAATCGGTAGACGCAGTTGATTCAAAATCAACCGTAGAAATACGTGCCGGTTCGAGTCCGGCCTTCGGCACCAAGTCACTAAATTCCTTACAATACAGCTAGTTAGACAATAAAATCTGTCTCTTTTGCCTGTAAGAAATGCTCTGTTATGTCCCTTGAAAAAGCCGCTGTGGTTGATAGTGGTAATTGGGATGTTAACTCATAGCGGCGTGTCGTTCCAAGCGTCAAACACGTACTGACTCAACTTGAAAGCTATGACGTAGCCACCGTCTCTAAACAATCCCAAAAACTTTTAGTGAAGCGCATTTTAGCCCGATGCCCCCGTTCTGTCGCCGTCGCGAGACGCCGCAGGGGATAAACAGGTTTATGGTGGTCACGGTACTTGCAGACCATATGCAAGCTCTGCCAGCGGTTCGGCCTCGCTCCCCTTGGGTACATGGTCATCCTGATAAGCCTCACTAACTGACATAACCCTGATGAAGTCGCCAGAGGCTCCGCTTGTTGTCTTACCACCAACGGGGCTAATGGTTGCTGCTGCGCCTATGTCACTAAGCTATTTACACGGCCAAGCCTTATGCACTGCTTTCGCTATGAGAGTTATAGCTGGTTTCTGTCGGGCTTCCGGGTGAACATCTAAGTAATTGAATACAACATCATACACTTGCCCCATCTTTACACCCTCTGGCAAACAGAACGGAGCAAGGTCATTTACGGCCATAATATAGCCTGAGTACATCCCGGCCTCTGTACCACTTATCGCGTTTGCTTCTTGATTTTGCTTAAAAATAGAGTTGTACGCTTTCCCGTGCTCGTAAAGGTCATTGCCAGTAGTAAGTGCACATGTGCTGAAAGTAATGCTACTAAGTAACGCAGCGAGAATTAATCTGCCCATAAAATGTATCGCCTCCGGTTTGGTTCAATCCCGCTCTATTTCAAATAATTACTAGCGCTGCGGTGTCCTCTTGTTAATGTAACATGAGGGATTTTCTTTAAGGATTGATTTTAGGGTATGCCCGGCTTGAAAAATTGCACGCTTATGGTTGCCCCTCCCTCAACTCTATAGCTCGCCCGCGCCCCCATGCGCATGTGCGTGCCCGCGCGTCAGGGGGCGCTGAGAAAACCCTAAGATTTTGCTCATCCGAGACAACCGTTGCAGGCGCGCGTTGCCGGGGCACACTACTAGTGTTTGATGGTGTCATCAATCGTTCGATTCTTGCTACCTTCCTGAGTGATTACTATCTGGTGTCATCAATTTAGGGTTTGACTAAATGCGACCATCAATGCAATGATGCTACCGTTTTGTGATACCAGACGGGAGAGGTGAAGCATGAGGACTTTTATCTACTGCCGCGTTTCAACACGCGAGCAGGATACGCAGAATCAGGTGCTGGCTATTGAGCGTGCCGGGTATAAGGTGCCTGAGAGCAGGGTAATCAGCGAGGACATTTCCGGCAGCGTTCAGGCTATGCAGCGCCCTAAGTTTCGGGCGATGGTTGAGCACAAGCTGGAAGCGGGAGATCAGCTTGTCGTGCTGAAACTGGACAGGCTGGGGCGTGACAACATCGATGTGCAGCAGACCATCGACATGCTGTTAGAACGCGGCGTGAAGGTGGTGTCTCTTGACCTGCCAGCGCACGACCTGACTACATCCGAAGGCACGTTAATCAGACACATGTTCGGAGCCTTTGCTGAGTTCGAGCGGAACCGTATCCGTGAGAGGACGCTGGACGGGCTGGAGAAGGCGAAAGCTAATGGCGTTAAGCTGGGACGCAAGGAAGCCACCGACACCACTCAAAAGGTGCAGGAGCTGCGGAGTGAGGGGCTGTCTCAATCGAAGGTAGCGAAGCGTCTCGGCGTTAGCGTGAGCACCGTTAAACGTCATTGGAACAAGGGCGAGGGGTGATGACCTACAAGCGAACGAGGTGCTACGACTGGCCGTTACTGGGCTGTGGGTGATGGATGACCTACAGCTTTTGTATTGATTTCAGAGTGTTGTGTTATACTTAATGTCGTAATGCTATGATTTATAGTGTATTTTCGTATTACTTGCGGCTCTCGATGTGAAGAGATGGCGGGGCTTTAGCCGTGCCATACGATGAACATCGAGATCAGATTGTGAATGTGATTTATCACTGAACAATTCGAGGGATGGGGCAGGGGAAGGGATCAAAGGCTGTGTTGTCCATCTACGAAGCCAGACGAGACGCGGGCTGGTGCTGCTTGGTTTGCTTTAAAGTTGCATTTTAAATGCATGTACAAAAAAGGGTTCTTCCCCTACATCCCCATCTCCTAATCAGTGTTATCGCTTTTCGCTCTACACTGGCTGCGCTTCTCGCGTCCGCTAGTCCGCTTTCATTCGCCTTCGGCTCATTCATCGGCCTGCGTCCGCTGCTGATGCTCGGCCCTCCACGCAACCGTGCTTGCCGGGCGGTCAACGCGGCGGGGAGGTGTAGTGGGACGGTACTCTGTATCGGTATTACTTAAACAGATAATTGCTGGGATAGAAATGATTATTGAAATAGAAGAAAGGATTGAATTATTACAGGGAAGTATAAATAGAAAACACTAATCCAGATAAATATTAAAAGTATTATTCAGCTTGGTAATTGTTATAACTGTTATACAGCGTATCTCCGTTCGTACCGCTCAATCACTCATCGTATTCGATGACAAGTCATCTCATACTCTTCGTTCTTCGCCGACTGGCTTATCGTTCGCTACGCTCACTGCCAGTCGCTCACTCCGATACAACTTCTTAAAACCATTATACAAATAGCTGTCAAGAAAATTAAAACTGATAATTCCGATCAATTTTAATTTATTGATCTGTGAAATTTATAAGTAATAAAGATAACCGTTTAACTAACTGTATTTATTAATGAAATTTAAAGGTGTCTAATAAGAAGGACAGATACCATAAAACGCCTACAAATCCACACTTGAGTAGCCTACATCACCGTGTCTGCTAACTCCTTACCAGTAGTGGATTGTGGTGTGGTTGCTTTAGAAGACGGCTACTGTGGGAAGACAAGCCCCGGATAAATGAGAGCTACTAATAAGGGAAAGGCTACCGACCACTAGAAACTTGTACTAAGGCAGACTGAAACCGCAAACCCGCCTACTCTCCATCTCGCTGCAATGCCCGCCGTGTCTGCATTTAATCCAAATTACTGGATGAAGATCACTACTAAAGAGAGACAGAACCCCGACGCCATTGCAATGATGGTAACTACTAAGAAGGACAGACTGCCACACTCTCGGCGTTTCCATCCTACGCCCCATTCTAAACTCACCTTAATTTCTGGAGATTTCACCATGCCAACGAATCTACGCCGCCTGCTTGCGCAGGCTGCCGACGCTGACCCGCTCAATACTGCGGATGCAGATGTACAGCAAATGATCGCTGACGAGATTGTTATTCGACGTTCCAAGATATGCCCCGTAAAGCGTAAACCCGTTAAGGCGGCATACAACACAAAGACCGAAGAGTTTTATTACAATGCTGATGGCTCCGCTATGACCCTGCGGGAGTGGCGAGCGCTGCACGGTGTTCAACCGAAGAAGCAAAAACAGCGCTCTGACACGGGGTTGCGGCAAGTCATCCAGCCGGGCGACGCAATCCACTGCCGTCGCGCTGAGATTGAGCAATGGCTTAATAAGAAGCCCGTTCGTTATGTTGAACCACTGCCGCCAGATTTTCCCGGCGTTCGCGTTGACGATGCCGCATTGAAACCGCGCGAGCACGCCGTGCCGGAGTCAACAACCGGACAGAATGCTTTTCTCAAAGCCTGCCGCAAGTTCCTGATTTGCGACGATGCCACCCTGAAAAGAATCAATCGTGGCATGAGCAAACTGGAAACAATGCGTCGTGCTGACTTCGCCCGGTTGGGTGACAGCCCGGAGTTTCGCCAATTATGGTGTGGGGAACCGAAGCCAACGGAAGATAATTTCAATACGAAAAACCTTCACTGTGATGCAGGTGGCTCGACGCTGCCGCCAACTGTGCCGCCACTGACAACCGCGCCGTACCAGTTCAAAGAGCTGGTTCGTTGTGACCGCTACGCGAGCGCCGCTTTGCCGCCGCCACTTGATTCGCATAGCGGGGACGAACTGAAATGGAGGCCGGGGCAGACTGCTGTTGCCGAAGCCGTGTTTCGTCATGGTCGTGATGTGCTGGCGGTGCTGCCAACTGGTTACGGTAAGACCGCAGCGTTTACCTATCCGCTGCTTTACGAATCTCGCGCTGGCATTGGCCTGACGGTCATCGTTGTTCCCACGAACACATTAAAGCGCCAACTTCTCGCCCAGCTTCACGACGTTGGTATTCACGCTGTGGCCTTTGGCGATAAGCTGCCACGCCACCGCAATGCGCAACAGTTGGCGGGGCTGGCTGCTGGTGCATTCCGGGTAGCTGTCGTTTCACCTGAACATCTTGTTCCGTCGAGTCAGGTTCTCGCGGCGCTGATGGCTTATGGCGTTGATCGTTTTATTATCGATGAGGGGCATACGGTTAAAGACTGGGATTTCCGCCCGGCGTATGATCTGATGCAATACACATTGCAGAATGCTTTTCCCTCTGCTCAGCGCTGCGTGTTTACGGCTACCCTGCTGCGTGAGAAAGAGCGTGAGCTGATGGCCTCGCTCGGCTGCCGTGACGATTACATAACATTTCGCGCTGACATTGCCCGCGAGAGTATCCAGCTTATTCCAGTTCGCCAGTGCGTGGAGCCGCACTTTGCCGCTGCCGGACTGGTCGAAGCATTGCCGGAGGATGAAAAGATTCTGGTGCTGGTGAACGATCTGAAAACGCTGCGTGCGTATCTGAAACATTTCGGTGACAGAGCAAGGCCGTACCATTCAAAGACACAATGCCTGCCCCGTGAACAGCGTCACGCTAACGCTGAGTGGTTCGCCTCTACGCCGGGCGCGATTCTGGTGGCGACCAAAGCTTTTGGCCTCGGAGCTGATATCCCTGACGTGCGTAACGTAATCGTGACTTATATTCCTGATGACCTGCCCGATATGGTGCAGATGATTGGCCGTGCTGGACGCGACGGACAACCTGCCCGCGCGTTTCTGCTGTGGTCATCACTGGCGCTCGGTGCAGCATCTGATGAGCTGGCGGCGTTGTACCGCCCTGAAAACTGCAATTGGGGTTACATCTCCCGCTTCCTCTGAGCTGACCAGCTCGCCTGTTTAAATTCCCTTCTGGAGAAATCCTTATGCCTGATGAAACCGTGCTGCATCGCGCGGGGCGTTCTGACGCCCTGCTTAATGCCCAACTTGCGTTTGCCTTGAACGGCTATTCCTTTGATGGATTGGCCGAACGTCATATTCAGACCCTTAATCGTGAAGCCATCCTTCGCGATGTATCTACACCGCTGGAGCGATATTGCCTGCTCAATGACTGTGAGCCTTGGGAATGTATCGCTGCGGTATTGAACCGATTTCGACGCCGGGAGGATGGCTCTCGTATTTGGCCGACCTACCGCATGGCTCGCGAGATCTTCAACGGGACTGTTCACCCTGCCGACAAGACGCGCGACGAGATATTTCAATCCGTGCAGCGTCGCCTGTTTTTACCAAAACCAGTACATGCCGAAGTCATTCAACACCTGCGTGCAATGGGACTAACTGGAGACAACCACCAATGACGAAATCTGAGTTTGAAGCTGGCACGTGGGAATTAAAAACCCTGCTGCTGGGTGCGCTAACCCGCAGGCTCAAGGAAGACGAAACGGGCGAGGCTCGCATGGCCGCTGCCGAGTTGTCGTCCTGCGTGAACTTCCTCAAGCAAAACGCCGCCGATGCGCCAGACGCATCTTTCAACAGCGTGTTCCCGGAGGACGATGACGAATGACGCCCGCACAGTTCCGGCGCTGGTTTTCCTCACTGCCTGAAAAATACCAGCGCGTAGCCCGTTCCATGTACGACGACGCCCGCAAGACGGGAACACACACCGCTTCCAGCCTGCTACTCATTCGCACGCTGGTAGAGGGCCGAATCAAATTTGATGAGAGATTTCCAAAATGACAACCACCAGTAACGCAACCCTGACCATTACCGACATCCAGCACATCAACCGCTTGTGCATTGTTGAGCACATGAACAACGCGCAGATTGCCGATGCCACTGGTTTCAGTCTGGCAGATATCGACGCAGTAATCCGTGGCGTCTATGTCGATGACTTGGCCGAAAATTGGAAAGACGATGCTGATATCACTCTGGCGGAGTACAACGCCATCCGCAGCCGCTATAAGCCCGGCAAGCTGCACCGCGATACAGAGTTTATGATTGCCCGCGATATGCTGATTCGCCCTGAGACTGTGCTGGCTATCGCCCATTCCCGCTTTAGCAACGTCCACACGCACCCAGTGCCGAAAGCCGTCAAAGCAAAGCCGGGGAAAGCGAAAGTAGTGCGCAAGTTGGTGCCTACTGATTTAGATGAAATCCACAAGTTAGAGCGCTTCGGTTGGCCTGCTGCGGAGATGGCCGGGAAGCTGGGCGTCCCTGTTGAAGTCGTCGCGCATGTGCAACGCTGTCTGAGAAATCGTTGGTCGTACCCGGATACTCTGGAGTCTGTTAACTCCAAATTCAGCGAGGCTGAATGATGGCAGAGAACGAACCGCTGCACCCCGCCGTTAACCCTGATCTCTACGTGAACCTTGACGAACAGCGTGAAGGGTACGCCCCGTTTGAATCACGGGGTTGGGATGTGCTGACGCAGAACCTGTCCGGGGAAGGGCGAACTGACCCCGGCCAAACACTAAACCAGAATCCGAAACAACGCCCGCGCGGCTCCGTTGGTGAGCGTCGTTGGCTACGCCGTCACGGGCTTATTTAACTGAGGATTATTTCATGAGCACCATCATTTTAATGGAGCCACGCCGCGCGGCTGATTGCGGGCAACAACTGAAATTCATTGCTGATGCCTTGAATCTTCGTCAAATCGATTTGGCTCATGTGTACCAGATCGACAGACAAGATCTCGGCAAGGCGTACCACGGGCAGAAGATGATTCCTGCCCGATGCGTACACGCGCACATGCTTTTACTTGAACTGGCACACCGCCGAGTTACATCACAAGAGGTTGCATAATCATGGCTGACCAGAATGTTAATCCGTACCTTTCGGGCGCTGATACTGCGCCGCAGCAATCGCCGTACATGGCCGCACCTGTAGGCGCTGACAATGGTGCATCACGTTTTAGCGCTGTGCCTGCTGATGCTGATTTCCTCCGTACCCAGCCCGTTAACGGCAATGATGGCGGCCAATGGAATAATAGCAATATTGCTAATCAGCAAGACCAGAACGCTGACAGCGCCGGGGCGCAGGTGGGCGATACTATCCCCCTGATGGATGGAACAGCTATTGAGTACACCGCCGAGCTACAAGGTTTAATGGGGCAGTTTCACCAGTCCATAGAAAGCCAGCTAGGGCAGGGGACAGTTGACGCTATGTTGCAGTACGCTGGCACACTCGACGCTGGGACGCAATCCACCCTTGAACGTATGGTCATGTCTGGCGATCCTGCGCAGATGCAGCGGGCTGTTCAGTACCTGCAAGAGAGGATGGCCGCAGGCACTGCGACTGGTTATGTCCCATCACAGGGGAACTCATACGGCCAGTCTACCGCGCAACCTGTCGGAATGTCTCATGCTGAGTTTATAGCAGCGTATGACCAGCTTTCGCAGTGGGCGCAGCAATCAGGTTATGGCCCCGGCCATCGCCAGTACGATGAACAATACCGCGCTCTGGTTGCGCAGCGCTCCGCTGGCAAACGTGCTGGTCGCTAACGCCCAACGGTGGAATGCGCCCTGCAAGACTGAGTGCGCTCCAACCCGGTACTACCACACCAATCTAAGCGCATGAGTCCCCGCAAGCCGCATTCTGCGCGGCATCTAAAAGCCTGTTTTTAATTAACCGAGGTTCCTAATGAGTACCTGTAATTTCCATGCCGTGGAGCGTGTCGCTGACGTGCGCCCGGATTTCGCCTTGCCGCTGGGTAGATGCGACCACATTTACCCTGAGCGTGTGCAGCACGTTTTCAATCCAGACGAAGTGGTTTATATCGTTGCCCGAGCTGCCACGTCCGACACCCGCACCTCTGGCGTTAGCCGTGGGCTTTCCCCTGTGCTGCCGCCGAAGATGGCCGAGCGGATGCGCGAACGTGAACGGCACGAGAAGAATCGAGCCAGACCCCGCAAGGTGATCACTGAGGCGATACGCGCTGACATTATCGAGCGCTCTGCAAAAGGCCAGAAGAATCGTTACATTGCAAGCAAGGTTGGCGTGTCTGAAACCTCTGTGCGGAAGGTGTTGAACATGGCGCGTATGAGTGCGCACTAATGCAAGGTAATACGTTCGCCTTACTTTACGCGCACTAACCCCTGAGAACCGCGCCAGCTCTGGCCTCAAAACGCCCATTTCGGGGCACCTCATCCCTTTAATCGATACCGTTCTGAATCCTGCCTCGGCGGGAGGATTCCGCACGTCTGTGCCATGACGATGGCGCGGGCTTCATCAACCTACGTAGGAGTTTTGTTTATGACTGATACTTCGTACAGTCCCGATCTGTTTCGCCCACATTATGGCGGGGTGGAATCCGACAATGATATTCACATCGAGGCTTATGACCGGGATGTCCAGACCCGTTTAGAGTCCAAATCCGTATTTCTGGCAGAGGGGCTGTCTACATACAGGCCGCTGAAAGCCAGCAACCAATACCGTATTGATCGCCTGAGTGGTGATCTGGAGGTGAAGGGCAGAACCGCAGGGCAATCGCTGGAGCCTACCGCTGTTAAGTCGGATAAGCTGATTATCTCTGTGGATACGCTGAGCTATATCCGCATTCCGATTGACTATCAGGACGACTGGACAGCGCCCACCTTTCGCGCAGAGCTGAGCCGCAATATCGGCACTGCGCACGCTAAGTTCTACGACGAAGCGCACACCATCCAGTTGATCAAAGCGACTGACTTTGTACCGCCGCCGACACTGCAACCAACTTTTAACCCGCTTACGGATAACGTTGTCTCGCTCAACCTGACCACGGGCAGTGAAGAGGACGCGGCAAACGAGCTGGTTCACGCTATTAAAGCGGCTGTTAATCGATTCCTGACTGAGAAAGATATTCCGGTGGCGGAGCTGTGCCTTCTCATCGACACGGCTTGGTTCAGTATCCTTATGGAACATAAGAAGCTGATGAATGTCCGTTACAGCCGGGATAGCAGCAACGATTACGCATGGCGTCGCGTTGGCTATGTTGCTGGGGTGCGTGTCATAGAGCTGAACAGTTACCCGCAGGAAGCTATTACCGGGCATGAACTGGGCGCTGATTATGACGTTACCGCAGAGGAAGCGCTGACGCGGGCGACGCTGTTCCGGCCTGCGTCTGTACTTGTGACAGTCGAAGCGCAGAGCGTTATCAATCGCCAGTGGGATGATGAGCGCGAAATGACGCTGGTGATGGACTCATATCGCCTGTTCAATGTTGGACTGCGCCGCCCTGACTGCGTTATCAATTTCCGACAAGCTGTGTAACCGGAGGGGCTGAGTCATGGTTAATGATGCTTACGCCCCTGAGCTGTTGCGATCCCTTTTCCTGTATGACCCGGTGACAGGTCGCTTGTGCCATAAAGCTAACCGACGCCGGGTTAAGGCTGGCTCCTATGCTGACTCCACCCGGCGAGCTGATGGCTATCGTCAAGTTGCCCTGCGGCTCGATGGTAAACAGTATCAGCTTAAAGCCCATCGCGTGGCTTGGATTCTGGAGCATGGTGCTATTCCTGATGGTCTGCAAGTTGACCACATCAATGGTATCCGTGAGGACAACCGTCTATGCAATCTGCGTTTGGTTACGCAGCGGGAAAACGACCAGAACCGACGCAAGGCAAGGGGGTATGGCTGGAATAAGGGCTGTAGCAAATGGGAGGCTTACATACGCGTTGACGGTGTACGCCATCACCTTGGCTTATTCACATCCGAAGCGGCGGCGCGTGCTGCCTATCTAAAAGCTAAAGCCAGATACCATCCCTCAACGCCAGCCGATTTGTTGCAGGCTGCCTAATCTTCGGAGGTTCCATATATGGCTGATGAAAAGCCGATTAGAGCGCTGGCAGATGATGACCCACGCCGCCAGCGGTACGCTGAACTGTTGGCGCAGGCTGGCCGCATGACTATTCCCCGACTGCATCCGGGCGATGCTAATAGTGTTATGAGCCAGCTTGCGACGATGCTCGGCGCACCTGTCCCGATAGTCGGTGCTATGACTGAGCACGCCGCTGCATGGCGTGCCTGTATGCTGGAGCAAGGGCTTGGCGATCTTCTGGATGGCTTGAGTAAACAGGTGCTGACCATCTTCTTTCTGCTCTGCTGGAGAGACAGCGCCTTGCGATTGGCGGGTAAGCAAAAGGAACGGCTTACAGCGGCCAGCGAGGGTTTGACCATTGAGCAATACCGGGCAATGCACCCGGCTTACAGAGAGAATAAAGAAGATGATAACCACGATTAAATTAAGGTGGCGGTACATCGAGCCGCCGCCAATGACTGGCGCACTCGCTGACCTGAAACAGTGGGTAATGGATACCGGAGAGCCTGAGCTGGAAGCTGAATTTCGTAAGCTGCTGGGGCTAATGCGCCGCAACGGTATCAGTGACGAACGCGTTAATGCGATGGCTGATGAGCTTTATGTTCTGGTTTGCCAACGCCAGTGCGAAGAATACGAAGCCTGCAAGCGGGCTGCCTCTGACAATGGAGACTTTGAATCATGGTTACACGGACAGACCAACTACTAAGAAAAGCAATGCGGGGCTATCTGGAACACCTCGGCAATATGCCGCTGGCGGAACGGATTACAAATGCTGCTGCATTCGAAGATGTGTATCGCTTCCTGTTGAATGGTTCCGGGCGGCTGGAGTTGCGCCGCGCTGATGTGGCCGCTGTCCGTGTCTTCCTGTGGAATTATCAATACCGACGCTGTGCGGTGACAGGTAAGCCGCTGCGCCTTGCGTCTGCCGTGTTGGATCACTGCCACCGAACCGGGCGCGTGCGTGCTGTGGTGCATCGCTCTGCTAACGCTGCTGAGGGTGGGCGATATGTTGGGCGTACTTGTGGCGTGAATATTATAAATTTGAAAGCTATGTTGGATATCTATCGTAAGAATTATTTAGGAATAAATCTTACGTATCCAACATAGAGTAAGAATAAAAGGGTAGGCCATGAAACCTACCCTATATGGTTATCTTTTATTTATTTTTTCTAAAAGATGTACAACTGATTTGCCAACGGCAAATGACAGATTAACAGGAACCGCATTCCCTATTTGTTTATATTTCGCTGACATTGGGCCTTCAAATACCCAGTCATCGGGGAAGGTCTGTATTCTTGCGTACTCACGCACTGTTAATGGTCGTGTTTCTTCCGGGTGGCAACGCTCTGTTTGTTTCTGCGCTGGGGCACATGTTAAAGTTAGGCTTGGCTCATCCCACGATAAGCGACGAGCCATACCAGTTTTGCCACCGCCTAAGTAAAAACTCTTGAGCATGTATTCTTTTTGAATATCCTCTGGAAGATCTCTCCAGTAGCCACCAGGAGGAACCATGCTTAGAATCTCGGCTTTTCTTTTAGGATACTTTTGTCCCTCTGACTCTGGTACGTCGCTATCGTACAGCTCTCCCTTTTTTAAAGCATCTTTAAGTGTTAATATTTTATTGTAAGAAGAAGGCCATTCATAATCGATGCCATTAGCAAGATCATTCCTTACAGCCACTATAATCAAACGCTCGCGTTTTTGTGGTACTTTGTAGAAAATAGCCTTAAGTACCCTTGGCTCAAATAAAGTGTAGCCCAAGTCAGTGATAATACTTTTTATTGTATCTAAAGTCCGCCCATCATCATGATTAAGCAATCCTCGTACGTTCTCGGCTAAAAGAACCTTCGGATTAATTTCTTTAACTGCTCTGGCAAACTCAAAGAAAAGGGTACCTCGTGTATCTTCAAAGCCAAGTTTTTTGCCAGCATAAGAGAAAGCTTGGCAAGGGAAACCGCCAGCCAGTACGTCAACGGTATTCCTATAAGGGGTGAAGTCAACTTTGCTCACATCGCCTTCAACCACATTCCATTCAGGTCTATTTTTTCGTAACGTCTTACAAGCATGGGAATCAATTTCATTTAGTAAAACAGATTTCAAACCTGCTTTTTCCAAACCTAAAGCCATACCCCCTGCGCCAGCAAATAATTCTAATACAGTATAAATGTTATTACAGGTTTTAGACTCGTCAGACCACTGGCTTTTGAATAAAAACTGAGCCTGTTCAAAATGTTTAAGTTGATCTTTTCTATAAAAACGATAGTTGTTCTCGTCATTTCGCTGAGAAACTAATTTTCCAGCAGTGTCCCAACGCCTTAAAGTTTCTTTTGACACACCCAAAATGTCTGCAACTTCTGAAAGTGAAAACTCTTCCTTTAACATACTTAGTAACCATGCCAACATTAGTCATGGTTACTACTGTATGGGTTTACATGGGCGTTGTCAAACATTGATCATGGTTATCAGCCATAAGCGAGACCAAAATACTTAATAAAGCTATCTTTATCAGGGATGGAGAAGCCTTTCTGTCCGAGACGTTCGTTCAAAACATACTCAATTGCGTGAGGAAGAGCACTATAAAGTTCTTGCAGAGCATCCGGTCTGCCCGTGACAAGCTCATAGAAGCTCGCGCCATCAATGATTCGGATGTTAGGATTCGAAAGGCACAGAGTACCGCTGCCTTTATCAGAGGGGGTAAAAGGGATATCAAACCTAACAGGCTTGCGAGGGATTATATTAACAAAGTAAGCGCAGTAATCCTTAAATCGGCTATATTTAGGTGATACCAGTTCATCTAAGCCTTTATACTTATCAGCTAAGTCCCCGCCAGTAACCGTTGAGTATTTATTCTTCACCTCTGCAATGATTTTTCTCTCTTCGTTGAGGAGATCAACGATACCCCCGATTCCCATGTCCTGCCATCCATCAACATGGCCGAGGATTTTTTGGTGAAACGTACCAACATGATTCTGAATGGTCTTCTGACGTTGCCGTGCAAGTTCGGAGTTTCGCCACTCTTCATGGGATGAGAAACCCGGAGCTTCAAAAAGCGCACCAAAAGGGTCAATCACATTGCTGTTAAAAGTCTTCTCAGCGGCGTCTTTTTTCTTTTTAGCTTTAAGTAATAAGGTTTCAACTTCGTTAAAAAGATCTTCATCACTGATATATTCAAGTAATGCCATGGCTTTCTCTCCATCATTCTTTATAATTCAATGACTTGTTTGCGTAGTAACCTTTGGGAACTATTGCTGTTATGGCTAATTACGCAGCAGCTCTCAAAAACATCATTGGAGCAAGTCTCCCCATCATAACGACTACGGACATAGATGAGAACGATCAATAAGCATTTTAATGATAGAAAGGGCGGATGTCGGCTGCGGCGGGCTTTGAATGGCTTGCGCTAAGGATTCGATCAATATCAATATGTTACAGGGATAGGGGAGTTACCCCCTAAATTTCGAGATAAGCCACTTGTTCTATATACCGAGCCAATTCAATTGGAGACGCAGAATTTTTTGAATATGTTTTGAAGCTCTCCGTGCTACCTCGCTCATGGCCAACGAGCAGGGCAATACGATCCTCTGGAACTTGAGCACGGTCGAGCTGTTGCACAAACGCATGGCGGAGTGAGTGAAACACTTTCCTCTCTGCGGCAAGTTCGCCAAGAGCTTTACGCTTTGCCCGTGTGAACTGCTGCGTATGCCACGTTGAGCGCTTCCCATCCGCCCGGTCTGTAATTGACGCGTGATAGAACAGAAAACCGCTATGTGTGGTTTTGAGCAATGATTTCACGAGGAGGATTAGCTTGCTGTGTACTGGGACGATTCGTGCCGCGCTCTTGGTCTTCCCCTCGGTGATCTCAAAGCACAAAACGCCCTCGATGGTTTTAATACTGCTCTCACGCAGCGTACATATTTCATTGATCCGCATACCGCTGTATGCCCCAATAGCCGTTACCGCTTTCATCTCATCATCGAGCAAATCATAGACCTTTGCTAACTCGCCCGGTGCGAAGACTTCATAGCTGACCTTACTGCTTTTTGCTTCGAGCGCATGGCCGCGCCAAGGATTGTCCTGTGGTGCATCGTGATAGCGATTGCGTGCCAGATCCCATATCTGCGCCAGTGCGCTTATATAGTTCTGGATGGTTTGCGGCGCTCGCTCAGTTTTGAGCTTATCTAACCAGCCTGTAACTATGGTTCGGTTAATATCCCGCAACTGAATATCTTTCTTTTTCAGGTGGGTTAACAGCACCTCTACGGCTTTGTTGGTCTTGGATAGCGTGGTCAGCTTTCTCTTCTCGCTGTATTGGAGAAGATACAGATCGCGCATTTTAAGTAGGGTAGGGCAAGCCTGAACCGATGCACCAAATGATGCGGGGGCTTCCTTGGCGTACACACTGACACGCCGTAGTTCATCAATGATTTGATCGACGGATGAGCCTCCTTGTGGCTTTAGTAGATTCCGTAAGCGAGTCCATTCCAGAGCAATAGCATCGCGAAACAAACGCGCTTGCCGTATGTCTCGTGTCCCTGTGCTTTTCATAAAGTAGCGCTTCCCTTGGAACAGGTGGCGCATGTAGCTGGGGATAGCTATCCGCACGAGGTAATTCCCGCAGGGATCTAAAACTAGATAACGATCTCTCTTGAAACTCATACAAACCCCGGTTATGTTGTCGGGGCTTTTTCATGGCTAAACAGTCTGTGAAATGTGCCGGGGTTATGAGCTTTAGTCTAGCTAGTTCAACGAGTTAACGATGATTGTTGAAGCAAGCTAAGCCGCCTAAACCCGTGCCGGTTCGAGTCCGGCCTTCGGCACCAAAAGATGCAAATCAAAGTCGCTAAGGGCGGCTTTTTTTGTGTCTGAAATCCGCGCCAAACAAGGCTTTCCGCGATTTCCTTTCAACAGAAGTCAATCTGAGTCAACCCACATTAAGTCGCTTGTGAGTATAGAGCCGAGTACGCATGTTGGTTCGATAATGGTTGTATATGCACAGCGGTACATGGAAGGATAAATTTTACGGCTCTGTCAGATATCAAATTCCATTCTGCAAACCCCAAGAAAAGGAGTTCACCCTTGTTGATGGGGATGGCATGTTTTTGCTGATTCATCCCAACGGCTCAGTTTACTGGCTGCTCTGTTTTCGCTTTGGGGGTAATAATAAGATGAATTTGCGTTGACTATATTGAAAATAGATAACATTCGAAAAGCCTATGGATCAATCATTTTGAAAGGTTTTCTTCATCAATAGTGTTGTTACTCCTGCCAACTAAAGCTTTGCATAAAATCTATAAAGTACCAAAATTGCTTAGATGAATGTTATCATTGGCGCTGTCTCGATCAGGGGAGGCAGGGAGGGTACTCTCTTGTGCCCTGCGATTAATCACTGGAGCTCTAAGTGAATTTTAGTGGGACTAAATACCAATTGGAACATGAGATAAGAATGCACAAAGATCCCTCTATAATAGTTAATGTCAATCTTCGCGAAGCCAAACTTAAAAAGAAGGTTCGTGAGCATTTACAATCTTTGGGTTTTACAAGATCTGATTCAGGAGCGCTCCAGGCCCCGGGAAATACTAAAGATGTAATACGGGCCCTTCATAGTGCTCAACGATCTGAGCGGATCTTTGCAAACCAAAAATTCATAACGCTAAAAGCGGCAAAGCTTATGAAATTTTTCGCATCCGGTAATGAGGTCATTCCAGATCAGATTTCACCTGTACTTGAACGCGTAAAGTCAGGATCTTGGCAAGGAGATCTCTTTAGGTTAGCAGCATTGACTTGGTCCGTGCCTGTTTCAAGCGGATTTGGAAGGCGCCTTCGGTACCTTGTATGGGATGAAAGTAATGGGAAACTGATAGGGTTGATCGCAATTGGTGACCCTGTTTTCAACCTTGCAGTCCGAGATAATTTGATTGGGTGGGACACCCATGACAGAAGTTCCCGGCTTGTTAATGTGATGGATGCATACGTCCTCGGTGCTCTTCCTCCTTATAATGCCCTGCTTGGAGGAAAACTAATTGCTTGCCTGCTTCGTAGCCGCGATCTTTATGATGACTTTGCAAAGGTCTATGGTGATACCGTTGGGGTAATATCTCAAAAAAAGAAACAAGCACGTCTTTTGGCTATTACAACAACATCGTCTATGGGGCGCTCATCGGTATATAATCGTTTAAAGCTGGATGGAATTCAGTATTTAAAATCAATTGGATATACAGGCGGTTGGGGGCATTTTCATATACCTGATAGCTTGTTCATTGAATTACGTGATTACTTACGTGATATGGATCACGCTTATGCAGATCATTATATGTTTGGAAATGGGCCTAACTGGCGTTTACGTACAACTAAGGCAGCTTTAAATGCATTAGGTTTTAGGGATAATTTGATGAAGCATGGAATTCAACGTGAAGTTTTCATCAGTCAGCTAGCCGAAAATGCAACTAGTATTCTGCAAACAGGCAAAGGTGAACCGGATCTAACCTCTTTGCTTTCTGCTAAAGAGATTGCTGAGTGTGCGATGGCGCGATGGATGGTTCCGCGATCAATACGCAATCCAGAATATCGGCTTTGGAAAGCAAGAGATCTATTTGATTTTATTAGTAATGATTCGCTAAACTTACACCAGTTTGATGAGAAAGCGAAAACAGTTGGCTAATCTTAGCTGAAGGGGGGAGTAAGTGAACTACGCCATTGATAAGTTCACCGGGACACTGATATTAGCAGCTCGAGCAACGAAATATGCTCGATATGTTTGCCCAGTTTGTGAAAAGGGTGTTAGCCTCCGTAAGGGGAAGGTTGTCCCCCCATATTTTGCTCATTTACCCGGCCATGGTACGTCAGACTGTGAAAATTTTGTTCCCGGACATTCCTTCATTGCCGAAACTATTAAAACTATTTCAAAGCGATGTATGGAGTTACGCTTATTGATTCCTGTCGGAAGTAATAGTCGAGAATGGTCATTAGAGCTAGTGTTGCCAACCTGTAATTTATGTAGAGCAAAGATAACGTTAGATGTTGGAGGCAGAAGCCAAACGCTTGATATGAGGAGTATGGTAAAGAGTCGCCAGATTGGTGCTGAATTATCTGTGAAATCTTACCGTATTGTTTCATATAGTGGTGAACCAGATCCAAAATTTGTTACAGAAGTTGAAAGAGAATGCCCTGGTTTACCTTCTGTTGGGGCTGCAGTTTTCACCGCTTTAGGGCGTGTGGCATCGAAGGGATTTCCACGAGCACGAGAGTTAAGATGTACTGAAACGTTTGCCTTTCTTTGGAGGCTCCCCGTTGCTCCAGATTTTCCTGATGAATTAGAAATAAAAAGTTTAGCTAGCAAACTGGGATGGAATTTAGCTCTTGTTACAATTCCTGAAACCCTTTCCGTGGAGAGTATTTCATGGCTAAAATCTTTTACACACCTTCCTGTTGTCCCTGCTAGAGCATCCATTACAGCAATTTGGCCATTCCTAAACCAAAACACAAGTATTAATCAGGTCGAATGTGTTCATTCTGACACAATATTGTTGTCAGCAAATATGGTATCAACATCATCACAAAATGTTGGACCAACTATGTACGCACAAGGTTCCTCTTTATTACTTTCAGCGGTAGGTTTTGAAAAATCACCTGCATTCTTCATTCTTAATCCAGGGGAAAGTAAGTTCGTGGGTGTTTCTGGCTCAATTGAGCAGGACGTAAACTTATTTTTTTCTTTTTATTCAAAAAAGGATGCTCCCAGAAAATACCCTTCAATAGATTTGGTTTTTACTAAGGAAAATAAAGAGAAGACCATAGTTTCACTACATCAAAGAAAATGTGTTGAAGTTATGATGGAAGCCCGAAGGCTCGGCCATAAATTAGAATATATGTCTATGCCTTCTGGTGTTGAAGGAGTGGCGAGAATTCAAGGGAAAACTGAGAGTAGTGTTATTAAGCTGGTTTCTAATGATGACATTGCAGTTCATGATGAGAGCATGCGGTTACTCTCTCCTGAAGCATTATCTAAATTATCTGATTGCTTAGCAAACTCAAAATATCATGTAGAAATAGATTTTTTAGGGCTGGGTAAAATATTTTTACCTAGTTCTTCTACGTTGTCATTGGATGAAGGGGAATTTATTGAATTATCTCCTGATCTTCGCTCTCGGATATTAAGTTTTATACTTCAAATGCGTCTCATAACCCCTGGTTTTAGTTTAAATAATGATTTTTTATTAGTTAAAAAATTCGTGGGGTTGCAGCCGGAACCACACTTATTACCGCATTATAGAGCATTGGTAAAAGAAGTTAAGACCAATGGATTTGAATTTAATCGCTTGAGATAAGGTGCCTTCGAATGAGTTACCAATATAGCCAAGAGGCAAAGGAACGGATCTCTAAGTTAGGACAATCCGAAATTATTGACTTTATCAATGAGATTTCACCAGCTTTACGGCGTAAAGCTTTTGGTTGTTTACCAAAAGTACCTGGGTTCAGGGTAGGGCATCCTACTGAAATTAAAGAAAAACAGAAAAGATTGATTGGGTATATGTTCCAGTCACATCCTTCCTCTGAGGAGAGAAATGCATGGAAAAGCTTTTCTCTTTTTTGGCAGTTTTGGGCTGAGGATAAAATTGATAAATCATTTAGTATTCATAAAAATTTAGGATTTGAAGATAACTCTGGCTCTGTTTTTATTAGAGAACTTGCTAAGAGATTTCCTAAAGTTGCTAAAGAGAATGTCGAGCGCCTGTTTATTTTTAGCGGATTTGCTGATGATCCGGACGTTATAAAAGCATTCGACCTTTTTCCTCCTGCAGTCGTTCTTGCTCGCGATATTGTGGTTGATACTCTTCCTGAACGTTTAGATGAGCTTGAAGTACATATTGATCTAATTGCGAATAGCGTGGAGGAAAAAAATAACAATATAAAAAATCTTGAGTCAAAAATAGATGCTTTTTCCGAACAGTTGGACATATTTTTCAATAATGAAAAGCGAAACTTAAAAATAATTACTGAACTGCAATCTTTGATAAATTCAGAGGCTAAACAATCTGACATTACTAATAAATCTATTGACGATCTTTATCATTTTAATAAAAAAAATAAACAGTTAATATTATCTCTTCAAGAAAAATTAGATTTTAATGCTTTGGCTATGGATGACATTTCTGAGCATGAAAAACTGATTAAAAGTATGGTTAATGAAATTGCAGAATTAAAAAATGCATTAACTATTTTGTGTGATAGTGAAAGAAAGAATAACGAGTCAGATAATGTCAATGAATTAAAAAAACTCTCTGAACGAATAGATACACTTGAAATAAACACATCTCAAGCTAGCACGGTGGGCATGGCTAATAAACTTACAAAATTCCATGAAATAACTCACCATGAAAATTATGAATATCTTTCATCCTATGAAGATATATCTAATATAATTTCTTTAAATTTACAGGCTGTTGGTTTAACAAAAAATTCAGCAGAAACATTGGCTCGATTGACATTAGCTACCTTCGTTTCTGGACAAATCATTCAATTCAGCGGTTCTTTGGCAGATATTGTCGCGGATGCAATTGCCACTGCTATTGGTGCACCACGCTATCACGTATGGAGAATTCCAATTGGTATTATTTCCGACATAGATGCTTTCGATTTTATAGAGACTATAGCTGAATCATCTCGCTGTCTCATTTTGAAAGGAGCCAATCTTTCAGCATTTGAGATTTATGGTGCAGCAATTAGAGATATAGTTGTTCAACGGCAAATATATCCAACAAATTATGACCATCTGGCATTGATAGCTACTTGGAAACAAGGCCCTGCTACATTCCCTGATGGAGGAATGTTGGCCGAGTTAGGGCCAGTTATTGATACTGATACATTAAAAATGCGTGGTTTATCTGCTATTTTACCCCCATTGAAACCTGGTTGTTTTATAAAGGATAAATGGGCAAATATTGATGGACTACAACTTGAAAGTGTTGATGATTATGTAGATGAATTAAGAGAATTACTGGACGAAGCTGGATTTGATGGGGGAAGTTTGTGGAAGAGAATGGTCCATATTTTTTATACTTCCCTTATAAGGATTCCTAATGGAAATTATGTTTATGATCTTTATTCTGTCTTGTCTTTCTATACTCTTACATGGGCAAAGATTAAAGGTGGACCCGTTAAAAAGATAGAGGATATTGCTAATCGTGAATTAAAAAATCATAGTGCAAAAATATCTGCTTGAGGAGGTGATTAATGGAATGGAAGTCAGTATCACGAGACAAAGCACGGGATATGATATCAACTGCATTAAATTGCCGATTTTCTGATGAAGGGTTGAGAATTTCAGTAGTTTCAGAATGCTTAAGGAGCGTATTACATCAATATTCTATATCCGAAACAGAAGAAGCTAGGCAAACTGTAACCTCGCTTCGGCTCACTAGTGCAGTAAGGCGAAAGTTGGTGCCTTTGTGGCCAGACATTGCAGATATTAATGATGCTATACATCCAGGTATTATGTCTATATTGGACAGTTTGGCCGAATTGGGTGACATGATTAAGTTAGAAGGTGGTAATTGGCTAACTGCTCCCCCACATGCGGTACGCACTGACCATAAGATGGCTATTTTTCTTGGTGGAGAGCCTTCCTGTTCATTTTCAACGGGCGTGGTAGCTAAATCTGCTGGAAGAGTTCGCTTGGTTGAGCAAGAAGTTTGTACTGGCAGCGTTGAAATCTGGGATGCAAATGAGTGGATTGGTGCTCCAGCAGAAGGCAATGAAGAATGGTCATCAAAGCTACTATCCAGAACGATTTCCGGCTTTATCGACGCGCCTAGCGACATGAGTGAAACGACTGCGTATGTGCGGGGAAAATGGATCCATTTGTCAGAACTTCCTTTTAATAATAAGCAAATCTACTTATGTAGGATGTCCATTGATAATCTCTTTTCCTATTATTTAGGAGAAGTTGAGGCTGGACGGCTATGTAGAATGAATTCGTTAGAATCGTCTGATGATGTCAGAAGATTACGTTTTTTTCTTGATACAAAAGATAATTGCCCACTAAAGGTCCGTATCAAAATATCTAATGGGTTAGCAAGACTAAGATTAACCCGGAGATTACCAAGACGAGAATCTAAGGTACTCTTACTAGGCTGGAGAGAAACTGGTTTTGAAAATGAACATTCAGGAATAACACGCCATGTATTCCCTGAGGAAATGTTACCCATAGTGCGTAGCGCTTTTGAGGGGCTTGGCATTATTTGGATTAACGAATCTACACGACGGAATGGAATATGATTAATAAAAATAAAGCAACTGAACGTTCGGGTATACATGAGACCGTGAAAAGCCTTAGTGAGAATCTGAGAAAATATATTGAGGCGCAGTATCATATCCGAGATGAAGGGTTGATTGCTGAGAGACGAGCGCTTTTACAGCAAAATGAAACTATTGCTCAAGCTCCTTATATAGAAGCAACACCTGTTTATGAACCTGGCACGCCATACAGTGAATTGCCTATTCCCGAATCGGCAAGTAATGTGCTAACTCAACTTTCAGAACTTGGAATTGGCCTCTATCAACGACCCTATGAACACCAATCACAGGCGCTTGAGTCATTCCTTGGCGAAGACGCTTCTGATCTGGTCATTGCTACAGGTACAGGTTCCGGTAAGACTGAAAGCTTTCTAATGCCGATTATTGGAAATTTGGCGATTGAATCTGCCGAGAGACCTAAATCTGCATCCCTTCCAGGTTGCAGAGCAATTTTATTATATCCGATGAATGCATTAGTTAACGATCAACTTGCTCGTATCAGACGTCTTTTTGGTGATTCTGAAGCCTCTAAAATACTGATGGCTGGAAGATCCGCCCCAGTACGCTTCGGTGGTTATACGGGAAGAACGCCTTACCCTGGTCGTCGTAGCTCTAAACGAGACGAGCTTTTTATCAAACCCCTTTTCGACGAGTTTTACAATAAACTCGCAAATAATGCCCCCGTACGTGCGGAACTTAACCGCATCGGTCGCTGGCCAAGTAAAGATCTTGATGCTTTTTATGGGCAAGGCGCATCTCAGACTAAAACTTACGTCTCAGGCAAAAAAACGGGTAAGCAATTTGTTTTGAACAATTGGGGGGAGAGGCTAATTACCCAGCCAGGGGATCGTGAGCTAATGACCCGGCATGAAATGCAGAATCGCTGTCCAGAATTGCTGATAACGAACTATTCCATGCTTGAGTATATGCTGATGCGACCTATCGAGCGTAACATTTTTGAGCAGACTAGGGATTGGCTCAGAGCGGATGCGAAGAATGAGCTTATCCTAGTGCTTGATGAGGCGCATATGTATAGAGGGGCGGGGGGGGCAGAGGTAGCCCTTTTAATACGCCGCCTCTGTGCTCGGTTGGATATACCTAGGGAACGCATGCGCTGCATTCTTACCAGTGCTAGCTTGGGGTCCATTGAGGATGGAGAGCGTTTTGCCCAAGACTTAACTGGCTTATCACCAACCTCTTCGAGGAAATTTCGAATTATTGAGGGTACAAGGGAATCGCGTCCTGGCTCGCAAACTGTTACCAGTAAAGAAGCTAACGCATTGGCTGAATTCGACCTAAATTCATTTCAGTGCGTAGCTGAGGATCTTGAATCTGCACATGCAGCAATAGAATCTCTTGCCGAACGGATGGGCTGGCAAAAGCCAATAATAAAAGATCATAGTGCATTACGTAATTGGTTGTTTGATAATTTGACTGGTTTTGGTCCTATTGAAACGCTTATTGAAATAGTTTCAGGTAAAGCTGTTAAGCTAAATATCCTGAGTGAAAACCTTTTTCCGGACTCTCCACAAGAAATTGCAGAGCGTGCGACAGATGCATTACTCGCATTGGGTTGCTATGCTCAGAGGACTTCCGATGGCAGAGTGCTAATTCCAACCCGCATGCATCTTTTTCATCGAGGATTACCAGGTCTTTATGCCTGTATAGATCCCGATTGTAATCAACGTTTAGGCAACCACAGCGGGCCAACTATACTTGGCCGCCTGTATACGAAACCATTGGATCAATGTAAATGCGCTTCAAAAGGGCGAATCTACGAATTACTTACCCATCGTGACTGCGGTGCGGCTTTTATTCGTGGATACGTTAGTTCCGAAATGGACTTTGTATGGCACCAACCGAACGGACCATTATCAGAGGATGGGGATATCGATCTTGTTCCCATTGAGATATTAGTCGAGGGAACACCTCATTTACATAGTGATTACCAGGACAGATGGCTACATATAGCAACGGGACTCCTTTCTAAACAGTGTCAAGACGCGGGTTCTGGTTATCGCAAAGTTTTTATACCTGACCGAGTTAAGTCCGGATCAGAAATTACATTTGATGAATGCCCCGTTTGTACGCGTAAGACAAGAAGTGATCAGAATGAACCTTCTAAAATCATGGATCATGTAACAAAAGGGGAGGCCCCTTTTACAACGTTAGTACGTACACAGATGTCTCACCAGCCAGCTAGTCGTCCTATTGATGGCAAACATCCCAATGGGGGGAAAAAAGTACTTATTTTTTCTGATGGCCGGCAAAAAGCAGCTAGGTTAGCACGTGATATTCCTAGAGATATTGAGCTTGATTTGTTTCGGCAGTCCATTGCTCTCGCCTGTTCTAAACTGAAAGATATCAAGCGGGAACCCAAACCAACATCAATACTTTACCTTGCTTTCTTATCAGTCCTTTCTGAACACGACTTGCTTATTTTTGATGGGGAAGATTCCCGAAAAGTTGTAATGGCCCGTGCTGAATTTGATCGTGATTGTGATAGCGATCTGGCTCAAGCTTTTGATGATGATTTCAGCCCCCAGGAGTCACCGTCACGATATAAAATGGCGTTGCTTAAACTTTTATGTAGCAACTACTATTCTCTTTCTGGAACAACTGTTGGTTTTGTTGAACCATCGCAGCTTAAATTAAAGAAAATGTGGGAAGCTGTGCAGGCCAGGAAGCTCAATATTAAGAGCAAGGATGTTCATGCTTTAGCTGTTGCTTGGATTGATACCTTACTCACTGAATTTGCTTTTGATGAATCTATTGATTCGACACTACGAACCAAAGCGGCTGGATTCTATAAACCCAACTGGGGTAGTAAAGGACGGTTTGGAAAAGCTCTTAGAAAAACACTGATACTTCATCCAGCTATGGGGGAGCTTTCTGTGGAAGTTTTGGAGGATATTTTTCGTACTCATCTGACATTAGGAAAAGATGGTGTTTACTTTCTTACTCCAAATGCACTTCGCCTGAAAATCGATCTCTTGCATGTCTGGAAGCAATGTAATGACTGCACAGCACTAATGCCATTTGCTTTAGAGCATTCTACTTGCCTTGCTTGTGGTAGTAACAATGTCAAAACTGTCGATCCGTCGGAAAGCAGCTATATTAATGCACGAAAAGGATTCTGGCGTTCGCCGGTAGAAGAGGTTTTGGTTTCAAATTCGCGGCTTCTGAACCTTAGTGTTGAAGAACATACCGCTCAACTATCACATAGAGATAGGGCCAGCGTTCATGCTACTACAGAACTCTACGAACTGAGATTCCAAGATGTTCTTATTAACGATAACGACAAGCCCATTGATGTACTTAGTTGTACGACGACGATGGAAGTGGGGGTTGATATTGGGTCTCTGGTTGCTGTTGCTTTAAGAAACGTCCCTCCGCAACGAGAAAATTATCAGCAACGTGCTGGGCGAGCAGGCCGCCGTGGTGCATCTGTTTCAACGGTGGTTACATATTCTCAAAATGGCCCTCACGATAGTTATTATTTCCTTAATCCTGAACACATTGTTGCAGGTTCTCCTCGTACACCGGAAGTGAAGGTAAATAATCCAAAAATAGCCAGAAGGCACGTTCATTCTTTTTTAGTTCAGACTTTTTTCCACGAGTTAATGGAACAAGGGATTTATAATCCCGCAGAGAAAACGTCCATGCTTGAGAAGGCACTTGGTACTACACGAGAGTTTTTTCATGGGGCGAAAGATACTGGCCTAAATCTCGATGGTTTTGATAATTGGGTTAAAAACCGTATTCTATCTACCAATGGTGATTTGAGAACAAGTGTTGCAGCATGGCTTCCTTCTGTTCTTGAAACTGGAGGACTTTCTGCTAGCGACTGGTTTGCTAAGGTAGCAGAGGAGTTTTTAAATACACTCCATGGGCTGGCTGAAATTGTTCCACAACCTCTCGTTCTGGTTGATGAGGAAAATGAAGATGATGATCAGACCTCTAGTGGAATGAAATTTGAACAAGAAGAATTGCTCGAATTCTTGTTTTACCATGGTTTATTACCAAGTTATGCATTTCCTACAAGCCTCTGTAGTTTCTTGGTCGAAAAAATAGCAAAGAATACTAGAGGTTCTTTTGAGATACGAACAGTACAACAGCCTCAGCAGTCAATTTCTCAGGCTCTGAGTGAATATGCCCCAGGGCGTTTGATTGTTATTGATAGGAAAACCTATCGCTCAGGCGGTGTTTTTTCTAATGCATTGAAAGGAGAATTAAACCGGGCACGAAAACTTTTCAATAATCCTAAAAAGTTTATTCATTGCGATAAGTGCTCTTTTGTCCGCGATCCTCATAATAATAAGAATAGTGAAAATATTTGTCCGATCTGTGGTGGCATTTTAAAAGAAGAAATAATGATTCAGCCCGAAGTCTTTGGACCTGAAAAGGCTAGGGAACTTAATGAGGACGACAGAGAACAAGAAATCACCTATGCAACAGCGGCACAATATCCACAACCTGTTGATCCTGAGGATTTTAAGTTCAATAAAGGTGGTGCTCATATTGTTTTTACTCACGCAATAGATCAGAAACTGGTGACGGTGAACCGAGGAAAGAATGAAGGTGAATCCAGCGGTTTTTCAGTATGTTGCGAATGTGGTGCAGCCTCCGTTTATGATTCCTACTCACCGGCAAGGGGGGCACATGAAAGACCGTATAAATATATATCTACTAAGGAAACGCCGCGCTTATGCTCGGGCGAATATAAACGCGTTTTTCTCGGACATGATTTCCGTACAGATTTGCTCTTATTACGAATAACTGTTGGGTCGCCGCTTGTAACTGACACTTCAAATGCTATCGTTCTACGAATGTATGAAGATGCATTATATTCAATAGCGGAAGCACTTAGGCTTGCAGCTAGTCGCCATAAACAACTAGATCTTGATCCTGCTGAGTTTGGCTCTGGTTTCAGGATTTTACCCACTATAGGGGAAGATACTCAGACATTAGATCTCTTCCTATATGATACTTTGTCCGGCGGTGCGGGTTACGCGGAAGTAGCTGCAGCGAATCTGGATGACATTCTTACTGCAACACTCGCATTATTAGAAGGTTGTGAGTGCGACACATCCTGTACAGATTGTCTCAATCATTTCCACAACCAGCATATACAAAGCCGTCTCGATAGGAAACTAGGTGCATCTTTACTTCGTTATGCTCTGTACGGAATGATTCCTCATTGTGCTTCACCTGATATTCAGGTGGAAAAATTGTCTCAATTAAGGGCAAGTCTGGAATTGGATGGTTTCCAATGCCTAATTAAGGGAACTCAAGAGGCACCTATGATTGTGAGCTTGAATGGCCGTTCTGTTGCAGTGGGAAGTTATCCTGGCCTTATTGATCGAACCGACTTTCAACACGATGTATATAAGGCTAAGAAGACTAATGATCATATAGCCTTTAATGAATACCTTCTTCGTTCAAATCTGCCACAAGCACATCAAAATGTTAGGAAATTGTTGCGCTGATAGCAGTGTTGGGTGCCCTAAAGTCTTGTAGGGCACTCAAGGTTATTCTCTTTTACTTTTGTTAATAGCATGTATTTCTAGGCTTTCAGTCCTTGAGCTGGCTTTAACTAAAGCCATAAATGTACTTATGGGAGAAAGTGTGACCGTTTAGCTCGCCAGCAACTGTTGCACAATGTAAAATATTCCTATTGAGAACAATAAGGTAATGGAACTTCTGACCAATGAACGAGTCGGTTAAACTTAGTTTTTATCGAGTACATGAATGTGGTTACTACTCATGGGGTAATAATACTCCTGTTTTTGGCTCACTTCAGGAGCTCCTGACAGATCTTCACCTTTGGTGTACGGATAAGAGCATAGAAAACACAAAACTTTATGAGCCACAAGTAGGTAGTGATTATATGGCGACTTACTTGTTGGATATCAATAGATTAGGCGATGATTGGTTAGTTACTACCTGGAATGAAGTTCCATCAACCGAAGCGGGTGTTGCTTCTGTGATGAGGGATTCAAACGTTACTGCGCCTGATGTAGTTATGAATCATATACAAGATAACTCTATCCCTGGCTATGCCACCTACTTTTGGATGTTACCTAATTATGGGTTATTTGCCAGTTTGCGGTTTAAAAATAGAACTCAGACAGGGCAACCTCCATTCAGGAAATATATTGAACAAGCTCTTTCATTAATATCTTCTTATGTAAGGTATGATGAGGATGAAGACGATGGTTCCAGACGGGTGATTGGCTATGCATCGAATGGAGAGGATTTAATGAGTCCAAGTCCTTCTCCACGTTTTAAGACATCTCTGGCATATGATGTTGGTAATCGAGAGTACATTAGGGAAAATGCTAATCGAGTTAGTAAGATTATTCGTAAAGAGACATTGAGGTTAAACCATGCTGATGAACGACAGTGGTGGCAGTCAGCTTTAAGCCGCCTTGGCATTAGTAGTGGCCATGATTATCGGAGAATGGATGAGGTCAATGTTAGGTATGAGCTGCGCCCGGAGTTTTTTGGTTTACAAGATGTTGATTCAATGATGCGAGAATGGGATGATTCTGAGTATATGCGTTCAGAATGGGATGATTATGGATTCACGTTTAAAGGTAATACCGCTAAGGTCCATTGGTTGAGCCATAGTACATTGACAGCATCTGCTGAACTAAATGTTGTCTGGGATAACAACGAAGTCGTCAATGGGGAATCGTTATTATCGGTTTTAACTGCTGGTAAGGCTGTGCTCTTACAACAAATACGCGAGGAGTAATGTTTCGGAACATACTGAAATCGTTTGCCATACTATTACTCATCGGGCTGATCAGCTCGGGGTTTTGGTATGGACGAAATATTCCGTTTGCCCAGCAGTCCCCACTTTTCGAAGCTCTTCGAACAACAGCATCTATCATATTTGCTGTTGTAGGAGCATGGCTGGCAATCATTTATCCAGAAAGATTACGCTTCACATTCAAACCAAACAGTAGTGAAAATACTTCCATGCCAGTGAATATGGGGAAATTATTACATCCTGCTGTAAACTCAACATTTATTTTGTGTATCGTTCTCTTTGTTGGAGTCTTAGCCCCAGTAGTTAAGCAAATCCCCTATTTAATCCCCTATAAAGAACCTTTACGAGGTTTGTCATTTAGTCTGCTCATGATGCTCACATTTTGGCAAATATGGACGGTTATTTTAACGTTGGTTCCTGCTGACATGATCAAAAACAAAGTGGATCATGAAAACGCTAAAGCTACAGGCCGCAAGAGTTTTTTTTCGCAAACGCAAAAAGTCATTGATAAAATTAATCGTTCCTAAACTGTGTTAGACGTAACTTGCTCTGACCAGAGTTTTGAAAGGATGAAGATTACCTATCTGAGTTGAGTAGCGCATAGTGTTTTCCAAAAAGCTTCTCGCGAGCCCTTTAACACTTATCTGGACGGTTAAAAAAACCGTCTATAACATATACAATTAGACTACATATGGAGATGTAAGCATGAGCACCAGAAGAGAGATAAAGGATGGGGCACTTTTTGACGTTCTCGACAGAGGAATCGTCTACTCTGAGGCGTTGGGCTGGCTTGATATGGGACATGCCCGTGGCAATGACGTGGCGGCGCTCAAACATCAATTCGTCGAGGGAGAGCGTAGCGGTAAGCCATCTTATTCCGTCATGTATCGACAAGATATGGGCGTTTTAAAATTCAAATCGCGGCTCGGCGTCGGGAAGTTCTCTCACTGGGAAATTAAGCGTGGCCGGAGTACCGAAGACATTAACAGAATCATGCTGGCGATGATGATGAACACCGCATCCAGATTCGAAGGCCTGCAAAGCCTGCGTTCATTCTCCTGGTATACGGACAGCGGCTTTAGCGGTGAGGATTTGGTTTCTGACCTGTTCGGGTTCTATCGGGCAATTCTTCCTGGCCGGTACGGCTATCGTCTCAAGCCTGTGAGCTATGAATCAGCTGTTCGCCGCTGGGATTACTATGGTGCTATCGGTTCCCATAAAAACCATGGCTTTCGCCCGATTCTTTTTCCTGATCCACAGGACCAGTGTGTGCGGCATCAGCCGTACACGGCCAATCTTCCGCATTTTATGACCTGGCTCAGGCCGTGGGATGATTTTGCATCCGAAGTGGTGAAGGTCATTACAAACGATGGGACATCGCTCTCGTTCATGGGAGCTAAGCTATGACAATGCTTTTAAAAATCCTGAAGTGGTGTGCACTCTCGGTCGCCACCGTCTTTATTCTCGGATGGCTGTTTGTCTGGCTCGTGGCATCGGGTTCTGATGAAGCGACTGTTTACACAGAAAATGACTTTTTCCACTACCACACGCTGACTGACAAGGATATTGAAAACGCCCCGCGTATCACGCACGATTACTATTTCGAGGCGCATCCAGGCGATGGTTATGCCCCTTCAAATAGCATCTTTTTTAAAGGGGCTACCGGTGCAGCACCGTTGCGCGTGTATCTCGAAACGCTGGGATACACGAAGGAAAAGCGTCGCCTGGGGGAAAAGGAAATCTGGTCAAAACCCGATCAGGTAAAAGGGGACATTTTCTATCTGTATTTCAACGCCGCTACGGGTGAAGTCGAGCTGACCAAAGTGATGAATGACTGAGTTAATTTACTCCGTGTCTAATAGTACCGCCTGATGATCAAGCGGGATTTTTTCGTAATACCCCATTCAGCCATGTCTCATCCCTATCCGGGCGGTTATCCTGAGTAGCCCACAGCAAAGCTATCTCTATCCCCGGAACCGCCTTCAGCAACTCCCGCAACCCCTCTTCATCCAGATCCGTAAATCTTCTTTCACCCTGCACGCGCTCACCGTTACCATACTTAAATGACACATACCAAACGCCGCCAGGTTTAAGCGCATCTGCAAGCTTCTGCATCACCGCAGGCAACTCAGACGAGGGGACATGCAACAAAGAGGCACAGCACCAGATCCCATCGTACTGCGCTTTACCGTCGATCTCTGAAAACGTCATCAACTGCACGGGTAACCCGGTATGTTGCTTTGCCAGTTCCACCATCGCGGAAGAGGCATCAAAAGCATCCACCTGATAACCCATATCATGAAAGGCTTTTGCGTCGCGGCCTGAACCGCAGCCCGCATCAAGAACCCGGGCACCGTGAGGCAAATGTTGGGTAAAGGCCTCGTAGAGCGAGGTCATATCGACATTGACCGTGCCATCGAAGAAATCCTGCGCGTGGTTCTGGTAGTAGTGAAGTGTCATTAAAACGTTGCCTCGCCTTCCGCGTTGGGTTTCCAGGTATGGATAAGTTTGTCCAGCGCGGCCTGCCAGTTACGCTGAAGAAAGCTTCTCCGTGCTTCAGGACGTTGCCCTGTCTGTAGAACAATCGTCTCATGTAACGGCAGTTTGCTCTGAATAAAATACTCATTGCGGGTGTGTAACCGCTGCAGGAGCCTGAGCTCGGGAATGCGTGCAGATTTGCCTTCAACGCCACGGTTACAGCACCGGCAGGCCAGTACTAAGTTCCATACGCCGTTAATATTGCTCACTTCATGGCGGGCAGCCCAGGGAATAAAGTGGTCGACGTCCGCCAGTTCTGTGTCCCCCGGTACCAGACTAATGGGTTTAAAGCAGTAAAAACACCGTCCTTTCTGGTAACCATTCAGGCTGTCGCGACAGCTGGTGATGTCTACGCGCCGCGCGTTCACCCTTGTGAACAACAGCTGATTATCTTCGTCGAACTCCACGCCCACAAGGTTACGTGAAATCCCCATCGACCAGGCCTGTTCTACCAGGTTCCAGCGGGCATTTGTTTCAAAGGCGAGGTTTTTATACTGCAGGCGTTCGCCCAGTAAAAAGAAGTTATCCGTCAGACGGATCCCGTTGTTGGTTTTGCGCTCATCAAGGAAAAAACGTTTATCGATCTCGCCCTGGTTCACATAGTGAAAGGCATCGATCACGTTGTTAAAGCCAAGGCGCACCGTCGCTTCAATGAGCTGGGCGTGGGTGATTTCGCCTCTGTTGAACTTCAGGCAGGTTTCCAGAAATTGACTGCTGCGGGAGGTGATCTGTTTTGGCGCATGCTTCAGGTGCTCGCAAAGATAGCGGCTGAACGGCACGGCAAGCTGGTCGAGCGTTATCAAATCGCTGCCCGTCTTATCCACTTCATACAACGCTGACGCCAGCGCAAATTTGTAAGATGCGACGTTCCTTCCAAAGAGGATCACACCACGCCAGTAGTTCTCAAGCGTCGGATCGGCCTGATAAAATTCCATCGATGAAGTCCTGTTACGGTTGGCTGGACAGGGCGTTACTTAAGCCTGTAACAGGATCACATAACAAAATCAGGGTGATGTAAATCTTTAATCTATAGGTTTGATGAATTTTTGAGAGGTCAGAGAGGAAGGTATTTGGACAACCGATACGGCATTAGCGCAGGTTTATAAACGAACAGATATCTGGAAGAGGCGAGTTGAACAGGTTTCCAGCCGAAGCGTTGTCATTTCTCGAATTAAAACCCTATTTCCTGAATCCCCCTCGCAAATTCCAAATTTTCCCCACACCAAACCGCTGTATTTATATTCAGCCCTGTATAATGAGCACCAGAAATTACGCCGAACGGCAAAGGAAGTATCAAAGAATATTTAAAGAAGAATTCGCGATATGAAGGTGCTGCAACACCCCCATACCGCTAACCACCAACAACTACGGAGAAGTTGAAAATGGCTGCGACGAATTTTAAGCCAGAGTTTACTGTTTGCAAAACAGAATCAGACGCTTTCACCGGCATGATTGAAAACCGCGAGCTGGTACGCAAAAACAGCGCCCGCCGTCTTCACGGTAACCAGACCAACGTAGCGCCCGTCCATCCCCGCGCGGAAACGCCTCAGGACAGTGCCGCCTGCTGTGAATTGTATGCCCGCATAGACATGAAATATCTTCTCCTGGGCGGCGAGTGGCTAACCCGTGCAGGCTTTATCAACGGTATGCCGGTGAAAATCCGCGCCATGAAAGACTGCATTGTGATTACGCCGCAGCATACAAGAGAATTATGGGGATGCCTGGAAGGTATGAGTGTGGTGAATATAAATAAGCAGAAAGTCGCTCAGTGGTTAAAAACGTTTCCGGGGGCGCTGAATGATACCGGCGATATACCCGTTGTGAAGCGGGGAATCGGGCAAGCGATGCCTGAGTAGTTCTGGCTTTCTGCCTTATATTCCTGGAGCAATATAACGATACGGGCATGTTATCCCATGCCCGTATTAATCAGAAATCACTCGTGCTTTACCTGTTCTTTCACAGCCTTAACCAATACAGCATGCAGTTCGCCAACGGTTAAATCGCGTATCACAGGTTCGGGTATGCCACGTACCCAGCGTATAAACCGACAGATGCCAAAAAAATCTATGCCTTCACCCGTAAACAGATACTCGTTCTCAGCAAGAGCGAACGTTTTCATATAGCCATCTTCTTCCGTGGCTAGTTGAACGCCAAAAGCTTCTTCGCAGTCTTCCAGTAGTTCTTCGCCATCAATACCGCAAATATGTAAATCGGCCTCAATCCAGGTATTGCTATCAATAGTTTTACGATGTATCCCAGAGGACTCACGTACGACCTCAATAACTTGTGCGAGAGTAGGTTTCATTTATAGAATATTCCATATTCGTTGACTTCATTAGGCAATCTGGCACTTAACGGTTACCCGCTGTCGTTAATAGATGAAGTTGAGCACTGGTCAAGAATGCATGATTATCTGTGTTAACCCATAAAAACTATGATTTGAAACCGGGTTTACCATTTGCCCTACGCCACTCCTTAACTTCTCTAACAATGCCTTCTGGACTATAATCTTTGCCCTCTTCAGGATAAAAAATCAGGTCAGAGCCTGCGGGGTGCTGGGTAAGCCGTTTAAATTCTCTAACCAATCGATTCTCGTCTTCTTCAGTTGGTGCGTCCGCATTGCAAATTTTGCGTACCAGTTCTAAAAATTCTTCTTCTGTGTAATCGCTTAACAGTCTCATATCATTCTCCCTTATGAATTTTGATGTGATGTTTTGGAGTGGTTATTCCCATATTATCAACGTCATACACCTTACCGCCCTGACTGATAGGTTGTATGTGATGAATTTCATAGCGTTCTCTTTTTCCAACCGATTCAGGTGTACGTGTATAAGGGGCGTTTCCTTTACGCATACTTGCGCGGTTATTGCTGATAAATTGCTCCAGCAGTACCGGATACCTCGACACCTCCAGCCAAAACGCCTTACGAAACTGGTCAAAGTCCGTAAATGTCTGCCCACGTAATCGATCCGCTATCTGGCTTGGAATAGGAGAACCATTCCCCGTATTCGCATCAGATAACCAAATGCCGCTAATCTTCTGTCCCTTGCCTGTGACCTGTCCGGGATTGTGGCGGATATAGACATAAATCGGCGGCACCCCGCCCACCGGCAGAATCAGAATATAATCTGCAAACGTCTTCTCTTCCGGTGTCGGGCTGGTCGTCGCACCAATCCCCGTATCCTCCGGCAGCGGATCAACGACAACCGGGTTCGGTATCCGTACCGGATTCTGATTGCCCGTATCCCACGGCTTACTCTCTCCGGTGCGGTCCGGTGTCCAAATGAGGGTGATGCCGGGGTCTTCTTCGGTAGTAAAGGTGTATGCCTGGCGTCGGCTATCCCACTCCATCCTGCGAATGCGCACGCTGTCCTTGCCCGGCGGCGTATGCCAGCCGCGCGGTGTCGGGTTGCCGCTGGCGTCGTTCTCCCAGGTGAAGCGAACGCGGGTAGGGGCTTCCCGCATCTGCTCGGCGCGCATCCTGTCGATAAAATCCTGCTCGCCGTCGTTTAGCTTGCCGGGATACATCCCTATCAGCAGCCCTGCGACAGGGGCACCGATGCCTCCCGTGGCTATTTCGCCAAGTGCAGCGCCGCGCACGGCCCATGTGCCGGAAGTGATGGTACGCCCGCCAACCAGTACGAGTTCGCTGGCATCGGCTATCGCGTTCCGCGCGGTCCAGGCCCTTTCTTCGGCTGCAACGGCAGCCTGATAGTCCATCTCCTCGTGATGCCCATTCCACCAGAGATAAAGCGCGCTGCGTTGCTTTGGTTTTGGGATCGCCTTACGCTTTGCCGCCTGGGCGTGCTGCGGGGCATTGTTGGGTATGGCCTGGTAAAACGCCATCTCGGCGAAGTTGGTGTGCGGCTCACTTTCGGTGCCTGCATCGTTACAGCCTTCACCGCGCAGGCAGGATTTCGCAAATACCCGGTTGCGATCGCGTTCTTCTGTTTGTCGCTGTGCTTCGGCCTCTTCCTCTTTTCGGCGTGCTGCGAGCATGGCCTGATGCTTTTCCTGTGCGATCTGTTCAGGAGAGGGACCGGAGCCGAGCCACTCTCCCAATGGGGCGATCACGCGGTTGGTTCCGTGCGGGCAGCCACAAATGACGACAGAACCATCGACGGCTGAGGCTTGCCCCATCCAGTTAACGCGAGGTTCGCCGTCTGCAACAAAGCCCTGCTTGCCGCATTTAGGGCATGCCGTAGTTTTATCACCAACGCGGATAACGCCGCGACCGTGCTCGGTGCAGTTGGGCAGGGTGCTACAACATATTGCGCCGGTAGTCGTTTTGTCGCCGTGCAGCGCCAGTCCGCGGCCGTAGTTCGTTGAACGGTAGCCCATGGCCTATTCTCCGGGCCAGGTTAAGAAATCCTCTTGAGGTGGAATCCCTTCGCGAGTGACCAGATAAGTACTGCCGAGCGGGGTGCTGATAATCTCGTCATCGTTATCAAGCAGGCTGCCGACCAGCGCAACGCCCTGATGCCTCCAGGAAAACGCTTCTCCTGCTGAGGTCATAATCGTGGCGAGCGTTCCATCCGGATAGGCCACACAGTCGCCTTCGACAATCACGCTGGTGTAACTCCCATCGTCCATGAGCATTGTGGCTTCACGATCGACGGGAAGAACCACGCCGCCCAGTCGGGTTTGGCTGCCAGCCGTGGCGATCCGCCAGATGGCGGTGACGGGATGTTGTCGATGAAAGGCTTCCTGTTCGGCAATAATGGCGCGCGCGTCCTCAGGCATGGCGGCCAGTTCTTCAGCGGAAAAAGGCGAACGATCTATTTCCGCTTTTAACTCAGCGGTGAATTCATTGGTATAAAGCTGCATGACAATTCCTTGTAGGGGCAGAAGAGTAAATGCAGCAATGCTAGGTTTGAGACTGTAAGGCGAATATACATAAAGTGGTTAATAAGTCGGGCTAAATTCCGAAATAAATATCCAGGTTGATATTGGTCATCTTTTAAAGAAGGGTTAGTAATACTTCCTGTTAATTATAAATGTAATATTCGCTGAATTGCCGATAATAATATTATGCAGCGCATGTATTATTTGAATACATACGCTGTATGACGTTATTTCAAAACACTGGCACCCCCAGCCCAACCTTCACCTCCCTCAACGTCCCTTGCGTCACCCCCTGCGCCCGTTCTGTCCCGCGCTTCAGCATCGCCATCAATTCCCCCTTATCCCGCATATACATCGCCCTCCGCTCCCGCATCGGCGCAATCAGCTCCTGCAAACACGCCTCCAGTTCGTTCTTACATACCCGGTCACCCAGCCCGCCCGCCTGATAGTGCGCCTTCATCGCCGCCACTTTGTCCTTGTCCGGATGAAACGCGTCGAGATACGTAAACACCACGTTCCCCTCAATTTGCCCCGGGTCGCTCACCTTCAGGTGGTTCGGGTCGGTGTACATGGCGCTGACCGCACGGTGGATCGTCTCTTCGCTGGCCGACAGGTGCAGCGTGTTGCCCAGCGATTTCGACATCTTGGCGCTGCCGTCGATGCCGGGCAGGCGGCTGGTGTCGCTCAGCATCGCCTTGCAGTGGCGCAGCACCGGGGCGGGCAGCAGGCTGTTCATCTTGTGCACAATCTCGTTGGTCTGCTCAATCATCGGCAACTGGTCGTCGCCGACGGGCACGCACTCGGCCTTAAACGCGGTGATGTCCGCTGCCTGGCTGATGGGGTAGGCCATAAACCCGACCGGCAGCGAGCGGGCGAAGCCCTTCTGCGCAATCTCGTTTTTCACCGTCGGGTTACGCTCCACGCGGGCGACGGTGACGATGTTCATATACAGCATCGTCAGCTCGGCGAGGGCGGGCAGGGCGGATTGTAGGCAGATCGTGGTCAGGTTCGGGTCGATACCGGCGGCGAGGTAGTCGGCCAGCACTTCGGGGATGTTGTCGCGGATCTTCTGCGGGTTGCTGCCGTTGTCGGTCAGCCCCTGAAGGTCAGCAATCAGCACAAACTGGCTGTGCGTCTGCTGCAGCGCCACGCGCTGGCGCAGCGATCCGACGAAGTGGCCGAGGTGCAGCGGGCCGGTTGGACGGTCGCCGGTGAGGATAGTTTGCGTGTTCATAAAGACTCCTTAACGTTGTAATGCCGAAAGGGGTCTTAGATGTGAGAAAGCCACCTTTCGGCGGCTATCTGAAAATGGGGAAAACTACTCCGTGCCGCCTTTAAGAAGGCAGCCACCAGCGGTTTACGGTGAGCACGGCGTGGTTTATGTTCATCTCATTACCGTATCACGTCCGGCGCGAAAAACAAAAGGGCACGTCATGCTGCAATCACTCAACCATTTGACCCTCGCGGTCAGCGACCTGCAAAAAAGCGTCAGCTTCTGGCACGAGCTGCTGGGGCTTGCGCTGCACGCCCGCTGGAATACCGGGGCTTATCTCACCTGCGGCGATCTATGGGTCTGCCTGTCCTACGACGAGGCGCGCCAGTACGTGCCACCGCAGGAGAGCGACTACACCCACTACGCGTTTACCGTGGCGGAAGAGGATTTTGAACCGCTCTCGCAAAGGCTTGAGCAGGCAGGCGTCACCGTCTGGAAGCAGAATAAAAGCGAGGGGGCGTCGTTCTATTTCCTCGACCCGGACGGGCACAAGCTGGAGCTGCACGTGGGCAGCCTCGCCGCTCGGCTGGCGGCGTGTCGCGAGAAGCCTTATACGGGCATGGTATTTACTTCAGACGGGGCTTGAGGCGCGCACCTTCAGCCTGCCCGCCAGCGTCACGTGCGTGGCGGCATCTTCCTGATTGCACAGGTACTCCACCGCCAGCCGTCCCAGCTCGCTGTAGGGCAACTGGATACTGGTCAGCGGCGGGGTGAGCTGTTCGGAAATCTTCTGGTCGTCGTAGCCCGCCAGCAGCATGTCCTGCGGGATACGCACGCCATTCACCGCCAGCGCCTGGTAGCAGCCAATCGCCAGCCAGTCGCTGGCACAGAAAATGGCGTCCGGGCGTTCGGTCAGTTCCAGCAGGGACGTGGTGGCGGTAAAGGACTCGCTGAACTGCCAGTTGGTCTGGCGCACCAGGCCGTCGTCGCACGCGAGTCCGGCCTGCTGTAGCGCCGCCCGGTAGCCCGCCAGACGCTGGCGCGAGGCCTCCATCCAGCTCTCGCCGGTGATGTGGGCGATGCGCGTGGCGCCGCAGGCGATGAGGTGTTTAGTCACCTGGAAGGCGTTGGCGTAGTCGTCCGGGATAAACGACGGCAGCAGCGGCGAGCCAGGGTCGCGCTGGTTAAGTAGCACCAGCGGGATGCGGGTACAGTCCTGAAATGGCGTCATATCGACGACGTTCGTGACCGGAGAGGCAAGGATAATCCCAATGCAGTTGCGCTTGTCCAGCTGGCGGATGATGTTCAGGGCCAGCTCCACGTCGTCGCCGTAGTCGTAGACGGTGAGCAGCGTCTCGTTGCGCCACGCCGCTTCCCGCGCCTGGCTGATGGCGTCGATAAACGGGTCGAAGCACTGCAACGAGCTGACCAGCAGGGCGATCTCCTCCTGGTTGCGCGGAGCGTGAATGGCAGGAAGACGGTCGTAGCCGAGCTCGGTAGCGACGCTAATCACCCGCTGGCGGGTGTCGTCGCTGAGCTTGATGTTGCGGGACTGGTTAAGCACCAGCGATACCGTCGCCTGCGACACGCCCGCCGCCCGCGCAATATCGTTCATCGTCACTTTCGTTTTTCGCTTCATCCGTCCTCTCCCTTTCGCGAATTTGCATCATACCCTAACCGCGCGCTTTAGCGCCGCCGATCACGTTTCTCATTCATCGAAGCGTGAACTTTGTGAGAGGCGTCGCTTTTCTTTGCACCGCGATTTGCGCATTTATCCCGCAGCTAATATTTATTAGCTAAACATTATCAGCAAGAGGATGCGTAATGAAAGAGCAGTGGAGTAAAGAACAGGCACAGGCGTGGTATCAGCAAAAAGGCTGGTTGTGCGGGTTCAACTATCTGCCGTCGACAGCGGTGAACTGGACCGATATCTGGCAGGAAGAGACCTTCGATCCCGCCACTATCGACCGCGAGCTGGGCTGGGCGGCGGACGCGGGCTATAACACCCTGCGCATCAACCTGCCGTTCATCGTCTGGGAGCACGACCGTGACGGGCTGATGGCGCGCATCGACCGCTTTTTGACGATTGCCGACAGTCACGGCTTCAGCACCATGCTGACCCTGATGGACGACTGCGGTTTCTCCGGCGACGAGCCGTACCTCGGCCCGCAAAAGCCGCCCGTACCGGGCAAACACAACAGCCAGGCGGCGGCGAGCCCGGGGCGCGACAAGGTGTGCGATCGAGACTGCTGGCCACAGATTGAGCGCTATATCCGCGACGTTGTGCGCCAGTTCCGCGAGGATAAGCGCGTGTTGCTGTGGGATCTGTATAACGAGCCGGGAAACCGCGGCATTTTCGCGACGGGCACGGAAGAGGTGTTGTACGACGAGAAGCTGGAGACCTGCGCGCACGAGTTGATGAAGCTGGCGTTCCGCTGGGTGCGTGAGGAAGATCCGACCCAGCCGCTTACCGTCTGCGCGTGGCGTCTGCCGGCGGAAGAGGAGGGCGAGACGTTTTATCAGCACCCGCTGGACCAGACCGCGCTGGAACTGTCGGACGTGGTGAGCTATCACGCCTACACCAATACCGGGCGCATGACGGCGATTATCCAGCAACTTCAGGCGCTGGGCCGCCCAATCTTCTGCACCGAATGGCTGGCGCGTCACGTGGGCGGCACCATCGAAGAGCAGCTCCCGCTGATGTACATGGCAAAGGTCGCGCCGTATCAGTGGGGGCTGGTGCGCGGTAAAACCCAGACCTGGCTGCCGTGGCCGGTGGTGATGAAGGAGTCCACGGACTACTGCCGCCTGTGGTTCCACGACGTGTTCGAGGAGAACGGTATCCCGTTTTCACGCGCTGAAATCGCGCTGATGAAGAAGCTGCGCAATATCGCCCCGGATCCGCAGGGCTAATAATAACGACCCGGCGCGCTGTCGCCGGGCAACCAGGTACGCACTATGGCAATGACAATGAAAATACCGTCTCGCGAGTTATGGTCCTACTTTGGCTATGGTTTAGGTCAGTGTTTTAGCTTTGGTTTAGTGGGTTCGTTTATAAACTATTTTTACACCGACGTGCTGGGGATCTCGGCGCTGGCGGCAAGTACCATCTTCCTGATTGCCCGCGCGTGGGACGCGGTTCACGATCCGCTGTTTGCCAGCATTATGGACACCATTAACAGCCGGTTTGGCAAGTTTCGCCACTTTTTACTGATTGCGCCGCTGCTGATTACCGGCGTCACTCTGCTGGCGTTCTATAAAATCGAAGCGGACATGACCACCAAAATCCTCTACGCCGGGGTGACGTATATCCTGTGGGGGACGCTGTACGCCATCTCCGATATCCCGTTCTGGTCGATGTCGTCGGTGATGACCAACGACTCCGGCCAGCGCACCCGCGCGGTAACGGCGGCGATGCTCGGGGTGAACGCCGGGATTGCCTGCGCCAATATCTTCTTCCCGAAGCTGGCGGCGTTCTTCGCCCAGTACAGCAACGATAAAGGCTACTTTATGGCGGCGCTGGTGATGATGCTGGTGGGCCTGCCGCTGATGCTCAACGGCTTTATGCAGATCAAAGAGCGCGTCCCGCCCAGCCCGGAAAAGGTGACGATGCGCGACACCTTCCACAACCTGCGCCAGAACAAGCCGCTGTTTATCGTCCTGCTGTCGTTCTTTTTCTGCGTGTTCCATAACGTGGCGGGCGGACTCTATATCTACTTCTTTATCAACAACATGGGCGACGGCAGCCTGCAAATGGCAATTGGCGTGATGGGGATAGTGGCGGCGGTGCTGTGCCTGGTCGCCCCGCTGCTGACGCGCCGGATGCAGAAGCGGAAGCTGTTTATGATCCTCTGCGGGCTGGACGTGGCGGTGCGCGTGGTGATGTGGTTCACGGGCTATCAGCACACGGCGCTGCTGTTTATCCTGCTCGGCCTGAGCACGCTGTTCGTGATGATGACCAACATCCTCACCTCGTCGATGATTGCCGACACCATCGAGTACGCGGAGTACCATACTAACAAGCGCTGCGCAGCGATCACCTTCTCCGGGCAGACCTTTACCGGCAAGATGTCGGTGGCGGTGGGCGGCGGGTTAATCGGCGTGTTTCTGACGATGATCAACTATGTGCCGCAGGCGCAGATCCAGAGCGAAGGCGTGCTGTCGGGGCTGTTCTTCGGGATTTGTTTGTTACCGGCGATTGGGTCGCTGATCCGCATGGGCTTTATGTCGCGCTTTACCTTTACCGAGGAGAAGCATGCGGAGATTTGTCGGCTGCTGGCGGAGCGGAATGCGTCTGCGAAAGCGCCGGGTGGTGGCTGCGCCTTACCCGGCCTACAGGACCAGCCCTTGTAGGCCTGATAAGCGAAGCGCCATCAGGCTTCGCGTAATGACTTACAGCGACTTCACAAACGCCAGCAGATCTTCGTTGAGCTGATCCTGGTGGGTCAGCGCGAAGCCGTGCGGCGCGTTGTCGTACACCTTCAGCGTGGCGTTTTTGATCATCTCCGCCGCCAGCTTGCCGGTGCTTTCAAACGGCACGATCTGGTCGTTGCTGCCGTGGATCACCAGCGTCGGCACGTCGATTTTCGCCATATCCGGACGGAAGTCGGTTTCGGCGAAGGCGGTCACGCAGTCGATGGTGCCCTTGAGGGACGCCAGCAGAGCGATGTTCAGCGTCTGCGTCAGGGCACCCGCGGAAACGGTCTGCCCGGCGTTGGTGCCGTAGAACGGGGTGGCGAAGTCGCTGATGAACTGGGCGCGATCTTTACGCAGTCCGTCACGGATGCCGTCGAACACGCTCTGATCCACACCCTGCGGGAAGGTATCCGATTTACCGAAGATTGGCGTCACCGCGCCCAGCAGCGCCAGACCAGCCACGCGTTCGCTGCCGTAGTTGTTGATGTAGCGGGTCACGTCGCCGCCGCCCATGGAGAAGCCCACCAGCGTTACGTCGCGCAGATCCAGGGTAGTAATCAGGTCGTTAATGTCGGACGCAAAGGTGTCGTAGTCATAGCCGTTCCACGGCTGATCCGAACGCCCAAAGCCGCGACGGTCAAAGGCGATGGCGCGGAAGCCGCGCTCGGCCAGGTAGTTCAGCTGGCTGTCCCACATGTCGCCGTCCAGCGGCCAGCCGTGGCTGAAGAGGATCGGTTTGCCCGCGCCGCAGTCTTTGTAGTAAATCTGCGTGCCGTCTTTTGCCTTAAACAGTGCCATAGTGTGTTCCTGTGCAGGTGATCGTTATGGTTATACCGGCGCGACCAGATAGCGAATTGCCGGTGATGTTGTGCCCTGATGAAAAGCCAGAACGCGGCTCTGCAACAGGAGGTCATTCATGGTGTGGCGTTCCTGCTGGCGCAAATGCTCAATCCAGGAACCCATCAGGAAGGTCTCGATAAACAGCCCTGGACGTTCGATATCCTCGTACACCGCCCAGCTCATCGCTCCGGCGCGGCGGCGCACCCGGCGTAGCTCGTGCACGGCCTGCAAAAACGCTTTCGCGTTCTGTGGGTCGATGATGTACTCGTGCGACACCAGCACCGGGCCGCGCTCGTTCGGGAGTTCAATCTCCACGCCGTCCAGCGGCTGCCCGCTCAGGTCGAGATTTAAATTCAGATCTTTCTCCAGCTTCCAGCGGAATGCCGTCGCGCTTGCCAGCACCATCCCCAGCGTGGCAACCACCAGCGAGGTCGGGGTGCCGAACTGCGAGGCGATCTGCCCCCAGACGGCGCTGCCTGCGGTCATCGAGCCGAAGAACACCGTCAGATACACAGCCAGCGCCCGGGCTTTTACCCAGCGGGCGGCGCTGCGCTGTGCGCCAAGGTTGAGGGTGGAGAGCACCGCAATCCACGCGAAGCCGGTGAAGAACTCAAACAGGTTCAGCAGCCAGACGTGGCGCACGAACGCCAGCGCCAGCATGGTGAGGGCAAACGTCAGGCTGGCGGCCACCATCAGCCGATCGGCATTCAGCCGCTGGCGCAGGCGCGGCAGCAGGATCGCCCCGGCAATCGCCCCCAGGCCGATACACGCCAGCATCACGCCGTAGCCCGCCGGGCCTAAGCCCAGCTCGCGGCGCGCCACTAGCGGCAGTAACGCCCAGCCCGCGCTGCCGAAAACGAAGAACGCCACGGTACGCACCAGCACGTTGCGCAGCACCGGGGCGGCGTGCACGTAGCGAATGCCGGACCGCACCGCCGAGAAGAAGTGCTCCGGCGGCAGCCGCTGCACGGAAGGCGCCGGACGCCAGCGCCACAGCACCCACGCCACGCCGACCACGGATAGCGCGTTAAGCGCAAACACCATCCACGGCCCGGCCAGCGACAGCAGGAAACCGCCCAGCGCCGGGCCAATCGCCCGGCTGATGTTGACCCCGAGCGAGTTAAGCGCCACGGCGGAACCCAGCTCGGGCTTGCTCACCAGGTCAGGCACAATCGCCTGAAACGGCGGCGAGCTCATGGCCGCGCCCACGCTCAGCAGAAACGTTGCCGCCAGCAGAACGGTAGGGGTGACGTGTCCGGTGAAGGAGAGCACCGTCAGCCCGGCGGCGGCGATGAACACCCACAGCTGGGAGAAGAGCAGGTATTTTCGTCGGTCAACGATGTCCGCCATCACCCCGGACGGCAGGGCGAAGAGGAACATCGGCAGGCTGCTGGCCGCCTGCACCAGCGCGATATCCAAAGGATCGGCGCTGAGCGTCAGCATGCTCCAGTTGATACCGACGTCGCTCATCCATGAGCCGACGTTAGAGACCACCGTGGCGATCCACAGCATGCGGAACACCGGCTGGCTCAGCGGCTGCCATGGCGAAACCGTTGGTGCGGGCGTCGTCTCGACGTGTGCGTCGCGAACGTCGTTAACCTGGGTCATGCGAACCTCTCCGTCGTCTTACGCTGCAGCCGCCACTGGCCCGGTCCGGTGAGGGCGAGGGTGGTGAAGATAATCAGCAGCAGCCAGCCAAACTGCCCTTCGGCAATCGACCAGTCCGGGTGCACCGCCAGCATCGCCACCAGCAGCACGGTGATAATCGGCAGGCACGCCAGGCGGGTGTAAACCCCTGCAATGATAAACAGCGGGCAGATGACCTCGGCGACGATCGCCGGGATCAGGCTCGCGTAAGGTCCGAAACCAAACGGATCTTCGATGCGCGTCAGCTCTTCGCTGAAGTGGAGCACCTTCGGCAGGCCGTGCACGTAAAGCAGCAGCAGGCTGCCGGTCAGGCGCAGGAAGAACAGCCCTGGATCGATCCGGGGCGAAGCGTCGTTTTGTTTCATCAGAATGCAAAGCAGCTGCAGCCCAGCGCCCCCCAGAAAGCGTTATCGTCGGACACCGGCATCTCTGACGTGCGGGCGAAATCATGCTGGTGGCTATGAACCCCGCACGGGCCGCTGCAGTGGTGGACGGCGCTCATGCCGACGCGTGCGGCCTGCGGCGGCGCGCTGCGGTAGTGGCCCGGCACCTTCACCACCGGGGACCACTCGGGCAGGACCGGAATGGCGGGCGGCGCGAGCGGGCCAAAGCTGCCAGCGGCGTAGACGATATCGCCGTTGACCACGGTGAGGACGGACTCGATGCCCTTGATCTCCTCTTCCGGCACGCGGAAGTAATCTTTGCTGAGCACCGCCAGATCCGCGAGCTGGCCCGTTTTGATCTGCCCCTTCTGGTTCTGCTCGCTGGAGAACCACGCGCTGCCCTGGGTCCAGAGCATCAGGGCGGTATCGCGATCCAGACGGGCGCTGTGATCGTACATCTGCATCCCGCCAACGGTGCGGCCGGAGACCAGCCAGTAGAGCGCGGTCCACGGGTTATAGCTCGCCACGCGGGTGGCGTCGGTGCCTAAGCCCACCGGCACGCCGGTCTCCAGCATTTTCGCCACCGGCGGCGTGTGGCGGGTGGCTTCGATGCCGTAACGCTCGGCGAAGTATTCCCCCTGGAAGGCCATGCGGTGCTGCACGGCAATGCCGCCGCCCAGTTCTTTGATGCGGTCGATGTTGGCCTGTGACACGGTTTCGGCGTGGTCGAAGAACCAGTGTAGCCCGTTGAACGGAATGTCGCGGTTCACCTTCTCGAACACGTCCAGCATGCGGCTGATGGATTCGTTATAGGTGGCGTGCAGGCGGAACGGCCAGCGGTGTTCGACCAGATGGCGCACCACGCGCTCCAGCTCGTCCTCCATGCCCGGCGCGAGATCCGGGCGCGGCTCGAGGAAGTCTTCAAAATCGGCGGCGGAGAAGACCAGCATCTCGCCCGCGCCGTTGTGGCGGAAGAAGTCGCTGCCCTGGCCCGGCGTGAGCATGTCGGTCCATTTTTCAAAGTCTTCCAGCTCGTGGCCCGGACGCTGGGTAAACAGGTTGTAGGCGATGCGGATGGTCATCTGCTTTTTCTCGTGCAGCTCGGCAATTACCTCGTAATCTTCCGGGTAGTTCTGGAAGCCGCCGCCCGCGTCGATGGCACTGGTCAGCCCCAGGCGGTTCAGCTCGCGCATGAACTGGCGCGTGGAGTTGACCTGCTGCTCCAGCGGCAGCTTCGGCCCTTTGGCGAGGGTTGAGTACAGGATCATGGCGTTCGGGCGGGCGATCAGCATCCCGGTCGGGTTGCCGTTGGCGTCGCGCTGGATCTCCCCGCCCGGCGGATTCGGCGTGTCCCTGGTGTAGCCGACCACCTTCAGCGCGGCGCGGTTGAGCAGGGCGCGGTCGTACAGGTGCAGGATGAAAACCGGCGTATCCGGCGCGGCGTCGTTGATCTCGTCTAAAGTTGGCATACGGCGCTCGGCAAACTGGAACTCGCTCCAGCCGCCCACCACGCGCACCCACTGGGGCGACGGCGTGCGCAGGGCCTGCTCTTTCAGCATGCGCAGGGCATCTGCCAGGGACGGTACGCCTTCCCAGCGCAGCTCGAGATTGTAGTTCAGCCCGCCGCGGATCAGGTGCAGGTGCGAGTCGTTCAGGCCGGGGATGGCGGTGTGGCCTTTTAAGTCGACCATCTTAGTGCCGTCGCAGTGGTGTTGCATCACCTCGGCGACGGTGCCCACTTCCAGGAATTTCCCGTCGCGCACGGCAACGGCTTCCGCGAGAGGGTTCTCGCGATCGACGGTGTGAAACTGGCCGTTAACCAGAATGAGATCGGCTTTACCGAGGGTAACCATAACTGCTCCAGACTGAGAGGGGAATGGTCAGGATTATGGGAACCGGTTTCGGGAAAGATCCAGTTATACAATAGGATAGGTATACCAAAGTATAACTATACCTTAGGTTAACTATACGAAGAGATAATTACGCGCCAGCGGCGTGGGTCATAGGATGAATGCGATTTTATCGGCGTGCTGTTCGCGGCGATTTTAACCTTTAACCTCACTGGATAATCTTATGACCACTACAAAGCTCGAAGTCTTAACCCCAGCCAACTGTCAGATCATTTTCATCGACCACCAGCCGCAGATGGCGTTTGGCGTGCAGTCTATTGACCGCCAGGTGCTGAAAAACAACACCGTGGCGCTGGCGAAAGCGGCAAAAGTGTTCAACATCCCGACCATCATCACCACCGTAGAGACCGAAAGCTTCTCCGGTAACACCTATCCGGAGCTGCTGGACGTGTTCCCGGGTCAGGACATTCTGGAGCGTACCTCCATGAACTCCTGGGACGACCAGAAGGTGCGTGACGCGCTGAAGGCTAACGGCAAGAAGAAGGTGGTTGTCGCGGGCCTGTGGACCGAAGTGTGCAACAACAGCTTTGCCCTGTGCGCGATGCTGGAAGGGGACTACGAAATTTATATGGTGGCGGACGCGTCCGGCGGCACCTCCAAAGAAGCCCACGACTTCGCGATGCAGCGCATGATCCAGGCGGGCGTGATCCCGGTGACCTGGCAGCAGGTGATGCTGGAGTGGCAGCGTGACTGGGCACATAAAGAGACCTATACCGCGGTGATGGATATCGTGCGCGAGCACTCCGGCGCCTACGGCATGGGCGTGGATTATGCCTACACCATGGTGCACAAAGCGCCGTCTCGCCAGAAGAGCGAGCACCGTACCTTAGCGCCGGTTCCGGCACGCTAAATCCCGGCGGCGGGCTGGTCCCTCATCCGGCTCGTCACTGCCTTTTTCTCTGGAGTTCACAATGAGTACAGGGTTGATATCCCTCGCGGCAGGCGTGCTGATTGGCCTGATGTATGCCGTGCTGAAGGTGCGTTCCCCCGCCCCGCCCGCGCTGGCGCTGATTGGCCTGCTGGGTATGCTGGCAGGGGAACAGGCGATGCGTCATCTTTTATCCCGCGATAATCCCGCTGGCGTGCAGGTGACGGTTCCCCACGTTCAGCACCTGACCGGAGCGTCATCATGAAGGCCTGGATTATTTCGCTGGTGTGCGGGGTCGCGGCTGGGGTAATTTACGCCCTGCTCGACGTGCATTCCCCGGCGCCGCCGGTAGTCGCGCTGCTTGGCCTGTTCGGCATGCTGGTGGGTGAACAACTGATCCCCATCGGACGGCGTCTGGTGAGCCGCGAACCGCTGACCATGGCCTGGTTTCGTCATGAATGCGTACCGAAAATCAGCGGTACCGCGCCCCCAGCGCCCGCGAAGGAAAGCCGCGACGCGTAACGAATTGTTTGAGGAAAGACAGCATGACGCTGCCGTGGCGCATTGCCATCATTGATGACGAACGCTCTGTTCGCAGCGGGCTCAGTAACCTGCTGCAATCGGAAGGGTATGCTACCGATACCTTCGATTCGGCAGAGGTGTTTTTGAGCCACCCTCTCGCCCTGTCCGGCGCGTCGCTGGTGATCACCGACATCAAGCTGCGCGGCATGAACGGGATCGAGCTGTTTGAGAAGCTGCGGTTGCTGGCCACGCCGCCGCCGCCAATACTGTTTATCTCTGGCCATGCGGATGAAAATATGCAGCGGTATGCACTCAGCCTGGGCGCCGCTGCATTTTTGCGTAAGCCGATTAACATCGATATTCTGCTGGATCATATTCAGCGGGAGCTGACCCGCCGACAATAAGGATCGCGGATGAACGAACAAACGTCGCCTGCATTTTGGCCCGCCCGGGGAAGTCTCCATGAAGGGCGGGCTTTTGTTCTGAAAGAGGATGTTATTTTTACCGTGCTGGCGCAGGAGGGCGGCATCTCCTGGATGAACGGGCGGCATCCCCAGTCCGGCGGTTCGTTTATTATTGCCACCGCGGTCAGCGATGAAGAAGAGGAGCGGGCAACGCGGCTGCTTAAAAACGAGTTTGCCCTGCGCGATCGACTTCATGACGGCTGGGCTATCCGGCCCGTCGCTTCAACCCAGTACCGCGGACGTTTTGCGCTGGTCTACGCGCCGTTCTGCTTTGAACTGCTGGCGTGCCGGGCAGGTAAGGCGATTTCCGGGATCGCCCGCTTTATCGAGATGGCGATCCGCATCTGCGGTCCCCTGCGCCAGATGCATCTGCACAACCTGATCCACGGCGATATCAAACCCGGGTCGATCTTCGTTCATCACGACGCCACCAGCCGTCTGTGCAGCTTTGGTCTTTCCTGCGCCACTTCCGACGCATTCTCCCAGTCCCGGCTTGCCGCGTCTGGTGGCACGCCCGCCTACATGTCACCGGAACACACCACGCGTACCCGGCGCGCCGTCGACAGCCGGAGCGATCTCTACAGTCTGGGTATCGTGCTTTATGAACTTCTGACCGGGCGATTGCCGTTTGAACTGAGCGCTGATGACCAGACTAACTGGGCGCATTACCACATTGCCTCTGAGCCGCTTGCGCCGGGCCGGGTGCGTCCGGACGTACCCGGCATGCTGTCGACCATTATCCTTAAGCTGCTGGAGAAGAATCCGGAGAATCGCTATCAGACCGTCGACGGGCTGATTGCCGACCTCAGGCGCTGCCAGGCGACGCTGACCGCCGAAGGTGAGATCGTCGACTTTATTCCCGGCCAGCAGGATCGCTCTCCGGCGATCCATCTTGCCGATTCGCTTTTCTCTGCGCATCCGCAGGCCAGCGACGTCATCGCCGCGTTTGAGCGGGTCAGCCAGAGCGGTGCGCCGGAACTGGTGACGATTGGCGGTCCGTCGGGGATCGGCAAATCTTCCGTGATCGCCACCACGCTGAAATCGCTGCAACAGCGCAAGGTGCTGCTGGCGGTGGGCAAGGTCGATCAATACTCTCCCACGCTGCCCTACGGCGTGCTGAGTTCGGCGTTTCGGACGCTCACGCTGCACCTGCTCGGGCTGCCAGCCGGGGAGGTGGCGACGTGGAAAATCCGCCTGTCGCGCGCGCTGGAAGGCTTCGAGGAGCTGGCTGTCAGCCTGGTGCCGGAGCTGAATTTATTTCTTGAGAACAAACCGCGTTTCTCTGCGGATACATTTTCCATCGACGCGCGGGCGCGCTTCAGCCATATGGTGCTGGCGCTGGTGAAAACCTTCGCCACCCAGGGCGCGCCGCTGGTGCTGCTGCTGGATGATGTGCAGTGGATCGACGCCGCCAGCCTGCAAACGCTCGATTACCTGCTGCGCGCCTGCGGCGCCATCCCGCTGCTGGTGGTGGTGGCGCACCGCGATCTCAGTTCGCTTTCTGATCCCAGCTTGCAGGCCGCGCTGGCGAGCCTGCCGGAGGCGGCGCAGCATGCCATGACGATCGTGCCGCAGCCGCTGTCGGTGAAGGCCGTGGCACGCTGGCTCGGGGGGATTTTTCATGCCCGCAGTACCGGCACCTCCGATCTTGCCACGCTGATCCATGAAAAAACCGGCGGCAACCCGCTGTTCGTTCAGGAATTTTTCCGCCGCATCGTCGATGACGGACTGGTGGTGCACAACAAATATCAGGGGAAATGGCATTACGATCTCCAGGCCATCCGCGCCCGGCATTACACCGAGAACGTGGTGACGCTGGTGCTTGAACAGCTCAAAGAGATGCCCGACGAGACGCGCCGCCTGCTGGGCAGCATCGCCTGCCTCGGCTGCACGGGCGAGCTGGAGATGCTGTGCCGCGTGGTGGGGCAGTCGGCGGCGGAAATCCGCTACGCCCTTCATCCGGCGGTTACCGCTCAGCTGATAGTGCTGACGGAGAAAGAGTACGCTTTTACCCACGATCGGGTGCAGGAAGCCGCCTTTGCCCTGCTGGATGAGGGCGAGAAAAGCCATCTGCACCTGACCACCGCCAGCCTGCTGGCGGATGCCGCGCGGCAGACGGCGGGTAACGAACTGCTGTTCCGCGCGGTTCACCACGTCAGCGCCGCGCTGGACTGCATCCAGCCTGCGCCGCAGCGCCAGAGATTCCGTGAGCTGAGCCTCCAGGCCGCGCGGCGTGCGAAGCGTACCGGCGATTACCTTTCCGCCTTAAGTTACATCCAGACCGCCAGAGCGCTGGGGAACGCGGGTCCGGTCTCGGACTTTATGCTGGATATCGAAGAGGCGGGCTGTGAGTTCGCGCTCGGGCACCTGGAGCGCACGCGCGCGCTGTGCGATACGATCCTCGGCTCACCGGGCGGGCTGACGGAGAAAGCGCTGGCCGCTAACCTGCTGGCGGAAGTCTATATGCGCCAGTCGGAGATCCGCCTGGCGCTGGAGGCGTCGTTATGCTGGCTGGGCGTGTTCGGGATCCAGATCAGCCGCTACCCGGAAAATGCCGAATGTGACGAGGCCTGGCAGCAGTTCTGTCAACGCACCGCCGACGCGCCGCAGAACCCGTTTACTCAGCTTAAGCTGATGGAGAGCGCGGAGACCGAAGCGGTAATGAACCTGCTTTACAGCGCCAGTATTTTCGCCAGCTTTACCTGCCCGCGCCTGCACTTTTTACTCCTGTGCCGGATGATGCACCTCACGCTCGATCGCGGCATAACCGGCGCATCCACCACGGCGATGGCCTGGTTTGGCGTGCTGATTGGCCACCGCTATGCCGAATACCGTCTCGGGTTTGAGTACGGCACGCTGGCTCGCGAGCTGGTGAACCGCCACGGCTATGATGCCTATGAAGCTAAAACTCTGCTGCCGCTCGACCAGCTCAGCGTCTGGACCCAGCCGCTGTCGTACACTATCGAGTGCGCCAAGGCCTGCTTTACCTCGGCGGTGACCCACGGCGACATGACGATGGCCTGCTTCGCGGCCTGTCATCAGATCATTAACTTCCTCTCCCGGGGCGATCATCTGGACGGCGTGTTGACCAGCATCGATCGCGGTCTGGCTTTTGTGCGTAAAACAGATTATCAGGACATTGAAACCGTTCTGCACATTCAGCGCCGCTACGTGGAGTTTTTACGCACGCCGGTGACGGGCACATGGAGCGCCGCCCAGGCGCTGCCTGACGATCTGCTGCCCGCACCGCCGGAGCAGGCGCCCGAGCAGACCTCGACCATGCTGTTCTGGTACTGGCTCTATCGCGGGATGGCGCACTTTACCTGCGGCGAATACGCCGACGCGCAGGCGGATTTAGAGAGGGCGGGCTGGTATGCGTGGTCCGCACCGGGCCATATCCATCTGCTGGATTACCATTTTTACAGCGCGCTGGCGCTCTCCCGCCAGCTTTCGCCGGAGACCTTCTCGGCGGATTATCGCCGCAGTATTCATCACCATTACGACAAAATTGCCCTCTGGGCGCGGATCAATCCGGGCACGTTTGCCGATAAAGAGGCGCTGATTTATGCCGAAATCGTCCGTCTGGACGGCATGAACAGCATCGCGCTGGAGCAGTATGAAAAGGCGGTGCGGCTCTCGCGGGAGGGCGGGTTTAACCCGATCAATGCCCTGGCCCACGAGCTGGCAGGGCGTTTCTCGCTGGCCTGCGGCTACCCGACCGCCTCCGACGCCCATTTCCGCGGTTCGATTGCCGCCTGGGGCCGCGCCGGGGCGCAGGCCAAGGTGCGTCAGCTGGAGCAGGATTTCCCGCATCTGCTGGCCTCCGGGCAGAGCCGCGCGTACGACACCGTGGCATTTGCCCAGAACGAGGTGATCCGCGATTTACAGAGCGTCATCAAAGCCTCACGCGCCTTGTCCGAAGAAATCAACCTCGAGCGTTTAATTGAAAACCTGATGACGCTGCTGCTTGAACGGGCCGGGGCACAGCGTGGCCTGCTGCTTCGCGTCAGCGATAATCACATCCCGGAGATCGAAGCCAGCGCCTGGACCAGCACCGACGGGGTGCGGGTTCGCATCCTGAAAGAGACACCGATGGCGACGGACATGCCGCTGTCGGTGCTGGCCGCGGTGATCCGCACCGGGCAGGAGATCCGCACCGGCAAACCGGAGGAATTTCACCCGTTCAGCCAGGATCCTTATCTGGTGACGTCCGGCGCCGCCGTGATGTGTGTCCCGATGTTCAAACAGGCGCGACTGGTGGGGGTGCTGTATCTGGAAAACCGCCTGATGCCGGAAGTGTTTACCGCCGAACATTCGCGCGTGGTCAGCCTGCTGGGCGCGCAGGCGGCGGTTTCGCTGGAGACGGCACGGCTCTACGCCGAGCTGCTGGCGGAAAACATCCACCGCCGACGGGTGGAGAAAGAGCTGCGCGCCAGCCAGACCTCGCTGATGCTGGGTGAGCAGATCAGTCATACCGGCAGCTGGCGCTGGGAGCTGGTGCAGGATCTGATGTTTATGTCCGAAGAGTACGCCCGTATTCTTGGCCTGCCGGAGCAGCAAAAGATGATCTCAATGGCGGAGTTTTTGACCTTCGTGCATGAGGATGATTATGGCCGGATCGGTAACCTCGTAAATCAGAGCGTGCGTGACGGGCTGTCGATGCGCGCGGAGTTTCGCATTATCCGCACCGACGGCTCCGTTCGCTACATCCTCGGGATTGGCGATCCGGTGGGCGTGGGCAGCGAGGTGAATGAGTATTACGGCATCATTACCGACATCACCAGCCAGCGGGCGGCGGAAGATGCGATGCGGGTGGCGCAGGCGGATCTGGCGCGAGTCTCACGGGCCACCACCGTCGGGCAACTCACCTCCTCGATCGCGCACGAGATCAACCAGCCGCTGATGTCGATTGTCTCGAACGCCGGCGCGAGCCTGCGCTGGCTCAACCGCGATCCGGCGCGGCTGGACAAAGTGCGAGAGGGGCTGGAGGAGATCGCTGCCGAGGGCGAGCGGGCAGGGGAGATCATCCGCAGCATTCAATCTCTGACGCGCAAACAGGACCCCACGTTTACGCGAATCGATCTGCACTTCCTGATCCACCACATCATTATGCTCTCCCGCAGCGAACTTGAGCTGCGACACATAAGCGTTGATTATCTCCTGAACGCTGACGACAGCTTTATCATCGGCGACAGCGTGCAGATCCAGCAGGTGCTGCTTAACCTGGTGATGAATGCGATGGAAGCGATGGCGGAAGTGACGGATCGCCCGTGCAGCATCACGATCGCCACCGCGAACTGCGCCGAAGGGAAGGTGATCTTTGAGATCGCCGATACCGGCAGCGGCATTGAGCCGGAGCTCACCGAGCGGATCTTTGACTCGTTCTATTCGACCAAAGCGCAGGGAATGGGGATGGGGCTGACCATCAGCGCCAGCATCATTGAACGGCACCGGGGAAAACTGAGTGCGCGCCGCAGAGAGCCGTACGGCACGGTGTTTACCTTCGCGTTGCCGCTTGCCGGACAGGAGGCGTAACGGTTATTCCGCTGGCTGATGTTTGGTCAGGCGCTCGACGGCCCTGACCAGCTCGGCCACGGAGCGGACCTGCATTTTCTCCATCACCCGGCGGCGGTGTACTTTCACCGTAATCTCACTGACGCCCAGCTCGGCGGCGATCTGCTTGTTGAGCTTGCCGCTGATGGCAAGCTCAAGCACCTCATGCTCGCGCGGCGTGAGGGACATGTGGCGCTGTTTCAGGGCGTAGTGCTCTTTGACGCGGGCGGCGTTGTGCTGTGCCAGCCTGAGCGCGGATTCGATAGAGCCAATGAGGGCGCTGGATTCAACGGGTTTAGTGAGAAATTCGTAGGCCCCGCCTTTGATCGCCCGGACGGACATAGGGATGGTGCCGTGACCGGTGAGAAAAATGATCGGTATTTCCCGCCCGTTGGCTTTCAGCGCATCTGCGACATCAAACCCGGTGATCGTGGGCATTTGCATATCGAGGATCACGCAGGAGGGCAGATCCTCAAAGGGATGGCTGAGAAAGGCTTCTGCTGAGGAAAAGCCAAGGGCGTGTATATCCGCTGATTCCAGCAGCCCAACAACGGACTGCCTGACTGCGTCATCGTCATCAACCACATAAACAATGTGTTCCATTCACCGCCCCGGTGTGATCAGTAAACCATCGAGAATAAAATGCGCCTTTTTGAACGTAAGCGACTGTTTGCTATCCTCATTCATACTAACACATTAATAATTATTATCATTCGGCAATATGAAGATGATATGAAAGTGTAATAAAAATGTGGCGAATTGGTTAGGATCGGAACGCTGTTTTTAGAGACCTTTCCTGCTGCGAAGCCAGAGCGTGACACAGGCGATATTCATCCTGAGCCACGATGTTTTGTGTGAGGACGCCGACGGGTAAAACAGGCTACACTCTGATTTTGAGCGCGACAAGCTGAGGACATAACGATGCACTACACACTGAAAAGCAGTGACGATAAAGAAAAAGCGGAAGGAACAAGCGGCGCGGGCGCTCTACAGCAAAAACTGCTGGAATCCCGTTCGATTGTCATCTCCGGTGAGATCAACCAGGAACTGGCCCAGAAAGTCATCACTCAGATGATCCTGCTGCAAAGCGTCAGCAACGATCCGATCAAGCTGTACATCAACAGCCAGGGCGGCCACGTGGAAGCGGGCGACACCATCCACGACTTCATTAAGTTTATCCGACCGGAAGTGCACGTCATTGGCACCGGCTGGGTGGCAAGCGCCGGGATCACCATCTTCCTGGCGGCGAAAAAAGAGCACCGCTACTCGCTGCCGAATACCCGCTTTATGATCCACCAGCCGCTGGGCGGCGTGCGCGGTCAGGCAACGGATATCGAAATCGAAGCGCGCGAGATTATCCGCATGCTGGAACGCGTAAACAAACTGATTGCTGACGCCACCGGCCAGCCGCTGGAGAAAGTGAAGAAGGACACCGACCGTAACTTCTGGATGTCACCGGCGGAAGCGCTGGACTACGGCATCGTGGGCAAACTGATCACCCATTATGACGAGCTGAACCTGGATTAAGTTTTAGCCCGCGCGTGCGTCGGGTGACGGCTTCGCCTTACCCGACCTACGCGCGCTCGATTGACCCATGACAAGTTCCCCCCTGGCTGTCTCTTCTATAATCGCGCCTGTCTCCCCTCTCACTGGTGCTAACCATGGCGTATCAACTGAACCTCGACTGGCCGGAATTTCTTGAGAAATACTGGCAAAAACAACCCGTTGTGCTGAAAAATGCCTTCCCGAATTTTGTCGACCCCATTACCCCTGATGAACTGGCGGGTCTGGCGATGGAGCCGGAAGTCGATAGCCGCCTGGTAAGCCATGCTAACGGCAAGTGGCAGGCGAGCAATGGCCCGTTTGAGCATTTCGATAACCTCGGTGAAACCGGCTGGTCTCTGCTGGCGCAGGCGGTGAACCACTGGCATATGCCCGCCGCAGAGCTGGTGCGTCCGTTCCGCGTCCTGCCGGACTGGCGTCTCGATGACCTGATGATCTCCTTCTCCGTCCCGGGCGGCGGCGTTGGGCCGCATATCGATCAGTACGATGTGTTTATTATTCAGGGGATGGGTAGCCGTCGCTGGCGCGTGGGTGACAAGCTGCCGATGCGTCAGTTCTGTCCGCATCCGGCCCTGCTGCACGTCGATCCGTTTGAGCCAATCATTGACGAAGATCTGGCCCCGGGCGATATCCTCTATATTCCGCCTGGATTCCCGCATGACGGCTTCACCCATGAAACCGCGCTCAACTACTCTGTCGGTTTCCGCGGGCCGAACGGTCGCGATCTGATCAGCAGCTTTGCCGATTACGCGCTGGAAAACGATCTGGGTGGCGAGCACTACAGCGATCCGGATCTGACCTGCCGCGAACACCCGGGCCGCGTGGAGCAGTACGAGCTCGATCGCATACGCCAGATGATGATCGACATGATTAGCAAGCCGGATGATTTTACAAAATGGTTCGGCAGCTTCGTCTCCACGCCGCGTCACGAGCTGGATATTGCCGCCGCCGAGCCGCCGTATTCCGCAGACGAGGTGCTCGACGCGCTGCAAGGGGGCGAAACGCTATCACGCTTGAGCGGGCTGCGCGTGCTGAACATCAACGGCTGCTTCTTTATCAACAGCGAACAGCTGGAGACGGCGGATGTGAACGGGGCGGACGCGCTGTCCCGCTACACCCAGCTCGGCCAGGCCGAGCTGGGTGTAGCGCTGAATAATCCGGCGTTTGTGGAAGAGTTGACCGGATTGATTAACCAGGGATACTGGTACTTCGACGAGTAACAGACTGCGGCGTTTAGTCAGACTAAACGCCGCTACGTTTAAACCAGCATATTACAGGCCTTCCAGTAGTTCAGAAGCCGCTCATCGTCGCGCTCTTTTTCCGCTTTAATTTTCATCGCCTGGGCGAGATTTTCTCGCGATACCTCATGGCCTTTTTGCACGATGTCTAAGACCGCTTCACCAAGAGCCAGCGAAATTTCTGTCCGATTGTTGCGAATCGTCATAAATACCTCCTCGTTGGTTGCGATACTTTAATTATGAACGGGAAATAATCAGTCGCTAATAATTAATCTTATTCTTATTTTTTTTCAATTCGGCGCTAAATAGACATAATATTCGGTTCTGTCAATGATGTTTCAAAATGCTAATACGCATTTCAGGTCCGAATTTATGCGCTACAGTTAATTTCGTGCAACAGGCAAATAACCGAAACAGGAGAATGAATATGGTAGATAAAAGCGCAATTAAGGATCACACTCAGGTTGTCGCCAGCTGCGGAACGCATGTCGGAGTTGTAGACCATCTTGATGGTGAGCGTATCAAGCTTGCGAAGAGCGACCCGGAATCAGGCGGCAAGCACCACTTTATTCCTCTCGGCTGGGTCGATAAGGTCGAAGATAACAAAGTTGTCCTGACCAAAAACCATAAAGAGGTTTTTGCTGAGTGGCAGGAAGCATAAATATATTTCTCGTAAAGAAATATACGCCTTCGCTCCGGCTTTGTCCGGAGCGTAATAGTGTCTGCGCCCGGTGATTGCTGCCATGGCAAATGAATGGTACTGTTTTGCCTGTCCTTTCCCCGATGCAGGTTCCGAATTATGCTCCAGAGTGAAAATACATCAGCGAAGCGCATATTTTTTGTTGAGGATTTTCAAATATTCGGCGAGCGCTACGGCATCGACTACCGTTTCCCGCAGCTAAAAGATGAGCAGGTCAGCGGCAGCCCCGTGTTGCAGGGGAATGTTGAAGAGATGACGCTCTCGTCCGGCATTTCACTGACCCATTCCGACGTACGTGTATTACAGCCCTATGAAACCACCTCTCGCCACAGCAGCCCGCTTTATATGCTGGTGGTGCTGGAAGGGTGCGTGACGCTCACGCTCAATGGTATCGATTATCCCGTCCGCCCGGGCATGGCGTTCAGCTCGCGTCTGAGTGAAGATCAGGTGATGAGCGCGCGTCACGATGCTGACAGCACGCTGAAAACGCTCTCGTTTGGCGTGTACCCGCACGATGCCGGACGTGAAGCCCTGCTTGAGTCGCTGCTGCTGGAATGGCAAAGCCTGAATACCCCCGCGTTTGTCTGGCACGTTCCCGAGTTTGTGATGTCAGGCATTCAGCATGCACAGCGGCAGGGGGGAAGCGTGCTCACGCGTAAGCTGTTGCTGGAGGGGCTCATGTACCAGCTGCTCGGCCACGGCCTGAACCAGTGCCAGCTGCCCTGTCCGAGCCGCCCTGAGCATGCGCGTCTGGAACGCGTCCGGTGCCTGCTGGAACAGTCTCCTGAACGTGACCATACACTCGCGCAGCTGGCAGCCCTTGCTGCCATGAGCCCAAGCAGCCTGCGCAGCAAGTTCCGTCAACGCTACGGCTGCACACTCTTCGATTATCTCCGCGACTGTCGCCTTGCGCTGGCGCGTCGCTATCTGCTGGAAGGCCACAGCGTACAGCAGGCGGCGTGGATGTGCGGGTATCAGCATGCCACCAACTTCGCCACCGCGTTTCGTCGTCATTACGGGATTTCACCGGGTGACGTGCGCAAACTCCGCTAACGTAATTTTGTCCATCGCGCGAACGTATCCCGTGCGGTTTAGCATCGCGCATACATAACCTGGCGGCGCGCATAGCTGTTTGCACCCTCAAAAAGTTAATAATTCTTATTAACAATAAGAAATATCTCTGGAGAGGGTTATGTTTGCTAAATCGCGTCTGGCACTGCTGGTGGGATGGGTTACCGGTAGCGTCGCTTTTCCTTTACTGGCACAGGATGCCCAAAAAACTGACACCGTGGTGGTGACCTCGCAGATGCAGTCTGCGGCCACCAAGCTTGAAACGCCGGATATTGAAACCCCGCAATCGGTCTCTATCGTCACCCGCGAGCAGTTCGAAGAGCAGGGCGCAACCAGCGTGCGTCAGGCCGTGAGCTACACGCCGGGGGTCTACAGCAACCAGATTGGGGCATCAAACCGCTTCGACTACATGATGCTGCGCGGCTTCTCGGACGGCAGCCTGGACAACGTCTACCTCGACGGCCTGAAGATGATGGGCGACACCAATTCCCACAGCTCGCTGGTGGTTGATCCGTGGTTCCTGGACAGTATCGAAGTCGTGCGCGGCCCGGCCTCCGTGCTGTACGGTCGCTCATCGCCGGGCGGCATCGTGGCGCTCACCTCCCGTAAGCCATCGTTCGATCCGGGCGGGGAGATCAAGCTCTTCGCCGGTAACAATAACCAGCGCGGGGCGATGTTCGACGTGACCGGCCCGGTTGATGATAACGACCGCGTGGCGGTGCGCCTCAGCGGGATGACCCGCTATGCCGATTCCCAGTTCGATCCGCTCAAAGAAGAGCGTTACGCGCTGATGCCGAGCCTGACCTGGCGTATCACCGATAATACCCGTCTGGATCTGATGGCCTACCTGCACCGCGATCCGGAAGGCGGCAGCCACTCCGGCCTGCCGTATGAGGGCACCGTCGTGCCGCACAGCGGTAAGAAAATCTCCAACACCTTTTTTGAAGGTGAAGACGATTACGACAAGTACGATCGTCGGGAAAACATGGTCGGTTATAACATCGAGCACTTGTTTGACAGCGGCTGGGCCGTGCGCCAGAAGCTGCGCTACCTGCACACCAAAGTCGAGCTGAACCAGGTGTATGCCGCAGGCTGGCTGAACGACACCGAGCTGAACCGCGGCTATTCCGGCTCCGACGAGAAGATGAACGCCATCACCCTGGATAACCAGGTCGACGGCAGCTTCGATACCGGCGAGGTGAACCACCGCGTGCTGATCGGCATGGACTACCAGGACCGCACCAACAACGTCACCGGCTACTACGGCGGCTTCCCGCCGATTGACGCTTTCCATCCTGCTTATGGCGCGAAGCCGGACTACATCACCCAGTACAGCAGGGAAAAGCATAAGCTGCGCCAGACCGGCTACTACCTGCAGGATCAGATGTCCATTGACCGCTGGCGCCTCACGCTGGGTGGGCGTTACGACCAGGTAAGCGTGTCGAACGTCGACAACTTCAACCATACCCGCAGCGATCTGGATAAAAACAACTTCAGCAGCCGCGCGGCGCTGCTGTATCTGTTTGATAACGGCGTCGCGCCGTACGTCAGTTACTCCACCGCCTTTACGCCGACCAGCTTTGCCGACGAGCAGGGGAATATCCTGGATCCGATGAAGGGCAAGCAGTGGGAAGCGGGCGTGAAGTATGAGCCGGAGGGGATGAACAGCCAGTTCAGCGCCTCGGTGTTCCGCATCAACCAGAAGAACATTGCCACTAAAGAGGAGCCGACCGATCCGTACCGTTCCATCGGTGAAATCGAATCCGAAGGCGTTGAGCTGGAGGCGATTGGACAGCTGACCGACAGCCTGCGCATGCAGGCGGCCTACACCTATACGGATATTCGCTACAAGAAGAGCAGCCCGGAAGAGGAGGGCAAGCGCGCCGTCTATGCCCCGCGTAACATGGCCAGCGCCTGGCTGAGCTACGACGTCAAAAGCGGCCCGCTGGACGGTCTGACCGTCGGCTCCGGCGTGCGCTATGTCAACGGGATCGCCAGCGATCGTCAGAACACCCATACGCTACCGTCATACACCCTGGTGGATATGGTCGTGGGGTATGACCTGTCGAAAGTGGGTCTCACGGGCGTGAGCGCGCAGTTGAACGTCAATAACCTGACGGACAAAAGCTACGTTGCGGCGTGTAACTCGCTCTCTTACTGCTACTTCGGTGCAGAGCGCAGCATTGTCGGCAGCGTTTCGTGGACGTTCTGAGTCGTTAGCCAATGCCCGGTGGCGCTGCGCTTACCGGGCCTACGGGATCGGTTTTCACCCTCTCCCTGTGGGAGAGGGCCGGGGTGAGGGCAAAATGCCGCACTACCCCTCCATCGCAATCACAATCGCCTCACCCATCTTTTTCAACGCCTCGCGATGTTTATCCGTCGGCGGCAGCGCCACGTTGATCCGCAGACAGTTGCGGTACTTACCGGAGGCGGAAAACAGCGACCCCGCCGCAGCCTGGATTTTGAGACGGCACAGCTGCTTGCTGACGCACACCATGTCGACCATCTCCGGCAGCTCGACCCACAGCAGGAAGCTGCCCTGCGGGCGGGTAACGCATATTTCTGCCGGAAAATACTGCCGCACCCAGCAGGTGTAGGTCTCCATATTCTGCTGATAAATCTGGCGCATGCGCCGCACGTGGCGATGGTAATGACCGTCGCGAATAAACGCCGCCACCGCCATCTGCGTGCCCGGCACGTTAAACCCGCCCGCGGCGTATTTCATGTGCATCACCCGGTCGTAATAGCGCCCCGGCACAATCCAGCCGACGCGCAGCCCGGGCGCCACGGTTTTGGTAAAGGAGCTGCAGAGGATCACGCGGCCATCAATGTCCATCGAGTGAATGGTGCGCGGGCGCGGGTACTCTGCGGCCAGCTCGCCGTAGATATCATCCTCCACTATCACAATATCGTGCCGCTGGGCGAGCGCCAGCACCTGCTTTTTACGCGCTTCCGGCATGATAAACCCGAGCGGGTTATTGCAGTTGGGGACCAGGATCACCGCTTTGATCGGCCACTGCTCCAGCGCCAGCTCTAACGCCTCGATGCTGATCCCGGTCTCGGGATCGGTAGGTATTTCAATCGCCTTGATGTCGAAGCCGCGCAGCATCTGCATGGTGCCGTGAAACGACGGCGACTCGACCGCCACGATATCCCCCGGCTTGCACACCGAGAGCAGGGCGATCGACAGCGCGCCGTGGCAGCCGTTGGTGATCACAATCTCGTTTGCCGCCACGGTGGAGCCGCCGTCCAGCATCAGGCGGGCGATCTGCTCGCGCAGCTCCAGACGACCATCGAGCACGTCATAGCTCAGCATTTCGCCAGGGTTATGCTGCGCAATGCGGCTCATCTCGCGCCACAGCGGCTTCAGGCTCGGCTGGTTGATGTCCGGCGAGCCGCCGCCAAAGGAGATCATCTCTTTGTCGGCGCGGGCGTCCAGCAGCATCATCACCTCATCCCACTGGGTGACGTCCACGGGGCGCTGCACCGGGCGCGTCATCGCCGGTACGGGCGGCTGCGCTTTGCGTTTCGAGACAAAATAACCGGAGCGCGGCTGGGGCGTGATCAGCTGGAGATTTTCGAGGATCTGGTAGGCCTGCTGTATGGTGCTGATACTCACGCCGTGTTCCTGGCTCAGCGTGCGTACCGACGGCAGACGTTCGCCGCTGCGATACAGCCCTTGTTCGATACGTTCCGCCAGTAGGTTGGCCAGATGTTGATAGCGCGTCATGCTGTATCCTTTGTTTTCACCATACAGATTATTAAACCAGTACAGATTGGTGGGTAAAACGCCATGCAGATACCGTTTTAGCGGATCTGTATGGTAAACAAAAGCAGTTTTTGAATCTGTATTGTATTGGCCGTTTTCCATGATGATAACCCCACTGGCACAGCGAGGAGAGCATCATGGAGTTCTACGAGAATCGTTCAACACGTCCGTTTATCGCGTTTGTCTGGGTAGCGAAAACGCTGCGTAACTGGTATCGCATCAACCGTACCCGCCGCATTCTGAGCCAGATGAGCGACGAGCAGCTCAAGGACGTTGGGTTATCGCGATATGATGTGTAAGCATAGGGTTGCCCGGTGGCGCTACGCTTACCGGGCCTACAGGAGACCGTAGGCCGGGTAAGGCGCAGCCGCCACCCGGCGGTTTTCAACTCAACAGCGCAAGCGTCTGCCGTTTCGGCCTTTCCAGCAGCTCAACCGCCTCCTGATATGACCGCACGTTGTTATAGCCCATCACCAGCCCGTAGCGTTTGCCCGACCCGCGATACCACTCCGAAAGCGCATTAACCTGAAGTTGCTGTTCCTGCCAGCAGCGGGCGATCTCCCGGTCAGCGCTTCCCTTTGCGAGGAACGCGACAATATGCATTCCACCGTCGTTTTGCTCGGTGAAGAACAGGTCACCATAGACCTCACGCAGGGCGGCAATCATCCAGTCGCGGCGGATCTGATACAGGGCGCGCATCTTTTTCAGATGACGAAAAAAATGCCCTTCGTTGAGAAATGCGGTGAGGATTTTTTGCGTCAGCACCGGCTGGCCGCTGGTGGTAATGTCCGCGCAGTCGGTAAAGGTCCCGACGGTGCTGGCGGGCATCACCACGTAGCCCATGCGCAGTGAAGGCATAATGGTTTTGCTGAAGGTGCCCATAAAGATCACCCTGTCATGCTGGTCGAGGCTTTTCATCGACGGCAGCACTTTGCGGGTATAGTGAAATTCCCCGTCGTAATCGTCTTCGATAATCCACGCCTCGTTTTGTGACGCCCAGTCGAGCAGCTGCTGCTTGCGCGGCAGTGAGAGCGTCACCGCCAGCGGGCTCTGATGCGACGGGGTCACGATGGCAAAACGCGCGTCGCGATGATGACGGAGCAGGTAGTCCGTATCAATGCCGCAGCGATCAACCGGCACGGTGTGCAGGCGGGGCACGATCCGCTTGAGCAGTTGCTGGCCCATAAAATAGCCCGGATCCTCAAACACCACCTTGTCGCTGCGGCTGGCAAGCGTGTCGAGGATCAGGCGCAGGCTGCCGCTGTAGCCGCTGGTGATCAGTACCTGTTCGGCGGTGCAGGATAACCCGCGCGAGATATTGAGATAGCGGGCAATCGCCTCGCGCAGCGGATACCAGCCCAGCACCGGCGGGTTGAGCATTTCATCCTGACGCATGGCGCGCGTCGCCTGGCCCGCCAGCAGCAGCCATTTTTTATAGGGGAAGCTGTCGAGCGCCGGAATGCCGGGGCGCAGAAAACCGGCCCGTTCGCGCTGGCTAATCAACGACGCCGGCAGCGTGCCGGTCGCTTGTTCTGCGGGGGCGTGTTGCGCGGGCAGCAGAAGATCCGGGTTCACCCGCGTCCCGCGCGCGCCCTGGCTTACCAGATACCCTTCCCCTGTCAGAATGGCATAGGCTGTTTCAACGGTTTTTCGCGCGACCTTAAGCTCTTCCGCCAGCACGCGGATGGCAGGTACCTTGTCGCCCGGCTTCAGCACGCCGCGCGTGATGTTGTCGCGATAGCGGGAATAAATCTTATGATAGCCCGGCTTCATGTCCTACCTCATTTCACGCTTTTTGTGTCTTTTTACTATGTCATTAACGGCGTAGATTTGCCTTATCGCATGAAAAAAACGGCACAAAAAGAGGAAAGACAATGAGCACCCGCGTAAACCACCACAAAGCCACACCTGCACTTGCCAACGCGCTTTCTGCCCTGAGCATGGAGGTGGCGAAAACCTCTATTGATCCGGCACTGAAGCACCTGATCGACATTCGCGTATCGCAGCTGAACGGCTGCACCTTCTGTCTGGATATGCACTCGAAAGAGGCTAAAATCGCCGGTGAGCGCGAGCTGCGCCTGTACCATCTGGCGGCCTGGCGCGAGTCCCCGCTGTTTAGCGCCCGTGAAAAAGCGGCGCTGGCCTTCACCGAAGCGCTGACCCAGATTGGCGTACATGGCGTGAGCGATGCGCTGTACCGCAGCGTGGCGGAGCACTTCTCGGATGTCGAGATTTCAGAGCTGAACTTCGCCATCGTAGCGATCAACGCCTGGAACCGCCTGGGCATTACCTCCCGCATGGAGCCGGGCGCGCTGGATGCGGCTTACGGTCTGAACAAGGCTAACCTGGAATAATTCTGCGCTCGCGGATCATCGCCACCAGCGCCCGTAATCCAGGCGAGTGGGGGATTGGGGCGTTTATGGAGTCGAAGTCGATGGTGGGTTAAACCCTGCCCGGTGGCGCTACGCCTACCGGGCCTACATGAGCCCGTAGGCCGGATAAGCGCAGCGCCATCCGGCAAACACTTCGCTCCATACCGAAGCATTGTGGTTTTTCCTCATGCATTCTCTCCACACCCTCACAACGGAGAGACACCCATGATCGCAGTCCTTTTTGAAGCCAAAGCGGAGCCTCATCATCAGGCGCGCTATCTGCAGCTTGCCGCTGAACTCAAGCCTTTGCTGGCGGACATCGACGGCTTTATTGATATAGAACGTTTTCAGAGCCTGAGCATCGACGGCAAAATCCTGTCCCTTTCCTGGTGGCGGGATGAAGAGGCCGTCCGCCGCTGGAAGCAGAATGTCTTCCATCAGGCCGCGCAGGCCGAAGGCCGGGAGTCGATTTTTTCTTTCTACCGTATTCGCGTGGCGCAGCTGGTGCGGGAGTACAGCTCTGAAACGAGAGGGCACGCGGATGTATGACGTTCATGTAATTTTCGACAACAGGCCCGGCGAGCTGGGCGAGTTAGCGGCAGCGCTGGCCGCAAAGGGCGTGTCTATCCTGACTCAGTACAGCGACCATGCGAATCACCTTATTCTGCTGACGGATGATGATAAGCTGGCCGCTGAGATCACCACACCCTGGGCGACAAATGTTAAAGACGAGCTTACCCTCTGATAACAGCGCGATGCTGGAAAAGGCCATTGCCGCTGTAGCGGCTGCAATGGCCGATCCGTCGCGCGTGAAAATGCTCTGTGCACTAATGGACGGGCGAGCGTGGACGGCCACCGAACTGAGTGCGGCGGCAGACGTTGCGCCGTCGACCGCCAGCGGGCATCTTGCCCGGCTGGTTGAAGGGCAGCTAATTACCTGCCTGTCGCAAGGGCGGCATCGTTATTATCGTCTTGCCGGGCACGACGTGGCGGCGCTGGTGGAACAGATGATGGGGCTCTCCTGGCGCCGCATTACCCCGCCGGAAACTACCGCGCCGAAAGCCATGCGGGAGGCGCGGACCTGCTATGACCATCTGGCGGGCGCGGTGGCGGTGCAGATCTACGATTTCATGCAGGCAGCAGGCTGGCTGGAGGCAGACGGTTCAGCGCTCACGCCGTATGGTCGGGAGCAGTTTCTGAAGCTCGGCGTTTCGTTAAGCGCTCATTCGCGCCGAAAAGCGTGCTGCGCCTGCCTGGACTGGAGCGAGCGGCGGTTTCATCTCGGAGGCGAAGCCGGCGCAGCGCTGCTTCTTTATCTGGAAAGCAAAGGGTGGATCCAGCGGGTGGCGGGGTACAGGGAGGTGGTTGTGACGGCTTCAGGACAGGGCGCCATCTCCAGACATTTTAGCCGCTAAACTCCGCTGCGGGCTGTGCCCTCACTCTGCCCCTCTCCCTGTGGGCTGAGGGATCCCCAGTAATTTTTTTATGCAGAAGCAATAAAGTTGCTTTCTA
>OKJV01000011.1_pt1 | contig 207930 bp, 182 predicted proteins | sample 1612551 | NCBI WGS metagenome assembly OKJV01 (sample SAMN04436805, study PRJEB24849) | human gut metagenome | biome: human gut; feature: NICU; material: stool | host: Homo sapiens | place: USA: Saint Louis, MO | collected 2011-05-05 | reverse complement strand
AGGTGCGCTTTCATCTCACCCTCTCCAATCGCGTCGCTTTGCGGTTCCGGCCAAGGAAATCCTTGCAATACTTTGTAAAATATTAGACCTAACATGACAAACTTCAAGAGTCAATTTACAGCGTTCTCCCGCCTCATTGATGCAGGTCAACTGCTCAGGCAAGGCGCAGGGGGGCGGCCTGATCAGGCAATGGACAGCGCCTGGCTCGTCAGCCTGCGTGTGCCACAGGCGCCTCGATCAAACACCGATCCTCACGTTGTAGCCGAGTGTCCGCAGCCCCTTGCTCGTCTGCATGTTCCTTTGCGGAAACTCGTCTGGGCGCGCCCAGACGACGATTTCCCCGAGGCTGCTCAGGCCAACTTGCGGAATTGCCCAGTCGCCGCTGCGGATCGCGTTCCAGAGTCGGGCTGAAACACTTCCGTTGCCCCAGACAACGTAGTTCAACAGTATCCGTCCGGCCAACACACCTTCCCGACACCGCCGCCGAAGGCCATGGCCCATCAAGCGGATTTTCCATGCGCCCTCAGCGCCGTACCTACAGCAAATCTTTCAAGGCCCAGGTCATTCAGGAGTGTTCTGAACACGGTGCCTCCATCGCAAACATCGCCTTGGGCTACAGCCTCAATGCCAACCTCGTCCACAAATGGATTCGCCTGCTTACCCAGAAAACCACGGCTATCCAGCCAGCGTTCATCCCGTTGCCTTCTCAAATGCTCGGCGCGGGTTCGCATGCTCAAGCGCGCTGCTGCGATCATGAGTTTGATCCAGTCGGCCCGTAATAATGGGCACGATCCGTATGCCTATCTCAAGGATGTGCTGACACGGTTGCCGACGCAGCGGGCGAGTGAGATTGCAGAGCTGCTGCCGCATAGGTGGCATCCGGCATAGTCGCGCAAGACGGTTTGCCCGCACGCTTACGTTCAACAGCTCAAGCACCGTCCGCCCTTCGCGGGATCGTTGCCGCCAGAGCCACACGCCGAACTTTTCCACCTTGTCGTCGCCGGCCTGCGGTCAGTCAGGCAAGCCCAGGTGCTCCTTTTCCTGCTTGATCGCGTGGTCTCGGATCGCGTGCACCCGGGAAACGGCATCACGAACTGCCACCATCTCTTAGCTTGGCGGGGGCAAGCCAGCCGGGATGCCCGGACGGTTACGCTGGTCCGCGCCCAGTTGCAGCACCAAGGTCGGCCGCAGTGATGAAGCGGGTCTTGATGCCGCACTGCGCCGCCCGATAGCGCAGTGCGATGGCCAGATGCGTCTTGCCGACTCCCAAGGGGCCTATATCGCCTTGGCATGGCTCCGGGCAGTTTCGGGGAGGCTGCACGCAGTGCGCGACAAGATGTATCGCAGCCGAACTGCGGTGTATTCTGCAATCAGCCTAGGGACGCGTGTATCCGCTACTTCCGGTCGAACACCCGGGCATGGTTGGCCCCAGATGAGCTTTCTTTCGGGTGATGCACAGAGTGCAAAGGCTCACAGTACTTCGCCATGGCGCCTGGCCAACGCAACGAGCCTTTCACTGTCTCCCTCAAGATCCTGTCTATGCATTTTCCTGCCTCAACACCTACTTTGAAGCCCATGATCCGCGTTGACATGGTCTTCCGGTTGTCTGAGGTATCTATTTCTAGAAGGTAGCGTTGATCGCCGTTTTGCAGCTTGAACCTTGTCAGCAGATAACAGCGTGATTTTTTGTGATCAATCATGTGGTAGCTGCAACGTGGAACGGGCGGCAGAGGCCTCACTTCCAGTGCTACCAGCGCAACTCCAGACTCTTGGGTGATTTGTTCAAGAATCTCTCGGAGCAGCGAGAAGCGATCTGCAAGCCGTTCATGCTCGTCCCCATCACCCTCTCCCTCACCCAATTGTTGGAATTCTCCTGACGCTATGCTGCCCTCGCTCACAGGATCAGCCACGCCGGAGAGTTGGATTTCTCTGCTCGGGCATTGCTCGTCGTCGACCTTCTTGCCATGACCGTTGGCACGATCCCCGTTGTAGGCGATCTTGGTGCGCAGCTGAGCATCAAACGTGACTCCCTCAACGGGCAGATGAATCAACCTCTGCTCCTTGGCAGCAGTCGGCTCTTCGTCAGCATCCACCTCCAACTCCAACTCTTTCGCTCCCGATGGCACGGATACACAGCCTGTGTTCTCTCCCCTGACGGGTAACTTGAGAGCAGGGTGACGGAAAAAAATATCACCTCGATGGCTAAACCGGAGCTCCTGAAGCTTTTCGATCTCCCAGACCAGCAATTCGTTGCTTTCCGGATCAAAGGGGCCTCGCACATCCATGGTGGTACCCGCAAGGGAAGTGGGTGCCTGAAAGTCGAACTGCCACCTGGCATACGCCGACTCTTGCAGTACCCGCTCTTGCCTTTGATTGAGGCTTTGCCAGATTGACTCGAAGGATCGCCTCACATCCTGATTCAGCAGCAGCCAACTGAAATGGTCTCTGTATCCCTTGATTTTGAGAAGTATAGTGGTCAACTAAAACTGGCCACCGCTTTAGAGTTTTTCCTGAACCGCCCCGGGTTTCCTGGAGAGTGTTTTATCTGTGAACTCAGGCTGCCAGATCATCGTTTCCGATGGAAGCATAATAAGCTTTTTCTGCTTCTGCCGGTGGGATATGGCCCAGCCTTTCCAGCAATCGTCGATTGTTATACCAGTCCACCCACGTGAGTGTGGTCAGCTCCACTTCTGTCCGGTTTTTCCAGCTCTTACGGTGTATTACCTCCGCTTTGTAAAGGCCATTGATGCTCTCCGCCATCGCGTTGTCATACGAGTCACCAGTACTTCCTGTTGATGCCAGTAATCCGGCTTCCTTAAGCCGCTGTGTGTAGGCCAGCGATACATACTGAGAACCTTTATCACTGTGATGGACTGTGCCGGACGGTCGACGGGCCCATAACGCCTGCTCCAGTGCATCCAGCACGAATGTCGTTTCCATGGACGATGAGACCCGCCACCCCACGATGTATCCAGCAAACACATCAATGATGAACGCCACATAGACGAAGCCCTGCCATGTGCTGACGTAAGTAAAATCAGCCACCCACAGCTGGTCAGGACGTTCTGCCACGAACTGACGGTTTACGCGGTCGCCTGCGGCAACGGCTTTCCGGCTGATGGTCGTACGGACCTTTTTACCCCGGAGAACACCGGCAAGTCCCATAACCGCCATGTGACGTGCCACAGTGCATCTGGCCACTCTGATACCTTCCCGTAACAACTGACGCCAGACTTTACGCACACCGTATACCTTGTGATTTTCATCGTATACGCGCTGTATCTCTTTCTTCAGCCAGTCATTGCGCTGCGCACGGGCACTGTGTTTATCCGGATGATGTCGCTGTTGCTGACAGTGGTAATACGTTGACGGGGCAATATGCAGTTCGCTGCATAGCGGTCCGACCCCGTACTGCTCACGCAACTTATCCAGCAGCGGCATCATTTTTTCCAGAGGCGGTCGAATTCCGCCTTCGCAAAATAAGCGGAAGCCTGGCGAAGGATATCGTTACTGCGGCGCAGTTCACGATTTTCACGTTCCAGCTCTTTCAGACGCTGACGTTCAGCGGTGGTGAGCCCGCCATCACCGCCTCCGGTATCTCGCTCATGCTGGCGTACCCAGACACGCAGAGTCTCCGGTGTATAGCCAATCTTTGGGCAATGGAACAAATTGCCGCCCACTGTGAGTCATATTCGCCCTGACTTTCCAGAAGCATACGAATCGCCCTCTGACGGACTTCGGGGGAAAAACGAGTATTTTTAGTCATCCTGTTTACCTCTTTCTCAGGGAGTTTAGTCTCCAGGATTCCCGGGGCGGTTCAACAACGGTTGTTAGGATTAAGTTTTCTGACACATGCGGGTGAAAATGTCTGTTGTACAATTGCCGGGTTGGTGCTCTTCGGTAAACATCCACGCCAGTATTTACGTCAATCAGGTATCCGAGTCTTTGCGTTTGCCAGCGAGGATAAGGAGTACCAACCGTTACTCGATGATATTCTGGATGGTCCAATGGTTGGGCGTTTTGATACTGAGGAAGCCGGAAAGGCTTTGATCGATGGTGGATTGATTGAGCGTTTGATGTCGACTATCATGCCCTTTATCACTTCAGAGGCCTCTCTACCCGATACGCATCTACGTCGGGAAACAACCTGGTATTATCCACTGGAAGCTATTCGCGAAACTGTTGTAAATGCACTGGCTCATCGTGACTGGACACGCTTTGTTGAGATAGAGATTGGCTTGTATAGCAATCGATTTGAAGTTATTAGCCCTGAGGCGCTGAATAATTCGATGTCGGTTGAAAAGATGGTTGCAGGTCAGCGTTCACCACGTAATACGATTATCATGGAAGTCTTACGTGATTATGGTTACGTTGATTTCAGGGGGATGGGAGTCAGGACAAAGATTATTCCACTAACACAGGCCATGAGTGGCCAACTCCCTGAGTTTACTGCAACAGATGATTACTTGAAAACAATACTTTATCGCTCACCATCGTCTTGATATATAAGGTCTGGCCTTTCCATCCATAAGAAAGGCCATTTCTGTAAAAAAATAAATTACCCGCGACTGCAGCCGAAGCTACGGTCGCCATCTCCGTATACTTTTGTATCAAGTTTAGCCAGGTAGTCAAGACGATTCAGTAATTTATTGTATTCTCCTTCAAAGTTAAAATCATTGCTATCTAGAATATAGCGACAGTTTTCAGGGTAGTGAACCAATCCCAGATAATCCTCCAACTCTAAACCTAAAGCACTGTACCATGCCCTTATAATCATCATCCGTAGGTTGCTTTCAATCTTATAATCACCTAAATGATAATAGGCATCTTTATTAAAAAAAAGACCAAGATGAAAGTGGCATTTTCCTTCTTCAGAAAACTCCCGCACCCAAACATGACGAACTCGGTTTGGATATATTCTTTTGCCGTTAGCTGCTCTGGCTTTCTCATTGGCCTCCAGTATAGCATTTAATGAGTTACGGAAGCGGGATATCACTCCTGGCTCCAGATTAGGGAAGCAACATACAGTATCACCTCTATCTAGAATAGGTGGATAATGAACATCAACACGCAATGCCATAGTCCTTGGAAATTCGTTGATAGCATTATTAATTACTTGTTCAATATGCTTTCTATAGGCGAGTACATGCTCACCATGAGAACCGTTGTATAATTCCATAAATTATTCCTATGTCTTACTTTAATGTCTGTTCGTATAAATATATTTCTATCGCAGCTGTGATTTAGCTAGTATCGAATTACACTGTTAAAGTGTGTTTATAGTTGTATATTGGAATGGAATTGATAGTATATTGGCATGTTATATATTACCAATTCCAACATAAAAACACTTGTTGGTGAACTGGAAAACCAAGCACCACAACTACTCATGATAAAAACATCACTCTGCAATTAATTTGCTAATGTACTGGCTGGATATAAGTAGTTTTACCCTCTCTTGTTACCATTATTTTTCGTTGAGTGAATAAGGTGCCAAGTAATTCATTCATTTTAAGCTTATTTCTGAACCGATGAGGGCCATATTGAAGAATCATCGTTTTACTTATATGTGATGGAAAAGTACTCGCACAATAATTTTTTATCCATGAATATAGCTCGTCACTTTCTTTATCGACAAGAGTGAATTCCTGGGACTTAAAGAACAAACGTTTGTACTCACCTACATACCAGCCGCTTATCTGCGCTGCAGCTTCGACAGCCTGAATAGATACATCCCCATCATAGCCTTCAAAATAATGGAGCAGTGCAGCAATCCTCGCCATATTCTCTGCCATTTTTGAGGCATAATCTTTCATGTTAGATAAATAGCCAAGCTCACTCATTTCCGATTCTGTTTTGTTATAAAATGAGATCCATTCTTGTTCTGCCTGAGGAGAGAAACGCAGGCTGAGTCGTTCGCCTTTGCCATTTATAGCAATGCTATCGTTTACTATATCTATAAGCCGACTGTGGAACACTGGCAGATATTCGCTGGAGATTACCGGATTAGTAATCTGTCGGTATCCTTGCTTTGAATCTGGCTGGCAAATCAAGCAACGAGCAAAAAAACCAATTCCTTTTGCTATATCACCTTTTCGTTCAATATACTTCTGAAATACTGCAGGCTGTACCATCAAAGATAATGTCATTCTGGCATCATGGATTAAAAGTTCAGGCGAATTTCTCCTATCGACAGAATAAGTTGAACCATCCCACATCTTATTGATGAAAGGCAGCTCATTCAATGTATGTCCGTTGAATATTGTGCCTGCTTCATCTGACATGATACCCACTGACCTCCAGTCTCTACAGAGATAATTTTTTATCGCAGATGGTGTTGCGTCATTAAGCATTAACCTATATCTAACAGGTTCTGCGGGTTTGGTTTGCAGTAACGCTTTCAATCGTTCATTCGTTGCGCCATAATCTTTATTGCGACACATATCGGCTTTCAATTTTGATGCCAATGCTTTTTTTTCTATATTAAAAGCAACCTCGCCGTTCAACCAAGCTTTTAGATCTTGGTTGTATTGCTCAAACCACTTTTCCTCAAGCTGATACAACGGTCTCATTAAAACCTTATCAACCGTACTTTTCCGTTCTCCAGATTCAGCCAGTGTGAGTAAAAAGAGCGATACTGGGCTACGCAAGTTGTTCAACCTACAGACATCAATTCCGTTTTGGCATACTAATGAAATGGCACCAAGCGCTGACGCCGCTATTAATGATAGCGGTGCTTGCGTATGTTGTTCTGCTTCATAAATCGCATTTCTAATTATTGATGGAAAAACATCCACAGGGAAAGAGCGACCAAACGACATAAACTACCTTTGTTCAATTATCATGGTAAATAATTCCGCTAATGCTGCTATTTAGCTATTCTTAGCGGAAATAGCAAAATGCAAAGGCCATTAGGTATAAAAAGAATGTCTTTATTTCCTGAGTTTAGCGCTCGTTGATCCAGCAAAGCAGGTCACTAAGCAACCATCCGCAAGACTTCAACCCAATGGATTTACGCAAGGGAAAATGGCCGACTTGTTCTAGCTTCCAAGCCGTGGAACGAGATATCGATGTGATGTACTGACGTTCTTTTTCACGCACTAAGCGATCATGTGGTTCTCCATAGTTACGTAGAACCTGCAGGCGTTGTTCTGGTGTTGGATAGTTGAATGTTGTTTTCATATTGCCTCCTTCGTTTCAGTGGAGACAGCATGTCTCAGTTTATAAGGATGTGAAAGGAATACACTCCTTGTTAAGGCCTTAATAAGGGCTTTGCAAACCATCACTGGTGAGCAAACGCCAAGGGTAGAATGCATAAGTGACACAAGCTCTGGGTTTATATTGGACATCACTAGCAACACTGGCCCAACGCAAATGAATCTTGAGACAGCCTGTTCTTGCAGAAGTGAGCTTGGGCCGTAGACAATGCAATCTTAAATAGTTGCATTGTCTAATTAAAAATCATTTAAGTTTCGATTCTATTAACCAATTTCTAATAGTTTCTTCATCGAACTCCCAATCTTTACCATAGTCATTATTTGCTATAACAGTTAGAATATTTGCCATTGATGAAGCGTTAGATTGTAGATTTTTCTTTTTGCATATCTCATGCAACAAAATATAGAGGGCCCTTCGTTCTTGTTTAGATGTTCGTGGTTTTATTACTTTTCCCAAATTGATATTCATATCAACAGAGCAACCAGCTTTTATCATTTCAATATCACTTGAACTTATATATAGTTCAAGCCCATCTATTTCAATTTCATTATTAAATATTAAGTAATCAAATTCATCCATTCCATAGACATTCAAAAAGGCAGAGGTATCGCAATCAGACATTAATGGGTTTGTATTTGCAATTTTATACTTCCCTGTTACAAAACGTGTTGAAGGCCCGGCTTTAACCCGCCAATAACCATATGCAAATCCGTTGTAGAACAACTGCTCACGTCCAATTTTAATATATGAAACCTCGGAACCTCTTTCGTGACGAAACTGTCTTTCCGTGAACTGGCAGCTCAATTCACTTTGATATATATCATTACCATGAATCACATCTAGCTTGCTATTTTCAATAATAAGTTTTTGTGGATCAATACTATCCAATGGATTTTCACCAAATAAAAAATCACGATACCTATAAATGCTTCTCTTTTCATCTTTTAAGAACAGATCATTATCATCACGAATAACACATGATAATTTACATGGCACACCCTCCATCTTAATAAAAAGAGGAATCTCATGGCCTATCCAGAAATTTATCACATCACTTAGATGTAGTTTATATTTATTAATTACTTCATTTAATTGATAAAATTGAGCGAAATGTTCCATCATATTCCTTAAGGCATTCATTAAGAGACATTGTTGGATAATAACACTTAGGATAGTAATTTTGTAAAGCCCTGAAGTAGGCTTACCTTTATGACATTGTCTCACTTATTTTACTTATGGCGAGCCTTGACCAAAAGCATCCTTGCTACTATCAACCATCGTAACTACAATCCAAGTGGAAACCCTTAGGAACCGCCCCATGCACAAGCAACCAACATCATCACAAGTTACCAAAGCACAGATTTACCGTGCCGTCGCCAGCTCAACCGCGATAGAAACCGGTGTTTCTGTGCAAAAAATTGAGCAGCAACTCAAACAAAATCAGGCACAGGCGAAAGCCGTTGGCCTCGCCCGTTAATCTGGCAATATATCGCTCACCAGTTGCATCATTGGGCTATAGTTCCCTGATACGCCTGCCTGTATTGCCTTGAAGTAAAACGCCTTGTGCTCATCCCACAGGCTGTAGTCCAGTAAGCCCCTCCCCGCCAGAACCGACAACACATCGCAAAGCAATCTCGACAGACGCCCATTACCTTCTCTGAATGGATGGATCAAAATAAACTCCACATGGCATTCAGCCAGATAGCTAACCAGCTCCGGACGAGCCAAGGATTTCAGTTCACCAGAACGGGAGAGAAACTGCTTCTCGAAACCATCAAGCAGCAGCGGAATCCTGTCGGCAGCGGCAAACTGAAAACCGTCTTTAGTCAGGTTGGCATTGCGTAACCTCCCTGCCCAGTCATACACATTCCCCAGCCATTGGCGATGCCACCCACTGATGTGCTCAAATGCCAGCACCGCTGGCGGCTGGCCCTCGATAAATAGCTGTTCATAAAGCATCAGCAACAGGCCTGATTCCAGCGCCTCCATTTCCTCTTCATCAGTGATCCCTAACTTATTAGCCAGCACCAAATCCCCAGAACCCGGCTGATACCGCTCTTCTGCTGAATTAAGCTCATATTTTGCCAAGCTCTTACCTCCGCCCAAACAAGTTCACAACGTTGTTTTCCTGCTGTCGCTGATAGTTGTTAACCCGATCTTCCCAGATCTCAAGCGCCCTGCGCTTTTCAGTCAGGTAATCATAACGATCATAGTGTTTCGAGCTGACGTCATTCAAAGCGTGATTCTGGATACGGTCGCGGATCTCTTTGCTGATCCCCGCCTCTCCCATCAGCGTTTTACAGGTGCGACGTAAATCTCGTGCCGTAAAAACTTTAAACTCCGGATTAAAAGCCCGAAAATACATGATGGAACGCGCCAGACTATCGGTGCGCACTGGGCGCTCACCGTTTGTTGATAGCGGGAAAATATAGGGGCTGTTACTTTCCTTAGTGAGTTCTTTAACAGAGGCTAGTTCACTTAATGCCGATTCAGTCAGTGGGATCAGATGCTCACGCTTGTTTTTCGATACATCGGCAATGACCAGCAACGTCTTTTGCTGCCAATCAATCGCGCTCCACTGGCTGGCTATCATTTCGAACGGGCGCTGCCCGCCAGCATAAACACAGAAGCGGATTAGGTGCTGCATCAGCGGCCCAACGTTGGTGGCCTGAGCGAACTGCTCCATGACAAAACGAAGCTCTTCCAGCGTTAACCATGTATCACCCACTTTTTCTGCCGAGGACTGTTTCGGTATGGCCGATACCGGATTAACTTCAAGCCCGAACGTAATGCCCACGCTGGTATTCATCGGATCGTTATCGGCCTTCAGACCGTAGTTAAATGCCGCCATAAGGTAGGAACGAATTCGGTTCGCATGGACTACAGCATCACGCTGGATAATACCTGAGAGAATGGTCTTGATCTGCAGAGGTGTTACATCCTTCGCTTTGGTTTCGCGAGGAATAACCGTATAGCACTCTCTTTCCATGCGCTTTAATACATCAGCCCACGTCCGCTTGTTGTCGAGCTTCATCTTATTGACGTAACCATGCACCAGTTCTTCAAACGATCCGTGAGAACAATGCAACTGCATAATGTGCTGTTCGGCCAGGCGCTGTTGCTCAAGCTCTTGCTGGGGCTCTTTTCCTTCAACAAGCCAGGCACCATACTTTTTCGCCAGTTCATTGGCCGTCACCAGTTTCATCTCAGGCCAGATGCCCAACTGGATGAACTTCTCTTTCTTCCCTTTCTCAACGTAGTAACGGAAATAAAAAACTTTGCTGCCAGAAGGCTGAACCTTAACGCCAAGCCTGCCAGTACCACGTTGAGCACTGTTGCTCCACACGTAGTACGCCGTGCTTTTTGTCTTCAATCCACGTATAGCAGTCTCAGTAAGATTAGCGGCCATGAGTTTACCTTTCTAAGGATAAGCGTTACCTGACCCGATGCCCATTTCGGGTCAGGTAATGGGTCAGGTAAGGATAGTACAATGGGGAAATAAGAGAACCAATCAGAAACAAAAATAACTTCATAACCGATTGATTATAGACAATTAAAAATACAAACAGAGACAATGGCGAACAATTAAAAACATGCCAATTTTATGACTCATAATCGCTTGGTCGCTGGTTCAAGTCCAGCAGGGGCCACCAAATTTTAGCTTTAGAATCATATAATTAAGCCACTCTAACGAGTGGCTTTTTCTATGTAACTGACAGTGTTCCATTATCGTTACATGGCATCTTAACTGAACCCGATCTCGATCCAGACCCCAATTGTATGACGCAGATCAGAACACACTTAACTCCCCCCTCACCTGCCGCCTTGTGGATCAGTTTTGAAGATTAGCTTTTGTATCGAGTGACATGGCGGTAAATTTTTTTCGTTACAAAAATGGCGAGTATGCCCAGCAGAATTGAAGCTAAGCCAAGGAAAATCAATAAAGAAAGGATATGACTAAACAAGCCACCAAAGCTTGTAAAATCACCCAATCGAGCAAACTGCTCCGGAGTGAGTACACGAACGACGATCTCTGGAATAGTTAGAAAGAAAATAATCACCACTAGAACATAAATTGCCACTCTACCGCTTTTTTTCATTTTCTTCCTTGCCCCCTATGACAATGATGATCAATTATTGACAGGGTAATGTTACAACAAGGGAAATTACAATGGCAGACGGCTATGCAAAAATGAAGTTGCAATCAGAAAGGAATCTAGCCCTGGCGCTAACCAAAGCATTGCGAGAAATACAAGCTACCAATATGAGTGCTATCGAAAATCTAAAGCTTGGTACACAACGTATAATTAACTATGGTTCGTGCCTGATACCAGACGATTACTACCGCAATACCTGTCGCGAGCTAATAAATGAAGACCGCCGTCTCACATTAGCACTTGCCGAAATCTATAACCGAAACGATGTTGCTCTTGATATGGTTGAGATTTACTTTCAGAAAACTCTCAAAAGACTGGGAGAGCAAAAAAGTAACAATCTCGCTGCATTTCTTAAAAAGGAATTAGGCGATAAGGCTTATGAGTACGCTGAGAAATCTAGCAAACTAGCGCTGTCCTTAACTATTGCAAAGCTGATAATCAGTAGCGGCGATTTTCACGAGTCGCATATCAGAATGGTTAATTCTTTATCATCAATGTATGTTAACGGTGCTATAATCTATTCGAAAGCACAGGTGGCGGCGCTAGCAGCTAATAAGCTCAAATTTCAGGACTCTGCATATTACCAGGCATTGTACCAACAGAATCTGGAGATGCTTTACTTTCTTATTGAACCGCAAATGACAAAAATAATTTATCAAATTGAATCAGGTGGCAACAATGAGGAAATAATCGGCGATGCTTTATATGAGTTATTAAGAAGATGAAACGAGCAATATTATGGTTTTTGCAATCATATATTTATTATATCCCTATAGCGCTCATCGTTGCTGGTGCTTATCTTTTTGCGCGTTTCATCCCTGACTATTTTGGTATTCTTACCCTGACATGGATCATCATCGTTACCTATTTTTATGTAAAACATAATCGTTGGTTTTGATGGAAATCAGGAACCCCACATGCCACATGCGCACAAGAAAAAAGCCAGCCCCACACTCCCACGGTGTTGGCCTTGCTTTAAAGCAGTGATATTCACAACAGGTTAAAACACGTAACACATGCCCAGCGTAAATTCGTTAGAGACAATATGCGCCTTCATCTGCTCATCCTTTAAGCCACGCATGTTCGCATAGTTGTTATATCCACTGTCGATCTTACCCATATCGAAATAGTGCCCCGGTCGACATACAGACGCTCACCGCCTAAGTGCTCTTTCTGTTTGCCGCCAGAATGGTAGCCAGGATCATCGCGATCGGCAGGGCGACTACAATAGCTTTCATCTTCATCAACACTCCTTTGGAAAAGCATTCCGCACGGCGAACCATCGTCTGCCGGTGTCAGGAAAAGTCAGTGACACGAAGCGTAAGCACTCCCGAAAGGGCAAACTATTCGGGGGAATACGCGTTTTACCTGGTAATTTTAAGTAGGGACTGGTCTTGGTTTTAAAGCGATTGCTAGTTATTTCAACGGATTAGCGCTTATCATCAAAAGCAACCTGCTCATTTCATCTTTTACGCGCCCATCTTCACATTCTGCAATTCTAAAGAAATCCCCCATCGCGCCGATCATCATCCGTGTGTATTATTTCCAGTAGCTTTTACAACAACTAACCTTAACTCAAATACTTAAGCGCCAGAGCGAAAGGCATCATGAGCACACCGATCAAACGGCTAGAAATCATTAAAAATGCCATTGAGCTGGAAGATGACGACATCATCCGGAGCCAGTTGAAACGTCTCAAAGAGGAAGCCTTTGACGATAATCTCCTGTCCATCGTCGCGGCGCTTGAGCAGAAAAATTACACCGCAGCCCTTCGCGCTATCACCGCCTGGCTGCAAAGCCAGCGCGCCGTTACCCCGTGGCGTGACCCGCAGCTGGCGGCCAGCAAGCTGGAGCTGAAAGCTCTGGAAGAGCGCTTGCGCGATCTGATTGATCGCCGTAACGCCCGGGTACAGCAGCTTGATGAGTTCAACGATCTCTATTTCTCCCGCCTCGGGCCGTTGATGCAGCAGATCCTCGCCCTGCGTAAAACGCTGGCGGAGCTTAACCTGCGTCGTCAGCAGGCGGAGACGCGTCGTCGGGAAGAGGATTACCGCCGCTGCCAGGGCTATATGGCGCAGGCCGTAGAGGTTCTGACAACGCTCACCCGGCGCTGGCGAGATCTGCCTGCGGATTCCGTTCAGGCGGCAGAGGCGCGCAAGCATCTTCAGCAGCAAAGTAATCTGATTGCCAACCTACTGGCCGAAGCGATGGAGCTGGAGACCGGTTTAACGCGTGAAGAAGAGCCAGCACGTCAGGCGCGCGATGAGGCCAACGAAGAGTACAAAAAGTATCGAGAACAGCATCATGATGCCGAGGTGCGCCTGCGTAAAGGCAAGGATCTCTCTGAAGAGGATCGGAACGAGCTGAAGCGGCTCTGGCGTCAGGCGAGCAAGCTATGCCACCCGGATCTGGTTGCCGATGATTTAAAAGAGGAAGCCAACAGGATGATGGTGCAACTCAACCAGGCCAAACAGCGCGGCGACGTGAAGGCCATTCGCTCGCTGGTCGCCCGTCTGCAACAAGGGTTTGAACCGATGATGGCGAGCGACAGGCTGAACGACCTGGAACGTATTCGCAAAAAAATGGCGCAGGTGCGTGAGCAAATCGACATCCTGGTGAACGAGCTGGCAGAGCTGGAGAAGGAAGAGTCCTGGCTGCTCGTCTCGTCGCTCAGCAATATGGAAGCCTACTTTGCCCAGCAGGAGAAAGCGCTGAGAGAGGTATGCGCCTCGCTCGAACATCAGGTGAGCGAAGCGCAGCTGGATCCCGCAGCCTGATTATTTGGCGTGCCAGTACGCACTGGCACGTACCAGCTGTGGGTCAATTGCGTCGGTTTCAAACTGACGGCTCAGGCGTTTCACCACCTTCCCCTCTCCGGTCAGCCAGATAAAGTAATCCTCTTCCGGCACGGCCAGCGCTGCAAGATGGTCGGCTACCGCCTGCTCGTTGTGGCCGATAATCCAGGTGATGTTGAACCCGCTCAGGTGCGCCAGATAGTCCTGGTACGCCGCATCGCCCACGGTGACGATGGCGTGGATCGCCGGGGGAACAGGCAGTTTTGCGATGCTTTCTAAACGGCGGCGCAGCGCGGGCATACCCGACTCGTCGCACACGTACAACTGCCAGGCGTAATCTTCCGGCACCACCAGCGAACCACGCGGACCGCCGATGGTCAGCTTGTCGCCCACCTTCGCCTCTACCGCCCAGTTGCTGGCAATGCCGCCATCATGCACGAAAAAATCGAGCGCCAGCTCGTGTTTTTCGTCATCGTACAGCGGGGTGTAGTCACGCGCCTGCGGACGCACCCCGTCGCCCCAGTCGATGCCTTCATCGGTCACCACAGGCGGCACGAAAGGGGTGCCCGGTGCCGGGAAAAAGACTTTGGTATGGTCGTCAAAGCCGCGAGAGCTAAAGCCCTCCAGCGCCTCGCCGCCTAGTACAATGCGCTGAAATCCTGCGCTGACTCGCTCAGTGCGCATCACGTTCAGCTCACGAAAACGCAGGTCATTGCGGACACGTTGAGGGTAACGGGTAGATGCCATGTTGATGCCCTTCTCAGGTGAATACGATATATCGGAATGAATTTTTAATGATAATGATTGCTATTAACTCAGAAATCAAGATCTTTTAGATTGCATCTGAATATATCTTAGATATAGTTTAGATATATCAAATTGAGGAAAAAACATGCGACACGAACACGACGGCGGCGGACGCCGGCCACGATTTTTTGGCCATGGTGATTTGCGGCTGGTGATCCTGGATATCCTGACCCGCAACGCGAGCCATGGTTATGAGCTGATTAAAGAGATCGAGAACCTGACGCAGGGACATTACACGCCAAGCCCTGGCGTGATCTACCCGACGTTGGATTACTTGCAGGATCAGGCGCTGATCACCATTACCGAAGAAGAGAACGGCCGTAAGCGGATTGCAATTAACGCCGCCGGGCAGCAATGGCTGGATGACAATAGGGAACAGCTGGAGCAGATCCAGACGCGTATCAAGGCGCGCTCCGTCGGGTTCCAGCTGCGCAAAAACCCGCAGATGAAGCGGGCGCTGGATAACTTCAAAGCGGTTCTGGATCTGAAGGTTAATCAGGGAGAACTCAGCGACGCGCAGTTAAAACAGATTATCGGCGTGATTGACCGCGCGGCACTGGAGATCTCCCAGCTGGATTAAGCCAGCACGCCGTCGCTCACGCGGAACACGCGGACCAGCTCTTTCAGGTGCATCGCCTGTTCGTTAAGGGATGCCGCCGCCGCAACGGACTCCTCCACCAGCGCGGAGTTCTGCTGGGTGGTGGCGTCTATCAGGCCAATCGCGCTGTTGATCTGCGAGATACCTTCCGTCTGTTCATGGCTGGCCTGGCGAATTTCACGCAGGATGACGTCCATCTCTTCCACGTTGCCGACCATGCCGTTGATAAGCCCGCTGGCTTTCTCCACAAGGTTCATGCCGTCCTGCGTCTGGCTTGTGGAGCTTTCAATCAGCTGGCGGATCTCACTCGCAGATGTTGCACTTTTCTGCGCGAGCTGGCGTACCTCGCCCGCCACCACCGCAAAGCCGCGACCATGCTCACCTGCGCGCGCCGCTTCGACCGCCGCGTTCAGCGCCAGAATGTTGGTCTGGAAGGCAATGGCGTCGATCAGGTCGATGATGTCGGACATCCTGTTCGATGTTTCGTTAATCAGGCGCATCTTGCTGGTGACCTGCTTCATCATCTCGCCGTTGTTTTTGACCACGGCAGCCGCATCGGCAGACAGGTTCGTCGCTTCTCCGGTGTGGGACGCGGTGTTCTTCACCGTGGCGGTAATCTGCTCCATCGACGCGGCCGTCTGTTCAACGGAACTGGCCTGCTCCTCCGTGCGGGCAGCCAGATCCTGGTTGCCCGCGACAATCTGTGCGGCGGCGCTGGAGATGTTTTCCGATCCGGTTTGCACCTGCTGCACAATCTCCAGCAGGCGCGTTTTCATCTCCATCAGTGCGGTGAGGAGCAGTCCGGTTTCATCTTTACCGTGCGAGGTAATGCTGCCGGTGAGATCGCCATCGGCGATGGCCTCCGCAAAATTCACCGCGTCGTTCAGCGGGCGGGTAATGGATCGCACAATGAACCAGCCAGTCAGGCTGGCTGCCGCGACGCTGAAAAGCGTAATCAGGATCAGCAGCAGACGATTAGTGCGGAAATCGCCTTCCACCTGCTCGCCCGCACTCTGCATTTCATGATCCTGGATCGCAATCAGCGCCTGCACTTTCGCTTTATAAGACTGTTGCAGGTCCAGGGTGTTGGTCATCATCTCGTTTATCGCGCCCGCACGGTCGTTATTCTGCACGGCCTGCAAAATGCGGTAGCGCGAGTCAAGATATTGCTGGCGTACGCCGTGGATGTCCGCCAGCACCTGTTGGGATTTTTTATCCTTGAGAGCGTTGTCCAGCTCGCTCAGGATTGCGGTGATGCGCTCGCTTATCGCCTTCAGACGCTGTTCTGATTGCGTCGTGTACATTCCCTGTTCGTCCAGCAGCATAAGCTGCTGCGTGCTGATAAATTCCTGGAAGTTGTCGATTAACTGGTTCGCTTTTACCGTAGTTGGATAGTCGCTGGTAAGAATGGTTTGCATTCCATTGTTTGCCCGATTCAGGCTCATCAGAGACAAGCTTGCGCTGACGACCATCAGGACAATAAATAATCCAAACGCCAGAAATAATTTCGTGCCGATCTTTACGTCATGTATGAACATATTTACCCCATCGATGTGATTATTTCTCAGACGATCGCTGTTATCGGTAGGAAACTCTCTAACTTTATGACTTTGATCGTTTTTTTATTTCTCATTTTCAATAAACCCGGGGCGTAGCAATTAAAAATCGGGTGCTTTTTTTAGTTACTTAATATTTCATTAACAACATAACTTATTCTGAAAAACAAAAAAGCCGTTTACCCCGGAGGAATAAACGGCTTTATCGAAGCATGCATTTCTTAATGCAGCACGGTAACCGCATCTTCAAGACGTCCGGCCCGGTGCTTAACCATCGCGGAAATCTGCGCGCTCTCTTCGACCAGGTCAGCATTTTTCTGCGTAATGCTGTCCAGTTCTGCCACGGCACGGGTCAGCTCTGTCAGGCCTGTCGCCTGCTCGGAGGTGGAGTGGCTGATCTGCGCGATAAGCTGCGTGACGTTTTTCACCTGCTCGACAATATCATCCATGGTACGTCCCGCGGCGTGGACCTGATCGGCGCCCGACTGCACTTTGCTGGCGCTGGCGTCGATCAGCTTGCGAATATCGTTAGCCGCGTTCGCGCTGCGGCTGGCAAGATGACGCACTTCGCCCGCCACCACCGCAAAGCCTTTCCCCTGTTCGCCCGCGCGTGCCGCCTCAACCGCGGCGTTCAGCGCCAGAATATTGGTCTGGAAGGCGATGTCATTGATAAGCGAGGTAATAGAGCCAATGCGCTGGGTACTGTCGGCAATGTCATCCATGGTTTTCACCACGGTCTGCATCACGGTGCCGCCCTGCGTGGCCGCGCTGCTGGCAGCCATCGACAGCTTGTCGACTTCGGCTGCGGTCTCAGAGTTACTCTGCACCGACGCCGCCATCTGGTTCATTGTTGCCACGGTCTGCTGCACGTTAGCCACGGTCTGGCGCGTGCGGTCGTTGAGATCTTCATTACCCTGCGCCAGCCTGTCGCTGCCGTCGCGCACGCTCACCACCTGGCTGGAGACGTCGTTGATCAGCCAGCGGCACATCAGCCCCAGCTGTCCGACGGCCCGCAGCGTCAGCCCCAGTTCATCGCTGCGGTTAAGATGCTGCACGCTGTTACGCTCGCCGGTAGCGACCCTGAGCGCCTGCCGTGCGACGTTTTCCACCGGGCGGACAATCTGTTGCTCAAACACCAGGGTGCCAAGCAGCATCACCACGGCTGCCGCCGCCAGCGAAGCCCAGCCCGCGGCACTGGCAACCAGCGTTGCGGCCATCACCGCAAAAAGTACCGCCATTACGCTACGCACGCGCCAGCGCAGCGGCATCGCCGGTAGTTTGCCGAGCCAGCCTTTGCGCACCACCAGCCCTTTATGAATGCGTTTTTTGCTACGTCCTTCATTGAGCGCCTTATAAAGCGGCTCCACCGCGGCGACCTCGTCCTCGGTGGCGCGGGTACGAATGGACATATAGCCCGTCATCTGACCGTTACGCACCATTGGTACCGCATTGGCGCGTACCCAATAGTGATCGCCATTTTTACGTCGGTTTTTGACAATCCCGCTCCAGGGCTCGCCCTTTTGCAGCGTGTACCACATGTCGGCAAAAGCCGCTTTCGGCATATCCGGGTGGCGCACAATGTTGTGCGGCTGCCCGAGCAACTCCTGAAGCGTAAAGCCACTCACTTGCACAAAGGTGTCGTTAGTGTGGGTCATGTAGCTGTGGAGGTCGGTGGTCGACATAAGCGTGGTGTCATCGTCCAGCGGATATTCATTCTGGGTGACATAGTCAGGAGAGGACATAGTGAGCATCCCTTGCAGGTTATTTGAATGTTAATTTTGTGGCTTATGTTTTTTCGGCGATAAAAAATTTATCTTTAGTTGTTAAATATGATTGAGATCGCAAATCTCGGTTAAACCGCACTTTTCGTACGCTTTTCTAATTAATTGATTTAAAATACTTTCGACACGAAACTACCTACAAAGCATGATCCCCCGGCGCACACTTAAGGCGCATTTCCTGCCCTGGAGCAGTGCAATTGACGAAACCCCATCCCCGGCTCGTTATCCCTTATCCCGTGCGGCGCGCGATGGCATGATTAAATATTGTGCAACTCTGATTTCACCTGGCGTTTATCCCGATTTTTGTTAAGGCATCTGAGGTGGCGTAATCCCTGCAATACTTAACTCAGTATCATGTGATACGCGATCCCCGGGAGCATATTTTGAACAGGTTACCTTCCAGCGCCTCGGCTCTTGCCTGTACCGCGCACGCACTGAATCTCATTGAAAAGCGAACGCTTGATCATGAGGAGATGAAACAACTTAACCGTGAGGTCATTGATTACTTTAAAGAGCATGTGAATCCTGGTTTTCTGGAGTATCGCAAATCTGTTACCGCCGGCGGGGATTACGGAGCCGTAGAGTGGCAAGCGGGGAGTCTGAATACGCTTGTCGACACCCAGGGACAGGAGTTTATCGATTGCCTGGGTGGTTTTGGTATTTTCAACGTGGGGCACCGTAATCCAGTTGTGGTTTCCGCCGTACAGAATCAACTTGCGAAACAACCTCTCCATAGCCAGGAACTGCTCGATCCGCTTCGCGCCATGCTCGCGAAAACGCTGGCAGCCTTAACGCCCGGTAAGCTGAAATACAGCTTCTTCAGCAACAGCGGCACCGAATCGGTCGAAGCGGCGATTAAACTCGCCAAAGCGTACCAGTCGCCGCGCGGGAAATTCACCTTTATCGCCACCAGCGGCGCGTTCCACGGGAAATCCCTGGGCGCACTGTCGGCGACCGCCAAATCCACCTTCCGCAAACCGTTTATGCCGCTGCTGCCGGGCTTCCGCCACGTACCGTTCGGCGACATCAACGCCATGCGCACCATGCTGAGTGAATGCCGTAAAACCGGCGACGACGTGGCGGCGGTGATCCTGGAGCCGATTCAGGGCGAAGGAGGCGTGATCCTCCCGCCGCAGGGCTATCTGCCCGCCGTGCGTCAACTGTGCGATGAGTTTGGCGCGCTGCTGATCTTCGACGAAGTGCAGACCGGGATGGGGCGCACCGGCAGGATGTTCGCCTGCGAGCATGAGAACGTTCAGCCAGACATTTTATGCCTGGCGAAAGCGCTCGGCGGCGGCGTGATGCCGATTGGCGCAACGGTCGCCACTGAGGAGGTCTTCTCGGTGCTATTCGACAACCCGTTCTTACATACCACCACCTTTGGCGGTAACCCGCTGGCCTGTGCGGCAGCGCTGGCCACCATCAACGTGCTGCTGGAGCAAAACCTGCCTGCGCAGGCGGAGCAGAAAGGCGACATGCTGCTGGACGGCTTCCGTCAGCTGGGCCGGGAATACCCGGATTTGGTACAGGATGCGCGCGGGAAAGGGATGCTGATGGCGATTGAGTTCGTTGATAACGAAACCGGTTATAGCTTCGCAAGCGAGATGTTCCGCCAGCGGGTACTGGTGGCGGGAACGCTCAACAACTCGAAAACCATCCGCATTGAGCCACCGTTGACGCTCACCATTGAGCAGTGTGAGCAGGTGCTGAAGGCGGCGCGTAAGGCGCTGGCGGCGCTGCGGGTGAGCGTGGAAGAGGCGTAAAAAACGCCGGGTGGCGCTACGCTTACCCGGCCTACAACATACTGCAGATGTCGGCCCGGTAAGCGTTTGCGCCACCGGGCAAACACCGCACCATCCCCCCGTAGGCCCGGTAAGCGCAGCGCCACCGGGCAAAACGCTACTCCGGCAACAACCCCACAAAGCAGCGTTTTTTGCGCGGCTCTGACATCAACTCTTCAAGCTTGTCCACGCACGCCAGATAGTGTGGCGTTTGCTTATGCGCCAACACCGCCTCTTCGTCTTTATAGGCCTCATAGATAAAGAACCGGGTTTTCACCCTCGGGTCCTGCAAGACGTCAAAGCGCAGGTTGCCCGGCTCCTGGATCGCTCCCTCGTGGTTGGCGCGAAACACCTCCAGAAACTCATCCACTCGCTCGGGTTTGATGTTGATTTCCACCAGCGTCACGTTCATTTTGCTTCTCCCTGTTTCTCTTCCTGCCAGAACTGGAACGCCTCCCGGGCGCTCATGTTCTCGTGAACCACTTTCTTCACCGCCTTCAGCATGGCGAGCGGCGCGCTGGACTGGAAGATGTTGCGCCCCATATCCACGCCGGACGCGCCCTGGTCAATCGCCCGCCAGCACATCTCAAGCGCCTCATGCTCCGGCAGCTTTTTGCCGCCCGCGATAACAATCGGCACCGGACAGCTGGCGGTCACTTTTTCAAAGCCCTCGTCCACGTAGTAGGTTTTGACGAACTGGGCCCCCATTTCGGCAGCGATGCGGCTGGCGAGCGAGAAATAGCGCGCGTCGCGCGCCATCTCTTTACCCACGCCCGTCACCGCCAGCGTCGGCATGCCGTAACGCGCCCCCGCATCCACCAGCTTGATGATGTTGTTGATCGACTGATGTTCAAACGGGCTTCCGATATAGACCTGCGCCGCCACCGCGCAGACGTTCAGGCGCAGCGCGTCTTCCATCGCCACCGCCACGCACTCGTTAGACAGCTCGCCCAGAATCGAGTTACCGCCGGAGGCGCGCAGCACCACCGGTTTGTTCGTCGCGGCAGGTACCTGGCTCCTGAGGATGCCGCGGGTACACATCAGCACGTCGGTTTCGCCAAACAGCGGCGCGATGGAGAGATCGATACGCTCAAGGCCGGTGGTCGGTCCCTGAAAGTAACCGTGGTCAAAGGCCAGCATCACCGTGCGGTTGCTCTGCGGATTGAAGATGCGCGAAAGCCGGGACTGCATGCCCCAGTCGAGCGAACCGCAGCCCTTCAGGGTGTACGGCACATTCTGCTGCGGCGTACCGATGCCAAAATCCTTGCCGTCTTTGATGTCGTCTAAATCAGCCATTTGCTCCCCCGTCAGAAATCGTATTTGTTGATGTTCTCTTTGGTGAACACCACCCGCTCCGGCAGCAGCACGATGCCGTTGCCCTTCGCCTCATACTGGTAGCCCTGCACACTGTTCGGCTCGACCTTCAGCGTCCCGATATCTTTCACCTCCACGCTGTCGCCAGGGTTAAGATCGCCTTTTTTCAGTAAACGATCGGCGACATTGACTGCAATTTTGCCCTGCTGCACCACGTCCCACAGGCCGAAGGCTTTCACCGTGCCGCGCTCAACGTACGGACGCATCACGTTTGGCGTGCTGAAGCCGACAATCGCCACCCCTTCCCGCTTCAGGTTTTCCGCCGCCTGTGCCGCCGCCGGCAGGGCGTTGGCGTCCGGGGCGATGATCGCATCCAGATCCGGATAGGCTTTTAAGATCCCCTCGGCGGTTTGCAGGGATTTAGTGGCGTCGTTATAGCCAAACTGCGTGGTGACGACCTGCCACTGGGGATGGTCTTTCTCGATTTTGGCCTTCGCCTCTTTCACCCACTGGTTCTGGTCGGTGACGGTGGGGCTGGAGTAGAAGAACGCCACTTTAGCGTTCGGTTTGGTGACCTGTTTGCCTGCCATCTCCACCAGCAGGCCGCCCAGCTGTTCCGGCGTGCCCTGGTTGATGTAAATGCTGCGGCACTCCGGTTTGGTGTCGGAATCCCAGGTCAGGACCTTCACGCCGCGCTGCATCGCGCGCTTCAGCGCCGGGCAGAGACCGTCCGGCGACACGGCAGAGACGATGATGGCGTTATAGCCCTGGTTGACGAAGTTATTGATCAGTTGCACCTGGCCGGAGACGCTCGGCTCGGTCGGGCCGTCGTAAGTCACGTCCACGCCAAGTTCTTTCCCCGCCTCTTTCGCGCCGTTGCCGCCGCTGGTGAAGAATCCCACACCCACCAGTTTTGGGATAAAGGCAATGCGGTCCGCCGCCTGCGCCGAAGCGAAGCTGAGGGCCATTGCCAGGACGAGCAGTTTTGTTTTCATCTTACGCTCCGGATAGTTTTCTGAAGAGAGAACGCACCCATTCACGGTGCAGACTCAGCGAACGCCCCATCACCACCACAACCAGCAGCGCCCCTGACAGCGCGCTCGACACCTGGTTGGGGATGCCAACCATCTGTAAACCCTGTTGCAGGTACCCTACCAGCAGCGCCGCCAGCGCCGTACCGACAACCGAACCTGAGCCGCCGTAGATATTCGCTCCGCCGAGCACGGCGGCGGTGAGCGCAGGCATCAGTAAATCGCGCCCCAGATCCGAACGCGCGGAGCCGAAATAGGAGACCATCACCAGCGCGGCAATCGCCGAAGCCACGCCCACCAGGCCGTACAGCGCATACGGCATACCGTTCACCGACAGCGCCGCATAGCGCGCCGCGCGCGGATTCTGGCCAATTAAAAACAGATGCCGACCAAAGCGCCCGCGATGGGTAATCAGCCAGAAGAAAGCGGTAATCACCGCGAACAGCACCAGCGGGATCGGCAGGCCCAACACCGTGAGGTTAGCGAACGCCGTGAAGCTGTCCGGAAAGCCGCCGATCCCCTCGTAGCCCGTCGCGCCCGCCATGCCGGAGAGCAGCAGCGCCCCGCCGCCGTAGATGTAGAGCGTGCCGAGGGTGATCACTAAAGGGCTGATACCGGTGTAGTGGATCAGCGCCGCATTCAACAGTCCGCACAGCAGGCCGAGCAGCAGCGTCAGCGGGATGGCGACCGCCATCGGCCACCCCGCCTGCATCATCACCCCCAGCGCGATAGCGCACAGGCCGATGGTTGAGCCGAGGGAGATGTCGATCCCGCCGCTGATAATCACCAGCGTGAGCGGTAGCGCCACGATACCAATGCAGATAAAGTCGCTGGTGCTGAACAGCAGCATATTGATGTCGAGCATGCGCGGGTTGATGGCGCCGAAGAGCAGGATCTCCAGCACCAGTAAAATCAGCAGCGCGCTTTCCCAGTTAAGCCTCATTTACGCCACCTCTTTGTTGCGTTTGGGAAACGGGGTGACGTGCTTTCCCCCTCTGTTACCCGGCTGGAAACGGCTGTATTTCAGCGCCCGCTGATGCCGTGAGAGCGCCTGACGCAGCCGCCCGTCGAGCACCAGCACGCCCAGCAGCACCAGCCCGGCGATAAAGTCGTTCCACCACGCCGGGAGCCTGAACAGCACCAGCACGGTATCGATTTGGGTCAGGAAAAACGCGCCGAGGAACGCACCGACCAGCGTGCCGGTACCGCCCAGCAGCGAAATGCCGCCGAGCACGCAGGCGGCAATGGCCTTCATCTCCAGCCCGCTGCCGGTCTGGTTGGGCACAAAGCCAATCTGCGCGGCAAAGACGATCCCGGCGCAGGCCGCGAGTATGCCGTTGAGGGTAAAGGCGATCATGCGGGTGCGGTTCACCGCCACGCCCAGCTGACGCGCGGCGGCGAGGTTATCCCCCACGGCGTAGAAATCACGGCCAAAGGCGGTGCGCGACAGTGTCCACGCGCCTGTGACCACGATTATCAACACCACAATGCCGAGCGGCGAAATGCCGACGGCGGCAGGCTCAGAGAGGGATTTCAGCCCCGGCGGCAGCCCTTCAATCCACTTCCCGCCGGTCCAGAGCAGCATCGCTCCGCGATACAGCCCCAGCGTGCCGAGGGTGGCGACAATCGCTGGAATGCGCAGCCCCACCACCAGAAAACCGTTGAACGCCCCCGCCAGCGCGCCAATCGTCAGCGCGAAGAGAATGGAAACGGGCAGACTGTAGCCGCTGTTGAGCGCCACGCCGACGGCAATGGCGGACAGCCCGACGGTGGAGCCGACGGAGACGTCGATATTACGGGTCAGCATCACCAGCGCCGCGCCGATGGCCAGCAAAATCAGGATCTGCGAACTGGCGAAGATCATCCCCAGGGTCTGTAAGCTAAGGTAGGACGGGTTCAGCGCCACCAGCACGGCGAACAGGGCCAGAATGGCGAGAAACGCGCTCAGCTCGCGGTTTTTCAGTAAGATCTTCATGATTGCCCTCCAAACGCCAGCGCCATCATCCGGTCGAGACTGACGGCGTGGCGCGGCAGCTCGCCGCTGATCATGCCCTGATGCATTACCAGCACCCGATCCGCGAGGCCGGGAAACTCATCGAGATCGCTTGAGATCATCAGCACTGCCACGTTCTGCGCCGCCACGCTTTTCAGCAGCTGGTAGATATCGGCGCGCGCCGATACGTCCACGCCGCGCGTCGGTTCATCGACGATCAGCAATAAAGGATTAGCCTCCAGGCAGCGCGCCAGCAGCACCTTCTGCTGATTACCACCGGAGAGCGTGCGCACGGTTTGATCCGCATGGTTGAGCTTGATCCCCAGCGCCCGGTGGTAACGCTCCACCACCGCAGACTCCCGCTTTCGCTGCTGCCAGAGCGACGGTTCGTTCAGCGCCACCGTGTTCCAGCGGACAGGCGCGTCGAGAAACAGGCCGGACACCTGCCTGTCTTCCGGCAGATAAACCAGCCCTTTTTCCAGACGGGAACTGACCGGAACGGCGGTGATCTCCTGGTTCTCCAGCCACACCCGCCCGCCGCGTACCGGACGCAGGCCGTAAAGCGTTTCGGCAAACTCGGTACGCCCGGACCCCACCAGCCCGGCCAGACCGACAATCTCCCCGGCATAAATCTCAAGGCTGAGATCGATAAACCCTTCCCCGGTGAGATCCTCCACCCGCAGCACCGGGAAATCCTGCGCCTGGGTTCGGCGGTTGCCCGGCAGCGCCAGCCACAGCTTTTGCGTATCGCTTAGCGACTTTTCCCGGCTGACCGGCGTCATGGCGGCGATCAGGGTGTTATCGTCAAACTGCGCGGTTTCGCCGCTCAGCACCACCGCGCCGTCGCGCATCACCGAGACGTGGCTCGAAAGCATGCGAATTTCCGGCAGCTTGTGCGAGATAAAAACAATGCCAACGCCGAGATCCTGCAGCGCGCGGATCTGGCGAAACAGGCGTTCGGTCTCGCCCGGCGTGAGCGATGCCGTGGGTTCGTCGAGGATCAGAATTCTGGCGTTGCGCATCAGCCCGCGCAGGATCTCCACCATCTGCTGATCCGCGACTTCCAGAGTGCTGGCAGCGGCATCAAGATTAAGCTGACATTGCAGCTGCTGGAGTTTCTCCGCCAGCCGCTTTTCCCGATCTCGTTCGCGCGGCAGACGAAACAGGATGTTTTCCCGCACCGTCAGGTTGGGGAAAAGCAGCGGCTCCTGTGGCACCAGATAAATGCCTAACCGGTGCGCCTGCGACGGGGTAAGCCGTGCAAAAGACTCGCCCGCAACCGAAAGCTCACCTCGATCCGGCGTTTCAACCCCGGCGATGATTTTCATCAACGTCGATTTTCCCGCGCCGTTACCGCCCATCAGCGCATGCACCTGCCCAGCAAGCAGCGTGAAATCAATGCCTTTTAACACAGGCACGCCAGAGAACTGTTTGCAGATGTCACGTGCCTCGAGAAGTGGTGTCATCATCGCTCCGCTATTGAACAAATGATTTTTAGATTTAATAATGTTCAAAAGCGTAGACGGTGAACTATATTTACAACCGTGCAGGGATCACAGTTTTATCGATTGAGATTCAGATAAACCGGAAAGGATCGAAAAGATCCGTTTTGTCGCGTGGCTCACATTTTCACGCCGCACCATCACGAACATATGATCTAAATTTTTATAAGAGTTCAACTATGAGCGATAAACGCACTGCGGAAGAAGGACGGTTTGCCGGGCTGGCACTGGCGGAAGAGGAGCTGGTGGCGCGCGTGGCCTGGTGCTACTACCACGACGGGCTGACCCAGAACGACATCGGCGAGCGGCTCGGGCTGCCGCGCCTGAAGATCTCCCGCCTGCTGGAGAAAGGCCGTCAGTCCGGGGTGATCCGCGTGCAGATAAACTCCCGCTACGAGGGGTGCCTGGCGCTGGAAACCGAGTTGCAACAACGATTTGGCCTGAAGCTGGTGCGCGTGATGCCCGCCCTGAATACGCCGCCGATGAACGTGCGGTTAGGCATTGGCGCGGCCCAGTCGCTGATGGGCGTGCTGGAGCCCGGCCAGCTGTTAGCGGTGGGCTTCGGTGAAACCACCATGAGCAGCCTGCAACACCTGAGCGGCTTTATTAGCTCACAGCAGATCCGCCTGGTGACGCTCTCCGGCGGCGTGGGGCCGTATATGACCGGTATCGGCCAGCTGGATGCGGCCTGTAGCGTCAGCATGATCCCTGCCCCGCTTCGCGTGTCATCCGCTGAAGTCGCCGGGATCTTAAAGCGCGAAACCAGCGTGCGGGACGTGATCCTCGCCGCCACCGCCGCTGACGTGGCGGTGGTCGGCATTGGCTCGGTGAACCAGCGCCGTGACGCGACGATACTGCGCTCCGGCTATATCAGCGAAGGTGAACAGTTGATGTACGCCCGCAAGGGCGCGGTCGGCGATATCCTTGGCTATTTCCTCAATGCCGAAGGGGAATGCGTCGAGGAGCTGGAGATCCACAAAGAACTACTGGGCGTCACGCTCGATGAACTGGCACAGCTGCCCACCATCGTAGGCGTGGCCGGGGGGGAAGAGAAAGCCGATGCGATTTATGCCGCACTGAAGGGCCGCCGTATTAATGGCCTGGTGACGGAAGAGACGACAGCCCGCGCGGTGCTGGCTCTGGCCATTTAAGAGCCCTCCCTGCGCTAACAATGAGGCATGCTCATGAGTTACCTTTTAGCGTTAGATGCAGGGACAGGCAGCGTTCGCGCCGTTGTTTTCGATTTGCAGGGCAACCAGATTGCCGTTGGCCAGGCCGAGTGGAAACACCTGAGCGTCGAGAACGTGCCGGGCTCGATGGAGTTCGACCTCGACACCAACTGGCAGCTGGCCTGCCGGTGTATTCATCAGGCGCTGGAGCGCGCGCGCCTGAGCGCGGCGGATATTCAGTCCGTCGCCTGCTGTTCGATGCGCGAAGGGATTGTGCTGTACGACCGCAACGGCGAGGCTATCTGGGCCTGCGCCAACGTCGACGCCCGCGCCAGCCGAGAGGTAGCTGAACTCAAAGAGATCCACGACTACCGGTTTGAATCCGAAGTGTATGACGTTTCCGGCCAGACGCTTGCCCTCAGCGCCATGCCGCGCCTGCTGTGGCTGGCGCACCATCGTCCGGATATTTATCGTAAAGCCGCCACCATCACCATGATCAGCGACTGGCTGGCGGCGAAGCTCTCCGGCGAGCTGGCGGTGGACCCGTCCAATGCGGGCACGACGGGCATGCTGGATCTCTTCTCCCGCGACTGGCGTCCGGCGCTGCTCGACATGGCCGGGCTGCGCGCCGATATCCTCTCCCCGGTAAAAGAGACCGGCACCGTACTGGGGGCCATCAACAAAGCAGCCGCACAACAGAGCGGTCTGCGCGAGGGCACCCCGGTGGTGATGGGCGGCGGCGACGTGCAGCTGGGCTGTCTGGGGCTGGGCGTGGTGCGCGACGGACAAACGGCGGTGCTGGGCGGCACCTTCTGGCAACAGGTGGTGAACCTGCCGCAGGTGCGCACCGACCCTGAGATGAACATCCGCGTAAACCCGCACGTTATCCCCGGCATGGCGCAGGCAGAGTCGATCAGCTTCTTTACCGGGCTGACCATGCGCTGGTTCCGCGACGCCTTCTGCGCCGAAGAGAAGCTGATTGCCGAACGCATGGGAATGGACCCCTACTCCCTGCTCGAAGAGATGGCGAGCCGCGTCCCGCCGGGCTCCCACGGGGTGATGCCGATCTTCTCCGACGCGATGCATTTTAAGCAGTGGTACCACGCGGCACCGTCGTTTATTAACCTCTCCATTGACCCGGAAAAGTGCAACAAAGCGACGCTGTTCCGCGCGCTGGAGGAGAACGCGGCGATTGTCTCGGCCTGTAACCTGGCGCAGATTTCGCGCTTCTCCGGCGTGACGTTTGAGAGCCTGGTGTTTGCGGGCGGCGGTTCGAAAGGCGCCCTGTGGAGCCAGATTTTAAGCGACGTCACCGGCCTGCCGGTGCGCGTGCCAGAAGTCAAAGAGGCAACGGCGCTCGGCTGCGCCATTGCCGCAGGAGCTGGCGCGGGGCTGTTCGCGGATATGGCCTCGACGGGCGAGCGGCTGGTGAAGTGGAGCCGCGAGTTCACGCCAAACCCGGCGCACCGCGAGCTGTACGACGGCATGATGCAGAAATGGCAGGCGGTGTACGCGGACCAGCTCGGGCTGGTGGACAGCGGGCTGACAACCTCGATGTGGCAGGCGCCGGGCCTGATGCGCGACACACGCCCCTCACCCTAACCCTCTCCCCAGAGGGGAGAGGGGACTGCTCCGTGCGGCCTTTCACCCTCTCCCCTCTGGGGAGAGGGCCGGGGTGAGGGGTGAAGTTCTTTGAGATCTATCACAATCATTCGATCCCGCTTTTACCTTTCTGCCGCCGCTGGCTAAATTAGTAACTCATCCGACCACATAACAATAATTTTACACTGGAAGAGACTATGAGCCGTTACCCGTCGTTATTCGCCCCTCTCGATCTGGGGTTCACTACCCTCAAAAACCGCGTGTTAATGGGCTCAATGCACACCGGGCTGGAGGAGCGTCCGGACGGGGCTGAACGTCTGGCAGCCTTCTATGCCGAGCGCGCGCGCCACGGGGTGGCGCTGATTGTCACCGGCGGCGTAGCCCCTGCCCCTTCCGGGGTAACAATGGAGGGCGGCGCGGTGTTGAACGATGCGACACAGTTGCCGCACCACCGCATTGTGACCGATGCGGTTCACAACGAGGGCGGCAAAATCGCCCTGCAAATTCTGCATACCGGGCGCTACAGCTATCAGCCGAACCTGGTTGCCCCCTCGGCTATTCAGGCACCGATTAACCGCTTTACTCCCCATGCCCTCAGCCATGACGAGATCCTGGCGCTGATAGATGACTTTGCTCGCTGCGCCGCGCTCGCGCGGGAAGCGGGTTACGACGGCGTGGAGGTGATGGGCTCAGAAGGCTACCTGATCAACGAATTCCTCGCCGCACGCACCAACCAGCGCGACGACGAATGGGGTGGTGACTATGCCCGCCGCATGCGTTTTGCCGTGGAGGTGGTGCGCGCGGTGCGTGAACGTGCCGGTGCGGATTTTATTATCATCTTCCGCCTGTCGATGCTCGACCTGGTGGAAGGCGGCGGCACCTTCGACGAAACCGTGCAGCTGGCGCAGGCGATTGAAGCCGCCGGTGCCACCATTATCAACACCGGGATTGGCTGGCACGAAGCGCGCATCCCCACCATCGCCACGCCGGTGCCGCGTGCGGCGTTCAGCTGGGTAACGCGCAAGCTGAAAGGCAAAGTCTCCGTTCCGCTGGTGACCACTAACCGCATTAACGATCCGCAGGTGGCGGACGATGTGATCTCCCGCGGCGACGCCGATATGGTGTCGATGGCGCGTCCGTTCCTTGCGGATGCCGAACTGCTCTCCAAAGCGCAAAGCGGCCGTGCGGATGAGATCAACACCTGTATCGGCTGTAACCAGGCGTGTCTGGATCAGATCTTCGTCGGCAAGGTCACCTCCTGCCTGGTGAATCCCCGCGCCTGCCATGAAACCAAAATGCCGATCGTTCCTGCGACCAACAAGAAGCGTCTGGCCGTGGTGGGCGCAGGACCCGCTGGCCTGGCGTTTGCGGTCAATGCCGCCTCGCGTGGGCACAGCGTGACGCTGTTTGATGCGCTGGCGGAAATCGGCGGGCAGTTTACTATCGCCAGACAGATCCCCGGCAAAGAGGAGTTCTATGAAACGCTGCGCTATTACCGCCGGATGATCGAGGTGACGGGCGTCGATCTGCGGCTCAATCAGGTTGTCAGCGCGGCGGATCTGATCGGTTTCGACGAGGTGATCCTCGCGAGTGGGATCGCCCCGCGCACCCCTGCGATCGAGGGTATCGATCATCCGAAGGTATTGAGCTATCTGGACGTGCTGCGCGACAAAGCGCCGGTTGGCGAGAAGGTGGCGATCATCGGCTGCGGCGGGATCGGTTTTGATACTGCGATGTATTTAAGCCAGCCGGGCGAAGCCACCAGCCAGAACATCGCTGAGTTCTGCGTGGAATGGGGCATTGATACCAGTCTCAGTCAGTCCGGCGGTTTACGCCCGGAAGGTCCGCAACTGCCGAAAAGCCCGCGTCAGATCGTGATGCTCCAGCGTAAAGCCAGCAAGCCGGGTGAAGGGCTGGGGAAAACCACAGGCTGGATCCACCGCGCCACCCTGCTCTCGCGCGGGGTAAAGATGATCCCGGGGGTGAACTACCAGAAGATCGACGACGACGGGCTACACGTTCTGATCGGCGGTGAGCCGCAGCTGCTGGACGTGGATCATGTGATTTTGTGCGCCGGGCAGGAGCCGAAGCGCGATCTGGCCGATCCGCTGCGTGAGGCAGGGAAAACGGTACATTTGATTGGCGGGTGCGACGTGGCGATGGAACTGGATGCGCGGCGGGCGATTGCGCAGGGGACAAAACTGGCGCTGAGTATTTAACGGCATCGCCCGGTGGCGCTTCGCTTACCGGGCCTACGGGTCCGAGGCCATTGTAGGCCCGGTAAGCGAAGCGCCACCGGGCATTTGAAACCGTAGGCCTGTACAAGCGAAACGCCGCCAGGCAAAACGATCTTATCGACGACGCCCCAGCTTCACCGACTTCAGCACCACAAACTTGTTGTTTGTCGCAATGGTGACGCAGTTACCGAAAATCTTCTTCAGCTTGTGGAAGTAGTCCAGATGGCGGTTCGCCACGATGTACAGCTCGCCGTTGATTTTCAGGCAGCGGCGCGCGTGGTGGAACATCTCCCACGCGACGTTATCCGTCAGGGCGTGCTTCTGGTGGAACGGAGGATTGCAAAACACCGCGTTGAAGCGGAAAGGCTCTACGCCGGACAGCGCGTTATTGATCATAAACTCGCAGCGATCCAGCGCCTCCGGCAGATTGGTTTCCACGTTCAGACGGCTTGAAGCCACCGCCATTGGCGATTCGTCGCTGAACACCACGCAGGCCTCCGGGTTCTTCGCCAGCAGCGTCAGGCCAATCACGCCGTTACCGCAGCCGAGATCGACAATCTCCCCTTCCAGGTTTTCCGGCAGATGTTCCATAAAGAAGCGTGCGCCGATATCCAGACCGGTACGGGAGAAGACGTTCGCGTGGTTGTGGATGGTCCAGTCGGTCCCTTCCAGCTTCCAGCTCAGGGTCTCTGGCGCGTCGGCCAGTTCCGGCGCGCTGAAGGTACAGTTGATCAGGCGCGCTTTTTTCCAGGCCAGCGTCGTAGTGGTCGGGCCGAGCACTTTCTCGAACAGTTCCAGCGTCGAGGTGTGAATATCACGCGCCTTGGCGCCCGCGATGATGCGCGTTTCTGGCGTCACGACTTTACGCAGCGCGCGCAGTTGCTGCTCCAGCAGCGCCATGGTTTTGGGCACTTTAATCAGCACCACCCCTGGCGCCTGCGGGTAGTCCGCGGTGCTGTCGAGGAACTTCACGCTGGATTCGTCGATATCGTTGTGACGCAGGTTTTCACGCGTCGCCAGCTCGCTTAAGTAAGAATCGCCGATACTGTAAGGCGCATGTTCCGCCAGCGCACAGCCCAGCGCGCCAAACGCGTCATTCAGGATCAGTACCGGGCCGCGGATTTCAGTCTCATCCAACTGCTGCAGCAGATATTCATCCGCCGCTTCCCACGCCTGAAGCGGGTTCACGTCGTCCGTTTCCGGGAAACGTTTAAGGTTGAGTGAACGGAAACCGTTGTCTAAGTGGCTCATCGGCCCTCCTGAATGGTAAAATTTGGCGTATCCCTGAAAAGGGTGCGTGAGTATACCCGTTTTCACACTATTTTGGGGTTTTGATGAACCAGCTGACTTATCTCCAGGGCTATCCGGAGCATTTACTAACCCAGGTTCGCGACCTGATCGCCGGGGGAAAGCTCGGCGCGGTGCTGGAAAAACGCTACCCGGGCACGCATGATTTCGCGACTGACAAAGCCCTCTGGCAGTATACGCAGGATCTGAAAAGCCAGTATCTGAAGAGCGCCCCGCCTATCAACAAGGTGATGTACGACAACAAGATCCACGTGCTGAAAAACGCGCTCGGCCTGCATACCGCCATCTCCCGCGTGCAGGGCGGCAAGCTGAAGGCTAAGGCGGAGATCCGCGTCGCGACCGTCTTTCGCAATGCGCCGGAAGCCTTTCTGCGGATGATCGTGGTGCACGAGCTGGCGCACCTGAAAGAGAAAGATCACGACAAAGCGTTCTATTCCCTGTGCTGCCATATGGAGCCGCAGTACCACCAGCTGGAGTTTGATACCCGTTTGTGGCTGACGCATTTATCGTTAAAGAGTAATGCGCAGTAGCGCACGCGAAATGTCATGAGGACGTGCTACAGTGGCTTTAGGTTCCCTGCTACGGAGTACGTAAACGTTTATGATACGTTTCGCAGTCATCGGTACGAACTGGATCACGCGCCAGTTCGTCGACGCCGCCCACGAAACCGGCAAATATAAGCTCACCGCAGTCTATTCCCGCAGCCTTGAGCAGGCGCAAAGTTTTGCGAATGACTACCTGGTTGAACATCTGTTCACCTCACTCGATGAGATGGCGCAAAGCGACGCCATTGACGCGGTCTATATCGCCAGCCCGAATGCTCTGCACTTCCCGCAAACGAAGCTGTTCCTCAGCCATAAAAAGCATGTGATCTGCGAGAAGCCGCTGGCGTCGAATATCCACGAAGTGGAAGCCGCCATTGCGCTTGCCCGCGAAAACCAGGTGGTGCTGTTTGAAGCGTTCAAAACCGCCAGCCTGCCCAACTTCCTGCTGTTGCAGCAGTCCCTGCCGAAAATTGGCAAAGTGCGTAAAGCCTTTATCAACTACTGCCAGTATTCCTCGCGCTACCAGCGCTATCTGGACGGCGAAAACCCGAACACCTTTAACCCGGCCTTCTCGAATGGCTCGATTATGGATATCGGTTTTTACTGCCTGGCCTCTGCGGTTGCGCTGTGGGGGGAACCACACGGCGTGACGGCCACCGCCAGCCTGCTGGAGAGCGGCGTGGATGCACACGGCGTTGTGGTGCTGGACTACGGTGATTTCAGCGTGACGTTGCAGCACTCGAAGGTCAGCGACTCCGTGCTGCCAAGCGAAATTCAGGGCGAAGACGGCTCGCTGGTGATCGAAAAAATCTCCGAATGCCAGAAGCTCAGCATCGTCCCGCGCGGCGGAAAAGCGCAGGAGCTGACGCAGCCTCAGCATATTAACACTATGCTTTATGAGGCAGAGGTCTTCGCCCGTCTGGTAGAAGACAACGAAGTGAACCACCCGGGACTGGCGATCAGCCGCACCACGGCGAAGCTGCAAACGGAGATCCGCCGACAGACCGGCGTAATCTTCCCCGCAGACGGCGTGAATGTGGAAGCCGTCGCGTAAAGCTGTGTAATGAAATCGTGCAGACCATTGACGAAATCGATGGTCTGACATAATTTGTTACCTGCAAAGGGGAGTAACTTCTTCGCCGGTGGATCGTCATTACGATGCGTGCAAAACCGCATCCGGTCGCCGGGCAACCTTCGTGGTTGTAAGTGAGACCTTGCCGGAAGGCGAGGTCTATGCATAAAAAGCTAACGGCTATCGTCTTCTGACCATAGCCGTTTTTGTTTTTTTATGTGTAAGGAAAATAGTATGCATTCTGTCGGCACTCCAATGCTGTGGGGCGGATTCGCGGTTGTCGTGCTCATCATGCTGGCGATCGACCTCTTTTTGCAGGGTCGTCGCGGCGAACACGGCATGAGCGTTAAGCAGGCCGCCGTCTGGTCGCTGGTATGGGTTACCCTCTCACTTCTTTTCTGCGCCGCCTTCTGGTGGTATCTGGCCTCAACCGAAGGTCGCGCGGTGGCCGATCCTCAGGCACTCGCCTTCCTCACCGGCTATCTGATTGAAAAAGCGCTGGCGGTTGATAACGTCTTCGTCTGGCTGATGCTGTTCAGTTACTTCGCCGTGCCTGCGGCCCTGCAACGCCGCGTGCTGGTGTACGGCGTGCTGGGCGCCATCATCCTGCGTACCATCATGATCTTCGCCGGTAGCTGGCTGATTACCCAGTTCGAATGGCTGCTGTACGTGTTTGGTGCGTTCCTGCTGTTCACCGGGGTCAAAATGGCGCTGGCGAAAGAAGACGATACCGGTATCGGTGATAAGCCGCTGGTGAAGTGGATCCGGGGTCATCTGCGCATGACGGACAAGATCGAGAGCGAGCATTTCTTCGTGCGTAAGAACGGCCTGCTGTTCGCCACCCCGCTGCTGCTGGTGCTGATTCTGGTCGAGCTGAGCGACGTGATTTTCGCGGTGGACAGTATCCCGGCTATCTTCGCGGTCACTACCGACCCGTTCATCGTCCTGACCTCGAACCTGTTCGCCATCCTCGGCCTGCGTGCGATGTACTTCCTGCTGGCGGGCGCGGCAGAGCGCTTCTCAATGCTGAAGTACGGTCTGTCGGTGATTCTGGTCTTTATCGGTATCAAGATGCTGATTGTTGATTTCTACCATATCCCGATCGCCATTTCGCTCGGCGTGGTGTTTGGCATTCTGCTGGTGACGCTGATTATCAATACCTGGGTTAACCGCCAGCACGATAAGAAGCAGCAGGCTTAGTGCAACGTTCGGTGCGGGCTGATGCCCTCACCCCACCCCTCTCCCACGGGGAGAGGGGGAAATGCAATGCAGGCCGGGTAAGCGCAGCGCCACCCGGCACTTTCGTTAACCAATAGTTAAAAAACATGACGCAACACGTAAAATCCAGCATTTTACGCTTCCGCCTTTCGCTGCTTTCCCTGATACTCAACCAGGCAAACAAATACTTACATCCGGATACAAATGTGACTTAGAGCACATCCAGGATGGAACGCAATTTCACTCAGGAATAACGTATGAGCACACAATCTAAGGGCCTGCTTGCGCGCCTGGCGCAGGGCAGTCTTGTAAAACAAATTCTGGTCGGGTTGGTACTGGGTATTCTGCTGGCGATGGTGTCAAAACCTGCCGCGGAAGCGACGGGACTGCTCGGCACCCTTTTCGTTGGCGCACTGAAGGCCGTCGCCCCGGTACTGGTGCTGATGCTGGTGATGGCGTCGATTGCCAACCACCAGCACGGACAAAAAACCAACATTCGCCCTATTCTGTTCCTGTATCTGCTGGGAACCTTCTCTGCTGCCTTAACGGCCGTTGTGTTTAGCTTCCTGTTCCCGTCCACGCTGCACCTGACCAGCGCGGCCGGTGATATCACCCCGCCGTCCGGGATTGTGGAAGTCCTTCGCGGCCTGCTGATGAGCATGGTCTCTAACCCCATCACCGCACTGATGAACGGAAACTACATTGGCATCCTGGTCTGGGCGATTGGTCTGGGCTTCGCGCTGCGTCATGGCAACGAGACCACGAAAAACCTGGTTAACGATTTGTCCAATGCAGTGACCTTCATGGTGAAGCTGGTGATTCGCTTTGCACCAGTCGGTATCTTTGGTCTGGTTTCTTCGACGCTGGCCACCACCGGTTTCGACGCACTGTGGGGCTACGCGCAGCTGCTGGTCGTCTTGGTCGGCTGTATGCTGCTGGTGGCGCTGGTGATCAACCCGCTGCTGGTGTTCTGGCAGATCCGCCGCAACCCGTATCCGCTGGTGCTGACCTGCCTGCGCGAGAGCGGCGTGTATGCCTTCTTCACCCGCAGCTCAGCGGCGAACATACCGGTGAACATGGCGCTGGCGGAGAAGCTGAACCTGGACCGCGATACCTATTCGGTGTCGATTCCCCTGGGTGCAACCGTGAACATGGCCGGTGCGGCGATTACCATCACCGTGCTGACGCTGGCGGCGGTGCATACGCTGGGTATTCCGGTAGATCTGCCAACCGCGCTGCTGCTGAGCGTCGTTGCATCACTGTGTGCCTGTGGCGCATCCGGCGTGGCGGGCGGCTCTCTGCTGCTGATCCCGCTGGCCTGTAACATGTTCGGTATTCCGAACGAGATTGCCATGCAGGTTGTCGCGGTCGGTTTCATTATCGGCGTATTGCAGGATTCCTGCGAAACCGCGCTGAACTCCTCTACCGACGTGCTGTTTACCGCCGCAGCCTGTCAGGCGGAAGATGCGCGTTTAGCGAAGAACGCCCTGCGCAGTTAAAAAGAAAAGCCCGGTGGCGGCTACGCCTTACCGGGCCTACAAGGTAAATGCAAAACGGCAACATGTGTTGCCGTTTTTAGTGTTTGCACCCTCTCCCTGTGGGAGAGGGCCGGGGTGAGGGCACCAGCCCGCACCCGACTTATAGCGTCACACCACTCTTAAAGATCGCCAGCTCGCGGAAGTCGTTCTTCTCGTTGCAGGTCTGCCTGCCGCTGGCAAATTCCACAATCGTGTCCACGAATTCGCTCAGCAGCTGCGGCATCGCTTTGCCGTGGATCAGCTGGCCCGCGTCAAAGTCGATCCAGTGCTTTTTCTTCGCCGCCAGTTCGCTGTTAGTGGCGATTTTCACCGTCGGCACAAACCCGCCGTACGGCGTACCGCGACCGGTACTGAACAGCACCATATGACAGCCCGCTCCCGCCAGCGCGCTGGTGGCGACCGCATCGTTGCCCGGTGCGCTGAGCAGGTTCAGGCCGTGCGTTTTCAGACGCTCACCATAGCGCAGCACGTCCACCACCTGGCTGGCGCCCGCTTTTTGGGTGCAGCCCAGGGATTTCTCTTCAAGCGTGGTGATCCCGCCCGCCTTGTTCCCCGGCGAGGGGTTCTCGTATATCGGCTGGTTATGGGCGATGAAGTACTGTTTGAAGTCGTTGACCATGGTGACGGTCTTCTCAAAGGTCTCTTCGTCGCGGCAGTGGCTCATCAGAATGCGCTCTGCGCCGAACATCTCCGGCACTTCGGTCAGCACCGTAGTGCCGCCGTTGGCAATCACGTAATCCGAGAAGCGACCCAGCATTGGGTTAGCGGTTATGCCGGAAAGGCCATCAGATCCGCCGCACTCCAGGCCAAACTTCAGTTCGCTCAGCTTGCCCGGCTCGCGCTTGTCGTGACGCATCACCTCGTACAGCTGATGCAGCTGTTCAACGCCCGCTTCCACTTCGTCGTCCTGGTGCTGACACACCATAAAGTGCACGCGCTCAGGGTCAAATTCGCCCAGCGTGTCGCGGAAGGCGTCGACCTGATTGTTCTCGCAGCCGAGGCCGATCACCAGCACCGCGCCCGCGTTCGGGTGGCGCACCATATTTTGCAGCATGGTGCGGGTATTGATGTGGTCGTCACCCAGCTGGGAGCATCCATAGGTGTGACTGAACAGATGCACACCGTCGGTGCCTTCAGCATCATTAGTCTCTTTCAGGAAACGCGTCTGAATTTGACGCGCGATCCCGTTCACGCAGCCGACAGTCGGGAGGATCCACAGCTCATTGCGGATCCCCACCTCGCCGCTGGCGCGGCGGTAGATCTGTACCTCACGATCGGCCGCCTGTCCTTCTTCTGGCTGGAAGTCAGGTTGATAGCTGTACTCGTCCAGATCGCTGAGATTGGTGCGGGTATTGTGGGAATGAATGTATTCACCCGGCGCAATATCCGCCAGCGCATGACCGATGGGCAAACCGTACTTCACCACGTTCTCCCCTTTCGCGATGGGGATCAGGGCAAACTTATGTCCACGTCCAATGGCCTGGCGTAACGTCACCGACTGGTTGTCGAAGGTCACTTCCATCCCTTCGGCTAAATCTGCCAGCGCGACGGCAACGTTATCCAGCGAATGGATTTTGATGTATTGCATATCAACCTCAAACGGCCTTAGTTCAGTTCAATGGCGAAGTAGTCACGCGCATTGTTAAAGCAGATGTTTCTCACCATTTCGCCCAGCAGCTGGATATCCGCTGGCGCTTCGCCCGCGTGCACCCAGCGGCCAATCATCTGGCACAGAATGCGGCGGAAATATTCATGGCGGGTATAGGAGAGGAAACTGCGGCTGTCGGTCAGCATGCCAACGAAGCGGCTCAACAGGCCGAGCTGCGCCAGCTGTGTCATCTGACGCTCCATGCCGTCTTTTTGATCGTTAAACCACCAGCCGGAACCGAACTGCATCTTGCCCGGCATCCCTTCGCCCTGGAAGTTGCCGATCATGGTGCCCAGTACTTCGTTATCGCGCGGGTTCAGGCAGTAGAGAATGGTTTTTGGCAGCAGGTTTTGCTCGTTCTGTTTGCTCAGCAGTTTTGACAGCTCTTCCGCCAGAGGGCGGTCGTTGATGGAGTCGAAGCCCACGTCCGCGCCCAGCAGTTTGAACTGACGCTGGTTGTTATTACGCAGCGCGCCGATATGGTACTGCTGAACCCAGCCGCGACGGGCATATTCCGCACCGAGGAACACCAGCACCGCGGTTTTGAACTGGGCGACTTCATGCTCGCTCAGGGCTTCGCCGGAGAGACGACGCGCCAGGATGCTGTCCAGCTCGGCTTCGCTGGAATCCGCGAACAGCACCACGTCCAGCGCGTGGTCAGACACTTTACAGCCGTGTGCGGCAAAGTGATCCAGACGTTTGGTCAGCGCGGATTGCAGATCGGCGAAACGACGGATATCGGTATCCGATACTTCCGCCAGCTTCGTCATGTAGTCATTAAAGGTCGGCAGCTCAATGTTGAAGGCTTTATCCGGACGCCAGCTTGGCAGCACTTTGATGTCAAAGGTGCTGTCCTTCGCGACAACCGCGTGGTGCTCCAGGGAGTCGATCGGATCGTCGGTTGTGCCCACCATCTTCACGTTCATCTGCTGCATGATGCCGCGCGCCGAGAAGCTATCCTGCGCCAGCAGTTCGTTGCACTGATCCCAGATCTCATCCGCCGTGGCGGGAGAGAGCAGCTTGCCGGTGATACCAAAAGGACGACGCAGTTCGAGGTGCGTCCAGTGGTATAACGGGTTACCGATGGTGTGGGGAACGGTAGCGGCCCAGGCGTCAAACTTCTCGCGATCGGTCGCGTCGCCGGTACAGAGGCGCTCGGCCACGCCGTTGGTGCGCATCGCGCGCCACTTATAGTGGTCACCCTTCAGCCAGATATCATACAGGTTTTTGAAACGGTAATTTTCGGCAACCTGTTGCGGCGGTAAATGGCAGTGGTAGTCGAAAATCGGCTGATCTTTTGCGTAGTCGTGGTACAGGCGGCGAGCAAATTCGGTATCTAACAGGAAATCTTCGGTCATAAACGGTGTCATTATCGTCTTCCTCATTACGGGAGCGTCAGAAAGCTTATGTTCAGATGCTGCAAAGTTATCACACCAATTTCCAGAGTCCGACGTTTTTTTCGTGAGTTAGATCAATAAACGTCGACAAATAAATTACCCTCAAAGGGGTAAACCTTCTTGCAGGCCGCGCCAGATCTGGCTTTGCGCACGCCTCATAATATCCCTACAAAGATTCACTCTTTTGTGATGTCACTCACCTTTTAAAGTTGTATGACAAGTTATCTTTTCGCCGTCGCAAACTATAAGCCGACGGAATGCATTACCGGTGTTTGTTACATCGGATTTAACGGTACGGAAGCCGACTTAGCACGATGACTTATGGCAAGGTTCGGGCCGTTCCGGGACAGGTTCCCGGTTACGCCCCTCCCGTTACAGAACAGCTCCCGGCAACGGTTGAGTTGTTGCCGTGTCCCGACACGGAAATAACATAACGATGAGGTTTTACATGCGTAAAATTAAAGGGTTACGTTGGTACATGATCGCACTGGTGACGCTCGGCACCGTGCTGGGCTACCTGACACGTAACACCGTGGCAGCAGCGGCGCCAACGTTGATGGAAGAGTTACATATCTCCACACAACAATACTCTTACATCATTGCGGCGTATTCTGCCGCTTACACCGTAATGCAGCCTGTTGCAGGTTATGTTCTTGATATTCTGGGTACAAAAATTGGTTATGCCTTCTTCGCTGTAGCATGGGCCGTCTTCTGCGGGGCGACGGCGCTGGCTGGCAGCTGGGGCGGGCTGGCGCTGGCGCGTGGTGCGGTAGGTGCTGCCGAAGCGGCGATGATCCCTGCGGGTCTGAAAGCCAGCTCTGAATGGTTCCCGGCAAAAGAACGTTCAATCGCTGTCGGTTACTTCAACGTGGGTTCCTCCATCGGGGCGATGATTGCTCCGCCACTGGTGGTGTGGGCGATTGTGATGCACAGCTGGCAAATGGCGTTCATCATCTCCGGTGTGCTGAGTTTTGCCTGGGCTATGGCGTGGCTGATCTTCTATAAACACCCGCGCGACCAGAAAAAGCTGTCTACCGAAGAACGTGACTACATTATCAATGGTCAGGAATCTCATCATCAGACCGACAACGGCAAGAAAATGTCCGTCTGGCAGATCCTGGGTACCCGTCAGTTCTGGGGTATCGCCCTGCCACGCTTCCTGGCGGAACCGGCCTGGGGTACGTTCAACGCCTGGATCCCGCTGTTCATGTTCAAAGTCTACGGCTTTAACCTGAAAGAGATCGCGATGTTCGCCTGGATGCCAATGCTGTTTGCAGACCTGGGCTGTATCGTCGGCGGCTACCTGCCACCGCTGTTCCAGCGCTGGTTTGGCGTGAACCTGATTGTGTCCCGTAAGATGGTGGTCACCATGGGCGCCCTGCTGATGATTGGCCCTGGCATGATTGGCCTGTTCACCAGTCCTTACGTGGCTATCGCCCTGCTGTGTATCGGGGGCTTTGCTCACCAGTCTCTGTCTGGCGCGCTGATTACGCTCTCGTCCGACGTGTTTGGTCGTAACGAAGTTGCCACCGCCAACGGTCTGACCGGGATGGCCGCCTGGACCGCAAGTACCCTGTTCGCCCTCGTGGTCGGCGCGCTGGCAGACACCATCGGCTTCAGCCCGCTGTTCGCGGTACTGGCCATCTTCGACCTGCTGGGTGCAGTGGTTATCTGGACGGTGCTGAAGAGTAAATCCGCTGAGGAACTGGCGAAAGAGTCCCTTGGGGGACCGGCGACGCAGAGTTAGCTTGTTGTGCCGGGTGGCGGCTTCGCCTTACCCGGCCTACAACACCCGATAAAACCGTAGGCCGGGTAAGCGTAGCGCCACCCGGCAAAAACGTCGCAAAAGCCGCCTCCGGGCGGCTTTTTTAATGGCGAAATCTGGAGAGTGGCACGCAAAAGTGGTATAACAAATCATTCGCCGTACCCTGCCTGGAGCGCATATGGAAATCACCGAATCACGTCGTTTATATCAACAACTTGCCGCCGAGCTGAAAGATCGCATCGAGCAAGGGGTCTATCTTGTCGGTGATAAACTTCCCGCTGAGCGTTTTATTGCGGATGAAAAAAGCGTCAGCCGTACGGTGGTCCGCGAAGCCATCATCATGCTGGAAGTTGAAGGGTATGTTGAGGTACGCAAAGGTTCCGGTATTCACGTGATTTCCAGCCAGGCGAAACACTCCCCCACGCCGGACGAAAGTCTGGAATTTGCCAGCTACGGTCCGTTTGAGCTTCTCCAGGCTCGCCAGCTGATTGAAAGCAATATCGCAGAATTCGCAGCGACGCAGGTCACCAAGCAGGACATCATGAAGCTGATGGAAATCCAGGATCATGCGCGTAAAGAAAAATGTTTCCGCGATTCCGAATGGGACCTGCAATTCCACGTTCAGGTCGCCCTTGCGACTCAGAACACAGCGCTGGCGGCAATCGTTGAAAAAATGTGGACTCAGCGCGTTCACAACCCGTACTGGAAGAAACTGCATGATCACATTGATTCCCGCACGGTAGATAACTGGTGTGACGACCACGACCAGATTCTTAAGGCCCTGATTCGTAAAGATCCGCATGCGGCGAAACTGGCAATGTGGCAGCATCTGGAGAACACCAAGCAGATGCTTTTTAATGAAACGAGTGATGACTTTGAATTTAACGCTGACCGCTATCTTTTTGCTGATAATCCGGTGGTTCACCTCGATACCGCGACCAATGTCGCAAAATAACTTCCTGAACTGCTGGCAGGCGCACCGCCGCGCCTTCCGGCCAGACAGGGTAAGAAAACCTCTATAGTGTCAGCCTTTGTAAAATCTCTCGCTCCCCTCCGTGGCTTACGCCAAAATCGTGTTTCCCCTCAAATTCTGTGACGCAGAACGTCGGGCTTTGTTACAATTGGATTCACTTCGTTATTTTGTAAGTTAGTGCTTGCTAACCAGCCAATTAACAGGGAACAGTGTTGGCCACACATCATTGTGTCCGCGAGCGACCATAATGAAATCATAACAATGTCGCCGTGCTGTTTTCCCGAATGACAGGCGTGACGTTAACCGATTTCCAGGAACACTGAATGGAACTTTTGACCCAACTACTGAACGCCCTCTGGGCTCAGGATTTCGAAACGCTGGCCAACCCGTCCATGATTGGCATGCTCTACTTTGTGTTATTTATGATCCTGTTCCTTGAGAACGGTCTGCTGCCTGCTGCCTTTTTACCGGGCGACAGCCTGCTGGTGCTGGTTGGGGTGCTCTGTGCAAAAGGGGCGATGGCTTTCCCACAAACGGTTCTGCTGTTGACCATTGCCGCCAGCCTGGGTTGCTGGGTGAGTTATATTCAGGGGCGATGGCTGGGCAACACGCGAATCGTTCAGAACTGGCTTTCGCATCTTCCGGCACATTATCACCAGCGAGCGCACCACCTTTTCCATAAGCACGGGCTCTCCGCCTTGCTGATTGGCCGCTTTATCGCATTCGTACGCACCCTGCTGCCGACCATTGCGGGCTTGTCCGGCCTGAGCAGCGCGCGCTTCCAGTTCTTTAACTGGATGAGCGGCCTGCTGTGGGTTCTGATCCTGACCACGCTCGGCTACGCGCTCGGTAAAACGCCGGTCTTTATGAAATATGAAGACCAGTTGATGTCTTGCCTGATGCTGCTGCCCGTCGTCCTGCTGGTGTTTGGCCTGGTCGGTTCACTGGTCGTACTGTGGAAAAAGAAATACGGAGCCAGGGGTTAACGATGGTTATCTCCCCGCTCGCGCTGCGCCGCTTCTCTTACGCCATCGTCGCGCTAATGATGTTCAGCGCTCTCATCCTGCTATGGTCTGCCCTACAGCACCAGGAGTCGACGCTGACTATCCTTCCTGTGAGTCAAGGAACCAGCGTGCCGGATGGTTTTTCCATCTGGCATCATCTGGACGCTAACGGGATCCGCTTTAAGAGCATCACGCCGCAAGACGATGTGCTGCTGATAAAATTTGACTCCAGTGCGCAAAGCGCCGCGGCGAAAGCGGTGCTGGACCGCACGTTGCCGCAGGGTTACATCATCGCGCAACAGGATGATGACAGCCACGTAGCCTCCTGGATGTCACGGTTACGCGACACGTCGCATCGATTTGGCTAACGACTAATATTCCGAATATTTTCACCCACTTTGGTGAAACTCCCGTTTACTTACTATGCTTAAGTACGCGGAGCACCCCTCAGATGTTCTCCGCATAGTTCTGGAACACGGCTTACGCCGTAACACAATGGAAGGTTTCTATAATGAAATACCGCATCACCCTGGCTCTGGCCCTTTTTTCTTTAAGCACAGCTTCCTTCGCTATGTCTCTTTGTCAGGAGAAAGAACAGGATATTCAACGCGAAATCAGTTATGCCGAAAAGCATAACAATCAGCACCGGATCGACGGACTGAAAAAAGCGCTGAGCGAAGTGAAAGACAATTGTACGGACAGCAAGCTGCGTGCCGATCATCAGGAAAAAATCGCTGAACAAAAGGACGAGATAGCCGAGCGCCGTCAAGACCTGCAAGAAGCGAAAGAGAAAGGTGATGCGGAAAAAATTGCCAAGCGCGAGAGGAAGTTGCAAGAGGCGCAGGACGAACTGAAAGCGCTGGAAGCTCGCGATTATTGAGTTAACGGAAATCTCAACAGGAGAGAATCATGTCAAAAGATACAACTTCAGAACATCTGCGCGCTGAGCTGAAATCCCTGGCGGACACCCTGGAAGAGGTGCTGAACTCTTCTGCCGATAAATCGAAAGAAGAAGTCAGCAAACTGCGCAGCAAAGCGGAGCAGGCACTGAAAGAGAGCCGTTACCGTCTGGGTGAAACCGGTGATGCACTGGCGAAACAGACCCGCGAAGCGGCTGCGCGCGCAGACGAATATGTACGTGACAATCCATGGACAGGCGTTGGTATTGGTGCCGCAGTGGGTGTGGTGCTGGGTGTCCTGCTGACGCGTCGTTGATTATGGAAGATCCACGTCACGCACAAGGGCCTGCTAAAAACGTCCTCGGCATCGGCCAGCGTATTCTTACGACGCTGGTCGGGATTGCCGAAACGCGCGTCCGGCTTGCGGTAGTGGAACTGGAAGAGGAGAAAGCCAATCTCTTCCAGATGCTGCTCATGCTTGGGCTTACGATGCTCTTTGCCGCGTTTGGTCTGATGAGCCTGATGGTGTTAATCATCTGGGCTATCGATCCACAGTATCGACTGAACGCGATGATTGCGACTACCGTGGTTCTGCTGGTGGCGGCGCTGATAGGCGGTATCTGGACCCTGCATAAAGCGCGCACGTCGACCTTCCTGCGCCATACGCGCCAGGAGCTGGCCAACGACCGCGCCCTGCTGGAGGATGATAAGTCGTGAGCGACAAAGCCGAACGTCAAAAGCGGAAAGCGTATCTGCTGAGCCAGATCCAGCAGCAGCGGCTGGACCTGTCCGCCAGCCGTCGCGACTGGCTGGAGCTGACCCAGCGTTACGATCGCGGCTGGAATACTCTTCTGAGCCTGCGTTCGTGGGCGCTGGTGGGTAGCAGCGTGATGGCGATCTGGACGATTCGTCATCCAAACATGCTGATTCGCTGGGCACGCCGTGGCTTTGGTGTCTGGAGCGCATGGCGTCTGGTGAAAGCAACGATTCGTCAGCAGCAGCTGCGCTAGCCTTCTCGCCGGGTGGCGCTGCGCTTACCCGGTCTACGGTAAAAAAGTAGGCCGCGTAAGGCGTAGCCGTCACCCGGCAAAATCTCTCCATGCTCCCTTACTCAATATCTTTGAAAAAGATTGACAGTTTTCCTTGCTAACAATTGCCATCCGCCCCGTTTACACTCCTCTCCATCGACAGCAAAGACGCGGTATCTACCCGAATTTGCACGCAAATAACGTTTAGCCGCTGATGTGGTTTCCTGGAGAGTAAAATGAAAAAATTAGAAGATGTTGGTGTATTGGTAGCGCGTATTCTGATGCCTGTGCTGTTCATCACCGCAGGCTGGGGCAAGATTACCGGCTATGCGGGCACTCAGCAGTATATGGAAGCGATGGGCGTGCCGGGTTTCCTGCTGCCACTGACCATCCTGCTTGAGTTCGGCGGCGGCCTGGCAGTGCTGTTCGGTTTCCTGACCCGCACCACGGCGCTGTTCACCGCAGGCTTTACCCTGCTGACCGCGTTCATCTTCCACAGCAACTTTGCGGAAGGCGTGAACTCCCTGATGTTCATGAAAAACCTGACCATCGCGGGTGGCTTCCTGCTGCTGGCTATCACGGGTCCGGGCGCCTACAGCATCGACCGTCTTCTGAATAAGAAGTGGTAAGCACGCTATACTGATTAAATTCAAAGCGAGGAGACATCTCCTCGCTTTTGCTATCTGACGGAGGAGTAAAAAATGGGACAACTCGTAGACGGCGTCTGGCAGGATGTCTGGTATGACACCAAATCCACCGGTGGACGCTTTAAACGCTCTGTTTCGGCCTTCCGTAACTGGCTGACCGCCGACGGCGCACCCGGCCCGAGTGGCGAAGGGGGCTTTGCGGCGGAGAAAGATCGTTATCATCTGTATGTTTCTCTCGCCTGTCCGTGGGCGCACCGCACGCTGATTGTGCGCAAACTTAAAGGTCTCGAATCGCTAATTCCGGTTTCGGTGGTCAACCCGCTGATGCTGGAAAACGGCTGGACGTTCGACAGTGGCTTCCCGGCCGCGACGGGTGATGAGCTTTATCATCACGATTTCCTGTATCAGCTCTATCTGCGCGCCGATCCGCACTACACCGGACGCGTAACGGTGCCTGTGCTGTGGGACAAGAAAAACCAGACGATCGTCAGCAATGAATCCGCTGAAATCATTCGCATGTTCAATACCGCGTTTGACGCGCACGGTGCCCGCGCCGGGGATTACTACCCGGTTGAGCTGCGCGAGAAAATTGACGAGCTGAACGGCTGGATCTACGACAACGTTAACAACGGCGTCTACAAAGCGGGCTTTGCCACCAGTCAGGAAGCGTACGACGAAGCGGTCGGCAACGTGTTTGGATCCCTGGAGCGCCTGGAGCAGATCCTCGGCCAGCATCGTTATTTAACGGGCGATCGCCTCACCGAAGCAGACATCCGCCTGTGGACGACGCTGATCCGCTTCGATCCGGTGTATGTCACCCACTTCAAGTGCGACAAGCATCGCATCAGCGATTATCTGAACCTGCACGGTTTCCTGCGCGACATCTATCAGATGCCGGGTATTGCGGAGACGGTCAATTTTGACCATATTCGCACCCATTATTTCCGCAGTCATAAGACCATCAACCCAACGGGCATTATCTCCATTGGTCCGTGGCAGGATCTGGATGAACCACACGGGCGCGACGTGCGTTTCGGATAATTATTTAGGGAATCAATTGATTCCCTTTTTTAATTCACGGCATACATCTATCTTTACCTCGATCGCTTAGAAAACAAGTGATTGACTGACTAAGAGGCAAGGAAAAATGGACTGGTATTTAAAAGTACTGCGCAACTACGTTGGATTTGGTGGCCGTGCCCGCCGTAAAGAGTACTGGATGTTCGTTCTGGTGAACTTCGTCCTGATTATGGTGCTGGGTATTGTGGACAAAATCCTCGGCTGGGAACGCGAGGGGGGCGAAGGCATTCTCACCACCATTTATGGTGTGTTGGTTCTGCTGCCTTCATGGGCCGTACTGTTTCGTCGTCTTCACGACACCGATCGTTCGGCGTGGTGGCTGCTGTTGCTGTTGATCCCGCTTATCGGCTGGATCGTGATTTTGATTTTCAACTGTCAGAGCGGAACGCCGGGAGAAAACCGCTTTGGTCCGGATCCGAAGATCTGCGCATAAAAAAAAGCCCGGTGGCGCTTCGCTTACCGGGCCTACAAATTACGATTTTATTTATTATATTGCGTGAAAAGCTTCGGAATTTCGCGTAAACACCATGATTTGGCTTCGCCCATGCTGTCACGACGCCACGCCATAATAATATCCACTTCGCTGGTGTATTCCGGGCTGACAACGCGCAGCCGTCCCTCTGCAATGTCCTTTTCGACGAACGGATACGGCATGGTCGCCACGCCCAGCCCCGCCAGCAGCGCCTGACGCTTATCTTCCAGCGACGTCACCGTCAGACGCGGCTGTTTATCCAGCAACTGCACCGTTAACACCGGGCGCTCGCGCGCGGTATCCGCCACCGCCACGCCGCGGTATTTCACGCGCGTGACCTCAGAGAGCGGTTCCGGCTCCTGATGGATCGGGTGACCCGGCGCAGCGACGTAGACGTTCATCACGCTGTACAGTTTGCGCGAGTTAATTTCTGACGATGAGCGGAAGTGCATGTCCGGCGCAATAACGATATCTGCCCTGCCCGTCTCCAGGCGCTCCCACGCCCCTGCCAGCACCTCGGTGATGATCGACAGTTGCGTATTGGCCTTCGCCGCCAGGCGGTCCACCAGTGGGAACAGCGCTTCGGTTGGCACCAGCGCTTCGGTCACGAGCGTCAGATGGGTTTCCCAACCGCGCGCCAGCGCTTCGGCGTCAGTCGTCAGCTTATCCGCCGCTTCCAGCAGCACGCGGCCGCGCTCCAGCAGCATTCGGCCGACATTGGTGAATTTTGTTCGATGACCGGAGCGGTCAAAAAGCACCACGTCCAGCTCTTCCTCCAGCTTCTGCATGGTGTAGCTCAGCGCAGACGGAACGCGCCCCAGTTCATCGGCCGCCGCCGCAAAACTGCCGCGCCGGTCAATCGCGTCCATGACGCGAAGCGCCTCAAGCGTCAATGCTCTCTCTTTAGCCATCTCGTTCTCATTCAGGAAATTTGAACATACCAGGCAGAATATCTGGCTAACAATGAAGCGTCCATACCTTTACCATTGTTTTAGTGTAAAGAGAGGTCAAGTTTATGATTACGACAAGAACAGCTAAACAGTGCGGACAAGCCGATTTCGGTTGGCTGCAGGCCCGCTACACCTTTTCCTTTGGACACTACTTTGACCCTAAACTCCTCGGTTACGCTTCACTGCGCGTGTTGAACCAGGAAGTGCTCGCCCCGGGCGCCTCCTTCCAGCCGCGTACGTACCCGAAAGTCGATATCCTGAACCTGATCCTGGAAGGCGAGGCAGAATACCGCGATAGCGAGGGCAATCATGTCCAGGCAAAGGCTGGCGAAGCGCTGTTAATTTCCACGCAGCCGGGTATTAGCTATAGCGAGCATAACCTCAGCAAAGACAAAACGCTGACCCGCATGCAGCTGTGGCTGGATGCCTGTCCGGAGCGGGAAAATCCGCTGGTGCAAAAAATCGATCTGAAGGGCGATAAACAGCAGCTGATTGCCTCGCCAGACGGCAGCAAAGGCAGCCTGCAGTTACGCCAGCAGGTGTGGCTGCACCATATCGAACTGAAAAAAGGTGAACAGGCAAGCTTCCAGCTTCATGGCCCGCGCGCCTATCTGCAGTCCATTCACGGAACGGTGCATGCGGTGACGCACGCGGAAGAGAAAGAGGCGCTCACCTGCGGCGACGGCGCGTTTATTCGTGATGAAGCGAATATCACCCTGGTGGCGGATACGCCGCTGCGCGCGCTGCTGATTGATTTGCCGGTTTAAAGAACAGACTCGCCCCTCACCCTAGCCCTCTCCCCAAAGGGGAGAGGGAACGATCGAGCCCTCGCCCCTATGGGGAGAGGGGTTGGGGTGAGGGGAAATTTTTACACCTTACTCGCCATAATCTCAATTATCTGCCGGTCCGTTGCCTGCATCGAGCGGCACGCCAGCGCGCACAGGTTCGCGATCGACTGCTCCACGTCGTGCGCCACAATCCCCTCATTACCCGTCACGGCAGTATCATCCAACGCCATCATCACGGCTTTCCAGGCGCTGGTGACGCTGGTCGAGACCTTCATTGCGCAACTGTTAGACGCCCCGTCACAGATCATCCCGCTGACGTCGCCGATCATACTGCCGATCGCCATGGAAATTGTCTGGTAAGAACCGCCCATCAGCCACGCCATCCCTGCGGCGGCCCCCATTCCGGCCGTTGTCGCCGCGCACAACGCGGACAAGCGCGGAAGCTGGTAATGGATATAGATCGCCGACAGGTGCGAGAGCATCAGCGCCCGCGCCAGCCGTTCGTCATCGGCCTGAACGTGCTCAGCCACCACCACCACCGGCATGGTGGCGGTGATGCCCTGATTCCCGGAACCCGAGTTGCTCATCGCCGGCAGCGTCGCGCCCCCCATGCGGGCATCCGAGGCTGCGCTGGTGCGGATAACAATGTCTGAACCCAGATCCTGCGCCATCCATCCGCGTGTGCGCTGTTTATTGAGCGTCGCACCAATATGCAACCCCCAGTTGCCACGTAAACCTTCGCGGGAGAGCGCATCGTTCAGCTGTCCCGCATCGAGGATAAAGCGGATCGTGTCGAACGGCACCTGTTCCACAAACTCAAGGATCTGCGACAGCGTGGTGGTCGAGAGCACCGCCAGCGGATCGTCGTTGTTCTGGCTCTGATTATCGTCAAGCCTGAAGCGCGTTTCGCCCTGACAAACTACCTCCACCACGCGAGTGTGCCCGCCAGCGATGGTCACCATCGCCGAGGATTCACCGACGTAAACGCAGGCACGTGAATAGAGGATCTCATCGCACGGCTCCTGCAATTTTACCTGCACCAGACCCGCGTTCAGCAGTGCTTTGGCGCGCGTTAGCGCCTCGGACGACGCGTCTTTCAACACCTCCAGCCCGGCGTGTGCATTACCGCCTGTCGCCCCCAGCGCGGCCGCGATGGGTAAACCGACCATACCGGTACCGGGCACCGTTACGCCAAGCCCGTTTTTCATCAGGTTCGGCGATACCCACGCCTCGATACGCGTCACCTCACCGTCAAGCTGTCCGGCAGCCATCGCGCACGCCAGCGCCAGCGAGACGGGTTCGGTACAGCCCAGCGCAGGCTTTACCTCTTCCTGCACCGCGCGAATAAAATGGTTCCATAAAGGATTAATTTGCTCAGACATCGTTACGACCTTATTTAACCTCATGAGAAGGCGAGGAAAGGAGAAACACAAAGCAGCAGCCCGGTAATCACAATAATCACCAGCGATACGCCTTTATATTTATGAAGTGCGGGCACTTTGTAGACCAGCCACGCCGGAATTAAGCAGCCCACCATCCCGAAAATAGGGCTACAGATGGAAGTGAAGCTCAGCACCGGCGCGTTTAACACAATCGCGCTCCAGGCCAGCAGGATGGCGAACAGCATAATCCCGCGCTGGACGGCATTTTCATTGATTTTCTCCGCCGGCATTTTGCGGCGCAGGATGTTCATCACAATGCCCTGCGTCGCCTCACGAAAGCCGAGATAGACGCCAAAGAACGCGGTCATCACAGCGAAAATATTGAGGATTACGCTGACAATTTTGACCCAGCCCGCGCCGTCACCGCTGATAAACTGTGCTGCGATTGCCAGGGCGGAAATATTCTGCTCGTAGGCTTTTACCGCCTCGTCGTGCCCCATCGCCAGGGTGAAGGAGACAGCGTAGAAAAAGACCGTCACAAACAGCACGCCAAAGGCGATATTCATTGCCCGCAGCGCTTTATGCCGCGCCACCTCAACGGATTTTTCCCTTGAACGATAGGAAATCACCATCGGGCTTAATGTCTGAATAAACAGAATGGAGGTTAAGGTGAAAGGCAGCGTAATAATGGCGTTTTTAATCAGCAGCCCCATTGGCGGCAGCATGCCGACGTTGGCTAAATGCCAGAGGCCAATCATCGAAAGCCCCAGCGCCGCCACCACAAATAATTTGGTCAGCACCATCAGGCTGGAGACTTTAAACAGCAGCTTTTCACCGCGCGACGAAATGGCGACCAGAATGCAGATCAGGAATAAGCCGTAGAACGGATTTTCCGAGAGCAAACCGTCGGTTACGCCGAAGGTGTGTAAATAGGATGCGCTGTCGTTGGTAATGGCCGTCGAATAGACAAACATCCAGATCACCAGCATCACGAAATAAAGTGCACCCAATAAGATGCCCCAGTTTTTGCCTAAATATCCGCTAATAACGCTCGGATAGTCTTTACATTCCGGTGATTCCGCCAGCGTATTAATAAACAGGCGCTGGAACAGGTACATGGCCGGATAACCAATTATCGACGAGAGTAAAAATACCCATAGCCCCATTAATCCAACCTGCACCGGAAGAAAAACAATGCCCGCGCCGATAGCCATCCCAATACTCATGATGACCCAGCCCGTATCGGTGCTGTCGAATTTAATCGCCTCTCGCCATTCGCTTTCGCTCATTCCCGCCCGCCTTGCCGCAGGGGAATCACTCACAATCACACTGCTGTTTGTTGCCATATTCATTGGGCACTCGCTTATTTTGTAGGGTAACGATTTGTTTTTATAAGGTTCCGATCGCCAGCGATTGCGAGTCAGAGGGTGCAGGTGTGAGTTATTGGTATGGGGAGATCATATCCGGAGCGCGGGAGAAAAAAGTCACAACTTTTATAGGGATTTCCTTAGGCGAGAGGAAAATATTACTTCGGGATAGCAGAAAACAGAGCGAATTTTCTAAAATTGACGGTGTTCACAAAATTAAAAGCCTCCTCATCTGAGGAGGCTGAAGATGGGGCCTGTGTTAGATCGCCTGCGTAAACGTCCTCGAAATCACGTCCTGCTGCTGCTCGCGGGTCAGAGCGTTAAACCGCACCGCATAGCCTGAAACGCGGATCGTCAGGTTCGGATAGTTCTCCGGATGGGCGATGGCATCCAGCAGCATCTCCCGGTTCATCACGTTGACGTTCAGGTGCTGCCCGCCCTCGATGGTCGCTTCGTGGTGGAAGTACCCGTCCAGCAGCCCGACAAGGTTGGTTTTGCGCACCAGCTCGTCCTTGCCCAGTGCCTGCGGCACGATGGAGAAGGTGTAGGAGATCCCGTCTTTGGCATAGGTGAACGGCAGCTTGGCGACCGACGTTAACGAGGCCACCGCCCCTTTTCTGTCGCGCCCGTGCATCGGGTTGGCGCCAGGCGCAAACGGTGTACCGCCGCGACGTCCGTCCGGCGTGTTGCCGGTCTTCTGCCCGTAAACCACATTGGAGGTGATGGTCAAGATCGACTGCGTCGGCACGGCGTTGCGGTACGTCGGCAGCGCCTGGATTTTCTTCATAAAGCGCTCAACCAGATCGCAGGCGATACTGTCCACCCGATCGTCGTTGTTGCCGTATTGCGGATAGTCGCCTTCGATGACGAAATCGACCGCCAGACCGGTGTGGTCGCGCACCGGTTTTACCGTGGCGTACTTGATGGCCGACAAGGAATCCGCCGCCACCGACAGCCCGGCAATGCCACAGGCCATGGTGCGGTAAACGTCCCGGTCGTGCAGCGCCATCAGCGAGGCTTCGTAGCTGTATTTATCATGCATGTAGTGAATGAGATTCAGCGCACTGATGTACTGCACTGCCAGCCAGTCCATGAAGTGATCGAGGCTCGCCATTACGGTGTCGTAATCCAGTACCTCATCCAGCAGCGGCTCGGTTTTCGGCCCCACCTGGATCTTCAGCTTCTCATCCACCCCGCCGTTAATCGCGTACAGCAGCGTTTTCGCCAGGTTGGCGCGTGCGCCGAAGAACTGCATCTGCTTGCCGATCACCATCGGACTGACGCAGCAGGCAATGGCGTAGTCGTCGCTGTTAAAGTCGGCACGCATCAGATCGTCGTTCTCGTATTGCAGCGAGGAGGTGACGATCGAGACCTGCGCGGCGTATTTCTTGAACGCGATCGGCAGCTGTTCGGACCAGAGGATCGTCAGGTTTGGCTCCGGCGCAGGCCCCATGGTGTGCAGGGTATGCAGATAGCGGAAGCTGTTTTTGGTCACCAGCGTGCGCCCGTCCAGCCCCATGCCGCCAATCACTTCCGTGGCCCAGATCGGATCGCCGGAGAAGAGCGTGTCGAACTCCGGCGTGCGCAGGAAGCGCACCATGCGGATCTTCATGATGAAGTGGTCGATCAGCTCCTGGGCCTGCACCTCGTTCAGCCTTCCTGCCTGCATGTCGCGTTCAATGTAGATATCGAGGAACGAGGCCGTGCGCCCCAGCGACATCGCCCCGCCGTTTTGGGATTTCACTGCGGCAAGGTAGGCAAAGTAGACCCACTGCACCGCTTCCTGCGCATTCATCGCCGGACGTGAAATATCAAAGCCATAGTTCGCCGCCATCTGCTGGATCTGGAGCAACGCACGCTTATGCTCCGCCAGCTCCTCGCGCAGGCGGATCGTGGCCTCCAGATCGTCTCCGCGCTCCAGTTTCCCCTGGAGATCGGCGAACTGAAGTTCACGCTCGCGCACCAGATAGCTGATGCCGTATAGCGCCACGCGGCGGTAGTCGCCGATGATGCGTCCGCGCCCGTAGCCGTCCGGCAGACCGGTGAGCACGCCAGATTTTCGGCAGCGCATCATCTCCGGGGAGTAAACGTCAAACACGCCCTGGTTGTGGGTTTTGCGCAGATCGGTGAAGAGATATTCAAACTGCGGATCCATCTCGCGACCGTAGGCTTCGAACGAGCTGCGGATCATGTTGATCCCGCCGTACGGATGCAGGGCGCGCTTGAGCGGCTTGTCGGTTTGCAGGCCAACGATCGTCTCCAGCTCCTGATCAATATAGCCCGGCCCGTGCGCGGTAATAGTAGTGGCGATGTTGGTGTCAAAATCCACCGGAGCGTGAGTAGCATTCTCCTGACGAATGCCGACCATCACCTTCTGCCACAGCGCCGTCGTTGCTGGCGTCGCCTGCGCGAGGAAAGCTTCATCGCCTTCATAAGGGGTGTAGTTATGCTGAATAAAATCGCGCACGTTAACGGCGTTTTTCCATTCTTCACCGCGAAACCCGGCCCATGCGTCGCTGTAAGGCGCGACGCCCGTATCGATTGTTACTTTCATCAGATTCTCGCTTTATCAGGCGTAAGCCGCAGCCGGGGTGACCTTCCCAAGACGGAGGGCATCCAGCGCGATCATTTTTTCTTCATTGGTAGGGATCACCGCGCAGGCCGCGCGGGACGACTCGGTGGAGATCACGCGCTCACCCGCGCTGCCCGGCAGGGCATTTTTGGACTCGTCGAGGATGATGCCAAACACCTTCAGGTGCTCCACCACCAGCGCGCGGATAAGCACGGAGTTCTCACCGATCCCGCCGGTAAACACCACGCCATCCAGACGGTGCAGGGATGCGGCATGACCGGCGATATGTCGTGCAATTCGGTGGACAAAGGTCTTTATTGCCAGCCGCGCCCGCTCGTTGCCGTCATGCCAGGCTTTCTCCAGCGCGCGCAAATCGGAGGAGATGCCGGAGATCCCCAGCAGCCCCGACTCTTTGTTGACCACACGCTCCAGATCCTCGAACGACTGGCCGGTCTGCCGGGCAACCCACGCCATCGCGCCAAAATCTACGTCGCCGCAGCGCGTGCCCATCACCAGTCCTTCAAGCGGCGTCATCCCCATGGACGTGTCCACGCTTACGCCGTTACGCACCGCGCAGATGGACGCCCCGTTGCCGAGATGGGCAATCACCAGGCCGCTGTCATCGGGAGAGAGCCCGAGAAGCGCGTGCGCCTGCGCCGACACGTAGCGGTGAGAGGTGCCGTGGAAGCCGTAGCGGCGCACGCCCAGCTCTTCAAAATAGCGGTACGGCAAGCCGTACAGATACGCCTGCGGCGCCATGGTCTGGTGGAAGCTGGTATCAAATACCGCCACCTGCTGCACGCCGGGGAACAGGCGCCCGGCGGCTTCCACGCCGCTCAGGTTGGCGTAGTTATGCAGCGGCGCCAGCGGGGAGACCTCGCGGATCTGCTCCATCACCTCTTCCGTGATCAGGGTCGACTCGCTGAAGAGGTCGCCGCCGTGGGCAATGCGATGGCCAATCAAAGCCACGCTGCCCATCAGGTCGCGCTTCTCCAGCTCCAGGGCGATGGCGGCCAGTGCCCCTTCGTAGTCCTGATGAGCCAGTCTGACTGGCTCACCCCCATTCACGGAAATAAAGGCTTTTTCTGTGTTGATGCCGTCCGCAATGCCCGTCAGCAGGGCATCGCAGCCTGCGGCGTCCAGCACCGAAAACTTAACAGAGGACGATCCGCAGTTAATGACCAGTACTACCGGAAACTCAATCATGGTATGGCTCCGCTCTTCCTGAGCTTTGGTTTAAAACAGTTTGTACACGATGTTCAGAATGGTCAGCAGGCCGACCACGGTGACGAAGATGTTCTCGGTCCGGCCTTTGTATTTCGCCAGCGCCGGTGCTTTGCGGATGGCGTACATCGGCAGCAGGCACAGCAGAGAGGCGATAATTGGCGCGCCCATGGCTTCAATAAGGTCCAGAATGTTCGGGTTGGCATAGGCCACAATCCAGGTGGAGCCCATGATGAAGACCATGCTGATGGTGTTCAGCTTGCCCACGGAGACGTTCTTCTTGTCGCCCTTGTAGCCGAACTTAACGATCAGGCCGTTCAGCCCCTCCAGCGTGCCCAGGTAGTGACCGAAGAAGGATTTAAAGATAGCGACCAGCGCGATGATGGACGCGCCGTACTCCAGCACCGTGGCGAACGTGGATTTACTGCCTGACATCGACGCAAAGTGGTTCGCCAGGTAAGAGAGCACCGGAATGTTCTGCGCTTTGGCGTCCGCCATGTTCTGCGGAGAGAGCGTAAACAGGCAGCTAAAGGCGAAGAACATCACCACCGCCACCATCAGCAGGCTGGCGCGACCGATGATTTTGGAACATTTCTGCTCGGTGAATTCTTTACCAAACTCCGGCTCGTACTCTTCGCGCTTGGAGACCACAAACGAGGAGACGATAGGCGAGAAGTTGAAGGAGAAGACCATAATGGAAATCCCCAGCCACACCGTGACAAGAATGCCGTCATGACCGGTGAAGGCGATATCGCTCAGGTTAACCTGGTCGATCACCGCTGAGTTCCAGTACGGGATCAGCGAGAGAGAAATCAGCACCAGGCTGGCGATGAACGGGAACACCAGGTAGCTCATCACCTTCACCATCAGGTCTTTACCGAACCAGATCACAAAGGCCATCAGCAGCAGCAGGAACAGCGCTACCACGCCGCGGTTCAGGGCAGGCATCTGGAGCTGGTTTTCCCAGAAGGTCATAAAGGTGTTGGTAATGGTGACGCCGTAAATCCACAGCAGCGGGCAAATAGCAAAGAAGTAAAGGAAGGTGATCACCACCCCGCCGGTCTTACCAAAATGCTCTTCCACCGTTTCGGTGATGTTGCCGGAGACGTTACTGCCGGACAAACACAGACGCGCCAGCGCGCGGTGGCAGTAAAAGGCAATGGGGAACGCCAGAACCAGCATCAGCAGAATAGGGATCAACCCCCCAAAGCCTGCACGGATGGGGAAGAACAGCACGCCAGCGCCAATGGCGGTACCAAACAGGCCGAGCGTCCAGGTGGTATCCGATTTACGCCAGGAGGACGTTTTTGTCTGGCCAACGATAATGCTTTCTGTGTTGCTCATAGGTCACCTTTATGCGTCAACGAAGCCGGTAATTTGGGAAACACGGGAGAGATCAATATTGCCACCGGAAATAATGCAGACGGTTTTACGGCCCTGAATATAGTGGTCCAGCTTGCCGCTTAATAACGCCGCGCACGCCAGCGCGCCAGCACCTTCCGTAACCACTTTATTTCGCTGAATAAGCGCGATCATGCTGTTGCGAATCTCGTCTTCGCTGACCAGCACAATGTCGTCAACCAGTTCACGAACGATTTCGAAGGTTAAATTACCCGGGCGAGACACGTCGCAGCCGTCCGCTAATGTGCCGGTAATGCGGTGGTTCGTTATTTCACCGGTCTGATACGACGCCGCCATTCCGTGCACGTTTTCAGACTGCACGCCGATAATATTGATAGTTGGGTTGATGGATTTAATTGCTGTCGCAATACCGGCAATTAAACCACCACCGCCGATGGGAACAATCACGTTATCCACGTCGTATAAATCTTCGAGGATTTCCAGGCCGATGGTGCCCTGACCGGCGATCACTTTCGGATCGTCGTAAGGCGGGATAAATATGCGCCCTTCCATCTCGACGATTTCGCTCACTTTGGCGATAGTGTCGTTAAAGTTCTCGCCGTGCAGCACCACTTCGGCGGAGTAGTCGCGCGTGGCGGCCACCTTGGATTTCGGCGCGCCCATAGGCATTACCACTTTGCCGTCGATGCCGAGCATGGCGCAGGAGAGCGACACCCCCTGCGCGTGGTTCCCTGCGGAACAGGCAACCACGCCCTTGCGTTTTTCCGCATCGGTCAGCGAGCTTAATTTATTAAACGCCCCACGTATTTTAAACGAACCGGTACGCTGCATATTTTCAAATTTCAGGAATATCTCACCCTTACACCGTTCGCTCAGATAATTTGAACGCGGCATACCGGTTTTATAGATCTTTCCCGCCAGTCTTTTTCTGGCGTCCTGAATATCGTCAATGGTCACCGGGAGATCGTAAGTAATGTGCATAATATCCTCGTTATAATAATTCATTGTTTTCAGGCAAAGTCAGGGTATCAGAGCGTTAAAAAGCGTCGCTCCGGGTGTTTTAAATCATCATTATTTCTATCGTCGTTTTTCGATATTCATCGACGAATATTGTTTTGCCAGTTCAACTAATACTGACGCCGATTTTTTAATACTGTAATTTTTTGACCACACGGCGGCATAACGCGCCACGGGTAATGCATCTTCCACCGGCAGGACAATAAACTGGTCCGAGCCGAATGGCGCAATCATGTCACGGGGGATCACCGTCAGGTAATCGGCATTGAGAACAAGGTTATAGATGGTGACGACGGAATCGGTCTGGACGATGTTTTCAATGCTGATGTGGTTATCTTGCAGGGTGGTCAGGAGTTCGTTGTAGTAGCCCATATCGGTTTGCGGCATCACCCACTGCTCGTGCGTGAGCGATGCCAGTCTGGTCGGGCCGGTGCACGTTCGTGATTTACTCGCCACCAGCACAAACTCAGATTCAAAGAGTGGCTCAACGTGAAGATCTTGAAGCAACATCCCGTCGCTCAGCGTGCCGATGGCGAAATCCAGCCGGCCATCGCGAATGGCGGGCAGGAATGAAGAGAGCTGCGCTTCATACATTGAGACGCGCGCCTTCGGGAACACTTCCTTGAATTTTTTGATCATCCCGGACAGGAAGGTGAAGCCAATCAGCGACGGATAGCCGAAGGAGACGTCCATGACGGTACTGAAACTGAGGCTATTGATCTCGCTCACCATGTTTTTCATTTCGCGGGTGATCGACTCAGCGTAGGACAGCAGCACCTGACCGGCGGCAGTGAGTTTTACGCCGGTGTTTTTACGCACCATCACTTCCACCCCAAAGTAAGATTCGATGTCGCTGATGATTTTGCTGACGGCAGGTTGCGTCAGCCCCAGTTGTCTTGCAGCAGAACCTATAGAGCCACTTTTGATGACTTCCTGAAATACCACGAGGTGCTGTGTTTTCGGTAGAATAATAGTATTCATAATATTCTGCGCTTATTTCCCTATGACGCAGCGGATTCTACCCAATATTGTTTCAGGGGGTATGTGCTGTTACTCACAATTTGCCAGGATGCCCTTTTTACAACCACATTTAAAATCGATTTATAATCTTATTATTCAAACAGTTAGATAGCTAAAAATACGCAATTACGCTGATATTGATCAACAAAATCCGCGGTAATAAATTTATTTTATGGCAATAACCAGCATGAATTTTTTTGCCTTAACAATATTAATAAAGACTATCTTTCAGGCAATTAAAGGTTAATAAACCATCATTATTCTTTTAAAACATTTTTGTGGTTTATCAACTTTACCAGGAATATTTTCTCAGCTTCCGGTTAAAGAGTGGGATATATCACACATTCACCAGAAGAATGTTTTTAGATTCAATATTAAATTATCAAATGAATAACATTCAGCATCACTGAGTCAACATTCACAACATCTGTTCAACACTAAAATTTTCTAATTTTATAGCGTTAAATTTTGTGATTACGATCATGCGCAGCAGATGAAAGGAACGCATAGTCGGTAAAACAGTGAAATGTGCTTAGCGTCGCAAAATTGAGAATTGATGTCGTTTGGCGCTTCGCTTACCCGGCCTGCAACCTTCAGAAAACAAAAACCCCGCCGAAGCGGGGTTTGGTAAGAAGTTGAAGCTGACCGATAAGCCGGGTTCTGTCGTGGACAGTCATTCATCTAGGCCAGCAATCGCTCACTGGCTCAAGCAGCCTACCCGGGTTCAGTACGGGCCGTACCATGTGAACCCCTATTTGGCCTTGCTCCGGGTGGAGTTTACCGTGCCACGGACTGTTACCAGCCGCGCGGTGCGCTCTTACCGCACCCTTTCACCCTTACCTGATCCCGCTTACGCGGGCCATCGGCGGTTTGCTCTCTGTTGCACTGGTCGTGGGTTTCCCCCCCAGGCGTTACCTGGCACCCTGCCCTGTGGAGCCCGGACTTTCCTCCCCTCCGCCCGTCTCCCCCGAAAGGGACGACGACGAAGCGGCGACTGTCTGGTCAGCTTCGGCGCGCAGTATAGAGGGTTTGCGCGCCGCTGTCACCCCTGGCTACGCATGCCTACCTGCAATGTGGCCGCGATATTGCGCGAGGCGCGGTAAATGTTGTCGTACGCTCCCTGGAACGCCTCTTCCAGTGAACCGATGCGGGTCAATACGCTGAACACCGCGTCGATGCCGTACTGATGCACCACACCCACATCCTGCGTCAGACTTCCGGCAATCCCTATCACCGGCTTATGGTATTTTTTGGCGATGCTCGCCACGCCGACGGGCACTTTGCCATTAATGCTCTGGCTGTCGATGCGCCCTTCTCCCGTCAGCACCCACGTGCAGTCGTGAATATGTTCTTCAAGATTGAGCGCCTGAGTGACAATCTCAATGCCGCTTTTCAGCTCAGCGCCCAGGAAGGCCATCAGCGCCGCGCCCATGCCGCCCGCCGCTCCTGCCCCCGGAACCGGGTTGACGTCAATGCGCAGCGATTTTTTGATCACGTTGGCGTAGTGGCTAAGACTGGCGTCGAGTTCGAGGATCATCTCCTCCGTGGCGCCTTTTTGCGGGCCAAAGATACGCGACGCGCCGCTTTCACCGACCAGCGGATTCGTCACGTCACAGGCGACGCGGATTGCGCACCCCTGAAGACGCGGATCAAGATCAGAAATATCAATACGGTTCAGCGCCATCAGGCTGCCGCCGCCGTAGCCGATCTCCGTCCCGTTCGCATCCGTAAACCTTGCGCCCAGCGCCTGCATCATACCCGCGCCCCCATCGTTGGTTGCGCTCCCGCCGATACCGATAATGATGTTGCGCGCGCCTTTATCCAGCGCGCGGAGGATCAGCTCCCCCGTCCCGCGCGACGTCGTGACCAGCGGGTTACGCTGCGCGGGAGGAACAAGTACCAGGCCGCTGGCGGCGGCCATCTCGATAAACGCGGTGGTACCGTCGCCCGAGATCCCCCAGTTGGCCTTCACCTTTTCCCCTAACGGGCCGGTGACGACAGCCTGCTGCCAGGTGCCCTGCGTCGCGGCGATCATCGCTTCAACCGTACCTTCTCCGCCGTCAGCAACGGGAACAGACACGTAATGAGCGTCGGGGAAAATTTCCCGAAATCCTTTTTCTATCGCCTGCGCTACCTCAGTGGCAGACAGGCTTTCTTTATAAGAGTCTGGCGCGATTACGATTTTCATAGTTGTATGCCTGAGCCGTAGGCCCGGTAAGCGTAACGCCACCGGGCGGGACGTCATTAGCGAGCAATTTCAACCTTCGCCAGCTTTTCGTAATAGCACGCTAACGCGCTGTGATCGGCGGTGCCCAGACCGTCCGCACGCAGCGCCTGCATCATCTCCATGACGGCGGCAGTCAGCGGCAACTGCGCGCCCACGCCGTGGGAGGTATCCAGCGCATTCGCCAGATCTTTAATGTGCAGATCGATGCGGAAGCCCGGCTTGAAGTTACGATCCATCACCATCGGTGCCTTGGCATCCAGCACGGTGCTGCCCGCAAGACCACCGCGAATGGCCTGATAGACCAGATCCGGATTAACGCCCGCTTTGGTGGCCAGCGTCAGTGCTTCGGACATGGCCGCGATGTTCAACGCCACAATCACCTGGTTTGCCAGCTTGGTGACGTTGCCTGCGCCAATTTCACCGGTATGCACCACGGAGCCAGCCATGGCTTTCATCAGGTCGTAGTATTTGTCGAACACGGCTTTATCACCCCCCACCATTACCGACAGAGTACCGTCGATGGCTTTCGGTTCGCCGCCGCTGACCGGCGCATCCAGCATCTCCACGCCTTTCGCTTTCAGCGCCTCGCTGATTTCGCGGCTCGCCAGCGGCGCGATAGAACTCATGTCGATCACCACCAGACCCGGCTTCGCGCCGTCGATAATGCCGTTCTCACCCAGCGCCACCTCTTTCACGTGCGGGGAGTTTGGCAGCATGGTGATAATGACATCGCACTGCTCGGCGATCGCTTTTGCAGTTGTCGCCGTTTCTGCGCCAGCCGCAATCACTTCTGCCACCGCGTCTGAATTACGATCTAAAACCACCAGTGAGTAACCTGCTTTGATGAGGTTTTTGCTCATTGGTTTGCCCATGATACCCAGGCCAATAAAACCCACTTTCAGCGTCATAATCTGTTTCCTCAATGATGGTTATTTTTTAAAAGCGTCCGCTAATTTCTGCGTGGCGGCGCGGAATACGCCGAGGTCGCTGCCGACGGCGACAAACGTTGCGCCCCACTCCAGGTAGCGGCGGGCATCGGCTTCCACCGGCGCCAGAATGCCGCACGGTTTACCGTGCGCTTTGGCACGGGCAAAAATGTGCTGGATTGCCCGCTGCACGTCCGGGTGGCTGGCGTTGCCCAGATGACCAAAGGCGGCCGCCAGATCGCTCGGGCCGACGAAAATACCGTCGACACCTTCGGTCGCGGCAATGGCGTCGACGTTATCGCCCCCCTGCTGGCTCTCGATCTGAACCAGAATGGTGATGTTCTTGTTGGACTGGGCGAAATAGTCCGGCACGGTGCCAAACATGTTGGCGCGGTGCGAGACAGACACGCCGCGGATCCCTTCCGGCGGATAGCGGGTGGCAGCTACGGCCAGCACCGCTTCTTCTTCCGTTTCAACAAACGGGATCAGGAAGTTGTAGAAGCCGATATCCAGCAGACGCTTGATGATCACCGGCTCGTTGGTAGGTACACGCACCACCGGCGCGCTGTGGCTGCCTTTCAGCGCCATCAGCTGCGGAATAAACGTGTTGATATCGTTTGGCGCATGTTCGCCGTCCAGCACCAGCCAGTCGAATCCGGCCAGGCCCAGCACTTCGGTGCTGATGGGGTTGGCCAGCGCAGACCAGCAGCCAATCTGAATCTGATGCGCCGCAAGGGCCGCTTTAAATTTATTCGGGAAGATGTCGTTACTCATTACGTATACCTTTTTTAATTCCGCAGTTTTAGCCAGTAGCTTTTCTTATTTATTCCGACTCAGCGTCAGCGTTATATTTATTTACTGACTGAATTTTGGCGTTATAAAATCGTCATTCAGTATAATCGTCACCACTCGGCAGCACATTGTCTCAATGCTCAATTATCCAACGGGGTTAGCACGCTATTTTGAGCATTTGCCCAATGCAGTGGGCGCTGATGCACAGAATCAACGATTAGTGTTTCGGGAGCGATCGCGATCACATTCTCACTTTTCCTCTCCTGACATTCTTTATTTCCTCAATAAGAAACGATTAACCATCTGGCTATATTTAGTATCAGATATTTTGCTGGAGATGAGTGAACAATGGCCGATATTGAAATTCGACAGGCGTCGCCGACGGCGTTCTATATAAAAGTGCACGATACCGATAACGTGGCGATTATTGTCAACGACAATGGCTTAAAAGCGGGTACCCGCTTTCCGGACGGGCTGGAGTTGATTGAGCACATTCCGCAGGGGCACAAAGTCGCACTGGTCGATATCCCGGCGCAGGGCGAAATCGTGCGCTACGGCGAAGTCATCGGCTATGCGGTGCGCGCTATCCCGCAGGGTAGCTGGATTGAGGAGTCGCTGGTTGAACTGCCCACCGCCCCGCCGCTGGAGACGTTGCCGCTGGCTACCCGCGTCCCTGAGCCGTTACCTCCGCTGGAGGGTTATACCTTCGAAGGTTACCGCAACGCGGATGGCAGCGTGGGAACCAAAAACCTGCTTGGCATCACCACCAGCGTGCATTGCGTGGCGGGTGTCGTGGATTACGTGGTGAAAATTATTGAGCGCGATCTGCTGCCGAAATACCCCAACGTTGACGGCGTGGTGGGTCTTAACCACCTGTACGGCTGCGGCGTGGCGATCAACGCGCCCGCAGCGGTCGTGCCGATCCGCACGATCCACAATATCGCCCTTAACCCGAACTTTGGCGGCGAGGTGATGGTGATTGGCCTCGGCTGTGAAAAATTGCAGCCAGAACGCCTGTTGCAGGGTACTGAGGATGTGAAAGCCATTCCGGTTGACGATGCCAGTATTGTGCGTCTTCAGGATGAACACCATGTCGGCTTCAGATCGATGGTCGACGACATTTTACAGGTGGCAGAGCGCCATCTGGAGAAGCTGAACAAACGTCAGCGTGAAACCTGCCCGGCCTCTGAACTGGTGGTTGGGACACAGTGTGGCGGCAGCGATGCGTTTTCCGGCGTCACCGCTAACCCGGCGGTAGGTTATGCCTCCGATCTGTTCGTGCGCTGCGGCGCCACGGTGATGTTCTCTGAAGTCACCGAAGTGCGTGATGCTATCCACCTGCTCACGCCGCGCGCCGTCAACGAAGAGGTGGGCAAACGCCTGCTGGAGGAGATGGCCTGGTACGATAACTATCTCGACATGGGCAAAACCGACCGCAGCGCCAACCCGTCGCCGGGTAACAAGAAAGGCGGCCTGGCAAACGTGGTGGAAAAGGCCCTCGGGTCGATTGCCAAATCCGGCCAGAGCGCGATTGTGGAAGTGCTCTCACCTGGCCAGCGACCAACCAAACGCGGTCTGATCTACGCGGCAACGCCTGCCAGTGATTTCGTGTGCGGCACCCAGCAGGTAGCATCCGGCATTACGGTACAGGTCTTTACCACCGGACGCGGCACGCCGTACGGCCTGATGGCGGTACCGGTGATCAAAATGGCGACCCGCACCGAGCTGGCAAACCGCTGGTATGACTTAATGGATATCAACGCGGGCACCATCGCCACCGGGGAAGAGAGTATTGAAGAGGTGGGCTGGAAGCTGTTCCACTTCATTCTGGATGTGGCAAGCGGACGGAAGAAAACCTTCTCCGATCAATGGGGATTGCATAACTCGCTGGCGGTGTTTAACCCGGCGCCGGTGACGTGATGGCCCCTCACCCTGTCCTCTCCCCACCGGGGAGAGGGTAAAAAAACCGCACCGAGCAGTCCCCTCTCCCCTATGGGGAGAGGGTTAGGGTGAGGGGGAAAAGCCTCTTTAGACCAGCACGACATCGATCCCGCTTTTGCGTAACCCTTCCAGGCTTTCCGCCGGAATACCTTCATCAACGATAATCATGTCGATCCGCTGAGTATCAATGATTTTATGCAGGCTTGAACGGTTAAACTTGCTGGAATCAGTGACAACGATAATACGCTCCGCCACCTCGCACATTTTCCGGTTCAGACGGGCTTCATCCTCGTTGTGCGTACTCACCCCCCGATCGAGATCGATGGCATCGACGCCCAGGAACAGCAGGTCAAAATGGTAATTCTGTAAGGACTGCTCCGCCTGGTCACCATAGAAGGACTGCGACTGACGGCGCAAGTGCCCGCCGGTCATCAGCAGCTCCACTCCCTCCGCTTCCAGCAGCGCGTTTGCCACGTTCATCCCGTTGGTCATGGCAATGACATCGGTATGCTGGCGCAGCATGCGGGCAATTTCAAAGGTTGTGGTGCCGGAGTCCAGAATAATGCGATGACCCGGCTTCACCAGTTCAGCCGCCGCCTGCGCGATGCTGCGCTTCACAGCCGTATTAAGGGAACTTTTGTCCTCAACGGACGGCTCCACGCCGGGGGCATTGCCTTCGCAAATCAGCGCGCCGCCGTAAGCGCGAACGGCAATCCCCTGCTTTTCCAGAAAGGCCAGATCGTTACGGATCGTCACCGTCGACACGCCGTATAAAAGAGAAAGATCGTTAACCTGCACGCTTCCCTGCGCCCGCAACCGCTGAATGATCTGCTCTCGCCTTTCACTGGTGCCGGTGATGCGCTTCTCTGCGGATGAATCGGTGCTGCTCATACGAGCTCCTTAGTAAATAAACTTTCGTTTCATTTCGTTTTGCTTATTAACGCCTTTCTTTTGAGGGAATGCAAGCCCTGTATGGTGAGCAGACGCAAGCTTAACCGCCGCTGAAACCTTTCATTATGTTTCTTTTGTGAAACAGATCGGAAAACTATTATCTTTCGTTTTATTTTTACCCCACCATAATGCAGTATCAAATGAAACAAAACGAAAGATGAATACCAACACCATCCGAAATGGAGAGGAAAGTGAAACATCTGACAGAAATGGTGGAACAACATAAACGGGGGAATACAAACGGGATTTACGCCGTCTGTTCCGCACATCCATTGGTACTTGAAGCTGCAATTCGTTACGCCCATTCACAACAGACGCCTCTGCTGATTGAAGCCACCTCAAACCAGGTGGATCAGTTTGGCGGCTATACCGGTATGACGCCCGCCGATTTTTATGGGTTTGTCTGCAATCTGGCGGGATCCCTCGGTTTCCCCACCTCACAGCTGATCCTTGGCGGCGATCATTTAGGTCCTAACCGCTGGCAAAACCTGCCAGCTTTGCAGGCGATGGCGAACGCCGACGATCTGATCAGGAGCTACGTGGCGGCCGGATTTAAAAAAATTCACCTCGACTGCAGCATGTCCTGCGAAGACGATCCGGTTCCTTTAACCGATGCAATCGTTGCCGGGCGTGCCGCTCGGCTGGCTAAAATTGCCGAAACCACCTGTCTCGAGCAATTTGGCGTAGCGGATCTGGTCTACGTTATCGGCACGGAAGTTCCGGTTCCCGGTGGGGCACACGAAACGCTGACCGAGCTTGAGGTCACCACACCAGAGGCGGCACGTGCCACGCTTGAGGCACACCGCCACGCATTCGAGAAGGAAGGGTTAAGCGACATCTGGCCGCGCATTATTGGCCTGGTGGTTCAGCCTGGCGTTGAGTTCGACCATGCGCACGTTTGTGACTATCAACCGCATAAAGCCGTCGCACTGAGCAAGATGGTTGAAGCCTACGACACGCTCGTATTTGAAGCACACTCTACCGATTACCAGACGCCGCAGGCGCTGCGCCAGTTGGTGAAAGATCACTTCGCCATTCTGAAAGTCGGCCCTGCGCTAACCTTCGCGCTGCGCGAAGCGCTGTTCTCCCTGGCTGCAATTGAAGAAGAGCTTTTGCCGGCAAAAGCCTGCTCAGGACTGCGTCACGTCCTGGAAAACGTGATGCTCGATCGCCCGGAATACTGGCAAAGCCACTATCACGGCGACGGCAATGCCCGTCGCCTGGCCCGCGGTTACAGCTATTCCGACCGCGTGCGCTATTACTGGCCAGACAGCCAGATTGACGAGGCTTTTGAGCGACTGGTACGCAACCTGGCGGATGAACCGATCCCACTGCCGCTGATCAGCCAGTATCTGCCGTTGCAGTACAGCAAAGTTCGCGAGGGTGCTCTCAGGTCCATACCACGGGAGCTCATTCTCGACCACATTCAGGACATACTCCAGCAGTACCATACCGCCTGCGAAGGCGTAACGACTCAACACGCATAATTAAAAAAGAGGAAAACGCTATGCCAAACATTGTCTTATGCCGCATTGATGAACGCCTGATCCACGGTCAGGTGGGCGTACAGTGGGTGGGGTTTGCGGGGGCGAACCTGGTGCTGGTGGCAAATGACGAGGTTGCAGACGATCCGGTTCAGCAAAACCTGATGGAGATGGTGCTTGTGGAAGGCATCGCCGTGCGTTTCTGGTCCCTGCAAAAAGTGATCGACAACATTCATCGCGCCGCCGACCGGCAGAAAATTCTGCTGGTTTGTAAAACACCGGCTGATTTTTTAACGCTGGTCGAGGGCGGCGTGCCCATCACCCGTATTAACGTCGGAAATATGCATTACGCCAGTGGCAAACAGCAAATTGCCAAAACGGTATCTGTAGACGCGAACGATATCGCCGCGTTTAACGGCCTGAAGGCGGCCGGAGTGGAATGCTTCGTTCAGGGCGTTCCAACAGAGACTGCTTTGGATCTCTTTAAACTGCTCTGAGGGATTCACAATGGAAATCAGTCTGTTGCAGGCTTTCGCGCTGGGGCTTCTCGCCTTTATCGCGGGCCTGGATATGTTTAACGGCTTAACACACATGCACCGTCCGGTGGTGCTCGGGCCACTGGTTGGCCTGATTCTGGGCGATCTGCACACCGGAATTCTGACCGGCGGTACGTTAGAACTGGTCTGGATGGGTCTCGCGCCGCTGGCGGGTGCGCAGCCGCCAAACGTGATTATCGGCACCATCGTTGGCACCACATTTGCCATTACCACAGGCGTGAAACCGGATGTCGCGGTTGGGGTCGCCGTGCCGTTTGCCGTGGCGGTTCAGATGGGGATCACTTTCCTCTTCTCGGTGATGTCCGGCGTGATGTCCCGCTGCGATCGCATGGCGGCTAACGCAGACACCCGTGGTATTGAACGGGTCAACTATCTGGCACTGCTGGCGCTCGGCGTCTTCTACTTCCTGTGTGCGTTTCTGCCCATCTACTTCGGGGCTGAACATGCGAAAACCGCCATTGATGTCCTGCCGGAACGTCTGATCGACGGTCTGGGCGTCGCGGGCGGCATCATGCCAGCGATCGGCTTCGCCGTGCTGCTGAAGATCATGATGAAAAACGTCTACATCCCTTACTTCATTATCGGCTTTGTCGCCGCGGCCTGGCTGAAACTGCCGGTGCTGGCGATTGCCGCGGCTGCGCTGGCGATGGCGCTGATCGACCTGCTGCGCAAATCGCCTGAACCGACGGCGCCTGCGGCCCAGAAAGAGGAATTTGAAGATGGCATCTAATCCAACCACCCTGCCGGGCGTGTCTGAAAGTGAAGAGACGCTGCTGACCGGCGTGAATGAAAACGTCTACGAAGACCAGAGTATTGGCGCTGAGCTAACGAAAAAGGATATTAACCGTGTCGCCTGGCGTTCCATGCTGCTACAGGCCTCGTTCAACTACGAGCGAATGCAGGCCTCCGGCTGGCTGTATGGGCTACTGCCCGCGCTGAAAAAGATCCACACCAATAAGCGGGACCTGGCGCGCGCCATGAAAGGCCATATGGGCTTCTTTAACACCCACCCGTTCCTGGTGACCTTCGTCATCGGCATTATTCTGGCAATGGAGCGTTCCAAGCAGGATGTGAACAGCATCCAGAGCACTAAAATTGCCGTCGGTGCACCGCTCGGTGGCATTGGTGACGCCATGTTCTGGCTAACCCTGCTGCCTATTTGCGGGGGGATTGGCGCCAGCCTGGCGCTACAGGGATCCATTCTTGGCGCCGTGGTCTTTATCGTGCTGTTTAACGTGGTGCATCTCGGCCTGCGTTTTGGTCTGGCGCACTATGCCTACCGGATGGGGGTCGCCGCGATCCCGCTGATCAAGGCCAACACCAAAAAGGTTGGTCATGCTGCGTCCATTGTCGGGATGACGGTGATTGGTGCACTGGTGGCAACCTATGTGCGCCTGAATACCACACTCGAGATTAAAGCCGGGGATGCGGTCGTCAAACTGCAAACCGACGTGATCGACAAACTGATGCCCGCCTTTCTGCCGCTGGTCTACACCCTGACCATGTTCTGGCTGGTACGCCGTGGCTGGAGCCCGCTGCGCCTGATTGGTATCACCGTGGTGCTGGGCGTTGTCGGTAAATTCTGTCACTTCCTGTAAAAGCAAAGAGGTTGCGATGTTAGGCATTATTTTGACGGGTCATGGCGGTTTTGCCAGCGGGCTGGAACAGGCGATGAAGCAAATCCTCGGCGAACAGCCGCAGTTTATCGCCATCGATTTTCCGGAAAGCTCCACCACTGCGCAGCTGACCGCGCAGCTTGAGAAGGCAGTGAATGATTTGGATGCAGAGCACGATATCGTGTTTCTCACCGATCTTCTCGGCGGTACGCCGTTTCGTGTGGCCTCTACCCTCGCGATGCAACACCCCGGCAGCGAAGTGATCACCGGCACCAATCTCCAGCTTTTGCTGGAGATGGTTCTGGAGCGCGACGGGTTAAGCAGTGAAGCATTTCGTTTGCAGGCGCTGGAGTGCGGCCATCGCGGCCTGACCAGCCTGGTGGATGAGCTTGCACGCTGTCGCGAGGAAGCGCCCGCCGAGGAAGGGATATGAGCCAGCTGCTGCGCGCGCGTCGTCTGCTTACCGGGCAGGGCTGGCTGGATGACCATCAGCTGCGCATGGATAGAGGCGTCATCACCGCCATCGAGCCGATTCCGGCAGGGATTAACACCCGCGAGGCAGACCTGCTTTGCCCGGCATACATTGATATCCACGTCCACGGCGGCGCGGGTGTGGATGTGATGGATGATGCCCCCGACGTGCTGGACCGGTTAGCCATGCATAAAGCGCGTGAAGGCGTGGGGGCGTTTCTGCCTACCACCGTCACCGCTCCGCTGGAGGCGATCCATGGCGCGTTACGGCGCATTGCCCGACGCTGTCATGTCGGTGGCCCCGGTGCGCAGGTCCTGGGCAGCTATCTGGAAGGCCCGTACTTTACGCCGCAGAACAAAGGGGCACATCCGCAAGAACTGTTTCGCGAACTGGATCTCGCGGAACTTGATGATCTGATTGCGGTTTCGCAGAACACGCTGCGGGTAGTGGCGCTTGCTCCGGAAAAAGCGGAAGCCCTGAAGGCGATCCATCACCTCAAGCAAAAAGGGATACGCGTCATGCTGGGCCACAGCGCCGCTACATACGCGCAAACCCTGGCCGCATTTGATGCAGGCGCAGCCGGGCTGGTGCACTGCTACAACGGCATGATGGGGTTACACCACCGGGAGCCCGGCATGGTTGGCGCTGGCCTTACGGACCCACGCGCGTGGCTGGAGCTTATTGCCGACGGGCATCACGTTCATCCTGGAGCCATGCGGCTGTGTTGTTGCTGCGCGAAGGATCGTACGGTGCTGATTACCGATGCCATGCAGGCGGCGGGTATGCCTGATGGGGGCTATACGTTGTGTGGTGAAAGTGTCGAGATGCAGGGCGGCGTTGTCCGCACGGCCTCAGGCGGGCTTGCGGGCAGCACGCTCGCGCTGGATGCCGCCGTGCGGAATATGGTGGAGCATACGGGGGTCGCCCCAGAGCAAGCTATCCATATGGCTTCACTGCATCCCGCCCGTCTGCTCGGTATGGATCACCTGCTGGGATCGTTAGCGCCTGGCAAACGCGCCAATATTATTGCGCTGGATGCGGGTTTACACCTCCGGCAGATTTGGATCCAGGGTCAGGCTCTTTCCCTGTAGCCCTTTCACAGTGTGCCCTGTTGGCCTTACGGAAGACGATCGTAAGGCCTTTCTTTTCCTTTCCTTGACTTTCTCCTTTCCTTTCGCGATCACACTTTTCGTTTTATTTCTTTTACGCCATTGAACTTTCGATTTCTTTTCTATAGATTTTATTTAATTGCTAAAGTGAACAAGTGAAACGAAACGAAAGATAGCGACACGTTTGCCAGCGTCTGATGTGGAATTCACACGACTAAGGACTGAGTTATGCCACAAACCACTACCGCCGCCACCGGCACCTGGACCGAAAAAGAGATCCGCCAGCAGCCAGCCAGCTGGCTTCGCTCGCTCAACAATATTGATAATCTGCGCGCGTCGATCGACAGTTTTCTGACGCCACTGTTGCGCAAGCCCGATCTGCGGATCGTTCTGACTGGCGCGGGCACGTCCGCTTTTATCGGCGACATCATTGCGCCATGGCTTGCCAGCCACACAGGAAAAAACATCACCGCGATACCTACGACCGATCTGGTCACCAACCCTATGGATTACTTCAGCCCTGCGCACCCGCTGCTGCTGGTCTCTTTCGCCCGTTCTGGCAATAGCCCGGAGAGCGTCGCTGCCGTTGAGCTGGCGAATCAGTTTGTACCGGAGTGCTACCACCTGTCGATCACCTGTAATGAAGCGGGCAGCCTGTACCAGAATGCCGTCGACAGCGCTAACGCCTGCGCTCTGCTCATGCCAGCCGAAACGCACGATCGCGGGTTTGCGATGACAAGCAGCATCACCACCATGATGGCGAGCTGCCTGGCGGTATTCGCACCGGAAACGATCAACAGCAAAACGTTCCGGAACGTGTCCGATCGCTGTCAGGCGATCCTCACTTCGCTTGGCGATTTCAGCCCCGGCGTCTTTGGTAACGAACCGTGGAAACGCATTGTTTATCTGGGCAGCGGTGGATTACAGGGCGCCGCACGGGAGTCTGCGCTGAAAGTGCTGGAGCTGACCGCCGGCAAACTGGCGGCATTCTACGATTCGCCAACGGGTTTCCGTCACGGGCCTAAGTCACTGGTGGACAACGAAACGCTGGTCGTCGTGTTTGTCTCCAGCCATCCGTACACGCGTCAGTACGATCTGGATCTGCTCGCCGAGCTACGTCGCGATCGTCAGGCTATGCGGGTAGTAGCCATTGCAGCCGAAACGGATCCGGTCATTGAAGCTGGCCCGCATATCCTGCTGCCGCCTTCTCGTTCATTTAACGATATGGAGCAGGCGTTCTGCTTCCTGATGTACGCCCAGGTCTTCGCACTGACCCAGTCTCTGCACGTTGGCAATACGCCAGATACGCCATCCGCCAGCGGTACGGTTAACCGTGTGGTCCAGGGCGTCGTTATTCATCCGTGGCAGGCTTAAGAGGACAGGCTCATGAGTATTATTTCCACCAAATATCTTTTGCAGGACGCACAGGCAAAGGGCTATGCCGTTCCGGCCTTTAACATTCATAACGCCGAGACGATCCAGGCGATCCTCGAAGTCTGTAGCGAAATGCGATCCCCGGTGATCCTCGCGGGTACGCCGGGGACGTTTAAACATATTGCGCTGGAAGAGATCTACGCCTTGTGCAGCGCATATTCCCTTACTTATGACATGCCGCTGGCGCTACACCTCGATCACCACGAATCGCTGGATGACATTCGCCGCAAAGTCCATGCCGGCGTACGTAGCGCAATGATCGACGGTAGCCATTACCCCTTCGAACAAAACGTCAAGCTGGTGAAATCGGTCGTCGATTTCTGTCACCTCAACGACTGTAGCGTCGAGGCCGAACTGGGCCGACTGGGTGGAGTGGAAGATGACATGAGCGTCGACGCCGAAAGCGCGTTCCTGACCGACCCGCAGGAAGCAAAACGCTTTGTCGAACTGACAGGCGTGGACAGCCTCGCCGTTGCCATCGGAACCGCGCACGGCCTCTATACCAAACGCCCAAAAATCGACTTCCAGCGGCTGGCCGAGATCCGCGAGGTTGTGACAGTGCCGCTGGTACTGCACGGTGCGAGCGATGTTCCGGATGAGGATGTGCGCCGCACCATTGAGCTGGGCGTCTGCAAAGTTAACGTCGCAACAGAGCTGAAAATCGCCTTCTCTGACGCAGTCAAAGCCTGGTTTGCCGAGAACCCACAGGGCAACGATCCGCGCTTCTACATGCGCGTCGGCATGGATGCCATGAAAGAGGTGGTCAGAAGCAAAATCACCGTTTGCGGCTCGGCGAACCGGCTGCTGCTTCCGGCTGAAGCCTGAACCCATCGCGCATAACGTTAGTACCTAAAAAATAACTATAAGCCTCGCAAATATGAAGGCGCGTCCTTAAGCCGGACAGCGCCTTCCATTATCCTAAAAATCCGAGGAGTCCCTACATGACACAGGAAAAGTCGTTTAAATCGAAAGCGTGGGAGTTTTTCCAGAGCCTGGGAAAGACGTTTATGTTCCCGGTTTCGCTATTGGCCTTTATGGGGTTGTTGTTAGGTATCGGTAGTTCTGTCACCAGCCCTTCCACCATCAAAAGTTTTCCCTTTCTGGGCGGCGAGTTAACGCAGCTGACCTTTGGTTTTATCGCCATGGTCGGTGGCTTTGCTTTTACCTATCTGCCGCTGATGTTTGCCATGGCGATCCCAATGGGCCTTGCCAGGCGTAATAAAGCGGTGGGCGCTTTTGCCGGATTCGTTGGCTACATGCTGATGAACATGAGCATCAACTACTACCTGACCGCCACCCACCAGCTTGCGGATGCCGCCACCATGAGACAGGTGGGACAATCCATCGTGCTTGGCATTCAAACGCTGGAGATGGGCGTGCTCGGCGGCATTGTGGTAGGGGTGATCACCTACTTCCTGCACGAACGCTTCCAGGACACGGTGCTGCACGACGCATTTGCCTTCTTTAGCGGCATTCGTTTTGTTCCGATTATTACCGCCCTCACCCTGTCGCTGGTCGGCCTGGTCATCCCCCTGCTGTGGGAATATGTGGCAATGGGCATTGCCGGGATTGGTCATATCATCCAGAGCACCAGCGTCTTTGGGCCGTTCCTGTATGGCGTGGGCGTGCTGCTACTCAAACCTTTTGGCCTGCATCACATTCTGCTGGCGATGGTGCGCTTCACCCCGGCGGGCGGCATTGAGATGGTTAACGGCCAGGAAGTGGCCGGTGCGCTGAACATTTTCTACGCCGAGCTGAAAGCGGGTCTGCCGTTTAGCCCGCACGTTACGGCATTTTTATCGCAAGGGTTTATGCCGACCTTTATCTTCGGCCTGCCTGCCGTGGCTTACGCTATCTACCGCACCGCGCGCCCGGAAAACCGTCCGGTGATTAAAGGGCTGCTGCTTTCAGGCGTGCTGGTTTCAGTTGTCACGGGTATTTCAGAGCCGATTGAGTTCCTGTTCCTGTTTATTGCCCCTGTGCTTTACGCGTTTCATATCGTTATGTCTGGCCTGGCGCTGATGGTGATGGCGCTGCTCGGCGTCACCATCGGCAACACTGACGGCGGTATTCTGGATCTGCTGATCTTCGGCGTCATGCAGGGGATGTCGACCAAATGGTATCTGCTGTTCCCGGTGGGTATTGCCTGGTTTGCTATCTACTTCTTCGTCTTCCGCTGGTACATCCTCAAGCACGATATAAAAACGCCAGGCCGTGAGGTTGACGCGCAGGGTGCGCTCCAGGCGGTGGAAGCCAATACCCGGGCACGTGGAAAATCAAAATACGATCATGGGCTTATTCTTCGCGCGCTTGGCGGTAAAGAGAATATTGAGTCGCTCGACAACTGCATTACCCGCTTACGTCTGGTGGTGAAAGATATGGGGCTTATCGACCAGCAGTCGCTGAAGGCCGCTGGCGCCTTGTCAGTCGTGGTGCTTGATGCCCACAGTGTTCAGGTGATCATCGGCCCGCAGGTGCAGAGCGTCAAATCCGGCATTGAAGCCTTAATTTAACAGGGGGTCGTTGTGTTTGATTTCGACAGAATCATTGAGCGTAAAAGCGATAAATGCCGTAAATGGGATCATGCGTTTGTGTGTTCGCGTTTCGGTGATGTCCCGGAGGGATTTATCCCGCTGTGGATAGCAGACATGGATTTCACCTCGCCACCCGCCGTGATTGAAGGCTTTCAGCGCATCGTGGAGCATGGCACCTTCGGTTACACCTGGTGCTTCGACGAATTCTACGATGCGGTCATCGCCTTCCAGCGCACCCGTCATCAGGTTGAGGTGCATAAGTCATGGATCACCCTGACCTACGGCACCGTTTCTACGCTGCACTATACGGTTCAGGCGTTCTGCAATCCCGGCGACTGCGTGATGATGAACACCCCGGTGTATGACCCGTTTGCGATGGCGACACAGCGACAGGGCGTGCGGGTGCTTGCAAATCCGCTGAGCGTGAAGGAAAACCGCTATCAGTTGGATTTTAATCTGATTGAAGTTCAGCTCAAAACTCACCGTCCAAAACTGTGGTTCTTCTGCTCGCCGCATAACCCCTCGGGCCGCATCTGGCGCGCGGATGAGATACGCCAGGTGTCCGATCTCTGTAAGCGCTACGGCACGATTCTGGTGGTTGATGAGGTTCACGCCGAGCACATTCTGGACGGTACCTTCGTCAGCTGTCTGACTTCGGGCTGTGCCGCCCAGGACAACCTGATTGTGCTGACCTCCCCAAATAAAGCCTTCAACCTTGGCGGGCTAAAAACATCCTACTCAATGATTCCAGACGATTCGCTGCGCCAGCGTTTCCGCCAGCAGTTGGAGAAGAACTCCATTACCTCGCCGAATATCTTCGGCGTGTGGGGGATTATTCTGGCCTATCAGCAAGGTCTGCCATGGCTCGACGCGCTGAATGGTTATCTGCGCGGCAATGCCCGCTACCTTGCGGATGCCATCCAGACCCACTTCCCTGCATGGAAGATGATGAACCCGGAGTCGTCGTATCTCGCCTGGATAGACGTCAGTGCGGACGATCGCAGTGCGACGGCGCTAACCCAACATTTCGCCAAACAGGCTGGCGTGGTCATCGAAGATGGCAGCCACTACGTACAAAACGGCGAAAACTACCTGCGTATTAACTTCGGCACCCAGCGCTACTGGCTGGAACAGTCCATCAACCGAATGCTGAAGCATTACTGATAAGGATCTTACCCCGATGAAAACAAGGCTCACTCTCTCGCTGCTGGCTCTCTGTGTTTCTCATGGCGCGGCGGCAGCAAACTACGCGCTCAGTAACAACAATATTGCCCTTTCGTTTGATGATGCAAATGCAATGGTAGTGGTAACGGACAGCAAAGCTAACCATCCGCTCACGCCCCAGGAGTTGTTCTTTCTGACGCTGCCGGATGAAACAAAAATCCACACCGCTGATTTCAAAATCAAGCACGTCGAAAAGCAGGACAACGCGATAGTCATCGACTTTACGCATCCGGATTTTAACGTAACGGTGAAACTGAACCTGGTGAAGGGAAAATACGCCAGCATCGGCTACACCATCGCCGCCGTCGGGCAGCCGCGGGACGTAGCGAAAATGACCTTCTTCCCGACGAAGAAGCAGTCTCAGGCACCTTACGTTGACGGGGCGATTAACAGCTCGCCAATCGTGGCCGACTCGTTCTTCATCCTGCCAGACAAACCGATTGTGAATACTTACGCTTATGAAGCCACCACGAACCTCAACGTGGAGCTGAAAACGCCAATTCTGCCTGAGACACCGGTCAGTTTTACCACCTGGTTCGGCACTTTCCCGGAAACTAATCAGCTGCGGCGCAGCGTAAACCAGTTTATCGATGCCGTGCGCCCGCGGCCTTATAAGCCTTATCTGCACTACAACAGCTGGATGGACATTGGCTTCTTTACTCCTTACTCCGAGCAGGATGTCATTGGGCGGATGGACGAATGGAATAAAGACTTTATTGCCGGACGCGGGGTGGCGCTGGACGCGTTCCTGCTGGACGATGGCTGGGACGATCGCACCGGACGCTGGCTGTTTGGCCCGGCATTCAGCAACGGTTTTGGCAAAGTCAGGGAAAAAGCCGATAGCCTGCATAGCTCGGTTGGGCTGTGGCTTTCACCGTGGGGCGGTTACAACAAGCCGCGCGATATTCGCGTCTCGCATGCAAAAGAGTATGGTTTCGAAACCGTAGACGGCAAGCTGGCGCTGTCGGGGCCGAACTACTTTAAAAACTTTAACGATCAGATCATTAAGCTGATCAAAAACGAGCACATTACCTCGTTCAAGCTCGACGGAATGGGTAACGCCAATTCGCATATCAAGGGCAGCCCATTTGCATCGGATTTTGACGCGTCCATTGCCCTGCTGCACAACATGCGCAGCGCAAACCCGAACCTGTTTATCAACCTGACCACCGGGACCGACGCGAGCCCGTCCTGGCTGTTCTATGCTGATTCAATCTGGCGTCAGGGCGATGATATCAACCTGTACGGTCCCGGCACGCCAGTGCAGCAGTGGATGACCTACCGGGATGCCGAAACTTATCGCTCCATCGTACGCAAAGGCCCGCTGTTCCCGCTGAACTCCCTGATGTACCACGGGATCGTCAGTGCAGAGAACGCTTACTATGGACTGGAGAAAGTACAAACGGACGGTGATTTTGCCGATCAGGTCTGGAGCTACTTCGCGACCGGAACTCAACTTCAGGAGCTGTACATCACGCCGTCCATGCTTAACAAGGCGAAGTGGGACACCCTGGCACAGGCGGCGAAGTGGTCGCGTGAGAATGCCAGCGTGCTGGTGGATACGCACTGGATTGGCGGTGACCCAACTTCGCTTGAGGTTTACGGCTGGGCCTCATGGAGTAAAGACAAAGCGATTTTTGGTTTACGCAACCCGTCGGATAAGCCGCAACGTTACTACCTGGATTTAACCAAAGATTTTGAGATCCCGGCAGGAGAGCGCTCGCAGTTTACCCTGAAAGCCGTGTACGGCAGTAATTCGACCGTATCAGAGGAGTATAAAAACGCTGTGGTGATTACGCTGCAACCGCTGGAAACGCTGGTGTTTGAGGCGATGCCGGGAAAATAGTGAGGCTTTGACACGGAGTAGGCCGGGTAAGGCGAAGCCGCCACCCGGCAAAACAGGCGGCAGGGGCTTACTCCCCCTGCTGCTCCAGCGCATATTTATACAGCGCATTTTTCTTCACGCCGTGGATCTCCGCCGCCAGCGCCGCCGCTTTTTTCAGGGGGAGTTCAGCCTGTAGCAGGGCCAGCGTACGCAGCGCATCGGCAGGCAGGGCGTCTTCCTGCGCTTTATGCCCTTCGACAATCAGCACCATTTCGCCCTTGCGGCGGTTCTCATCCTCTTTCACCCACGCCAGCAGTTCGCCAACCGGCGCACCGTGGATCGTTTCCCAGGTTTTGGTCAGCTCGCGCGCCAGCACCACGTAGCGGGATTCGCCCCAGACGGTAACCATATCCTCCAGGCTTTCCAGCAGGCGGTGGGTTGATTCGTAAAAAATCAGGGTACGCGGTTCGGCTTCCAGATCCTTTAACGCGTCGCGACGGCCTTTGGATTTAGCAGGCAGGAAACCTTCGTAGCAGAAACGATCGGACGGCAGGCCCGCCGCACTTAATGCGGCAATAGCAGCACACGGCCCCGGCAGCGGCACAACGCGGATCCCTGCTTCACGGCAGGTGCGCACCAGATGGTAGCCCGGATCGTTGATAAGCGGCGTACCCGCATCGGAGACCAGCGCGATGTTCTGCCCTTCTTTCAACTTCGCCACCAGCGTTTCGGCTTTTTGTTGCTCATTGTGATCGTGCAGGGCAAACAAACGGGCGTTAATGGCAAAGTGCTGCAGCAGTAAACCGGTATGACGGGTGTCTTCAGCAGCAATTAAATCAACAGCTTGCAATACAGTGAGTGCACGTTGGGTAATATCAGACAAATTCCCGATAGGAGTAGGTACAATATAAAGCTGGCCTTGAGAATTATCTGCCGTTTCGTGTTGTTTCATTGTTTCGTCCGTATTGCCGATTTAATATTGAGCATTGCGTAAAAAAATCACTGGATACAGTATGGTACCGTTAACGTTTCTTCGAAAAAAAGCCGCGCACAGCGTGCCCCTCCTGCTGGCAGCCCTGATCTTTACCGGCTGCGGCACCCAGGCACCTGACCAGAGCACTGCTCATATGCAGGGATCCGCTCAGGCTGATTCTGGCTTTTATCTGCAACAAATGTCGCAGAGTTCAAATGATACCAGGATCAACTGGCAATTACTCGCCATTCGTGCACTGCTGAAGGAAGGAAAAACCCAGCAGGCCGCCGAGCTGTTCAGCCAGCTGCCGCAGGATCTTAACGACGATCAGCGCCATGAGCAGACGCTGCTGTCGGCAGAACTGAAGGTCGCGCAGAAAGATTTCGACGGCGCGAAGAAGATCCTCGGCACTATCGAACTGAGCGCGCTGGATAAGAATCAGCAGGCCCGTTTCTGGCAGGCCGGTATCACCGCTGAGCAGGGTCGCCCCTCCCTGACGCTTCTCCGCGCGCTGATTGCCCAGGAGCCTCTGCTCGCGGGTGCGGACAAGCAGAAAAATATTGACGCAACCTGGCAGGCACTCGCCTCCATGACCCAGGATCAGGCCAGAGCGCTGGTGATCAACGCCGATGAAAATGTCCTGCAAGGCTGGCTGGATCTGCAACAGATGTGGTTCAACAACCGCAGCGATCCGAACATGCTGAAAGCCGGCATTACCGACTGGCAAAAGCGCTACCCGCAAAACCCGGGAGCAAAAATGCTGCCAACGCAGCTGGTGAACGTGCAAAACTTTAAGCCCGCCTCCACCAGCAAAATCGCCCTGCTGCTGCCGTTAAACGGCCAGGCAGCGGTGTTTGGCCGCGCCATTCAGCAAGGTTTTGAAGCCGCGAAAAACGGCACTACCACCGTCACCGGCAGCGCCGTTCCGGCGCAGGCAGCACAGGCGGCGAATGTGAATGACGTCGTCAGTCCGTCAGCCGCCGAAACCAGCGACCTGACCACCGCGCAATCCCCTGCCCAGGGCACCATGCAGAATCCGGTTACCGCCCCAACGACGCAACCCGCTACCTCAGCGCCTGCGGCAACACAGGCCCCGGCTGAAACCCCGGCGCCCGCGACGGCAGAACAACCTCAGCCGCAAACCGCGCAGCCGGAACAGCAGCCAGCAGCCCAGCCGCAGGCTGTGGCCACCACCAGCGCTAACCCTGGTGCAGAGTTGAAAATCTACGACACCAGCGCCCAGCCGCTTGACCAGGTGCTGGCGCAGGTTCAGCAGGACGGGGCCAGCATCGTTGTCGGCCCGCTGTTGAAAAACAACGTGGAAGCGCTGATGAAGAGCAACACCACGCTGAACGTGCTGGCGCTTAACCAGCCTGAGCAGGTTCAGAACCGCGCCAATATCTGTTACTTCGCCCTCTCTCCGGAGGATGAAGCCCGCGATGCGGCCCGTCATATCCACGAGCAGGGCAAACAGGCGCCGCTGCTGCTGATCCCACGCAGCACGCTGGGCGACCGCGTTGCCAACGCCTTTGCGCAAGAGTGGCAGACCCTTGGCGGTGGCGTGGTGTTGCAGCAGAAATTTGGCTCAGCTTCCGAACTGAGAGCGGGCGTGAACGGCGGGGCAGGTATTGCCCTCAACGGTAGCCCGGTATCCGCCAGCCTGCCGCAGCAGCAGAGCGTCACCATCGGCGGTCTGACGATCCCAGCCCCCCCTACCGACGCGCAAATCAGCGGCGGCGGTAAAGTGGATTCGGCGTACATCGTCGCTACGCCGGAAGAGATCGCCTTTATCAAACCAATGATCGCCATGCGTAACGGCAGCCAGAGCGGCGCAACGCTCTACGCCAGCTCACGCAGCGCACAGGGTACCGCAGGCCCGGATTTTCGTCTGGAAATGGAAGGACTGCAATACAGCGAGATCCCTATGCTGGCAGGCAGCAACCCGCAGTTGATGCAGCAGGCGCTGGGCGCGGTGCGCAATGATTATTCCCTGGCGCGCCTGTACGCGATGGGCGTCGATGCCTGGGCGCTGGCAAACCACTTTACCCAGATGCGCCAGGTACCGGGCTTTGAGCTTAACGGGAATACCGGAGATCTGACCGCCGATCAGGATTGTGTGATTAACAGGAAGTTATCATGGCTCAAATACCAGCAGGGGCAGATCGTCCCGGCCAGTTAAGCCGCAAAGAGACCGGCGACGCGTGGGAGCTAAAAGCGCGCCGCTGGCTTGAAGGCAAAGGACTGCGCTTTGTCGCCGCCAACGTTCGCGGGCGCGGCGGCGAGATTGACCTGATTATGAAAGACGGTCAAACCATCGTGTTTGTTGAAGTACGCTACCGACAGTCGTCCCGTTTTGGCGGTGCTGCCGCCAGCGTGACGCTCGCCAAACAACAAAAATTATTACAGACTGCCCACTTGTGGCTTGCCCGCCATAATGGGAGTTTTGATACTGTGGATTGCCGTTTCGATGTGGTAGCCTTCACCGGAAATGCGATCGACTGGCTTAAAAACGCGTTTGGCGAAGACGCATAAATAAGATTTTAAAGGGATACCGTGCTCGAACGAATAAAAGTGTGCTTCACAGAAAGCATTCAAACGCAGATTGCCGCAGCGGAAGCCCTTCCGGACGCGATCTCGCGTGCAGCGATGACGCTGGTTCAGTCGCTGCTCAACGGCAACAAAATCCTCTGTTGTGGCAATGGCACGTCCGCCGCCAACGCACAGCATTTTGCTGCCAGCATGATCAATCGCTTCGAAACCGAGCGACCGAGTTTACCAGCCATTGCACTAAACACCGATAACGTGGTCTTAACTGCGATTGCCAACGATCGTCTGCATGACGAAATTTACGCCAAGCAGGTGCGCGCCTTAGGCCATGCCGGAGACGTGCTGCTGGCGATCTCCACGCGCGGTAACAGCCGGGATATCGTTAAGGCGGTTGAAGCGGCAGTAACCCGGGACATGACGATTGTCGCCCTGACCGGTTACGACGGCGGTGAGCTGGCTGGCCTGCTGGGGCCGCAGGATGTGGAGATCCGCATTCCTTCGCACCGTAGCGCCCGCATCCAGGAGATGCATATGCTCACGGTGAACTGCTTATGCGATCTGATCGATAACACGCTTTTCCCTCACCAGGATGATTAAGGAGTTCTCATGAAGGTTTTATCGGCCCTTGCAGTCGTGATGTCTGCATTACTGCTTCAGGGATGCATCGCTGCCGCTGTAGTCGGTACCGCAGCGGTCGGCACCAAAGCAGCGACCGATCCGCGTACCGTTGGGACGCAGGTGGATGACGGTACGCTTGAGCTGCGCGTAAACAGTGCGCTGTCGAAAGACGAACAGATCAAGAAGGAAGCACGCATTAACGTGACGGCTTATCAGGGCAAAGTTCTGCTGGCAGGCCAGGCGCCAACCCCTGAACTCGCCTCGCGCGCCAAACAGATCGCGATGGGCGTAGAAGGTACGGCAGAAGTGTTTAACGAGATCCGCCAGGGCCAGCCGATTGGTCTCGGCACCGCGTCATCTGATACCTGGATCACCACCAAAGTGCGTTCCCAGCTGCTGGGTACCGACCAGGTGAAATCCTCAAACGTGAAAGTAACCACGGAGAACGGCGAAGTGTTCCTGCTGGGCCTGGTGACAGAACGTGAAGGGAAAGCGGCGGCGGATATCGCCAGCCGGGTGAGCGGCGTGAAGCACGTCACCACCGCCTTTACTTATATCAAGTAATTCACACCTGACTGTAAGCCCGGTAAGCGCCAGCGCCACCGGGCTTTCTTTCACACCAGCGCCATACTCCCCACAATCACTCCGCTCAACGCCACCAGCCCCGCCGTCAGCCACAGCGCTTTCGCCGGGAATGACTTACGCAGCATGATCAGCGACGGCAGGCTCACCGCCGGCAGCGTGATGAGCAGCGCCAGCGCCGGTGCGGTACCCATGCCAGCCATCATCATGGTCTGAATAATCGGGATCTCCGCCGCGGTTGGGATCACAAACAGGCAACCGGCCACCGCCATCGCAATCACCCACATCAGCGTGTTGTCGATAGCGCCATCCGCATGCGGGAACAGCCAGACGCGCGCCGCCCCGAGCACCAGTACGGCCAGGATATAGACCGGGATTGTGCTCCAGAAAAGCTGCCACAGCGCTTTGCCCCAGCGAGATAAGAAACTGCCCTGCGGATCGCTGAGGTCCAGCTCAACGGAGGCAGGCCCGGCCTCGTTGTCTTTCACCAGGTGCTGCACCAGCGTAGCGACAAGCACCACCGTCAGCAGGCCAGCCGCCAGACGGATAAACGCGAAATGCCAGCCGAGAACGAAGCCCATAAACACCAGCGTTGCCGGGTTCAGCAGGGGGTTACCCATCCAGAAGGCAAGCGCACCGCCCATCGACACGCGCTGTCGGCGCATACCCGCCGCCACCGGTGCAGCGCAGCAGGAGCACATCATGCCCGGCAGGGAGAAAATCGTTCCCAGCAGCGTGCCCTGCAGGCGCGGTTGTCCCAGGGTTTTTATCAGCCAGTTACGCGGGATAAGTACCTGAATCAGCGAGCCCAGCAATACGCCCAATACCGCCGCTTTCCAGACGGCAAGAAAATAGACCATTGCATAATCCCACGCCGCGCGAAGCGGGCTGGAATCGGCCTGCGCGAGAATCGATTTACCGATGCTGTGGGTGTCGGCGGCGGTGAAGGCTTTACCGTAGTACGGCTGCCATTTCACATACCAGAGGCCAATGATGACCACGAGAAAGAAGAGTGCGGGCTTCCACCACTGAACAGGTGTTGCCGCCTGAGATGAAGACTGACCAGTCATACCATTCCCCGGAAGGTGTTATTTAATAAGCCGGGGAAGTTTACGCCTCGCCCTGCGCGATTTCACGCAGTTTTGCCGAAGGGATAATATTAACCCCCTCTTGCGACGGAGCCAGTGCCTCTTTCAGCATCGCCTGCGCGACATCCCGCGCCTCGATGGACTTCCAGTTACCGGGCAGGATGCGAAACAGCGGAGCGAAAAAAGACTCGTTAAAACGCCGTTCGTCGCGGTGGCCCATCAGCATGGAAGGCCGTACGATGGTCAGGCGCTCCCATTGCTGCGCGATTAACGCCTCTTCCATTTTGCCCTTCACCTGGTTGTAAAAAAACGGCGAGCCTGCGTTCGCGCCGTGCGCGCTGACCACCAGGAAATGCTTAGCACCCAGCTTCTTGGCCGTCAGGGCGGTATCTACCACCAGCGTGTAATCTGCATGGACAAAGGCTTCTTTACTGCCCGCTTCCCGTCGGGTGGTGCCAAGGCAGCAAAAGGCGATATCAATGGGATCCTGCACCTGCGCCAGCGCGTCGGTAAGCTGGGGATCGTGCGGGTTATAGACGCCGGTGATATCCAACAGCGGGCGACGCGTCGGGGCGGCGATATAGTTGATATGCCGATCCTGGATCAGCAGCCGCAGCAGATGTCCACCCACCAGCCCGGTTGCGCCGGTAATCAGTACCTGACTCATCTTGTCCCCTTTACAGAATTGTCCGTTTGCGATCTGGGCCTGCTCTACCACACTTAAAAGTCTGTTACCGGTAAGTATTTACCACAAACGGGAAAAAAACAGTCTGAAGCGAAAACAACGGAGGAAGCATGGGTAAAAAAATCGCAGTCTTGATTACCGACGAGTTTGAAGATTCAGAATTTACGTCGCCAGCAGAGGCATTCCGCAAGGCGGGCCACGAGGTGGTCACCATCGAAAAAGAAGCGGGTAAAACCGTGAAGGGCCACAAGGGTGAAGCCAGCGTGACCATTGACGAATCCATTGATAACGTCAGCCCGTCGGATTTCGACGCCCTGCTGTTACCGGGCGGCCATTCACCGGATTCCCTGCGCGGGGACGAGCGTTTCGTCACCTTTACCCGTGACTTCGTCGGCACCGGTAAACCGGTGTTTGCCATTTGCCACGGTCCACAGCTGCTCATCAGCGCCGAGGTGGTACGCGGGCGTAAGCTCACCGCGGTGAAACCGATCGTTATCGATCTGAAAAACGCCGGTGCCGAGTTCTACGATCAGGAAGTGGTGAACGATAACGATCAGCTGATCACCAGCCGTACGCCGGACGATCTTCCAGCGTTTAACCGCGAAGCGCTACGCCTGCTCGGTGCGTAACCAGTGCAGCTTCTTGCCAAAGCCCAGGGTGTTGTCGGTAAATTTCAGCTCATCGAGGCGGATTTCCCACACCGGGGCTTTTAGCGCTGCGGCCACCGGGAAGCGGCGCGTATAGCGTTTACGCAGGGCGTCGCTTTCCTCACCTTCCAGGCGACGAATTTCGCCTTTGAACTGGACCCCGCGGATCAGCGCAACGGTTTTAGGCTGACCATTTACCGTGCCCGCCACTTTTGCCTGTTGGCCCGTCATCTGCGCATGCCGCGTTTTGTCTTCGCTCATCACGTAAAAGGCCACGCGCTCGGGATCGTAGTAATAAAAGGCATTTGCGCACCACATCTCCTCGTCTTTACAGACGCACCAGGTCACAACATGCTGCTTTGCCAGCCAGCGGTTAATGGCGGCCAGTGTTTCCATTTTCGTTCTCTCTCATGCTATGGTGCGTTCACCTTAACATACTGAATCTGTTTACCGTGTGCTGGTTTCTCTATCTTGTCCGAACCGCTGATAACGCACTCTACACCGGGATCACCACCGATGTGGCGCGGCGTTTTTTACAACATCAAACGGGAAAAGGGGCGAAAGCACTGCGGGGGAAAGGTGAACTTCAGCTGGCGTTTTCAACCGCCGTGGGCGACAGATCCCTGGCGCTCAGGCTGGAGTACCGCATCAAGCAGCTGACGAAGCGCCAGAAAGAGCGTCTCGTCAACGGGGACGGCTCTTTCGAGGCGCTACGCGAAAGCCTGCTTAAAAACGATTGAAATGATCGTGGTACTCCACCAGACCGGTAACGCCGTCGAGCGAATCGTCCGCCAGAGGATGTACCAGGAAAGATGTTTCCGTGCCTGGCCAGTGGCAGCGCAGATCGTATCTGGACGCTGGCTCAAAGCCTAAACGCTCGTAGAACGCCGGATCGCCCAGAACGACGACAGCGGCATAGCCAAATTCATTCAGGGAATCCAGCCCTTCATAGACCAGCTGGCGTGCCAGGCCCTGTCCACGGTAGTTTTCATCCACCGCCAGCGGCGCCATGCCGACCCACTGCAACTCTTCGCCCTGCACAATCACCGGACTGAACGCCACGTAGCCGACCACCTGCCCCTCATCGTCGGTGGCAACCAGGCCCAGCGTAATCAGGCCATCTTCGCGAAGATCGTGAACCAGTTGAGCTTCGGCGTCGCCTGCAAAAGAGCGGCGTAACAACGCATCGATACCCGGCGCATCAATCCCAATTTCGACTCGAATCAGCATGGTTCACCTACTGAAGTGTGTTTACTGTCCGGCGGGGTTTTTAGCCCGGCCTCAACGAAATCTGCCATTTGCATCAACATCATACGCAGTGCTTTCGGCATCTGCTCCAGCTCAATGGCATCCATTAAATTTTTGACGTACAGACCGAGCTCCGTGTCGCCTTCAATCACCAGACGACGCTGGAAGAAGAGGGTGTCCGGATCCTGTTTGCGCGCGGCGATCATCAGCAGATCGCTGGCATCCGCGCTAAAGCTGACATCCGCCTCGGCGGTTTCACGGACGATAAGCCGATCGTTCTCTACGGAAGTAAACCAGCGCAACCCGATATCGCGTACTTCAATCTTTAACCAGCGGCCTTCCAGAAACTCAAGCTCACCGTCCTGTAGCGCCTGGCGGAACTGCCAGCTCAGTACCTGTTCCAGCACCTGGCGTTTAAGCGCGAACGGCGCCAGTTTTACCGGCACGCTCAGCATTGATGGACCGAATTGTACGAGACGTGAACGCAGTTTATCCAGCACGAGCTTTACTCCCTGATAGCTATAGTCCTGCTATTTTGCCATATCCCGACAAGAAGATAGCGGCGTAAATCAACAAACCGTTGTCCGGTATACCTCATTATTGGTGCCATCAATACGCCATTAGCTGCCTTAAATCAAAAATTGTCGCGTATGGGTTAATTAAAATCCCAGCTCGTTAACATTTTTTACGATCCCTGCGATCGACAACATCGGGATAAATTATGGAGCTGCTCTGCCCTGCCGGAAACCTTCCGGCGCTTAAGGCGGCCATCGAAAATGGGGCCGATGCGGTCTATATCGGGCTGAAAGATGATACCAATGCCCGCCATTTTGCGGGTCTTAACTTTACGGAGAAAAAGCTTCATGAAGCCGTTAACTTCGTTCACCAGCACCGGCGCAAACTGCACATCGCCATCAATACCTTTGCCCATCCTGATGGCTACGCCCGCTGGCAGCGCGCCGTGGATATGGCGGCCCAACTGGGCGCCGATGCGTTGATCCTGGCCGACCTCGCTATGCTTGAGTATGCGGCAGAACGTTATCCGCATATTGAGCGCCACGTCTCTGTTCAGGCATCGGCCACCAATGAAGAGGCCGTGCGTTTTTATCATCGACACTTTGACGTAGCCCGCGTGGTGCTGCCGCGCGTGCTCTCTATTCATCAGGTTAAGCAACTGGCGCGCGTCACGCCAGTGCCGCTGGAGGTTTTTGCCTTCGGCAGCCTGTGCATCATGGCCGAAGGCCGCTGCTATCTTTCTTCCTATCTTACCGGGGAATCGCCAAACACCGTCGGTGCCTGCTCGCCTGCCCGCTTCGTTCGCTGGCAGCAAACGCCGCAGGGACTGGAGTCGCGCCTGAATAACGTGTTAATCGACCGCTATCAGGACGGTGAAAACGCGGGCTACCCGACACTGTGCAAAGGCCGCTATCTGGTGGACGGCGAGCGCTACCACGCGCTGGAGGAGCCCACCAGTCTCAACACGCTGGAGCTGCTGCCGGAACTGCTGGCCGCCAATATTGCCTCGGTGAAAATCGAAGGCCGCCAGCGTAGCCCGGCCTACGTGAGCCAGGTGGCGAAGGTGTGGCGTCAGGCCATCGACCGCTGCATGGCGGACCCGCAAAACTACGCCCCGCAGGCGGCCTGGATGGAGACGCTCGGCGCGATGTCCGAAGGCACGCAAACCACGCTCGGCGCGTATCACCGTAAATGGCAGTGAGATAATCATGAAATATTCATTAGGGCCGGTGCTTTACTACTGGCCAAAAGAGACGCTGGAAGATTTTTACCAGCAGGCGGCTAACAGCAGCGCCGATGTGATTTACCTCGGCGAAGCGGTGTGCAGCAAGCGCCGCGCCACCAAAGTGGGCGACTGGCTGGATATGGCGAAAAGCCTGGCCGGCAGCGGCAAGCAGGTGGTGCTCTCGACGCTGGCGCTGGTGCAGGCGTCCTCTGAACTGGGCGAGCTGAAGCGCTACGTCGAAAACGGTGAGTTCCTGCTGGAGGCGAGCGACCTGGGCGTGGTAAACCTGTGTGCCGAGCGTAAGCTGCCGTTTGTCGCCGGACATGCGCTGAACTGCTATAACGCGGTGACCCTGCGCCTGTTGCTCAAACAGGGGATGACCCGCTGGTGCATGCCGGTTGAGCTCTCCCGCGACTGGCTGGCCAACCTGCTCACACAGTGCGAAGAGCTGGGCATTCGCAACAAGTTTGAAGTGGAAGTCCTGAGCTATGGGCATCTGCCGCTGGCCTACTCTGCCCGCTGCTTCACCGCACGTTCCGAAGATCGCCCGAAAGACGAGTGCGAAACCTGCTGCATTAAGTACCCGAACGGCCGCAGTATGCTGTCGCAGGAGAACCAGCAGGTGTTTGTTCTTAACGGCATTCAGACCATGAGCGGTTACGTCTATAACCTCGGCAACGAACTGGCATCAATGCACGGGCTGGTGGATATGGTGCGTCTTTCGCCGCTTGATACCGGTGTTTTCGCCATGCTGGACGCCTTCCGCGCCAATGAAAACGGCGCCTCGCCGCTACCGTTGACCGCAAACAGCGACTGCAACGGTTACTGGCGACGTCTCGCCGGGCTGGAATTGCAGGCGTAAAAAAGGCTCACTTTGTTAACAACGGTTATCATTTTTTAATGCACTATTAAAGATTGACCGTCGACAAAGTGAGCTGTTATGACTGACAAAACCATTCCGTTTTCGGTGCTGGATCTGGCGCCGATCCCACAAGGCTCCTCGGCCAGAGAAGCCTTCACGCACTCTCTCGATCTTGCTCAGCTTGCCGAAAAGCGCGGCTATCACCGCTACTGGCTGGCGGAGCACCACAATATGGTGGGCATCGCCAGCGCCGCCACCTCGGTGCTGATTGGCTATCTGGCGGCGAATACCACCACTCTGCACCTGGGCTCCGGCGGCGTGATGCTGCCGAACCACGCCCCGCTGGTGATTGCCGAGCAGTTCGGGACGCTGAATACCCTTTATCCGGGCCGTATTGATCTAGGGCTTGGCCGCGCGCCGGGCAGCGACCAGCCGACCATGCGCGCCCTGCGTCGCCATATGAGCGGCGATATCGACAACTTCCCGCGTGATGTAGCGGAGCTGGTAGACTGGTTCGATGCGAGCGATCCTAACCCGCACGTGCGCCCGGTGCCGGGCTACGGCGAGAAAATCCCGGTGTGGCTGTTAGGCTCAAGTCTGTACAGCGCACAGCTTGCCGCACAGCTGGGGCTGCCGTTCGCGTTCGCTTCCCACTTCGCACCGGATATGCTGCATCAGGCTCTGCATCTCTACCGCACAAACTTCAAGCCTTCCGAGCGTCTTGAGAAGCCGTATGCGATGGTGTGCATCAATATCATTGCCGCCGACAGCAACCGCGACGCGGAATTCCTGTTTACCTCCATGCAGCAGGCGTTTGTGAAGCTGCGTCGCGGCGAGACGGGCCAGTTGCCACCACCGGTAGAAAATATGCATCAGCTGTGGTCGGCCTCCGAGCAGTATGGCGTGCAGCAGGCCCTGAGCATGTCGCTGGTGGGTGATAAGGCGAAGGTGCGTCACGGTCTGGAGGCAGTGCTACGAGAAACGCAGGCGGATGAAATTATGGTCAACGGCCAGATTTTCGATCATCAGGCGCGTTTGCATTCATTTGATCTGGCGATGCAGGTGAAAGAGGAGTTGGTGGGGTAGTTTTTTGCCGGATGGCGGCTTCGCCTTATCCGGCCTACGCGATCCCTGTAGGCCCGGTAAGCGTAGCGCCACCGGGCTTTCTGTTTACTGATACACAGGCAACAGATTAAAACTCGACAGCATGTGCACAACCGCATTGCCGAGACCAAATACCAGGATCAGCGCAATCATCGGTTTTCCGCCCCAGACGCGGAATTTCGGGCTGCCGAAGCGCTTACGTGATTTACGCGCCAGCAGCGCCGGTACAATCGCCGCCCAGATGGTAGCCGCCAGTCCTGCATAGCCGATGGCGTACAGGAAACCGTTCGGCCACAGCAGGCCGCCCACAATCGGCGGCAGGAAGGTTAACAGCGCCGTTTTGAAGCGCCCCATCGCAGAGTCATCAAAACCAAACAGATCTGCCAGGTAGTCAAACAGGCCCAGCGTCACGCCGAGAAATGAGCTCGCCACCGCAAAGTTAGAGAAGACCACCAGAAGCAGATCCAGACTGCGGCTGTTCAGCACGCCACTCAGCGCCTGTACCAGCACATCAATGTTACCGCCCTTCTGCGCAATGCCGATAAATTCCGGACGCGGGATGTTACCCATCGTCCCCAGCAGCCAGATCACATACAGCCCCAGCGCCAGCAGCGTGCCGTAAATCAGGCATTTCACGATGGTGCGCGGATCCTTGCCGTAGTACTTCATCAGGCTCGGTACGTTGCCGTGGTAGCCGAACGACGCCAGACAGAATGGCAACGTCATAAGCAGGTATGGCGTGTAGGAGGTGTTCACTTCCGCAACGTTAAACAGCGTGGCCGGCGTGACGTGCCCCAGCAGGCTGCCGAAGGTCAGGAAGAAGGTGATGACCTTGGCGCCCAACACGATCGCCGTCATGCGGCTGACCGCTTTGGTGCTCATCCAGACGATAAACGCCACGCCCAGCGCGAAGCAGAGACCCGCCAGACGCGCCGGAACGTTCAGCGACATCTCGGAGAAGGTGTGATGCAGAATCGATCCGCTCGCTGAAATGTACGCGTAGGTCAGGATATAGAGTACAAACGCGATGGACACCCCGTTCACCATGTTCCAGCCTTTGCCCAGCAGATCTCGGGTGATGGTGTCGAAGCTGGAGCCAATGCGGTAATTCAGGTTTGCTTCAAGGATCATCAGCCCGGAATGGAGCATGCAGAACCAGGTGAAAACCAGCGCCGCCAGCGACCAGAAGAACCACGCACCGGACATAACCACTGGCAGGGAGAACATCCCGGCACCAATAATGGTTCCGCCGATGATCACCACGCCGCCAAGCAGCGAAGGTGACGTTTGGGTGGTGGTTAGTGTTGCCATGCGGCCTTATCTCCAGTCAAAAATGTGGTGTGCATTTTAATGTGATGCACTGTACCAGTACAAGAGTACAAAAGGAATAAAAAAAGCCCCGATAACAACTATCGGGGCTGTATATTTTACTTTACGTCAAAAGCGAAAAGGCTTACGCGTCACCGAAACGACGACGGCTGGTGCCTTCTTCGCGGCGTGGGCCACGATTTTCACGGCGCTCGCCGGAGAAACGACGAGGTTCGCCAGTGCGACCTTCGCTACGACCGCCTTCACGACGCTCGCCACCGAAGCTGCGACCACCGCCACGGCGTTCGCCACCGCGGTCAGAGCGAGGCTGTGCATCACCCATCAGTTGCATGTTCATTGGCTTGTTCAGAATGCGGGTGCGAGTAAAGTGCTGCAGTACTTCGCCCGGCATGCCTTTTGGCAGCTCGATCGTTGAGTGTGAACCGAACAGCTTGATGTTACCGATGTAACGGCTGCTGATGTCGCCTTCATTAGCGATCGCGCCAACGATGTGACGAACTTCAACACCATCATCACGGCCCACTTCAATGCGATACAGTTCCATTTCGCCAGCGTCACGACGCTCGCGACGTGGACGGTCTTCACCACCACGCTCTGGACGGTCACCGCGTGGACCACGGTCGTTACGGTCGCCACGACGTTCGAAACGATCGTCACGGTCACGGAACTCACGCTTAGGACGCATCGGTGCATCAGGTGGCACGATCAGGCTACGTTCGCCCTGCGCCATTTTCAGCAGTGCTGCGGCCAGAGTTTCCATATCCAGCTCTTCGCCTTCAGCGACAGGCTGGATCTGGGACAGCAGCGCACGGTACTGATCCAGATCGCTGCTTTCCAGCTGCTGCTGTACTTTCGCGGCGAATTTTTCCAGACGGCGTTTGCCCAGCAGTTCTGCGTTTGGCAGCTCAGCTTCTGGAATGGTCAGCTTCATGGTGCGTTCAATGTTACGCAGCAGACGACGCTCGCGGTTCTCAACGAACAGCAGCGCACGGCCCGCACGACCCGCACGACCGGTACGGCCGATACGGTGAACGTAAGACTCGGAGTCCATTGGGATATCGTAGTTTACAACCAGGCTGATACGCTCAACGTCCAGACCACGTGCTGCCACGTCGGTTGCAATCAGGATATCCAGACGACCGTCTTTCAGACGCTCCAGAGTCTGCTCACGCAGCGCCTGGTTCATGTCGCCGTTCAGCGCTGCGCTGTTGTAGCCGCTACGCTCCAGCGCTTCAGCCACTTCCAGGGTCGCGTTTTTGGTACGTACGAAGATAATCGCCGCATCAAAATCTTCCGCTTCCAGGAAACGGACCAGCGCTTCGTTTTTGCGCATGCCGTATACAGACCAGTAGCTCTGGCTGATGTCCGGGCGAGTGGTCACGCTGGACTGAATACGCACTTCCTGCGGCTCTTTCATGAAGCGGCGGGTAATGCGACGGATCGCTTCTGGCATGGTTGCAGAGAACAGAGCGGTCTGATGACCTTCCGGGATCTGCGCCATGATGGTTTCAACGTCTTCGATGAAGCCCATACGCAGCATTTCATCTGCTTCATCCAGTACCAGGCCGCTCAGCTTAGAGAGGTCCAGGGTACCGCGCTTCAGGTGATCCAGCAGACGGCCCGGCGTACCGACAACAATCTGTGGGCCCTGGCGCAGGGCGCGTAACTGCACGTCATAACGCTGGCCGCCGTACAGGGCTACCACGTTTACGCCGCGCATATGTTTAGAGAATTCCGTCATTGCTTCAGCAACCTGAACAGCCAGTTCACGGGTTGGAGCCAGGACGAGGATCTGCGGTGCACGCAGGTCCGGATCAATGTTGTTCAGCAGCGGCAGCGAGAATGCTGCGGTTTTACCGCTACCGGTCTGGGCCATGCCCAGCACGTCACGACCAGAAAGCAGGTGTGGGATACACTCAGCCTGGATCGGAGATGGTTTTTCGTAACCCAGATCGTTAAGGGCTTCAAGGATAGGAGCCTTCAGGCCCAGATCTGCAAAAGTGGTTTCGAATTCAGCCATGTAGTACAAGTGCCTCGATATTAATGGCGGCCAGTCTACTTAGCTCATCGTGAAAATGATTAGCAATTTTCATTGAAAAGTGTGAACCGGCTCAAATTAGGTGTATTGACGAACAACAACGCCCTCACCAGTGAAGGTGATGGCAATCAAAAGATTACGGGCTGATGTTTATGTCGTCAGCTATTGCTGGTCCGATTCTGCCAGGTCGTCTTGCTCCTGGCCCAAGAGCGATAATTCCAACAATGCATAACGGTGCTCAACGAAGTTATGTACGTTGTTAGCAACCGCTAATTTGAACAGTGCCGTAGCGCTGTCCATATCCCCCAGACTTAGGTAGTACTTACCTAAATAGAAGTTGGTTTCACTGAGATGCTCAGCGAGCGAGGTGTTATCCGTTGCGTCCGCCTTGAGGCGTTCCATCAGCGTTGCTTCGCTAATGTTGCCCAGGTAGAACTCGACAATGTTCCATCCCCACTGTTCCTTGTCCGATTTCTCGAAGCGCTGTTTCAGTGCTTCTTTGGCCTGCTTCTCATCGAGCTTCTGCTCAACGATGTAAAGCCACAGGCTGCGGAAAGGATCATTAGGATCGTCTTGATAAAACGCCAGCAGATCATCTTGCGCTAACTTATCACGACCGCCGTAATACAATGCGATACCGCGATTCAAGTGCGCGTAGTTGTAAGTTGGATCAAGCTCAAGTACAGAATCAAACGCTTCATAGGCAGCATCAAAATTGCCTGCCTGCGTTAAATAAATGCCTAAGTAATTGAATACTTCAGGCATATCAGGTCGAATTGCCAGCGCTTGTGAAAAATCATTTCGCGCTAATGCCCTCAGACCGAGACTATCATACAACACTCCGCGCTCATATAAAAGCTGTGCGCGTTCGTCATCGGTTAAAGCCCGACTGGCAAGTATTTGTTCCATGCGTGCCAGAATCACTTCCTGCTGCAAAGTCGGTTGCAATGGCACTGCGAGGACTTCGCTCTTACGCCAGGCAGAGTTGCTGCATCCTGCCAGCGTTAAAGCTGTCGCAACGAAACACCAGCGCAAAAAAGGCTTCATTTCCCACTCCCGAAGACAACTATTGGATGAACGTCCTGTCCCCCGGCGGCTTAACAAGGCGTCCTGCCTGATAATAAGCCCTCCGCCTGCGCGGAGGGCAAATGGCAACCTTACTCGCCTTGCTGTTCAGCAGCCGGAGCTTCCGGCGCCGCAGCAGGCTGAGACTGCTCGGTTGCTTCTTTAATGCTCAGACGGATACGGCCCTGGCGGTCAACTTCCAGAACTTTCACCGGTACTTCCTGACCCATTTGCAGGTAATCGGTCACTTTCTCAACTCGCTTGTCAGCGATCTGAGAGATGTGTACCAGACCTTCTTTACCGCCACCGATGGCAACGAATGCGCCAAAGTCAACGATACGGGTCACTTTACCATTGTAGATACGGCCCACTTCGATTTCTGCTGTAATCTCTTCGATACGGCGGATAGCATATTTCGCTTTCTCACCGTCGGTTGCTGCGATTTTCACAGTACCGTCATCTTCGATTTCGATGGTGGTGCCCGTTTCTTCGGTCAGTGCACGGATAACAGAACCGCCCTTACCGATAACATCTTTGATCTTGTCTGGATTGATCTTGATGGTGTGAATACGCGGAGCGAATTCAGAGATATCACCGCGTGGTGCGTTGATAGCCTGTTCCATCACGCCCAGAATGTGCAGACGCGCACCTTTAGCCTGGTTCAGAGCAACCTGCATGATCTCTTTGGTGATACCTTCAATTTTGATATCCATCTGCAGGGCAGAGATACCGTCGCGGGAACCCGCCACTTTGAAGTCCATATCACCCAGGTGATCTTCGTCACCCAGAATGTCAGACAGAACAACGAAGTTGTCGCCTTCTTTCACCAGACCCATTGCGATACCCGCAACGGCGGCTTTGATCGGCACGCCTGCATCCATCAGCGCCAGAGAGGCACCACACACGGAAGCCATGGAAGAAGAACCGTTGGATTCAGTGATTTCAGACACGACACGTACGGTGTACGGGAATTTGTCGGCTTCTGGCATTACTGCCAGCACGCCGCGCTTCGCCAGACGACCGTGACCAATTTCACGACGCTTCGGTGAGCCAACCATACCGGTCTCGCCCACAGAGTACGGAGGGAAGTTGTAGTGGAACAGGAAGCTGTCAGTGCGCTCGCCCATCAGTTCATCGATGTTCTGTGCGTCACGTGCAGTACCCAGGGTAGCGGTAACCAGCGCCTGGGTTTCACCACGGGTGAACAGCGCGGAACCGTGAGTACGTGGCAACACGCCAGTACGCACATCCAGACCACGGATCATGTCCTTTTCACGGCCATCAATACGCGGCTCGCCTGCCAGTACGCGACTACGAACAACGTTTTTCTCGATAGCGTGCAGGATTTCGCTCAGCTCGTTAGCGTCCAGCGTTTCGTCTTCCGCGATCAGGGTTGCGATGGTTTCATCTTTGATCACGTCAACCTGAGCATAACGCTCCTGTTTGTCTGTAATGCGATATGCATCGCTCAGACGAGATTCTGCCAGTGCAGCTACGCGTGCGTTCAGCGCGTCGTTTACCGCTTCTGGCTGCCAGTCCCAACGTGGTTTACCAGCTTCTTTCACCAGGTCGTTGATGTTCTGGATAACAATCTGCTGCTGGTCGTGGCCGAAGACCACTGCGCCCAGCATCTGGTCTTCACTCAGCAGTTCTGCTTCAGATTCAACCATCAGAACTGCTGCTTCAGTACCGGCAACAACCAGATCCAGCTTACTCTCTTTCAGCTCTTCCTGAGTTGGGTTCAGCACGTACTGGTCGTTGATGTAACCGACGCGCGCGGCACCGATTGGGCCATTGAATGGGATACCAGACAGTGACAGGGCAGCAGACGCACCGATCATCGCTACGATGTCCGGGTTAACCTGTGGGTTAACGGAAACAACGGTTGCGATAACCTGCACTTCATTGACGAAACCTTCCGGGAACAGCGGACGAACCGGGCGGTCAATCAGACGCGCGATCAGGGTTTCGCCTTCGCTTGGACGGCCTTCACGACGGAAGAAGCCACCCGGGATTTTACCGGCAGCGTAGGTACGCTCCTGGTAGTTCACGGTCAGTGGGAAGAAGTCCTGACCTGGTTTAGCTTTTTTCTGGCCAACTACGGTAACGAATACAGCAGTGTCATCCATGCTTACCATTACGGCAGCAGTAGCCTGACGAGCCATCATGCCGGTTTCCAGCGTGACGGTATGCTGACCATACTGGAATTTACGAACGATCGGATTCAGCAAAATTCTGTCCTTTCTTAAATGTTTGAAAGCACACCTCAGGTGTGCTGACGATTTAACCCGACCTTCTTCGCATCCTCGCGACTAATGACAACCGACACCCCCATGGGTGAAGCCTCTCATTAGCCGCGCGAACCTCTGCAATGAAGATCATTTATAGCAACAATACAATAGTTTCCCCTGAATTGCTGCCGTCTGGTTGAAAAAAGGGGCCATCAGGCCCCCTTTTCTGAAACTCGCAAGAATTAGCGACGCAGACCCAGACGCTCGATCAGCGCGGTGTAGCGTGCAACATCTTTACGCTTCAGGTAGTCGAGCAGTTTACGACGCTGAGAAACCATACGCAGCAGACCACGACGGCTGTGGTGATCTTTTTTGTGCTCTGCAAAGTGACCCTGCAGGTGGTTAATCTGTGCAGTCAGCAGTGCAACCTGAACTTCGGTAGAACCGCTGTCGTTAGTACCACGACCAAACTCAGAAACGATTTTAGCTTTAGCTTCAACGCTTAGAGACATTTTCAAACTCCAAAGTATAAAGAATGTAAGGATGCCGATCTCTAATTCAGCTATCCCATGTACGCCCCGCAGATTGTTAAACAATTTACCAGGCGTTAAGCGGCGATATTCTACTCGTCTCCCCTGCTTATCGCAAGGTGAGGCGTTATCACCGTCACGCTTCGACCGGGTATTCGACGACCAGACGACGCGGGGCAACGCGCCCTTCACCGTCCATTTCGCCCATCCCGATAAACTTGCCATCCTCCCCTTCCGTCACACGGACCAGGCCCTCAAGCGGCGCCCCCGTTGTGCGGACCGGGTTTCCGTTCTTAAAGTAAACGGACGATGTTAAAGGAAGATTAACAACCGGGAAATCTGCTGCCGGACTGTCCATTGGCATCAGCAGCGGATCCAGCAGATCTGCCGGCGCAATTCCCTGCGCTTGCGCCTGTTCAGCCAGGGCGTGCAGATGCTCAAGCGTTACCATACGTTCGACCGGATACTTGCTGACCGCCAGACGACGCAGATAAATCACATGCGCGCCGCAGCCCAGCTTTTCACCGAGGTCGTCAATGATGGTGCGGATGTAGGTCCCTTTCGAGCAGTGTACTTCCAGCTCCAGCTCATCACCTTCGTGGCGAATGAACAGCAGCTCATACACGGTAATCGGACGGGCTTCACGCGGAACTTCAATGCCCTGACGCGCATATTCGTAAAGCTTCTTGCCCTGATATTTCAACGCCGAATACATCGACGGCACCTGCATTGTGTCGCCCCGGAAGCTCTCCAGCGCCGCATCAAGTTGCTCTGCGCTGAAGGTTACCGGGCGCTCTTCAACCACCTGACCATCCGCATCGGAAGTGTCCGTGCGCTGGCCCAGTTTGGCAATCACGCGGTAGCGCTTATCGGAATCCAGCAGATACTGGGAAAACTTTGTCGCTTCACCCAGGCAGATCGGGAGCATCCCGGTTGCCAGCGGATCCAGCGCGCCGGTGTGCCCCGCGCGATTGGCATTATAAATACGCTTTACTTTTTGCAGCACGTCGTTGCTGGATGCGCCCTGTGGTTTATCCAGCAACAGCACGCCATGCACGTCACGACCGCGACGACGAGGACGACTCATCAGTCCTCCTTGCTGTCGTCCGCCGGGTTAACACGACGCTCATCGTCATGTTTCACCACGCTGGTCACCAGGTTGGACATACGCATACCCTCAACCAGCGAGTTGTCGTAGAAGAAGGTCAGCTCCGGCACAATACGCAGACGCATCGCTTTGCCAAGCAGAGAGCGGATGAAACCAGAGGCTTCCTGCAGCGCTTTAATGCCGTTCTTCACGGCGTCTTCATCCTGGTCATTCAGGAATGTCACAAACACTTTGGCGTACGCCAGGTCGCGGGACATTTCCACGCCAGACACGGTGGTCATCATCCCCACGCGTGGATCTTTGATTTCACGTTGCAGAATGAGAGCGATCTCTTTCTGCATCTCCTGCGCGACGCGCTGTGGGCGACCAAATTCTTTCGCCATAATAAATTCTCCAGACAAAAAAGGGGCTTAAGCCCCTTTTTAAAATTACTGCCGGGTGGCGCTTCGCTTACCCGGCCTACGCTAATTAATCTTCAGTTGACGAAGATTACGCGATGGTACGCTGAATTTCGATGATCTCGAACACTTCGATCATATCGCCAACGCGAACGTCGTTGTAGTTCTTAACACCGATACCACATTCCATGCCGTTACGAACTTCGTTAACGTCATCTTTGAAGCGGCGCAGGGATTCCAGCTCACCTTCGTAGATAACCACGTTGTCGCGCAGTACGCGGATTGGGTTGTGACGCTTAATGGTCCCTTCGGTAACCATACAGCCCGCGATCGCACCGAATTTCGGTGATTTGAACACGTCACGTACTTCAGCCAGACCGATGATCTGCTGTTTCAGCTCAGGAGACAGCATGCCGCTCATCGCTGCTTTCACTTCGTCAATCAGGTTATAGATGACGGAGTAGTAACGCAGATCCAGGCTTTCAGCATCGATAACTTTACGCGCAGATGCGTCAGCACGAACGTTGAAGCCAACCAGGATAGCGTTGGACGCAGCTGCCAGGGTTGCGTCGGTTTCGGTGATACCACCTACGCCAGAACCGATAATCTTCACTTTCACTTCGTCGGTAGACAGTTTCAGCAAGGAGTCGGAGATCGCTTCCACAGAACCCTGTACGTCCGCTTTCAGAACGATGTTCACTTCGTGAACTTCGCCTTCAGTCATGTTGGCGAACATGTTCTCGAGTTTAGATTTCTGCTGGCGAGCCAGTTTCACCTCACGGAATTTACCCTGACGATACAGCGCCACTTCACGTGCTTTCTTCTCGTCACGTACCACGGTTACTTCGTCACCGGCAGCCGGAACACCGGACAGGCCGAGGATTTCCACTGGGATGGACGGACCCGCTTCCAGCACTTCCTGACCCAGTTCGTTACGCATCGCACGAACGCGACCGTATTCGAAACCACACAGAACGATGTCGCCCTTGTGCAGAGTACCTTCGCGAACCAGAACGGTTGCAACCGGACCACGACCTTTATCCAGGAAGGATTCGATTACCGCGCCGCTCGCCATACCTTTACGAACCGCTTTCAGCTCCAGAACTTCAGCCTGAAGCAGGATAGCGTTCAGCAGGTCGTCGATACCGGTACCTGCTTTTGCAGATACAGGGATGAACTGCGCTTCACCGCCCCACTCTTCCGGCATAACGCCGTACTGTGACAGTTCGTTCTTAACGCGATCCATATCGGCTTCTGGCTTATCGATTTTGTTGACTGCAACAACCAAAGGCACCTGCGCCGCTTTCGCGTGCTGGATAGCTTCAATGGTCTGTGGCATCACGCCATCATCGGCAGCAACAACCAGAACAACGATATCCGTTGCCTGAGCACCACGAGCACGCATTGAGGTAAACGCTGCGTGGCCTGGGGTATCCAGGAAGGTGATCATGCCGTTTTCGGTTTCTACGTGGTAAGCACCGATATGCTGGGTAATACCACCCGCTTCGCCGGAGGCAACCTTAGTAGAACGAATGTAGTCAAGCAGAGAGGTTTTACCGTGGTCAACGTGACCCATGATGGTCACAACCGGGGCACGCGGTTCAGCCGCTGCACCCGTATCACGGTCGCTCATTACTGCTTCTTCCAGCTCGTTTTCACGACGCAGGATAACTTTGTGGCCCATCTCCTCGGCAACCAGCTGTGCGGTTTCCTGGTCGATGACCTGGTTGATGGTGGCCATTGCGCCCAGCTTCATCATCGCTTTGATGACCTGAGAGCCTTTCACCGCCATCTTGTTAGCCAGTTCGCCAACGGTGATGGTTTCGCCGATCACAACGTCACGGTTAACGGCCTGAGCTGGCTTCTGGAAGCCCTGCTGCAGAGCGGAACCTTTACGCTTACCGCCTTTACCACCGCGAACCGCTGCACGTGCTTCTTCACGGTCAGCTTTAGATTCAGCGTGCTTGTTACCTTTTTTCGCAGGACGCGCCGCTTTTGTACTGCGAGTACGGCCACGACCACCTTCAACTTCACGGTCGTTATCGTCTTCTGCCTGGCGCGCATGCTGAGAGGTAGTGACGTGATAATCGCTGTTGTCTTCAGTTGGTTCAGCGGTATTCACACCGTTCTTCTCGTTTTCTTCTGCCATGCGACGCGCTTCTTCGGCGACGCGGCGAGCTTCTTCTTCAAGCTTGCGGCGGGCTTCTTCTTCCGCTTTACGCTTCAGCTCGGCAGCTTCATTTTCACGGCGGGCTTTTTCAGCCTGGGCAGTTTTGGTCATTTCGTCGGTCTGTTGATTGCTCACTTTGTCTTTTTCCGCAGCGTCACGCTTCGCTTTTTCACCGGCGTCGCGTTTCGCTTTTTCTGCGGCCTCACGTTCAGCTTTTAATTCTGCTTCGCGTTTAGCAGTGGCTTCTGCCTCACGCTGAGCTTGTTCTTCCGCTTCACGCTGTGCCTGCTCTTCCGCAGCAAGGCGTTCTGCCTCTTGCGGATCACGTTTTACAAAGGTGCGCGTCTTGCGGACTTCAATTTGTACCGATTTGCTTTTGCCACCGGTACCAGGGATGTTCAACGTGCTACGCGTTTTGCGCTGCAGCGTTAACTTGTCAGGCGTAGAGCCGTGTTCACGGTTCAGGTGCGCTAACAAGGTTTGTTTTTCTTGCGCGGTCACCGAGTCATCAGCGGCCTTCGGGATCCCTGCATCAGCAAATTGCTGTACCAGGCGGTCCACGGAGGTCTGAATCTCAGCAGCCAGCGATTTTACAGTTACATCAGTCATGCTGTTCCTTCCTGCTACAGTTTATTACGCTTCGTCGCCGAACCAGCAAATATTACGTGCGGCCATGATGAGTTCGCCGGCTTTCTCGTCGGTTAAACCTTCGATATCGGCCAGGTCATCAACGCCTTGCTCAGCGAGATCTTCCAGCGTACAAACACCACGGGCAGCCAGCTTGAACGCAATCGCACGATCAAGACCTTCCAGATTCAGCAGGTCATCAGCCGGCTTCTTATCGCCAAGGCTTTCTTCCTGAGCCAGCGCCAGGGTGGTCAGTGCGTTTTTAGCGCGTTCACGCAGGGCTTCAACGGTTGGTTCATCCAGACCGTCAATTTCCAGCAGCTCTTTCATTGGCACGTAGGCCAGTTCTTCCAGCGTAGAGAAACCTTCTTCAACCAGCACAGTGGCGAAGTCTTCGTCAATGTCCAGGTATTTGGTGAAGGTATCGATCGCCGCGTGGGCTTCAGCCTGATGCTTGGCCTGAAGGTCATCAACGGTCATCACGTTGAGTTCCCAGCCGCTCAGCTGTGACGCCAGACGTACGTTCTGACCGTTACGGCCAATCGCCTGCGCCAGGTTGCCCGCTTCTACAGCGATATCCATGGTGTGTTTGTCTTCGTCAACAACGATAGACGCCACATCAGCCGGTGCCATTGCGTTGATCACGAACTGCGCCGGATTGTCGTCCCACAGAACGATATCAATACGCTCGCCGCCCAGTTCGGTAGAAACCGCCTGAACACGTGCGCCACGCATACCGACGCAAGCACCGACCGGGTCGATACGCTTGTCGTTGGTTTTCACCGCAATTTTCGCACGGGAACCCGGATCGCGGGCCGCCGCTTTGATTTCGATAACTTCTTCGCCGATTTCCGGCACTTCGATACGGAACAGTTCAACCAGCATTTCTGGTTTAGAACGCGTCACGAACAGCTGTGCACCACGTGCTTCAGGACGTACGGCATACAGCACACCACGAATACGGTCGCCTGGGCGGAAGTTTTCACGCGGCAGCATGTCTTCACGCAGGATAACGGCTTCAGCGTTACCCGGCAGCCCTTCGGATTTGATCTCCAGAGAGATGTTATCGCGGTTCACTTTCTTCACCACGCCAGTGATGATTTCGCCTTCCTGATCGCGGAACTGATCGACAACCAGCGCGCGCTCGGCTTCGCGAACTTTCTGCACGATAACCTGCTTCGCAGTCTGGGTGGTGATACGGTCGAAGGTGACAGATTCAATCTGATCTTCAACGTAGTCACCCACGTTCAGACTTTCGTCTTCAAAACGTGCCGCTTCCAGGGTGATCTCTTTGGTCGGTTGGGTCACTTCTTCAACGATTACCCAACGACGGAATGTATCGAAGTCACCGCTTTTACGATCGATTTCTACGCGAACATCGATCTCTTGTTCGTATTTTTTCTTGGTTGCTGTAGCCAGTGCACTTTCCAGCGCTTCGAAAATCTTCTCACGCGGCAGTGATTTCTCGTTGGAGACGGCTTCAACAACAGCCAAAATTTCTTTGTTCATCGCGGGCTTTTCACCTCAATCCAGACTGTTAAAAGTGGGGAACCAGGTTCGCCTTCTGGATATTACTCAGCGCGAACACTTCATCTTTGCCTTCGACTGTCACCGTGATCATTTCACCATCAACGGCTTTGATAATTCCCTGCCATTTACGGCGGTTCTGTACGGCCATACGCAGAACGAGAGCCACTTCTTCACCGGTAAAGCGCACATAGTGCTCGGCCGTGAACATCGGACGATCGAGGCCAGGTGAGGAAACTTCCAGGTTGTACGCAACGGTAATCGGATCTTCAACATCAAGAACCGCACTCACCTGGTGGCTGACATCAGCACAATCATCAACATTGATGCCATCTTCACTATCAATATAGATGCGCAGCGTCGATGTGCGGCCGCGAACGAATTCGATGCCGACCAGTTCGTAGCCCAGTGCTTCGACCGGTGCAGTAATCATCTCTGTTAATTTTTGCTCTAATGTGGACAAGCCCACCCCCAAGACATAAAAAAAGGGCGTAAAGCCCAGTTATTCTGTAGTCAGATAACAAAAAACCCCGATAAATCGGGGCTTTATATAACTGAACCCTATAACCGCAACTGCGGTCTGGAGCACTTTCCAGAAGGATTTTTTCAAATCCCACTACGAAGGCCGAAGTCTTCACAGTATATTTGAAAAAGGACTCTAAGGGAAAGTGGTTGCGGGGGCCGGATTTGAACCGACGACCTTCGGGTTATGAGCCCGACGAGCTACCAGGCTGCTCCACCCCGCGCCTGAAACGTGGCAAATTCTACTCGTTTTGGGTAAAAAATGCAAATACTGCTGGGATTTGGTGTACCGAGACGGGACGTAAAATCTGCAGGCATTATAGTGATCCACGCCACATTTTGTCAACGTTTATTGCTAATCACGTGAATGAATATCCAGTTCACTTTCATTTGTTGAATACTTTTACCTTCTCCTGCTTTCCCTTAAGCGCATTATTTTACAAAAAACACACTAAACTCTTCCTGTCTCCGATAAAAGATGATTAAATGAAAACTCATTTATTTTGCATAAAAATTCAGTGAGAGCAGAAATCCAGGCTCATCATCAGTTAATTAAGCAGGGTGTTATTTTATGACGACGATTCTCAAGCATCTCCCGGTAGGTCAACGTATTGGTATCGCTTTTTCCGGCGGTCTGGACACCAGTGCCGCACTGCTGTGGATGCGACAAAAGGGAGCTGTTCCTTATGCATATACTGCAAACCTGGGCCAGCCAGACGAAGAGGATTATGATGCGATCCCTCGTCGTGCCATGGAATACGGCGCGGAGAACGCACGTCTGATCGACTGCCGCAAACAACTGGTGGCCGAAGGTATTGCCGCTATTCAGTGTGGCGCATTTCATAACACCACTGGTGGACTGACCTATTTCAACACGACGCCGCTGGGCCGCGCCGTGACCGGCACCATGCTGGTTGCTGCTATGAAAGAAGATGGCGTGAATATCTGGGGTGACGGCAGCACCTATAAAGGAAACGATATCGAACGTTTCTACCGTTACGGTCTGCTGACCAATGCTGAACTGCAGATTTACAAACCGTGGCTTGATACTGACTTTATTGATGAACTGGGCGGCCGTCATGAGATGTCTGAATTTATGATTGCCTGCGGTTTCGACTACAAAATGTCTGTCGAAAAAGCTTACTCCACGGACTCCAACATGCTTGGTGCAACGCATGAAGCGAAGGATCTGGAATACCTCAACTCCAGCGTCAAAATCGTCAACCCAATTATGGGCGTGAAGTTTTGGGATGAGAGCGTGAAAATCCCGGCAGAAGAAGTCACAGTACGCTTTGAGCAAGGTCATCCGGTGGCGCTGAACGGTAAAACCTTTAGCGACGACGTAGAAATGTTGCTGGAAGCTAACCGCATCGGCGGTCGTCACGGCCTGGGCATGAGCGACCAGATTGAAAACCGTATCATCGAAGCGAAAAGCCGTGGTATTTACGAGGCTCCGGGGATGGCGCTGCTGCATATCGCTTATGAACGTCTGCTGACCGGTATTCACAACGAAGACACCATCGAGCAGTATCATGCACATGGTCGTCAGTTGGGCCGTCTGCTGTACCAGGGGCGTTGGTTTGATTCCCAGGCGCTGATGCTGCGGGACTCTCTGCAACGCTGGGTTGCCAGCCAGATCACTGGTGAAGTTACTCTGGAGCTGCGCCGCGGGAACGATTATTCAATCCTGAATACCGTCTCAGAGAACCTGACCTACAAGCCAGAGCGTCTGACGATGGAAAAAGGCGACTCGGTGTTCTCGCCAGATGATCGTATTGGTCAATTGACCATGCGTAATCTGGATATCACTGATACCCGAGAGAAACTTTTTGGTTATGCCAAAACTGGCCTGCTCTCCTCCTCTGCCACTTCAGGCGTGCCGCAGGTGGAGAATCTGGAAAATAAAGGCCAGTAATTCGACATCAACCCTGCCCTTCAGGGGTGGGGTTACCTTGCTTATCCTCAGTAAATTCCTTTCTTAGCATCACAAAATCGAAAACATCATGGTTTGCATCTACAACCCGTGAGTCTCCTTTATAGTGTGCAATCACTTCCTCCAGCGTTTGCGGCTGTTCCGGCTTTGTTACCCCCATCCACGCATTAATAAGGTAATTATTGTACGCAGTGGAAAAGATATCGTTTTCCGTTGTGCGATCCACGCCATCCCCAAGAACGGGGCTATACCAGATAAACATAGGGACATGATATGCCTGCTGGCTAGCCTCCCTACCTCCATGAAAATAGACGTTCTTCTTCGTAGGGTCGCGTTCCAGGCCGTGGTCGGCAAAATACATGACCGAGGCGCGGCGATCTTTTAATAATTCAAAAACCTGACCTAGCAAACTATCTGTGTAATGAATGGAGTTGTCATAGCAGGCATCCTGATCGTCCTGCGGTTGAAACACGGCGCTGGATTGCGGATAGGCGCTACAAGCCGGTTCATGGCTTCCATTTAAATGAAGAACAATCAGTTTTTTTTGCTGCGTCTTTTGCTGTAACGCTTGCGATAAATGCGGCAACAACAATTCATCAAATCCTCTGACATAGACTGTTTCCATGGCGCGCATGGCGATACTGGTAACTGCTGTACCATTCTGCCGGAAAGCGGATTGCGAGCTTAGCCAGAAAGTCTGAAATCCTGCTTGATTAGCCATATTAATAATGTTGTCCGGGTAATTATGAATGTCATGACTCAAAACAGAATCAGCAGTTAAAGAAAGGGGAACCGACAGCGCAGTGTAAGGTGCACCGCTTATTGCTTGATTAAACAGTTTGATCTGCTTTCTTTGTGCTTCGACTTGCGGTGTCGTAGAGCGTGTATATCCATACAAAGACATATTGTCGACACGTACAGACTCCCCCACAATCAACACGTAGGTATCAATACCTGTATCCCTGACTGATAGTTGAAAATACGGCACCGTGTTTGCAATTGAGAGTAATCTTTGATGCTCTTTCGCTGCTAAAGCAAAATAATTGAGATTGAAAAACGGCGTATAGGTAGCAAATCGCGACGCTAGTATATATGGACTGAACGCCTCTTTATTTTTTGCATCTTTATAAGCAAATTGACAAGCGGAAAATAAACTGCCCGAAATGACAATCAGCAATAATATTCCTGTCACTTTTTTTGTCGGCAAGGAAACATCATATTTTATTATTACTGCAAAAAAAAGAAGGGATAAAAAGGCAAAAGCACATAGATAAGGGATATACATTCCCAGCATTTTGACAACTTCATCCGGATCACTCTGCAGCACACTAATCGCAAATCCATCATTGAAAGTTGTACCAAAGATACACCATGAATAGAGGCTAATACTCATATCTGCCGCAGTCAGTAACACAAATGGTACGGCAATAAGCAGGCGAAGCGGAAGGGATGATATACGTTTAACAACCAGGATGGTCAGAACGAAAAACAGCAATCGCTGAACCATATGTGCTCCGGAAGAGGCGACTAAGTTCGTAATACCAAAAACAATAACACAAAGATACAACAACCAATGAGATTTAAAACTTCTAACAAATTTGTTGAATACTGTCATCCAGAAATCCAAGTTCACAACCAATATAAACAATTATCAACAATGTTCAATTTTATATCAGACATGTTTTTCAACTCTGATCCATATCAGACCGAAACACTGTTAGTTTTTTCTTTTTAAATGATGCGGCCATTGTTCTCAGTAATTAAATAACATTATCAATGCGTCTCTAAACATTACGCAGAACGTAGCCATCAGTAGTTATACTGACAGGAGCAGGATGGTTTATCGAGAAGTAAACATATCCGTATTCGTACCGGAACTGGAGTTGACACAATAAAGTGCCAATTATGTCAGCAGAAGGGAAAAGTTTATAACTAAGGCGTACCGGCACCATCGTTTCAAAGTACCAGCTACGAGTAAAGCAACTGGACGAGATACAGATACCTGACAACCATTCCTCAGACCAGGACCAAAACGAAAAAAGACGCTTTTCAGCGTCTTTCTGGAATTTGGTACCGAGGACGGGACTTGAACCCGTAAGCCCTATTGGGCACTACCACCTCAAGGTAGCGTGTCTACCAATTCCACCACCTCGGCACGGATACTACTTTTTAGTTCGGGATATCGCTGGTCGGCTTAGCCGGAGCAGCTGGCTGAGTTTGTTCGGTTTTCGCCGGCGCACTCAGGTTTTCCCATTCGCTACCTTTATTGGTTTTGTTGCTATTGATGTTACCCAGCACCAGACTGATGATGAAGAATAACGTTGCCAGCAGCGCTGTCATGCGGGTCATGAAGTTACCAGAACCACTTGAACCAAACAGCGTAGCGGAAGCGCCTGCTCCGAAGGAGGCTCCCATATCAGCGCCTTTACCTTGCTGCAGCATGATCAGACCAACAAGGCCAATTGCCACAATAAGGAAAACTACTAAAAGAGCTTCGTACATAATCAACCTGTTCCTTGCGGAGTTGCCGCGTACCAATGCTTCAACCAATAAAGCGGGAGTTTTTAATCTTTCCCACTGAAGCGGGTGTGAATACTAACCAAAGCGAATGACCTTCGCAAGGGCAATTTTATTGCATTGTATCAACTGCGGAAAAAAACAGCAAAACCGATGTGTTCGCTGAGAAAAAAGGCGACAATCGCCGCCTTTTTAGCCAGCCATTTATCGTTTTAAACGGCTTTTACTGCATCGGCGATGCGGTGTGCAAATTCAGTCACCTGCGCTTCGTCTTCGCCTTCCACCATCACGCGAATTAACGGTTCGGTGCCGGATTTACGCAACAGCACACGTCCACGGCTACCCAGCGCAGCTTCAACTTCTGCGGTCACAGCTTTGACTGACTCATGCTCCAGCGGATCGCCGCTGCCTGCTGTGTAACGCACGTTAACCAGAATCTGCGGGAACATTTTCATGCCGCTGCAAAGGTCGTGCAGGCTCATATGGTTACGCGCCATCGCCGCCAGCACCTGCAAGCCAGCAACAATGCCGTCACCGGTAGTGGTTTTATCCAGCAGGATCACATGACCGGAGTTCTCTGCACCGATACGCCAGCCTTTCTCCTGCATTTTTTCCAGTACGTACCGGTCACCCACTTTCGCGCGCGCAAATGGAATACCTAACTGTTTCAGCGCCAGTTCAAGCCCCATGTTGCTCATCAATGTACCCACAGCACCTCCACGCAGCTGGCCCTGACGAAGACCCTCACGCGCGATGATATACATGATCTGATCGCCATCGACTTTATTGCCTTCATGGTCAACCATAATCACGCGATCGCCGTCGCCGTCGAAGGCAATACCGAGATCCGCTTTTTCAGCCAGCACACGAGCCTGGAGCGCGCGAACGTCGGTAGCCCCCACTTCGGCATTGATATTTACACCGTTCGGCTCACAACCGATAGCGATAACGTTCGCCCCCAGTTCACGCAGTACGTTCGGCGCGATGTGGTAAGTCGCACCGTTTGCACAATCCACCACAATCTTCAGTTCACTGAGGCTAAGTTCGTTCGGGAACGTGGCTTTGCAAAACTCGATATAACGACCCGCGGCATCAACGATACGGCTGGCTTTACCCAGTTCTGCCGAATCAACACAACTGATCTCTTTTTCCATTTCCGCTTCGATGGCTTCTTCAACTGCATCCGGCAGCTTAGTACCGTCAATAGAAAAGAATTTAATGCCGTTATCGTAGAATGGGTTATGCGATGCAGAAATTACAATTCCAGCCTCTGCGCGGAAGGTACGCGTCAGATAAGCCACGGCCGGTGTTGGCATCGGGCCAGTGAATAGCGCGGAAAGACCGGCTGCCGCAAGCCCCGCTTCCAGTGCTGACTCCAGCATATAGCCAGAAATACGCGTGTCTTTACCAATAATAATCTTACGGGAGCCGTGGCGCGCCAGCACTTTACCCGCGGCCCAACCCAGCTTAAGCACAAAATCAGGTGTGATCGGCGCATCCCCTACACGACCACGAATCCCATCGGTACCGAAATATTTACGATTACTCATAGCGTTTGTTTTCCTTTGCAGACAGAGTGGCTTCCACCACCCGCATCGCTTCTACGGTTTCTTTGACGTCATGAACACGAATGATGTGCGCGCCTTGCATTGCGGCAATGACCGCACAGGCCAGACTACCGCTCAGGCGCTCGGACGGCCCCACGTTCAGCAATTGCCCAATCATCGATTTTCGTGACATACCCACCAACAGCGGCAGGTTGAAATGGTGAAATTCAGCCAGGCGCGCCAGTAATGAATAGTTATGGGAGAGATTTTTACCGAAACCGAATCCGGGGTCGAGCAACAATTTCTCTTTTGCGATACCCGCCTGCTCGCAACGTGCTATTTGCTCAATAAAGTAGCGATTCACTTCTGCAAAGACATCGTCATACTTCGGCGCTTCCTGCATGGTTTTTGGATTTCCCTGCATATGCATCAGACAAACCGGTAAACCGGTTTCTGCAGCCGCCTCCAGAGCACCAGGTTCGGAAAGGGAGCGGATATCGTTAATAATGTGAGCGCCAACTTTCGCTGACTCACGGATGACTTCTGGTTTGGATGTATCTACCGAGATCCAGACTTCGAAGCGTTGAGCAATTGCCTCAACCACAGGAATAACACGTTGCAACTCTTCTTCAACGCTAACTTCCGCCGCCCCTGGGCGCGTGGACTCGCCACCAACGTCAATGATCGTCGCGCCAGCGTTGATCATCAGATTCGCATGTTTCACCGCATCTAACAGCGAGTTATGCGTGCCACCATCCGAAAAGGAATCAGGCGTGACGTTGAGGATCCCCATTACGTGAGGATGGCTAAGGTCCAGTGAAGTACCCTGGGCAAAGAGTTTCATGATGTTATCCCTGGTATGAATTGATAAGAAAAAACCCCGGAGCACGCCCCGGGGTTTTCGGTACAAATACAGTCATCTGATACGGGAACTTACTTGTCGCCTAACTGCTCTGACATGGTGTTACCCGGGTTCGGCGTACGCGGTTCATCAACCGGACGAGGAGCCTTTGGACTACCATTGTCGCCAGAATTGTTAGAAGCGCCTGGTTCTTCCCAGCCCGCTGGCGGACGTACATCGCGACGTGCCATCAGGTCATCAATCTGCGGTGCGTCGATAGTCTCATATTTCATGAGAGCATCTTTCATCGCATGCAGAATATCCATATTGTCGGTCAGAAGCTGACGCGCACGATTATAGTTACGCTCAATCAGTGCTTTCACTTCCTGGTCGATGATACGTGCAGTTTCATCGGACATATGTTTCGCTTTCGCTACGCTACGGCCGAGGAACACTTCACCTTCTTCTTCCGCGTACAGCAGTGGACCCAATTTCTCAGAGAAGCCCCACTGAGTCACCATGTTACGTGCCAGGTTGGTCGCAACTTTAATATCGTTGGACGCACCGGTAGAAACATGTTCCGGCCCGTAGATGATCTCTTCTGCCAGACGACCACCGTACAGCGTAGAAATCTGGCTTTCCAGTTTCTGACGGCTGGCGCTGATTGCGTCGCCCTCAGGCAAGAAGAAAGTCACACCCAGCGCACGACCGCGTGGGATAATCGTCACTTTGTGCACCGGATCGTGTTCCGGCACCAGGCGACCGATAATCGCATGGCCTGCTTCGTGGTAAGCCGTCGATTCTTTCTGCGCTTCCGTCATCACCATGGAGCGACGTTCCGCACCCATCATGATTTTGTCTTTCGCTTTCTCGAACTCAACCATCGACACAACGCGTTTATTGCCACGAGCTGCGAACAGTGCCGCTTCGTTCACCAGGTTCGCCAGGTCAGCACCGGAGAAACCAGGAGTACCACGGGCAATGATTGCCGCGTCGATATCGGGTGCCAATGGTACGCGACGCATGTGAACTTTCAGGATCTGCTCACGACCACGAACATCTGGCAAGCCAACCACAACCTGACGGTCGAAACGGCCAGGACGCAGCAGGGCCGGGTCAAGAACGTCCGGACGGTTAGTCGCGGCGATAACGATGATACCTTCGTTACCTTCGAAGCCATCCATCTCAACCAGCATCTGGTTCAAAGTCTGTTCACGTTCATCGTGACCACCGCCCAGACCTGCGCCACGCTGGCGGCCTACGGCGTCGATTTCATCGATAAAGATGATGCACGGTGCCGCTTTCTTCGCCTGTTCGAACATATCACGAACACGGGATGCACCCACACCGACGAACATTTCTACGAAGTCAGAACCGGAGATAGTAAAGAACGGAACTTTTGCTTCGCCTGCAATCGCTTTCGCCAGCAGCGTTTTACCGGTACCCGGAGGACCGACCATCAGGACGCCTTTCGGGATCTTACCGCCGAGTTTCTGGAAGCGGCTCGGCTCGCGCAGATACTCAACCAGTTCAGCAACTTCTTCTTTTGCTTCGTCGCAGCCCGCAACGTCAGCAAAGGTCGTTTTGATCTGATCTTCCGTCAGCATGCGCGCTTTGCTCTTACCAAACGACATGGCACCTTTGCCACCGCCGCCCTGCATTTGACGCATGAAGAAGATCCAGACACCAATCAGCAACAGCATCGGGAACCAGGAGATGAAGATAGAAGCCAGCAGGCTTGGTTCTTCAGGCGGTTCACCGACAACCTTGACGTTCTTGGTCAACAGGTTATCCAGTAATTTCGGATCCTGAACCGGAATGTAAGTGGTATAACGGTTACTATCTTTCTTGGTAACGTTGATTTCACGTCCGTTGATACGCGCTTCACGAACCTGGTCGTTATTGACCTCTTGTAGGAAGGTAGAGTAATCCACCTTACGGCCATTAGACTCGCTGGGCCCAAAGCTCTGGAATACTGACATCAGCACAACGGCAATGACCAGCCAGAGTATTAGGTTTTTCGCCATGTCACTCAAGGGATTAACCTCTTATTACAACTGTGTTAAAAACAGCGTCAGGATACTCTATATCCAGCATCTTTCAAACTTTCGTCTGAAATCTCCCGGTTAGGGTTTACGCCCGGTCGCTACAATATACACTTCCCGCGAACGTGCACGAGAAGAGTCCGGCTTACGAACTTTGACCTTCGTAAACAGGGAGCGAATTTCCCTTAGATACTCATCGAAACCTTCGCCCTGGAACACCTTCACTACAAAACTGCCACCTGGCGCTAATACATCACGACACATTTCTAGCGCCAGTTCCACCAGATACATGGCACGGGGGATATCCACCGCCGGTGTTCCGCTCATGTTTGGTGCCATATCGGACATGACAACCTGGACTTTGCTGTCGCCAACGCGCTCCAGCAGTGCTTTCATCACCAGTTCATCACGAAAATCGCCCTGAAGAAAGTCCACACCAACGATAGGATCCATAGGTAAAAGATCGCAAGCGATGATGCGGCCTTTGCCGCCAATTTGGGTGACCACATATTGTGACCAACCACCCGGAGCAGCACCAAGGTCGACAACCGTCATTCCCGGTTTAAAGAGTTTGTCACTTTGCTGTATTTCATCAAGTTTAAACCAGGCACGGGAACGTAACCCCTTTTTCTGTGCCTGTTGAACATATTTATCGCTAAAGTGTTCCTGAAGCCAGCGGCTGGAGCTGGCAGAACGCTTCTTACCTGTCATTTAACTTTCCCATGGGGATAACTCATCGTAACCAATTGCGTAAATTTTTACGCGCCTATTTGGTGATATATGGGAGATGGCGGTAGAATGACCCGTTTTCAATCCCAACGTAAGCAAAAAATACGATGAATCTGAGTACTAAACAAAAACAGCACCTGAAAGGTCTGGCACATCCGCTCAAGCCAGTTGTTCTGCTTGGCAGTAATGGTTTGACCGAAGGGGTGCTGGCCGAGATTGAACAAGCGTTAGAGCACCATGAACTCATCAAGGTGAAAATCGCCACCGAAGATCGCGAAACTAAAACCTTGATCGTGGAAGCTATCGTGCGCGAAACCGGCGCCTGTAATGTACAGGTCATCGGTAAAACGCTGGTGCTTTATCGCCCAACTAAAGAACGTAAAATCTCGCTGCCACGCTAAGATTATCCTAAAGTTACACACATTCGCTGTGTAAAACGAGGGGTTTTCCGCAGGCAGGAGAGCAAAATGCCACGCTCTGTTCGTTGATAAAAGGCCGCATAGCGGCCTTTTTCCTTTCTTTACAATACATCAACATCTTGAGTATTGGGTAATTCTTACAGGTATTCCACCTTAATTACTTCAAATTCTACTTCGCCGCCCGGCGTTTTGATGACCACAACATCATCTTCTTCTTTGCCGATCAGGCCACGAGCAATAGGCGAGTTTACAGAAATCAGGTTTTGTTTAAAGTCAGCTTCGTCATCGCCAACGATGCGATAAGTCTGTTCTTCGTCAGAATCGAGATTCAGCACCGTTACGGTAGCACCAAAAATAACGCGCCCATTGTTGGGCATTTTGGTGACATCAATCACCTGCGCGTTCGACAGCTTGGCTTCGATGTCTTTGATACGGCCTTCGCAAAAGCCCTGCTGTTCACGAGCTGCGTGGTATTCGGCGTTTTCTTTCAGGTCGCCATGCTCACGCGCTTCCGCGATAGCAGCAATGATTTCAGGACGGCGCACAGATTTCAGAAAATCCAGCTCTTCGCGTAATTTTTCAGCGCCGCGTAAGGTCATCGGAATAGCTTGCATTTGTTATACCTCTTGAATATTCCTGATGGGGCAAGTCTTCACCCACCCCGGCTGTTCGGCCTGCCCGGCATAACTCCTCACCGGGACCAGAAGCAAAAAAATACCGACCCGGGTACAAGTCCCAGGTCAGCTACAATTCACATTTTGATAGTCATTTTACCCTGAAGTTCCCGAAGGGTCATCGTTTACTTTATAGGGCGTTGCGCCGTAGTATGACGGCTCGATTCCAGGTTGTTAGCGCGAGATTATGCGATTTTCCAGATTTATCATCGGATTGACCAGCTGTATAGCGTTCAGTGTTCAGGCCGCAAATGTTGATGAGTACATTACTCAACTCCCCGCTGGTGCCAACCTTGCCCTGATGGTGCAAAAAGTCGGCGCGTCGGCCCCCGCTATTGATTACCACAGTCAGCAGATGGCGCTGCCCGCCAGTACGCAGAAAGTGATTACTGCACTGGCGGCGTTGATTCAACTCGGCCCCGATTTTCGTTTTACCACGACGCTTGAAACCAAAGGCAATGTGGAAAACGGCGTACTTAAGGGTGACTTAGTGGCGCGATTTGGTGCCGATCCGACGTTAAGACGTCAGGATATTCGCAATATGGTCGCGACTTTGAAAAAATCTGGCGTCAACCAAATCGATGGCAATGTGTTGATAGATACCTCCATTTTCGCCAGCCACGATAAAGCCCCCGGCTGGCCATGGAATGACATGACACAATGCTTTAGCGCTCCGCCTGCCGCCGCCATAGTTGACCGCAACTGTTTCTCCATCTCGCTCTACAGTGCCCCAAAACCTGGTGATATGGCTTTTATACGCGTGGCATCTTATTACCCCGTTACGATGTTCAGCCAGGTACGCACCCTCCCCCGTGGTTCTGCCGAAGCGCAATATTGCGAGCTGGATGTGGTGCCAGGCGACCTGAACCGCTTTACGCTGACCGGATGCCTGCCACAACGTTCTGAGCCGCTCCCGTTGGCTTTTGCCGTGCAGGATGGAGCCAGCTATGCCGGTGCAATTCTGAAAGATGAGTTAAAACAGGCAGGTATCACCTGGAGCGGAACACTGCTGCGTCAGACGCAGGTTAACGAACCCGGAACGGTAGTTGCCAGTAAACAGTCGGCCCCGCTGCACGATCTGCTTAAGATTATGCTGAAAAAGTCGGACAACATGATTGCCGATACGGTTTTCCGCATGATCGGCCATGCGCGCTTCAATGTGCCTGGAACATGGCGGGCAGGATCGGACGCCGTGCGTCAGATCCTGCGCCAGCAAGCCGGTGTCGATATCGGAAACACCATTATTGCCGATGGTTCAGGGCTTTCGCGGCATAACCTGATTGCCCCCGCCACCATGATGCAGGTGCTGCAATATATTGCCCAACACGACAATGAACTTAACTTTATCTCCATGCTGCCGCTGGCGGGCTATGACGGCTCTTTGCAGTACCGTGCAGGTCTGCATCAGGCGGGCGTGGATGGAAAAGTCTCAGCGAAAACCGGTTCGTTGCAGGGGGTATATAACCTGGCGGGATTCATTACCACAGTGAGCGGGCAACGAATGGCGTTTGTGCAATATCTTTCTGGCTATGCAGTAGAACCGGCGGATCAGCGTAATCGCCGTATTCCGTTAGTGCGTTTTGAAAGCCGTTTGTATAAAGATATTTATCAGAATAATTAGCCTAAAGAGAAACCCCGGCACATGGCCGGGGTTTTGCTGATTAACGCTTGTAAATGAACTCAACGCCTTCTTCGTCGTCTTCGTCCCAGTCGTCATCCCAGTCCTCATCATCCTCTTCAGCAATCTCTTCAAGCTGCTGACGGTGATAATCATCCCACATGAATTCGACTTTCTCTGGCTGTTTCGCTTCTTCAGCCTGCACGACCGGGTTTTCAATGATAAAGGTCATCACATCCCAGCAGAGATCTTTCACGCCCAGTCCGCTCGCCGCAGAGATCAGATAATATTTATCTTCCCAGCCCAGCGCTTCAGCGATCGCTTTCGCTTTCTCTTCGGCTTCTACCTTATCCAGCAGATCGATCTTGTTGAAGACTAACCAACGCGGTTTCGCCGCCAGATCTTGGCTGTATTTTTCCAGCTCACTGATAATAATACGCGCGTTTTCAACCGGATCGGTGCCGTCAATCGGATCGATATCGATGAGGTGCAACAGGACGCGGCAACGTTCCAGGTGCTTCAGGAAGCGAATGCCCAGACCTGCGCCTTCTGCAGCGCCTTCAATCAGTCCTGGAATATCGGCAACAACGAAGCTCTTTTCGTTGTCCATACGCACCACGCCCAGGCTTGGTACCAGAGTGGTAAACGGATAATCCGCCACTTTCGGTTTAGCCGCCGATACCGCACGAATAAAGGTCGATTTACCCGCGTTTGGCATCCCCAACATACCGACGTCAGCCAGCAGCATCAGCTCCAGCAGCAGCTCACGCTTATCGCCCGGCGTACCGTTAGTTTTCTGCCGTGGTGTACGGTTAACTGACGACTTGAAACGGGTATTGCCCAGACCGTGCCAGCCGCCCTTAGCAACCAGCAGACGCTGACCGTGTTTGGTCATATCGCCCATGGTTTCACCGGTACCCTGGTCGATTACACGCGTACCTACCGGTACTTTAATCGTGACGTCTTTACCGCGCTTACCGGTACAGTCTCGGCTTGCACCGTTCTGACCGCGCTCTGCACGGAAAGATTTTTCAAAACGATAATCGATAAGCGTGTTCAGGTTCTCGTCGGCTTCCATCCATACGTCACCACCATCACCGCCGTCGCCGCCATCCGGGCCGCCTTTCGGAATATACTTTTCGCGGCGGAAGCTCACGCAACCATTACCGCCATCACCTGCAACGACCAGAATCGATGCCTCATCAACAAACTTCATTTTATTCTCCGTAAATCATTCGCCTGCGCGGGGTTGCGATACCACCGTTGTATGCTTACGTAATCCGCCCCAAATACGATGACCAATGGCGGAATACATCGCGCCCGCAACCACGACAAACGCACCGAGATAACCTAAAAGGTTTAACATCGGTCTGGCGAAGAAATCGGGCCAGGCCAGTGATAAAAGATCTGAAAAAAACAGCGTAAACAGTGGGGTGAGCGTGATGATCGCGCTCACCTGCGCTGCCTGCCAGCGAGCCATCGCTTCCGCCAGGGCGCCATATCCTACCAATGTATTCAGTCCGCAAAAAATTAAACATGCGAGCTGCCAGTGGCTAAGCTGCGCTATCACTCCAGGATTTGCCAGAGGGAAGAGCGCAATTGTACATAAAGTGTACAGTAAAAACAGGATCTGCGGTGAGGCCAGCCGACGCAATAAAACCTTTTGCGCCACGCCATAACTCACCCAAACCGTCGCCGCACCGACCCCAAAGATAACTCCCCAGGTGTAATCGGTGAGCTTTGTAAATATCTCGACCAGACTGGTGTTAAAAAACATCACCAGGCCGCTCAGGAGCATCAATGCCCCTACAACCTGAGTACTGCGCATTTTCTCTTTCAGGATAAATACGCTGGCAACCATCATGCCAACTGGCGAGAGTTGCCCAATTACCTGCGAAGCGGTCGGACTCAGGTATTGCAAGGATGAGCTGAACAGGATGAAGTTCCCAAACAGCCCGGCGGTCGCCACTGCTAACAAAATCAACCAGCGTGGCTTACGAAACACGCGTAATGGCGGCAACCGCTTCTTCACCGCAAGAATAGCACCAAGGCCAATACTCGCCATCAAGAAACGGTAAAACACGATTGTCGGAGGTTCCATCACCTCCAGCACCTGCTTCATTGCGATTGGCAACGCCCCCCAGCAAATTGCTGTGGTGAGCGCCAAAAGAATGCCAATGCCTGCCTGCTGCTTCATACCGTATTCCCTGCAAAGCGCATTTGCGGATTAACATCGCACCATGCGCATTTTTACCGGTTATCGAATGTAAAAAGCCCCGCAACGTGTTGCGGGGCTTTCATCCGTTACCGGGACGCGAAAAACTTATTCAGCTTCGATGCTGATAAATTTACGGTTTTTCGGGCCTTTAACTTCGAATTTCACTTTACCGTCTGCTTTAGCAAACAGAGTGTGGTCACGACCGCAACCTACGTTGGTACCCGCGTGGAACTTGGTGCCACGCTGACGAACGATGATGCTACCCGCCAGAACGGATTCGCCACCGAAACGCTTAACGCCCAGGCGTTTAGCTTCTGAATCGCGACCGTTACGTGTGGAGCCGCCAGCCTTTTTATGTGCCATTTAAATCTCTCCTCAGGTCTTAGGCGCTGATGCCAGTAATTTTCACATCAGTGAACCACTGACGATGGCCCTGCTGCTTACGATAGTGTTTACGACGACGAAACTTAACGATTTTAACTTTCTCGCCACGACCGTGAGCAACAACTTCAGCTTTGATAACGCCGCCATCAACGAAAGGAACGCCGATTTTGACTTCTTCACCGTTTGCGATCATCAGAACTTCAGCGAACTCAACAGATTCGCCAGTTGCGATGTCCAGCTTTTCCAGGCGAACGGTCTGACCTTCGCTTACTCGGTGTTGTTTACCACCACTTTGGAAAACCGCGTACATATAAACTCCGCTTCCGCGCACATCCTCGTATGATTCAGAGTGCGCTATAAATATTCACAATAGGGCGCGAATATTACGCAAAACGCACGCCTTTGACAAGTGCTACAGTCAATACACGAAGAAAAAAAACACAACTTGTACGGTAACGTTTATCTGTGCCATTTTTTCAGTACAATCACCCTATATTCCTAACCATAAACCCTAAGTTGCCTTTGTTCACAGTAAGGTAATCGGGGCGAAAAGCCCGGCTTTTGCGATGAATTTAGAAAAAATCAATGAGTTAACCGCGCAAGATATGGCGGGTGTTAATGCGGCAATCCTTGAGCAGCTTAATTCCGACGTCCAACTGATCAATCAGTTAGGCTATTACATCGTCAGCGGCGGCGGTAAACGTATTCGTCCGATGATTGCTGTACTGGCTGCACGAGCTGTTGGCTATGAGGGAAATGCGCATGTCACCATTGCTGCCCTGATCGAGTTTATCCACACGGCGACTCTGCTACACGACGACGTTGTGGATGAATCAGATATGCGCAGGGGTAAAGCTACCGCCAACGCCGCATTTGGCAATGCCGCCAGCGTGCTGGTAGGCGATTTTATTTATACCCGCGCGTTCCAGATGATGACCAGCCTCGGTTCACTCAAAGTGCTGGAAGTCATGTCAGAAGCCGTAAACGTCATCGCAGAAGGTGAAGTTCTGCAACTGATGAACGTTAACGATCCGGACATCACTGAAGAAAACTACATGCGCGTTATCTACAGCAAGACTGCGCGTCTGTTTGAGGCTGCCGCGCAGTGTTCCGGGATTCTAGCTGGCTGTACGCCGGAGGAGGAGAAAGGCCTACAAGATTATGGGCGCTATCTCGGCACTGCTTTCCAGTTGATCGACGATTTACTCGATTACAATGCCGATGGCGAACAGTTAGGTAAAAACGTCGGCGACGATCTGAACGAAGGTAAACCGACGCTGCCGCTGCTGCATGCGATGCATCATGGCACACCAGAACAGGCACAGATGATTCGTACCGCCATCGAACAGGGTAACGGTCGCCATCTTCTGGAACCGGTTCTGGAAGCAATGAACGCTTGTGGATCTCTTGAATGGACGCGTCAGCGTGCCGAGGAAGAAGCAGACAAAGCCATCGCAGCGTTACAGGTGCTCCCGGACACCCCGTGGAGAGAAGCACTCGTCGGCCTCGCGCACATCGCTGTTCAACGCGATCGTTAATCCCCTCCCCTCATCCCGCGCAGTGCGCGGGATGATTCCAGTAAATTCCATAAAACACTTATTCAGCTCTATAACTCCTGAAAAACGGGGCTGTGTATCTTTATATATTCTGAATATTCACACTCTTTACAGGAACTTTTTAGAGCAATAGGCCATCAGGAGTATAGTGATGCTCGACAGAAACAGAAGAAGTGTTCTGAATGAAAGCGACTAACTTAAGGAGTGAGGAAAGATGGAAAGTAATTTCATTGACTGGCATCCCGCTGACATCATTGCAGGTTTGCGCAAGAAGGAAACGTCAATGGCGGCGGAGTCTCGCAGAAATGGTTTGAGTTCCTCAACGCTGGCGAACGCATTATCACGCCCATGGCCGAAAGGAGAGATGATTATTGCGAAAGCCCTGGGAACTGACCCCTGGGTTATCTGGCCATCACGCTACCATGATCCGCAGACCCATGAGTTTATCGACAGAACGCAATTGATGCGTAGCTACACTAAACCGAAAAAATGAGTGGTCTGGCGGTAGCCCCGCGAACGGGGCTGCCAGCTCTCAGACAATTACTCGCCTTTCACACGCTCAATATTTGCACCTAAAGCGCGTAGTTTGTCTTCAATGCGTTCGTAGCCACGATCGATGTGATAAATACGATCAACCACCGTCGTCCCTTCCGCAATACAGCCAGCCAGCACCAGGCTTGCTGATGCACGCAGATCGGTTGCCATAACCTGTGCGCCAGAAAGTTTTTCAACACCGTGACAAATAACGGTATTGCTTTCGATTTCGGCGTGCGCGCCCATACGGCTCAGCTCTGGCACATGCATAAAGCGGTTTTCAAAGACCGTTTCGGTGATGAATCCGGTCCCTTCTGCCACCAGGTTCAACAGCGTGAACTGGGCCTGCATATCGGTAGGGAATGCCGGATGCGGCGCGGTACGTACGTTAACAGCCTTCGGACGTTTGCCATGCATATCCAGGCTAATCCAGTCTTCGCCGACTTCGATGTCCGCTCCAGCGTCACGCAGTTTCGCCAGCACGGCGTCCAGAGTATCTGGCTGCGCGTTACGGCAGATAATTTTGCCGCGAGAGATCGCCGCCGCCACCAGGAAAGTACCGGTTTCGATACGATCCGGCAGCACGCGATAGACACCGCCGCCTAAACGTTCCACACCTTCGATGACGATACGATCGGTGCCCTGACCGCTAATTTTCGCACCCAGCGTAATCAGGAAGTTCGCGGTATCGACGATTTCCGGTTCACGCGCTGCGTTTTCAATAATCGTGGTGCCTTCCGCAAGGGTTGCAGCACACATGATGGTCACCGTTGCGCCAACGCTGACTTTATCCATCACGATATGTGCGCCTTTCAAACGACCATCGACGGAAGCTTTAACGTAACCTTCTTCCAGTTTGATGGTCGCGCCTAATTGTTCGAGGCCAGAAATGTGTAGATCAACCGGACGTGCGCCGATCGTACAACCGCCAGGCAGTGAAACTTGCCCCTGACCAAAGCGCGCTACCAGCGGCCCCAGCGCCCAGATAGAAGCACGCATGGTTTTAACCAGATCGTAAGGTGCGCAGAATACATTAACGTCGCGGGCATCAATATGCACAGAACCATTACGTTCTACTTTCGCACCCAGCTGGCTTAGCAGCTTCATTGATGTATCGACGTCTTTTAGTTTCGGGACGTTCTGGATCTCTACCGGTTCTTCCGCCAGTAGTGCGGCAAAAAGGATAGGCAGAGCAGCATTTTTAGCGCCGGAAATTGTGACTTCGCCCTGGAGCTTCGTTGGCCCCTGAACACGAAATTTATCCATTTAGTTTGTTCTCAGTTAACAATTCATATCCGCTACCGGCGAATCGCCCATAGCTCAAAAGCCGTTCAGTTTGCGATCGCGCGCCCACTCCGCAGGGGTATACGCTTTGATCGACACAGCATGAATGCGGTTATCCGCAATATATTCCATCAGCGGGCCATAGACCGTCTGCTGTTTTTTAACCCGACTCATGCCGTCAAACAACTCACCCACGGCAATAACCTGAAAGTGGCTGCCATCGCCGGAAACGTGGACTTCCTGGAGGGAGAGAGCGTTCATCAACACGCTCTGAATTTCATTATTTTCCATGGGATCTTCAATCATCAGTTAATAAATCAGCGAAACATCTTAGAGCAAAGTTGCGCTGGCATAAATAAGCAAAAAGCCTCGCTGATAAATCAGACAAGGCTCGACTTGCAGGCAGGTTTGCCGGACAGGCGGTTAACGCCATATCCGGCCTGAAAAAATTTAACGAGGCAGAACATCAGCAGGCAAATTATACAATTTCGCCAGGGTATACACTTTGTCGTTTACCCCCTGAAGCGTCACATTGTTGCCCTGCTTTTTCGCCAGATCGATAAGATGGAGCAGCAGTGCCAGTCCACCCGTATCCACGCGAGACACACGGCTAAGATCGATGCTGGTAATCCCCTTCACCGCTTCCTCACGTATTTCCCAAAGCGGTAGCAGAACGTCCTGATCCAGCTCTCCGGATAACGCCAGCGTGTCACCCGTCTGCATCCAGCTCAGTGACTCGCTCATTATTTTTTCTCTTCCAGAGTGATTTTCTGTTGAGAAATCGATTTCAGTTGCGCAGTCAGGCCGTCGATACCTTTGGTACGCAGCAGCGTTCCCCACTCGTTTTGTTTGGTGGTGATCATACTGACGCCTTCAGCAATCATGTCGTAAGCCTGCCAGTTGCCCGTCTGGGAGTTTTTACGCCACTGGAAGTCCAGACGCACCGGCGGGCGGCCATTCGGGTCAATAATGGTAACGCGAATCGGCACAATGATTTTATCACCCAGCGGCTGTTCTGGTGCAATCTGATAGGTTTGACCGTGATACATCGCCAGCGCCTGACCGTAAGCCTGCTTCAGGTACTCACGGAAAGCGGCAAAGTAAGCATCACGTTGAGCTGGGGTCGCACTCTTGTAATACTGGCCCAGCACCAGCGCACCAGCGTATTTCACCTGTACGTATGGCAACAGTTCCTGATCAACAATGGTACGCAGATAATCCGGGTTGGCCCGAATTTGCGGTTGCTCATTCTTCAGGCGATCGAACGTTTTCTGCGCCGCCTCGTCCATCAGCTTATACGGATTGGTCTGGTCTGCCGCGGTTGCCGCACTCAGCGGTGCAATCACCAGCAAAGCGACCATCATTAAACGTTTAAACATGCGTCGGTTCTCCTGAAATTATTTCGTTGTACCCACAGGTTCAGTGGTTTCATTATTACCTGGCGCAGCAGCTGGCGCATCGCCACTATTCTTATTGTCATCGCCTTTACTACCGTAAAGGAACTGACCAATGAGATCTTCCAGCACCATCGCAGACTTGGTGTCCTGAATTGTATCGCCATCCTTCAGGATAGCAGTTCCCAGTTCCGGGTCTTCAAAACCGACGTTTAATGCCAGATATTGTTCCCCCAGCAAGCCGGAAGTACGAATGCTCAGCGAACTGGTATCAGGAATGTGGTTATAACGTTGTTCAATTTCCAGCGTTACGCGCGGCAGATAGGTTTTCGGGTCCAGCGTAATATCCGCCACCCGGCCCACAACAACGCCACCAATGCTGACCGGAGAGCGGGCTTTCAGGCCGCCAATGTTATCGAACGTCGCATAAAGCGTATAGGTCGGTTCAGTACGTATAGACGTCACGTTCGCTGCCTTCAGGCAAACAAACAGCGCCGCAAGCAGTGCTGCTAATAAAAAGATACCCACCCAAATTTCATTTTTTTTCGTTTGCATGAACTCAATTCCCAAACATCAATGCGGTCAGCACAAAATCCAGCCCCAGAACAGCCAGAGACGAGTGGACAACGGTGCGAGTGGTTGCCCGGCTAATCCCGGCAGACGTCGGGATGGCGTCGTAGCCGTTAAACAACGAAATCCACGTCACCGTGATGGCGAACACCACGCTCTTAATCAGACAGTTGACGAGATCCATACGCCAGTCGACGGCATTTTGCATTGCCGACCAGAAGAACCCACTATCAATGCCTTTCCAACTGACGCCGACCAGCGATCCGCCCCAGATCCCCACGGCGACGAAGATAACCGTCAACAGTGGTAATGAAATAACTCCAGCCCAGAAACGGGGAGAAATAACCCGACGCAGCGGATCCACCGCCATCATCTCCATACTGGAGAGTTGCTCTGTAGCGCGCATCAGGCCGATTTCTGCGGTTAGCGCCGAACCAGCACGCCCGGCAAACAACAACGCGGCAACCACCGGCCCCAGTTCACGCAGTAGCGATAACGCCACCAGCATACCCAGACTGGTTTCCGCACTATAAGTGGTCAGAACCAGATAACCTTGCAGCCCCAACACCATTCCGATGAACACGCCAGAAACCACAATAATCAGCATCGACAGGACGCCGACATTATAGAGCTGGCGCACCAGCAGCGGTGCATGTTTGCGAAATTCCGGTTTGCCGACCAGCGCATTGAATAACATTAACCCGGCCCGCCCGAACGTTCTCAGGGTTTTAATCCCTTTATGTCCGAGCGACGCCAGCGCATTTAACAGCATGAGTGGCTTAACTCCCTGGTAAAAGATCAGCGTGATAATCGCCGGCAGGATAGCGGAACGGAACAGGCCCGTCAGCTATCCCGTCCAGAAACTGACGTACGCGCGGATCAGGATTCGCCTGCAACGCCTGGGCACTGCCATGAGCGACAATTTTTTTGTCCGCCAGGATCCAGGCGTGATCCGCAATACTTAACACTTCCGGCACATCGTGAGAAACCACCACACAAGTCACGCCCAGCGCGCTGTTCAGCTCAGAAATCAGCTTCACCAGCACGCCCATGGTAATGGGATCTTGCCCAACAAAGGGCTCATCAAACATGATGAGATCCGGCTCCAGCGCAATCGCACGTGCCAGCGCTGCACGCCGCGCCATCCCACCGGAAAGTTCAGAAGGCATAAGTTTAGCCGCTCCACGCAGCCCCACGGCCTCCAGCTTCATCATCACCGTACTATGCAACAATGGCGCGGGAAGTTGGGTATGTTCCCGCAGTGGATAGGCGACGTTGTCAAATACGTTCATATCAGTGAACAACGCCCCGGACTGAAATAACATGCTCATCCGTTTGCGCACTGTATACAGGCGCGAACGAGACATCGCCGGAATATTCTCACCATCGAAAAGAATCTCACCATGATCTGGTGCGATTTGCCCGCCAATCAGACGGAGTAGCGTCGTTTTACCGATGCCCGATGGCCCCATGATCGCCGTGATCTTCCCTCGCGGCACGGTCAGGGAAATATTATCGAAGATGCAGCGATTGCCACGCGTAAAACTGACATCGCGCATATCGACTAAATTCGCCACAGACTGCTCCATAATTCACCCTTCGTCTTGCGTTGATTTTCTAAGCATGGCGCTCAATTTAACCTTGAACCCAACATATTTACAGAATATTACCTGCCGTGGTTAGCGAAAGCTGGCATTTGTTTTACTTTTTAGCCGCATAAAGTCAAAATTAAGAATCTGTTACGGCTTTCTGAAAATCTTCAGCGGACCGGCGAGTATACCTGAAGAAAGGACGTTAGATGCTTTTAGCTACGGCACTGTTAATTGTTGGTTTACTTTTGGTCGTTTACAGTGCCGACCGCCTGGTTTTTGCCGCGTCTATTCTTTGCCGAACCTTTGGCATCCCGCCGTTGATCATCGGCATGACGGTGGTCAGTATTGGTACATCGTTACCAGAAATCATCGTCTCGCTTGCCGCGTCTTTGCACGAACAACGCGATTTAGCCGTTGGTACAGCCCTCGGCTCAAACATTATCAATATATTGCTGATCCTCGGTCTGGCTGCGCTGGTTCGTCCTTTTACCGTCCATTCTGATGTTCTACGCCGTGAATTACCCTTAATGTTGTTGGTCAGCGTGGTGGCCGGTTCCGTACTCTATGACGGACAACTTAGTCGCAGCGATGGTATCTTTCTCCTCTTTCTGGCTGTGCTATGGCTGCTGTTCATTGTTAAACTTGCACGTCAGGCTGAACGTCAGGGGACTGACAGCCTGACCAGAGAGCAGCTTGCAGAGCTGCCGCGTGAAGGTGGATTGCCCGTCGCATTTTTATGGCTCGGCATCGCACTGATCATTATGCCAGTGGCCACGCGGATGGTAGTTGATAACGCCACGGTGCTGGCGAATTACTTTGCCATTAGCGAGTTGACGATGGGTCTGACGGCAATTGCTATCGGAACCAGCCTGCCGGAACTGGCAACCGCAATAGCGGGGGTTCGCAAAGGTGAAAACGACATTGCGGTCGGAAATATCATTGGTGCAAACATTTTTAATATTGTCATCGTGTTGGGTTTACCCGCGCTGATAACGCCAGGAGAGATTGATCCACTGGCGTACAGTCGTGACTACAGCGTGATGTTGCTGGTGAGCATTATTTTTGCGTTGCTGTGCTGGCGGCGCTCCCCGCAACCGGGCCGTGGTGTAGGGGTATTATTAACTGGCGGATTTATCGTATGGCTGGCGATGTTGTACTGGTTATCGCCAATACTCGTTGAATAACTGGAAACGCATTATGTCGCACGTAGAGTTACAACCGGGTTTTGACTTTCAGCAAGCAGGTAAAGAAGTCCTGGCGATTGAACGTGAATGCCTGGCGGAGCTTGATCAATACATCAATCAGAATTTCACGCTTGCCTGTGAAAAGATGTTCTGGTGTAAAGGGAAAGTTGTCGTCATGGGGATGGGGAAATCGGGGCACATCGGGCGCAAAATGGCAGCAACATTTGCCAGCACCGGTACACCTTCATTTTTCGTCCATCCTGGCGAAGCCGCGCATGGTGATTTAGGCATGGTCACCCCACAGGATGTGGTGATTGCTATCTCTAACTCAGGTGAATCCAGCGAAATCACGGCCTTAATTCCAGTGCTTAAGCGTCTTCACGTACCGTTAATCTGCATCACCGGTCGCCCGGAGAGCAGCATGGCGCGCGCCGCAGATGTGCATCTGTGTGTTAAAGTAGCGAAAGAAGCCTGTCCGTTAGGGCTGGCACCGACCAGCAGCACAACCGCCACGTTGGTTATGGGCGATGCCCTCGCTGTCGCGCTGTTAAAAGCACGCGGCTTTACTGCTGAAGATTTTGCGCTCTCACACCCAGGCGGCGCACTGGGTCGTAAACTTCTGCTGCGCGTAAACGATATTATGCATACGGGCGATGAGATCCCGCATGTTAAGAAAACGGCCAGTCTGCGTGACGCATTGCTGGAAGTTACCCGCAAAAATCTTGGTATGACTGTCATTTGCGATGACAATATGATGATTGAAGGCATCTTTACCGACGGTGATTTACGCCGTGTCTTCGATATGGGCGTGGATGTTCGTCAGTTAAGTATTGCCGATGTGATGACGCCGGGGGGAATACGCGTGCGCCCAGGCATTCTGGCCGTTGAGGCACTGAACTTAATGCAGTCCCGCCATATCACCTCCGTGATGGTTGCCGATGGCGACCATTTACTCGGTGTGTTACATATGCATGATTTACTGCGTGCAGGCGTAGTGTAAAGATTCAAGGATAAACAACAATGAGCAAAGCAGGTGCGTCGCTTGCGACCTGTTACGGCCCTGTCAGCGCCGACGTTATGGCAAAAGCAGAGAACATTCGTCTGCTGATCCTCGACGTTGATGGCGTACTGTCAGATGGCCTGATTTATATGGGCAATAACGGCGAAGAGCTGAAAGCGTTCAATGTTCGTGACGGTTATGGCATTCGTTGTGCGCTCACCTCTGATATTGAAGTCGCTATCATTACCGGGCGAAAGGCTAAACTGGTAGAAGATCGTTGTGCCACATTGGGGATCACTCACTTGTATCAGGGGCAGTCAAACAAACTGATCGCCTTTAGCGATCTGCTGGAAAAACTGGCGATTGCCCCGGAAAATGTGGCTTATGTCGGCGATGATCTCATCGACTGGCCGGTAATGGAAAAAGTGGGTTTAAGCGTCGCCGTGGCCGATGCGCATCCACTGTTGATCCCGCGCGCCGATTACGTGACGCGCATTGCTGGCGGTCGTGGCGCAGTGCGAGAAGTTTGCGACTTATTACTCCTGGCGCAGGGCAAACTGGATGAAGCCAAAGGGCAATCGATATGAGTAAAGCCAGACGTTGGGTTATCATTGTGCTATCACTGGCGGTTCTGGTGATGATCGGCATTAATATGGCCGAAAAAGACGATACCGCCCAGGTGGTCGTCAACAACAATGATCCCACCTATAAAAGCGAGCATACGGACACGCTCGTCTATAACCCAGAAGGGGCACTAAGCTATCGATTGATTGCTCAACACGTTGAATATTATTCCGATCAGGCCGTTTCGTGGTTTACGCAGCCGGTACTTACCACGTTTGATAAGGATAAAATCCCGACATGGTCCGTAAAAGCAGATAAAGCCAAGCTGACCAATGACCGGATGCTCTATTTATATGGACACGTTGAAGTCAATGCACTCGTGCCGGACTCTCAACTTCGCAGAATCACGACGGATAACGCGCAGATCAATCTGGTGACGCAGGATGTTACCTCTGAAGACCTCGTCACGTTATACGGAACAACATTTAACTCCAGCGGTCTGAAAATGCGCGGCAACTTACGCAGCAAGAACGCCGAGCTGATTGAAAAGGTTAGAACATCCTATGAAATTCAAAACAAACAAACTCAGCCTTAATCTTGTGCTTGCCAGCTCACTTCTGGCCGCCAGCATTCCGGCATTTGCCGTAACCGGAGACACTGATCAGCCGATCCACATTGAATCGGACCAGCAATCTCTTGATATGCAAGGCAACGTGGTTACCTTTACCGGCAATGTCATCGTCACCCAGGGCACCATCAAAATTAATGCCGACAAAGTGGTCGTTACCCGTCCGGGCGGCGAACAAGGTAAAGAAGTGATTGACGGCTACGGTAAACCGGCAACGTTCTACCAGATGCAGGACAACGGTAAACCCGTTGAAGGTCACGCTTCACAGATGCACTACGAACTGGCAAAAGATTTTGTCGTTTTGACGGGTAATGCTTATCTGCAGCAGGTCGATAGCAACATTAAGGGCGATAAGATCACTTACCTGGTGAAAGAGCAGAAAATGCAGGCTTTCAGCGACAAAGGCAAGCGCGTAACCACCGTTCTGGTGCCGTCGCAGCTGCAGGACAAAAACAATAAAGGCCAGACCCCGGCACAGAAGAAGGGTAATTAATTCGTTATGGCAACATTAACTGCAAAGAACCTTGCAAAAGCCTATAAAGGCCGTCGCGTGGTAGAAGACGTCAGCCTGACCGTCAACTCCGGGGAAATTGTCGGTCTGCTGGGGCCAAACGGTGCCGGTAAGACCACCACTTTCTACATGGTTGTTGGCATTGTGCCGCGCGATGCGGGCAACATCATTATTGATGATGACGATATCAGTCTGCTGCCTCTGCATGCACGCGCGCGCCGCGGTATCGGCTATCTGCCGCAGGAAGCCTCCATTTTCCGTCGCCTCAGCGTTTACGATAACCTGATGGCGGTACTGCAAATTCGTGACGACTTGTCTGCTGAACAACGTGAAGACCGCGCGAACGAGCTGATGGAAGAGTTTCACATTGAGCACCTGCGTGACAGCATGGGGCAGTCACTCTCCGGGGGTGAACGTCGCCGTGTAGAAATTGCCCGCGCACTGGCTGCGAATCCGAAATTTATTCTGCTCGACGAACCGTTTGCCGGGGTTGACCCGATCTCGGTTATCGACATTAAACGCATCATTGAGCACCTGCGCGACAGCGGCCTGGGCGTGCTGATCACTGACCACAACGTGCGTGAAACACTGGCGGTTTGTGAACGCGCTTATATCGTCAGTCAGGGGCATTTGATCGCCCACGGCACGCCTACAGAAATCTTACAAGACGAACACGTTAAGCGTGTATACCTTGGGGAAGACTTCAGACTCTGATAGGGTAGAAGTTTGCGACGTTTTAGCAGGAGAGTACGATTCTGAACATGAAGCAAGGTTTGCAACTCAGGCTTAGCCAACAACTGGCGATGACGCCACAGCTCCAACAGGCAATTCGTCTGTTGCAGTTGTCGACGCTGGAACTTCAGCAGGAGCTACAGCAGGCGCTGGAGAGCAATCCGCTGCTTGAGCAAATCGACACTCATGAAGAAATCGACACCCGCGAAACGCAAGACAGTGAAACACTGGACACCGCCGACGCGCTCGAACAAAAAGAGATGCCGGAAGAGCTGCCGCTCGATGCCAGTTGGGACACCATTTACACCGCTGGTACACCATCCGGCACCAGCGGTGACTACATTGACGACGAGCTGCCGGTCTATCAGGGCGAAACGACACAGACCTTACAGGATTACCTGATGTGGCAGGTCGAGTTGACACCATTTTCCGACACTGACCGCGCGATTGCTACCTCTATCGTCGATGCCGTTGATGACACCGGTTATCTGACTGTCCCGCTGGAAGATATTCTCGAAAGTATGGGCGATGAAGAGATTGACATCGACGAAGTTGAAGCCGTCCTTAAGCGGATCCAACGGTTTGATCCGGTCGGTGTGGCGGCAAAAGATCTGCGTGACTGCCTGCTGATCCAACTCTCCCAATTCGATAAGACCACGCCATGGCTGGAAGAGGCCAGACTGATCATTAGCGATCATCTCGATCTATTAGCCAATCACGACTTCCGCACTTTAATGCGCGTCACGCGTCTGAAAGAAGATGTGCTGAAAGAAGCCGTCAATCTGATCCAGTCGCTCGATCCGCGCCCCGGGCAGTCGATCCAGACTGGCGAACCTGAGTATGTCATTCCAGATGTGCTGGTGCGTAAGCATAACGGTCACTGGACGGTAGAACTCAACAGTGACAGCATTCCGCGTTTGCAAATCAACCAGCACTACGCCTCGATGTGCAATAACGCGCGCAACGATGGTGATAGCCAGTTTATCCGCAGCAATCTGCAGGATGCCAAATGGTTGATCAAGAGTCTGGAAAGCCGTAACGATACGCTACTGCGCGTGAGTCGCTGTATCGTTGAACAGCAGCAAGCCTTCTTTGAGCAAGGCGAAGAATATATGAAACCGATGGTACTGGCTGATATCGCCCAGGCCGTCGAGATGCATGAATCGACGATATCTCGCGTGACCACGCAAAAATACCTGCATAGTCCACGAGGCATTTTTGAACTGAAGTATTTCTTTTCCAGTCACGTCAATACTGAAGGCGGGGGTGAAGCCTCTTCCACAGCGATTCGCGCACTGGTGAAGAAATTAATCGCGGCGGAAAACCCAGCGAAACCGTTGAGCGACAGCAAGTTAACCTCTTTGCTGTCGGAACAAGGTATCATGGTGGCACGCCGCACTGTTGCGAAGTACCGAGAGTCTTTATCCATTCCGCCGTCAAACCAGCGTAAACAGCTCGTTTGACCCAACCGATAAGGAAGACACTATGCAGCTCAACATTACCGGAAATAACGTCGAGATCACCGAGGCACTGCGCGAATTTGTTACAGCCAAATTTGCCAAACTTGAGCAATATTTTGACCGAATCAACCAGGTCTATGTTGTTCTGAAAGTGGAGAAGGTCACCCACACCTCAGATGCAACACTGCATGTAAACGGTGGTGAAATTCATGCCAGCGCGGAAGGTCAGGACATGTACGCTGCCATTGATGGCTTAATTGATAAGCTGGCACGCCAGTTGACCAAACATAAAGATAAACTGAAACAACACTAATTGTCCGGGCAATTAGCATGTGCATGGCGGCCTGTTGTGCGGCACAACGGGCCATTTGTACGGTTAATGCTCCGAGCCTGTTCCACTGTTTGAGTGGGCAGGTTCTTAGGTGAAATTATGACAAATAATGATACAACTCTACAGCTTAGCAGTGTTCTTAACAGGGAATGTACGCGAAGCCGCGTCCACTGTCAGAGCAAAAAACGCGCCCTGGAAATCATCAGCGAGCTGGCGGCGAAACAACTTAGCCTGGCGCCCCAGGTGGTTTTTGAAGCTATCCTGACGCGGGAAAAAATGGGCAGTACCGGTATCGGCAATGGTATTGCCATTCCGCATGGCAAACTGGAAGAAGATACTCTGCGTGCCGTTGGCGTTTTCGTTCAGCTCGAAACGCCTATAGCTTTCGATGCCATCGACAACCAACCGGTAGACTTACTTTTTGCCCTGCTGGTGCCGGCAGACCAAACTAAAACGCACCTGCATACTCTGTCGCTGGTAGCGAAACGTCTGGCGGACAAAACCATCTGCCGCCGTTTACGCGCAGCCCAGAGCGATGAAGAGCTGTATCAAATCATTACGGATACCGAAGGTACTCCGGATGAAGCGTAGTTATTCGGTAATGTCTCTTTTAGACGTTGTGAGGAGAAACAGTACATGGTACTGATGATCGTCAGCGGACGTTCAGGTTCAGGTAAATCTGTCGCCCTGCGTGCGCTGGAAGATATGGGTTTTTACTGCGTGGATAACCTTCCCGTAGTGTTGTTACCCGATCTGGCTCGAACTCTGGCCGATCGAGAGATTTCTGCCGCCGTCAGCATTGATGTTCGTAATATGCCGGAGTCACCAGAAATATTCGAACAGGCGATGAGTAACCTGCCTGACGCTTTCTCACCGCAACTACTGTTCCTGGATGCCGACCGTAATACCTTAATTCGTCGTTACAGTGACACGCGCCGACTGCATCCGCTTTCCAGCAAAAACCTGTCGCTGGAAAGTGCTATCGACAAAGAAAGCGATTTGCTGGAGCCTCTGCGTTCGCGAGCGGATCTGATTGTCGATACCTCAGAAATGTCCGTTCACGAGCTGGCAGAAATGCTGCGTACCCGTCTGCTGGGTAAACGTGAACGTGAACTGACCATGGTCTTTGAGTCTTTCGGCTTCAAACACGGTATCCCTATCGATGCAGATTACGTCTTTGACGTGCGCTTCTTGCCGAACCCGCACTGGGATCCGAAACTGCGCCCAATGACAGGTCTTGATAAACCTGTCGCCGCGTTCCTCGACCGCCACACAGAAGTACACAATTTTATCTACCAGACGCGAAGCTATCTTGAGCTATGGTTACCTATGCTGGAAACCAACAACCGTAGCTACCTGACGGTCGCCATTGGTTGTACCGGCGGGAAGCACCGTTCGGTGTATATTGCAGAGCAACTGGCAGACTACTTCCGCTCGCGCGGTAAAAACGTCCAGTCACGCCATCGGACGCTGGAAAAACGTAAACCATGACCGTCAAGCAAACTGTTGAAATCACAAACAAGCTGGGCATGCATGCCCGGCCTGCAATGAAGCTGTTTGAATTAATGCAGGGTTTTGACGCTGAAGTGCTGTTACGTAATGACGAAGGCACCGAGGCTGAAGCCAACAGCGTTATTGCGCTGCTGATGTTGGATTCTGCCAAAGGACGGCAGATTGAAGTTGAAGCGACCGGTCCACAGGAAGAGGAAGCACTGGCCGCCGTTATCGCCCTCTTTAACTCTGGTTTTGATGAAGATTAATCTTCATCACTTTGACATTCAAATCCCTTCAAGCTCCCCCGGCAATAAGAAAAGCGCGTACTGAAATCGTTATCAATCAACGTCGATTGTACATTTCGTGCGCTTTTTTACTTTCAGAAGAACCTTAAGAAAACCTTAAGAAGCATTGTTTAGATTTCGTTTAAGTTAATCGACCATACTGGAGATCGTCAGAAAATATTTCCAGGAGATGGCATGATTCGCTTATCTGAACAAAGTCCCCTGGGCACCGGAAGACATCGGAAATGTTATGCGCATCCGGAAGATGCCCAACGCTGTATCAAGATTGTCTACCATCGTGGCGATGGTGGCGATAAAGAGATCCGCCGTGAGTTAAAGTACTACGCGCATCTTGGTCGCCGGTTAAAAGACTGGAGTGGAATACCGCGCTATCACGGTACCGTTGAGACGGATTGCGGAACCGGTTATGTCTACGATGTGATTGCCGATTTCGACGGCAAGCCTTCCATTACGCTGACCGAATTTGCAGAACAATGCCGTTACGAAGAAGACATTGCACAACTGCGCCAGTTACTGAAACAGCTGAAGCGTTATTTGCAGGATAACCGTATCGTGACGATGTCGCTGAAGCCGCAGAATATCCTCTGTCACCGCATCAGTGAGTCAGAGGTTACCCCCGTCGTCTGCGACAACATTGGTGAAAGCACATTGATTCCACTGGCGACCTGGTCGAAGTGGTGTTGTCTGCGTAAGCAAGAGCGGTTATGGAAACGATTTATCGCCCAACCGGCGCTGGCTATTGCCCTGCAGAAAGATCTGCAACCTCGTGAGAGCAAAACGCTGGCCCTCACTTCGCGCGAAGCTTAATCAAGCTGGTGTTGTTGCATAAACGGCTCACCGCCTAACTGATACATCTGCCGTAAAATCCACGCCTGACGGCTACGCACGTAGCCCGATGGCGCGGAGACTTTGAAACGAAGTGGATTAGGTAATACAGCTGCCAGCAATGCAGCTTCCGACCGGGTAAGTTTGCTCGCGGGTTTGTGGAAATAACGTTGTGCCGCAGCTTCGACGCCAAACACACCGTCGCCAAATTCGGCGATATTCAGGTAAACCGTCAGGATACGCTTTTTGCTCCAGACTGTTTCTATCCCCAGCGTTAATCCGGCTTCCAGCCCTTTTCGAACCCAGCTACGCCCATCCCATAAAAAGAGATTTTTGGCTGTCTGCTGAGAAATCGTTGAAGCACCGCGAATACGGTTTTCATTGCGCTCGTTGTGCGCCAGGGCTTGCTCAATGGAAGCGACATCAAAGCCCCAGTGCTCAGGAAATTTCTGATCTTCTGCGGCAATCACCGCCAGTCCCATCCACGGCGAGATTTGATCCATACTGACCCAGTCAGAATGTGCCACGTAACGAAAATTGCCATGCAGCCAGGCGCTGACTTGCCGCTCGACCATTACCGCTGAGAAAGGAACAGGCGCAACGCTAAACAACGCGATGCCCCCGCCCCAGAAAATGGCGAGGACAACCATTAACCGCAGAAGAAAACGGCGAACGAAACTAAACACCGTTAAGCGGCTTTTACTCATTCAGCCAGAACCAGCACGCGGGAAACCAGCTTATCAATGCCGCTCGCCGCTTCTGCAATGTTCTGCGCCAGCATATATGCCGGGGTGGTGACAATCTTATTGTCTTCATCAACCACGATATCATCGACAGGACACGGCACATGCTCCGCGCCCATCTCTTCCAGCACTTCTGCGGTATCGATATCAGTACCGATGGTCAAACGCAGCGGGAAATCGAAAATTTTCGGCAGTATCGCCGGTGCTATACACATAAAACCAAGCGGTTTTCCGGCCTGATGCATCGCTTGTGCCAGCGCCTTTAATTCACGGTCAACGGTGCATTCGCTACCAAGACTGGCAAAATTGCTTAAATTCTTCACCGCGCCAAAACCCCCCGGCACAATCAACGCATCCAGTTCAGCGGCATCGGCCTGGGCCAGAGGACGGATTTCACCGCGCGTTATTCGTGCCGCTTCAATCAGCACATTGCGCGTTTCCGTCATCGCTTCACCAGTTAAATGGTTGATAACATCAACCTGCTGCTTATCCGGTGCAAAGCAGACCGCCTGCGCACCGCTGCGTGAAATAGCTAACAACGTCAACACCGCTTCATGAATTTCAGAACCGTCATAGACGCCGCATCCGCTCAGAATTACGCCAATTTTCTTCATTGTGATCTTCCTTTCGCAATTGACTGAAACACATTAATTTTTTTAATAAAAATGCTACGCATCACACATTTAACTGATTCATGTAACAAATCATTTAAGTTTTGCTATCTTAACTGCGTGCGGCCTGAAAAACAGTGCTGTGCCCTTGTAACTCATCATAATAATTTACGGCGCAGCCAAGATTTCCCTGGTGTTGGCGCAGTATTCGCGCACCCCGGTCTAGCCGGGGTCATTTTTTAGTGGCTTTTGCCACCCACGCTTTCAGTACTTCTACGTCGTGACGCCACTCTTCTTTCATCTCTTCAATCCATTCACCGACGTTATCTTCCCAGGCGGGAAGGTCAGGAGACTGAATTTGCTGACCCAGCTGTTGCAGATGGCGTAACCCCACTGACCCCGCCGCACCTTTAATTTTATGCCCTTCCTCAACAATGCCTTTTTTATCCTGCGCCGTCAGATTCGACTCCAGCACGCTGACATAGCCCGGCATCATCCTCTCAAACACCGCTAACCCGTCGGTGATCAGCTTCGGTCCTACAAGTTCGAGATACTGTTCCAGCATGGGAATATCGAGCAATGCTTCTGATTTACTGTTCTCTTCTGTCGTCACCGTACTCTCCTCATCATCCTGGGTATCCCAGAATTTCTTGATCATCGCGGTTAGCGCCGGAACAGAAAGCGGCTTACTCAGCACATCATCCATTCCAGCATTGAGGTACTCTTGTTTGTCTTTCAGCACGTTAGCGGTTAAGGCCACCAGCGGCGGTAAATCCTCGCGCGGATAACGCTTCGTCAGTTCACGAGAGATATCCAGCCCGGTCATATCTGGCAACTGAATATCCAGCAACACCAGGTCGTATTCGCCCGGTTTAAACATCTCCAGCGCCGCCTTGCCGGTCATGGCGACATCAACGCTGTTACCTAACTTTTCCAGCACAGAGCGCGCGACAATCACGTTCAGTTCAATGTCTTCCACCAGCAGCACATTCAGCGCCGGTAAAGGCATATCGTCTTCATCAAACGCATCATCAACCTCTTCTGCTACCGACGGTGCGTGGATCGTCAACGTAAAGGTTGAACCTTTGCCCTGTTCGCTGGTAACCGTAATATCGCCGCCCATATTTTTCGCCAGACGACGAGAAACGGCCAGACCAATACCGGTGCCGGTGGCAGGTTTACCGCCATGACTGTCTTTCACCTGGTAATACATGGCGAAGATTTTATCCAGCTCATCCTGCGGAATGCCGATACCAGAGTCTTCCACTTCAAAATGCAGCATATCGCCTTCATCGTAGCGCACGCGCACGGTAACCTGGCCTTGCTGAGTGAATTTGACGGCGTTACTGATGAGGTTCCACAAGATCTGCCGTAAACGCGTCCCGTCGGTAATGACCTGATGCGGTAATGGCAGCGTCGGCTCCAGATTAAAGCGCAATCCTTTTTGTTGCGCCTGCAATGCGGAGAGATTTTCCAGATCGGCAAGGAAGCTGGTGAAATCAACCGGCTGATTATCAAGCTGGACCTTGCGCCGTTCCATCTTATCCATGTCGATAATATCGTTGAAGATATTCCCCAACGTGACAGCCGAAACATGGATGGTTTTGAGATATTTTTCCTGCTCGGCGGTGAGTTCAGTATCCAGCAGAATGCGGCTCAGGCCGACGATACCGTTCAGCGGTGTACGCAATTCGTGACTGATGGTGGAGATAAACGTCGTTTTGTCGCGGCTGGCGCGCTCAAGCGCATCCTGATACCGCTTACGCTCGGTAATGTCGCGACCAAAGCCCATCAAACCGTGACGTTTACCCACGCGGTCGTAGTACGGTACTTTACGGATTTCAAAGCAGGCTTTGCGTCCGTCGGGATAATCCAGCCACTGCTCATAGGTCAGTGACACATTATGACGGAACACTTTTTCATCGGTTTCAATGACTTTCGCAGCGGCTTCCGGTGAGTAAACATCAGCAGGTTTCAGGTGAACCAGTTGTTTTTCGCTTTTTCCGGTCAGCAGCTCCATCGCGCGGTTACAGCCGGAAAACTCTTTATCTTCGTTACGATAAAAAACCAGGTCGGGTGAAGCGTCAAGGAAGGAACGTAAGAATGAGGATTGCTGCTCGAGCTGAATTTGTGTCTCTTCGCGCTCTTTGATTTCAATTTTCAGTTGGCCGAAGGTTTCCTGCAGTTCTGCTTCCGCTTTTTCACGAACGGCGATTTCCTGATTTAGCTGGGCAATATTATCTTTTAACTGAACGTTGAGGCTCAAATCGCGCTCGCGCATCTCCTCCAGTTTTTGCACCAGTCGTGACAGACGTTGTCGTGACTCCTCCAGTTGCTCGACGACCACCGATAGAAAGTAGACCGCCCACGGCGTAATCAGCAAACCAAAGAAGATAGAACGAATAACATCAATGCTTTCGACCTGACCATGCAGCACCATGGTTACCGCCATTTGTACCACAATGGCAAGAACGACGAGGGCCAGCGCCAGCAACATTGAGAAGCGCACCAGACCTAACTTCATCATCAGGTCAACATAATACTGCGCCAGCAGACGAATTTGCTTCATTAGGGAATTCCTTCACGACAACCTGCCCCAATAATACCCAATTCTGACAGTTACGTTATAAATTGTGTGAGAAATGCGGAATTCCCCTCAATGGCCTACGCCGTTGGAGGTAGCCACGGACGTCCCAGCGCCGATCCCTGTACGCCATGTTCATTCAGATAACGATCCAGCTCGACCATTCCCGTCCATCGATTTTCGCACCACAACGGAGCAAGCAGCGTCGGGCGACGGGCGCTGGCGGAAATGCGGTGGTAGATCACTTCCGGTGGCGTATGGCGAATCATTTCTCCGGCAGTGAGCGTGTAATCCTCCAGTTCAATTCCGTTCAAACGCCCCGCTTCCCAGGCTTTCGCCATAATGCTGCCTTTCACTATATGCAGCGGATGCAGCTTTATGCCGTCCACGCCGGTTTCAACCACTCGCTCCAGCGTTTGCAAACATTCAGCCTGCCCTTCGCCAGGCAGGCCAACAATTAAGTGAGAACACACCTTCAGCCCACGCTCACGCGCCAGCTGCGTCGTGCGCTGATAGCAGGCAAAATCATGACCGCGATTGATGCGATGCAGTGTTTTGTCGTGGGCGGTTTGTAGCCCCAGCTCCAGCCACACTTCGTAGCCCTGGTCCTTATATTCGCAAAGCAGATCCAGCACCGCATCCGGCACGCAGTCCGGGCGGGTACCAACACACAAACCGACAATATTGGCCTGGCTCACCGCCTGCTGATACATCGAACGCAGCACCTGAACTTCCGCAAAGGTGCTGGTATACGCCTGAAAGTAGGCCAGATAGCGTTTAGCGCGGTTAACTAAATTCGCCTGGTGCGCCAGTTGCTCGGCAATGGAACGATGCTGCTGCGCTTCATCGGCAAACGAGGCAACATTACAGAATGTGCAGCCGCCACGCCCGATGGTACCGTCACGGTTAGGGCAGCTAAAACCGCCATGCAGCGTCAGCTTATGCACCTTTTGCCCATAACGACGGGTGAGATCACCACCAAACATATTGACTAATTTCTGTAACTGCATAATCTGATAGACCGCGCCTTGAAAAGAGGCCAAAGCCTGCCATTTTTAGCCCAATTCGGCGATGACCTGGATCAATCGTCCCGGCCTGCTTTTATCAACTGCATAATCAATCAAAATTACCGAAATTTCATGCACAATCACATAAATCACTTTTGCTTATCTTGTGTCAGATTTTTTTATCTCCTTATGGATTTTAGGCAAAAACAGTAGCATGAAACGTTATTACCAATTAAGGCAGTATAAAATGCTGGTTTTCTCGTCAGTTCAAGGCAGGATAAGGGTTAACACGCCTTTATGACAGTCAGGTATTGGCTGTTTCTCTAACGACGCCCCTTTTAGCCTTAAATAGAAAATCCAATTTAATTTCAGATAATTAATAAAGAATTTTGCGCTAAAGCACATTTCTGTACCAATAAGCTTGCCATTTGACCTGTATCAGCTTTCCCGATAAGTTGGAAATCCGCTGGAAGCTTTCTGGATGAGCAGCCTGCTCATCATATTTATGCAGTAATTGAGATCCCCTCTTCACCGTATTAACCGATGCGAAAAGGACAACAAGGGGGCGAATGCGAGGCGCGCGTATGACACGCAAACCCCGTCGCCACGCTCTTACTGTGCCCGTGCGCAGCGGTTCGGAAGTGGGGTTCCCGCAGAGCCTGGGGGAGGTTCACGATATGTTGTACGATAAATCCCTTGAGAGGGATAACTGTGGTTTCGGCCTGATCGCCCACATAGAAGGCGAACCTAGCCACAAGGTAGTGCGTACTGCAATACACGCACTGGCCCGCATGCAGCACCGTGGCGCGATTCTCGCCGATGGTAAAACCGGTGACGGTTGCGGCTTGCTGTTACAAAAACCGGATCGTTTTTTTCGCATCGTTGCGCAGGAGCGCGGCTGGCGTTTAGCAAAAAACTACGCCGTCGGGATGCTCTTCCTGAATAAAGATCCTGAACTCGCCGCTGCCGCACGCCGCATCGTTGAAGAAGAGCTGCAACGCGAAACGTTGTCGATTGTGGGCTGGCGTGATGTCCCCACTAACGAAGGCGTGCTGGGTGAAATCGCCCTCTCCTCTCTGCCACGCATTGAGCAAATTTTTGTGAACGCCCCGGCAGGCTGGCGTCCGCGCGATATGGAGCGCCGTCTGTTTATCGCCCGCCGCCGCATTGAAAAGCGTCTCGAAGCCGACAAAGACTTCTACGTCTGTAGCCTGTCGAATCTGGTCAATATTTATAAAGGTCTGTGTATGCCGGCGGATCTGCCGCGCTTCTACCTGGACCTCGCTGACCTGCGTCTGGAATCGGCCATCTGCCTGTTTCACCAGCGCTTTTCCACTAACACCGTACCGCGCTGGCCGCTGGCGCAGCCGTTCCGCTACCTCGCGCATAACGGTGAAATCAACACCATCACTGGTAACCGCCAATGGGCGCGTGCGCGTACCTATAAATTCCAGACGCCGCTGATCCCTGACCTGCACGACGCCGCGCCGTTCGTCAACGAAACCGGCTCTGACTCCAGTTCGATGGATAACATGCTGGAACTCCTGCTGGCAGGCGGGATGGATATCATCCGTGCCATGCGTCTGTTAGTACCACCCGCCTGGCAGAACAACCCGGATATGGACCCGGAACTGCGTGCCTTCTTTGACTTTAACTCCATGCATATGGAGCCGTGGGATGGTCCGGCAGGGATCGTGATGTCCGATGGCCGTTTCGCCGCCTGTAACCTCGACCGTAACGGTCTGCGTCCGGCACGCTACGTCATCACCAAAGATAAACTGATCACCTGCGCCTCTGAAGTCGGTATCTGGGATTATCAGCCTGACGAAGTGGTCGAAAAAGGCCGCGTAGGGCCAGGCGAACTGATGGTGATCGACACTCGCAGTGGGCGCATTCTACACTCGGCAGAAACCGATGATGACCTGAAAAGCCGCCATCCCTATAAAGAGTGGATGGAGAAAAACGTCCGCCGTCTGGTACCGTTTGAAGATCTGCCCGATGAAGAAGTGGGTAGCCGCGAACTGGACGACGACACGCTTGCCAGCTACCAGAAACAATTTAACTACAGCGCGGAAGAGCTGGATTCGGTGATCCGCGTACTGGGTGAAAACGGTCAGGAAGCGGTCGGTTCGATGGGCGACGACACCCCATTCGCCGTGCTCTCCAGCCAGCCGCGCATTATTTACGACTACTTCCGCCAGCAGTTTGCTCAGGTAACCAACCCGCCAATCGACCCGCTGCGCGAAGCGCATGTTATGTCGCTCGCCACCAGTATCGGTCGTGAAATGAACGTCTTCTGTGAAGCAGAAGGCCAGGCGCACCGTTTAAGCTTTAAATCGCCGATTCTGCTCTATTCCGATTTCAAACAGCTCACGACGATGAAAGAGGATCACTACCGCGCAGATACGCTGGATATCACCTTTGACGTCACTAAAACCACGCTCGAAGCGACGGTGAAAGAGCTGTGCGACAAAGCCGAAAAAATGGTACGTAGTGGCACCGTGCTGCTGGTGCTCTCCGACCGGAATATCGCTAAAGATCGCCTGCCGGTTCCGGCTCCGATGGCGGTTGGCGCGATCCAGACCCGTCTTGTCGAGCAAAGCCTGCGTTGCGATGCCAACATCATCGTAGAAACCGCCAGCGCCCGTGATCCGCACCACTTCGCCGTGTTGCTGGGCTTCGGTGCGACGGCTATTTATCCGTACCTTGCCTATGAAACGCTGGGCCGCCTGGTAGACACCCACGCGATTGCCAAAGATTATCGTACCGTGATGCTCAACTACCGTAACGGCATCAACAAAGGCTTGTACAAAATCATGTCCAAAATGGGCATCTCCACCATCGCCTCTTACCGCTGCTCGAAACTGTTTGAAGCGGTCGGTCTGCACGATGATGTCGTAGGCCTGTGCTTCCAGGGCGCGGTTAGCCGCATTGGCGGGGCGAGCTTTGAAGACTTCCAGCAGGATCTGCTGAATCTGTCGAAACGTGCCTGGCTGGCGCGCAAGCCCATCAGCCAGGGCGGCCTGCTGAAATACGTGCACGGCGGCGAATACCACGCCTACAACCCGGACGTGGTGCGCACACTGCAGCAGGCGGTACAAAGCGGCGAGTATAGCGACTATCAGGAATACGCGAAGCTGGTTAATGAGCGTCCGGCAACCACGCTACGCGATCTGCTGGCAATTACGCCGGGTGAAAACGCGGTCAACATTGCTGATGTTGAACCGGCAAGCGAACTGTTTAAACGCTTCGATACCGCCGCGATGTCTATCGGCGCGTTAAGCCCGGAAGCCCACGAGGCGCTGGCGGAAGCGATGAACAGCATCGGCGGTAACTCAAACTCCGGCGAAGGCGGTGAAGACCCGGCGCGCTATGGCACTAACAAAGTGTCGCGCATCAAGCAGGTGGCGTCCGGTCGCTTCGGCGTTACTCCGGCGTATCTGGTCAATGCCGACGTCATTCAGATTAAAGTCGCCCAGGGCGCGAAGCCGGGAGAAGGCGGTCAGTTGCCGGGTGATAAAGTCACTCCTTACATTGCCAAACTGCGCTATTCGGTGCCGGGCGTGACGCTGATCTCCCCGCCGCCGCACCATGATATCTACTCTATCGAGGACTTAGCGCAGCTCATTTTCGACCTCAAGCAGGTTAACCCGAAAGCGATGATCTCCGTGAAGCTGGTGTCCGAACCGGGCGTCGGCACCATCGCGACCGGCGTGGCGAAAGCTTATGCGGACTTGATCACCATCGCAGGCTATGACGGCGGCACCGGCGCAAGTCCGCTTTCATCGGTGAAATACGCAGGCTGTCCGTGGGAACTCGGCCTGGTGGAAACCCAACAGGCGCTGGTTGCCAACGGTTTACGTCATAAAATTCGTTTGCAGGTTGATGGCGGCCTGAAAACGGGCGTTGATATCATCAAAGCGGCGATTCTCGGCGCAGAAAGCTTCGGCTTCGGCACTGGCCCAATGGTCGCGCTCGGTTGTAAATATCTGCGAATTTGCCACCTGAACAACTGCGCTACGGGTGTAGCAACTCAGGATGACAAACTGCGTAAGAATCACTATCACGGCCTGCCGTTCAAAGTGACGAATTACTTTGAGTTTATCGCCCGTGAAACCCGCGAGCTGATGGCACAGCTGGGCGTAACACGTCTGGTGGATCTGATTGGTCGCACCGACCTGCTGAAAGAGCTGGACGGTTTCACCGCCAAACAGCAGAAACTGGCGCTGTCGAAGCTGCTGGAGACTGCCGAGCCGCATCCAGGTAAGGCGCTCTACTGCACCGAAAACAACCCGCCGTTTGATAACGGCCTGCTGAACGCGCAGTTGCTGCAACAGGCGAAACCGTTTGTTGATGAACGCCAGAGCAAAACCTTCTGGTTCGATATCCGCAACACCGACCGTTCTGTCGGCGCATCGCTTTCAGGCTATATCGCCCAGACGCACGGCGATCAGGGGCTGGCAGCCGATCCGATCAAGGCGTACTTCAACGGCACCGCAGGCCAGAGCTTCGGTGTGTGGAACGCAGGCGGCGTGGAACTGTATCTGACCGGCGATGCTAACGACTATGTCGGTAAAGGCATGGCGGGCGGCTTAATTGCCATTCGTCCTCCGGTTGGCTCAGCCTTCCGCAGCCATGAAGCAAGCATTATCGGCAACACCTGCCTGTATGGCGCGACCGGAGGTCGTCTGTATGCCGCAGGCCGCGCGGGTGAACGTTTCGGCGTGCGTAACTCCGGTGCTATCACCGTGGTAGAAGGCATTGGCGACAACGGCTGTGAATATATGACGGGCGGTATTGTCTGTATTCTGGGTAAAACCGGCGTTAACTTCGGCGCGGGCATGACCGGTGGCTTCGCTTACGTTCTCGATGAAAGCGGCGATTTCCGCAAACGCGTTAACCCGGAACTGGTCGAGGTCTTAAGCGTTGACGATTTGGCGATCCATGAAGAGCATCTGCGTGGTCTTATCACCGAGCATGTGCAGCATACCGGTTCCCAGCGTGGTGAAGAGATTCTGGCGAACTGGTCAACCTTCGCCACGAAATTCGCGCTGGTTAAACCGAAGTCCAGTGATGTAAAAGCACTGCTGGGTCACCGTAGTCGTAGCGCAGCAGAGTTGCGCGTGCAGGCGCAGTAAGGGGTAGCAACAATGAGTCAGAATGTTTATCAATTTATCGACCTGCAGCGCGTTGATCCGCCAAAGAAACCGCTGAAGATCCGCAAAATTGAGTTTGTTGAAATTTACGAGCCGTTTTCCGAAGGCCAGGCCAAAGCGCAGGCTGACCGCTGCCTGTCGTGCGGCAACCCATACTGCGAGTGGAAATGCCCGGTACACAACTACATCCCGAACTGGCTGAAGCTCGCCAACGAGGGGCGTATTTTTGAAGCGGCGGAACTGTCGCATCAGACCAATACCCTGCCGGAAGTGTGCGGACGTGTCTGCCCGCAAGACCGTCTGTGCGAAGGTTCCTGCACCCTGAACGATGAGTTTGGCGCAGTGACCATCGGCAACATTGAGCGCTATATCAACGATAAAGCGTTCGAGATGGGCTGGCGTCCGGATATGTCCGGCGTGAAACAAACCGGTAAAAAAGTGGCGATTATCGGCGCTGGCCCGGCGGGTCTGGCGTGCGCGGATGTCCTGACGCGCAACGGCGTAAAAGCGGTCGTCTTCGACCGTCACCCGGAAATTGGCGGATTGCTGACCTTCGGTATTCCGGCCTTCAAGTTAGAAAAAGAGGTAATGACGCGCCGCCGTGAAATCTTCACCGGTATGGGTATTGAATTCAAACTCAATACCGAAGTGGGCCGCGACGTACAGCTGGACGACCTGCTGAGTGATTACGATGCCGTGTTCCTTGGCGTCGGGACTTATCAGTCAATGCGCGGCGGGCTGGAAAACGAAGACGCCGATGGCGTGTACGCAGCGCTGCCGTTCCTTATCGCCAACACCAAACAGTTAATGGGCTTTGGTGAAACCAACGACGAACCGTTCGTCAGCATGGAAGGTAAACGCGTGGTAGTACTTGGCGGTGGCGATACCGCGATGGACTGTGTGCGCACGTCTGTACGCCAGGGTGCAAAGCACGTTACCTGTGCCTATCGTCGTGATGAAGAGAACATGCCAGGTTCCCGCCGCGAAGTGAAAAACGCGCGGGAAGAAGGTGTAGAGTTCAAATTCAACATCCAGCCACTGGGGATTGAAGTGAACGGTAACGGCAAAGTCAGCGGCGTGAAAATGGTGCGCACAGAAATGGGCGAACCGGATGCCAAAGGCCGTCGCCGCGCGGAGATCGTGGCAGGGTCAGAACATATCGTTCCGGCAGATGCGGTGATCATGGCGTTTGGTTTCCGTCCACACAACATGGAATGGCTGGCAAAACACAGCGTCGAGCTGGATTCACAAGGCCGCATCATCGCCCCGGAAGGCAGCGACAACGCCTTCCAGACCAGCAACCCGAAAATCTTTGCTGGCGGCGATATCGTCCGTGGTTCCGATCTGGTCGTTACCGCCATTGCCGAAGGTCGCAAAGCGGCGGACGGCATTATGAACTGGCTGGAAGTTTAAGCGAGGTAACAATAAATTCGCCAGACAGTGTCTGGCGAATTTATAAAACGAGCGATCCAACTAAATTTTAAGCCATTAAATCAGCCTTAATCTTCACTACCACCTTTTTAATCTCACCAGGTTCGCCAACAACGCATCCCGGTTTATGCGGTTCTCCTGGCATAAACACGGCGAACATTCCCGGTTTCAGGATGATGGCTTGCTCGTTTTCAATGGCGCTGCAAAGCTGATAATCATCTTCATGGTGGAACTCTTCACACTGACGCGCAGTGCCTGCCATGCCAAACAGAATCCGTTCCTCACCGTTTAATAACAGCTGGATATCAATGTATTGTTCGTGCAATTCGGCTTTTTTCTCAACAGGCGATTGAGTATTAAATGTCATGACATTCATAAAGATATTGTCGCCCTGTAATTCGTAACGGCCAGGCGCTTTTTCTTGCGGTCTGGCAGCTAATGCCAACGTTAACGCGTCCTGTAACGCAGGATGTAATCCGGCAGACGGTAATGACTGTACTTCACCCATCATCATAATATTTCTCCCTGGGCCAACAGCGCAGCCCCAAGTAAACCTGCATCGTGGCGGTAGTGCGCCGCCAGTAAATCAACATGAAATGCCGCTGGCTCCTGCGCCAGATACGTTTCCACCAGCGCCAGATACCCTTCTGCCAGACCAACGCTGCCACCGACCACCACGCACTGGCAATCAGTTGTGGCTTTAATATCAGCGATCAGCCTTGCAAGCGTACGTGCGGAGCGGTGAATCAGTTGCTGCGCCTGCTCATCACCCTGCCCGGCGCGCGTGAAAATAGTTTTCGCATTCGCACCAGCCAACTCCCCCTGCGCTGCCGTTGCAATGCCGCGACCAGAAGCAATCGCTTCCACGCAACCTGTGCGTCCACAGCCGCAGGCTGGACCATGCGGATCGGCAAGCGTATGCCCGATATGCCCCGCCAGACCGCCAGGGCCGGTACGCAGTTTACCGCCGCTCACTACACCGCCGCCAACGCCGGTGGAAACAGTGATAAAAACCATATCGGTTATATCGCCATCCAGCGCCTGATACTCCGCCCATGCTGCGGCCTGCGCATCATTAATGGCAATGGTCGGCAAATTGGTAAGTTGCTCCAGCGTTTTGACTAACGGAAAGTGTAACAATCCACCGAGATTATGCGGATTCAGCGCCAACAAGCTGCCGTCGCGAATAATTCCGGTTGAAGCGATGGCAACCCGCTGCGCATGTGCTTGCAACGGAGAGACTAATGCGGATAAGGCATCACGCAGCGCCTGCGGAGTCTGGCTGGCAGGCGTAGGAAGTTCTCGGCGATCGCGGATCTGCCCGTCAGCGCCAATCAGCGCGGCGGCAAGTTTAGTACCGCCGATATCAATCGCCAGTGTGGTCATAGCACCGCCTTTTTCATCGCTGTGTTGTACCACTGACAAATGTGTTCAAGACGCGTAATGGCAGAACCGACCGTCACCGCCCACGCGCCGTGGCGCATCGCATCCGCCGCCTGAGCAGGCGTGTTGTAACGCCCTTCGGCAATCACCCGGCATCCGGCGTCACTCAACGTTTTCACCAGCGCCAGATCCGGCTCTTCTGGCGTTTCAGGCGTAGTATAGCCAGAAAGCGTAGTGCCAATAATTTCGGCTCCCAGCTTTTGGCATGCCAGGCCGTCTTCCGGCGTTGAGCAGTCGGTCATCGCCAGTAAACCGTGATGGTGAATACGTGCCAGCAGCGTTTCAACTGGCACCGGACGCGGTCGGTCGGTGCCGTCAATCGCGATAATGTCCGCGCCCGCCTGCGCCAGCGCATCAACATCTTCAATATAGGCCGTGATGCGTACCGGAGAATCCTCCAGATCGCGCTTCACAATCCCAATAATCGGCACGCTCACCACCGCACGCGTGGCTTGCAGATTTGCCACACCTTCAATACGAATGGCGACCGCGCCCGCCTGCTCTGCCGCTAATGCCATGGCGGCAACGATTTCGGGTTTATCGAGCGGGCTGTCCGGAACCGGCTGGCAGGAGACAATCAGGCCACCGTTAGCAGCGATTTTTTGATCCAGTTGTGCAAGTAACGACATACATCTTCCCTTAGCGAAAGGCCCGGTACAGAAACCGGGCAACAGGATTAACTTTTGGTTTTGACTAAATCGTTTTTGGCGCTGCCAAACGGCACGGCACCGCTAAATGGTTTGCCGTCGATAGCGTCATGAGTACGCAATGCTTCCGGGCGCAGCCAACGCTGAACACGAGAAGGCATATCCAGACCAATCAGCAGGATCACCACAAATGTCAGACTGAACGAGAGCGATGCCAGCGCAGTACCCAGATCCAGACGTTGAGCGATCAACGCGCCGAGGATTGGGGCCAGTGCACCGCCCAATGCGCCAACGTTGTAGGTAAAGCCCAGGCCCGCTGCACGCTGGTCGGTATCGAAATAACCGCCAATCAGTTTCGGTAAGATCCCGGCGATCCCTTGTCCAAGCATTTGCTGGAAGAACAGTAACAGACCGAGCACCCAGACGTTTGCGCCGCCAATCGCAAATACCGGAATAATCAGCAGCTGCGAGGCCAGCAGACTACAAACGTACGCTTTGCGGGTTCCCAGCCAGTCACCGAGGAAGCCCCCGACGCAGCACCCCACCGCCGCGCCAAAGCCACTAAAGAACAGCACATTGGCGACAGTATGCGGGTCATAAGCCAGATCGGTTTTCAGATACGTTGGCAGCAGCGCCTGAATCGGCCATGAGTAGAGGAAAGCGAACAACACGACCACCATCAGCATTACGCCCGTTGGCCAGCGTTTGCCCGTACTCTGCACCATAAAGCTGATAAAAATTGCGGCGCATAACAGCCCAAGAACAGCGACGATCGCGGCATTTTGCAGGTTACCGGCGAAGCAGAACCACAGCGCAGTAGCCGCCGCCAGTGTCATTACGATATTGGCAATGCGATGTTCACCACGGTAGAGAATGTCTACCATCGTGCGTACTGGTGCTTTACCCCCGTGTTTCTCTTTCCAGTCTTCCGCTTCCGGGATGTTTTTACGCAGCCAGAGAGCAAAGATGATTGGCAAAATGCCGATAAAGAACAGCGCACGCCAGCCCCAGACCGGAACCACCAGACTATAGACCTGAGCGGCAACGACGGCCCCCACTGAGAAGCCTGAAATCAGAAAACCACTGGCTTTGTTACGCAGATGCTTTGGCCAGCTTTCAATGACATAGGTGGCGCTGGAACCGTATTCACCCGCCATCCCCATGCCGATGACCAGACGAGCGATAAACATGGTGATGTAGCCTGGCGCAAAGCCGCAGGCCAGCGTCCCGGCCGAGAAGAGAACGATGCTGGTGACCATTGCCAGACGACGCCCGTAGCGGTCACCCATAGCGCCGAGCATCAGGCCGCCGAACCAGCGAGAGATAAAGGCTGCGGAGATCAGACTTGCCGCCTGCACCGTCGTCAGCCCGAATTCACCCTGTACTTCGGTGAGTACCAGGGCGATTAAAACGAAATCAAAACCGTCAAGCAGATATCCCAACCAGGCAGCGGAAAATGCCCGCCATTGTGCGCGGTTAAGATGGCGATACCACGGGATATTCTGGGTTGTAGTACTCATTGTGAGTCTCCCGCGGTGGGCGATGCCCACACGCTTTGGTATGAAAATTGTAGGGTACAGATGCGTTTATTTCCCCTCACCCGGTAGGGGCGAGCGAGGGGAAACAACTCACCCGCGCTCTTGCATCAACTGCTGGGCCAGCGCCTTCAGTTCTGGCAGATATTTTTCATCTACCGGACCAAACGGTTTGCGGCACAGCGGCACAGAAACGACATCCATATAATGCAGGACAGTTTTCAGGCCGCGGAATACGCCCGTTTTGATCAGTAAATCAATGACTTTGTTGCACTCAGTTTGCAGTTTCTGCGCGGTCTGGATATCGCCTTCTTTCAGCGCCTTCACGATCCCCTGATAACGCCAGCCCATGATGTTGTAAGTGCTGCCGATACCGCCGTCTGCGCCCGCCAGAAGACCAGAGGCGAAGATTTCGTCGTAACCGTTATAGAGCACCAGATCAGGATGTTCACGACGGATCTGCTCCATCTGATAGAGATCGCCAGAGGTCTGTTTCAGCGCACCTACACCAGGCAGCGTAACCAGAGTGTTAATCTGATCCAGGGTCAGTTTTACCCCGCTCAGGGCTGGAATGTTGTACACCACCATCGGCAACCCATCCGCCGAATCAATAATTGCCCGATAGTGATCGCAGTGTTCTTCAAAGCTGAAAGGATAGTAGAACGGCGTGACGGCGGAGACGGCATCGAAGCCATAACGTTTAGCCGATGCCGCAAGTTGTTGGCTTTCGGCGGTGCTGACGCAACCGACGTGGGCGATGAGTTTAATCTTACCTTTCGCCTCTTCAGCGACGATTTCCAGTACCTGTTCACGCTCTGAAAGGCTCTGTACAAAGGCTTCGCCTGTCGAACCACCCACGTACAAACCGTCGATGCCCTGCTGAATATTGAACTGAACCAGGCGGCGCAGACTCGCTTTATCCAGTGCTTGTTGTTGGTCAAAAGGAGTCAGGAGTGCAGCCATTACGCCACGTAAATTCGTTGCCATAAATACCTCTGAAGTGATGCTTGTCTGATAAACGATATACCTTTATACCTGTTATACCAGATCAATTAAGCAACACCCCATACAGAAAGCTTATAATGCGATCTGCTTCACTAAAGTGGCATTATTTCTTTTTGTTGGTGGTCTGACCGAAGGCGTGCCAGGTAGCAGAGACGCTGTTGAGATGCGATTGCAACGCGCGATCGGCTTCGTCAGGATCATGACGGCGGATCGCGTCAACGATCGCAATATGCTGTTGATAGCTAACGTTGTTATGCTCATGCAGAGCCTGATCGGCCACGGTTGGACGTGCGGCGATTAGCCAGTCGAGCAGGGCAACGTGGATCGCCATGAAGATTGGGTTACCGGGGATCTCCGCCAGAACGCGGTGGAAATCAACGTCTGAGCGAATGAATGCTGCGTTGTTATCCAGCGACTGACTGTTGATTTCCAGTGCTTTTGCCAGCAAATCGATTTGCTCATCGGTGGCGTGTTCAGCCGCATAGCGCACCAGGCTGGATTCAAAGAACAGACGTAATTGTTCGAAATGGGCAATCCCACCAGGATGAGAAAGGAAATCTTTCGCCATGCCGGAAAGCTCGCCGATGATGGTGTCCGCAGAAGGACGTGAGACGCGGGCACGTTCGCCGTTGTTTATTTGCACCAGACCTTTGCGTTTTAACGCTGCCAGCGCTTCGCGCACCGAAGGACGCCCGACGTTAAAGAACGCCATCAGTTCGCGTTCAGACGGTAATTGTTCACCTTCGCCAAATTCACGACGGCGGATCATCTGTTCCAGCTCTTCTTCCACCATTTCGGAGAGTTTTTTACGCGCCAGCGGGCGGCTGCGCAAGTTGCGCCCGATAGTGGTAGTAGAATCTTCAGCTTGCGGATCAAATGCGTTCATAGGACTCATTCAGGAAAATGCGTTAGCGGATAATAACGACGCTATCGTAGCACAGTATCAAAGTCAGGCGAAAAGATGACAGATAGCAAAACAGGCCACATGGGCCTGTTTTCATTTTACTTCACAACGCGTAATGCCGGTCGACCACCGCGTGGTGGCTGCGGAGGTTCATCGTCAGGATGAGTTTCATCATCGTGATCTGGCTTGTCGCCATCGATAACCGACATAACGGTTTCGTTGTCTGCCGATGCCTCTTCATCATTCATGATGCTGGCATCTTCATCGTAGGCAGCTTCAGGCTCAAACATCGTGCCTGCACCATTTTCACGGGCGTAGATAGCCAGCACGGCAGCCAGCGGCACAGAAACCTGACGCGGAATGCCACCAAAGCGCGCGTTAAAGCGCACCTCATCATTCGCCAGTTCCAGATTGCCGACAGCTCGCGGAGCAATGTTGAGTACGATTTGCCCGTCACGCGCATATTCCATAGGAACCTGCACGCCAGGGAGCGTCACATCCACCACCAAGTGCGGCGTGAGCTGGTTATCCAGCAACCACTCATAGAATGCACGCAGCAGATAGGGACGACGTGGTGTTAGCTGTGACAAATCCATACAGATTAACTCCGGCCCAGACGCATTTCACGTTCAGCTTCAGTTAAAGAAGCAAGGAAAGAGTCACGCTCAAAGACGCGGGTCATATAGCCTTTCAGCTCTTTCGCACCCGGACCGCTGAACTCGATGCCCAGTTGCGGCAGACGCCACAGCAGCGGAGCAAGGTAGCAATCGACCAGGCTGAACTCATCGCTCAGGAAGTACGGCTTCTGACCGAAGACCGGCGCAATCGCCAGCAGTTCTTCGCGCAGTTGCTTACGTGCGGCATCTGCTTCAGAAGCTGAACCGTTGATGATGGTGTTCATCAGCGTGTACCAGTCTTTTTCGATGCGATGCATGTACAGACGGCTTTCACCGCGAGCTACCGGGTAAACAGGCATCAGTGGCGGATGCGGGAAACGCTCATCCAGATATTCCATAATGATGCGAGATTCCCACAGGGTCAGCTCACGATCCACCAGGGTCGGAACGCTCTGATTCGGGTTGAGGTCAATCAGATCCTGAGGCGGATTGTCCTTTTCCACGTGTTCGATCTCGAAACTTACACCTTTCTCAGCCAGCACAATGCGGACCTGATGGCTATAGATGTCAGTAGGACCGGAAAACAGCGTCATTACCGAACGTTTGTTGGCAGCGACAGCCATGAAAACCTCCAGGTATAGTCAGAATTTTTACTGCTACCAGCCACCAGGTGGCCAGTCAGAAGTTATGTTACCCAGTAAGGAACGACTCTCTTTGTTCGAAAATCAAACAAAAAATGAGCAATACCCGACATTTGGGCAGAAAATTGGATGATAGTTTACCAGATTTTGCGACCTTTGTGGTGAGTCGATGCCGGAAATGGGGAAAAAGAGATGCGCTTTAGTCTGAAATAGTTGACTTAGTCCCTTATTGGCAATGTGGTTTTTGTTTTACCTGTCTGTCAGGTGGCAGCAAAAAGCAACTTTCCATTTTTTACGCTGATGCAGATTTTAGCCATAAAAAAACCCGCCGAAGCGGGTTTTTTCGCAAATTGTTTTCTGCCGGAGCAGAAGCCAATTAACGTTTGGAGAACTGCGGACGACGACGTGCTTTACGCAGACCGACTTTCTTACGTTCAACCTGACGAGCGTCACGAGTAACGAAGCCAGCTTTACGCAGTTCAGAACGCAGGGACTCGTCGTATTCCATCAGAGCGCGGGTGATACCGTGACGGATCGCACCAGCCTGACCAGAGATACCACCACCTTTAACGGTGATGTACAGGTCCAGTTTCTCAACCATGTCGACCAGTTCCAGCGGCTGACGAACTACCATGCGGGCAGTTTCACGACCGAAGTACTGTTCCAGAGAACGCTGGTTGATAACGATTTTACCGTTGCCCGGTTTGATGAAAACGCGAGCTGCGGAACTTTTGCGGCGACCAGTGCCGTAGTATTGATTTTCAGCCATTGCCTATAATCCCGATTAGATGTCAAGAACTTGCGGTTGCTGTGCCGCGTGGTTGTGCTCGTTACCCGCGTAAACTTTCAGTTTACGGAACATAGCACGACCCAGCGGGCCTTTTGGCAACATGCCTTTAACCGCGATTTCAATCACACGCTCAGGACGGCGAGCAATCATCTCTTCAAAGGTCGCTTGTTTGATACCACCGATGTGGCCGGTGTGGTGATAGTACACTTTGTCAGTACGCTTGTTGCCGGTTACAGCAACTTTGTCAGCGTTCAGAACGATGATGTAATCACCGGTATCTACGTGCGGAGTGTATTCCGCTTTGTGCTTACCGCGCAGGCGACGAGCCAGTTCAGTAGCCAGACGGCCCAGAGTTTTACCGGTCGCGTCAACAACATACCAGTCGCGTTTTACGGTTTCTGGTTTAGCTGTAAAAGTTTTCATTAAAAGCTTACCCAATAAATAGTTACACGTTGGTGAACACCCAAACGTCTTCAATTGTTGAGGTTCACACGACAAAGTCCGGCAAACCTACCCCTTCGAATAGCCTATGCCAGCACACAAAAAGTTTCGGGAAAAAAAACTTTCTTGTAACGTGGGGTCGCAGGATTATAGAGAAGTCGGGGTCAAAGATCGACCCCTTTTTGTGATTTGTGGCAGGTTTTACCCCGCCAAATGCTCGCGCTTCAAATACTCTTCGCTTTGCATCTCTTGCAGACGTGACAGGCAACGCTGGAACTCAAACTTCAGCCGCTCGCCCTGATAAATTTCATACAGCGGCACTTCTGCACTCACCACTAATTTGACATGGCGCTCGTAAAACTCATCCACCAGCGCAATAAAGCGCCGCGCTTCGCTCTCCATCAACCGCGTCATAACTGGTACATCAAACAACATGACCGTGTGAAAGAGGCGTGAGAGCGCAATATAGTCATGCTGACTGCGGGCGTCGACGCACAGCGTAGTAAAAGAAACCGCCAGCGTCTGGTTCTCGACGCCCATTGTCGCCAATGGCCGATGGTTGATTTCTAACGTCGGTGAATTTTCTCGTTTCGCCCCCGCCAGCGCCAACCATAGTTTATCCATTTGCGCCCGGGTTTCATCGTTGAGGGGCGAAAGCCACAGATGCGCCTGAGTGAGTGTACGCAGTCGATAATCAACACCAGCGTCCACGTTCATTACATCACAATGCCGTTTAATAGCATCGATTGCAGGCAAAAAACGCGCACGTTGCAGGCCATTTCGATAAAGTTCGTCCGGCGGAATATTTGACGTCGCTACCAGCGTTATTCCGCGAGCGAACAGGGCTTTCATCAGGCCGCCAAGTAGCATGGCGTCGGTAATATCAGAAACAAAAAATTCGTCAAAACAGAGCACGTCAGTTTCTGCTTTAAAGCGATCGGCAATAATTTCCAGCGGATCGGTCTGCCCCTGCAAAGCAGTTAGCTCTTCATGTACCCGCAGCATAAAACGATGAAAGTGCAGGCGCTGTTTCCGCTCTCCCGGCAGGCTTTGATAGAAAAGGTCCATCAGCCAGGTTTTCCCGCGTCCTACACCGCCCCACATATATAAGCCACGCACTGGCATATGCTTTGTGTCTTCGCGTTTACCCCACAGCTTACCGACCCGCGCCATTAGCCCACTCGTCCTGGGGGCTGGTGGCGTGCTATTGATGAGTTCCTGATAAATAATTTCCAGGCGGCTGACGGCCTCTTTTTGAACGTCGTCGGGTTGATGGCTGCCTTCATTGAGCGCCTTCAGGTATTGCGATGTTGGGGTAACGCTTTGCATGATCTTATTGTTATTCCTTGAATAATCGGTGCGCCGTTGTTCACGGTTGACGAAAAAAAGGCCGTTCTACACTACGCGATATGCTGTCGGGATTCCACTTCTGTGGAATTAACGGTTATAGTGGCATAATCAGCCGCAGGCATGGAGCCTGAAGCCAACACCCTACGGAAACAAAAGACAACGGGAGATGTTCATGACCTGGGAATATGCGCTAATTGGGTTAGTCGTCGGCATCATTATTGGTGCTGTGGCCATGCGTTTTGGTAATCGTAAACTACGCCAGCAACAGGCGTTGCAGTACGAACTGGAAAAGAATAAAGCTGAACTGGACGAGTATCGCGAAGAGCTGGTTAGCCACTTTGCCCGCAGCGCGGAATTACTGGATACCATGGCGCACGACTATCGCCAGCTGTATCAGCACATGGCGAAAAGCTCCAGTAGCCTGCTGCCGGAACTGTCTGCGGAAGCAAACCCGTTCCGTAATCGTCTGGCAGAGTCTGAAGCCAGCAACGATCAGGCACCGGTGCAGATGCCTCGCGACTATTCTGAAGGCGCATCCGGCCTGCTGCGTACTGGCGCGAAGCGCGACTAATTTATTTTTCGGGCGCAGCCATTGCGCCCTCCTCTTCTCTCCCTCCCCGACTATCATTTAATCTGGTGTCTCATTGTTAGCCGTCTGAAAATTCAATAACATCAAACTGTTTTGAATCTCTTTTCTTATCATTCAGGTACGAGAGCAGGAATAATGAAAAAACAAACCCAGCTGTTGAGTGCATTAGCGTTAAGTGTCGGGTTAACTCTCTCGGCGTCATTTCAGGCCGTCGCGTCGATTCCAGGCCAGGTTGCCGATCAGGCCCCCCTCCCCAGTCTGGCTCCAATGCTGGAAAAAGTGCTTCCGGCAGTGGTGAGCGTACGGGTGGAAGGAACGGCCAGTCAGGGACAGAAAATCCCGGAAGAATTCAAAAAGTTTTTTGGTGATGATTTACCGGATCAACCTGCACAACCCTTCGAAGGTTTAGGCTCCGGTGTCATCATCAACGCCAATAAAGGCTATGTGCTGACCAACAACCATGTGATTAATCAGGCACAGAAAATCAGTATTCAGCTCAATGATGGGCGCGAGTTTGATGCAAAACTGATTGGTAGCGATGACCAGAGCGATATCGCCCTGTTGCAAATTCAAAACCCGAGCAAATTAACGCAAATCGCTATTGCCGACTCCGATAAATTGCGCGTCGGTGATTTTGCCGTGGCGGTCGGTAACCCATTTGGCCTTGGGCAAACCGCCACCTCTGGCATTATATCCGCATTAGGCCGCAGCGGGTTGAATCTTGAAGGTCTGGAAAACTTTATCCAGACAGATGCTTCCATTAACCGCGGTAACTCCGGCGGTGCACTGTTAAACCTTAACGGTGAGTTAATTGGCATCAACACTGCAATCCTTGCGCCTGGCGGCGGTAGCGTCGGGATTGGATTTGCCATTCCCAGTAATATGGCGCGAACACTGGCGCAGCAGCTTATCGACTTTGGAGAAATCAAACGCGGCCTGTTAGGCATCAAAGGCACCGAGATGAGTGCCGATATCGCCAAGGCCTTCAACCTTGACGTGCAGCGTGGCGCGTTTGTCAGCGAAGTGTTGCCAGGTTCTGGCTCGGCGAAAGCGGGCGTCAAAGCGGGCGATATTATTACCAGCCTCAACGGCAAACCGCTGAATAGCTTTGCTGAGTTGCGCTCTCGTATCGCGACCACCGAGCCGGGCACAAAAGTGAAGCTTGGCCTGCTGCGTAACGGCAAACCACTGGAAGTAGAAGTGACGCTCGATACCAGCACCTCTTCGTCGGCCAGCGCTGAAATGATCACGCCAGCGCTGGAAGGTGCAACGTTGAGCGATGGTCAGCTAAAAGATGGTGGCAAAGGTATTAAGATCGATGAGGTTGTCAAAGGAAGCCCAGCTGCTCAGGCTGGCTTGCAAAAAGACGATGTGATCATTGGCGTCAACCGCGATCGGGTGAACTCGATTGCTGAAATGCGTAAAGTGCTGGCGGCAAAACCGGCCATCATTGCCCTGCAAATTGTACGCGGCAATGAAAGCCTCTACCTACTAATGCGTTAATGTCGTAAACCGGGCATCAGGCTGACGTGTGATGTCCGGTTAACTCGTGGTATGCTGCTGCCGTTCCCTTTTTTAACGATGCCTCCATCATGTTTGTGAAGCTCTTACGTTCCGTTGCGATTGGATTAATTGTCGGCGCTATTCTGCTGGTTGCCATGCCTTCGCTGCGCAGCCTTAACCCGCTTTCCACTCCGCAATTTGACAGTACCGATGAGACGCCTGCCAGCTATAATCTGGCGGTTCGCCGCGCCGCGCCAGCGGTGGTTAACGTTTATAACCGCGGTTTGAACACCAACTCTCACAACCAGCTTGAGATCCGCACCCTGGGATCTGGTGTAATCATGGATCAACGCGGGTATATCATCACCAATAAACACGTGATCAACGACGCCGATCAGATCATCGTCGCCTTACAGGATGGACGTGTATTTGAAGCATTGCTGGTGGGATCTGACTCTCTAACCGATCTGGCGGTACTTAAAATTAATGCCACTGGCGGTTTACCTACCATTCCAATCAATGCACGTCGCGTACCGCACATTGGCGACGTGGTACTGGCGATCGGTAACCCGTACAACCTCGGGCAGACCATTACCCAGGGGATTATTAGTGCCACGGGTCGAATTGGTCTGAACCCAACCGGGCGGCAAAACTTCCTGCAAACTGATGCTTCCATTAACCACGGTAACTCTGGCGGCGCGCTGGTGAACTCGCTGGGCGAACTGATGGGCATTAACACGCTATCGTTTGATAAGAGTAACGATGGCGAAACGCCGGAAGGCATCGGCTTTGCGATTCCTTTCCAGTTAGCAACCAAAATTATGGATAAGCTGATCCGCGATGGTCGCGTGATCCGCGGCTACATTGGCATTGGTGGACGTGAGATCGCACCACTGCACGCGCAAGGCGGTGGTATAGATCAACTGCAAGGGATCGTGGTTAATGAAGTGTCACCTGACGGCCCAGCGGCGAATGCGGGTATTCAGGTCAATGATTTGATTATTTCGGTGGATAACAAACCGGCCATCTCTGCTCTGGAGACGATGGATCAGGTGGCAGAAATTCGCCCTGGTTCGGTGATCCCGGTTGTCGTGATGCGTGACGATAAACAGTTAACATTGCAGGTCACCATTCAGGAATATCCGGCGACCAACTAAGGTCAGCGTAAAAAAACAAAAACCGGAGTCTGTGCTCCGGTTTTTTATTATCCGCTAATCAATTACTTATTAACGAACTCTTCGCCCAGGGCGATATCTTTCTTCAGCGTATCCAGCATACCTTCCAGCGCGTTCTGTTCAAATGCGCTCAGAGTACCGATAGATTTACGCTCTTCCACGCCGTTTTTACCCAGCAGCAGCGGTTGAGAGAAGAAACGAGCGTACTGACCGTCGCCTTCAACGTAGGCACATTCGACAACGCCTTGTTCGCCCTGCAGTGCGCGAACCAGAGACAGACCAAAACGTGCAGCTGCCTGGCCCATAGACAGGGTTGCAGACCCGCCACCGGCTTTCGCTTCAACCACCTCAGTACCCGCGTTCTGGATACGTTTGGTCAGATCAGCCACTTCCTGCTCGGTAAAACTAACGCCAGGAACCTGTGACAGCAGCGGCAGAATGGTAACACCAGAGTGACCACCAATAACCGGCACTTCAACTTCGCCTGGCTGTTTGCCTTTCAGTTCCGCAACAAAGGTGTTGGAACGAATGATATCCAGCGTGGTAACGCCGAACAGTTTGTTTTTGTCATAAACACCGGCTTTTTTCAGCACTTCAGCAGCAATCGCAACTGTAGTGTTAACCGGGTTAGTGATAATACCAATGCACGCTTTCGGGCAGGTTTTCGCAACTTGCTGTACCAGGTTTTTCACGATGCCGGCGTTAACGTTAAACAGGTCGGAACGATCCATACCCGGTTTACGCGCTACGCCTGCAGAGATAAGAACGACATCTGCACCTTCCAGCGCCGGAGTCGCATCTTCACCTGAAAAACCTTTGATTTTCACAGCAGTAGGGATATGGCTCAGATCGACAGCCACACCGGGAGTCACTGGAGCGATATCATACAGAGAGAGTTCTGAACCTGAAGGCAGTTGGGTTTTTAACAGTAGTGCAAGCGCCTGGCCAATACCGCCAGCAGCGCCGAGGACTGCGACTTTCATCCTAAACTCCTTATTATATTGATAAACTAAGATATGTTGCTCCGCTGCCGCGACCTTAATCCACAAAATTGCCGTTTACAATGACCACATCTCAAGAATGTGTAGTCACGCAAGTTTAGCGTTTATGCATTTAATTGCCGTAATCAGGAACCTAACTTACGTAATTAACAGTCACTTATGCATTAGCGCAACATTCCAACAGGTGGTGACAATATACCCTACCGCTCAGCCAAAACAATATCAATTTGATAACAATTAATTTACTTTTAAGCAGAATTTGCAGGCCGTGACGCAGGCATGTTTCTCAATAACGAAATTTGATAAAATCCCGCTCTTTCATAACATTATTTCAGCCTTCTTCAGGGCTGACTGTTTGCATAAAAATTCATCTGTATGCACAATAATGTTGTATCAACCACCATATCGGGTGACTTATGCGAAGCTCGGCTAAGCAAGAAGAACTAGTTAAAGCATTTAAAGCATTACTTAAAGAAGAGAAATTTAGCTCCCAGGGCGAAATCGTTGCCGCGTTGCAGGAGCAAGGCTTTGACAATATTAATCAGTCTAAAGTCTCGCGGATGTTGACCAAGTTTGGTGCTGTACGTACACGCAATGCCAAAATGGAAATGGTTTACTGCCTGCCAGCTGAACTGGGTGTACCAACCACCTCCAGTCCATTGAAGAATCTGGTACTGGATATCGACTACAACGATGCAGTTGTCGTGATTCATACCAGCCCTGGTGCGGCGCAGTTAATTGCTCGCCTGCTGGACTCACTGGGCAAAGCAGAAGGTATTCTGGGCACCATCGCTGGCGATGACACCATCTTTACTACCCCTGCTAACGGTTTCACCGTCAAAGAGCTGTACGAAGCGATTTTAGAGCTGTTCGACCAGGAGCTTTAATCTCTGCCCCGTCGCTTCTGGCGGCGGGGAAAATGTTGCTTTTGCCTATCAACCCCCTGCTTTCCCCTGCGATTCATTTAACGAATAGTGCGTTTTACTGCGACATATCATTCACACAATGAATACATATAGTAAAAAAGCACATTATGCAAAATTCATTATCTAATTGAAAATACTATAATTAACAATAAATGATCGTGTTTTTAATTCTTTTTTGTTATTAAAATTCACATTTTTAACACTTAGTATCAACTGAAACAGTTAGCGTGGTATTAATTAGTTCAATAATTAGTGTATACTTGATTTTGTGATATGGGTCACGAAACAAAGGCCCAGCTAAAAGATTATGTCGAGGTAAAAATCATGAAAATCAAAACCACTGTTGCTGCATTAAGTGTGCTTTCTGTTCTCTCTTTCGGTGCATTCGCTGCCGACTCCATTGATGCTGCACAAGCACAAAATCGTGAAGCAATCGGGACCGTATCCGTAAGTGGTGTGGCGTCTTCGCCAATGGATATGCGTGAAATGCTGAACAAAAAAGCGGAAGAGAAAGGCGCAACGGCCTACCAGATTACTGAAGCTCGTAGTGGTGACACCTGGCACGCTACGGCTGAACTGTACAAATAAACCCTCATCGTCTTGTCCGACGATATTGCCCCCGGTTCGGGGGCTTTTTTTGCGCTAATGACGAACATTAAAACGCAAATGCCCTTCCAGTTCTTCCTCTGCCTCATCAAACAGCAATATTAACGCGCCAAAACGGCGACGCGTTTTCTCTCCCAGATGAACAAATTCAATCTCAAGTGGTAGCGGCAGGACATCGTTCATTAACACATCCCATAGTGAGTCGAGATCGCGTACCTTATCTTTCGCCAGACCAAAGGTTTGGCTAAAGTCACGATAAAAATCCTCCTGACTCTCAATCTCATCAAAATCAAAGGTATAAATATTCATCTGTTGCCACCGTCACGTTTCGCGGCGAGTTCTGCCGTTCATCGCTAAGTATAGCCATGAAAAAACCGACGCTTCAGGCGTCGGTTTTGACTTAACTATCGGTCAACGCATGTTGATACTTATGGAGCATACCCGTAAGCCGATGTACTGGTTCCGTCACCTGCGGTGGCGCTTGCCAGATGCGTAGCTTTTCCTGGTAGATTTCCAGTTCTTCCAGCAACTGGCCAAAGTACCGACGACGTTTATCATCGCTACGGGCAGATATCACATGGTCTGCTGTGCGGCGCATTTGTCGGTGAAACGCCGATAAATCCTCGTTAACCGGGATCGGCGCATCACGCAGGCGCTGGTGCGCGATAATCATCGTCAGCGCCAGGCGAAATTTCGGCAAATCCCCTGGGAACTTATTCATCAGCAAAAACAGCTGCTGATAAAGTGCCGGGAGGTGATTCTCTTTACGACGTGCCACATTGGTAGTCATCGCGGAAACAGCGGCAGAAACAAACTGATTAAGCAGTACACGTCCAGTCCTGTCGCGCGATTTATCCCGCACCAGCAAAATAACGGTGAACGCGAGCACACAGCCGACGATTTGCCCTAATGCGCTGTCGAGAAACTGACTGAAATGGAAAGTCATCGGGTTATCCAGCACGATAATGTTTATGGTGCTGGCCAACGCCCCCATCGAGCCCAATCTCCGTTTCTGTACTTCTATACCGAGGAAGAATCCCAGCACTGCCAGGCTAATACACAGCAGCAACATGCTCTGTTGGGTATTAGGGATAATCACCAAAAAGTAGAGCAGCCCTAACGGTAGCGCTGCCAGCGTCCCGTAGATAAAGTCGATCGCCACCATGCGTGGATTCGGCAAACGCATTGCCAGTGACGTCACTACCGCAATCATCACCATTGCACCACTGCCGGAAGTCCAGCCCGTCCACAGCCAGAAAAGCGTGCCCAGAATGCAAGAAAGTGTGGTTCGCCAGAAGTTAACCATTGCATGATGACGTTCGGCTGACTCTACTTTTACTTCCGGTTCGCCTTGCAGGATCTCTTCTTCGGTGGCGTTGATTTTTGTGTTACTGATAACGCCGCGCTTGAGAAGCTGATAACGCGTTGCCGCCGCGACCCAGCTATAAATGGTGACAGGCGTTTCCCGTTCCCCGGTCCAGGCGATAACTCTCCGCAGGCGTTTGAGCTGCTTGTGGACGTCCTGCGCAGTTTCTACCGGTGTGTCAAAAAATTCGCGAAAAGTATCAGTGATCAATTCCGGGCGCGTATTCTGAATAAGATAAGTTTCGCAGGATTGGGTAATCAGCGTCAGCGATAGCGTATTGATCGCTTTTAAACGTCGATTGGCCCGCGCCCAGCGGGAAGATTCCATATTCAGGTTGCTGCGCATACCTTGTAACGCCGTAGTACGTCGCACCAGATCGCCCCAGGCTTTATCGACAACTTCACCATCGCCATGCTTGATACAGAGTTGCATTAATTGATATTGCGCGACCAGCAAACTTTCCAGCTCTCGATCCACTTCTTGTTTGATCGATCGCGGAGAAAAGAGCAAATCCGCCATAATTGCACACACAATACCGATAACGATCTCGCTACAACGTTCGACGGCAAACTGCGGCGTAAGCAATGGTTCCGGCTGAATAGTGATCACAATGATCAGCGCGGTATAACCGGCCAGCCCCCACGCATACGAGTTTTCTATTCGTACCAGCGAGGATATCCAGGTACAAAAACCGGCCCAGATACAGCACACCAGAATCATCAATAATGGTGCTCGGATCATCGCAATGATGATTACCAGTCCGGCAATACAGCCAATAAATGTGCCGATGATGCGCAAAAAGCCACGATAGCGAATAGCGCCAGAATACGGTTCACCTCCCGCAGCAAAGGCCGGACCGGCGGCAACAATCGCCGCTGTCAGTACCGCCCAGCGTGGCGTTTCCAGCTGGAAGTGAAAGCCAACAAACAGCGCCAGTACAATGGCGGTCGCCAGTTTTACCGCAAAGCGAATATGTTGATTAGCAATGGAGAAAATACCCATCGTGATTAACCAAACTCACGCAGGCGATGAGCCATTTTACGGAAGAACGAATCCTGACTTTCGTCGCGATCTTGTTTGCCAGTGACTACCACCGTAGCAGTGGTGCCCGCAGGCCAGATGTTCTCTTGCTGGTTGTCGAGACGAATACGTACCGGAACACGTTGCGCCAAACGTACCCATTCAAGGTTAGAGTCGATGGTCGCCATCCCTTTGTCGTCACGCGTGCTGCTGGCATTGGTGACCCCTGCGGCAACACTATCAACAGTCCCTTTCAGCACTTTGTTACTGCCAAGCGGCGTGATCTCCGCACGATACCCAGGGCGCACCCCTTCCAGCTTAGTTTCTTCCATATAGGCCAGTACATAGAAGGAGTTCTGTTTCACCAGCGCAACCGCCGTTGATCCTCGAGTAATAAACTCACCGGTATAGACGTTGAGGTTGGTCACCCAGCCATCTGCTGGCGCGCGGATGACTGTACGTTCAAGATCCAGTTTTGCCAGATCGCGGGTCGCCTGCGCTTTCGCTAACTGATGCAGAACTGTTTGTAGTACGTTGTTCGCCTGGTCGATCTCTTCGCGAGACATCGCCTGCACACCGAGACGGTTACGACGTCCGGCCTCCTGGCGTTTCTCCTGTGCCAGTACCTGATAATAAGCAACATCGGCTTGCGCTTCCTCAAGCGCCTTTTGATAGCGCGGCTGGTCGATGGTGAACAGTACCTGTCCTTTTTTCACCAGCTGGTTATCATGAACATTCACCTGGGTAATGAGTCCAGAAACGTCCGGCGCGATCGCAACGACGTCAGCGCTAAAGCGCGCGTCACGCGTCCACGGGGATTCGGTGTAATAGACCCAGGCATTAAAAATTGCGATGAAGGCCAGAATGACTAATACGACCGTGATGGCCGTACGGGAGAATTTTCTTATTAGTGTTTTCACTTCAACCTCAAACGAACAGTCGCGATATCAAATAAAACAAGCAGCAATAGAGCGCGGTGTTGAACAACGCCGGATGCCAGACAAAGTCGTAAATACCTGTTGGCACAAGTACCCGGCGCACCAGCCAGAAAATCGCCAGTGATAAAAGCAATTCGAAAAATATCGGTGGGAAGGACAGCCCAAACACCACGATAACGGGAAACAGACTCATGTTGACCTTGGTTGTATAGAGAGAGCAGGCGTTATTATTTTCAGCATCTGTCGCCGCAGAGAAGGGCATGGAAAGCCGGGCGAGAGCAACATTGCTGTAGATTGATATTTAATATATTAACGTAACTGTTATGCTGTTATCTATATTATGTGATCTAAATCACTTTTAAGTCAGAGTGAATAATGGAACGACTAAAACGCATGTCGGTGTTTGCCAAAGTAGTTGAATTTGGCTCTTTTACCGCCGCCGCCAGACAGCTACAGATGAGCGTTTCGTCCATCAGTCAGACGGTGTCAAAACTGGAAGATGAGTTACAGGTAAAGCTGTTAAACCGTAGTACACGCAGCATTGGCCTGACTGAAGCCGGCAGAATTTACTACCAGGGCTGCCGTCGGATGCTCCATGAAGTGCAGGATGTTCATGAGCAACTGTATGCCTTCAATAACACCCCCATCGGGACGCTGCGCATTGGCTGTTCTTCAACTATGGCACAAAATGTTCTCGCCGGGCTGACGGCAAAAATGCTGAAAGAATACCCAGGTTTGAGTGTCAATCTGGTTACCGGAATTCCTGCCCCCGACCTGATTGCCGACGGTCTGGATGTGGTGATCCGCGTCGGCGCGTTGCAAGATTCCAGCCTGTTTTCCCGCCGTCTGGGCGCGATGCCAATGGTGGTGTGCGCCGCAAAAAGCTATCTCACACAATACGGCATACCAGAAAAACCCGCCGATTTAAGTAGTCATTCATGGCTTGAATACAGCGTGCGACCCGACAATGAATTTGAACTGATCGCACCGGAAGGGATCTCGACTCGCCTGATCCCGCAAGGGAGATTTGTGACTAATGATCCGATGACGCTGGTGCGCTGGCTGACTGCAGGCGCTGGGATCGCCTACGTGCCGTTGATGTGGGTGATCAACGAGATCAATCGCGGGGAACTGGAGATCCTGCTGCCACGTTACCAGTCAGACCCACGCCCGGTTTATGCGTTATATACCGAAAAAGATAAGCTGCCGCTGAAGGTACAAGTCGTGATCAACTCGCTAACGGATTATTTTGTTGAGGTCGGTAAATTGTTTCAGGAGATGCACGGGCGCGGGAAAGAGAAGTAATTAATATTGTACTGTTACGTTGTACAAACCTGTGCCAACGGGTTCCCCTCACCCTAACCCCAGAGGGGCGAGGGGACCGTTCGTACACGGAGAAGGATTAATTATCCTTCTGAAAATACTGAAATTATTACGCAGTACCGCCAACAGTCAGGTTATCAACTTTCAGCGTTGGCTGGCCCACGCCAACCGGCAAACTTTGCCCTTCTTTACCGCAGACACCCACGCCGTTATCCAGTTTCAGGTCGTTGCCAACCATCGAAATCTGCTGCATGGTTTCGATACCGGAACCAATCAACGTTGCGCCTTTCACCGGCTTCGTTACTTTACCGTTTTCAATCAGATACGCTTCTGAAGTGGAGAAAACGAATTTGCCGGAGGTGATATCCACCTGACCGCCACCAAAGTTCGGTGCATAGATACCGTACTCAACGGATTCAATAATTTCCTGCGGGGTCGATTTACCCGGCAGCATATAGGTGTTGGTCATACGCGGCATGGGCAGATGGGCGTAGGATTCACGGCGACCGTTGCCAGTCGGCGTCATCCCCATCAAACGCGCGTTGAGTTTATCCTGCATGTAGCCTTTCAGAATGCCGTTCTCAATCAGCACGTTGTACTGGCCTGGCGTACCTTCGTCATCAATCGCCACCGAACCACGGCGATCGACCATCGTACCGTCATCAACCACGGTACACAGTTCTGAAGCCACCAGCTCCCCGACCTGTCCACTAAATACTGAAGTGCCACGGCGGTTGAAGTCGCCTTCCAGACCGTGACCCACCGCTTCATGCAACAGCACGCCCGGCCAACCTGCGCCAAGTACTACCGGCATGGTGCCTGCTGGTGCGGCGACGGCAGAAAGATTGACCAGCGCCATACGCACAGCTTCTTTTGCCCATGCATCCGCACGGACTTCACCGTCGAGATCGGCAAGGAAGAACTCATAACCAAAACGACCGCCGCCGCCACTGGCACCGCGTTCGCGTTTGCCATCTTCTTCGACCAGAACGCTCACGGAAAGACGCACCAGCGGACGAACATCCGCCGCCAGCGTGCCGTCGGTGGCCGCAACCAGAATTAATTCATAAACGCCGCTGAGGCTGGCAGTCACTTCTTGTACGCGCTTGTCCGCTTCGCGGGCAACCTTATCGACGCGACGCAGGATATCCAGCTTCTCTTCACGGCTCATGCTTTGCAGCGGATCTACCGAGGTATACAACGGGCTATGCTCTACCGCGCCCAGCGTCTGTACTTTGCCATCACCACTATCACGGACGATGGTGCGCGCCGCTTGCGCACTTTGTTCCAGCGCCAGCAGGCTGATTTGGTCAGCGTAAGCAAATCCGGTTTTTTCACCGCTGATTGCACGCACACCAACGCCCTGATCGATGTTGTAAGAACCATCTTTAATAATGCGGTCTTCTAAAACCCAGGATTCGTGATAGCTCGACTGAAAATAGAGATCGCCATAATCAAGGCGACGTTCGGCCAGTTGACCGAGGATCGCGAACAAGTCCTGATGTTTCAGGCCGTTCGCCGCTAGCAATTGTTCACTTACCAGGTTAAGACTCATCGTTTTTGCTACTCGTTAGTTACTGCAGTAGAGGATTTTTTACGGCTGCCGGATGCGGCGTGAACGCCCTATCCGGCCTACGGTTATGTTCTGGCTCGTTGGCCTTTGGCAACGATTATCATATGAGATTGGGGCAATTACGCGCCCTCGTCAAATCATTGCGCTTTTTCTTTGCGCGGTTGTCGCAACACTTCGTTGATTTGCGGATCGTCCAGCGGACCCGAAATGTGATAGCGCAAAATGGAGACTTTGCTCCACAGCGGTCCCAGCACTTTACTGGCGGCAAACACTGCCGCGCCAACAATGGGGTTAACCGCAAAGGCCGCAGCCACGCCGACCGTCGCAGAAATCTCTGGTGCGACAACCGCTTCCATATTCAGGTCGCGACGTACCAGATTTACCGACCCTTTCATAGCGATGTCCGCTTCCAGGCCATCCACCAGCGTGTCGTCGGTGTGCATAACGCCGTCTTTAATCCACGCGGTGCTGCGAATGGAGTCAAAATAGAACCCTTCGCCAAAAGTGTCTCTGAAATCAAAACGCAGCTTACGCATCAGGGCATCTACGCTCAATAAGCGCAGCAATTGCCCGGCATGTCCGGTATTGATTTCGGTAATTTCGCCTTTACCCAGTTGAGTATGAATGATGCCATTCAACGTCGCCTCATCTGGCTGCCAGGGTGCTTTGCGCCAGTGTAAATCGTAATCCACATTAAATGACGACTGGCGTATGGGCGTCGTGACACCAAAAAATTCTGCGGCGGCATCAATTTTCTGCCCGCGCAGTTTTCCTTTCAGCGAGGTACGTTCATTCCCCGGATTGTTAACCCATTCACCATCGGCAGTGAGCCGCGAAAAACCAGTATCAATCAGTCCATTAGTCAGCGTTAACGTATCGCCAGAAATGGTGATATCACTGTCAATACGACCGAATTTTTGCCCCCAGAACCAGCACTCTGCGCATCGTATTTGTGCGTCTGGCCAGCCACGGAAGTTAATGCGTTCCGTTGTCGGGAAAGGTGATGACTGTGTTGAATCACCACGAGTTTTCGCCACGCTTGGGTTGTAATAAAGATATTTGATATTCGCCAGCCACGGTGCGTTATTACGCATCGCCAGCGTGGCGTTGATTTCACGCCCTTGCGCCTCAACCAGGGTGCCATTTGCCGTCGGTTGCGAAACAATACTCAGGTTATTCCATTGCTGATTTCCCAGCGACAACATAGGCGTACGTAACGTTATGTGTTGTGGGAAACTCGCTGCACCACCGACACTCTCCGCCGCGCCTTTCTGGAACAGGGCCAGCCACTCGGCACCATTCATCGGCGGCATATTGAGTTCAACGCCACTTTGTTCCGGCAACGGCGGGAGCGTTTTACTGTCTGCCGCCCAAATAGCACGATCGAGCGTCAGCTTTTGACCGAGCAACCAGCGGCTATTGAAATGGTTATCCGCACCAGCCTGTCCGGTTAATTCAAAGCTGTTGAGATTGCCATCAACCTTAACGTTTACCGCTAGTGGTTCACCCGCAGGTTTGGCTAACGGTGAAGGTAAGTGACTGCTCACATTCTTCAAATCGCCGTTCAGCTCTACGTTATAGGTCGCGCCAGCATGATAAGGCAGATCAATGCCCACTTTACCATCCCACGCCACGCTGCCACTCAATGCTTCGTTCACCGCTACAGGCAGAACGCCGGTTTTCGCCGGTTGCCAGTTACCGTTGAGGTTTACCGCTACCTGGTAGGCTTTTGCCCCTTCCTTGGTGGAAAAATCCACGTTCAACGGCTGATTAAACCAGCTTGCTGTCAGTGGTTCACTTTGCAGATCGCCATTGATAAAGCTGAATTTACCGCTCAAATTTTTCAGGGTGCTGTCGAGTGGTTTGATAAACAGACTGTTATTACGCAGCGTCACTTCACCTTTCGCGGTTACCAACTCGCCGTTCAGCGGGATATCAAGATGTAAGCGAGCATTCACATCGCCGTCGAGCTGGAGTTCTTGCAGGGTCGCACCCAGGGAATCTTTCAGCGGTGTCTCATCAAAGTAAGGGCCAACGGCTTTACCCGGACCTTTAATGTCAGCGTCAATCAGCAGTTTTTCTTTTGAGTAGTCAGGGATCACTGCGGTGAGATTACTCGCGCGCACGCCGCCCAGATTAACGCCATCGGTTTTCATCCATAAACCGTCGTTAATAAAGTCCAGTTCAATATCAAGGTTAGTTAATGCAGGCCAGTCCGGCTGGAAGGCAAACTTCGCGTTGCGCAGCGGCACCAGCACTTCAAACTGACCTTCGTTGTGTTTATAGGGGAAGAGTTGCGGATTGCCACCATAAACCAGCGTCGCGTTATCCGCTTCACCGCCCTGAATCGCGCCACTTAAGTAATCAACCAGGTCTTTACCCATCAAGTTTTCCGGGAAATAGCGCCAGGCTTGTGAACCATCATCGGTACTGATGCCAGCCAGAATACCCAGCCAGGGTTCATCGTTAGCAGGTTGCAGGTAACGAAAACCGCCGCGCGCATGGACGGCTTTGGCTTTAACGTCAATATTACGCCCATCCAGCTGGAAACCTTTGTCATTGTTCAGCCAGCTTATCGTTGCCTGGCCGTCGGCGATTTCCAGTGGCGCACGGAATACCGTTTCGTAAGGCATCTTTGCCTGCTTCATCGACGCAGTAAGCAAACCATTTTCTACGCTGCCGGAAAGCGTCCCGGAGAAGTGTTCCGCACCCGGTAATAATTTCCATTGCTTCCAGGCCAGATCGCTCCACGATGCCTGAAAACGGGTCTTGTCTGCCGCCTGAAGCGGGATATCCAGCGCCAGAGTGTTAATCTTGCCGCTCGGTTGTGTGGAGCGCCAAACATCACCCAGTGCAGGTGAAAGTTTCGCGACCAGCGGGCGTACGCCCTCCAGGCCTGCCAGCTCCAGATTACTGGCGCGAATCCGGAGTTCGTCACTGCGTTTATTGTCTTTGCCGCCAACGTCCTGTTCCGGTATCCAGGCCAGCGTCAATGCTCCGCTCGGCCAGGGTTTGCCGTCCATCGTGATCCGTGTATCGGGAATAGAGAACTGCCATCCCGGATTTTCACGCGTAATATGCGCAGTCAGATTATCCACCGACAGCGTATGTGTTTCCTTCTCGCCCAACCAGCTGGCACCGCCCTGTTTCAGCCAGACGTCACCGCCGGTTACATCGCCTTTGTCGATCGTCATCCAGCCTTCAAGGGAGAACTGTGCCGTTTCCAGCGCAATATTGTCCTGCATCCATTTACCGAGCCACGGCTTCAGGTCGATGTCATCCGCCTGGAGCCAGACGCGACCATTGCTTAACAACCCCTCATCATCGCGCAAATCCATACGCACCTGCATCACGCCGTGCTGTCCGGTAAGGCTGGAGAGGCTTACCAGGCCTTCCGCACGGTGTCGACGTGGATCGTTCAGCCAGGTGAGCTGTGGGATCGCCAGCTCGGCGCGCTGACCGGATGGCGTCAGGAAACTGACTTCACTGTCGCGGAGATCGAAATGGTCAAATTGACGAAGAAACAGATCGCTGATGTGACTGGCTTCCAGGCTATCATTACCACCGCCGCTGGTGATAGGAGTGTTGGTGCGAAAGCGCAGCTGCCAGAAAGTGAGGTCGCGAAACTGCCAGCGCATATGTAACAGGCTCTGCCAGACATCCAGCGCAAGAGTAACGCGTTTAACCGAAAATTCGCCGCCATCTTTTAGTTCTGCACGGATGTCGTGCGCTTCAAGCGTCGGACCAAAATTCTGCCAGCTGGCTGAGAGCTGACTGGCTTCTACCGGCATGCCAGTCGCGGATTCTATTTTGTTGAGGATTTCCGGACGCCAGGCGTCAAGATGCGGTAAAGCAATACGCAGGCCGCTAACCAGCAGGGCAGCGATCACAACGAGCGCGGCTCCAGTAAGCAGTAAAATCCCCGGCAATCGCCTCACCCGTCACTCCTTGTCTGCTAAAAATGTGACTCAAAAACCCTTTGCCGGATGGCGGCCCAGCATCTGTTTACATCATTACGACGTCAAACTGCTCCTGGTTATAGAGCGGTTCAATTTGTACTTTAACCTGTTTGCCAACGAAAATTTCCACTTCCGCCAGCGAGTGTGACTCTTCGCCTTTCAAGGCTTCGGCTACTGCCGGAGAAGCATAGACCAGGAAACGGTCGGAGTCGTAAGCATGGTGGACACGAACAATCTCGCGCATGATTTCATAGCATACCGTTTCCACGGTTTTCACCGTTCCGCGACCGTGGCAGGTTGGGCATTCGTTACACAGTACGTGCTCAATGCTTTCGCGGGTGCGTTTACGCGTCATCTCCACCAGCCCCAGCGCCGAAAAACCATTAACGCTGGTTTTCACCCGATCTTTGCTCAGCGCCTGCTCCAGCGAGTGCAGCACGCGGCGACGGTGATCTTCATTATTCATATCGATGAAATCAATAATGATAATCCCGCCCAGATTGCGCAACCGTAACTGGCGAGCGATAGCCTGCGTCGCTTCAATATTGGTATTGAAAATGGTGTCGTCCAGATTGCGATGACCGACAAACGCTCCGGTATTGATGTCCACGGTGGTCATCGCTTCGGTCTGGTCGATAATCAGATAACCACCGGATTTCAGTTCTACTTTGCGTTCCAGCGCTCGCTGAATTTCGTTTTCGACATCAAAGAGATCGAAAATCGGCTGGCGTCCGGTGTAATGCTCCAGCTTGCTGGTCATCTCGGGAATGTACTCCGAGGTAAACTCCAGCAATGCTTCGTAAGTCAGGCGTGAGTCAACGCGAATGCGGTCGAGTTCGGCGTCGGCGAAATCACGCAGAACACGCTGCGCCAGCGCCAGTTCTCCGTACAGCTGATAACGGGTCTGCGGGCGTTTTTTACGCTCCATAACTTTGGTCCAGACGCGTTTCAGATAAGCGGCATCGGAGGCCAGTTCAGCCTCGCCAACCCCTTCCGCTGCAGTACGGATGATAAACCCGCCCTGCTCGTCGCAATACTCTGCGACCACTTTTTTCAGGCGTTCACGTTCTGATTCGCTTTCAATTCGTTGGGATACCCCAACGTGAGAAGCCCCTGGCATAAACACCAGATAGCGAGAAGGCAGCGTGATATCGGTGGTCAGGCGCGCACCTTTAGTGCCAAGCGGATCTTTCACCACCTGCACCATCAGATCTTGCCCCTGACGGACCAGTTCCGAGATGTCGCGCACCGTGAATTGCTTTTGTTCTTCACCCGCCACACATTCAGTGTGCGGCATGATGTCAGATGCATGAAGAAACGCGGCTTTATCCAGCCCAATATCTACAAAAGCCGCCTGCATACCCGGAAGTACACGACTTACACGACCCTTGTAGATATTGCCTACTATTCCGCGTCGCGCCTCACGTTCAATATGAATTTCCTGCAGAATACCGCCATCAATATACGCCACTCGAGTTTCCGAAGGCGTTACGTTTACCAACAATTCAGCCGTCATGTTTATCCCTTTTCTCACGCAGTGCGTTAAAATTACTTAATAATTCATACGTTTCAACCAGCGGTAAGCCGACTACGGCGTGAAAGCTGCCATTTATCTTCCTGACAAAACAGCCACCCAGCCCCTGAATACCGTATGCACCTGCTTTATCTAACGGTTCGCCGCTGGCGACATAGCCCGCGATGTCTTCGTCTGTTAACGTTCTGAAAGTCACATCGGTGACCACCAGGCAATCGAGAATGTGCTGGCTGTCAGCCAACGCCACTGCCGTCATCACCTGATGGGTCTGACCCGATAATTTGCGCAACATCTGCGCCGCATGCTCTGCGTCGCGCGGTTTCTCGAGCACTTCTCCGTTCAGGATAACGATAGTATCCGCACCCAGCACCGGGAGATCCTGCGCCGTTTGCGCGACACCCGCCTGTGCTTTCTCGCGCGCCAGACGCACAACATACTGCTGCGCGCTCTCCTGCGGCTGACGCTGCTCCTCAATGCCCGTAACAATACGTTCAAAGGTCACGCCAAGTTGCGCAAGTAACTCCTGACGACGCGGAGAACCGGAAGCTAAATACAGAGAAGTCATAGAAACCTTTATTGCACTGCAAACTGCTGACGGACTTTACGCATCAGCAAGAAAATCCACGGCCAGAGCACCCCATTGACTACACTACTCCAGAACACTTCCGGTCTGAAAGAGACGTTAATCACTAAAAACTCTGCCCAGAAAACAATAATATCCACCACCAGCGAAAGCAACATGACGACCAGCGCCTGCTGCCATAATGCGAGGTTGCGGAAAAGCTGGTATTTCAGCGCCACCAGGTAAGCAATGATGCTCATCGCCAATACGCGTACGCCAAGCGTCGAGCCGCTGATCAGATCCAGTATGGCACCCATCACAAAACCTGTGCCCACATTTACGCGATGGGGCAAGGCCAGGATCCAATACAACAAGATGAGTAACACCCAGTTTGGCCGGAAAACAATCAGATTATCCGGCCAGGGCATGATTTGCAGCAACAGCGCAATGAGGAAAGAGAGCCAGATTACCCAGCGTCCCTGGCTACGATAGCTCGCCACTATTGTCCTCCCGGCGCACGCGCAGGCGGTTGAGCACCACTTTGCGGCGGCGTAGCCCTTTGTGGAGAGCGATTAGCAGCGGGCTGTGTGGGCGCAGCAGGCGCAGTAACTGCATTTCCTGTCGCCGGTTGCTGCGGAGTCGGCTGAGTGATCCCCGTTGCCGGTTCAGGTAACTTTGGCCCCATCGCGTCTGGCGAAGGCAATACCTGCGGCATCATCTGCATCAAACGTTCATTAGCAACACGATGCACCTCTTCCGGCGTCATCGGGTTAGCGCCGTTACGATCCGCGCCCCACAGCAGCAGCAGATAACGCAAACGTTGCAGTCCTGCAGTCGGACGCGCCTGAATCACAGTATAAGCGCGCTGGGTATCGAGTTTTACGGAAGAGACAACCGCGACCGGATAGCCTTCCGGGAAACGACCGCCCAGACCGGAAGTCACCAGCACATCACCAACACGAATATCCGTATTCGCTGGCAGATGCTCAAGCTGCAAATCATCCGTACAACCGTTACCGGCTGCAATTACGCGGATATCGTTGCGCAGCACCTGGATTGGCAGCGCGTGGGTCGCATCACAAATCAGCAGCACGCGGCTGGTCAGTTTAGCGACGGCCACCACCTGACCAACAACACCTTTGTCGCTGATGACCGGCTGGCCTTCATAAACGCCATTAACGCTACCTTTATCGATAACAACTTGATCGCTATAAGGATCGTTAACCGTGGAGATAACCTGAGTCACCATTTTCTGCTCATCCTGACGCAGCGGGGAACCCAGCAGCTCGCGCAGACGCGCGTTCTCCTGTTTGTATTGTCCAAGCATCAGCAGTTCACTGTTTTTCAGCAACAGTTCCTGACGTAACGCCCGGTTTTCAAGTTCTAGTTGGTCACGCGAGGCCAGCGTCTGCGATACGCCATCCAGCAATTCACGAGGAGCATTGGAAACAAAGTAGAAAGGACTGACGGCGGTATCCATATAAGTACGGATTTGACTGAACGTCCCCAGGCGGCTGTCGGCAATAATAATGCCGAGCGCCACCAGCACCGCCAGAATAAGGCGAATCTGTAGCGACGGGCCACGGCTAAAAATTGGCTTCATAAGTTATGCGTATTCTCGTATCAGACCAGGCAGGGTAAACAGACACTTCCCCTGCCTGCATCCGATTACTCTTCGCTGAACAGGTCGCCGCCGTGCATGTCGATCATTTCCAGCGCTTTGCCGCCACCGCGCGCCACACAGGTCAGCGGGTCTTCAGCAACAACGACTGGAATGCCGGTTTCTTCCATTAACAAACGGTCAAGGTTACGCAGCAGTGCGCCACCACCGGTGAGCACCATGCCGCGCTCGGAGATATCGGAAGCCAGTTCCGGCGGGCACTGTTCCAGTGCAACCATTACCGCGCTCACAATACCGGTCAGCGGTTCCTGCAGTGCTTCGAGGATTTCGTTGGAGTTCAGGGTAAAACCGCGTGGAACACCTTCTGCAAGGTTACGGCCACGAACTTCGATTTCACGGACTTCATCGCCCGGGTAAGCCGAACCGATTTCGTGCTTGATACGTTCTGCGGTGGCTTCACCGATCAGAGAACCGTAATTACGACGTACATAGTTGATGATAGCTTCGTCGAAACGGTCACCACCAATGCGCACGGAAGAGGAGTAAACCACGCCGTTCAAGGAGATAACAGCAACTTCAGTGGTACCACCACCGATATCAACCACCATAGAACCGGTCGCTTCAGAAACCGGCAGGCCAGCACCAATTGCGGCAGCCATCGGTTCTTCAATCAGGAAGACTTCACGGGCACCAGCGCCCTGCGCGGATTCACGAATTGCGCGGCGTTCAACCTGGGTCGCGCCAACCGGCACACAAACCAGAACGCGCGGGCTTGGACGCATAAAGCTGTTGCTGTGCACTTGTTTGATGAAGTGCTGGAGCATTTTTTCAGTCACGAAGAAGTCGGCGATAACGCCGTCTTTCATTGGGCGAATGGCAGCAATATTGCCCGGCGTACGGCCCAGCATCTGCTTCGCGTCATGACCTACTGCAGCTACGCTTTTCGGTGAACCGGCACGATCCTGACGAATGGCCACCACGGAAGGCTCATTCAATACGATGCCTTGTCCTTTTACATAAATGAGGGTATTCGCAGTACCCAGGTCAATGGACAAGTCATTGGAAAACATGCCACGAAATTTTTTCAACATACTAAGGGATAATCCTGAAAGCTGGGGCGGAAAAGAAAATCCGCTTACTTTACCAACCACACGCAGCAGCGACAAGGCGCAAAAATCATCTGCTACGGTGAAAATTAGTGCAGTTCGTTTCCTTTGTTACAAATCTCTGCCTGAGTCCAGAAAGGCTTAATGCATCAGCAGCATTCCTCGCCTGTTTGCAACCGCGTAAGGTCATTCATCTGCATATGTGCTGCAACAATCTGGCGAGCAGACAAGCACACTCCCATGAGACGCAGCGCGCGTTATTCTACGTGAAAACGGATTAAACGGCAGGTTAAACCGAGTATCTTTGTGAATATTTTTTCACGTTAGTATCAAGTGGCTGTGAGGACGCGAAAAAATCCCCTTGCCCACCTGTAACACCGCGCTGAATCAGGGTCTGCCACTCGCTTCGCGAACGTACGCCGGTGGCGTAAACCTGGGTGCTGGTCCCGGAGCAGGCTTCCACCAGGCTTTGAACCAGCAGCTGGTTCTCCGTTCGCTTCTCAATGTTTCTGACCAGCCCCGGATGGAGCTTGAGTAACTCAACATTAAGTTCTTTGATCCAACTGGTGCTTACCAGCGTCAAACCAGCCTGGTTGACGGCTACCCGTACCCCTAAAGCATTCACTAAACGAATAACAGGTTGTAAGCGACTGATATGTTGACCTACATCGGCCTCTGCAAGTTCAATAATTATGCGTCTTCGTTGCGATTTTTCACATTGCATTAACGTATCGCGCAGCCAACGCTGAAAACGCGGGCGAATCAGCGACTCAACGGTAACCTGAATCGCCAGATTTTCCTCTGGCCAGTAACGCAATAGTGGAATAAGACGGCTGATTAGCAGGCGGTCATACTCTTCCGATAAACCAAACTGCAAGACCATCGGCATATACTCTGCCGAGCTAACCTCTTCATTACCATCGAAGATGCGGCACATGAGTTCACGATGATGAACCCGGCCTTCGCGAGTAACCGCCGGTTTTTGATAAAGGCGCGGGCCGCCGCGACTGAGCATTTGCTCGATAAGCGTACGCCAGCGAACATTACCGCGTCCTTTTTCAGGCAACGAGTCATCGTAAATAGCCCAGCTATTGCCGCCCTGCAATCCCGCATTACGCGTGGCAGACTCTGCATGTTCCATTACCTGCTCGGTATCCTGACCACTACGCCAGGCACAGATACCAATGTGGATCATATCGTCGCGATCGAGCATTTTATTGTTCGGCAAGGTATCGACGGCTTTGATTAACTGACTGGCGATGCTCTCTGCCTCTTTTAACGTCCGGTGCGGTAACAGCGCAGCAAAATCACTGCGGTGGTAACGCGCCAGCAGTGCGCCAGGGTAGCGCATCATAAATGTCGATAGCAGATTCGTCAGAGAGAAGAACTGTTCTTCAACCTGGCTGTGCCCCCAGGTATCACTCAACATATTGAAATCCGGCAGACGAATCATCATCACGATCCCGTGGGTACCTACTTTCTCTTGATCTTCCAGTAACGTTGCTAACTGATTATCGAAAAAGAGTCGGTTATTGAGGCCGGTTTTCATGTCCTGGGCGGCATAAGAGCGGATCAGCGTATCAAGACGGCTGTGTTGTTCGCGTGCGTTCTGAATTTCACAAAGCAGCGTATCCAGCGCACTGCTGGTTCTGGGCGGCCATTCATAGATGGTTCCCAACACATTAGAGCCACGCTCACCGTTTAAGATACGAGTAGCCCGGGTTTCCAGCAATTCTTGCCCGGCAAGTTGCCGTTGTAACCAGCGTACCGCCAGGAAGAGCATAAGAATGATAAAGCCAATCGCCCCCGTGAGCGGCGCGGTAGTCATTAAAGAATGGAAATAGTTGCCCATCGGATCCTGATAAACCAGACGCAGCGACATCCCCGGATGCTTTATCAACGGAACGCTCAGTTCACGAAACAGATCGTTGGTGCCAACCGGACGATAACTACCATTTCTGGCCAGGGTATAAACCTGCTTATCACCATGGAGCAGGTCTACACGAACGATATCTGCCGACATCATTAATTCGGTAATTTGTGGCCTTAATGTGCTGAAGTCATTCGACACTAGGTGGGTATCAATCGCCGTCGCCACCGCCTGAACACGATGACTAAACTTATACTGAATGGCGTTGTAGAAACTTAGCGAACAGCCCAGCAAAGTCACAAAAATTGTTAACCCGGTGAGCAGCGTGACAAAGGCCGAAAATTTCGTCGTTAATCTCATCCTTGTGTTAACTCCGATAGTGAGGAAGCGGGCATACTAGCAAATCAGATTTATCTCGCAATTTATTGCGCTTCATCGGCTTTGCTTTTCCATTAGCGAGTATAGTCTTCAGAAATTATTTTCCAATCCATCATGCACATGAGGACCACTTATGCAGGCGTTACTTTTAGAACAGCAGGACGGCAAAACTCTCGCATCAGTACAGACTCTGGACGAAAGTCGCCAGCCGGAAGGCGATGTCACGGTTGATGTTCACTGGTCGAGCCTGAACTACAAAGATGCGCTGGCGATTACCGGTAAGGGAAAAATCATCCGTAATTTTCCGATGATTCCTGGGATCGATTTTGCCGGAACTGTACGCACCAGCGAAGATCCGCGTTTTCATGCCGGTCAGGAGGTGTTACTCACTGGCTGGGGCATTGGTGAAAACCACTGGGGTGGGCTGGCGGAACAGGCGCGAGTGAAAGGTGACTGGCTGGTTGCCATGCCGCAAGGGCTGGACGCGCGTAAAGCAATGATTATCGGTACTGCCGGTTTTACCGCCATGCTGTGTGTGATGGCGCTGGAAGATGCCGGTGTTCGCCCGCAGGATGGGGAGATTGTCGTGACGGGTGCCAGTGGTGGCGTCGGCAGTACCGCCGTGGCGCTGCTGCATAAGTTGGGTTATCAGGTCGTTGCTGTTTCCGGTCGCGAAAGTACCCATGAATATCTGAAAAGTTTAGGTGCCAGCCGTATTCTTCCTCGCGATGAGTTTGCTGAATCCCGTCCTCTGGAAAAACAAGTCTGGGCTGGGGCAATTGACACCGTTGGCGACAAAGTGCTGGCAAAAGTGCTGGCGCAAATGAATTACGGCGGCTGCGTGGCGGCCTGTGGTCTGGCGGGTGGTTTTACTCTGCCAACCACGGTCATGCCATTTATTCTGCGTAATGTCCGTTTGCAAGGGGTGGATTCAGTAATGACGCCACCAGCACGCCGCGCACAAGCCTGGCAGCGACTGGTCGCCGATTTACCGGAATCATTCTATACCCAGGCGGCAAAAGAGATATCTCTGGCAGAGGCACCGAAGTTTGCCGAGGCCATCATTAATAACCAGATCCAGGGTCGCACGCTGGTGAAGGTTAACTAACCATTTAGCAAGGATTAATAAGAGAGGGAACTCATTTTGAAATCATTATTCAATCGGTTAACGGAAAAAGCGGTTAGTCGGACAGCTTTCGTCGAACACCTTGGTCAGGAAGTTGTACAACATCATCCAAACTGGAAAGTCATGATTTCGACTGACCATAAATTGATGCGCATTGATACTCCACCAAACAGCCATTATTGATACGCCTCCGTCGCCTGTTAGGTTTATGGTGCTTTGCCTTGGCGACGCTACGCTTAATCTGTTACTGATTTCTGGTACCATGGGGGGAATAATCTGATTTTATTTGATTACAAATTAACCACTTAAACCTATTGAATGCGGAACATTGTCAGTCGGTTAATTTTGCGTGCTTTAGCATTCACATCTTTCCGGACGATGCAGTGAAAATTGGGTAATCCCCAGCAACCGCTGCGTAATGTCGTCTATCTTGTCGCGATCCTGGCATCCCTACATTATTTGTGGTCTGTGAAGATTATCTCATTGCAGCCCCCCATCTTCGCAGGGCTGGCTTTACAGCTTTTCACCTTACGTTATAAGAAGTTCCGTCGATGATGGCGCTAATTTCGTGAATTGTGCGGCTTGTTGCAAATTACACGGTGTTGAAGGTTATTTACATGTTAGCTGTTGATTATCTTCCCTGATAAGACCAGTATTTAGCTGCCAATTGCTACGAAATCGTTATAATGTGCGACCTCGTCCTCCCTGACGCAGTTTTTGCGCTGCGGAAAAGGTGACATTGGCGCAACGAAGGTATATTTTGTTTTTTGCCGGAGGATAGCAGCAGATCGCTGCACAATGTCCGTCAAGTCTAACATTGACACTCTGGGGCAAAATAGACCGGCGTCCCGGCCTGCTGGAATTTATCGCTATGCATACAGCTGTCGGGGCATACGCTTTACAGACGGCGGTGAAACGCCTGTCACAATCACACTAAACAAAGAGTACGGAACCCACTCATGGATATTCGTAAGATTAAAAAACTGATCGAGCTGGTTGAAGAATCAGGCATCTCCGAACTGGAAATTTCTGAAGGTGAAGAGTCAGTACGCATTAGCCGTGCAGCTCCTGCCGCAAGTTTCCCTGTGATGCAACAAGCTTACGCTGCACCTATGATGCAGCAGCCAGCTCAATCTAACGCAGCCGCTCCGGCGACCGTTCCTTCCATGGAAGCGCCAGCAGCAGCGGAAATCAGTGGTCACATCGTACGTTCCCCGATGGTTGGTACTTTCTACCGCACCCCAAGCCCGGACGCAAAAGCGTTCATCGAAGTGGGTCAGAAAGTCAACGTGGGCGATACCCTGTGCATCGTTGAAGCCATGAAAATGATGAACCAGATCGAAGCGGACAAATCCGGTACCGTGAAAGCAATTCTGGTCGAAAGTGGACAACCGGTAGAATTTGACGAGCCGCTGGTCGTCATCGAGTAACGAGGCGAACATGCTGGATAAAATTGTTATTGCCAACCGCGGCGAGATTGCATTGCGTATTCTTCGTGCCTGTAAAGAACTGGGCATCAAGACTGTCGCTGTGCACTCCAGTGCGGATCGCGATCTAAAACACGTATTACTGGCAGATGAAACGGTCTGTATCGGCCCTGCTCCGTCAGTAAAAAGTTATCTGAACATCCCGGCAATCATCAGCGCCGCTGAAATCACCGGCGCAGTAGCAATCCATCCGGGTTACGGCTTCCTCTCCGAGAACGCCAATTTTGCCGAGCAGGTTGAACGCTCCGGCTTTATCTTCATCGGCCCGAAAGCAGAAACCATTCGCCTGATGGGCGACAAAGTATCCGCAATCGCGGCGATGAAAAAAGCAGGCGTTCCTTGCGTACCGGGTTCTGACGGCCCGCTGGGCGACGATATGGATAAAAACCGCGCCATTGCTAAACGCATTGGTTATCCGGTGATTATCAAAGCCTCCGGCGGCGGCGGTGGTCGCGGTATGCGCGTAGTGCGCAGCGACGCTGAACTGGCACAATCCATCTCCATGACCCGTGCGGAAGCGAAAGCAGCTTTCAGCAACGATATGGTTTACATGGAGAAATACCTGGAAAATCCTCGCCACGTCGAGATTCAGGTACTGGCTGACGGTCAGGGCAACGCTATCTATCTGGCGGAACGTGACTGCTCCATGCAGCGCCGCCACCAGAAAGTGGTCGAAGAAGCACCGGCACCGGGCATTACCCCGGAACTGCGTCGCTACATCGGCGAACGTTGCGCTAAAGCGTGTGTTGATATCGGCTATCGCGGTGCAGGTACTTTCGAGTTCCTGTTCGAAAACGGCGAGTTCTATTTCATCGAAATGAACACCCGTATTCAGGTAGAACACCCGGTTACTGAAATGATCACCGGCGTTGACCTGATCAAAGAACAACTGCGTATCGCTGCCGGTCAACCGCTGTCGATCAAGCAAGAAGAAGTTCACGTTCGCGGCCATGCGGTGGAATGCCGTATCAACGCCGAAGATCCGAACACCTTCCTGCCAAGTCCGGGCAAAATCACCCGTTTCCACGCACCTGGTGGTTTTGGCGTACGTTGGGAGTCTCATATCTACGCGGGCTACACCGTACCGCCGTACTATGACTCAATGATCGGTAAGCTGATTTGCTACGGTGAAAACCGTGACGTGGCGATTGCTCGCATGAAGAATGCGCTGCAGGAGCTGATCATCGACGGTATCAAAACCAACGTTGATCTGCAGATCCGCATCATGAATGACGAAAACTTCCAGCATGGTGGCACTAATATCCACTATCTGGAGAAAAAACTCGGTCTTCAGGAAAAATAATTTGTGACGCGCGGTGTTTCCATCGCGCTTAGCAAAGAACGTAATCAACGCCGGGCCTGTTAACGCTGCCCGGCGTTTTTATTGCCGTTAGCTAACGGTAGCTTGCAATTTCCGCTTTCAACGCGCTAATTTCAGCATCGCCATCAACAATTCCCAGCTCAAAGCAGTATGTCTTTGTTTCCCCTGGCTCTATAAAGGGCAGACGCCCCTGCGCTCGTTCTTTATCACGACCGTCAGGAAAACTATTGCTGACCTCCAGCCCCATAACATATTCACCCGCGCCTAAATTTTTCCACTGGATAAAGTTGGGTAGCTGCATGGTGTCGAATTTCTCGTAAATTCCCCACCCCAGTTCGGCGTTCACCAGCGCAACTTTACTCATCCCCTGACTGTCGCTATTCAACGTGAGATAGTAAACCTGCTCGTCAAAACCGGGCTGTGGGGTACAAATCTCCAGATGACTGGCTAACCCTTCCGCCGCATGCGGAGTTCGTGGCGTTATGCTTTTAGCCGACAGCAAGATTTCTGCCTGTGGCGATAATAAAGGCCAGCCGTAATTAAAGTGATAAAGAATTTGCAGCGGCTGGCGGGTGAAACCATGATTAGTCACCTTGTCTTCAATGCGCATTACATTTTCGCCATAACGGCAGCGAATGGTCCTTTCCAGCGTCAGATTTTCACCGAACAATCGTGTTTCCCGTACTTTGCCATTGATGACAAATTCAATGCTGTCGTCGGTCCGTTCTGTGCGATACCCCACCTCTTCTGCTGGAGTCGCAGCCAAACGCCCGTGTAACCCCAGCGTTTCTCCTTCATCCTCACAGGGCGTGCCAATGTAGCTAAGTCCGCAGGTAGTCAGTAACCCCGCGTAAAAGCTACGTAAAAACCCGTTGCCCTGAGACTCAAAAAAAGCGGGGGCGACAACACCGTTGGGGGTGATAAAAGAGAGCGCAGTGTCCTTGTAGCTGGCCCATGCAATATCCAGCGCGCGATCTTTTACCACCGTAAATGCCAGTCCCGCACCAGTACGGACATCAAACGCTTCTGTACCCTTTGCTCTGCCACTACGTAACTCATAGTGTTTAATTCCGGCAACCTGCGAGAGATCGCCAATCCACGACCAAATTTCGTTTTTCATTGTGCTGCTTCCCGAATGGACATGTCATGGCGCTGGATGAACGTTTCTATTTCCATAAGGCGAGACGTTCCCTCCATTGGGCCACGTCGGGTTACCGCCAGTGCACCGCAGGCGTTGGCATATTGTAATGCCCGATGGGCGTCAAACCCTAGCTGGCGGCAGGCAATCCATGCGCCACCAAAACAGTCTCCCGCACCGGTCGGGTCAACTTCTTCCACCGGATAGCTCTCAACATGAAACTGCTCATTCGCGGAGTAGTAACTGGCTCCTTGATTGCCGCGCTTCACAATCACCTCTTTAACACCTTCTTCAAGAAAACCAGCGATTGCACGCTCCGGCGTCGAGTGTGGCGACAAGAGCAACACTTCCCCCTCACTGGGCATATAGATATCCGTTAACTCAAGAACAAAGTGGAGGGCATCGCGCATTTCTGGAATATCAAGCATTTCTTTACGAATATTCGGGTCGAAAGAAATAACGCCACCATTTGCTTTAACGATGGTTACTGCTTTTTTTACTGCGTCTACCATATGGAATGAAAACAGGGATGAACCCATAATATGAAAATGGGTACAATCCTTCAGAATATTTTCATCAACATGCTGTGCCGATAATTTACCGCAAGCGGCATTCTTGATATTAAAAATAAAATCGCGATCGCCAGAGTTATGATAAGTAACAAAGGCACTACCGGTGGCTTCCAGAGGTAAGACTGAAATCCCCCTGATGTCCACACCGTCAGCAGCCAGACGATGTATATTAATATCACCAAAGCCATCATTCCCCACGCAGCTAATGATGCCGCACGGGACGCCAAGACGTGTCACCTGGTCGATAAAAATAGCGGGCGCACCACTGGGATAAGGGCCGTTCCAGATACCTGGTTGATCAAATGGCTGGCCGATTTTACTCGCCATAATTTCAACCAGAATTTCTCCAATTGTGAAGACCTTACTCATATGATTAATTCCTTGAAATGATTAGCTGCGTTTTCTTTTATTTCTTACGTCAAAATAAACGGCTACAAGAATGACTAATCCTTTAACCACCATCTGGTAAAAATAAGGAACATTCATTAAGTTCATGCCATTATTAATAACGCCGATGGTTAATGCGCCGATCACCGTCCCCACCACGGTTCCATAGCCGCCGTTCAGGCTGGTGCCTCCCAGTACAGCCGCGGCAATAGCATCCAGTTCGTAGCTCAACGCGGAATTCGGTTGCCCGGAATAGAGGCGTGAGGCAAGGATCATCCCGCTGATACCTGCCAGCACGGCTGTAATCATAAAGACTTTAATTTTCAAGCGGGTGACATTTATCCCTGAATAAATTGCCGCTTCTTTATTACCACCAGTGATATAAATCTTTCGTCCAAAGGTTGTTTTAGTAAGAATGAAATGGTTAATCAGCAATAAGATAATTAATATCCAGATTGGAATAGGTATATAGAGAAATTCTCCATTCCCCAGCGCCAGAAAGGCATCATCTTTAATCATGATGGGCATACCATCGGTCACTATATAAGCGATACCACGGAAGATCCCCATAGTAGCAACGGTGACAATAAACGACGGGATCCCCGCTATAGCCGTCAAGCCACCATTTATCATCCCCAGAGTCAGTGCTGCAATAATGGATAATGGGACCAATAAAACAAATGGAATTCCCCATGAAGCCCCAAGCGCAGCAAATGTGCCAATCAATGCAATGGTTGAACCGACCGATAAATCAATATCGCCAAGCAAAAGCACATAAGTCATTCCATAGGCGGTAATTGCAATTATCGAAACCTGAAGAATAATATTAGTAATGTTATTGGCGGTAAAAAAACTGTCATTAATAAAACTGAACAGAATGATTAACACCACCATTCCACTGAGGATACCACCATATTGCCTGAAGACTTTTTTAAAATTATTTGCAATGGGAATTTCCGAAGGTTTCGGACTGGCAAGAGTTTTCTCTGTCATTTAACGTACTCCTGTTGCAGCGGTCATTACCTGTATCTGCGTTAAATTTTCACATGAATAAATATCGGCAATCGTTTTATTACGCATTACCACCAGACGATCGCTAAGTGCCATGACTTCTGGCAGTTCAGAGGACACCAGAATAATTGCTGTCCCTGCCGCAGCCAGTTGACGTATCACGTTATAGATTTCAAATTTTGCGCCGACATCCACTCCGCGCGTTGGCTCATCGAGCAATAAAATACGCGGAGTTTTCTCCAGCCACTTCGATAACACGATTTTCTGTTGATTACCGCCGCTCAGTGCTCCCACTGCCTGATGCACAGAACTCACTTTAGTGTTCATTCTGGCAATTGATTGCAGCGTCTTCGCCTCTTCTTGTCGGTGATTGATGAGTCCCATCCGCGAAGCGTTATATTGAAACGCCACATGGTGCGTGTTCATATTGACGTCGTGCATCAGCACTAACCCTTCTTCCTTGCGGTTTTCGGTCACAAAAGCAATGCCATGATCAATAGCCTGTTTGGGATTAGCGATCCTGACTTCCTTACCATCAATCAACACAGTCCCGTGATACGAAACGAGGCCAAATAGCGCCTTCATCACATCGGAACGCCCGGCCCCCACCAGGCCAAAAAATCCGAGGACTTCCCCCGGACGCACAGCGAAACTGACCTCTTTAAAAAGCGAAGGATGGGAAAGATTTTTTACTTCCAGTTTTGCAGGAACATTTTCATCCGGTTTTTCCCCAAGACGTGCTGGCCAAATATTTTTCATTTCCCGACCAACCATTTGGGCAATCAAGTGCTGGATATCACTGTTTTTCTTTTCATGCGTAGCGATATACTCACCGTCGCGGATCACCGAAATATCATCTGAAATCCGCATAATTTCATCCATGCGATGAGAGATATAAATAACCGCACAGCCTCGCTGCTTTAATTTTTCAATAATGTTAAACAGGATCTCCGCTTCATTATCACTTAGCGAGGATGTCGGTTCATCCATAATCACGACATCCGCTGCATAGCTTAAGGCTTTAGCAATTTCTACCAGTTGCCTATGTGCCATCGACATATTGCCGACCATTTCCAGTGGGTCTAGTGGTATGCCCAGGTCCGCGAGGAGATTCTGGCAATCTGCGAGCATTTTTTTATCGTTAATGATGCCAAAACGTCGCGGTTCATTATTGGCATAAATATTTTCCGCCACGGTCATATTATTACTCAGGCTCAGTTCCTGAAAAATAATCGCAATCCCTAACTGGCGAGAATGCTGCGGATTATTAATGGTGATGGTTTCACCACGTAGTGTTATCGTTCCCTGGGTTGGCGGATAAACACCGGCCAGTATTTTCATTAATGTCGATTTACCGGCACCATTCTCGCCTAATAAAGTATGCACCCGCCCTTTACGTAAAGAGAGTGTAATATCTTTTAATGCCTGAACATGACCAAATGTCTTCGCAATATGCGAAACATCAAGAATAACATCCGTCATAATGACCTCGGTGTCACAACAAAACGCCAATAACGTTTTGTTGTGAGGTGAAGATATTTACTATTTACCTGTATAAACGCCGGGTTGTACCGGGATCATTTTTTCTACCGGTTTACCATTGAGGTGATCAACAGCGGCATCAATGGCTTTAGCCCCCATTTGATCGGGATATTGCCGAATCACGGCCGCAAACGTTTTTTCACTGTCAACAGCATCACACGCTTCTTTCATGCCGTCAAAACCAATGATTTTGATGTTGTCGTTATGCGCAGATTTTGCTGCGATAACCGCTGCCAGCGCCGCATCATCACCAAAGCCAAACAGACCATTCAGGTTGGCGTTTGCCTGCATAATGTTTTGCGCAGTCGTTAACGCTTCAGCCCGCGTAATACCAGGCTGTTCAGCAACAATTTTAATATCCGGTGTATCGCTTAACCCTTTCTTAAAACCATCAACGCGCGCAACCACCGATTGTAGTGCCGGATAAGAAATAATGGCTACAGTACCTTTACCATGCAAAAGTTTACCCATTAACTTGCCTGCTTCAACGCCTCCCGCATAGTTATCGGTCGCAACATGCGATACGACCGGAACGCCTTCCGCAGCGACGTCGACGGTGATAACGGGAATACCGGCCTTATCGGCTTTAATTATCGCTGCCTGGACGCCTTTCGAATCGACCGGAGAGACAATAATGGCATCCACTTTTTTAGTAATAAAATCCTCAACATCAGAAAGTTGTTTGTTTAAATCCTGGTTGGCAATAGAGACACTTAAATTGACATTGTCTTTTTTTGCCTCTTCTTTCATGGCATTCGCAAGATCAATATAGAATGGATGTTGTTGTGTTAATAATGACGCACCAATTTTATACTCTTTTGCCAACGAACTTTGCGAGAACAATGCCAGGCTCACCAACATAGCTGAACCAAGTAATTTAATATTTTTCATAAACAATCCTCATTGTTTTTGTAGGGTACAACGTATTAAATTTTTCCTTCACTACCACAGACGCCAATAATACGAATTACGACTTCTTTCATGGCGGCCTTTGCGGGCTGCATATAGTGACGTGGATCATTTGCCGCAGGATTGTTGTAGAAATATCCTTTTAACGCATCGGCAAACGCAATTTTCAATTCTGTCGCGACATTTACTTTACAAATACCGCGACGAATACAGTGCTGAACGTCCTGTTCCGATAAGCCCGAAGCACCATGCAACACCAGCGGAATCTCCACTCGCTGACGAATCTGTTCCAGCCGCACAAAATCCAGTCGTGGTTCATGCGCATATAAACCATGTGCTGTGCCGATTGCTACCGCCAGGGAGTCAATTTGGGTACGTTGAACAAACTCTGCAGCTGCGGCTGGTGAGGTATAAGCGGAATCTTTTTCATCCACCCGCAGATCGTCCTCCTGGCCGCCAAGACGCCCTAGCTCGGCCTCAACGCTAACATCAAAGCGATGGCAAAAGGTGGTAACTTCTTGCACTCGCGCAATGTTGTCTTCAAATGGCAAATGGGAGCCATCAATCATGACAGAACGGATCCCTGCGCGAACCTTGTTAAAAATGTCATCACTCTCTTCATGATGGTCGAGATGCAGGACTAACGGCAGGTTGTACTCGCGAGCCAGCGATTGTACTAACGAAATTAAACTTCCCACGCCACCATAACGATATGTACCGGGTGTTCCCGCCAGCATAACGGGAGAGCGAAGTTGTGCAGCGCTCTCAACAACTACCTGTAAAGTTTCAAGGTTATGAATGTTGAAAGCAGGGACGGCATATCCCTCTGACTGGGCTTTTTTCAGCATGTTTTTGCTTGAAATAATATACATCGCAGCTCCTGTTATTTGTCGTTCGCCTTACAAAATGAAGAAAGAGAATCTTCACTTTCATTTTGAAAGCAAACTAGCACAGCAAAAGCAGCAAAAAGCGTGATGCATGTCGAACATCATCAAAATAACTTACAAAAATAACTTAATTTATTTTTCACTTTGCAAGTGAAACCAATGGAAACCCTGCATAAATATGAATATATTCATTTATTTTTCAATGTATTAAGCTATTTTCGTTGCAATTTTTGACCCATGATTTTCTTTTCGAATTGTCGATATGATTGAAGGATAACTTTCAAAGAAAAATACAAGGGGCTATAGTGTTACGCATTAAAGGCCAATGAAGAGTGTTAACGTGCCGAGAAAATCGTCTAACCTACTGAAACGCAGATTAAAAATTGCAGAAATTGTTGCCGCCCAGGGTGAAATCAAAGTTGATGACTTATCTGCGCAACTTGGTGTCTCTGGCGTGACGATCCGCGGCGATCTCAGTTATCTGGAGCAACAGGGATATTTAAAGCGATCATTTGGCGGTGCTATTGCGACACCACTCTCCTCTGAACCAGAAGCGATACAACCGATCGCGCCATTGTCTCTGGCACAACAAATGGAAATAGCACGACATTGCGCACGGTTAATTCGCGATCGTGACACGCTATTTCTTGGACATGGGACAATCTGCCGTAAGATCATTCCATTGCTCAGCGAAGTGAAAAAACTGCGTCTGATCACCAACGATCCCGAACATGCGCTGCTGGCAAATCAGTTTATTGATGGCGAAATAATACTGGCTGGCAGTGAAATGCTGCGCCCCGACACCGCACTGGCCGGAAAACCGCTTGAACAGGCACTTCAGCATTTCACCATTACACATAGCATTCTGGAAATCAGCCATCTGGATGCTGATGGTACTTTAAATATCAACGTTCCCAGACTCGCCGCTGCCTGGCAGCTCTGTTTCGATCATGCCCAGAATAAGACGGTTATCGTTGCCGCCGATCCTGCGCCATCAACGGCTGCTATCGGGCATTTGCATCAGGCAGAAAATGTGATCGTCAGCCGCAGCATTAACGAACAATATCAGCAACAATTGCAGTCGGCTGATTTCGTTATCCTTTATACCAGTAATGAGTGCTTTACCTGGTCCAATCGCGAAAGGCTTCAGGAATGAGAGGGGTTTTGTGACAATAACTATCTGCGCTATGGGCGAATTGCTGGCCGAGTTTTTGTCCCGCAACCCACATCAAAAATTCACTCAGCCTGGGGAGTTTATCGGGCCATTTCCCAGCGGTGCGCCAGCAATTTTTGCTGCTCAGGTGGCAAAACTGTCCCATCGGGCCATCTTCTTTGGATGTGTTGGTAATGATGATTTTGCCCGACTCATTATAGAGCGTCTCCGTCATGAAGGTGTCATTACCGATGGGATCCATGTTATGAACAATGCCGTCACAGGTACGGCGTTCGTGAGTTATCAAAATCCCCAGCAGCGGGATTTCGTCTTTAATATCCCTAACAGCGCCTGCGGTTTGTTTACTGCCGAGCACATTGATAAGGATCTGCTTAAACAGTGTAACCATCTGCATATTGTGGGCTCATCGTTGTTCTCATTTCGCATGATCGATGTCATGCGTAAAGCAATAACGACGATCAAATCGGCTGGCGGCACCGTTTCTTTCGATCCCAATATTCGCAAAGAGATGCTGAGCATTCCTGAAATGGCGCAGGCTCTCGATTATTTGATTGAATATACGGATATTTTTATCCCCAGCGAAAGCGAACTCCCTTTCTTCGCGCGTCACAAAAATCTGTCAGAGGAACAGATTGTTAGCGATCTTCTCCACGGCGGCGTAAAACATGTGGCGATAAAACGCGCCCAGCGTGGGGCCAGCTATTACAAGCTTAAAAACGGTACATTACACGCCCAGCATGTTGCAGGTCACGATATCGAAATTATCGATCCAACGGGTGCAGGCGACTGCTTTGGCGCAACGTTTATCACTCTTTTCTTATCCGGTTTCCCGGCACACAAGGCGCTGCAATATGCAAATGCCAGTGGCGCGCTCGCCGTAATGCGGCAAGGTCCGATGGAAGGGATATCCTCACTGGCAGACATTGAAGACTTTTTGCAGCAGCACTGAACGGCAATTTTCTGTCAGATTATTTTCCCTGCCTGAAGACTTGCCGTAGAATTGCCCGTTTCTCGTATCCCCCCATGAGGAGGACCCCTTCCGTGGACACTCGTTTTGTTCAGGCCCATAAAGAGGCGCGCTGGGCGCTGGGGCTGACCCTTTTGTATCTGGCGGTATGGTTAGTAGCCGCTTACTTACCTGGCGTTGCCCCCGGTTTTACCGGCTTTCCGCGCTGGTTTGAGATGGCCTGCATCCTGACGCCGCTGCTGTTTATTGGACTGTGCTGGGCGATGGTGAAATTTATCTATCGCGATATCCCGCTGGAGGATGACGATGCAGCTTGAAGTGATTCTACCGCTGGTCGCCTATCTGGTGGTGGTGTTCGGTATCTCTGTTTATGCGATGCGTAAACGGAGCACTGGCACCTTCCTTAATGAGTATTTCCTCGGCAGCCGCTCTATGGGCGGTATTGTGCTGGCGATGACGCTCACCGCGACCTATATCAGTGCCAGTTCGTTTATCGGCGGGCCTGGAGCTGCTTATAAATACGGCCTGGGCTGGGTATTGCTAGCGATGATTCAGCTTCCTGCAGTCTGGCTTTCGCTCGGTATTCTCGGCAAGAAGTTCGCAATTCTTGCGCGCCGCTACAATGCGGTGACGCTGAACGATATGCTGTTTGCCCGCTACCAGAGTCGTCTTCTGGTATGGCTGGCGAGTTTGAGTTTGCTGGTTGCGTTCGTTGGTGCGATGACCGTGCAGTTTATCGGCGGTGCGCGCCTGCTGGAAACCGCGGCGGGTATTCCTTATGAAACCGGGCTGCTGATTTTCGGTATCAGCATTGCGTTGTATACCGCCTTTGGCGGCTTTCGCGCCAGCGTGCTGAACGACACCATGCAAGGGCTGGTGATGCTGATTGGCACCGTTGTGCTGCTTATTGGCGTGGTACATGCCGCAGGTGGTTTAAGTAATGCGGTAGACACGCTGCAAACCATCGATCCGCAACTGGTTACGCCACAAGGCGCTGACGATATTCTGTCGCCTGCCTTTATGACGTCGTTCTGGGTACTGGTGTGCTTTGGCGTTATAGGCCTGCCGCATACTGCGGTGCGCTGTATCTCTTATAAAGACAGCAAAGCCGTACATCGGGGGATCATTATCGGTACGATTGTAGTCGCAATCCTGATGTTCGGTATGCATCTGGCCGGAGCGTTAGGTCGGGCGGTGATCCCCGATCTCACCGTACCGGATCTGGTGATCCCGACGTTAATGGTAAAAGTGCTGCCACCGTTTGCCGCCGGGATCTTCCTGGCTGCACCGATGGCTGCGATCATGTCGACAATTAACGCCCAACTGCTGCAAAGTTCCGCTACGATCATTAAAGATCTCTATCTGAATATCCGTCCGGATCAAATGCAAAACGAGACGCGTCTGAAGCGGATGTCGGCGGTGATCACGTTGGTTCTCGGTGCGTTGCTGCTGCTTGCCGCCTGGAAGCCGCCAGAAATGATCATCTGGCTGAATTTGCTGGCCTTCGGTGGGCTGGAAGCCGTTTTCCTGTGGCCGCTGGTGCTGGGTCTTTACTGGGAACGTGCCAACGCCAAAGGCGCGCTAAGTGCGATGATCGTTGGCGGCGTGCTGTATGCCGTACTCGCGAAGCTGAATATTCAGTACCTGGGCTTCCACCCTATCGTGCCCTCGTTACTACTAAGTTTGCTGGCTTTCCTGGTCGGAAACCGTTTCGGTACATCCGTCCCGCAAGCTACCGTTTTGACTACTGATAAATAAAGAGTTTTGCCATGCCTTGGATCCAACTGAAACTGAACACTACCGGCGCGAACGCGGAAGATCTTAGCGATGCGCTGATGGAAGCGGGTGCCGTTTCTATCACTTTTCAGGATACCCACGATACGCCAGTATTTGAGCCGCTGCCGGGCGAAACGCGCCTGTGGGGCGACACCGATGTGATTGGTCTGTTCGACGCTGAAACCGATATGAACGACGTGGTGGCGATTCTGGAAAACCATCCGCTGCTCGGCGCGGGCTTCGCGCATAAAATCGAACAACTGGAAGATAAAGACTGGGAGCGCGAATGGATGGATAATTTCCACCCGATGCGCTTTGGTGAACGGCTGTGGATCTGCCCAAGCTGGCGTGATGTGCCGGACGAAAACGCCGTCAACGTGATGTTAGACCCAGGGCTGGCGTTTGGTACGGGTACCCATCCAACTACCTCTCTGTGCCTGCAATGGCTCGACAGCCTCGATTTAACCGGTAAAACAGTCATCGACTTTGGCTGCGGTTCCGGCATTCTGGCTATCGCGGCGCTGAAACTGGGTGCAGCAAAAGCCATTGGTATTGATATTGATCCGCAGGCGATTCAGGCCAGCCGCGACAACGCTGAACGTAATGGCGTTTCTGATCGTCTGGAACTCTACTTACCGAAAGATCAGCCAGAAGAAATGAAAGCCGACGTGGTGGTCGCTAACATCCTTGCAGGTCCATTACGTGAACTGGCACCGTTAATCAGCGTCCTGCCAGTTTCAGGCGGTTTGCTGGGCCTTTCCGGTATTCTGGCAAGCCAGGCAGAGAGCGTTTGCGAAGCTTATGCCGACAGCTTCGCTCTGGACCCGGTCGTGGAAAAAGAAGAGTGGTGCCGCATTACCGGTCGTAAGAATTAACCTTCGCATCGCCGTATGGCGACGCAGAGCGAAGTGCGAGCGATGTCACAAAAGGCACGTTAATTTGCCGATTATTTACGCAAATTTGCGTGCCAAAATTTTCATTCATAAAGAAAAATTGAGAACTTACTCAAATTTCTTTGAGTGTAAATTTTAGTCACTATTTTCTAATATGATGATTTTTATGAGTAATTATCGCGCTACGCTCATTTTAAATGCAATTCTTTGATCCATCTCAGAGGATTGGTCAAAGTTTGGCCTTTCATCTCGTGCAAAAAATGCGTAATATACGCCGCCTTGCAGTCACAGTATGGTCATTTCTTAACTCATGCGCATCGGACAATATCAGCTCAGAAATCGCCTGATCGCAGCGCCCATGGCTGGCATTACAGACAGACCTTTTCGGACGTTGTGCTACGAGATGGGAGCCGGATTGACAGTATCCGAGATGATGTCTTCTAACCCACAGGTTTGGGAAAGCGACAAATCTCGTTTACGGATGGTGCACATTGATGAACCCGGTATTCGCACCGTGCAAATTGCTGGTAGCGATCCGAAAGAAATGGCAGATGCAGCACGTATTAACGTGGAAAGCGGTGCCCAGATTATTGATATCAATATGGGTTGCCCGGCTAAAAAAGTGAATCGCAAGCTCGCAGGTTCAGCCCTCTTGCAGTACCCGGATGTCGTTAAATCGATCCTTACCGAGGTCGTCAATGCAGTGGACGTTCCTGTTACCCTGAAAATTCGCACTGGCTGGGCACCGGAACACCGTAACTGCGAAGAGATTGCCCAACTGGCTGAAGACTGTGGCATTCAGGCTCTGACCATTCATGGCCGTACACGCGCCTGTTTGTTCAATGGAGAAGCTGAGTACGACAGTATTCGGGCAGTTAAGCAGAAAGTTTCCATTCCGGTTATCGCGAATGGTGACATTACTGACCCGCTTAAAGCCAGAGCTGTGCTCGACTATACAGGGGCGGATGCCCTGATGATAGGCCGCGCAGCTCAGGGAAGACCCTGGATCTTTCGGGAAATCCAGCATTATCTGGACACTGGGGAGTTGCTGCCCCCGCTGCCTTTGGCAGAGGTTAAGCGCTTGCTTTGCGCGCACGTTCGGGAACTGCATGACTTTTATGGTCCGGCAAAAGGGTACCGAATTGCACGTAAACACGTTTCCTGGTATCTCCAGGAACACGCTCCAAATGACCAGTTTCGGCGCACATTCAACGCCATTGAGGATGCCAGCGAACAGCTGGAGGCGTTGGAGGCATACTTCGAAAATTTTGCGTAAACAGAAATAAAGAGCTGACAGAACTATGTTCGAACAACGCGTAAATTCTGACGTACTGACCGTTTCTACCGTTAACTCTCAGGATCAGGTGACTCAAAAGCCCCTGCGTGACTCGGTTAAACAGGCACTGAAGAACTATTTTGCTCAACTGAACGGTCAGGATGTTAATGACCTGTATGAGCTGGTACTGGCTGAAGTAGAACAGCCCCTGTTGGACATGGTGATGCAATACACCCGTGGTAACCAGACCCGTGCTGCTCTGATGATGGGCATCAACCGTGGTACGCTGCGTAAAAAATTGAAAAAATACGGCATGAACTAATTCAGGTTTTAGCTAAATGCTTGATTAAAAAGGCGCTACTCGGCATGGGGAAGCGCCTTTTTTATAGGTGTCACAAAGGGAGTGACCATGAGAACAGGATGTGAACCGACCCGATTTGGTAATGAAGCAAAGACCATCATCCAGGGTGATGCATTAACCGAACTTAAAAAGCTCCCCGCCGAAAGTGTCGATCTGATCTTTGCCGACCCACCGTATAACATCGGTAAAAATTTTGATGGTCTGATCGAAGCCTGGAAAGAAGATCTGTTTATCGACTGGCTGTTTGAAGTGATTGCAGAGTGCCATCGCGTTCTGAAAAAGCAGGGCAGCATGTACATCATGAATAGCACGGAAAACATGCCCTTTATCGATCTCCAGTGCCGCAAGCTTTTTACCATCAAAAGTCGCATCGTCTGGTCATATGACAGTTCTGGAGTGCAGGCGAAAAAACACTACGGCTCCATGTACGAACCCATCCTGATGATGGTGAAAGACGCAAAGAACTACACGTTCAACGGTGATGCTATTCTGGTAGAAGCCAAAACCGGATCGCAGCGCGCGTTGATCAATTATCGCAAAAATCCTCCACAGCCTTACAATCATCAAAAAGTACCGGGTAACGTCTGGGATTTTCCGCGCGTGCGTTATTTGATGGATGAATATGAAAACCACCCGACGCAAAAACCGGAAGCCTTGCTGAAACGCATTATTCTCGCCTCTTCCAACCCAGGCGATATCGTTCTCGACCCGTTTGCCGGTAGCTTTACTACCGGTGCCGTAGCCGTCGCCAGCGGGCGAAAATTCATTGGTATTGAGATCAACAGCGAGTACATCAAAATGGGGCTTCGACGGCTGGATGTCGCGTCGCATTACTCTGCGGAAGAACTGGCGAAAGTGAAAAAAAGAAAGACCGGCAACCTGTCAAAACGAAGCCGGTTAAGCGAAGTTGACCCCGATCTCATTGCAAAGTAAAGGAAGTGTAAGCCTGGTTTTCAGATTATTCATTTCGTGTATATTTCCTGCCAGACTTGGTTAAACATGCACAGGCTCAGGTAATGATTCGCAAGTATTGGTGGCTCGTCGTTTTCGCTGTCTTCGTTTTTCTGTTTGATACTTTACTGATGCAGTGGATTGAACTGCTGGCAACAGAAACAGACAAATGCCGCAATATGAACTCAGTTAATCCACTAAAACTGGTTAACTGTGACGAACTGAATTTTCAGGACAGAATGTGAATTTATATGACACTTAATTCATTCGTTTTATGAATTAATTTCGTTATGTTTTCATCTGGCATGAACATTCTTAATACGTTATCGACCAGAGCGGGGGCTTGTTTATAAAGATCATAACCCGCCATATTCATTAACCAGTTTTGAACAATTCCGCTGAAGGCACCATCAATAATAATCATCACAACATCTAAATCGAGATTATTTGCTACACAACCTTGTTGCTGACACGCCTGCAATACTTCGCGGAGAGTCTGCGGATTAAAGCCCATCTTTTCGCGTATCACTCCCTCGGCCAGCATCTCATCATTAAATTCACATTTGTGATATAAGATTTTCAGCAACGCCTGCTGGCGGGGAATTTTGGCAATATATTGCAAACCGACAATCAATTTTTCACGCAATTGCTGAAACGGGTCATGCTCTAACCCAGCGGTCAAGTGATCCTGGATTAACTCCCGCAATGAAGGCTGTTGCAACCACATCTCATTAAACAGTTGAGTCTTGTTTTCGAAGTGCCAGTAGATAGCGCCACGCGTAACGTTAGCAGCGTCGGCAATGTCGTTGAGCGTCGTCTTGCTTACGCCATGCTGCGCAAACTGGGCGATGGCAGTTTCAATCAGTTCTTGCCGGGTCTTCAGGGCTTCAGCTTTGGTTCTTTTTGCCATGATTAATTATTCAGGAAATAAATATATTCGACACAGGATGAGAAAATAGCGAAGGTTAATCTATCACCTAATGTGTATTTATACGAGAGGCTAATATTGCGTTGCTATAAATCGTCAAATAAATGATATGTATTATTTACATAAAATACATTCACTTGACCTATACATATTTCAATTTACGAGATTTTAATTCTATTTCTTTCATTCCGCGTCAAAACAAAACAGTAGAATATTAATCTTTTTTTGTGTTTATGTGCCTTGAGTTGCCAGTATTCATAACTATTCCTTACATCGACGAATGATAATTTGTAGGATAGCGAACTGTATTTTTCTTTCTGCGAGTTAACGCATTGCCTTTTTGGGCAAATAACGCGCTTTTGGTTTTTTGAGGAATAGTAATGACGAAACATGCCAGGTTTTTCCTCCTGCCCTCCTTTATTCTGATCTCCGCGGCTTTAATCGCCGGTTGTAACGATAAGGGAGAAGAGAAAGCTCACGTCGGTGAACCGCAGGTTACCGTTCATATTGTGAAAACGGCCCCGTTAGAAGTTAAGACTGAATTACCAGGCCGCACCAATGCTTACCGTATAACCGAAGTTCGCCCACAGGTTAGCGGGATCGTACTGAATCGCAATTTCACTGAAGGCAGCGATGTGCAAGCAGGCCAGTCCCTGTACCAGATCGATCCCGCGACCTATCAGGCAAGTTATGACAGCGCGAAAGGCGAACTGGCGAAAAGTGAAGCCGCCGCCGCCATCGCGCATTTGACGGTAAAACGTTACGTTCCGCTCGTGGGTACGAAATACATCAGTCAGCAGGAGTACGACCAGGCCATTGCTGATGCTCGCCAGGCCGATGCCGCCGTGATTGCCGCAAAAGCCACAGTCGAAAGCGCTCGCATCAATCTCGCTTATACCAAAGTGACTGCGCCAATTAGCGGACGTATCGGCAAATCGACCGTGACCGAAGGCGCTCTTGTCACTAATGGGCAAACGACTGAACTGGCGACTGTCCAGCAGCTCGATCCTATCTACGTTGATGTGACCCAATCCAGCAACGATTTTATGAGGCTGAAGCAATCCGTAGAGCAAGGAAATTTGCATAAGGAAAACGCCACCAGCAACGTAGAGTTGGTCATGGAGAACGGTCAAACCTATCCCCTGAAAGGTACGCTGCAATTCTCCGATGTGACCGTTGATGAAAGCACCGGCTCCATAACCCTACGTGCTGTCTTCCCTAACCCGCAACATACGCTTTTGCCGGGTATGTTTGTGCGCGCACGGATTGATGAAGGCGTCCAACCTGACGCCATTCTTATCCCGCAACAAGGCGTTAGCCGCACACCACGTGGTGATGCAACCGTGCTGATTGTTAACAATAAAAGTCAGGTTGAAGCGCGCCCTGTCGTTGCCAGTCAGGCGATTGGCGATAAATGGTTGATTAGCGAAGGTCTGAAATCTGGCGATCAAGTCATTGTCAGCGGCCTGCAAAAAGCGCGTCCGGGAGAGCAGGTTAAAGCCACTACCGATACCCCCGCAGATACTGCATCGAAGTAAGGCAATCTGACATGGCAAACTTTTTTATTCGACGACCGATATTTGCATGGGTGCTGGCCATTATTCTGATGATGGCGGGCGCACTGGCGATCCTACAATTGCCCGTCGCCCAGTATCCAACCATTGCGCCGCCTGCGGTTTCTGTTTCGGCAAACTATCCGGGTGCTGATGCGCAGACCGTGCAGGATACAGTGACGCAGGTTATCGAACAGAATATGAACGGTATCGATAACCTGATGTATATGTCCTCCACCAGCGATTCCGCCGGTAGCGTGACAATTACCCTTACCTTCCAGTCCGGGACCGATCCTGATATCGCGCAAGTACAGGTGCAGAACAAACTCCAGCTCGCCACGCCGTTGCTGCCGCAGGAGGTTCAGCAGCAGGGGATCAGTGTTGAAAAGTCCAGTAGCAGCTATTTGATGGTGGCGGGCTTTGTCTCTGATAACCCTGGCACCACACAGGACGATATCTCGGACTATGTGGCCTCTAACGTTAAAGATACGCTTAGCCGTCTGAATGGCGTCGGTGACGTACAGCTTTTCGGCGCACAGTATGCGATGCGTATCTGGCTGGACGCCGATCTGCTAAACAAATATAAACTGACACCGGTTGATGTGATTAACCAGTTGAAGGTACAGAACGATCAGATCGCTGCCGGACAGTTGGGCGGAACGCCAGCGTTACCAGGGCAACAGTTGAACGCCTCGATTATTGCTCAGACGCGGTTAAAAAATCCGGAAGAATTCGGCAAAGTGACCCTGCGCGTAAACAGTGACGGCTCGGTGGTGCGTCTGAAAGATGTCGCACGGGTTGAACTTGGCGGTGAAAACTATAACGTTATCGCTCGCATCAACGGAAAACCGGCGGCGGGCCTGGGGATTAAGCTGGCAACCGGCGCGAATGCTCTCGATACCGCGAAAGCCATTAAGGCAAAACTGGCGGAATTACAGCCATTCTTCCCGCAGGGAATGAAGGTTCTTTACCCTTATGACACCACGCCTTTCGTCCAGCTTTCTATCCAGGAAGTGGTGAAAACGCTGTTCGAAGCCATTATGCTGGTGTTCCTGGTGATGTATCTGTTCTTGCAGAACATGCGGGCAACATTGATACCCACCATTGCTGTACCTGTCGTGTTGTTAGGGACATTTGCCATACTCGCCGCTTTTGGTTACTCCATCAATACGCTAACGATGTTTGGGATGGTACTTGCCATCGGACTTCTTGTTGATGATGCGATAGTCGTTGTGGAGAACGTCGAGCGCGTAATGATGGAGGATAAACTCCCCCCCAGAGAAGCGACGGAAAAATCGATGTCGCAAATCCAGGGCGCGCTGGTAGGTATCGCGATGGTACTGTCGGCGGTATTTATTCCGATGGCATTCTTCGGTGGCTCAACAGGGGCAATTTATCGCCAGTTCTCTATCACTATTGTTTCAGCAATGGCGCTTTCAGTACTGGTTGCGCTGATTCTCACCCCCGCGTTATGTGCAACATTGCTGAAACCAGTCTCTGCCGAGCATCACGAAAATAAGGGAGGATTCTTCGGCTGGTTTAACACCACTTTCGATCATAGCGTTAATCACTACACCAATAGCGTTGGCAAAATCCTCGGTTCCACAGGGCGATATTTACTGATCTATGCGCTGATTGTTGCAGGAATGGTGGTGTTGTTTTTACGTCTTCCGTCTTCCTTCTTACCTGAAGAGGATCAGGGTGTCTTTCTGACCATGATTCAGTTACCCGCTGGCGCGACGCAAGAGCGGACGCAAAAAGTGTTGGATCAAGTGACGGATTACTATCTGAAGAACGAGAAAGCGAACGTTGAAAGTGTCTTTACAGTTAACGGCTTTAGCTTCAGCGGCCAGGCACAAAACGCCGGTATGGCCTTCGTCAGTCTGAAACCGTGGGAAGAGCGTAGTGGTGACGAAAACAGTGCGGAAGCAGTAATCCATCGTGCCAAAATGGAATTGGGCAAGATCCGCGACGGTTTTGTCATTCCATTTAATATGCCAGCCATTGTTGAACTAGGCACGGCAACGGGTTTCGACTTTGAGTTAATTGATCAGGCTGGGCTGGGTCACGATGCCCTGACCCAGGCCCGTAACCAGTTGCTTGGCATGGCGGCGCAACATCCTGCCAGCTTAGTCAGCGTGCGCCCTAATGGCCTGGAAGACACCGCGCAGTTTAAACTGGAAGTTGACCAGGAAAAGGCGCAGGCATTAGGTGTTTCACTTTCTGACATCAATCAGACCATTTCAACGGCGTTGGGTGGGACTTACGTTAACGACTTCATCGACCGTGGTCGCGTGAAAAAGGTGTATGTTCAGGCGGATGCCAAATTCCGTATGCTGCCAGAAGATGTCGATAAACTTTATGTCCGCAGCGCCAACGGCGAAATGGTGCCATTCTCTGCCTTTACCACTTCACATTGGGTGTATGGCTCTCCGCGACTGGAACGCTACAACGGTCTGCCGTCAATGGAGATTCAGGGGGAAGCCGCGCCAGGAACCAGTTCCGGCGATGCTATGGCGTTGATGGAAAACCTTGCGTCAAAATTACCGGCGGGCATTGGTTATGACTGGACGGGTATGTCATATCAGGAACGTTTATCGGGAAACCAGGCTCCCGCTCTGGTAGCAATTTCCTTTGTGGTTGTTTTCCTGTGCCTTGCTGCACTCTATGAAAGCTGGTCAATTCCTGTCTCGGTTATGTTGGTCGTGCCGTTAGGGATTGTCGGCGTGCTACTGGCGGCAACACTCTTTAATCAAAAAAATGACGTCTACTTTATGGTGGGCTTGCTAACGACAATTGGCTTGTCGGCCAAAAACGCTATTTTGATTGTTGAGTTCGCTAAAGATCTCATGGAGAAAGAGGGTAAAGGTGTTGTTGAAGCGACACTAATGGCAGTACGTATGCGTCTGCGTCCTATCCTGATGACCTCTCTCGCCTTTATTCTCGGCGTATTACCGCTGGCTATCAGTAACGGGGCCGGCAGTGGCGCGCAAAACGCAGTCGGTATCGGGGTAATGGGCGGAATGGTCTCTGCAACGTTGCTGGCAATCTTCTTCGTGCCAGTGTTCTTTGTGGTGATCCGTCGATGCTTTAAAGGATAAATCAGAAACATAAAGGCGCTTTCAGGCGCCTTTTTTATTTTCAGTGAACCCCATAAAAATTAATAAGATATTCTTCTTCTCACTCTTTAAAAACTTTCTATAGTTCCCGCTCCCTTCACTATTTTTACAATTCACATAAATTGTCATTATTCATTCCGCAAGATTTATAACCTCCAGTGATAAAATGGCATTCAGCTCGTTAATAAGAGAGTTAACTTATTAAGCGTTAGCGTTTATTACTGAGGTAACACCATGAAAAGATTAATTCCTGTGACATTGCTCACCGCATTGCTGGCGGGCTGTGCTCACGATTCGCCCTGCGTTCCGGTTTATGACGATCAGGGTCGTCTGGTTCACACCAATACCTGTATGAAAGGCACGACTCAGGATAACTGGGAAACGGCTGGGGCTATTGCCGGCGGGGCAGCAGCTGTTGCTGGCCTGACGATGGGGATCATCGCTCTGTCGAAATAACTAAACAGGGCGCGGAGCTCCGCGCTCTTTTTAACGATACAGTATCTTTCCATAAGATAAAATATTGCTATATTCTGCTGGGTAATTCCCTGCTGATTTAGCATGTTATATCACGTTATTTCGCTGCTTTCGAAATAACGCATCAATTTAACTTTCACACATCCCACCAGAAATATACTCACGCTAACAATCATTATTCTGCTTAGTAAAAAACGCGTAAATATTTTGCGCCAAAATGTGGCGCATGTTTCATTTTCGCACCATTGCGGGGCGCTGTTTTTATTATTTCCTGTCTACACTCAGCTTATTGCGACGCGAAATCGTGCGCAAAAGCTGGCACTACTTTTGCTTATAAGAGGATGGCCACAGACAGGTAAAAGACGTTTCCCAAACGTCCTATAACGATAATTTTCGCCTCACAGGAAGCATTATGAAAAAGATGATGATAGCCACACTGGCTGCCGCCAGCGTGCTGCTTGCCGTTGCAAATCAGGCGCATGCTGGCGCGACGCTTGATGCCGTTCAGAAAAAAGGTTTTGTGCAATGCGGGATCAGTGATGGATTACCTGGGTTCTCTTATGCCGATGCTGACGGTAAGTTTTCAGGTATTGATGTAGATGTTTGTCGTGGTGTTGCCGCTGCTGTATTCGGTGACGATACGAAAGTGAAATATACCCCGCTCACTGCAAAAGAACGCTTCACCGCTTTACAGTCAGGGGAGGTGGATTTGCTCTCCCGTAATACGACCTGGACTTCATCTCGCGATGCCGGGATGGGAATGGCATTTACTGGCGTCACTTATTACGACGGCATTGGCTTCCTGACGCACGATAAAGCGGGGCTAAAAAGCGCGAAAGAACTGGATGGCGCTACCGTCTGTATTCAGGCGGGGACTGATACCGAACTCAACGTCGCCGATTACTTCAAGGCAAATAATATGAAGTACACGCCAGTAACCTTCGATCGCTCAGACGAATCAGCGAAAGCTCTGGAATCAGGCCGCTGTGATACTCTGGCCTCGGATCAATCACAACTGTATGCCCTACGCATCAAATTAAGCAACCCAGCTGAATGGATTGTCTTACCGGAAGTTATCTCTAAAGAACCACTTGGGCCGGTAGTTCGTCGTGGCGATGATGAATGGTTCTCGATTGTACGCTGGACGCTTTTCGCCATGCTGAATGCTGAAGAGATGGGCATCAATTCCCAGAACGTCGATGAAAAAGCGGCTAATCCAGCAACGCCTGATATGGCACATCTGCTGGGTAAAGAAGGCGATTACGGCAAGGATCTGAAGCTGGATAATAAATGGGCCTTTAACATCATCAAACAGGTGGGTAACTACTCGGAAATTTTCGAGCGTAACGTAGGTTCAGAAAGCCCGCTGAAAATTAAACGTGGGCAAAATAATCTCTGGAATAACGGCGGTATTCAGTACGCGCCGCCCGTGCGTTAAGTCGGTGTGAGGTAACGAGCGTCGCTACGGCGGCGCTCTCTTCAGCGTTATGCTTTCCGAGGTTTCTATGTCTCATCGCCGCTCAACCGTTAAAGGCTCACTCTCTTTTGCCAACCCTACGGTTCGCGCCTGGTTATTCCAGATCCTTGCCGTTGTTGCTGTTGTCGGCATTATTGGTTGGTTATTTCACAACACTGTAACGAATCTCAGTAATCGCGGCATAACATCAGGATTTGCTTTTCTTGACCGCGGGGCCGGTTTTGGCATCGTTCAGCATTTGATTGATTATCAGCAAGGCGACACTTACGGACGCGTTTTTATTGTCGGCCTGCTCAATACGCTACTGGTTTCTGCATTGTGTATTGTGTTCGCTTCTGTTTTGGGCTTCTTTATCGGTCTGGCGAGACTTTCGGATAACTGGCTGCTACGAAAGCTTTCCACAATTTATATTGAGATCTTCCGTAATATTCCGCCATTGCTGCAAATCTTCTTCTGGTACTTTGCCGTGTTGCGCAATTTGCCCGGGCCACGCCAGGCAGTGAGCGCACTGGATTTGGTGTTTCTGAGCAATCGTGGGCTTTATATTCCGTCGCCGCAGCTGGGAGATGGGTTTCTTGCGTTTATCCTGGCTGTTGTTATAGCTATAGTCCTTTCTGTTGGGCTATTCCGCTTTAATAAAACACACCAGATAAAGACCGGACAACTGCGCCGCACCTGGCCGATTGCCGCAGTGTTGATCATTGGTTTGCCTTTACTGGCGCAATGGCTTTTTGGCGCAGCACTACACTGGGATGTCCCAGCCCTTCGAGGCTTTAATTTCCGCGGCGGGATGGTTTTAATTCCTGAACTGGCAGCCTTAACGCTAGCACTTTCGATTTATACCTCTGCATTTATCGCCGAGATTATCCGCGCAGGGATCCAGGCAGTGCCTTATGGTCAACATGAAGCGGCTCGATCACTGGGATTACCCAACCCGGTAACGCTACGCCGGGTCATTATTCCCCAGGCATTGCGGGTGATTATTCCACCGTTAACCAGCCAGTATCTCAACATCGTCAAGAACTCCTCTCTTGCCGCCGCTATTGGCTATCCCGATATGGTTTCGCTGTTTGCTGGCACCGTGCTGAACCAAACGGGGCAAGCCATCGAGACGATAGCCATGACCATGTCGGTCTATCTGATTATCAGCCTGACTATCTCGCTGCTGATGAATATCTATAACCGCCGCATCGCGATCGTTGAACGCTAAGGAGTCATGATGACAAAAGTATTGCTGTCTCATCCCCCGCGCCTGGCGAGCCATAACTCAAGCCGCGCGATGGTGTGGGTGCGAAAAAATCTGTTCTCCAGCTGGAGCAATAGCCTGCTGACTATTGGCTGCATATGGTTGATGTGGGAACTGATCCCACCGTTGCTGAACTGGGTATTTTTGCAGGCTAACTGGGTTGGCTCAACGCGTGCCGACTGCACAAAATCCGGTGCCTGTTGGGTCTTCATCCACGAACGATTTGGTCAGTTTATGTATGGACTTTACCCACACGACCAACGCTGGCGAATTAACCTGGCATTACTGATTGGCCTTGTTTCTATCGCACCAATGTTCTGGAAAATACTTCCGCATCGCAGTCGCTATATTGCGGTCTGGGCGGTGATTTACCCACTGGTTGTCTGGTGGCTGATGTATGGTGGGTTTCTTGGTCTTGATCGGGTTGAAACCCGGCAATGGGGCGGGTTGACGCTAACTTTAATTATTGCATCAGTTGGGATTGCGGGGGCGCTACCGTGGGGGATCTTACTGGCGTTAGGTCGCCGCTCCCATATGCCGATTGTGCGTATCTTATCGGTCATTTTTATCGAGTTCTGGCGCGGCGTACCGCTGATTACCGTATTGTTTATGTCTTCGGTCATGCTGCCGTTGTTTATGGCAGAAGGCACCAGTATCGACAAACTGATCCGCGCGCTGGTTGGCGTGATCCTATTTCAGTCAGCATATGTTGCGGAAGTCGTGCGAGGCGGATTGCAGGCGCTGCCTAAAGGGCAATATGAAGCGGCAGAGTCGCTGGCATTGGGTTACTGGAAAACTCAGGGGCTGGTTATTCTGCCACAGGCGTTGAAGCTGGTAATTCCTGGGCTGGTAAATACCATCATCGCACTCTTCAAAGATACCAGTCTGGTGATCATCATCGGGTTGTTCGATCTTTTCAGTAGCGTTCAGCAGGCAACCGTTGATCCCGCCTGGTTGGGTATGTCGACGGAAGGGTATGTTTTCGCCGCGCTGATCTACTGGATCTTCTGTTTCAGCATGTCACGTTATAGCCAACATCTGGAAAAACGTTTTAACACCGGGCGTACACCGCATTGAGGACACTATGAGCCAAATTTTACTGCAACCTGCTAACGCGATGATTACGCTGGAAAACGTCAATAAATGGTATGGACAATTCCATGTTTTGAAAAATATAAATTTAATCGTGCAACCGGGCGAACGGATCGTTCTGTGTGGCCCTTCAGGTTCCGGTAAATCGACAACCATTCGTTGTATTAATCATCTGGAAGAACATCAACAGGGACGGATCGTGGTAGATGGCATCGAACTTAATGAAGATATCCGCAATATTGAGCGCGTCAGGCAGGAAGTGGGAATGGTCTTTCAGCATTTCAATCTCTTCCCTCATCTGACCGTGTTGCAGAACTGTACCCTGGCACCGATTTGGGTACGCAAGATGCCAAAGAAAGAGGCTGAAGCTCTGGCGATGCATTACCTTGAGCGGGTGAGAATTGCCGAACATGCCCAGAAGTTTCCCGGACAGATTTCTGGTGGTCAGCAGCAACGTGTTGCCATAGCACGTTCGCTGTGTATGAAGCCGAAAATTATGTTGTTTGATGAGCCAACGTCGGCGCTCGATCCTGAGATGGTGAAAGAGGTGCTGGATACGATGATTGGGCTGGCGCAGTCGGGTATGACAATGTTGTGTGTAACACATGAGATGGGGTTTGCACGAACCGTCGCTGACCGGGTGATTTTTATGGATCGTGGGGAAATAGTGGAGCAAGCTGCACCTAATGAATTTTTTGCGCATCCTAAATCAGAGCGTACGAGGACATTTTTATCGCAGGTAATCCATTAATTGAATGTTAGTTCGAAAAGCAAAAAGGCCATCCTTTCGGATGGCCTTTCGCTTGATTTGATGTCTGGCAGTTCCCTACTCTCGCATGGGGAGACCCCACACTACCATCGGCGCTACGG